>Ga0209541_10000133_pt1 | contig 130722 bp, 134 predicted proteins | sample RifCSPlowO2_01_FD_184027 | JGI IMG/M metagenome (GOLD analysis project Ga0209541, IMG submission 184027) | Groundwater microbial communities from Rifle, Colorado - Rifle CSP2_plank lowO2_0.1 (SPAdes) (version 2) | ecosystem: Environmental > Aquatic > Deep subsurface > Groundwater | place... | reverse complement strand
CAGCCGTGCACGCGGGAAGAAATGGAAAATACCTCTCATAATCATGGCTGAAGGCATGGATGCCCCGATCAGGCACACTATGGACAAAGCAAAGGCTGCGATAAAACTCGGCAAGCCAGAATGGTTCAAGCTCAACCACGGCCAGACGGGATTCTACAGGGTCAAATACGGGAAAGAAAACCTTTCCCGTCTGACAGCGATGGCGCAAAACAAGGATCTCGGCGCGCTTGACCGTTGGGGACTGCAGGACGATGTCTTCAGGCTTTCGCTCAACGGCATGCTACCTCTACGGCAATACCTTGACATGATGGAAGCGTACAGAAACGAGGACAGCTACCTTATCCTCGGAAGCATATCCGCCAATATGCGCGGCATCCAGTCCGTATTTTCCGAAGACCGGCAATGGGCCTTGTCATGGCTAAAATTTAGGGCGCATTTCGCACAGCCTTACCGCAGGGCATTAGAAAGACTCGGCTGGAGCGCGCGCAGGAATGAACCGCAGGAAGACGTTCTCATGCGCGAGCTTGCGATACGATACCTCATATTCGTGCAGGACGAGAAGACCGTCAGCAAGGCTCTGGAAATATTCGACAAAAACGCCGGTAACATTTCGGCGGTTAGCCCAGACCTTCGCTATCCTGCCATGTATGCGGCGGCGCTGACCGGGAACGGAAAGCGCCGCGATGCCATCATGAGCTTATGCCAGAGCACCCGCGATGCCGAAGAGAGGTCCGCGGCATTGCTTGCTATGGCGCAATTCACCGAGCCAAAACTGCTCGTAAGGCTTCTGGACTTTTCCGTTTCCGATAAAGCAAGAGTTCAGGATCTGCCGACAGTATTCGCATCGCTTTCCGTAAACCCTGCTGCAAGAAAAGTGCTGATCCCATGGATGAAAAAGAACTGGGCTGCGATAGAACTCCACAGCAAATCAGGTCCTGTGTTCCTCCATATCATAGAGGCTTTCATAAACGCCCACGTGATGCAGGAAAAGGAGCTCCGGGATTTCTTCGCTTCGCATCCCGTGAAATACAAGGCAGTGACTGCCAGGGCGTTCGAGCGCCTGAAAAGATCCGCAAAATGGCTGCAGGCAAACAAGAAAGGGATCGCGGGCTATTTCGCGGAGCGGAAAGCTCTCACGCCCGCCTGAGCCGCTTGGCCCCCAGCGCAACGGCGGCGGAAACGGCAAGCCACCCCAGCAGCAATGCGGTTTCGCTGCCCAGGGAAAATACGTCCTTCCCGTAGAATACGGCCTTGTTGAAGGCCTCAAGGGCCGTGTTAAGCGGAAGGTTTCCGGCCACGAAGGCGAAATACGCATTCATCCTCTCTATGGGCACAAGCACGCCGGAGAAGAACACGAAAAGCACAAGCATGAATGTGCTCACCAGCAGGGTTATGGACTCTTTCTTTATCACGTATGCTATCGCCATGCCAAAAAGTATGAAATTGGCCGAGAGCAGCGTAATTATCAGGAAAACGGCCGGGAAATTGGGCAATATCGCGATGCCGAACAGCGCGCTGCCGAGCGCCAGAATGGAAAAAATCGGCAGTATCATTATGATCAGGGACGACACGCATATGGACGCGGCTTCCTGCATCGATACCCCCTTCACGACCCTTATCCTCTGTATGGCATCGGAATTTATGTAGTTGACGCAGACGAAGCTTGATATAAGCAGGGAAAGGAAGAGCGTGACCAGCAACAGCAGCTTCGGGAATATTATCTGCAGGCTCAGCGAATTCAGGCCGTGCAATATGTTCTCTATTCCCAGTTCCCCGGCGCCGGGATCGGCGCTGTATACGGGCACGTTCCTTATCACCACCGGATTGACAAGGGTCTCGGCGTCCACGCCCTGTATCTCCCTGAAATCGTTCTCTATCTCCGCTATGTCCGACTTCGCCATGCTCGTTTCTGCCTTGTAATCGTATAGGTTCTGTTTCGTTGACTTGAGCTTCGCTATGCTGTTGTCTATGTCAACAAGCTTCTGCCGGCCTTTCCTGCTCGCGTCCTCGTAGCTTGCAATCCGGGCGTCTATCACGGCAAAATAGCCGTTCGCCGCATTGTTGAAATTGTTCAGCGACGCATCAACCGCATCCGTCCTCGACCTGATGGAAGTATACAGGTTGTAATCCGCATCCCCGGGCTGGGCGTTCCGGACGGAAAGATAATTCCGGACATCGCTTATGTAGGAATGCATAGCGCTGTAAATATTGTTCTTCTGCGTCTTCAGGTAGCCTTCGTTATATCTTATCGTGTACAGGTCGCTGTCCATGGAATCAAGGGTCTGCCGGAGCTCCGACCTTGTCTTCTGCAGCTCTCTTATGGACGCGTCCACTTCCGCTATGTATCCGTCCAGATCGGCGTCTATTGACGACAGGTCGTTCTTGAACTTACCGACCTTGACCATGGTGTTGTCGAATTTATCAAGGAAGTCCGACGCTATTTCCCTGCTTTTCTGCTTCTGGACGAAGTCCACCGCGCTCTTTATTTTCTGGAGTATCTCGTATATCACGGGCTCGCGCGTGTTGTCGTAGTAGGCGTTTATCACCACCGGCTTGCTACCGGAAATCTCTATGCACAGATAATTGCGGTAGTCCTTTATGCCCTCAACGCATCCCCGCATCGAGGCATACTCGGTCACGGTTAGGAACGACGAAACCGCGCCGTTAAGCTCTGCGACGTCTTCATATCCATGGCCCGGAACAAGACCCACCGGTATCTTCTTCGGCACGTCAACGGCAAGCGAGGAGAATATCACGGATATTATCAGCATCGGGAAAACGACCAGCAGTAGGACGGACATCCTGTTCCTTGCGAAGCCTTTCAGGTTGGCGGATATCAGCGCAACGGTCTTTGACATTTATTTTTCCTCCATTGCAAGCCTGCCTGAGAACAGGCTGTTCAGAAGCCCCTCAAGATTTTTCGCCTTCTTCTCGCGGATTGCCTCAAGTATCCGCTCCGTGCCGTAGTATTTCCCCTCGAGCACAAGCCCGAACTTGGTGCATCGCTTCTGCATATCCCCAAGTATGTGGCTGGATATTATGATTATCCTGTCTTCCCGCGCAAGGTCGGCAAGCAGTTCCCACACGAACTGCTGGACGGAAACGTCCAGGCCGTTGAACGGCTCGTCAAGTATTATTACGGAAGGATCCTGTATCAGGGCCGCGGCAAGGTCCGCCCTTTTCCGCATGCCGCCGGACAATTCTATTATGCGCTTCTTCCTGCTCTTTTCAAGGCCGAGGCGTTTCAGCAGGCTCGACGTCTTTTCCTCCAATTCTTTCCTTTTCACGCCGTGCAGCTCGGCGAACGTGGCTATGTTCTCCTCCACCGTAAGGAAAGGGAACAGGGCGTTGTCCTGGGGCGAATAGCCCGCGATTTCCGCCATGCCGGTTTCGGAGTCCCCGGACTTCACCGTTATTTTGCCCGAAAGCGGCCTCCTGAGGCCCGTGAGCGTTTTTATGAGAATGGACTTTCCCTCGCCTGACCGGCCCACAAGGCCAAGAATGTCGCCGCCGCAGAGGGAAAACGATATGCCCGATACCCTGAATTTTTCGACGCCGACCGCCAGATCTTTCGCTTCCAGCGTCACGGGTTCCATGGTATCAGAGATATGTGGACGGAAAAGCTATTTTAAGATATCCAAAGAGTCTGTAGTCATGCTAGTCGGAGTCGTAGGCAAGCCCAACGTCGGCAAGAGCACCTTCTTCAAGGCGGCGACCCTTGCAGAGGTCAAGATAGCGGATTATCCTTTCGCGACGATAGAGCCCAATCATAGCGTCGGCTTCGTCAAGGTCGCGTGCGCTGAAAGGCATTTCAACGTCAAGTGCAACCCACGCTACGGATATTGCATAGACGGCACGCGCTTTGTACCCATAGACATGATAGACGTTGCCGGCCTTGTTCCGGGCGCGCACGAAGGCAGGGGCATGGGCAACCAGTTCCTCAATGACCTGAACCAGGCAGACGTGCTGATACACGTGATAGACGCGTCAGGCACGACGAACGAGAAAGGCGAGCGCACGCAGGGCTACGATCCGGCAGAGGACGTGAAGTTTCTCGAAGAAGAATTGGATTACTGGTATCTTGGAATACTCAAGAAAGGCTGGGCCAAGTTCTCCCGCACCTTGCAGCACGGGGAAAAGGAGGTGGCAAAGGAGCTTGCAGAGCAGATGTCCGCGTTCAGCGTCAAGGAAGAGCTGATGAACGAAGCGGTCGCAACGCTGAAGCTTGACACGGAAAACGTGTCGTTATGGACCGACGAACAGATGCTTGCACTGTCGAGTTTCCTGAGGAAAAAAACAAAGCCCATGATAATTGCCGCGAACAAGATGGACAAGGGCGACGCGGAAAAAAATCTCGCAAAGCTGAAAGAGCGGTTCCCGCACCTGAAGATAATACCCTGCTCGGCAGAATCCGAACTCGCTTTAAGGGAAGCGCACAGGGCAGGCATGATAAGCTACATACCCGGCGAGAAGGCGTTTTCCGTCAAGGACGCCGCCCGCATGAACGACAAGCAAAAAGCGGCACTTGAATTCATACACAATAGCGTTCTTGAGAAATACGGCACCACTGGAGTTCAGGACGTGCTCAATGAAGCCGTGTTCGGGATGCTGCAATATATGTATATATTCCCCGGCGGCCTCAACAAGCTTCAGGACAGGGAAGGCAACGTGCTTCCTGACTGCTTTCTTCTGCCGCCAAAATCAACGGCTCTTGATTTCGCTTACAGGATACATACGGATATAGGCAAGGCGTTTATCCGGGCCATAGACGTGAAGACGAGGATGGTAGTAGGCAAAGAGCATCTTCTCAAATCCGGGGACGTCGTTGAGATAATCACAAGCAGATAATTTATTCATCGGGCACATGCCTTTGGAAATATTGCGATTCCGTGCCATTGCGCGAAAGGCGCCGGCATATTCAAAATATTGCGCCTTTCACTATATCTCTTGCAGCTCGCTGCTGCATTTCGTTAGGATTTTCGGCCTGCCTTTGCCGACAAGAACCGTATCCTCTATCCTTACCCCGCCGATGCCTGGAATATAGATCCCTGGCTCGTTCGTGACTACCATGTTTTTCTTGAGCGGGAAATTGCTGTTCGTCCCCAGAACGCCGCCGTCATGAATTTCCAGGCCCACTTCATGGCCCAAAGAATGTATGAATGTGCCTTTGAAATTCCTGTCAATTATTTTCCGCGCTTCCCTGTCGGCATCGCTGCCGTTCGCGCCGTCTTTTATCACGTCCATTGCGGCGTCCTGTGCCTCCTTGACGGCCGCGTACATCGATTTCATCTTCCCCGACGCCCTGCCAAAGATGAAAGTCCGCGAAAGGTCGGATGCGTATCGCATGTATTCGGCCCCGAAGTCTATCAGCACAAATTCGTTTTTCTTCAGTTTCCGCAGAGAAGCCGTATGATGGGGCCTTGAAGCGTTCCCGCCAAAAGCCACTATGGGAGGAAATGCTATGTTCGTGGCTCCCATCTCGTACTGCAGCTCGGCAAGCTTCGCCGACATATCCCTTTCGGTGACGCCTTCCTTCAGACAAGCGGGAAACTCCTCTGCCGCCCTGGCGGATATCCGGCAGGCCTCTTCTATGGCTTTGATCTCTTTCCCGTCCTTTATTGAGCGCGCCCGCGCAAACGCCGGGGTTATGTCCTTCATTTCCGCCTTGATCACGCTGCAAAGCCTGTTATAATCCGTGTAGGAAAGGTAGCTCCCGCTCAGGCCCACCGTCTTCACGCCGGAAAGAAGATTCCTCACGGCCGCTTCCCCTGCCTCTTTCGACCCGAAAACCTGAACGTCAAGGGCCGTTTCCTTTCTGGCTATGTCTTTCTCAAGGCGGGACGTGAGCAGGGTTGCCTTGCCGTTTTTTCGCGCGATTATTATTGAATGCTCGAACACCCCGGAGAGTATGCCGCTTACATGGAAGAAATTCGGGTCCAGCGACGGATACGACCCGTTGACTATGACGAAGGCGTCAACGTTCGACGACGAAAAAATTTTCCTTATCCGTTCTTTCATGGCATGTTTCACCGCAGTATCGGTATTATCTGTTCCTGAAGAAGCGCCTGATGACATTTATGTCGCCTGCGCCGTTCTCGGTTATGCCCACGTAAAGCTTCTTCTCTTTCTTATCATCGGCATATTTTATTATCATCTCGCCCGTAAACCTGCCGCCAGGGAGATATTCAACCGATTTTATCTGCCTCTTCTGGATTATGGACTTCAGGCCGGCCCTGGAAAGCGCGCTTGCCCACGGCTCTATGATCACGCAGTCCTGAAGTATTTCGACCTTGTTTATGACAAGCATCATCACAAGCCACAAACCTGCCATTAAAACAAGGCCGGGAACCTGCCCTTCCGGAACATACGCAGCAATATATGCCACTATCAGAAATATCGGGACGTTGAAAACAAGGAAGAAACGGGATCGAAGCGAATTGAGAACCACTATCCTGCTCTTCAGCTTTTCCATTGATATCTTCTCTTTCGGCTGCTACTTAAGCTTTATCTTGTGAAACTTAGTATTCTGAAAGCCTCGGCATACGCCATGCCAGCCTTCCTGCCGGTTTCCGCTGCCCATTGACGCACCCATTTTTCCATTTCTCCCGGATTCACCTGCGACTTGTGGCAAAGGAGCGCCGTTATTTTAGCGTCAATAAACCCGCTTGCATCCTCATAGCGGTTAGGTTCGCCCCCGAAAAACCAGAATTCCTTCGGGGTCCAAGGCTCCCCGGCTTCCGGATAAAAGTTGGCGTTTCCTGCCGCAGGGTATCCGGCATCAAACACAGCCGCTGCCATGACCCTGTGGTCCTTGTGATAACGGTGGACGCTGTCGAATTTCTGGGCGGCGGGATCCATGGACATAAGAATATCAGGCTTCTTCTCCCTTATCTCATGGACAAGCCGGCGACTCAGGTCGTCATTATTCTCAAGCTCGCCGTCAGTGAATTTCAGGAACGTGACGCTTTTTACGCCTAACACGGCAGCCGAGTTCCGCTGCTCCCCCTCTCGTACAAGGGCGAATTGCCCGGGAGAAGCGTCTATTCCATGCTTTCCCTTCTGCCCGCCCGTTGCAATTACGTAATGGACTTCGTGCCCTTCCGCGGTCTTCTTTGCCACGGTGGCGCCGCAGACGAAGTCCGCATCGTCCGGATGCGCCGAGAAAACCAGTATCCTCATGATTTTCATTGCGCTGAATTTATAAAAAACCGCATTTTATTACGGCGCCCCGTATTCCCTGTAAACAAGATAACCGGCAGGATTTTCGCACAAATCCCTTGCTTCAATCGTCTGGTTGAACATGTCGTTGACGGCGTTCTTTATAGCTTCGTTCGTGCCCTGGACGGCATAGCCTTCGTTACTGGCCTTGCCGCAGGCCTTCAAAAGCGCGGAAATGTGCGCATTGTACCTCTGGTCATCCACCGCGGCAAGGCAGCTTGTCGCGTTGCCGGCGCACAAATCCGACGTCATGTTCTTGTCCGAGAACGACCAGCATTCGCTGTACCCGGCCACGGAAACGCAGTTAAGGGAGCCGCCAGTAAAATAAAGCAATGCCATGCCAACTATGAAAAGTATGGACGGCAAAATCTTGTTCATACTTAGATTTTCTCCCCGCCGGAATAAATAGATTGGCTGCAACGACTTTTATACAACGATGACCATATTCTATAATGGCATCAGATCAGAAGGAGCTTCTACAAAAAATACGGCATATTTTTCTGATGGCCCATGATATGGCAATAAATGCTACTTCCCATTTGCCAGAAAATCAGAAGGTTGCCACAGGCAGAATCAATGAAGGCAATCTTGATTTTGCCGCATGGGAGATGGCAGAGATTGTAAAGCAATTGCAGGAAGGAAAGGATATCTTCCCAAAACTTGCCGACTTCTTTCTGAAAATGGCATATAATTATCATATATTTGTCGACGCTAACAAAAGAACTACATACACTCTCATCAAAATAATCCTTTATGCGGATAAATTCCATTTGAAAACTAACTATGCTAAAGACTATCATTTCATAGTGGAGGTCGCCGCGGGCTTGAAAACCCGCGAAGAAATAGAAGCATGGCTCCGCCAGAAGAGCGAACAATTACGGGAAGACGTGAACATATCCATAGAAGATGAACTAAAAGAGGCTATATAGGATAGTATTTTGTGGGCTGTCAAGTCTTCTGGATACGGAAACGAACCCCAAAAACGCCAAATCGTAGGCGTCTTTCATAAGTAAGGTATATCTCCAGAATTTAGTCTTCTATCTATTTCGGATAAGAAAAGAAATGTTATTCTTTCTTATGCGACTGCCAAAACTTCCAAAACCACAATGCCTCCCACTATGAGGATGACAACGACTTTTACTAAATCTATTGCTTTCTCTGATGCATTCATCTCTATAACCTCTTTAGTTTCAGTTTAGACCCGATTATACTGATCTTTTTAAATTTATATCCGAATGACTTTACGGCTCAGTATTTCGCCAGTTTTTCAAGAAGCTTTCTATCCTCTTTCACAACTTTATGTATGTAATTTTCCATTTCTACAAGCATAGACATCATTTCTACCGATTGTTTCTCCATTCTTTTGGCGTTTTTCATATGATTATATGACTCTCGCCTATAAATAACGCCAAATTTAGATTCGAATAAGTGATATTGGATTGGCTTTTATTAAAATGAATCTTCGAGCATAGAAAAGTATATTATGCAGGTAAGAAAAATAAGCTTGTTCAAAGCCCGACCAAGAGATTTGAACAAGCAGGCATGAACTTCCAGTCGTTATTATTTTTAGAAGCTCCTTAAGCGGAGTATATGCTTCCGGTATAAATAGTATTTTTATACTGCAGCATATATTTCAGCAAACATAGGAGGAGGAATATAAATGGCAGACGATTTTGACATACAAATGGAGCAAGCGAGGATAGTTGTGGTCGGCTGCGGCGGCGCGGGCTGCAACACAATAACAAGGCTGACAGACCTCAACATAGAAGGCGCTAACACGATAGCGGCTAACACGGACGCCAAGCACCTGAACGTGACAAGAGCCCACAAAAGAATATTGATTGGAAAAGAGCTTACCAGAGGCCTTGGAGCAGGCGGCTACCCTGACGTTGGCGAGAAAGCGGCCAAGGAATCGAGGGAGACGATAAAGCAGCTTCTGCAAGGGTGCGATCTGCTCTTCCTGACGTGCGGCCTGGGAGGCGGGACGGGAACCGGTTCCGCCCCTGTCATAGCCAGCATAGCCAAAGAACAGGGCACGATCGTCATAGCTACGGTAACACTGCCCTTCAAGATAGAAGGCGCAAGGATAGTAAAAGCTGAAGAAGGCCTTGCCAAGCTCAGGGAGTTCTGCGACACCGTGATCGTCATAGAAAACCAGAAGCTTGTGGAGATGGTAGGAAACAGGCCGTTGAAGGAGGCGTTTGGCGTCGCAGACAACCTGATAGCCACGATGATAAAGGGCATAACAGAGACCATATCCCAGCCGTCGCTGGTGAACTTGGACTACGCGGACGTGAGAACGATAATGCGATCCGGCGGCGTGGCCACGATAGGCGTGGGTGAAGCCGAGAGCGATGCGGGCCACAACAGGGCCCAGATAGCCGTAAACAAGGCGATGGCGCATCCGCTGCTTGATGTCGACTATTCCGGAGCTTCCGGCGCCCTTATTCAGATCATAGGCGGCGATGACATGAAGCTCGAGGAGATCAACACGATAGGCGAAACCGTTTCCAAGAACATGTCCAAGGACGCCATGGTCATGTGGGGCGCAAGGATACTGCCCGAGTATCAGGGCAAGATCCACGTAATAACCATCGTGACAGGCGTGAAGTCGCCATACATACTCGGCCAGGGCGCAAGACGCGCATCCAAGAATTCCAACAGCGATCTTGGCGTGGACATCCTGTCATAAGGGTTATGCTTTCCCGGGGCGGCTCCGCAGGGGCCTCTCCGGAAAGTTTTTTTCTTTTATTTTCTTAACTCGCAGATTTTTTCGGTTTCTTCCATAATTGCCCGTGCCTTGTCCGCATCCATTCCTGCCGCCTTTAGGGATGCCTCTCTGCCGTCAAGAATTGCATTGACAGTGAAAATCCTGGCTGACGCAAGAAGGGCTCTTGCCTTTTTGTCAGCCGAGCGCAATATGCTGATAGGATAATGGTTCTTTTCCTGTATCATGGACTCCAGGCCCGCCCCTTCGGGATATCGCCATCCGGTCATCCTCATGCCCAGGCACTCGCCGTAAGCTATGGCATCGCGCGTGAACTTCGTGTTGCATATCAGCCATGGCGCGTCAAAATCTTTGGAGAGATCAAGGAAACGCGCATTTGTATACATCGCGACCTTTACATCGGTATGGATGCCGCGAAAATTATGATATTTGCATTCCACCATGTACCGCTTCTCCTTCACCGCCTGCACGTCGACTTCATGGCCCACGCACTTCCCGAAAAACGTCCTGCCCACCCGTGTCTTGAACCCGTAGCTCTCCAGCAGGGAGGCTATAAACTCCTCAAACGCAAACCCGTCCGGACCGAGTTGCATTATTGCCTGCTTAAGGTGATACTTCGCGGCTGCGCAGATGTCGGGCCGCAGCATCCTGAGAACTATCTTTGATATCTCGCTTGTCGGCATGCCGTCGTAAAGCCTCGCTTTGACGATCTGAACTATTTTGTCGGTAAGTTCTTTTGAAGCACCTGCGCGCCTGCACGTGTTGTATATCTTGCCAGGCCGGAACCGCTGGCGCTCGCCTGAGCTTTTTACGACGTCCATGCGATTAATTGCACGGCCGGAATATAAAATAAATCGGTAGACTTTATTTGGGTTATTTTCAGTTCTGAACCGACGATGACACGACTTGATTCAAATCTTACCGGAAGGGTTCTATTTTTCATTCCAAGATAGAACTTGTATGCCATGTAATAAGCTATTGTGAGAAGAATTAGTAAAGCTGTGATGTTAGCTCCTAAAGAACCTTTGCTCCTGCCGTATTTTCAGCATTTCCGGAAGAACTTGCAGTACCCGGAATAAACATCAGGGACATCATAAGTAAAATACCTGTCAAAATGTCGGCCCTGTTGCAGCCAAAAATCTTTTCAGGGTAATAGGCTGTCAATAAAGAGCCAAAACCGAATTAATCACGGAAGATATGTCATTTCCTAAATATTTAAATGCCGGAGATGGGTTTTGAACCCACGACCTCCAGATAACCCATGTCACAGCCCTTTCGGGCTCAAAACTCATAAGCATGCGCTTTTGGCGTATTATGAGTCTGGCGTTCTACCACTGAACTACCCCGGCTTGTCTTACTATACCCAAAGGCATTATTTGCATGAAAATTAATGCCTTTGGTATTATTACCTGAAGGACATCATTATAGTTAACCCAGTAAAGATTCCGGATATGATTTACCGGGTTAACATATAGTTCTCCAAGTACATTGCTTGTTTCCTTGGAGAACTATAAATGTCCGATTATTTATGTCATTCAGTATATAACTGAAAATACATTTTTTATAGCTTTCTTGAGATGGCAAAACTCGCCAGCATGGCTTCCAGCTGTATTCTAGGATTAGAGCCTTCGGTCAGGCGGAACTCGTATTCGCCGGCTTTTTCCATGAGAATGAGCTTTCGCTCGTCCGGAATATCAAGCGAATGAATCTGCCTGTATACTTCTTTCATTATGTCCTCGGCCTGGAAACCTTGCTTGAGGATGAGGTCAAGAAGCGCTTCTCTTGCCTTCTTGTAATCACCGGAGACGGCGTTTTGGAGCATCATCTTTACAGCAGCAGGGTCTGCGCCTCCTGCCACCTCATTGACAGTTTTTTCAGTCACTTTCTTCTTGAGAATCGAAGCCGTCTGCAATACATTCACCGCCCGACGCATATCGCCTTCGGCAATGTCAAGTATGGCGTCATAGGCAGAATCCTCGGCATCCACGTTTTCCTTAATTGCAATATCCTTGAGAAAAGCCTTGGTTTCATCGCGAGAAAGCGGTGAGAAACGGAAAACTGCGCACCTTGACTGTATGGGAGGTATTATCTTGGACATATAGTTGCAGGCGAGTATGAAACGCGTGGTTTCGGAGTATTTTTCCATCGTCCTGCGAAGCGCGTGCTGGGCGTCCTGCGTCAGGGCGTCGGCCTCGTCAAGGTAGATTACCTTGAATCTGGTTCCCATGGGCATGGTCTTTGCAAAGTCCTTCACCTTGACCCGGATCGTATCAATGCCCCGTTCATTGGAGGCGTTCAGTTCAAGAAAATTAGAGTGCCACCGGCCGCCGTAAAGCTCGCGGGCAATGCACAGCGACGCAGTCGTCTTGCCGGAGCCGGCGGGGCCGGCAAGCAGCAGGTGCGGCAGGGAGCCTTCCGTTATGAAAGCCGAAAGGCGCGAAACAACGTTTTCCTGGCCGCGCATGTCCTTCAAAAGACGCGGCCTGTACTTCTCAGTCCATATTTCGTTCATGGCTAATACTATACAGCCAATATTTATAAGCGCCCGTCAAATAATACGATGAAAGCCGCATTATTGATCGCGCTTCTGCTTCTTCTGCCGTTTTCGCTTGCAGAGGATTCAATAAACGCCAAACGCATCACGGACGCCACCTTCCACATAGTCAAGTCCGGCACGATAAAAGTCGGCGACAGCTTTGACTCCGCAAACCTCACCGTTTCAGTTCCGCAGAAAGGCATTCAATCCCTCAAGGTCAATGCACAAAGCTGGCGATTCATAAACGACAGCAACGGGAACCGCGTGCTGCTGCTGGAATGGAAGAGCAGATCGGCGGACGTAACGTACGAAGTCGACATGACGGTCAAAAACAAGGCAATATACACGTCCATGAAAAAATTAGGCTCAAGCGACGCTTACCTGAAACCCAACTCCCAGATAACGTTCAACGATAAAATGCGCGATGCCGCATTCCCGTACGAGAGAACGATGGAAAGAGCGGCCGGGCTTGCCATCTTCGTTCATGATTATCTTACATACGACCTGAGCCTTGCCGGAGAGCTGAAACCAAGCGACTGGGTCATGGAAAACAGGCGCGGCGTATGCGTAGAATTTGCAAACCTGCTTTCTTCGCTTCTGAAAATTTCCGGCATACCCACAAGGTACGCAATAGGATACGCTTATTCATCCGTGGAGAACAAACTCGTCGGCCATACGTGGGTTGAGATCCTGGCAGAAGACGGAACGTGGATACCTATCGACCCCACATGGAATCAGGCAGGCTATCTTGACGCCACGCACGTCGTAACGGCCTACCAGCAGGATGCGAACCAGAGCGAAACGTTCACTTACACCACGTCCGGCGGCAAATCGGAATGGCAAAGGAATGACGATGTTCTCGAACTTGCCGATTACGCTGAATCCGACGTATCGCATATACGCATTGAAACGCAGAGCGTCAGCGCCGGCGAGAAAGGCTATATGCAGGCCAACATTACAACAGGCACGTGCATGATAGCGGAATTGCGCATGAACGCATGTGCCGGCGAAGACGGGAGCGTACTGGATATATACGACCCCTTGAAGGAGATATTCGCGTGTGCAAGCAGGGAGGTTTACTGGTTCTTCAACGTGTCCGAAAACCTCAAGCCGGGATTCGCGTATTCGTGCCCGGTAACCATCTACAGCCAGACAGGAAGCTCGGCGGGAAAAACGATAGGAATATCCGGAGAAAGGAAGCATTACGAAACGCCGTCCATAAGCGGTCCGGGCACGGTTTTTACAGGGGAGAAGTTTTCCCTTGCTGCAGACCCGCCTGACGGCTTCATATTCTACAACGACGAGCTTGGCAGGAACGCCGCCAGGGAATGGCCGCTGTCGTTTTCAAGGCCCGGGGACAACGTTTTCTATATGTATGCCGGCGGCGGCTTGGACGTCAAAACCGTAAGCGCTTCAAGGGAAAGGGAATTTTCCGTCAGCGTAGGGATGCCGGAAAACGCGTCAGAAGGCAACGTCACGATTTCCGTAGGCGTGACAAATGTCGCCAATTCGTCAAGGGCGGCCATGATTTCGGTTACGCTTGGATCGGGATCAAAAAAACAGACCTTGGCAATAAATTCCGGCCGGAGCGCACAGGCAAACTTCACGTTTGCTCTTGCCGGAGGCAGATATCCGGTCCAAGTTTCGGTTGCAGCCAACGGGATATACAGCTATGACGGCATGCTGGAAGTAAAAGGCAATCCGCCGGAGAACGCGGGGGATATCATAAGCTCAATATTCGCATTCTTTGAATCGCTTCTCAGAGGTGTTTTCGGATGATCATAGCGATAGCAGGAACCCCGGGAACAGGAAAGACTGAGGTTGCTAAAACGCTCTCAGGAATCACAGGGTTCAAGATCATAACCACAAAAAACGCTGCATTGCACGGTGCAGTCAGCGGTAGAGATGCGATGAGAAAAGCGATGATAGTAGATCCTACTAAACTGCAGAAAGCCGTAAGTAAGATGATAAAAGGCGATTCGATAATCGAAGGGATGCTGGCCCATCTGCTTAAGGCGGATATTATTGTAGTTCTGCGCTGCAATCCTGCAGAACTGCAAAAACGGCTCAAATCCCGCAAATGGAGCGCTCGTAAGATAAGAGAGAACATGCAGGCGGAAATCCTCGATACTATAACTATTGAAGCCCTCGGCAAGCGCCGCAAGGTTGTGGAAATAGACACGTCAAAGAAATCCAGTAAAGAAGCGGCGCGCATAATAAAAAACATGATTTCAGGAAAAATAGCGAAAAAATACAAGCCCGGATCCATAGACTGGATAAAAAAATACGGCAACTATCTGTTGGATCCGGAGTCCAAACGCTTTAATATCTGAGGGCGTTGTATAACGATTATGTCTTCAATTTTTAGAACCCTGATCCCACTGACCATACTGACAGTTCTTTTCCTTGCAGTAGGATACTATTTCGCAGGATCTGCAGGGATGGCTCTGGGATTTATTATGGCATTAGGCGCCAATTTGCTTGCATACTGGTATTCTGACAAGTTCGTTCTTATGGCATATGGCGCGAAGAAGGTCAAGTCTAATGACTATCCTGAAGTTTATGCCTCGCTTGAAAAAATAGCCAAAAAGGCCAACATACCAGTCCCGCCTCTTTATTATGTCAATGTCGATGTCCCCAACGCTTTTGCTACAGGCAGGGATCCTGAACACGCCGCTGTAGCCGTGACCAAGGGGTTGCTTGCACATCTTAATACCGAAGAAGTCGAAGCCGTTCTGGCCCATGAAATAGGTCATGTAAAAAATAGGGACACTCTCATAAGCGCCATGGCAGCTACCTTGGCAGGGGCGATAACATGGTTCGCCCATATGTTCATATTCAGTAGCAACGAAGATCGGAGCGCTGCCAGTTATTTGCTGCTTTTGATCGTAGCACCGCTCGCTGCGACAATCCTGCAGCTTGCGATTTCGCGCGGCCGCGAGTTTGAAGCTGACAAGTTCGGGGCGCATATGTCTGACCCGCTTGACCTGGCAAGCGCGTTGGAAAAAATATCGGCTGCGGCAACCGCCCAGCCGGCAAAAGGAGATCCTTCCATGTCAGCGCTTTTCATAGTAAATCCGTTTGCGCCTGACTTTCTGGCCAGACTATTTTCGACGCACCCGCCCGTGGAGGAAAGAATATCCGTATTGAGACACATGTCCGTATAGATGGGATTTAAAAGTCTTATGGAGCTATGATTAGCTATGGTCAAGAAACTCAACGAAATCGTGCTGAAAAGAAATTACCTGAACGTATACGTCTGCATGAACTGCAACGCCAAGCTAAGAACGACGCAGGCCAAGGTGGCCCTGAGAAAGTCAAAGTGCAGGAAGTGCGGCTCCAAGGACTTGAGGCTCAAGGCCAAGGAAAGAAGGGGCGCCAAGGTATAATCACACGGGTGATATCCTTGCTGAAGAAAGCTGCTCTCCAAGCCATAAATATAGTAAAATACATCACCCCTTCTGATATCAAGTATGAAACTACTTTTCTATATTCAGCGAACGCTTGTGCAACTACGACTTTCAACTTTCTACGCTCAGGAGAGTATGAAAAGGCGGCATTGTCTGCAGGACTTTTTGCCATAGGTCTTGCCGGCTCCCTTACGGATAGATATGTTCGCAAGGAAGCAAAGGATTGTATTTCTATTCTTATTCCCGGATTGCGCCACCATCATAATAATAGCGATTGATTTTTTAGGGCATTATTTTTATAAGCATCCGCTGCCTATTGATAAAATGGAGAAAGTTTCTTTCGTCACCGCCGACGGCGTTACGATAGCGGGCAATTACTGGCAGGGCTCAAGCGCTGCCGTGCTGCTCCTGCACATGATGCCTGCGGCCAAGGAAAGCTGGAATCCTTTTGCGAAAATCCTAAACAAAAACGGATTTTCCATCCTTGCCATAGACCTTCGAGGGCACGGAGAAAGCACGAAACAAGGCGGGAAAGAGCTTGATTTCCGGAAATTCTCGGATGCAGACCATCAGGCATCAATAAAGGACGCCGAAGCGGGAATAGAATATCTGAAGGGCAGAGGGGCCAAAAAGACGTTTATCGCAGGCGCTTCCATAGGCGCGAACCTTGCCCTGCTGTACCAGTCACAGCATCCTGAAATAGAAAAAACCGTGCTGCTTTCGGCGGGAATGAACTACAGGGGCGTGCTTGTTGAGCCGGCTGCCCGCAGACTGCAGGCGGGGCAGGCATCGTTCATTGCCGAAGGCTCTTCTGACTCATCGTGCAGCGGCGCGGCCGTTAAATTAGGCGGTATGATCAAGAATAGCAAAACAAGAAGCTACTATACGGCGGCACACGGCACAAGCCTGTTTACGGAACAGCCGCAACTCATGAAAGAGATAGTTGAGTGGCTGAAAAAATGAAGCCTTTGCCAGAAGAAGCGGCGATCAAACGGCCGGGAATTGCGGATTACGCCTCCATCGCACGGCCGGAGATATGCGCGGCTGTCGCGGCCTCGGTTTATGCGGCGTTCTCGATATACGGCCCATACATGCCATCTACGCCAGCGTTCGCCGCCCTCTCGGCGTTTCTTGCCTGCGCCGGCGCGATGTCTTTTTCCGGCTATCTTGCGCCGGATGCTCCGTACAAAAGAACTTCCATTCTGATGACGCTCATGTTTTCGCTTGCCGGCATGTTGCTGTCTTTTTCGGTCAGTGCGGATGCGCCGCCGCTTGTCGCTGCCGCCGCGATATTTTCAGCGCTTTATTTCTGGAAGCTGAAACGCATCGTGTTGCTCGGCAACATCGCATTTGCCGCCCTTGCGGCGATTCCGTTTGCTTCCGTGCTGCTGAGTAGCGCTGCACCTCCCGTAGCGGCGTTTCTTCCGGCTTGCGTCTTCCTTGTCGCGGCAGGGACGGACGTGTACAGGGGCGTCAATAGCATGATGGACGGCGAGGCTTCGGCATCCCTCGCCGAAAAATACGGGGTAAACCGCGCCCGGACGGTTGCTGCGGCTTTCCTGCTGCTTGCAATTGCCGTAAGCTTCGCGCCTTTCGGCACCGGCCTTCAGGGCTATGTATATATGCTCTTTGCCCTGCTTGCCGACATGATGCTGCTGGCAGCCATATATTTCCACAAAAATACCCCGGCTATATCCGCGTTTTCCATAGTTCTCATGATTGCGGCGTTTGCCACCGGATCCGCTGCCTGATATCGTTAACGGCGCCGTTAACTTCTTTATTATCGTGATCGCTTCGCCTGCCGCATAGCATGCGTACCCAAAAGCACGGCGTCTTGGCTCGACAAACGCTTATAAGGACAGGCGTATCTAATCTATATGTGATTACATGGGCAAGATAGACGATTATATCGCTGCAAACTCGCTAAAGCCTTCCAGTACGCTTTATCATACAAACAGGAACATCGAGGGCACAGGCAAGATACGCGTTCTCGTTCCCAAGTCCGACGGCATTGCGCGCGTCGAGTACAAGTGCCCAAAATGCGGCCACGAATCGTACGCCGAGCAGGGATGGAAAAGGCCCTTTTCCATCAAGTGCGCAGGCTGCGGCACAAAGATAGGCGTGCCCAAGCTCAAGCAGCAGTTCAAGCGCGACATGAAGAAGGGGAAGGCTTAAGCATCATTCCGCCAATTTCCTGTACATCTCTTCCACGTTCCTCCTGCAGACGTAATCGTGGTGGCGAAAGCCCCCGCCAAAGCTCTTGGGGATGTGCATGAGTTCATGTATAAGCGTCTTGTCCTGCTCCGCCTTCGGCAGGCGCGAGAAATTCTCGGTTATGACCTCTATGACGTAATGGGCTTTTGTTCCGAGCGCCACCTGCATTATCCGCGGCAGGGCGTGGCAGCGGGCAAGCGTCCGCGTGCTCTTTGAGCCTACGCTTTCAACGCACGCTACGCGGGATAAATCGTGCTTGATACCCAGCTTCGCCGCTATTTCGCTTATACGGGTCTTCACGGCATCAGAATGATGGTATTTTATCACGTTGCTAAATACCAATGGAATAATAAAAGCTTTTTGCCTGATAATATGGTAGCATTAGCGTGCCTCGGTAGCTCAGTTGGTAGAGCGTTAACAAACGCCTCAGGGCTTTGTCGCTAAACCTTGGTAAGGTAAAGGCCGCGAGTTCAACTCTCGCCCGGGGCTTCATATATGTGTCTACATTTGGACGAATCTATAGAAAATGCTCAATATTTTGACGTTTTGCCGCATTCCCTGAAGCGGGCACAAAAGAACGATTGTTGAGCCGATAATAAAGCTCACATGGCTTGTTTTCCTCGGCGTCCTAATTTTCGGCTTTGTTAAAAAACTCCATCAAGGCCACAAGTAGTTGTGATGCAAGTTCGGAGAAGCGCTGCCGGTTGGGGCGAGGAACCATTTATTCTACGACATCGTTTTCTTTATAAATGCAAGTCGGCAAATAGCGGCATGAAGGGCATCACCGCCGTCATCGCAATAATACTGCTGTTTCTTATCACTATAGTGATAGCCAGCGTGTCTTTCGTCTTTCTCGGCGGGCTGCAGGAAAACGTCCAGGACCGGACAGGGGAGAGCACGAGCGCCGAGACGGGCAACATACAGGAAAGCTTTAGGATAGTCAGCACATCCGGCAACAAAGTCTACGTAAGGAACACGGGCCCGCGGAACCTGCAAGGGCTGAACTTTTTTGTGGACGGCGACTTGGTTCAGCCGACAAGCGGCTGCCCTGACGGAATAAAGCCCCAGAACGTCTGCACTTTTGAACTGCCGTCAAGCATAGGCACGCATGACCTTGTCATAGCGGGCGCATCGAAAAAAGAGACTGCGACTTTAGACGTCGTGGTATGCACTGATGGCTTGATATGTTGCGGCGGCAACGTATGCGTGCAAAATTCTGGATGCTCGACTGAATTGTTTGAAAGCTGTTTGTTCGGCTGCACAAGCGGGGCATGCAAGCCTGCGCCTTCAACAACGACTACGACGACCACGGCATCAACGACTACCACATCAACTACCACTACGACTACGGTTCCAGCTTTCACCCCCTCGTTTGTGTTGGCATGGGGAAGTTCTGGTGAAGGAGATGGACAGTTCTACTATCCTATGGACATCGCCGTTGATTCAAGCGGGAATGTTTATGTGACGGATATACTCACCAACGATAGAGTCCAGAAATTCGATTCAACAGGCGGGTTCCTGACGAAGTGGGGAAGCTCGGGCTCGGGCAACGAGCAGCTTAACACTCCTTCCGGTGTCGGCGTTGACTCAAGCGGGAATGTTTATACCATAGACACGACCAACGAAAGAGTCCAGAAATTCGCTTCGACTGACGGCGGAGTGACGTACACATTCGTTACAGCGTGGGGAGGCCATGGTTCGGTCGACGGGCAATTCAACGCGCCTTCCGACATCGCCGTGGACTCAAGCGGGAATGTTTATGTGGCTGACTCTCATAACAATAGGATTCAGAAATTCGATTCAAGCGGCCACTACATGACGCAGTGGGGAGGCCCTGGTTCGGGTGACGGGGAGTTTATGGTTCCTAACAGAATTGCAGTTGACTCAAGCGGGAACGTAGTATACGTAACGGACATGTTCAGTGACCGAATTCAGAAATTCGCTTCGACTGACGGCGGAGTGACGTACACATTCGTTACAAAGTGGGAACTTAGCCACGCTAACGGTATTGCAGTTGACCTCGATGGAAATGTTTATGTATCTAATCCGAGAGAAAGTAATATCCAAAAATTCGATTCAACAGGCAATTTTATTACAGAATGGGGAGGCCCTGGTTCGGGTGACGGGCAATTTGATCTTCCTGTGGGTGTGGTTGTAGACTCGGCAACGAATATTTATGCGGTTGATAAGGGCAACTATAGAATCCAGAAATTCCGTTAAATCAATAGTATTTCGTATCATCATGTATTCAAACCCGAAGTAGTGACAGTCGCCTTCTATAGGACTCCGCATTCAAGCCGTCTCAGGGCGCGAGTCCACCTCCAGAATCAGGCGCGGCGACAGACTCAGGCATGTTGATATAGTGTTGACGCACGATCAGAAACCAGGCCATGTGCGGACTCTATGTTAGTCGTTACCGGCAAAGGGCAAGTTGTTGGGTTTAGATATTGAGACCGGTGCCGGAAGCGCAGTCTCGGCAACCTTGCTTGCCGCAAATTAATAGGGCCCGCCACGCAAAAGCGTCTTTGCCATGAAGACTATCGCCCTCGCCCCATGCTGCGGCAATTGATTCTGGAAGAACCGGATCAACTGGACGCTGAGGAGTTTATGGTCAAGCTGGAGGTATGGCTCAAGGTGCTGGAAAAAATCTTGACCGTATACTCGACTACAAAAGAATGACGAGGCCCGGACTTGAATGATTGTTCATAAAAATTTATACCTCATCGCAGGCCACGCCGATATGAAGAGTCCGGCTATTATTCAAACAATCATACGAGCACACTATGGCTGCGCACATAGGCTTGGACATATTTGTAGGCAGTATAGAATGCCGGATCCGCGACTTCGCGCAAGGCAGCCACCCGTGCATTAATGCACACAATACCCTCGTTTTTCAATATTTCTTCTCTCTTCGCGCCACTATCGCGCAGCGTTTTTATCAATTCTATTCTTTTGTCTATCAAATCCTCTATATTCGCCTTTGCCTCAGTCAGATATTGAATAAGGCCCGGGTACTCTATTTCCATGACTCTCAATGCTTCTCCGACCCCGGCATCGGGCGCATATCTCCTTCCTCCCGCGAATACGTTTGCTTCAAAGTTGTTGATAGAATCCCGGTTTAGAAATTCACGATAACCAATTATCGCGGCTTGGGGAAATGCAATCATATGCCTCCTCTCCCGATCCATTCCGGGAGTTTCATACCAGAACACATCCTTCCCGGTTTTAGGAGTTTCTATATGCAGATCCCTGTATCCCATCGTTATGCGAAGACAAGAATCTATTTAAACCACCGCCGGTCAGCGCTCCGGGCGGCGGGTGAGGTTCTCTCGCCGATACATCACTCTGTTCGGAGAATCTTGCGCCATCTACCGCCAAAATTGGAGATAAAAATCGTTCTGCTAAAAAACAGAAATCTTTATATATTGTTCTGTATAAAAACAACTTATGGAGGACGTGTTTGAGGAATGGGGCGCCTATGCACAGAAGAAAGAACTGAAGCCACGTAAGATGGACCTTGACGAGCTTGAAAGGAATTCAAGGCTCAAGATAGTGGCCATCACGGGCATCAGAAGATCGGGAAAGTCAAGCGTGGCCATGCTCTTGATGCAGAAGCTTCTGAAAGAGGGCAAAAAAGCGTCGTACATCAATCTTGAAGACAGCAGGATCAAGGACACAAAAGACGTCCTTGACAGGGTGCTGAAGTGGTTCGGGGACTCCGGATATCTTTTGCTGGACGAGATAACAAGCGCGCAGGACTGGGAGGGCTGGCTCGCCAGGAATCACGAGCTCCTGAAGGGGAAACTGCGCCTTGTTGTAAGTTCTTCCAGAAAGACGCTTGCCGTCCCGTCAAAACCCCTGAGGGGCAGGGTGCTGGCGTATGAACTCTATCCGCTGTCGTTTAAAGAATTCTTGGAGTTCAAAAAAACGCCCGTTGAGCGCACAACAGCCGGAATAGGAAGGATAGAAAAGTCCCTGAAAGAGTACCTTACTTACGGCGGGTTCCCGGAAGTCGCGCTTACAGGAGAAGAAACGGACAAAATGCACCTGATAGGATCCTACTTCAGGGACATAATAGGCCTTGACGTGGCTGAAATCTCCAGGGAAAGCGTATCTACAGTGGAGCTCTTCGGGAAATATACCATAGAGACATCTCATTTCTCGGCCTCGAAATGCCTCAACTTTTTCAAGAGTATTGGCCACAAGATTGGAAAGCAGAGCATACTTGACCTGGAAAGGCACTCGCAGGACAGTTACCTGTTCTTTTTCGTGCCGGTATTCTCGCATACAATAAAAGACAGAAGCCAGTACCCCAGAAAGTCGTACATGGGAGACACTGGATTCATGTATGCGCTGACGGGAAAGAGCGATATGGGAAAATTATTTGAAAACGCAGTTCTCCTGGAACTGAGGCGGCGCAGGGGGCTTAACGAGGAGATCAACTACTGGAGGAACGATAAAGGCATCGAGTCCGACTTTGTTGTGAAGAAGGGTACTCGCGTCATGGAGATAATTCAAGTCTCATACAACATCGACAGCGAGAAGACAAAAGAACGCGAGATCCGTGGACTTGTCGAATGCGCCAAGAGCCTTGCAATGAAGAAAGGCACCATGATAACAAACGACACAGACATGACGGAAACCGTTGACGGAATCCGCATAGCATTCATTCCATTGTGGAAATGGTTGCTGAATTTATGACGCATGCGTTCCAGAATGCCTTCATGTAACATTGCGTCTATTTTACTGCAAAGTAATGATTTTGATATCAAATGGTCTGCTACGCAAACATAGCGCCACTATATTCCGGCCTGTAACCAAGCCGAAGAGCGGTCGCTACTGTTGTTCTCTTTGCTCCCGGAGTCGTCGGATACGGGGGAACGTCGCCTTCCTGCCGAAGTTTCATGAAAATATAAGCCGGAACTGCGTTTCTTGCTACAAAGCCGTCCCCTATTGTCGCTAAAGCCGCGTTTGATTCATACAACATGCATCTATCCCGCAATTGAAAGGCAGAAATCTATTTAAATCACTATTATAAAGTGACAATATAAGCTTTTTGCTCTAATTTGAGAAGGATTTATAAGCTTTCCGCTCGTTATACTTTAAGGAGGAAATAAAACATGAGAGAAGGTTTCGGCAGAAACGGTGGCGGCTTCCGCAAGGATTTCGGCCCCCGCGAAATGCACAAAGCAACCTGCTCCGAGTGCGGCGCTGAATGCGAAGTGCCATTCAAGCCCACAGACGGCAGGCCTGTTTTCTGCAAAGATTGCTATGCTAAGAAGAGGAAGTTCTAATCCTTCTGATTAACTGGTATAGACAAGACATTTTGTTTTTTCTTGGTTTCTTATGATTTCAATCATTAACGATGCTCCTTATTTTTTGGGTCAAATTGCCTCCCGTGGCCGCAATGTTCATGCGGGCCTTTTTATATGCTTATAGCCCTCGTAAACCAAAAAGCCCCCTACCACTACAAGAATCTCATAAAATATGAGGACCGGCTCGAAATGCAGCAGCATCAGCAACGAGCTGATTATTCCAAGCCCCGCCAATACCGGGAACCTGCCTATGCTCAAGGGCGAACGGAAGGTTCGTTTGGCCTTCGGCTCCTTGTACCTGAGCCATATGACCGCGGCATTGATGAACAAATAGACGGCAAATATGCCGATATCCGTAAGCAGGGCCACTGAATCTATGGCGCCAAGCTGCAGGAACGCCAGCGAAACAAGCATTACAAGAAAAACGGAAACATACGGCGTGCGGCTTTTTCCGAGTGTGGCCAACGCTCGAGGCAGGGCGCTGTTCTTCGCAAGCCCGTAGAGCATGCGCGAAGCCACGACAAGGATCGCCAATACGGTGTTTGAAGTCGCAAACAATGCAATCACGGACATGAGCGGGCCGGCTTGCGGCATCACCGTGCTTACGACTTCCGTGAGCGGAGCTTTTGCCTTGGCAAGTTCCTCGGCAGGCATTATCGAGACCGCCGAAAGCGAAACAAGGATGTAAAATAGCGTTGTTATTCCGATGGAAATCAGCAGGGCTTTTGGAATGACTTTGCTTGCATTCTTCGTCTCTTCCGACATGTTGACGATTTCTTCAAAGCCTATGTAGGCAAAGAAGAGAAGGGCGGTTGCTGTAAGTATGCTCGTTATCCCTGCGGGCACGGCAAAGTAATCAACCGCTCCTATGAAACCCGCGCCCAAGGCTATGACGATCAAAAGCCCGATCATTTCTATGACCGTTGCCAGAATATTGAAACGCACCGACTCCCTGATGCCCGCGTAGCTGATAAGCGAGAGGATGACCAATAGCGCTGCTGCCGCCCATAACTGATTGACGCCAAATATATAGGAAAAGTACCCGCCAAACCCCAGCGCCACGGTCGTCGCGCTGATTATGAGCGCGAATATCATTATCCACTGAACCAGAAACGCCAGCCATTTCCTGCCAAAGGCTTTCTTGGTATACACGTATTCTGCCGCGGTCTTTGGAAACATTCCTGCAAGCTCGGCATAGCTCATTCCCGTAAAGGAAGCTATGAGCGCCGCCACGACAAAAGAGAGCCACAACGCGTTGCCTGCGATGCCGGCTCCCTGCCCTATAAGAACGTAGATTCCCGCGCCAAGAATGATCCCGACGCCGTAAAATATGGCCGTGGCAAGGGAAAGCTCTTTTTTCAGCCGGGCCATGACGTTGTATTTCCCGCTGCAGTATAAAAAGAATCTATAGTAGATGACATCAGTTTTCAGGCATTCTCTACGTACAGCAAAGACAGACTTGTCCAGATACTTCTGTCATTTGCTATACTTGGTTTTTCGTCCAGTAGACGCTGATTCGTTTCTCAATATCAAATCCGCAGCGCCTTCAAAATCGTTGGCTATGAAAGCAGAGGCGTTTTTCATCGCCTTGACTTTTTCGTCCTGCCCGCGCTGGCTTTCGGACGGTACAAGTATGCCGATTCCTCTTGCGTTCAGCCCTGTTTCCACGTCGCTGGCACGGTCGCCTATCATATACACGCGCGTTTTTCCCTTGTCCATGCCTTCCTTTTCCATGGCTGCGAAGAGCATTCCGGGACGCGGCTTGACGCAGCCGCACTCGCAGACGTATGCGGAATTGAAACTCCTTTCCGGATGCGCCTTCATGTAATCCTTTGAGATGTGCGGGCAGAACATATAGCCGTCAAGGGCAGCGCCCTCTTTCTTAAGGCGCTCCAGGACTTCCTCGCACACTTTGTGCGCCCTTTCCTCGGTCAGGGAAGGAAAATCAGCTATCCCGACGCCCGTCTGGTTGCTTATCATGTAAATTTTTATGCCGGGAATCTTCCGCAGCGCCTTTATGCCTTTTATCACGCCGGGCAGGAACTCTATTTTGTTTTCCCAGCCGTCAAATCTTCCAAGATACTGCCTGTTGCCCGTGTCTTTGATTATCGTTCCGTCCCTATCTATGCCAACGAGTGCCGCCATACAATCATTGCACCTTCTTGCCAAGCATGCGCCTCGCCTCGGACTTGTACGATTCGACAGCCGGCTGATCAAAAGGATTGACGTTCATGAGATGGCAAAGATAGCACATTTCCATCATCTTCATCTGCAGGAACTGGCCTATGGCGCGGGCGGAACGGTCGGGCAGCAGTATTTCTGCAAAGGGGCGCTTTCCAGACCTGTAAGCTTCGACTATGCCTCCATAAAGAGCGTCCGTCATCTCAGAAAGCGATTTTCCCTGTATGTTCCCGGCAAGGCCTGTGCCCGTTGACGGGACTTTTATTACAGGCCCGTTATCCTGGGACTTGACAAATGTTGTGAATTTATCTTGCGGACCGCCAAGATACAACTGGGCCATGGAATGAAGATCCTGCGGAAGAGAAACTGTCGGCGTCATGCCCGTGCTTACTTTCTTCCCGTTCTTGTCCAGCTCCTTGCCCGTGCTTTCTGCCATGAGCTGTCTGTACCATTTGCCAAGGCCCTCGAAGGCCGGCGAAAACAGGAACGTGTCATGGATTTTCCTGCCTCTCTGCAGATGCCAGTAAAGAATGGCAGCTGACATGGCGGCGGGATTCGTTTCAACATCCCTCTCAACGCAACGCTTTGCCATCGCAGCTGCGCCTGAAAGAAGTCCATCCAGATTGACTCCTGCCATTCCAAGCGGGAAAAGTCCGACAGCCGAGAAGACCGAATATCTTCCGCCGATTCTTGAAGGTATCTCAAGCACGGAGAATCCCTGCGTCAGTGCGGCATGCCAAAGCCGCGAATCCTTATCAGTAGTTATCACGACAAATTTAGCATAATCTTTCCTGTATCTTTTCAGGATAGCAAGAAGTATCTGGAAATTTGCAGCGGTTTCGGCGGTGCTTCCGGACTTGCTTACGCAATTTAGAATGATAGTCTTTTTCTTGGCCAAAACCGCTTCGATTTTTTCCATGATTGACTGCAGAGTGAAAGAATCTGCAGTGTCGGCATACAGCAACTTCGGCCCTTTGCCCTTCAAAACCACGGCTTGGCCAACTGCTTCTGTCCCCAGACTGCTGCCGCCTATGCCTATGACTACGATGTATTCAGCCTTGAGAACGCATTTCTCCTTTATCATATTCTTGACGGCACCAAGCATATCATTATCAAACGGCAATCTTGCAAACTCGCGACCGTCTCCAGAATTAACCGATAGCGCCCTTTCCATCGCCTTGATTTCAACGCGCAGCCTTTCCTTTATTATCGGAAGACCCTCTTTTGCAAGCGCGCCTGACCAGAAAAAAGATGCGTCCTTCATTTTTCATTACCCAATGCGGCATATTCTGCCACTACGTCCGCTGAAAAGACCTTGACTCCTTCCAGTGTCTTCGGGTGCTGCATCGCAGCTTTTATGACGTCCAGAGGCACTGTTGCTATGTCTGCGCCTGCAAGCGCACAGTCCCTTAGCTGGCGCGCGTTCCTTATGCTTGCCGCAAGAACTTCGGTCTCTATCCCGTAATACCTGAATATTTCAGCGCATTGCGCAACCAAATCAATGCCCGACGCGACGCCATTATCTTCAAGTTTCTTTCCGCCTTTCTCAATTCCCTTGACCGGGAAATAATCGGATTTTCCGAACTGGAAGGCGTTCGTAGAGCGTATAAAATCGTCAATTCTTCCGGCGAAAGGGCTGACCATCTTTGCGCCGGCTTTGGCTGCAAGCAGAGCCTGCTCAGGCGTAAATACCAATGTACAATTGACAGGAATGCCTTCGCTGGAAAGCGCCTTTACGGCCTTGAGACCGTCAAAGTGCTTGTCCTGCCCTTCAATCGACGTATTGCAGGGCACCTTGATGATTACGTTCCCGGCAACAGGGTTGAATTTTTTGAAAAGCACAATGCCCTCTTTGACCATTCCTTCATAATCAGATGACGTGACTTCCAAACTCACGGGCGTTTCGCGTGCAGCTTTCAATATTCGCTTGATATAATCTTCCATATCAAGCGTCTGCCCGGATTTCTTCAGTTCTTCAACCGCTTTCTTTATCAGCGAAGGGTTGGTAGTGACCCCGTCCATTATCCCGGAAGAATAGGCCTCCTCTATTTCCCGCAGGCTTCCCGTATCTATGAAGATTTTCATGCAGCCACCAATAAATAGAGGGCAACAGGTTATATAAAAGTGTCGTAAAAACCGGGCGGCTGATCAATAACGCCTGCCCGCATCTCTTTGCCTCAGTGCCTTGTATGCGACGTGGGCTTTCGTATCTATTGTCAGCATTGCTCCATCGTTTCTAAAATCTATTCTGACATCATATTCTATGCCATTGGCATGAAGATACATTGTTAGCATGTGTTTGAGATTTTTCGCTATAACGTTCCCCCGTGCTCCTATAAGTTTTCCTGCGAGACGTTGATTTTTATCGATGAAAAGTTTTCCATTTTCCATAAGCTCATCAGCAAGCCCGGTATATGGCGGAACTATGACAGGACCCGTGTAACCGGTGCTTTCTCTGTACGCAGGGTTAGCCAACCCTGCATCTGAACATCTATCGCCGTCTTTAGGAACTTTGGAACGTTTTTGCCTGCCTGCATAATAAGAACGAGGTATCAATTCAAACTTGGGCATGTTGGTTTCAAAATCCCTTCCGGTAAGTATGACGATCGCATCTTTTGTTTCCTTGAGTCCCTCGGCATAATTTTGCTTGAGCCAATCGTTAAGCGTCATGCCTCTGTATTTTCCTGCAATGGCATCGTAAGAAGGAACAATTGTTTGAACGTCAGCAGGAGCTTCCCTTTCTGTTACAATCGGTTCTCCGACAGTTGCCGGTTCTATTTTCGGTGAAACGTGACCGAGTCTGACGGATACACGGATACCTTCTTTGTTTATTCTTATAGACATAATTCTCACTAAAAGATAGTAACAAAATCTATTTAAGCTTTCCTGTATTTGCAGGGCTTATTCGCATCCTGCCGTATTGATGTATATTCTTTCTTATCACGAATACTTTCGTTCGTGGTGAAAAAAATTCGCATCCTGCCGTATTGATGTATATTCCACTGCTCCAGACCGCCCCCAAGATCGGGATGCGCAGTTGCCCTCGCAAGAGCCTCCTGCGCTTCGCCTGCCTTGCCTGCAATACTGCCGTCCGCCCAGAGGTAAAATTCACCATTTCCGGGGCTTTCCGGCATGATTCTGATTCGCCGGTTCTGCATCACCGCCTGATAGGCAAAAGCCCCGTCAGGAAAACGGAATTCCAGCCGCATAGCCCCTCCTCTGGGCTCAAGCAGCCCGGCGAGCGAACTATAAACATCGCGCATGCCCTCCTGTCTATCTACAGAATCAAGGTAAGAACGCAATGTCGTCATCATGACAGCCTTCGCAATACAGATTTTTTTCCGTCAAGATGCAGCTTTTTTCCGTATCTTACGGTATTGAAGCATGCGTTCTTGCCGACCTTGCGATACTGTTCATGCGCCTGCTTCAATATATGCATGGCTTCCTCTGCCGTGGCTACGGTATAGACAGATTCAAAGTCCTCGGGCTTCATGTAGGCGCTTCCAAGCTGCCATTTTCTGGACCATGCCACGAATTCTTTCCACATGTCGCCTATGACTATAATCGGCATCTCGCATGTCTGCCGAACCTGCATCAACTGCCAAGCGTATGCAAGCTCAAGAAGCGTCCCTAAACCGCCGGGCGCGACTACGACGGCAGTGGAAAGCATCATGAAATTGTCAAGCCTCTCGGAGAAATGACGATACTCTTTCTTGATATCAAGATGCTTGTTGGCCTTCTGCTCGTTCGGCAACGTTATAAGGAGCCCCATGGAACGGGCGCCGTTGCCGTTGCTTCCGGCCTTATGCCCCCGGTTCGCGGCTTCCATGATGCCCGGGCCGCCACCGGTCACGATATCCACGTGCTCCATGCCTATCATCTTCGCAAGCCGGTACACAAGCCTGTAATTGGCGTCGTTTCTTTTGATTCGCGCGGAACCGAATATTGCAACCCTGAATACCCTTTTCTCCGCTTTCAATATCTTGTCTATGGTTTCTTTCATTCCAGAAGCCTCCTTGCTGCATTAAACATGTGCTTTGAACTGATCCCGCATTTGTCCAGAAGCTCGTCCTTCTTCCCGGAATGCGGCATTCCCCTGACTGACAATGTTACGATTTTTATGCCCGTGTCCTTTAACGCAGAAACCATCATTTCGCCAATGCCGCCGGCAGGGTAATGGTCTTCGGATATTATCAAGCGGTTGCCGTGCTTTTTCACGAACGCGGCGAACATTTTCGGGTCAAACGGCCTTATGCAATAAAGATCCGCAACCGCCGCGCCTACTCCAAGCTTCTGCAGCTCATCATGGGCTTTCAGCGCTTCATGGACCGTTATGCCCGCGCCGGCCAGCACAACCTTGTCTTTGGCGCTCTTTTTCACGGCCTTGAATCCGCCGAGCGGGAATTCTTCGCCGTTCCCGTAAATCACCGGCGTTGCAGGCCTTGTAGTCCTTATGTATTTTATTCCTTCGGTCTGCGATGCCAGAAATACAAGCCTCTCGGCAGACACGGCATCCGAAGGGTAAAGAATCACGCTGCCGGGCAGGCCGCGGAACATGGCTATGTCATCCAATCCCATCTGCGAAGCTCCGTCCTCGCCTATCGAGACCCCGCAATGCGAGCCGCAAAACGTCATGCTTGCCGAGGAAAGCGACGCCATCCTTATCTGGTCGTGGGCCCTGCAAAGGAAAGAAGCAAAACTTGACGCGAAAACATTGAAGCCCTTGACCGAAAGGCCGAGCGCCATGCCGGCCATGTTCTGCTCGGCTACGTAGGCTTCGATAAATTGTGAAGGCGCTGATTTTTTCACTTCCTCGGCATAGGTTGAGTTGCCTACTTCCGCATCCACCGCTATTATTGAACGGTCGGCTTTGGCGAGCTTTGCAAGCGCCGCCCCGTATGCATGGCGCGTAGACGCCTCTGCGGCCAATGCATAAGACGGGCCTGCAGGTTTGCTTGCGGCATTTGCAGCAAGCTTGGAAGCTATCGGCTTTCTTATCCCGATTGGCGGCATCGAGGCCTGAGGAATTTCAGCCAAAGCCATGGCCAACGCGTCCTTGTCAAGGGCCTTGCCGTGCCATCCGTCCTTGTTCTCAAGGAACGAGACGCCTTTGCCCTTCAAAGTTTTTGCTATTATTGCCGTGGGCGAAGAGGAAGACATGGATTTTTCAAGGGCATGAACGATTGCCTTGATATCATGGCCGTCTATTACCATCGTCTGCCACCCGAAAGAGCCGAATCTTTTCACGTAATAATCCGTGTCATGGCCGGGCATCGTCTCGCCCCTCTGACCAAGGCGGTTGACGTCAACTATCGCGCAAAGATTGTCCAGCTTGTAATGGTAAGCGATCTGCAGCGCCTCATATACCGAGCCTTCTGCAGCTTCGCTGTCGCCCATCAGGACATACGTCCTGTATTTCCTGCCTTGCATCCTCGCTGCAAGCGCCATGCCAATGCCAACCGAAAGGCCCTGGCCAAGCGAGCCCGTAGCCACCTTGACCCATTTAAGCGACGAAGGCACGGGATGTCCCTCGAGCGGGCTTGAAATTTTTCTCAATGACATCAGATCGTCGCGTATGCACCCGGCCCTGTAAAGGCTTGCATAGAGAATAGGGGCGGCATGGCCCTTGCTCAAGATGAATTCATCGCTGTCGGGATTGAAAGGATTTTTCACATCGTACGCCATTTCGCGGAAAAACAGGGCGCTCATTATCTCGGCGCACGACAGGCAGGACGTGGGATGGCCGCTTCCCGCCTTCGAGGTCATTTTCAACGCATCGCGCCGCAATACGGAAGATATATCCGCAAGCTGCTTTTCATCGGCCATTCAATCACGTGATACCATATTACCGCCGGCTTTTATAAAAGATTCATTGCACAAGGGCTTCCAGCTCGGCTATCGCCTTTTTCGGGTCGCTGCCCTGCAAGTAAGAGCCGCAGGCGAATACCGAAGCTCCAGCCGCTTTCAGCCGTGCTATGGTTTCCGGGTTCACCCCGCCGTCGGCTTCTATCTCAATGCGCGGGTAAAGCGCTTTGAGCCGCGATATCTTCCGCAACATCGCCGGAAGGAATGGAGCCCCGTACTTGCCGGGATTCACGGTCATGACAAGCACGCGGTCCACGTCGTCAAGGAACGGCTCGACTTCGCTTATTTCCGTTTCCGGGTTCACCGCCAGCCCTACCTTCCTGCCGCTGTTCTTTGCATCCATTATGAGCTGCGACACGGAATGCGTCTCTATGTGGAATATCATCCTCTCAACCCTTGGCATATTGTCGTACATCCACGGCGCAGGGTTGCGCAACATCAGGTGAGCCTCGTATCTTGCCTTGGGCAGGGATATCATGAAATCGAGCGACACATTGCCAACGAACTCGCCGTCCATCACGTCAAGGTGGAAAATATCAGAATATCTTATGACCTTCCCGAGGCGCGCATCAAGCTCCTTCTGGTCTTTTGCTATTATGGCAGGAATAATCTTCATCGTCTTTCCGCCCTTGCTATTTGCGCGAGCCGCCTCTTGTGGCGCTCGGCGCCGGTGAATTCCGTGGAAAGCCACGCGCCCAATATCTCTCTTGCCTTGGCAGGGCCAAGCGACCAGCCGGAAAGGCATATGACGTTCGCGTCGTCATCCGACCTTGCGCTTTTCGCGTCGTCAACGCTGCCAACGCAGACCGCCCGCACGCCGGCAACCTTATTCGCCGCTATTGCCATGCCGTGACCGGAACCGCACAGAAGAACGCCTGTGCCGCCGCCCTCCGCGACTTTTTTCGCAACTGCAAAGGCATATTCAGGATAATCGTCGTTCTTGTCCATGACCGCGTTCCCGAGGTCTTCAAAATCAATCCCTTTTTCCTTCAGGTATTTTTTGATTTCCTGCTTCAGAAGAAACCCGTTGTGATCCGAGCCTATGTATATTTTAGCCATGTTCCGAGATATAATTGTCAAGGGTATATTTAGCTTTTATTTTCATGCATGAAAAAGTATTATGCCTAAAAGAAACAACGTTATTATTTGCCCTCTATGCAATAGCAAAGATGTCTCGGCCGATTTCTCAAATCCTTTAATGGCAGGATTCGGGCATATATTCAAGGAATGCCATCATTGCGGGCATAAAGGAATGCTGTTTCCTGAAGTTTCTTTGGCAGATGTGCCTAAAAAACCGAAAAATCCAGCAAAGCTGAAAGGAAGAACGCTTGTCAATGCGACAATGGAAAGAGGATACAGATTATATCTGGCAATTGGCACGATAATCTTCTTGATAGTGACCGCAATGGCGTTAATTTCCTATTTCACTTTTTAGGGCATCATCCACGAAAGAATTCCGTGTGCGGCTGCGCGAAATACAAGAAAATTAAAAATCACATTCGTGATGGCATAAGGCAGGTAATGGCCCAAAAATCCGCGGTTGAAGATGAACGTGAAGAATAATCCTATACCGTTGACCATAAGCGCAAGAGAAATGCCCAGCGCAACCGGATCCCATTGCAGAATGCCTGCAAGAAAGCCTGCCAATGCGTACTCCGGAATCACCCATATTATATACGGCCCTCTGTAGTTCGCCACTGCGACGTGGAACGACATGAGCGCAAACGCGGTCAAAGCTCCTGCCCATGGGCCGTAAGCCATGCCTGCCATGACTGACGCAAAGAGAACGAATTCGACTCCCAAAGAACGTATCTGTATCCTGTTTATGGCAAAGCTTGTGACCAGGCTGAGCCCCGCAAGAAGCAGTATGGGAAGCAGATTCAATGCATAAAGCGCCACTAAAGCCAATATTCCAGGAACCCATGCAAACCGCCTCCAGCCTTCCATGAACTGTATTTGGGGCAGGAAATTTAAACGCCCTTTGAGCAAAAAATCACCTTATATAATTTAATCGGCAGATAAAGGTTATGCTCAACAAGGCCGTATTGATAGCACTTATTGCCGCCGTTTTTGCCGCGGCTCCTGCGTTTGCCCTGTCGCTTGACGTTGAGAAGACCTCTTACAGGGTCTCCGTAGGCTCCACAGAGGCCATACCGATCTTCATAACCGGCGACGGCAAGGAAACCGTGACCTTAAGCCTTACCGGCGAAAAAACATGGACCATACTGAGCGCATATTCAATGGAAACTGTAGAGGGCCGCAAGGACAACGTAACCCTGCACATCACCCCGCCCAGAGACGTCGTTTCCGGGATAAACTACAAGCTGACGATTGGGGTAAAGGGGCTGAACACGCAAAGAACGGATTCCAGGGACATCTATATTTTCGTAAGCAGGGACGACGTAGTTGACATAGACAAAACGTCAATAAGCGGGGACTTCTTCCCGACAGGCACGATAAACGCCAAAATATACGTCAAGAACTACAGGAGCACGACGGTTCAGGACGTAAACGTGAACGTCACGTTCGCAAGCGCCGGCGGCACGGTAGAAGTCGAAAGCACCAGAGTGCCTGTAATAGCGCCCGGCGAAAGCAAAATAGCGGAAATAAATTTCAGGGTTCCGGATAACACGCCTGCGGGCGTCTACTGGATTGACGTTGCGATAAGCTCCAAAGACTCGCGCCTTTCTGCAAAGCAGGAATTTGACATCTACGAAAAAGCCGTGATGATTGAAAAAGCCTCGCCGGTCTTGATGATCACGGGCCGCGGCGAAAGGATAGAGATAAGGAATGCCGGCAATATCGCCGGAAGCGCCGCGATATCAAGGAACGTTTCGGGAACCGAGTCGCTGTTCCTTGCAGGCACGAAAGCCCCTTCTTCGGACAAAGGGTCGTATTCGTGGCATTTCGACGGCATTGAACCCGGCAAAAGCGTTGCGATAGAGCACAAGATAGACTACCTGCCGCTCGTGCTGCTTCTCGCGGCGCTCGTCGCAGCCGCATGGTATTATCTTTACAGGATGCGCGTCCTCAGGGTAAGGAAATACATAATGCAGAAGAAACTCATAAGCGAAGGCACAGAATTCACGGTGGGCGTGGAGCTAAAGAATGCAACCGGAACCAGGATTGATTCTGTGACTATAAAGGACTTTGTCCCGCCCGTATTCGTCGTGAAGGATTCCGTAGGCCCGAAGTTCATAAAGAAGAAACATTCGTACGGGACGGATCTTGCATGGAAGCTCAAGGACATGAACAACGGCGACGAGCGAATCGTCAGCTACAAGATAGTGCCCATGTTCGGCCTGAACAGCCCGCTTTCGCTGCCCAGGGCGTCTGCGGCCTACGTACTCGGAAAGAAGCTCATGCGCGCCGACAGCGAAGAAGCGCTGCTCGGCTACACGCCGAAGAAGAAGTCTGAAAAGTAAATAGTCAGTTTTGCGCATTTTTAGAAATCATATTCACTATTTAAAGGTGGTATAAATAGTAATCTTTAAGTTGCTATGCGGACATCTTAAAATATGGAAAATGTCATATCAAGCTCCAACGGGGCATCTATGGTAGAGTACGAAGCAGGCAAGTTCAGGATAGACAAAGATGCCACTTTCCTGTTTGCCGACCCGTATGACGGCACAGACGGCAGATTATATGCGATAGGCGGGCTCGCCTTGGACCTTTACGACACAATCAATAAAAGACATAATGTTGATGCGTATAGAAATGGTTCCCGCTATGCACCTGTTATGATCAGCGAAATGATGACCAATGCAGAAATACACGGCAATAAATTCTCTCCCGAAAAGCATACATGGATAAGTTATAGATTTACGGTGAACAATGACCAATCCGCTGAACTTGAAATAACCGTAAGGGATGAAGGTTCAGGATTTGACTATAATCACGTCAAGGCCGCATCGGAGCAGGCCCGCGGCTCGAACAGGACGTACAACTATTATCGCCAAGAGGCAACGGAACGCCCGGAAGGCGGCAATGGATTATTTGGAATGCTGGACCGTTGCAGTGCCGCGACATGGAATGATACCGGCAACGAAATGACTGCCGCCTTGCTCTTGAAGAAATAATGTAATCCGTGCATAGAAACCGCTATATACATATATGCAATCCAAGGTTAATGACTCAATGGCATTATGAAAACCTTTAATTCCTTCACTATCTTATTTGTAAGACACCCCTGATAGCTCAACGGTAGAGCGCACCGCTGTAGTCATGCGCTGAATGCGCAAGAATGTCAGCACTCTGCCAGAAACGGTGAGGTTCTGAGTTCAAATCTCAGTCAGGGGATCCAAGTATTAATGTCTGGATTCTTTGCACTCATGAATAATGGGGCATTTATATTAACAGTTCTTCTGGATGCAGCACGGGAAAGTTCCTGACATGGTTTATTATTTCCATCGTTTGCCTATATGTTTCTTCAACAAAATCATCATTCAGATGCGGCTTCAGTTCAAAGTCACCTTCCTTGGGATTCCTTCCGCCAAGCTGAATTATTCTGAGCGCCGTTCTCATTTCAGGAACTTCTATGCCAAATCTCTCCTTTATTTCAGCGTCATGACGGTAATCGACATGGTCAAGACATCTTGGACTCTTAAGCTCTTCAAGAATGCAGCCTCTATCCGGTCTATGATAGGGACAGGCCATGCTCCGGCCGGGAGTCTCGTAATTCCTTCTCTCACGAAGTGAGATTATATTACTTCCGCAACTTCCTTCCAGCAAGTCTTCGGATGTTGCCTTATCAATCCCGCAACTGCCTACGCCATCCTCTCTCCATTCGCTATTATATGTTCTGACCGTGATTTCATGCCAAAGAAGATTATATACGCCTGCGATTTTTCTGTATTGTGCTACCATATGAGCTTCTTCTGGCGGCAAGGCTTCCAAGTATTCGTTGAATGAACTAACCCTTCTTCCGTTTCTCATAATTGTCACTATTCAAAACGATTAAATACCGATATAAATTCGAGAAATTCATGAGCATTCTATTTCTTATCAGACTTATTCTTGACTGCCTTGGCGGCATAAACTACATTATCAAAGCCATCTGACAACATCTTCCTCCTTTTTTCGCCACCAGATATTTTCCATGCATAATTTGTGTTCGCTTGAGAAAACTCTCGCGCTTTTTTTAGTGACAGTGCGTAATCAGTCATCAAGCAAGTAATTTGCACAAGCTTATTAGCATAAATGGCGACCGCTTCTATGTTGACACTCAAATTCCTATCTGATTTTGGACTTTCTTGCAATGCACGCTTATTCCAACTAGCCGGTGGATAAACTGTTATTTCTTAAAAGTAATTAAATTTTATAGTTTTAAATAGTCTTCTGTTAAATTTTTGCCGATAACATGCCCGACGGGACAAGAGATTACGGATTTGGATTGCTAATCGATAAATTGCTGTCCGAAGGCTATGAAATCAAAACCCGGCATTATAAGCCTCTGGAATTTGACATTCTGACTGCCCCGGCTAAAAACTTTGATGAGGAAAATAGTGATATCCATGACATGATCATCGCATACGCGAATAATGCAATTATTGGCGCAAAGCGTATGTTTCCTGGCGTTAACATACCGCCGAATCAAGAAACTTTCACCCCAACTGAAGCGTATGCAATCCAGATACTTGGAGATGTAATGTCCATTCATACGTCACAAAGGGGCAGCGACGTCATTGCCCAGGCAATCTTAGGAATACTTCCAGATACCTCAAACGCATTTCATCCCGAGAATCCAGAGGCATACATTAATTTTAACAACGTGGCAAACGGCACTTATCCAAATTCAGTAGCCTATCACTATGATGAAGAAGTAGAATCCGGCAGGCTCCCAAACGGCAGTACACTCGCCATGATGTATGTTGTTGGTCCGGCCCAATTACTGCAAATTGCGTCAAACGGACGCATTTGGGAACATAACACAAATAGGCGATATAGACCAAAAGAAGTCGCATTCCCATATACAAATGATGCGTTCCAACTGGAATATTTCAATGACGGCAACAACTCGTTTGGCGTAGATATGCAGACAGGCGACAACAATGTGCGGATTACAGGCCGCGCAGAATTGCCGCAAGAATACAGGCATCAAATAAGATCCGCCCTTGAATCCGGCCCCTATATAATGACAGAAGAAGGCTTGGCGGTTCCGGATAGACGATGGCTCAATCTTGCAAAGACGCATCCTCTGATTAGTTATGAAATGCGCTCTTCCATGTAATAAACAGGAATTAGCTGCAAAGGATACAAAATTCCTTATTAATCCGGCAATTTGTTAATAAATTATTTTTTTCTCCCTTCGGAAAAGCCATGTACCTATTAGAATTTTTATTCAAAAAATGGGAGGTCATATATCTTTATAAGAGGCAGTCATATAGACTAATGAAAATGCCAAAAAATCATGCAATAATAGGCATAATTCTTTTGTTGATTATTATAGGAACACTACTTTTTGCAGAGACGATACCAGAATCGATAATGCAAAATTTTGAAGGGGATCAACGCATCGAGGCTGTTTTTGGAGAGTCGGATTGCTCATTAATTCAGGTACCCGCATTGAACGATTCGTACTATAAAGGTCCTATGATAGATACACACATACACATAGCGGCGATACCTGACGGGCCGGTTTTCGGACAGCCGAATGAAAATGATCATCCTCTGATGGGAGTGAACCTCAGGATGGGAGACTATGTCTGCATGATGGATCAGGAAAACACGAGCAAGGTCTTTGCATTCTTTCCCGTATGGGATCCGATAATAACAGATTCCCTCGCAATCGTCAATCAAACGCTGGGAAAATATCCTGGAAGATTCGTGCCTTTCATAATGCCGCCTGATAGCGACAACTCGCCTGGCGGCTATCCTACAGTCAAGGCAGGCGCCCTTGAAGAAATGCTTTCAGTTTACCCAGGCATGTTTCAAGGGTATGGCGAGATAGGACTATATGCACGTCAAGGCGGGGCAGCCGAGCTTCCTCCGGATTCAGAGAGACTTACGGACATCTATCCTGTAGTGAGACGAAACAATCTCATTGTGTATGTCCACCTTGGAGAAGGGCAGAAAAAAAGCTTTGAACGCGTGCTGGAAGCGAATCCGGATATAAATTTCATCTGGCACGGAGACCAACTCATAGCCGGAAGCGCTGAAAGGCAGAACTTATCGGAGATAGAGGATATACTATACAAGCATTCCAATGCCTACTACGGCGTGGACGAACTTTATGGCGACACATGGCTATTGAGACCACAAGTTAGCAAACAGCAATTCCTACAACACTTCAATAATCCTGAACTGCTTCTTGCGCAGGATGTTGCAACGTGGAAAGGCTTTATAGAAAGGCATCCGGACCAGGTTCTCTGGGGGACTGACAGAGGCTGGAGTGCCCCTTGGTCATTGGACGAAGACGTTGCAGTTACGTTGAATACTTACACTCGTGCATTCATCGCACGCCTTGATATTTCAGTTCAGGAAAAATTTGCGTACGGCAATGCACAAAAATTGATAGAGTAATGTCTTATGATTCAGGATAAAATTTTACTTAGCTCATAAGATCAATCTTATAATCTTCCCAGAAATAATTACATTTTCTGCAGTAGATGAGTCCTGTGTCATTGACCATCTCATTTGAACAACGCGGGCATTTCATAGGCGCCCCCTCGTAATCACCTCATAAAATATTGTTACTATTCAATGAAAAAATAAAAAACGCAAAAACCACGATGATCCCACAAAAATTGGAACGTGTTATCTGAATACGGTCTTACAAAAACACGATAAAGGAAAACAAAAAAGAAAAAATTCACGATTCTATATGATTATTTTAGAGAATTTACTTTTTCTTTCCCATCAAGGCACCCCCATACTGTGCATATAGGGTGATGACCGCCTGCAATACTTAAGAATTTCCGGACTTGAATGCAATAATCAGAGAAATGAAATGCAGTATTTACTGGACGGACCTGAATGCATCCTCAAGAAAACTTTCCCAATGAGCATATAGGAGTGATAACCTTTCTTCCTCCATATTGCGGCTTTTTTCGCCATAAGTTTGCAGAATAGGCGTACTAATGATATTTTGACCTATTTCGAGCTTGTAAGAATCAATGAGTTCATTAGGTTCTCCACCTGCTTCAACATTCGCCATTTGAGAATATGCCCCCATGCTTCTGAATGCGTCAGGAGAAAATTCCCCCATTATCCTAACCCGTATGCTCTGAACATTCGGGTTCTTCTCAAACCGGAAGGTAATATACTCACCGTCCCATTCAGGGTCGCGTTCCCTTTCTATAGAATACCGGACTCCCATTTCATCTAATTTCCATGCAAGAAAACTGGTAAACTCGTATTGTGGCACGGGATTCATAATTTAAGGTATACATGCAAAACTTATAAATCATTTTCAGATGCCTAGTATCCCATAAATACTGCCATCTTTTTTGCAAGCTCCTCCCTGCCTTCGCTATCGGATAGCATGGAAAACATTTTTGAAACAGAGACCTTCTTCTTTTTCATAAACTCTAGAAGCTTTCGCGGCGTAAATTTGCTGCCGCGAGGCATTGCGGATTTGAAGGTCCTGTAAAGGTAAACGGCCCGATAAACGTCCGCCAAAGAAGTATCCGGAAAGTCAGAAGCCATTTCTTCCGCCTTCTTCATGAAGTATTCGTCATCTTCATAATACCGGTAATAAGGCCCAACATCGCTGTTCACGAAAGTTTTCAGGTGCTTGGCAGGAGGCGCAAAATCTTTTGCAAAGCCGCAGTACTGGAGCCAGAGAATGGCTTTTGTGTATTTTATCCCTGCCACGTCGCCGTCCTCGGCAATTTCATCTATCAGCTCCTTCGTCTTTTCCTTGCCGGATGCCAGCGTTGCAAGATTCTCGAAAATACCTTTCTTCCTGAAGAACCTGGCCCCTCCTTTTATGGAAGCCGTTATATAAAACAAGTCGCGAAGAACACCCGAAACCGCCGCTTCCGCGCTATCGTCCCGTATCTTGCCGAGGCGCTCCTTGAGAAAAGCCCGTACTGCGCTCTCCCAATCCTCGCCGTCGGTTGCCATAACATAGTCATAATCGATGTATTTCTTGAGCATGGCCATGAGAAAACTTATTTCCGCATCCGAGCGGTCCTTGCCTATGAAGACGACGCGGCAGAATTTTTCCCATATTTCCCTGCCCGATGCAACAGGAACAGGCTCTTTTTTCACGGCGTTCACGAGCTCTTTGAAGCCGTCCGGGTAGTCCATTGTCATAGTTGCCGTCATAACTATAAGTACGGTAAAATAAATTTAGGCATTGCCGCTTATCTCGTCATAAACGGCCTTGTAGCCCTTCATAACTAGAGTCGCTTCGTCCTTGAGTATCTCGACCCCGATCCTGCCGCTTGAATACAGTTCGCCTATTTTCAGGCTTATGTTTTCCGAATTCATCAATTCCCCGAAGCTTGCCCTGTCTGCCGTTATCCTTATGTCCGGGTCGGCTGCATTGCCTTCGGAGGCGGAAGGCGCGTTGTCGGCAGTTGTCACTGCAAACGCAACGCCTTCAACCACTATCTCCATTTCAGCGGCTTCTCCGGAAAGGCTGTCGTGTATCTTGTATGCGCCCAGTTCATTGGCCAGCCAAGCGACATGCTCTTCGCTTATATCATGGCCTTCAAGAAGCACGGGCTTTTCTAGCGCAGGCTTCTCCGTAGAGGGAGAAATAACGCCGAAATACATGTAGCCTATTGCGCCAACTACCATGGCCACAACAGCGCCAAGAATGATTATTTTTGAAACCATGACACCAAGCAATATATTGCGAATAAGGGTATAAAAAAGAAAAGAAGAAACTTCAGATTATTATTGCAGCCGTTTTTTCGTCCTTCTCCGCGTCGAAATCCGCGACCAAAGCTTCAGTCGTGATTACCATCCCGGCTATGGACGCGGCATTCTGCAGCGCCGAGCGCACGACCTTCGTGGGATCGAGAACTCCGGACTTGAAGAGGTCTTCAAATGCGTCCTTCTTGGCGTTGTATCCCATGTTTTCGTCATTCTCCGTCCGCAGCCGCGCAACAACCTCGGCGTCTTCCCTTCCGGCGTTCCTTGCTATCTGCCTCAGAGGCTCTTCGAGCGCCCGTTTCACTATCCCGGCGCCCACAGCCTGGTCGCCCTTCATGCCCGCAGAGTCCACGAACCTGACGGCCCTGTAAAGTGCTATGCCGCCGCCGACCACGACGCCTTCTTCGACGGCCGCCTTGGTCGCGTTCAGCGCATCGTCAATGCGCATCTTCTTCTCCTTCATTTCCGTCTCCGTGGCGGCGCCGACCTTTATGACCGCTACGCCTCCGCCCAGCTTCGCAAGCCTCTTTTTCAGGTCGGATTTTTTGTAGTCCGAGTCCGCCAGGGAAACCTGCTTCTCGATCAGGTGCTTTCTTGCGTCTATGGAGGCTTTGGAACCCCTGCCTTCAATTATAGTCGTCTTCTCCCCGTCAACGGCGACTTTTCGCGCGGTGCCCAGCATGTCCTCCGTCACGTTCTCAAGCTTCATGCCCTTGTCCTCGCTCACGACCTTGCCGCCCGTGAGCGCGGCTATGTCCTCGAGCATCTCCTTCTGCTCGTCGCCGAAGCCGGGAGACTTTACAGCGCAAACCCTCAGGCTGCCCCTTATCACGTTCAGTATCAGCGTAGCCTGCGCCTCCTCCTCTATGTCTTCCGCTATGATCAATAGCGGCCTTCCTTCTCCCGCGGATTTCTCGAGCACCGGAACTATCTGCTTCATGCCCGTTATCTTCCTGTCATAAATCAGCACGTAAGGCTCTTCCATCTCGCAGACCATCTTCTCATGGTCGGTTGCCATGTAAGGCGAAACGAAGCCGCGCTCGAACTGCATGCCTTCCACGACTTCCATGGACGTTTCAAAGCTCTTGGCTTCTTCAACGGTTATCACTCCCTGGTTGCCCACCTTCTCCATAGCGTCGGCGATGAGATTCCCCATCTCATCGTCATTGTTCGCGGATATGGTCGCGACCTGCCTTATCTTTTCCTTGTCCCGGACTTCAGCGCTTTTTTCCCTGACGCTGTCGACCACAATAGCGACGGACTTCTCGATGCCGCGCTTCACCTCGATGGGGTTCGCCCCGGCCGCTATGTTTTTCAGGCCTTCCCTTATCATGGCCTGCGCAAGGATGGTTGCGGTCGTTGTTCCGTCGCCTGCGACGTCCTGGGTTTTTGAAGCGACTTCCTTGACCAGCTTCGCCCCTATGTTCTCGAACTTGTCGTGAAGCTCTATTTCCTTCGCTATCGTCACGCCGTCGTTGCTGACAATCGGATGCCCCGGCCTGTCCAGTACCACGTTCCTGCCTCGCGGGCCGAGCGTCACTTTAACCGTATTCGTCACCTTGTCCACGCCGCGCATCAGCGCCTGCCTTGCGCTCTCGTCGAATATTATCTGCTTTGCCGCCATAACATCACACCTCTATTTTTGCAACTATATCCTTGAACTGCACTACAACGTATTTCTTACCGTCAATCTCGAACTCTTCCGAGCTGTAGCCGCCGTATATGACCCTGTCGCCTTTTTTCAAAGGAAGCTCCTTGCCGTCCTTGGCCGTGCCCACAGCAAGGACTTCGCCTTCCTTTCTGCCCTCTTTGGCCGACTCGGGTATGTATATGCCGCCTTTTGTTTTCTCCTCTTTCAGCGGCCTTATCAGAACGCGCCTGCCCACAGGTTTTATTTCCATCGAACCACCTCTTCATCAAAACTAATTCATAGATTCCGCCAAAATTTAAAAAGCCATTCCCGTGAATTATAGTTAACCCGGTAAAGATTCCGAATATGATTTACTGGGTTCACATATATAGTAGATGATATTAGTTTTCAGGCATTCTGATGCCATCTACATATAGCAAAGACAAGATTTTGCCCGAATACTTTTGTCATTTGCTATAGTTCCCAAGGAAGTAATACATGGTCAAGCAACGCTTGACCTGTGCAGGAGAGCCATGGTTCTCCAAGTACTTGCTTGTTTCCTTGGAGAACTATAAAAGCCGCATTATTCATTATGTGCATGAGTTATCATGCCATACTGGCCGCGACAGCCGTAACCATAGACATTCTCGGATACTTCCCCTATGTGCGCAACATCCTGCGGAACAAGACGAAGCCGCACGCCTTCTCGTGGTTCATATGGACGCTTCTCACAGGCATCGCGTTCTTCGCGCAGATACAGGAAGGCGCGGGTGCCGGTGCATGGGTCACGCTTGCCAGCACATTGGCATGCGCATTCATAGCGGCCATGTCGTACTACAAATGGGGCATCAGCTATGTCACGCGGCTCGACTGGCTCTGCCTCGGAGGCGCGCTCCTTGGCATCGCTGTTTGGGCAATAACGAACAATCCGCTCGCCGCGGTGGTAATAGTCACCGTCACGGATGCCGTAGGATTCTTCCCTACATTTAGGAAAGGATACGACAAGCCCTATGAGGAAACCGCCATCACCTTCGCCGCCAATTCCGTGAAATTTGCATTCGGCATACTCGCGCTTGAAACAGTGAATCCGGCGACGTGGCTCTACCCCGCGTCTCTCGTGCTCACCAACGGAGCGTTCGTCGTCCTGCTGCTCGCCAGGCGGTCGCAAATCCCGCCGGAGAAAGGCGCGTCGACGATAAAACAAACTTTTAAATAAACATCGCCCTTAATAAGTGTGGTCGGCGACCATAGCGGAGAGGCGATACCCAAACCCATTCCGAACTTGGAAGTCAAGCTCTCCTGCGGCATGGCAAGTACTGGCCTACAAGCCGGGAACGCCAGAACGTTGCTGGCCATTATAATTAAGCGAGGGCGTCAGGAGGGTGCGTGTTGGGACTGGATTTGAAACTATTTTTCAGACGTTTTTATATTTTATCCGAATCTATGTCCTGTAAGCCTTGGTGGTGTAGCGGCCTAGCATGCAGCCTTGTCAAGGCTGCGACCCGGGTTCAAAAAGACGCTGCCTTGGCAGCTCTTGAATTTCCCGGCCAGGGCGTATCGCATCAATGCAGTCGCAAGGGCCTGTAGCTCAGCCTGGTAGAGCATCGGCCTTTTAAGCCTGTGCCGGCAGGGCACCGGGCCCGCAGAAAGCCGACTGTCGCGGGTTCGAATCCCGTCGGGCCCATGGAGGGAGTTCAATGGAAGAAAAAGAAGTCAACATATTCGAGAGTCATATTGTGCCCAGGCACGAACTCCTCAACGACGAAGAGAAAGCTATTCTTTTGAACGAGCTTAACGCAGGCCTGAACCAGCTTCCAAAAATGAACGCAGACGACGCCGTTTCAAAAAAGCTGGGCGCGAAGAAGGGCGACGTGGTCAGGATAACAAGGGTTTCTGAAGGAGAAACTACCCTATATTATAGGGTAGTCGTTTAAAGGTGAATCATATGCAAGTGAATGAAAGCGCGAAAATATACAAGGCTCTTGTGGGGAGCTTCAGGGAGCAGGTGGGCTTTGACGGGCATCACATCAAATCATTCAACGAATTCGTCGAAAAGCGCGTGCAGAAAATATTCGGCGACATAGGCGAAATCCAGCTTGAAACGCCGGACCTCGCGGAATTCAAGATACGCCTCGGCAAAGTCAGGATGCCCAAGCCGAACATAAAGGAGGCGGACGGCGCCGTGAGAACCGTCACGCCCAACGAATGCAGGATAAGAAACCTTACATACGCTTCCCCGATTTTCATAGAAATGATTCCGGTAATCAACGGAGTCGAGCAGGAACCTCAGGAAGTCAAGATTGGCGACCTGCCCGTGATGGTCAAGTCCAACATCTGCACTATAGCGGGAATGAGACGCGAACAGCTTATCGAGTCCGGCGAGGATCCCGACGATCCCGGCGGATATTTCATAATAAACGGCACGGAAAGGGCCATAGTCATGATGGAGGAAGTCCTTTCCAACAGGCCCATCATTGAGAAAAGAGGCGGGGTCGAAACCGGAAGAATAAACTCCGAATCGGCCGGCTTTGTCCAGAGGCATCTCATCGAAAGGAAGGGCGGCATAGTGACCGTGTCCTTCGCCAACATAAAGAAGATACCGGTCGTCGTCATACTGCGTGCGCTGGGCATGGAAACCGACAAGGAAATAATAGAATCCATTTCAACGGAACCGAGGGAGATGCAGGAAATATATTTCAACCTTTACGAAACGAACGTCAAGAGCGTCGATGACGCGAAGGACTACATCGGCAACAAGATCAAGATACCGCAGAAGGAATACCGGGACAAAAGAATAAACGATCTTTTGGACAAGTACCTTCTGCCGCATCTTGGCCAGGCAAAGAAGGACAGGCCGACCAAGGCAACGTACATGGCCAAGGTGGTCAGGAAAGTCATAAGGCTCGGGCTCAACGACATTGAAGAGCAGGACATCGACCACTACGGAAACAAGAGGCTGAGAATGGTCGCAGACTTCTTCGAGATACTTTTCCGCTCCGTTCTCCTCGGCAAGTACGGGCTTGTATCAAGGATTGTGTATTCTTACCAGAAGCTTGTCAAGAGGGGGAAGATGCCTTCCATACAATCAATAGTGGAAAGCGAATACCTCACCAAAAGGATCATATCGCACATGGCCACGGGCCAGTGGGTCGGAGGCAGGACGGGCGTCTGCCAGAGGCTGGAAAGGACGAATTTCGTGAGGACGGTCGCCCACCTGAGAAACGTCATTTCGCCTCTCAGCTCGTCACAAGAACATTTCGAGGCAAGAGCGCTTCATCCCACCCACTGGGGAAGGCTTTGCGCCGAAGAGACGCCGGAAGGGGTCAATATAGGCCTGAGAAAATATCTCGCCATATTCGCAATCATAACGGACACGGCCACGCAGAAAGACCGCTCCGTGATAGAATCCCTGCTCAAGAAGGAAGCGGGCGACAACGCTGTATTCCTTGACGGTTTCATTGCAGGCGGAACGGACGATCCCGCAAAAGTCGTGGAGTCCATAAGGCAAAAGAGGAGAAGCTCCGACATCAGCCCGTCCGTCAACGTATCGTGGGTTCCGGAGTTCGCGGAAGTCCACGTCAACACGGATGCCGGCAGGGTGCAGAGGCCGCTCATAATAGTCGAGAACGGAAAGTCCGCGCTTACAAAAGAACTGGCGCAGAAGGTCATATCAAAAGAGATAGGCTGGAACGACCTGCTCCACGAAGGCGTTATCGAATACCTTGACGCCGAAGAGGAGAACAACGCGCTTGTGGCCATAGACGAAAGCTCAATAACGAAAGAGCATACCCATCTGGAAATCAACCCGGGAGTGATGCTTGGATTGTCCGCATCGCTTGTGCCTTTCCCGACTCACAACAGAGGCGACAGGGTAAACTTCGGGGCGAAGATGTCCGGCCAGTCGCTCGGCCTGTATGCCGCCAACTTCCTGGTGAGGGCAGACACCAAGGCCGACGTTTTGCTTTATCCCCAGATGCCCCTCGTCAGCACGATAGTAGGCGATGAAGTGGGCCTGAAGGTTCATCCCCAGGGGCATAACGTCGTCATAGCCATAATGAGCTTCCACGGCTACAACATGGAAGACGGAATAGTCCTGAACAGGGCATCCGTTGAGAGGGGATTCGGCCACAGCTATTTCCTGCGCGATTACTCGACAGAGGAAATGAGATACTGGGGCATTGAAAAAGACGAGATAAGGATACCCGACAAAGCAGTTTCCGGCTACCGCTCCGAGGAAGCCTACGCAAACCTCTCGCAGGACGGCATAGTCAACCGCGAAACGGACGTCAAGGAAGGCGACGTTATCGTAGGCAAGATATCCCCTCTGAGATTCTTCGGGCCGATGGAGAGCTTCATGGTGGAAACAGAAAACAGGCGGGAAACTTCCGAAACGATACGCTACGGGGAAGAAGGCGTTGTAGACAACGTGATACTCAGCGAAACGGCAAGCGGAAACAAGCTTGTCAAGATAAACGTGAGAAGCGAAAGGCTTCCCGAGCTTGGCGACAAGTTCGCATCAAGGCACGGCCAGAAGGGCGTCATAGCCCTGATACTGCCGCCGGAAGACATGCCGTTCACGGCAAGCGGCATAACGCCCGACATCATACTGAACCCGCACGCAATACCGAGCAGGATGACACTGGGCCAGCTGCTTGAGATAGTGGCTGCCAAGGTCTCGGCTGCAAGCGGGAATCAGGTTGACGCCTCCGCATTCAACGGAATCACGGAAGAGGACCTGAGAAAGAGCCTTGGAGAGCTGGGCTTCAGAAACGACGGAAAGGAAGTCATGTACGACGGAATAACCGGGAAGCGCTTTGAATCCCAGATACTTGTGGGGCCGTGCTATTACCAGAAGCTGCACCACATGGTTGCAAACAAGGTGCAGTCAAGGGCAAGGGGGCCCGTTACGCTTCTCACCAAGCAGCCTACCGCAGGAAGGGTCAAGCAGGGGGGCCTGAGGCTGGGAGAAATGGAGAAGGATTGCCTGCTTGCTCACGGCGCTTCGCTGCTGCTCAAGGAACGCTTCAGCAGCGACAAATATACCGTGCCGGTGTGCAGCAAGTGCGGCATGTTCGCGGTAGAGGACAAGGTCAAGGGCAAGAAATACTGCCCCGTGTGCAGCAAATCCGCAATCGATGAAGTGGAGATGAGTTATGCATTCAAGCTGATGCTCGACGAACTGAAATGCCTGGGAATCTATCCCAAGGTCAAAGTGGGTGAATGAACATGAAAATCAAGAGCATAGAATTCGGATTCCTGTCGCCAAAAATAATCAAGGACATGAGCGCCATCAAGATAGAGCAGCCCGAGCTTTACGACCCGGACGGCTACCCGATAGACGGCGGCCTTGCGGACCTGCACCTGGGCGTCGTTGATCCGGGACTCCGATGCAGGACGTGCGGCGGCACGATAGGTCAGTGCCTCGGCCATTTCGGATACCTCGAACTTACCAAGCCAATAGTTCACCCGCTTTACGGAAAGAAAATATACATGCTTCTCAAGGCCATATGCAGGAAATGTTCCGTGCCCCTCGTGCCGAAAGACGAAGCGGAAAAGATAAAGGGCAACAGGCTGACGCACATATACAAGAAGAAGCTAAAGACCTGCCCGGCGTGCGGCGAGAAGCAGAAAGATATCACGTATTTCAAGCCCACGTCTTACAGGGAAGGCAACACCGACCTGACTTCCGAAGAAGTCAGGCAGCGACTCGAGAAGATAACTGACGACGATCTTGCGTTGCTTAGGATAAAGTGCAGGCCCGAATGGCTCATCCTCACCATCCTGCCCGTGCCTCCGGTGACGGTAAGGCCATCCATAACGCTGGAAACGGGCGAGAGAAGCGAAGACGATCTGACGCACAAGCTTGTAGACATAGTCAGGATAAATGAAAGGCTAAGAAAGAATCTCGAGCTTGGAGCTCCTGACTTCATAATAGCGGACATATGGGAGTTGCTGCAATACCACGTTTCTACCCTGATGAGCAATGAAATCTCGACGCTTCCGCCGGCGCGCCATCGTTCCGGCAGGGCCCTCAAGACACTTGTCCAGAGGCTCGGCAAGAAGGAAGGGCGCTTCAGAAGCAACCTCAGCGGAAAAAGGGTGAACTTCTCGGCGCGTACCGTCATTTCGCCCGACCCAAGGATATCGATAAGCGAAGTCGGCATACCCCTTGAGATAGCCAAGGAGCTTACCATCCCTACAAGGGTCACCACCTACAATATTGAGCGCATGCGCGCAATAGTAAGGAACATGTCCGCCCATCCCGGGGCAAACTACGTGATAAGGCCGGATGGCGTCAGAAAGAAGATAACGGACGAAAACAAGGAAGACGTGGCCAATGAAATAGTGCCGGGCTACATAGTGGAAAGGCACCTTGACAACGGGGACATCGTGATAGTCAACAGGCAGCCGTCGCTGCACAGGATGAGCATGATGGCGCACAAGGCCAGAATAATGCCGTACAGGACCATAAGGCTTTCGCTTGCCGTGACAATACCTTACAACGCGGACTTCGACGGGGACGAGATGAACATACACGTTCCCCAGACCGAGGAGGCGCGCACAGAGGCCGAGATGCTGATGGCGGTGGAGAATCATATCAGGTCCCCAAGATACGGCAAGCCTGTCATCGCCTGCAAGCACGACCACATAACCGGCTCGTTCCTTCTGACGCAGGACGGCGTCAAACTCAGCCGAAGGGAGGCGACAGAGCTTCTCACGGCAATAGGCATTGAAGACTTTGAAATCAAAGACGAATACACGGGCAAGGAAATATTCAGCTACATACTGCCAAAGGACTTCAGCATTTCCTATACATCCGCTTCCGGAGAGTCCGTGGAAATAAAGAACGGATCCCTGAAGAAGGGCGTCATAGACGACAACGCCCTCGGCGAAAAGAAGGGCAAGCTGATAGACGCCATAGAAAAAAAATATTCCCACGCCGCTGCCAGGGACTTTATCGACAATGTTTCGCGCCTTGCGCTGGAAGTCATCTCGAAGAAGGGATTCAGCATATCTTCCGGCGACGAGGACATCAGCGAAAAAAGCAAAAAGAAGCTTGAGGAAGTTTCGGGGGAATACGATGCCGCCGTGAAAGTGCTTGTCAAAGAATACCAGAAAGGCAAGGAAGACAAAGCCACCGGCATGGATCCGAGGATGCTGCTTGAAAGCAGGATACTGCAACTTGGAGGCGAGGCTTCCAACAAGGCAAGCGACATAATAAAGAAGGACCTGCCCCTGAACTCCTCCGTCATAATGGCAATAAGCGGCGCAAGAGGCAGCTACGTCAACCTGACGCAGATGTGCGCTTTCGTAGGGCAGGAAGCGCTGGAAGGCGAAAGAATACACAGGGGATTCATAGGAAGAACCCTGTCGCATTTTGCAGCCGGCGACCTCGGCCTCAAGGCCAGAGGATTCGTATCCCACGGCTACAAGGAAAGCCTTGACCCGTTTGAATTTTTCTTCGATGCCATGAACTCGAGGGAAAATCTCATGGATAAGTCGCTTCACACGCGACATTCAGGATACATGGAGAGGAGGCTTGTCAACGCGCTGCAGGACCTTCGCGTTGAATACGACGGCACTGTGAGGAACAGCAGGGGCCACATAATACAGTTCTTCGTCGGCGGCGACGGCGTGGACCCCGCCAAGTCCGACGCAGGCAGGATAGATTTCGACAAATGGTGATAAAATGATACCCCAGAACGTCATGAAAAAATTTGATGAGTACTGCATCAAGAACGGCATTGCCGGCAAAGAGAAGGAACAGAAGCTCAAGAAGCTTGAAGAGGTCATGAACAGATACCTCTACGAGCCGGGCGAAGCCATAGGGATAATAGCCGCCCAGAGCCTTTCCGAACCAGCAACGCAGATGAGCCTCGATCACAACGAAAAGGTAATAGTAAAACGGGACGGCATGATAAAAATAGTCCCCATAGGGGATTTCGTGGACGGCATAGTCAACCTGCTTGGGTTCCGCGCCGAAGGCTGGGACGTTTATGACATGTCAACCGAAGAAATATACGTCCCAAGCATAACGCAGTCGGAGAAAATAGAATGGAACAGGATAGCCGCCGTAAGCAGGCACGAAGCGCCTGAATCCCTGATTAAGATTAGCACCCGTTCCGGAAGGAAGATAACAGCCACGGATTCCCATTCTTTCGTGGTAAGGAAGGACAACAAGGTGGTGCCGGTTGCCGGCTCTTCTTTAAGAACGGGCGACAGGATACCCTCCATGAAGCTTTTGCCTGAGAATTGCATAAGCTGCATAGAGACCAAGGCGTTGCTGACAGGGGAAGAAAACTCCGTTTCCGCCGCAAGAAAGGAACTTCCGGCGTCTTTCGTTCTTGACAAAACGCTTGGCTGGATTTTCGGGGCATATCTTGCCGAAGGCAATTCCACGCGGTTTTATACGTCTTTCTCGAACGTTGACAGCGAATTCCAAAGAAGGGTGAGGGAATTCGCTGCATCGCTGCATTTTACGCTCAATGTATACGACAATGACAACGGCTACGCCTTGGGGCACGACATGAGGATAAACTCCACCCTGCTTTCTCTGGTTTTCAGGAAAACATGCGGCACGGGCTCCGAAAACAAGAAGGTGCCTTATTTTGCGTACAGCGCCGAAGCCGGCTTTGTTGCCGGATTGCTGTCGGGATACTTTGACGGGGACGGAAGCGTTTCCGTGGAAAGGGAAGTGATAAGGGCTTCTTCGTCTTCAAGGGAACTGAGGGACGGCATAGCGCTGCTGCTCGCGCGATTCGGAATATTTTCCCGCAAGAGCGACGGCAAGCAGTTCAACCTCTCCATACCGCATAAATACGCCCAGATTTTCAGGGACAAAATAGGGTTTGCGGTAAAGCCCAAAGCGGACAAGCTGGCAAGGATATGCAAGGCCAACTCGCAGGATTTCATAGATATGTTTTCAGGATTCGGCGGCGTGTTCAAAGCAGCCGCGGAAAAAACTGGCTATCCGACAAGATACGTGAACAATTTCACGAACAGGCAAAAAATAGGGAGGAGCGCCGTTGCCAAATACGCGGCCTTGTTTGAAAACCGCGCGAAAACGGCGGGCGTCGACCTGACGGAAGAACTGTCCATAATGCGCCAGATGTTAAACTCCGACGTCGTGTGGGACGAGATAACTTCCATAGAAACCGTCAAGCCTTCGTCCAAATACGTGTACGACTTCACGGTCCCGGGCACGGAAACTTTCGCCACATTCGACGGCGTAATAACCCATAATACCATGCGTTCTTACACCCTTGCGTCCCAGAGCGACAGGCTGAGCAAGGTCACGCAGGGCCTGCCAAGGCTTATCGAGATATTCGATGCGCGCAAGACGTTCGAGAAGAACATGACCATATACCTGAAGCCGTCCCATAACACCAAGGAAAAAGCGAAGGAAATTGCAGGCGAGATAAAGGAAATGAAAGTTGCGGACGTTATCAAGTCCGATTCCATAGACCTCATTGACATGAAAATCGAACTGGAACTTGAAGATGCAAGCTACAGGGACGAAGTGAAGAAGGTCGTGGAGAAATACATGAAAGGGTCTGAAGTGACGTCCCGCGACAACAAGGTTTACGTCAAGCCCAAAGAGGACGACCAGAAGGACTTGAGAAAAATCAGAAACAAGATACTTTTATTCCATGTGGCGGGCATAAAGGGAATCACCAACGTGCTTGTGGTGAAGGAAGGCGAGGACTGGATAGTTCAGACGGTCGGCAGCAACCTCGAGAAGGTGTTCAAGATGGAAGAGGTGGACATTTCCCGAACCGTCACGAACGACCTTTATCAGGTATACGAAGTCCTGGGGGTCGAGGCCGCGCGCAACATGATTTTCATGGAAACCAAGGACACGCTTGAAGAGCAGGGCCTGGACGTTGATGACAGGTATTTGCACCTGCTTGCGGACACGATGACATTCGACGGCACGATAAAATCCATAGGAAGGTACGGCGTTTCGGGAAAGAAATATTCCGTGCTTGCCCGCGCCAACTTCGAGGAAACAAAGAAGCACCTTGTCAACGCATCGTTCTACGGGCAATCCGACGAGATGACCGGCGTCATAGAAAACGTCATGGTCGGCCAGGTCGCGCCCATAGGAACGGGAATAGTGAACCTCTCCATAGACATGCAGAAGATGAGGGAAAGCATCAAGAAAGGCAAGGATGCGGAGAAATAACGGCAAAGAAAGGTCAGCTTTTTATCCTTTGGCTGGGTGATTAATGCATGGAAACGATTTCAAAACTTCCGGAAAAGAAGGCCGTTATCGGCACAAGAGAAATAATCAAGGCTATAGCGGCCGGGAAGGTGAAGGAAGTTGTCGTAGCCGGCAATTGTCCCCAGGTCCTTGTTGACAAGCTCGGCAAGGCGCAAGTGCATGTATTTGAAGGAAACGAGAGGGAGCTTGCAACCAAGCTTGGAAAGCCGTTCCCTGTGGCAATGGCCGGATTTGAGTAGTTCAGCCTGATTTATATGAAAGTTATTTTAGACGAGCAGACCATTCAGTCAATCAGTTTCTTCCAGAAATTGACCGGCGCGTCCATAATAGATTCGGTGACGGACGAGGACACGCTTTATTTCGTCGTTGACAAGGGCCAGTATGGGATGGCGGTCGGCAGGAGCGGCGAAAAAATCAGGAAGGCGGAAGCTCTTTTCAAGAAAAGAATCAGGATATTTGAATACGCCGACACCGTTGAAGATTTTCTTAAAAATGCAATACCCGAGGCCAAGAAAATAGCGTCCAAGGACGAAGCTATAGAAATAACCATAAGCAACCACGACCGCCCGAAGGTCATAGGCCGCAGCGGCGGGAAAATCAAGATACTTAATAATTTAATTGAGCGCCTTTACTCCAAGAAGAACATCAGGATCCTGACGCCGATGAGATTGTAAATAAAAAGTTTTTCCCGTTAGTCATGTAATGACTTTTTATTCTATTTTAGAAGCTTCTTTGCAGCAGAGCATACGTGCAAGAGTGGAAGAACTGAGTTTGCCCGTCAGCGCCGACATTATAGACTCGTATATGCTGGCAATCTTCGCCCACTATCTCGACGGAATTGAAAACAAAAGAATACTTGACATAGGCTGCGGAGGCGATTATGCCCTCGCATTTGGTTCCGGCGATAAAGGCACGAATTATCCGCCAAGCTTCCTGCGCCTTGCAAAATCGCGCGGCGCATTACCCGCGGGCCTGGATCCGTCCATTCGACCGGGCGACGAAGATTTTGAAGTGCATTGCAGGCGCGCTGAAAGCATTGGAGACATTCTTCATTCGTGCGATTTCGACGGCGTGCTTGTCAAGCTGTTTTACAATACGCCTGACCTTGGCGCAGGCTATGGCAGACACAATAATTATGCCATGCACCTTCAGCAAAGGACGTATGGACAAATTCACCGCATTCTTAAGCCGGGAGGCGTTTCCGTAAACGCCATGAACGCCGATAAAAATTCCGGCGTCACGGTTCCCACGGAAGAATTTCTTGAGTCCCTCGGTTTCAAAATAGAATTATATTCGCCGGGCGGAAATTCGTATGATGATCTTGTCGTGGTGCGGAAGCCATTGTCTGTCGCATAACCTTTTTAACCTTTTACAATGAAAGAGATTAGTTCAATTATGGCAGGAAATTTTGCAGCAAGGAAACTGAAGAAGAACAGGAAGAAGTTCAAGCTCAAGAAGGAGATATTCCGGGACCGCATATTCCACTTCCAGGATAAGATGGATCCCATGGAGGGCGCCCCCCAGGCAAAGGGCATAGTTCTTGAGAAGAGACAGATGGAGCAGAAGCAGCCTTCATCCGGCATGATCAAGTGCGTCCGTATCAGGCTTGTCAAGAACGGGAAGCAGATAACCGCGCACGTCCCCAAGACCGCGGCCATCAACCAGATAACAGAACACGACCAGGTCACCGTTGAAGGCATAGGCGGCTCGCAGGGCGGCCCGGTCGGTTCCATCCCGGGCGTCAAATGGAGGGTCTTCAAGGTCAACGGTATTTCGCTTGAAATGCTAAGGCTCGGCAAGAAGCAGAAGCCTGCAAGATAAAGGTGCTATCATGATCAGAAGGAAACGTTTTGAGGATGCGAAGGAGCAGAAGCCTACCCCGAAGCCTGCCGTGAAAGAAAAGACCGTCAAGCTTCCTGATATCAAGCTGTTCGGCAGGTGGGCAAACGTAGCCGAATTCACCGAGCCCGGATTGCAGAAATACATAACCGTAATGCCCGTCATGATACCCAAGAATTACGGCTCCATGAGCAGCCAGAGATTCCACAAGTCGAGGATGCACATAGTGGAAAGGCTGGCGCTTCACATGATGGTGCCCGGCCATGCCGGCAAAAGGCACAGGCTGACGTCCGGCCAGCTTGGAGGCAAGTGCGACAGAAACCTTGCCACAATCGAGAAGGCGTTTGAGATAATTGAAAGCAGAACCAAGACGAATCCCGTCCAGGTTCTTGTGAAGGCCATAGAGAACGCCGCTCCGAGGGAAGAAATCACGTCCTACCAGATGGGCAGCGTGATGGCAAGGGATGCCGTCATAATGTCGCCGCAGAGAAGGATAGATAAAACCCTGAGAACAATGGCGCAGGGGGTATACAAGGCATCCTTCGGCAAGAAGAAAAGCGCCGAAGAAGCCCTGGCGCAGGAACTTATAGCCGCGTCCAACGGCTCCTCGGACAGCCACGCCTTCAAGGAGAAGGAAAGGCTCGAAAGGGAAGCGATGGGAGCGCGCTAAGCTGATTTTTGAAAGGTGCTTTTCATGGCAAAAGACAAGACTGAAATCATCAAACTACTCATGCACAAGCCTGAGTTCATAAGGAACATAGGGATTGCCGCGCATATAGACCACGGAAAGACGACAACGTCCGACAACCTTGTGGCAGGCGCGGGCATGATAGCCGAAGAGCTCGCAGGCCAGCAGCAGTTTATGGATTTTGACAAGCAGGAGCAGGAAAGGGGCATCACGATATTCGCGGCCAACGTGTCCATGGTGCACGAGGTCAACGGGCAGAATTACCTCATAAACCTCATTGACACGCCCGGCCACGTGGACTTCGGGGGCGACGTCACGAGGGCGATGCGTGCGGTGGACGGCGCAGTCATACTTACCGACGCGGTCGAAGGGGTGATGCCGCAGACTGAAACGGTCATAAGGCAGGCGCTCCGCGAAAGAGTGAAGCCCGTCCTTTTCATAAACAAGGTCGACAGGCTGATCAAGGAGCTGCAATTCACGCCTGAACAGATGCAGGAAAGGTTCGTGAGAATAATCGGCCAGGTCAACGGGCTCATAAGCAAGTATGCGGAAAAGGAATTTGCCGAGAAGTGGCACGTCAAAGTCGACAACGGAACCGTCGCATTCGGAAGCGCCTACAGGAAATGGGCCATATCAGTGCCTTACATGAAGGCGACCGGCCTGACGTTCAAGGAGATAATAGACCTTTCTTCACAGGGCAGGGATGACGAGCTCAACAAGAAGGCGCCGCTGCACAAGATATTGCTCAACATGGTCATTGATCATCTGCCTAACCCAAGGCAGGCCCAGGAATACAGGATAGCAAAAATATGGAAGGGCGACGTCGCCTCGCCTGAAGGCCAGGACATGATCAAGCTCAACGAAAGCGGCACGCTTTCTGCGATAATAACGAAGGTCAATCCGGACCCGCACGCAGGATACGTCGCTACGGCAAGATTGTTCTCCGGAACCATCAGGAAGGGCGACGAAGTCTGCCTTATCGGCCAGAAAAAGAGGGAGCGGGTGCAACAGGTTTCCATCTACAAGGGCCCGCAGAGAATTCAGATGGACGAGATTACTGCAGGAAACATCGTAGGAATAGTGGGGCTTAACGATGCCTTCTCGGGGGAAACCATATCTTCCAAGGAAATCTATCCGTTTGAAAGCATAAAGCACATATTTGAGCCCGTCGTCACGAAGAGCGTGGAATGCGAAAATCCCGGCGATTTGGCCAAGTTGATTTCGTTCCTGAGGAACGCAACAAGGGAAGACCCGACTCTCGTTTCCAAGATCAACGAAGAGACGGGCGAGACGCTCGTTTCCGGCCTTGGCGAACTTCACATAGACGCGAAGATCGAAAGGCCGTTGAAGGACAGGGGCATAGCGGTCAAGACGTCCCTGCCGATAGTCATGTACAGGGAAACGATACGCGCGCTCTCGCCGGAAATAGAGGAAAAATCGCCCAACAAGCACAACAAGTTCGTTGTGCGCGTCGAGCCCATAGAGCCCGATGTCTTCAAGGTCCTTGAAGAAGGCAAGGTAGATGACACGATGATAAAGAAGAATCTCAAAGGAGCCGTTCAATTGCTTGTGGACGCAGGCATGAACAGGGACGAAGCCAAGAAGATAGTGGCATCCCACAACAAGAACCTGCTTATCGACGGCTCAAAAGGCGTGCAATACCTGAACGAAGTCATGAAGCTCATTATCGAGGCTTTCGAGAGCGTCACGGAATCCGGGCCTCTTGCAGGCGAAGCATGCAGCGAAATGAAAGTCATAATCACCGACGCAAACCTCCATGAGGACAACGTGCACAGGGGCCCGGCGCAGGTCATTCCCACGGTGGCGCAGGCCATCAAGCGCGCCATGATGAACGCAAAGCCCTCGCTGCTTGAGCCGCTCCAGATAATAAGGATAGACACGCCCGAAGAAACGGTGGGCAACGTCATGAGCCTTATACAGAACAGGCGAGGCCAGGTTTTGGACACGACAATAGAGCAGGGCACTGCTGCAGTAAAGGCAAAAATACCCGTAGCCGACACGTTCGGCATGGAAGCGGCCCTCAAGAGCAATACAGGAGGCAAGGGATTCTACTCTCTGATTGACGTGACCTTTGAAAGAATGCCGGAAGAGCTCAAGCAGGAAGTCGTCCGCAAGATCAGGCAGCGCAAGGGGCTTCCCGATCCTGTAGCCTGATTGACCGACAGCTGATGATCACATACAAAGCTGATGCTTTCAGTATCAAATTCTCATAACTTATCTTCATTCGACGTGCATGCTTGCTATTAAAATCCGCGCTTCAATATTCCAATCATGGTAAAAGAAGTCCGTGCAAGCCACATCCTTGTGAAAACAGAAGAACAGGCGAAGACGGTTTTGTTGCACCTGCAGAAAGGCGGAAGCTTTGCGGCGCTCGCGGCAGAACTTTCGCAGGACCCATCGAAGAAGCGCGGCGGAGACCTTGGATTCTTCGGCCGCGGCAGGATGGTGAGGCCTTTCGAGAACGTTGCATTTGGACTGGAAAAGGGGCAGGTATCGCAGCCGGTAAAGACGCAGTTCGGATGGCACGTCATAAAAGTTACGGACAGGCGATAGGATATATTGAGTTCGCCTTCCAAGGGGGCAATTATGCCACCCGCATTTAATGGTTAAATCTTTAAATATCACCATTTATAATAAATAATTGGTGACAATATGCTGAAAGCTCTGGACAGGGAAATAGACGATCAAGGAAGGATAATATTGCCTTTAGAATGGAGGAGAAAGCATGGAAGGAAGGTTGCGATAGTGCAGGTAGGAAACACTCTAAGAGTAATACCTAAAAACGCGAAAAATATCACGGATTTTTTTGACAAGGCCAAAATAGACGTCAAATCCGACCTCAAGGATTGGGAGCGCGTAAAGAGGGAGCTTATAGGATGAGGTTCCTTGACACTAACGTAGTGCTTTATGCTATACTTGAAACAAAAAGAGAGCTGTCAAAATCCGAACTTGCCATTAAGTCGGCATCCAAAGAAATAATGACAAGAATAAACACGCGGGAGGACGTTCTTACCACGTCTTCCCACGTATCGGAGATCGCAAACATACTCGAATCAAGACAGAGCAGGGATTTTGCAAGGGAATTCCTGGAAACGTTTCTGCTTACCGAGCGCATCCGCGTTTTCCCTGTCGGGAGGCCATCTTACCTCGCCGCCATAGAACTTTCCAAAGAATACGCAATAGGGATAAACGACTGCGTTGCAGTTATTGCCATGATGCAGCATGGCATAAGGGAAATATATTCCTTCGACTCCGATTTTGACGGAATCGGGGGGATAAAAAGGGTCTTTGAATAAGTCCGGATATCGCGTTTCATACGTTTGCCCCGATAGTCTGCATCCGCGGGATAATCGGCACGTATAACCCGGTAATCCTCAATGCCTTCTTCGTCCTGCGCTATCGTTTCTTCCAAGCTTTCTCAACAGACGGAATAGGGAAATTCCGTCATAGGCGCCGCTCAACTCATATTTGGCCTGAATGTTTTATATTCAAGGTATAAAATTAATATACGCCTTAAATTCTTTCATGCCGATAATAGAATGATAAAATCGACGACGATTTATGTGGTCAATCCGGCGGGCCGATGGCCAGGGTATGCCCAATTCCATTGCACAAAAGACGGCATCCCGTGCGAACCGCGCAAAGCCGACATTTCGGTCGAGATTACCGGCGGAAGGATAACTGTTTCTGGCGAATGGCCCCGCATGGAAATAGGCAGGCACAGCGATCCGTATATGCCGCAGCCTCTTTACATTGCCTTGAACAGATTTGTCAATGCATCGGGCGTTCCGGACTATCTTAAGGCCGCCGTTGTCACTTCAATGCCGCTGCCAGAGCAGGCTGTCGATAATTATCTCAGGGCCATGGAACGATTGGATAACGGCATGCCTTCGGCCGGCCTCAGATAAATTTTGGATGCCAGAATCTTTTGATAGACGCGCCAGCCTTCTTATAGTAAAGAACATCGATTATGGAACATTCGATAATGTTCTTTACATATAGTATTTTGATCTGGCAGTACGATGTTAATTCTGCGTCGCCGAACTAATAAATCGAAACGCCACGCTCCTGTCTTTGTTTGCCGATGAATCTGACAATCTCAGGGGCCGATCTCTGAAGAAACGGATAATAGGGCTTACCCTGCTCGTCAAGAAAAACGCCCTTGTCCAAATCCAGGCGGTTTGTTTCTGGGGTTACACAACCAACTGTATAATGCACCGTGGCAAATGGCATATATTGATAAGGAGGACCGGGCAACACGGCTTCCAGAAACTCTACGTCTCCGTTTCCCGGAATTTTGCCTTTCAGATCAACGCTGTAAAATTCAGCCATATGGTCCTGTATATTCATTGAAACGCCGTAATAAAAAGATATTTTCAGCGCGAAAAGCCTTCGCCTTAAATTTACCGGCTTCCCTATATTGAAATGTACTATGCCTACGTGCTGAGATGCAGGGACGGCTCGTTCTATACGGGCATCGCCAAGGATATTGAGAAGCGGCTCGAAGCGCACAGAAACGGCAAAGGCTCGAAGTACGTGAGGTCAAGGCTGCCGTTTGCCCTGGCCCGCAAGGAAGAATTCCCGACAAAAGAAAGCGCCTTGCGGCGGGAAATTGCGATAAAGGCGATGAGCAGGCGGGAAAAGGCCGGACTGATGGACACGGTGTAGAATATGAATTTACGCAATATGTCCCGGCCGTTTAATGGGTGAAAACGGCTTATTCGCCTTTTTATCCGGCATCGGGCAATGAAAATAATGGAAATGCAGACGGCCGGCATACTCCTTATAACAGCGCTGATAGGAATTGCCGGCATTGTCGCGATTAATATGCTTTTTGCCGCCGATACGGGGCACGATTCCGCAGATATCCCCGTTGAGATAGTGCAGAAACAGGGCTGGGAGATGCTTGTTAAGAACAGCGGCGCCGAAACCATCAAAACGGGCTCGCTGAAATTCTATGCCGACGGCAAAGCGGTTTACGGAACCAATGTAAAAGACATAAATCCCGGGGAAGTCGCCACCGTAATAATATCCGGCGGCAGAAATCCGTCCACGATTTCCGTTACATACCACGGGGCAACGAAAGATTTTGATATGCAGGCCATAGGCCCTTCAAAAGAAAACGGACAAGATCCCTCTGTAACGGATGGTGAGGCTGTTTTTTCGGACGAACGGGAATACAACACTTTCGTCAGCGCCGCGAACAAACAGAGCGTTTGCGGCAACGGAATCCGGGAAACAGGCGAATCATGCGACGGAAAGGATATGGGAATAGCCAGAAGCTGCGAGAATCTGGGCTTCAGTGGCGGGGTCCTGTCATGCGATAGCTACTGCCAGCTTGATATTTCCGGATGCCGGGCAGGCGCATCACCGGTAACAGGCCAACCGGCAACTACGACAACGGCTTCTTTGATCACCACTACCACGATTATTCCTGTGCCAGCCACGACAACCACTGCAACCGTCCCTGCCATCAATACGACAACTGCCATTCCATCGCCGACCACTACAACGTCAACCACCACTACCCCGCCCGGCGCGACCTGCACCCCGGGTTATGTCTGCAGCGGCACCGGCCTCTACTACCGCAACGCGGACTGCTCGATGTCTTTACGGAATACTTGCTTGTTTGGTTGCAACTCGGCCACTATCGCCTGTAATTCCGCTCCAGACTCAACGACCACCACGACGACCACCGTCCGGGCAACTACAACATCCTCAACCACAACGACTACAGCCGCTCCCGGTACAACCACGACAAGCATCGTGGCATCGGCGCCTTCATGCTGGAAATGCACGGAGTCATATTACAGTGCATGGATAAGCGACGGATACTGCGACCCGCTATGCGGCGAAACAGACATGAGTTCAAGCGCATGCTATACTTTGGCCTGCGTTCCGGCGCCTGCCACAACTACGACAAGCACAACTACGAGTTCTACAACTACTACCGTCCCTATTTCCGCCACTACTACGACCACCGTGAAGCCGCCGGCAACAACGACCACCACAACTTTGCCTGACAACAAGCCGTCGGTTTCCATAACTGCGTCGCCCAATCCGGCAAAAACGGGGCAGGCCATCACGATCACGGTCTCGGGAACCGACGACAACGATATCAGCCGCGTGGACGCCCTTTTCGGCGAGAGCTGGCAGACGCAGGAATGCGGTGGCATACAGACGGCGTGCGTCAAGACATGGACAACCACGGAATCCTCTGCCGGAACGCGCACATATTGGGCGGGCGCCACTGATAGCAAGGGTCAGGGAGCGAATATGGCATCCGCATCAATAACCGTGACGCAATCCCTTGTTCCAAGGCAAATCCCCATTCTGGAACTGAAGTATTTCCCGCTCTCCGGCGGCGGCCTTGACCCGGCAATAACCGGCATGACAGACAGCCTTACTTCCATACGGTCAAAGGTCAGCGCGTCATCCGCATCTGCTTTGTTTCTTCTGAAGGAAGGAACGAAGTATCACGGGTATAAGGACCCGTCCGCCGATCCTTATCTGGATTATTATGCGTACGATTCAAAGGAGTTCCTCAAGGCAATGCCCGTATCCTCCAACCGTATAAAGACCGGCCCTGACGTCTACCGCCCCGATTATATGAAGATGCTGACCCAGGACGCGGATGTGTGTAATTACGTGGATAATCTCGGCGTCAAGGAGGTCTGGATATGGGGCTACCATTACGGCAATATAGAGCCTGTCGAGAGCGACATGTCTATGGGCACTTCAATAAGCGCATACTGGAACCACGGCACATATGGCGACGTGAGCAACAGCGAGCAGAGCGACGATCTGCCGAAGTGTCGCAACACTTACGTCATGTATAATTACAATTACCAGAGGGACTATCTCACCGCCGTGCACGACCATTTCCACCAGATGGAAAACCTCATGGGATATGCGGACGATTCATTATTCTGGTACAGTTTTGTTGGCAAGCATTACAGCGAAGAAGCAGGGAGTTGGGCATGCGGAAACGCGCATTTCCCGCCCAACACGAACATAGAATACCGTTACAGTCACGGCGATTACATCACCACAAAATGCGAGGACTGGCATCCGGACGGATCCGGCCAATCAAAGACCTTCACATGCTCGGAATGGGGCTGCACTGAAGCCGGATTCTATACATGGTGGTTCCAGAGCATACCCGGATACGACAATGGCCTTTACTATAACGGCAAGCAACTAAGAAACTGGTGGGATTTCAAGGCCGATTTTGATGGCGAAATAAAAAAAGGGAAGAATCTTGTGATAGGATGATGCTGATACTAAAATTCTCCGATAAAAAATGACTTATCTACGACCAAACAATCTGCCTACAAGGCCTGTCCTCTTTTCGCGTGTCTCAACGGGTACATTCATAGTTGCGGTAGGAATCCGAACTGCTGGTGCTTTAATAGAAGCATTTACCGCTACATGATATCTATCCTTGATTTCCTGTTCAACTTCTGCTAAACGTTGGAACCCACTATTTTCATCAGATCGACGTAAGTTAGCCATTTCGGGCAACTTTTCCATATGACCATCAGGCATTCTGTATGACGTTTCACCAGAATACATCGTGCCTATAAGGTTAATCCCTCCGCCAAAGTGCCTCCCCATCCAATTGGAATATTTTTTGCTCGCGCCTCCGGGGCCAAGCCCTGCAACATAATCTGCCGTGTGTTTACAAACATCAAGATCCTGATTCATAATATTTTTAATTCCCGGAACTTGCTCCAAGAATCTATCTAAATATCTTTGGGCACTTGCACGATAAGAGTTCCATCCGTCCAAATTCGCCAGCGCAGCTACGCATCCGATATTACGCACAATCTCACTGCCATGATATGCATAATGAGAGAGTGGATCAGTATTATCTTCGGGCAATGAATAGCCGCTGCCTAAAAATGCAGCGAGAGGAATGGCACTATATCCACTATCGCCGCTTATGAGTGCAATTCCTTTTGCGTATCCTTCAAGCAACAGATTCCTAAAGTGTCTTCGCGTCATCTCTTGATTAATCACATCTGCATTTCTTGATACCGTTCCATTGGACATATCAATTAAATTGCATGCACATATTTAAGCTTTTCTATTTTTCTTACATATAAGTGGTGAAATATATATTTTAAAGGATTCTACAGCCGGAGAACTGCGTGAAATTCAGGAAATGCGGTGGCCAAGTAAGCACGACATATCACTACTGTCGGCAAAATTGTAAAAGAGATGCGGAAACGTTCAATAAAAGCGTAACCGAGGACGTTTCATCCCTTACACGATTGCTTCTTTACAGGTCGCAAGACGTAAGGGTATAAGCAAATCATGCTATACCTTTAAATATAGTTATACATTAGTTATACTATGACAGATATGGAAACCATGGCAAAACCCAAGAAATGGGGGAACTCAATAGGAATCATCATACCGAAGGAAATAATTGAACGGCAGAACATCACACTGGACGATGAGCTTATTCTCCACATAGAAAAAAAGCAAGACCGAGATAAATCCAAATTAATGAGAGAAGGTTATGTGGAAATGAACGAAGAATCGGCAAAAACAAACAAGGATTGGGAAAGAGCGGATTCTGAATGGAAGTAAACGCAAGGCGCGGCGAGATAGTGCTGGTGAATCTCGATCCTGTCCTTGGCTCCGAGCAGGGAAAGACGCGCCCGGCGCTCGTAATCCAAAACGATATAGGCAATCAATACAGCCCCACTACGATAGTGGCCCCAATAACGTCCAAGATCTTCTCGAAACAGTTCCCTACAAATGTCGAAATTGACGCTGACAATTCGCCGCTGAAAGAAAAATCCACGATACTGCTAAATCAGATAAGAACCATAGACAAGTCAAGGATAATAAAAAATTACGGCAAAATTTCCCCGAAAAAACTGAAGGAAGCCAACGATGCCATTTCCAACAGTCTTGGTCTGGATAATTATAGAGTGTGAACTGCATGATGCCTAAAACCCGCATGGATTACGTGTAACTGTACGCCAAAAATCTCAGGAACGACCCGTCGCTATTCGAGCAGCAGCGCATGCTCATAGACAGCCAGATAATCGCCAGCCGCGAACTGTCTAGGAATATGTTCGGTGACGCGGATTTCAGGAAGAACGCGAGAGCTTGTCTGAAGAAGCGCGGTATTCTATGAAACGCGACTATGGATTCGATGCGATTATTCGCTCTATCGACTTTTGTCAGCCACGGCAGATAAAAGGGTGCACCCGCATTATAACGCCAATATCATCTCTCCAAACGGCGTCGATTTAATCTTTTTATTTCAGGATTCTGGATTTTAGAATAAAGATTTTTTATTTCCGCAGAGATATGATTTTCAAAACATTCAAGTGACTCTTGAACAAATTGCAAATGAGCAACCCCGCCAGTAGAAAATCAACTGCCGGCAAAATAACTGCAATAACCAAGGCCGCAATGGCCAATAAAATCCCGAAAGCGACCTTTCCGTTTCTTGACGAAGGCGTAGTCTTGGGCTCGGTGGCCATGAAGAATGCAAGAAACAGCGCGGCAGACCCTGCGGCTTCCATTAATGGATCAATTTTGCCAAGAAGCGTGAAAAGAATAAAATAAGCGGCAAGAAACGAGAGCGAAATCTCAAGCTTCCGTATCTTCCACGATATGAAAAGACCCAGTGGCCAGACAAGAGGCGATGCCGCCCACCATGAAGGGAGCGCGCCAACAAAGCCTCCTGCAACAAGCGCAAAGCCAGCGGGATTGAAAATATTGATGTTCTTCCGTTTTATAATGTGCTTTGAACCTATTGCCAAAACGGGAACCGCAACCTGCGCCCACAAAGCCGAAGAAGGCGCAAGTATCAATGCAATTATAAGTCCCGTTATCATGGCGCTTTTAGGAACGGATCTTTCCTTGAAGACGAAGTAATTTATCAGGAAATCGGCCAGGGCCGCAGCCGCCATTATTACGGCAAAGTGCGGCAGAACGGAGACTCCGGATGAATATATGGCCGCCGCTGCGAGCACAGCCAATGCGGCCATCATGTACTCGTAGATTGTAAGATTCATGCTAATTATCTGCCGTGTTAAATATATTTATCTATTTTTTGGGCGCAACAATCGTTTCTTCTGCCGCCGGGAATCCCGCAATTGCCGTTTTTTCATGACGTAATACGCTATGCCGGCGGCAATAAGCGCTGCTATCGCCGGAACCGGTATGGCTTGCGGATTACCTGCCGGAACAGCCGTCTTTCCGCCATCCGCCGTCCGTGCCCCGTCATAGCGTTTGCCCGGGTTTTCTATCGTCAACACGATAGCTTTCCTCCCGTTCTTTGCAACAATCACAACCGAATAATTGCCATCCGCAGATTCCGGTGAACGCACAGACAACGCGGAACTCGTGTTTTGACGGGCATGGAGCTCGCTTATTGCTGCATTGGACGCATTCCATCCGTCGGGGACTTCGACGCTGACGTTGAAGTTCCGCAGGACGCAAGTTCCGTTGTTTTTCAGGATGAAAGGAACTGCAATTTCAGCGCCGCTCATGCCGCTTAAGTTTTCCGGCGCGTGAATTTCAATGCCGTCAATACAGCCGCCTGCCAAAGCAGCGACCGTTTCGTCCGAAGCGGCCGCCTCTGCTGCGGCGAGAACCGGCTCGACCGCTATGGCATGCACCGACATGTTCAGCCGTATATCCACCAATCCCGCAGAGCTATAAGTGCCGATAAGCGTGCCGTTGTCGGTTACCTTAAAACCTCCAGCATATACGTCGGGCACAAATATCCTGACAAGCTTGTCCGTGCCGTTCCCCGATACGGTGGCGTTGAAGACAGAACCGTTCCATATCATGCTCTCCAGCGACACTTCCGCCTTCTGCAAATAAGGCCGTGAAGCATTTTCAGCGTACGTTATTTCCCACGTTTCATTCGATGAGACCCGCACGGGCAAAGATACGTTGTCCAGTTCCACTTCTGCAAAGGAATGGGAAAAGAAAATACTGACATTCGCCGTGGCATTCACGGTTATGTTGGAGGAACCGCCTCCCGTAACGTTTATCAGTATTCGTCCGGCCGTTTCGTTCCACTCGGACTTTAACAGCGTGGCATTTCCGGACGAGACGGCCATTCGGGGGACGCTGGCATTATATTGGCCTTCCACTATGTCGATTGCTTGTTGTGTCCCGCTTATTTCCGGTATAACAATCACGTTGCCGTCAACGTTTATGAGATAGCTTCCGTTCCTGACCCTCGCAGAAGACACGTTCACGTCATTGTAGTATTTTAACCCGTGTATGCCCGTCGTAGCGCTTACTGTGATTGTGCCGTTGCTGATGTTGACATAAAGCGAATCGTTCGGGTATACCCTTATGCTCGCCTCCATCCAGGGCCAATCCGGATTAAGGCTGGGACGAAGCTCGGATAATGCGCTTGCGTTATAGCGCACTCCGAGGGCGTCCTCTACCATGAAATTCGCAAAGTAGCCCATTGCCCACGGAAAAATGTTTACATGCGTCCAGTTGCCGTCGGCTTTTGTGGCTTCGGGCAAAGTGTACAATATCGGCCCTTCATCAATGAGATTATCAAACCATTGCCATGCGAGAGTATCGTTGCCCGACTTTATTGCGTTCTTCATCCACCATATATGGGTCATTATTTTTACGTCCTCGGAAGACGGCTCGCCGTCCCGCAAAAGTCCGCTTTCCGTGGAGAGGGTTCCATTGACCGTGGAAACCCATTTGGAAAGGTTGCCGCTTGGCACTATGCCTGCCCAGCCCGCCGGGGCCGTATCGGTCCATATCTGCGCCTGCTTGTTCCCGCTGACGTTAAGCTGCGCCGACATGTATTGCCCGGTTGTATTCCATAGATTACCCAACATTCCCGTGCTTATGTTGTTCCTGTATTCATTCCACGCGGTAGATTCGTTGGCGTATCCGAGCAATGACGCTATTCTGGAAGCGTATTGCAAATTGTAATAAGCTATTGAATTAGTATCCCCGCTTGCCTCTACCGAGGCGTTGGCTGCCGGATCCCATACGGTCTGGGATCCCTTTATCAGATTGGTGGAAGTGTTCCACCACCCGTAACCGAAAGTCCAATCCCACGGCTCTTTTACAAGATCTCTGTATGTTGCATTAAGCATGCTTACGTTGCCCGTAAGGTCGTAATATGCAGACAGGCTCTCGCTTAGCCACATGTTCACATCCGTTGCTTCCGTGGAATAACTATACGGCGTAACGTTGGGTAGCCAGACATTGTAATACCTTCCTATCGACTCGTCCACCACCGATCCGTTCATGGCCAGAAGATAATCCCCCAATTCTTCCCAGCCGCCCGCGCTGCCAAGATTCTTCGCTATGGAGTGCGAATCCCTGTATATCCAGCGGAATATGTAGGGCGAGGATATGAACGTGCTATTTTTGTTCTGGAAGCTCTTCATCGCCACCAGCGTTTGGTTATACATCGCGTTGACCGTGGCGTTTGGCGTATTTATCGTAGTTTTATTTTTCAGCCAGTTGTTCCACCATAGGGTTTCGTTGTCAAGAAGTTTACTGGCGTTGAGGTTTTTCATCGTCCGCACCCTGTCGGAAAGTTCCGTAAGATTCCTGCCGTACGTGACAAAGAACCACGCCGACTTGGATTGCCCCGCGCCTATGGTTCCCAGATCCGCCCTTGCCCCAAGATCCGCATAATTGGAACCTGTTGACTGGAAGAAGGAATCATTCTGCAATGCGCCGTCGTCCTGCCAGTCAGTCTGCGCCTGGGTATTGTTGCTGCCCTGCGTGGTCTCCGACTCGTTGCCTACCTGATAGGACGTGAAATTAAGGTTGCTTGCAAACCCGAGGAACAGGTTGCTTTCATTGGCATAAATGAAGTCGTATGTGCTGTTATAATTGCCCGTGTCGCCCGCTTCCGTGCCATGCAGTGCAGGGTCCACGATAAGCCCGACTCCGGTATCCGTGACGCTTCCGCTGTTGTTATTGTTCCAGACGACGTAATATATCAGTGCCGGATAATCGCGGGGGGCGAATATGTAAGTCGTGGTGTTCACATCCGCTGCCAGTTCGGACTCCACTTTCAGTATGTTGGTGTTCGGCACCCATTGTGCATATGCGCTTGCCCCCGCGTCCGAAAGGGCCCTCTGCCATCCTCCCGCTTTGGCGACGAACAACATGGTTTCGCCGTTGCTGATACCTTCTCCTAATTGATTGACTTCCCACTGGCCATCTATATACAGTTGCGTTGCCCTTTCAACGTACCATTTCCAGCCGCTTACCGTACCGAAATGCGCTCCTATGTCCCCGTTCGATACCCATGCATGAGACTCATGCCCGCTCCATTTGTCGGCAGGCGAATATATCACTTCCCTGCCATCCGGAAAGGCGAACGAGGAGGATATCGTGACCAATGCAAGGAACAGAAGGAGTTTTTTCATTGTCACACTATAGCATCCTTTCCTAAAATAGCTTGTTTCCATTCACATATGAAACCAAATAAATCGAACCGCCGAAACGGTGCTCTGTCAGATGCCTACATAACTCCTGCATTTATCATGCAGGAACTTCTACCATCTCTTTGTCTATGGAAGGCGGCACGGCCTCATTGTGCTTTTTCGGGCTCTCCATATATCCTTTATCGCATCTTTTATGTTTGCAATTGCTTCTTCCCGCGTCTTCCCCCCTGAGAAATACATCCGGGCAATCCGCTACATGCATCCCGTATTCATCCTGTTCAACAAGTATCCTGAATTTCATAATATTCACGGCTTTGTTGCAAAAGTCTTTTTACGCCCCACAAGTTGATATGCTTAACCAATCCAACGCAACCGATTGCGTTCTATATCCATTTACGCAACAACGCTAATATTCACTATACTCCCTTATTCATCGCAAAGACGCATAAAGCCTTAGTCTTTCTTTCGGACAGGCATGTTCATCCGGCTGTCCATGTCCTCGGCTATCTCCTTTATCGAACCAAGCGCGCGCACTACGTCTTTTTCTATCTCGTCCACAAGATCCCGGAAATTATGCGCCCTCAGCCCGAACCCGCCGTTCCCCCTCTCGACGAGCCCTTCATCTTCCATGGTTCTGATATGATGCAGCACCGCGGTCCGCGTCACCTTCACTTTTTGCGCCACCACGTCCGCGTCCACGGACTTGTACTCCTTCGCGGCTTCGACAAGCATGGCGAATATCTTCATTCCGGTCTTGTTCCGGTCCCTCTTGCCCAAAAGGCCGAGAGAACGGCAGAACCACTCCATGTCCTCCTCCGGCCGCAGAGGGGGACGAAAGCGCCTTATTATCATTTCCATACGCTATACATGGCGTCAAGAGCTTTAAATAGTTTAACCTTATTATATATAATTAAAGTATTATAGTGACATAAAGTTTATGTCACATCGGGAAGACGGCGCAACGGCGCGGAAAGTTACCGCAAAGCCTGTTCTAGGCTCCGTGCCTGACACAGGCGCCGTCTTCCACGGACGGGGTGACGATTTATATGAAAGACATTTTCGAGGAAATGAGACGGATGCAACGGGAAATGAACAGGATGTTCAGTTCATTCGGCCGGGAGTCCTTTGAAGCCGGCCTTCCTGCGCTGCGGGAAGAGGGTGCATTCAGGCTACCTTTATCCGACGTCAAGGAAACTGACAAGGACGTGATAGCCACGATCGAGATTCCAGGCATAGAGAAGGAGGACGTACAACTGAATTTAACCGACACCACTCTGGAACTGAAAGTGGAAAAGAAGCACGAAACGAAGATGCAGGACCAGAACGTCATAAGGGAAGAACGGGCGTACAGGGGCTTTTACAGGTCCATGGATCTTCCCTGCAAGATAGTGCCGGATCAGGCAAAGGCATCGTGCAAGAACGGCGTGCTTGAAGTCGTGATGCCCAAGGCCGAAAAGAAGGAAGCAAAGAAGAGGATCGACGTCCGGTAGGCTCTCTTTCTTTTTATAATTTTTGAAGGATTGTTACAGATGGGCGAATCGAAAATCGAAGCCGAAAAACCGTCTGAAAAAAACGATGAAATGGAGGAAGTGAAGAAGCTTGCAGAGGAACGATTGTCCCGGATAAAATATCTCCAGGCGGATTTTGATAATTACAGGAAACATTTTGAAAAAGAAAAAAAGGCGATGATAGCGCTTGCAAATGAGGAACTCGTGGCTTCCATGCTTCCGGTGCTGGACGCGTTTGATGCCGCGCTTAAACCAGGAAAAGACGAAGGGCTCGAGATGCTAAGAAAGAAGCTTTTAAGCGTTCTCGAAAAACATGGGCTTGTTGCAATAGATGCCGCAGGCAAGCGCTTTGATCCACTGTTTCACGAGGCGCTGGCCAGCGAAAAAGGCGGGGAAAACGGGGTAATACTCGAAGAAATTCAGAAGGGCTACATGCTCAACGGCAAGGTCCTGAGGACCTCCAAGGTAAAAATTTCAGTGAAAGGTGATGTCAATGGGTAAAGAAAGGATAATAGGCATAGATCTGGGCACGTCAAACTCCCAGGCGGCCGTGATGATGGGAGGAAAGCCCACCATTATACCGTCCGCAGAGGGCGCCACTGTCGCAGGGAAAATGTTCCCGTCTGTAGTGGCATTCACCAAAGACGGCCAGCTGCTCGTGGGCGAGCCGGCAAGGAGGCAGGCCATCTCCAATCCCGACGGCACCGTATTCACCGCAAAAAGAAAGATGGGAACGGACCACAAGTACCGGATCAACGGCAAGGAATATACGCCGCAGCAGATTTCAGCATTCATACTCCAAAAAATCAAGGCGGATGCCGAGGCGTTTCTTGGCGAGAAGGTGACGAAAGCGGTCATAACGGTGCCGGCATATTTCAACGACAACCAAAGGACGGCAACCAAGGACGCTGGAAAGATAGCGGGCCTTGACGTGGTCCGGCTTGTAAACGAGCCTACGGCGGCAAGCATGGCGTACGGCCTTGACAAGGAAGGCGAACACAAGATACTGGTTTTTGATCTCGGCGGCGGCACGCTGGACGTCACTATAATGGAATTCGGGGACGGAACGTTCAACGTTCTCTCGACTTCAGGCGACACCGCCCTTGGCGGCACGGACATGGACGCTGCAATCATAGACTGGATATGCGATGAGTTCAAGAGGCAGGAAGGCTCGGACCTGAAAAAGGACAAGATGGCAATGCAGCGCGTGCGCGAGGCGGCCGAGAAGGCAAAGATAGAGCTGTCCACTACGCTGGAAACGGAAATAAATATGCCTTACATAACGGCCGATGCCAACGGGCCCAAGCACCTTTCACTCAAGATATCTAGAGCAAAACTCGAGCAGCTTATACAACCCATCATAGACAGGTGCGCCAAGCCGGTTGAACACGCTATGGCCGACGCGAAGCTGAAGGCATCGGACATATCCAAGATCGTGCTTGTGGGCGGGCCGACCAGAATGCCGGTTGTCCAGAAATTCCTTGAAGAGAAAGTAGGCAAGAAAGTTGAAAAGACCATAGACCCGATGGAGTGCGTGGCAGCGGGCGCGGCCATACAGGGAGGCATACTTGCGGGCGACGTGAAAGACATGGTGCTGCTTGATGTTACGCCGCTGACGCTCGGCATTGAGACGCTCGGCGGGGTGATGACGCCGCTGATTGAAAGAAACACCACAATACCCACGAAAAAAAGCCAGATATTTTCTACGGCTGCGGACAGCCAGACCGCGGTCACGATTCACGTATTGCAGGGCGAAAGGCCCATGGCTTCTGACAACACGAGCCTCGGGCAGTTCAATCTTGTAGGCATACCGCCTGCACCTCGCGGCGTGCCGCAGATAGAGGTCACGTTTGACATAGACGCTTCCGGCATATTGAACGTTTCGGCAAAGGACAAGGGAACCGGCAAGGAGCAGAAAATGACGATCACTTCTTCAACGAAGCTCAACGACAAGGACATAGACAAAATGATGAAGTCTGCAAAGGAGCACGAAGAAGAGGACAAGCGCAGGAAGGAGGAAGTCGAGATAAGGAACAACGCGGATTCCACGATTTACATGACCGAGAAGACGCTTTCGGAGCTGGGCGACAAGCTGCCTGCCGAACAGAAGACCAAGATAGAAGCCGCGCTTAAATCTGCTAAGGATGCAATGAACGGCACTGACACTACGAAGATGAAACAGGAAGCGGAAAAGCTCCAGAAAGCCGTGCAGGAAGCCGGGGCCTCGATTTACCAGCAAGCGCAGGACCGAGGCGCTTCAGAGCAGAAAGCGCAAAACGGCAAAGATGAAAACGTTGTTGAAGGCGAATTCAAGAAAGAAGACAAATAATCATCAAAGAAGAAGGACGGCAATTCCGCCAAGCATAATGGCGCAACTTTCAACAACCGCCCGCCATTTTACGAAGCCACCTGCCTTGCCTTCGGCTGATTCAACTGTATCTATAATCAGCGTGCCTGAAGCGCCGCGGACAAACCAGCCGGTTATCTTTGCATACTTGCCGGCAAATTCCCTGCACGAAGGGCCGAAAAGGTTTGACCCTTCATAATCCGCCCGAATCACGCCTGTCTTGTCCTCGAGCACGCTTCCCATGGCGCTGTCAGTCATCCTGCCCCTGAGTAGCACGACTTTGCCGCGCACCGGCGACGTATAAGGATCAGCTGCAAGCTCGGCCGCCGCTGCAGCATGCGGGGTGCCGGACGGATATTTGTACAGTGCAATGGCAAGGCTTGCGATTCCCGCGGCCACCAGCCAGCCTCCGAGAAGATCGGCAACGCTGAAATCCGCGAAAGCGAGTACAAGATACGCGACTGGGAAACCCGCTGAAAGAAGCAACGCAGCCGCCATGACTGCAGCGTCTTTGGCAAAGCCTGCGCGCAGTTTATTCGTATTGATATCCAACGAAGCAAAATCAAGCAACCCGTTCTTTGCCTCGGATAGCCTGCCAAGCCTCCTGCCGAGAAGCGGGTGGCTGAGACCAAGTTCCGCAAAAGACGCCCATGGATTTGCAATATCGTAAAGGAAGCATTTTGCCATGGATTCAAGGCTGCGCGAGTTCTTTGCGTTATGGTAGACAATGCCGCCGGAAGCCGCACTTTGGGCGTCCATAATCCCGAGATATTTCGCGGAATTAGCAAGGCGCTTGCTTGTCGATTGCGCCATGCCGTAGGATATTTTCAGAAGCGCCATGCCAAGGTGACTGTGATGCGTCTCCTGCGCCGCATATTCGTCGGCGAGATATTCCCTGTTGCGGCTTATGGGCAGGAGCGCGGACTCAAGCAGGAAATAAAGGCCCCATAACGGCAGCCACAGCAGATTGAAGCGCGAACATGCCTCGAAAAACAACTGGAGCACCGCTGACATCGGCGTCATGACTATGAAGTCCCTGCTTTTCAGGTGGCCCATTTCATGGGCAAAGACGGAAACGCGCTCTTTCTCGTCCAGACTACCGAACAGTCCTTCTGTCACGACAAGCCTTGCGTCCCATCTGCCGCGGCCGTATACAAATGAATTCGGGCATGGATCTTTTATGAGGCCAAGCCGGGGAAGCCTGAACGAATGCCTCTTGCACGCTTCTTCTATGAACGAGGCTGATGCAGGGCTTTTGCTTTGCAGTTCTGCGAGAGTTATCCATTGCAGGCCGTACAAGCGTGTCAGGATGCGATCAATTACAAAGGAACCGCCAAGCCACGAAACCGATGCGAACAATGCCGCGAACGCCGCAAAAACGGAAAGGCTTATCGCGCCGACAAGAAGCGCAGGCCAGAATGCCGCTCCTGCAAGAATCACGTAAAACGCAATCCCCGAAAACGCCGTTGTGAAGAATCCCATACACGCTTAATTGGGGCTTGCCTGACTTAAGCGTTTTTCCCGGCACCGCGTCACCGCGGAAAACGAGCCGTAAACAACAGTAACTACAAAATCATAAACAGATGTTCTTTGCCATTGCTTGCCGGTTCCTTTACGGGCAGGCCATGTTCTGTCTTATGTTTTCTCCGTGCGCGGGTGCGATGGCAAAGGCAAGCATGGCTAAAACAGCAAGCACGAGGAGATTATAGGAATTTCTTTCCCGGACCTCCGCTGAAAAGTCCGCTTCTGCAAGAACCCGTTCAGAACTGAAGTATCTCGTCTTTACGCCGTATACGCCGCCTTCAGGAAAAACGTACGTGAACGCGACGTTTCCTGCCTGCGGCGCAAAAGTGCCTGCGAAAAGCACGTCATCGCCCCTGGAAATCCTTACCCAGACGCTTTCCGGCTGCAGGGCTTCTTCTGACGTTGCGTTCCCGAGGTTGAAGGTCAGTATGGCGCTTTGCCCTGCGGTAATGTTGGCCGGCGAATAACCGAAATCGGCAAGATATCCGCCCACGACAATGTCCTGTCCTGCGTCAAGGTGTGCAAAGCCCGCTGACGCCATAAGAAGGACAAGGAAAAATTTCTTCATAAATCTTAACGCTTCGGTAAAGATTAATACTGTCCTGAATCATTTTATATCATGCCTGAATCGCAAGCTTTTGCGTACAATGCCGGCATCAGCCTGCAAAATATCGGTATAGATGGATCGGACGCAAGAATTCTGATGGTTGCCATCGCCGGCATGATCATAGGCACGGGTCTTTTCTTCCACGGCTTCACGCTGCTCAAAAGAAGGCAGATGATACAGAACACTCCGACTTCAAAAATAAGGTCCATAGCAATGGGCCCGGTAGAAGTCCACGGCAAGGCCGTACCTGCGGAAAAGAAGATCATGGAAAGCCCCTTTTCCGGCAAGCAGTGCGTATGGTACCGGTATACGGTAGAAGAATACCGAACAACAGGCAAGCATCATTATTGGGCAACCGTCAAGAACGGCGACAGCGGAGTGCCTTTCTTCGTCAAGGATGAAACGGGTTCCGTCCTCGTTAATCCCAAAGGGGCAGAAGCGGATATTCCCATGGACTATGAGTGCAATTCAGGCTTCGGAAAGGATCCGCCTGCGAGAGTAAGAAAATTTCTTAAATCCGATGCCGCAGGGTTTGAAGGTCTCTTCGGGATAAATTCTACCATGAGGTACCGGGAGTATTTCATAGCCCCGGGCGACAAGCTTTACGTGATGGGAACTGCTGCAGATAATCCGTACGTCGAAGAAGGCAGAGGAACGAAGAATGAAGAAGACATAATGATACAGAAGGGGGCGAATTTCTTTTATATCTCGGATAAGCCTGAGAAAGAGGTGGTTTCTTCTATGGCATGGAAAATCGCGGCGAGCACGATAGGAGGGGTAATTATGGCTGTGGGCGGCCTTGCAATAACGCTTTTATATATCGGGCTGTTATAAGATATAAGGGATATCAAATGGCAGGCATAGACACGGTAATTCTTGCAATAGCAGGCTTCTTCATAATAGGGATAGCATTGTTCGTCATAGCGGTATACAACGCGCTCGTTACATTGCACAATAACATAAAGAAATCCCGCTCTAACATAGATGTTCTGTTAAAGCAGAGGAGCGATGAGTTGCCGAAGCTCATAGAATCCGTGAAAGGCTACATGAAGCATGAGAAGGGCACGCTCGCCGAACTAACGAAGGCAAGGACCCAGTTCCTGAAGGCCAAGACCACGTCGCAGAAGGCTGCTGCCGACAACATGATAAGCGAGGCGCTCAAGACCATATTCGCGGTGTCGGAGAACTATCCGAAACTCCGCGCAAGCGAGAACTTCTCGCAGCTGCAAACCCGAATAAGCGGCATCGAGAATGAATTGGCCGACCGCAGGGAGTTCTACAACGACAGTGTGAACACCTACAACATAAAAATACACACCTTCCCTGACATGTTCTTCGCCAGCATGCTTGGCTACAAGAACGAAGAGATGTTTGTTGCGTCAGAACACGAAAGAAAGGACGTCAAGGTTAAGTTCTGATTTTTGCGCCCGTTTGCAATATTTCGTATGGATAATAAGCTGATGAATTGTCATTCGATTTGATTAGTTCACAGTCAATGGATAGATCGGGCACTGATTCTCATGTTTCCTAATTCTTGCGCCGACTTGCGGGTTTTCAATTTAAGCTTTTACGGCATCGGTATTCTGATGGACGCGATAAAATTCCTGCAGAACGCAGCAAGGCTGAAGAAGGTCAGGCGTGCCGGCTGGGTTATAAGAAAAGTTCCTAATGCCGAATCCGTCGCCGAGCACAGCTTCATGGCGTCGCTGGCGGCCTTTGTGCTCGCCGGCACGGCGGGCGTGGACAAGGACAAGACCATGAAAATGGCGCTTGTCCACGATTTAGCCGAATCCATAGTCGGCGACATAACGCCTGAGGACGGCATTGCCAAGAGAGAAAAGCACGAAAAGGAAGAGAAGGCGTTTGAAACGCTTCTGGAAGACTTAGACGACAGGGAAATCCTTGATCTATGGCACGAATACGAAGAGAGAAAAACGCCTGAATCGATGTTCGTCCACGATGTGGACAAACTGGAAATGAGCTTGCAGGCGCTTGAGTACGAGAAGCGGCACGGCGCTTATCTTGAGGACTTCTGGCAGAATGCCGAGCAGAGCATCACGACAAAGCACATCCGCGCATTATTCGAGATGCTGAAGGAACAAAGGGAAGAGAAGTAACAAACATCCGGCAGGTATTTTTTCAAGAATCACGGCTCGCAGTATTCTATTTGCACCGTGGCCGGATTGCCGCCTTCAATAGCGCCCGTGGTGAAATCGGAAGAGGCTCTTACGTCAACGTGAGAAAACTCTCCTGAACCAACTAATTCGGTGACTGCCTGACTTTCCAGCCAGAAGGCCAGTTCATCGATTCCCGAAGCCGCCTTGGACAGAATCGCATCCGTAATATCCACATAAACCGTGCCGGCAGCCGTAGCCGGCTCGCATGTAGGCGCGGCTTGGCCGTGGGATATGAATTCCGATATGCCGAACTTGTCGTTGCTGTCGCCCGTGAGAGAGGAGACGACGCAGCCCCCGGATTGGTATAAAGAGAAAACCGAGGAAAGCATGCGCGAGCCTGCCGGCAAGCCTATGCCGGAAAACTTGTATAAGCCTGTATGCGATTGACCGCTATTGTCAGCACCCATGATATTTATTGTGCCGGAACTGGCAATGTTTGTGCCACCGACTACTTCGGCGTCGTAAGACGCAGGCTTTGTAATCGTCTTCATTTTTCCCGGAGCGCACGGTTCCACAAAGGAAACCTCAACTGCCTTGGGGTTAAGATCGCTATAGTCATAATATGCCGCCACTTTTACCGCACCTGCCTTTGAAGATGAAAGGCTCACCGAGCAGCCCGCATTGGAACTGGTAAATCCGGGAATCTCGCACTTGCCAGACGAGAGCCTGCCGTCCGAAGACGAGAAATACATGACACAGGGCTGCGAACTTGAGCACGCACTATGGGCAGTTATCTGCACAGATGATGACCCATCAGCCGGTATATAATACCGCGTCGTGCTTGCCTGGAATGCTGTTGAAAAGTCCGTATCATCCCTGATAGTGGTCGCCTGCGTAACTGAGGGAGAGACATAATCGTCATAAGTCGCGTATGCGGTATCGCTCATTTCAGAGACGATCGGTATCGCCTGCACGGTTATGCTGCTTGTGGCGAACTCGCCCGGCCTAAGCGTAATAAAATTCCCTTCGCCGTCCTTCAAGTCGCACTCTGCGCCGCCTTCCACAAGGCGGCAGTAATGTTCATATGCTACGCAAAACGTGTCTCCGTCGCGCGTTCTATATTCTGTGCATCTCCAATCGCCGCCCATGAAAGCCGCGCCGTAAGAAAGCCTGTGAAATACTTTTATGGAACTTGCGTCGCCGGAGCCTCTATTCGATACCTTCACATTATACGTTGCGCGTCCCAACTGCATGTCTCCAAACATTCCAAATCTCCCGACAGTAACTGACGTTGTCCCGTCTATATCGAGGTTTAGCGTCTTTGATACATCAATCGGTGTCGTGGTTGATATGACCGGCGCTCCCTCGAAACAATAGAGCCTTGCAAGGCTTGTTCCACAGCTTACAGATCCGTAGTTGGCCCAGAAGCCACTGGAACTATCCGACCGTCCTGTAGTACCGCTGTAAGCGGTGCTTTCAGTAGTCCAAGAATTGCAGTGCCCATTAAGAACACTACTGCCTGAAGAATCAGTACCCGTCCACACGGCCGATGAAGAAATTATGCTACGGCTTTCATCCATGTCTATACTACTCTCAATCGTACCATCCGTCAAATCTACTTTGCCATTCGCTACAATTATCGTGCTTCCGTCAGATAGCATTTTATAATAGATTCCATCTGGAATCCTGTCTTTGGCATTCGTAGAAGCGTCAGAAAGATAGGCGGTCCATGCACCTGAAAGTCCTGCTGCAGAAGCACGAGCTGTGCATTTGTTATCCGCGCCCGAAAGCCCCCCCATAAACGTCCCGTAAGCAACCGATGTAACAAATACCCTCCTATCTGGAAGGGGCATGATAGTGGTGGTAGTAGTACTCGTGGTTGATGTGACTGTGGAAGCAGCGCATTCGGCCGGGGCTGAAGGAGAAGTAGCCGGCGGAACCGTCTCAAAACAATACAAGTGTCTAACACGTAAACAGTCATCATAAGCCTTAAGAGACCATTCAGATACAGAAGCGGTCCTGCCATAAGCAAAATTATCTTTAGTTAGGTCAGACGTCCATTCGTCGCATGACTTTTCATGTTTGAGCCCATTGTTCCTCGTGCCTGTGAAAACAATTGCATCCTCTGCCATTAGCATATAATTCTCGTCACGACGTATTGGACTGGTGATGACTCTATCAGTAAAATCGCTCTTGCCGTTTATCAGCACGTTGCGGCATGCATCTGTGTATATGGCATCCGGTATTCTGTCTATCGCATTTGTCGTGTCGTCGGAAAGCCAAGCTTTCCACGTCCCGCCAAGGCCTGAGGCGTCTGCGAGTGTCTGACATTTAGCGTCTCCGCCTGTAAGACCGCCCAGATTAGCGTTGTAAGTCGTCGAACTGACGAATACCCTTCTATGTGGAAGAGAAAGTGTTGTCGTCGTAACACTTCCAGGCACCGTAGTAGTCGGAATAACGCGCGGCGGGCTCGTTACCGGCGGTATTATCGTGGTTGTCGGCACGTCAATCGTCGGCTTCTCCACGCCCACATACAGGATTGCTTTCCTGCTGGATTCGCCGCCGATAGTCACTTCATGAACGCCATCGTTAAGGTCAAGTTCATAACCGCATATTTCGTCCGGCTTTAAGAATTCGCAGCCTCGTGTAGCCTGCACTTCGCCGTCTTCGGTGAAGAATAACGGTACGGACATGTCTTCAGGGCCGGTGTTTTTGAGATATACCATTCTTTCGCTCGTGCTCACGACCTTGAAGCTTTCAGGAAGCTTGTCGTTGGTTTTCGTCGCCACGTCAGCTATTCCTGTATAGCTAATGTAAGTCATTCCTGCGATGGCAAGGGTAATGATTGTGAGGAGCAGGATAGCCACGACATGAGAAACGCCTTTCATGTTAGTTATTGCCATGGGCAGCATTTATATTTTTCTTTCAGAAAATAATCGTATAGTTTGAGTTATTTGATGGCAAATTTCTAAGCCGCCCTAAAAGAAAATAATAACGAGCAAAGACAGTAAAACCATGTTCCCGAAGTCGGCCACGGACGTGGTTATGGGTATCAGGAAGTTGTTGGGGTCTTCCTTTTTCCTGAAGTAATGGATGCCTGCCACAACCGCTACAAGAAACATCAATAAGACGAGCAGAATCGTGTCAAGCAGGCTTATCGCCATTATCTTGGCCGCCAGAAGGGGCGTAAATCCGTAGCCGGACGCCCACGATATGCCAAGCGCCGCAACAGAACTCGCCGTTGCAGTGAAAAACGATATGATCAATATCTGCGCGAAAAGCTTTCGCAGGTCGCCGTTGTTCCACCACTTTTTGCCGACGCGGCCTTCGTGCAGCATCGTGGCCAGCTTCGACGAGAAAATTATACCATAGTCTCCTATCATGTCGCTCAGCGCCGGGAGCAGTATCACGATAGGCATCACCGAGAGCAGGAGCGGCCTTATAGTTTCCAGCGAGAAGCCGCCCAAAGAGCTCAATATGGAGGCGAGCAACAGCATCTTCAGGCTCTCCTTCAGTATCGTTGCGGGCACGTTGCGGCGGGGCCCGTATTCCTTCATGTAGAAAAGCGTCTTCTTTGATATGCCATACTTCCTGTGTATATGATAGAACAACGGATGAACGCGGTCTTTCTTTATCTTCTGCAGGATACGAAGGTGCCTTGCCAGAAAGCGTTTTTTTGATACGTTCATACTATCGCCACCGCTGCCAGAAGAGAAATTGTGCTTATTACGTCGCCCGTAGACGTCAATAACGGGCCCATTACATTGTTGGGGTCATGCCCTTTCCGGAACAGGTAGAATGTCATGGAAAGTGCGAGCGGTATTTCTATCGCATTTGCTATGATGCCCGCGACAAACGGAATGACGATTATGCCCGCAGAGGAAACGCCAAGAAGAACATAATTGAAGACGAATGCCAGAAGGCCAAGCGAAAACGACACAAGGATTGCCTGCAGGAAAGACGCGACAAGATTGCCTTTGACTATTTTTGTCCATATTTTTTCCGGCTTCACCACGCCAAGGAAAAGCCCGCAGGCGATCCGCGACGAGAACGAGCCGCTTATGTTTCCGCGCATCTCGAGGAACCCCGGTATGAGTATGAGCATTCCGGGCAGGAGCAGCATCTTGTCGGTATAAAACGCGAGAAGCGTGCCGGCTATCAGGCCGCCGGCTACGGAAGCGGCCTGGGAGGAAAGTATCTCCTTGAACGTCGAATCGAAGAACGGCATAGCTATGTATGGTTTTTTGTACGGTTAATAGTTTTTGCCGAATGCAAAACTCAAGAATCCTGTTTTTCGTTAATAGAATTTTTACTGTATAGGAAACGTCCGCCTGCAAGCCGGAGTATCCAGTTCCGCATAGAGTTTGGTTATCCGCTCCAACCACGCTTCCTGAAAGGCTATGTATGGCAGATTATAGCAAATGGCAAAAGTATCCGGGCAACCCTGTCTTTGCTGTATGTAGAGAATGCCTGAAAACTAATGCCATCTGCTATAGATGAGCGCCCGAGAGGCTTTAATCCCTGCAAAAGCCGTTACGATGCAACTTTAGAACGCCATCATCCCTTATGAATTAAGCCGTTTCGGTATAATATACCTTTTGCTATGGCCAAGGATTATTATGAAAAGTTGGGCGTCTCGCGAAGCGCTACGCAGGACGATATAAAGAAGGCCTTCAGGAAGCTCGCGCGCGAATGGCATCCGGACGTGAACAAGAACGCAGGCGCCGAGACGCGGTTCAAGGAAATCAACGAGGCTTTCCAGACGCTCGGCGATCCGGAGAAAAGAAAGCATTACGACCAGTTCGGCTCGGCCCCGGGCCAGGCTTCTTCCGGCGGGGCCGGATTCGAGGATATGTTTGACAGGGGCTTTGAGGACATATTCGAGTCATTCGGTTTTACATCCCGCAAAAGGAAAGGTGGCGACCTGAGATATGAAGTCGAAATGACGCTGGAGCAGGCGTTTGAAGGTGCCACAAAAAAAATAAGATTCCCCCACTTCGAGGAATGCCGCTCATGCAAAGGCACGGGCGCAAGCAGCCTCAAGACGTGCAGCGAATGCCACGGTTCCGGCGAGATAAAACGCGTCCAGAGAAGCTTTCTTGGCCAGTTCATCAGCGTCATGACGTGCAGCAGGTGCCGCGGAACCGGCAAGACGGCGGAGAAGGTGTGCCGCGAATGCGGAGGCGCGGGCGGCAGCCAGATCGAAAAGGAGGTAGAAGTTGAAATCCCGGCCGGAGCGGATGACGGTCAATACATAAGATTCGCAGGTCAGGGGGGTCCTGGAGAAAACGGCGGACCGTATGGCGATCTTTATGTTCTCATTCGCCTGAAGGAACATCCGGTATTTGAACGTGAAGGCAATGACCTTTATTGCACTGTATACATTGATCTTGGCACTGCCATGCTCGGCGGAGAGGTAGAAATCAAAACAATAGACGGCAAGGCAACACTCATAATTCCTCATGGAACGCAAAGCCATACGATATTCCGTATGAAAGGCGAAGGTATGCCAATACCCGGGTCGAGCAGGCGCGGCGACCAGATGGTTAAAATCATAGTTGAAATACCAAAGAAATTGACAAGGGAACAGGAAGAAAGATTGCGCGGAGCGTTTGAAAAGAATGTTGAAACAAAGAAAGGTTTTTTTGAAAGGGTACGGGAGTTTATTTAATGTTGTTATTAATAGATAGTAAAATATCTAAATCTTTATATACTGCGAAAACAATTATTTAGAGGTGAGAAATTATGGACTATCTAATGCATGAGAACGAGTGGTCAATGCCCATATCATACGGAATAACACCTGCATCGGAAATGATGCCGCCCATGTTTTGCATTGAAATCCCACGATACAATCCACCGGGAAAGGGAATCTTCTACCCCATGCCCGGTTTAGGAATTCCCGGCAGCTCTGAGGAGCCTCCTCCGAATAATTATCGGGCGGACATGGAGTTCAGAAAAGAATGATAAATTCTATGAACTTTTCTTTTTTCTCCCAAAAAAATCTTTTATAAGCATTACAAAAGATTACAGATATGAAAATTCTTGTCACAGGCGGTGCAGGATTCGTAGGAAGCAATCTTTGTATTGCATTGCAGGATGAGCATGAAGTAACAGTTCTGGATAATCTTTCTTCAGCTGACAACAAAAATCTTGAAGGCTTTGACGGCAATATTATAAATGGCGATATACGCGATAGCGGAACAATAGCAAAAATTTCACAGCCTGATATTATCTTTCATCAGGCAGCCATAACAGACACCACAATAACAGATAAAGGCACGGTATTCTCTGTCAATGTAGAAGGATTCAAAACTGTCCTTGATTACGCAACAGCCAAAGGAATAGATCTTGTCTATGCCTCGTCTGCAGGAGTCTACGGCAACGGTCCGGTGCCTATGAAGGAAGATCAGAACGCACCTCTTAATGTTTACGGTCTTTCAAAACTTGCCATGGATAATCTTGCGAAAATGCATTGGAATGATGGAATAAAAATCATAGGGCTGCGCTATTTCAACGTTTTCGGCCCTCGCGAGCGCTACAAGAAGAAGGCGGCGAGCATGATATACCAGCTTGCGCTCCGGATGGTTGCGGGCAAAAGGCCAAAGATATTCAAATACGGCGAACAGATGAGGGACCATATTTACGTCAAAGACGTTGTAGAAGCCAATCTCAAAGCGATGAAAGCCAAGCAAAACTGCATAGTCAACGTAGGCACAGGCAAAGCCACGAGCTTTAACGAACTCATCGGCATTTTGAATGAAGTTCTGGGTAAAGACATGGAACCGGAATACATCGACAATCCTTATCAGGACGGATACCAGAACAATACCCAGGCATGGACCGAAAACGCAGAAAAAGTTCTGGGGTTCAAGGCAAAATACTCCGTTGAGAAAGGCGTTCAGGAATACCTGACGGAAATCGGGATGATTTGAAAACAATAGAACCGATAATCCTTTTCAAGCCGTCAATCGTTTATATATCGGCCGCGATAAGATTGATTTCATGCCTTTCGACGTCCCGGGACTCATGGTGATCGCCGGGCTGACAATCATAATAGGCTATGCGGGTTCTATAATCTTCGAGAAAACAAAGATACCCGATGTCCTGTGGCTCATGCTTTTCGGTTATCTCGTCTCGGCTTTCAGGATAATAGACACGTCTTTCTTCTTTTCGATATCGGGCTTCCTCGCATCGGTGGCGCTGTTCATGATATTGTTCGACGCCGGCCTCAACATAAACTTCTACCAAATGGTGAGGCAATTCTCGCGAAGCATGCTGCTTTCAGTGTTTACAACAGCCTTTACCATAGCCGCCGTGACGGGCGTTTGCATGTTCTTCGGCCTGGGATTCCTGCCGTCCCTGCTCATAGGCTGCCTTCTTGCCGGCACCAGCTCGGCAATAGTCGTGCCGCTTGTGACAAAACTCAAAATAAGAGGAAATATACGAACTGTAATAGGCTTTGAATCGATATTCAGCGATCCCATGGTCATAGTTCTTTCGCTTGCAGTCATGGGCATCATGACAGGCGGCATGATCGGCAACCCCGTAAGCAGCGTCCTAAGCGTTTTCTCGGTAGGCGCAATGCTCGGCCTGGTTGCAGGAATTATATGGCTCTTCGTGCTCGACTACCTGAAAGGCAGGCAATTTGACTATATGCTTACATTAGGGGCGCTCCTGCTCCTGTATACTTTCACCGAATACGCCGGCGGAAGCGGGGCCATTGCCGCCCTTCTTTTCGGCATAGTCCTCGGCAATGCCTCCACATTCTCCGAGATACTGAAAACCCAACGAAAATTCACCGTAAACCACCTGCTCAAGAACTTCCAGTCCGAGATATCCTTTTTCGTACGGTCCTTCTTCTTCGTTTACATAGGAATGGTGGTTTCGCTTGACCAGGAGACCCTCATTATAGGGCATGCAGTCACCCTTGCCGTAATAATGGCCCGGTTCCTTGCAGTCGATGCAAGCACGATAGGGGAAAAACTAAGCGCTTACGAAAAGAATATCATGCGTATCATGGTTCCCAGGGACTTCATCCCTGTGCTCCTAACGCAATTGCCTATATTATATACAATTCCCAATACCGGCATGTTTTCCAAGGTAGTCATGAACGTCGTCTTTCTGAGCATAGTCTATACGACCTTGATGGTCCTGATACTACCAAAGCAGGAAGAACAAAACCTAATGAAAAATAATAAAAACAAAAAATAGTCTGGTTTACTTCTGTCCCTGTGCGAGGCTGTATATCGCCTTTACTGCCACTATTGCGGCAGCGGGGCTTACCAGCACTGCTATATTCTTGACAATTCCGCCAAGAATTGCGCCCACGCCGGCGATGTCGATAGCGGCAAAGCTTGCCGTACCGGCCGTCACGAGGGCTATAGCAGCCACGAGGAACGCTGTGGTTTCCTTCTCGGATATGTTGAGAAGGCCCACTACTATTCCCAGCACGACCAGCAGCATCGATATCGGCGCTGCATAGGCGGCTATGGCCGTAGGCGTCACGCCGGACACCAGGCCTGCCAGCACAGCGATTGCTATGCCTGCCAGGAAAGCGTACTCCCCTATCTTTTTGGTTTCCATTATTAGGTTGATTCCCAAGCCCTATTTAAGCATTTTGCGGCCACGTGAGCTTTATATATCCTTCCTGCATAAAGCCGCGCCGCGCCCTGCTTTATAAATTTGCCCTCTAATATTGGGCTTGGAGGGGTTGTAGTCTAACCAGGCAGGATCGCTGGCTCCAGTCACGGCCGCTCCGTAAAAAGAGCGACCGGGCACAGCTCTTCTGGAGCTAAGAGCCGCGCAAGCGGCGATGATTTAGAAGAAACCAGCTAATGGGGGTTCAAATCCTCCCGACCCCATATTTTTTAGCTTTCCGGAATTGATAAGCGCGAGAAAAGATTCAAATCCTCCCGGCCCATTACTTTCATGTTAAGTCCATTTTATCGCGGCTTGTATGCCTTTTTATAAGAAAACGGCAAGATTGTCTTGCATGAAAGCCGCAATCATAGGCATGGATTCGAGGGAGGAATCCCCCTTTATCAGGAAGGCAGAGGGTATTTTTGACGAATGCGTCTACGTGCCTGCAGACGAAATAAGGATAGAAAGCGGGGAGGGAAGAACAAGGCTTGTTTTTGGCGACCATGACATAGCCAAGTTTGAAGCAGTCCTGCCTTTCCCGTCAGCAAGGCACAGCGATCTTTTTCTCTCGATCGTGACAGCACTTGAAGCCTCATCAACTTACATTCCTTATGGGCTCGATGGGCTCTTGGCATATCAAAAGAAGCTTGTAGGCGCAATGAAGCTCAGGCGGGCGGGGTTCGAGCTGCCCAAAACCTATTACGCCATAAGCGAAAACGCGGTAGAGCAGATACTTCCGGAGCTTGAGTTTCCCATACGGGTTACCATAGGCGAACGCTCGTCGCTTATCGAAGACGCCAGGCACATGAAGTCCATGATAAGGCTGAGAAAAAGCGGCCAGGCAATTACCATACGGAAGCCCGTTTCTGACAAAATCATAGGATGCTTCGTCGTAGGGAACGATATCGTTTCGTCTGTTGAGATAATCAATGGCAAAATGAGGGGAACCGGAGTAGGGACCGGAATCAAGGAAGCCGCCGTAAGGGCGACTAAAAGCATGGGTTCCGCCTACGGCTTTGTCACGTTTGCCGGCGACACGGTAGCGTCTTTCTCGTTATCCCCCCCTTTTGCAACGATAGAAAGGCTGTCCGGCAAGGACGTGTTCACGCCTTTGCTTGAGCATGCCAAGGCCAACGTGAAGGCGCCTATCACTCCAAGGGGCATACTCAGCCGCATACTTGATCTTTTCGGGGTGAAACAATGAAGATATGCATCCTCGGTTCAAGGGAAAAGAAGCCGCAGGACCTATGGCTTCTGGAAGAAGCGAAGAAAAGGTTTGACAAGGTCACCTATGCCCAGATACCCGACGTAAGAATACAGGACGGCGAACCGCTCCTGCTGAAGGGCACGCCTTTGTCCTCATACGATATCGTCTTTCCGAGGATACCGAGAACTTACAGGAACTACGGCTACGTTATATGCAAGCTCCTGGAAGGCAGGACCTACATGCCCATCACGCCGGAATCTATAATAGTAACGCACGACAAGTTCCTTACGCTGCTGAAGCTTGAGAAAGCCGGCATACCGACGCCCCTCAGCTACCTTAGTTCAACGGTAAAGGGGATGAAACCTATACTCAAAAACATGAAGTATCCTGTAGTGATAAAGCTACTGCAGGGTTCGTTAGGCAAGGGCGTCATGTTTGCAGAAAGCCCGTCTTCGGCCCTGCCTATACTTGATACGATAGAAGGCATGAAGCAGCCGATAATGCTTGAGGAATTTGTCGGCACCCCGGGCGAAGACATACGGGCCCTTGTAATCGGGCACGAAGTCGCCGCTTCCATGAAGAGGGTGGCTGAAAAAGGCGAGAGGCGCGCCAACATAGGCGCCGGCGGAACGGGCAGGAAGATAAGGCTCAGCCAGGAAATGACAAAGATTGCCATACGCAGCGCCAAAGCGCTCGGCCTTGGCATAGCGGGAATAGACATAATAGAGGGCAAGAAAGGCCCTGTAGTCATAGAGGCGAACGTAAACGTGCATTTTGAAGGCATAACCCATGCGACTGAAACGAACGTTGCGGCATTGATGATGGATTATGTCAGGCATGAAGCGGAGATATCCAAGAAGGACAGGCTGATAGCCCCTATTTTCAAGGCGGTGGAGGAGATGGCGTGGGGCAGATGAGGGCACTCAATCTTCTGAAAACTGAAGAAGACCTTTCCGCGTTCGAGGCTAATTTCAGGCCCCGCCATGCAAATAGCCTGTTGTTCGAGGCGCTGGAGGATTATTCCCGCAGCAGGATGCTCATTGTCGCCGAGCATGCGCAGACTGCGCGCATAGAGTCGCCCAAGCACGGCAAGAAAGCCTATATAGGAATAGGCGACGCCAATACCGCCACTCTGGCGAAGCTTGCCGCGTGGCATTCGCAGTCCGCATACATAATACCGACGATTCTCAGGACAGAACTCGATTTAGCCCGGCCGTCCGATGCCGAAGGCATGAAACTAAGGGTCTTGCCGTTCATGGCAGACGAAGGCCGAGAGGAGGCGGAATCGCACGTCCCGATAAGCACGAACAAAAGCCTGATGCATATTTTTGAGTTCTATCATAAAACCATAGAATCCATGAATCCCAGGATAATGCTTTCCTATCACGGCATGCATTCCCACAGGCAGGCCGACGTCCTTTTGGGCTTCGGCCCGGACAGGTCCTATATCGGCGGCGGCAAGAACGCTTTTTCCTTCCGCAGGTTCTTCGTGAAAAGGCTCAAGGACCGGCTGAAAGAACGCAATGTCAGGATAGACATCAGTGTAAAGGTAAGCAAAAGCCTGTTTACTGGAAGCAAGAATTATACCCTATATAGGCACGTCAAGGAACACAACGAAAAAAACGGCGACCGGCGCTTCGGAATTCACGTGGAATTCAACCGGCACGGCCGCGTCATGAAAGAACATCCTTCTTTGCCGAAATTGCGCTACCAGATAGCGGCGCAGGTCCTCGCCGAGTGCGCAGAAGAGTGGGCGAAACTCAGGGCGGATGCATTATGAAGCGTTCCTGAGAAAATTTTGATTTTAATATGTTTCCGCCATAGCCCTTATATGGCACATTTATGGGAAAGGCCGGAATATCCGGAAGGCGCAGTCTTTGTTATAGACTATTATGGCGACGATGACGAGATCGTTGAGGGGAGATGGCCACCATTTTCAATTCACGCAGGGCCAACGTTATCCCGAGATTTCGAGCACGAATTGACAGCGGCGAATCTTTTCAGAGTCTATCAATTGCGTTTTTCCGGCGTATTTCAAAGGGATGAAGCTTTGCGTGACTATGTAAAAAATTGTGCTAATGGCTCGCCCCTCCATATTGACACGTATCAAGGCGGCAGGTGGCCCGGAAGAAAATGGCTGGATGTCATCGCGTATACCGACAGGGCCGGTACGGATAAAATATTAGGCGCGTTTCCCGGGGCCAGCGTAACGGATACAAGAACATATTCCCGGGATGCGGCGCGGCCGGCGCAATTCCAGGACGGAACATGATTATAGTCATGCTCCGGCGGAATTTCTGAAATTTAAACCGCCGCGCACAGTTAATGATATGCCGCGGAAAACGATCGTCACCGCTGTGGGCGATGTAATGCTGGATCGGCGCGTTTCCAGCGCCATACTAAGGCACGGTTACAGGTATCCTTTCTCGCAGTGCGCCGCGCTGCTGCGCGATTCCGATATAACGTTCGCCAACCTTGAGTCCCCCATTTCCAGCCGCGGCACGGCCAACCGCAACAAGCGCATCGTGTTCGAGGCGCCGCCGGAAGCTATAAAGAGCCTCCGGTATTCCGGAATAAACATCGTGTCGCTTGCCAACAACCATTCCCTGGATTACGGCGCCGAGGCGCTCGGCGACACGCTTGGATTCCTTGGCAAGACGGGCATCAGGAACGTCGGGCTGGAGTATTCGCAAGACAGATGGAACGGAATACCGATAAAGAAATATGATATACTGCGCAGGAACGGAGTCGCTTTTGGCTTTGCAGCGTTCTCTTCCATCGTGCCGCGGGGATTCGCGCCATCAAAGACGAGGCCGGGGATCGCCACGACAAAAGATTTTGCCGCGGTAATACGGAAGCGGATAAGGGAAATGAAGAGCGAGGCGGACGTGGCGATAATATCCCTCCACATGGGAAAGGAGTATCTGACCGGCAAAATAATCAAGTCGCAGGAGATGTATGCGAAGGAAGCGATCGACGCCGGAGCGGACGCAGTGATAGGGCATCATCCGCACGTGCTGGAGAAAATAGAAAGGTACAAGGGCGGCATAATCTTCTACTCCCTCGGGAATTTTGTCTTCGACCAGAAGGAAAGCGTGCATAGGAATGTTTCGAGGAGCGCCATAGTGAAGATGAAGTTTTCCGGTAAAAGACTGGAATCCTACAGTGTAATTCCCGCTGTCATAAGGAACAGGCAGCCGGTTCCCCTGAACTGGGAGATGGAGCATGTATTCTATAGCAAATGACATTAGAATGCCTGAAAACTAATATCATCCGCTATGGAATTCCTTCACGACGCCTTCAATGACGGAAACGACCTCCTCGGCATGATTCTCGTTGAGGAACGACTGCGCCTCGACTTCAAGGCCCGATCCATTGGTTCTTTTGAGAAGCGGCAGGACAGGCTTTGCCGTGTCGCCGAAATAGACGTTCTCAACGGTTATCTTTATGTCGCTTTTTTTCATCACGTCCTCTATAGCGCGGTAGTACTCCAGAAAATCAATCGTCTTTATGTCCAGTTTTTTCCCCGATATACTGTTAGCTTTTTCTATATCCTGAAGCATCCACTCCCTGCGCATGCCTTTTGAGTCCTTTATCGAAGTAAAATGCCTTCCTAATATCTTTTTTTCCATCATAGCGTGGAATTTCATGTCCAAAATCCAGTCTTCCCTGTACCGGCTAAAATCGTGTTTTCTGTTCAATTTGGCGGCGATCCTTTCGACCTTTCCCTTTTCTATCCATGCCCCCCTTCCGGTAACAAGGTCCACGGCCGAGGGCAGATTCTTTATCCTTGAGCTTAAGGTATGGCAGAAGACGAAGAAGGGCCGCTTATGCCGTTTCCCCATCGTTTCAACAGTTTTCCAGAAGCTGGAATATATCTTTTTCTTGTAAGAATCCTGCAACGGGTTCTCGGCTATCCATGCACAATTCCTGTAATATGAAGTCAGTTTGTCGTTGCCCTTTATGTCGCCGAGATCCTTTGCGAGTTCGGCCTTCTTTGGAACGCGGCGGTTATAGTCTATACCCAGAACGCCGTGGCGCGGTATTGTTGAGATTATTGCCGATCCGCCCATGGCGCTGACGCCTGCAACGGCCGTGTTCTCGGCGCCCACATCTTCGCGCTCGGCAGAGCAGTAGGTAAGCGTAGAATGGGGGGCAACGAATATAGGCCCGGGCTTTCCGCTTTCTATGACGTTAAAACCGGGCATGTAGCGGAACGAGAGCATAAGCATTTTTATCCTCGGACCGCCATAAATAACTTGATTCCAATGCGCGCGTATTACAAAGAGGGTTTCATGCTTCTCAAGAACAACAATTCCGGCCCCGTGTTCATAGCCCCGCATGCCACTACCACGCTCTCGCCGGTCATGCGGGGGGACGCGGGGTGCGAATTCATCACGTCGATGCTCACAAAACGCATGGGAAGCCTCGGCATAGTCTGCACCGTCCCTCGCGCAGGCCGATATGGCGTTGATTTTTTCAGGAAACCGGCCAGTATGGACGAGGCGCTCGAGATGTTCAAGGCCGCGGATAATTACAAGAAGCGGATGCTTTTTGAGAAAAAATACGCCTTCTATTCTCAGGATCAGGAGGAATACCTGGAAAAGGTCAACGTGCACAACCATTTCTGGATGGCGGCCGAAACCCTCGCTCCCAAGACGCCGCTGTACGCGATAATCCATGCCCAGGCAATGCGCCTCAAGAATTTTCCGTCAATACTGGATGTCTGCACCAACAACGGAAAATGGTTCAACGAGAACGTGGTGAAGGAGGCGGTCGAGAAAGCCAACAAGAAGAACGCAGAGAGGCTCGCCCGGATAAAAAATCACATGAAGGCCTATGCCGTGTCCTGGGCCGGCAACTGGCTCAGAAGAAGCATAGGCTATAGGTTCAGGAAATTCAGCCTGAAGGCCATGCAGGGTAGCTACAGGAACGACGTGAAAAAAGACATAAGCAACGCCGCAAGGATACTTGGCAGGAATGCCGAGGAAATGGAAAAAGGGCTGGACTGGGCCAGATATGAAAAGATGCTGGAAGAGAGTATTGAAGCCACGGAATTCCGGATAACCTACCAGAAATCATTTACCGGCAAGAGGGGGGACGGGAACGTGAAGAAGCTGCTGGAGAAGACCGGGGGAAGCGCGATAATGTTTGAAACGTCCGCGTTTCTTAATGAAATGTACCCGAAGACCTCAATGAAACTGATACAGGACGTGATTTATTACGCGTCCCAGAAGACGCGCTGGAGCAATTTTGAAAGGTTCATCGGTGACCTGAAATGAACATTCCTGAAGGGCTTTCGCCTAAATTTTTGGCTATCAGCACGGTTTATTTCATGGTCCTGATCGTCAACGTCTTCTATTTCATCCTGCCGGCACTGAGCGTGCTTACGCCTTACGCCGAATTTTACGTTTACCTGCTCCTCGTATTTGCGCCGATGGCGCCTTTAGCCATGCTTCTTGCAGGCACCGGGATGGCCAGGCACCATGAAACGGCATTCAAGCTGATATTCGCGGCCATGACGATAATATCGCTGTTCGCGACGATCTTTTTCACGCTGCCGGCGCTCATTTGAAGATTTTATAGTTAACCCGGTAAAGATTCCGAATATGATTTACCGGGTTAACATATAGTTCTCCAAGTACATTGCTTGTTTCCTTGGAGAACTATAAATCATTTTCTCTGCAATGCTATGCATGGACTGCCTGTTCTGCGGGATAATCGCGGGGAAAATACCCTCAAAAAAGATTTACGAGGACGCCGCTACGGTGGCGTTTCTTGACATAAACCCGGCAAACCCCGGGCACGCGTTGGTCGTGCCAAAGAAGCACGCGGAGAATCTTTTCGACGCGGACGACGAGAGCCTGAAGGCGGCCGTCATCGTCGCCAAGAAGGTTGCGACGCTGGTCAAGGAAAGAACGGGGTGCGAAGGGGTGAACGTGCTGCAGAACAACGGCAAGGCCGCGGGCCAGATAGTGAGCCACGTTCATTTCCACGTGATACCGAGAAAGCAGGGCGACACGGTCGTGATAAGCTACCCGAGGAAGCAGACAGACGAGAAGGAACTCGATGCTATGGCCGCTACGCTCACGAAAAAGAGAAGCGCCGCGCTGGACGAGGAGATATTGCGCGAGATGGGCAGGCTGTAAGTTCCTTGCATTATTGTCCCGAATCGACGTTTAAGCTTAATTATATTTTATATTATTGCGATCGCATGAAATTCGAACTGCACTCGCCGTTCAAGCCGGCAGGAGGGCAGCCAGAGGCCATAGAAAAGCTTCACGAAGGCTACGGAAAATACCCCATGCAGACATTGCTCGGCATAACGGGAAGCGGGAAGACATTTGTCATGGCTAATTTAATAGGCAGGATACAAAAGCCTACCCTTGTACTTGCACACAACAAAACACTCGCAGCTCAGCTATATGTAGAGCTTAAGGAAATGTTTCCCAAAAACTGCGTGGAGTATTTCATTTCATATTATGATTATTATCAGCCGGAGAGTTATGTGCCCACAACCGACTTGTATATAGAGAAAGATGCGACAATCAACGAACAGATAGAAAAAATGAGGCTGAAGGCCGTGACCTCCCTCATATCAAGGCCGGATACTATAATTGTCGCCTCAATATCCTGCATATACGGACTTGGCAATCCTGATGACTTCAAGAGCCTCTCGCTTACGCTGATAAAGAACGACAAGATTACGAGAAATGACCTGATAAGAAAATTGATAGAGATGCAGTATGAAAGAAGCGATCAATACCTTGAGCCGGGAAAATTCCGCGCAAGGGGCGACGTAATAGACATCATCCCGGCGTACGGGAATAACATAGCACGAATAGAGCTGTTCGGAAACGCTATTGATAAGATGTCCGAGATGGACGGCATAACGGGAAGCGTGATCAATGTCCTCGAAAGTGCAACAATTTTTCCTGCAAAACATTTTGCAACGCCGGAACAAAAACATGAAGCCGCCATAGGAGAGATTAAAAAAGAGCTTGCAGAAAGACTGCCGGAATTGTCGGGCATTGAAGCACAACGGCTTGAAAAACGCGTCAAATACGACATAGAAATGATAAAAGAAGTCGGTTATTGCAGCGGAATAGAAAATTATTCGAGGCATTTCGATAATCGCAAAAAGGGCCAACCGCCATTTGTTCTCCTTGATTATTTCCCGAAGGATTTTCTTCTGATAATAGATGAAAGCCATCAGACACTACCCCAGTCTAGAGCCATGTATAAAGGGGATTATTCGCGCAAAAAGAATCTTGTCGATTTTGGATTCAGACTGCCATGCGCATTTGACAACCGCCCGCTTAAATTCCCGGAGTTTGAGCAGTACTTCCGCCATACAATCTTTGTTTCAGCAACTCCCGCCGAATATGAACTGCAGATGTCAGGGCAAGTTGTGAACCTGATAATACGTCCGACAGGCTTGATTGATCCGGAGGTATCCGTGAGGCCGATAAAAGGCCATATACCTTATATGGTGAATGAAATGCGAAAAGCCATTGGAAAAGGTGAAAGGATTCTTATCACGACACTGACAAAAAGGATGGCTGAGGATCTGACAGATTATCTTGCAAAAGAAGGGCTGAAGGTTCGGTACATGCACTCGGATATCGAAAGCCTTGATAGGATAGAGATAATACGGCAGCTTAGGTCGGGCGAGTTTGACATTCTTGTCGGAATAAATCTTTTGCGAGAAGGACTGGATATACCAGAAGTCTCGCTCGTATGCATACTGGATGCCGACAAAGAAGGGTTTTTGAGAAACGAAAGGAGCCTGATACAAACCATAGGAAGGGCCGCAAGAAACATAAACGGCCGTGTAATACTTTTTGCCGACCAGATGACTGATTCGATAAGGCGGGCGGTAAAGATAACAGATGAACGAAGGCGCATGCAGCAGGCATATAACAAAAAACATGGCATAACCCCTGAAACGATCATCAAAAACATAGTCAAGCCCGGCAAAATAAAAGGATTCAAGCACATGGCAAGAATTGATATTGAAAGAAAAATCATCGAGCTGGAAGCCGAGATGAGGACTGCAGCGGAAAATCTTAATTTTGAGCGGGCCATAGAACTGCGCGATGCAATGCAGGAGCTCGAGAGTTCGATAAAGAATTGATATTATGCTGGATAAAATAGTAGTGAGAGGAGCAAGGGAACACAACCTGAAGAACATAAACGTGGAAATACCAAGGAACAAGCTTGTCGTAATAACGGGCATGTCAGGCTCAGGGAAGTCGACTTTGGCGTTTGACACGATATATGCCGAAGGCCAGCGCAGGTATGTCGAATCACTTTCTGCATATGCCCGCCAGTTCTTGGGATTGATGAATAAACCGGATATAGATTTGATAGACGGGCTTTCGCCTGCAATATCCATAGAGCAAAAAACGACCTCAAAAAACCCAAGATCAACGGTAGGGACGGTAACTGAGATATATGATTATCTCAGGCTTCTGTTTGCACGCATAGGGACAATACACTGCCCTAAGTGCAAATCGCAAATCAGGCCGCAGTCAGTGGAAAACATAGTAAACCTGGTCATGTCTGAAAAAAAGGAGATTATAATTCTTGCCCCTCTGATAAGCGGAGTTAAAGGAACCCATGAGAAAATTTTCGAAGGAATGTTATCAGACGGATTCAGCCGCGTGCGCATTGACGGGGAAATATGCAGGCTTGATGAGATAAAAGATAGTATGAAATTAGCTCGCTATGAAAAGCACTGGATAGAAGCGGTTGTGGACAGGCTGGATGCCAGCGACGATAACCGCTCCAGGATATCGGAAGACGTTGAGCAGGCGGTGCATGCCGGCAAGGGAACCGTAATAATTCTTGACCCGGCTAAAATGCAAAAGAAAACAAAAGAGATACAACGAGGCGCAGGCGAGACAATCTATTCAACGTTCGGCGCGTGCCCCAGGCATCCTGAAGTTTTGTTCCAGCAGCTAGAACCAAGAATGTTCTCGTTTAACTCGCCTTTCGGCGCGTGCACGGGGTGCTTGGGCCTCGGAGAAACGCTGGAAATATCGCAGGATCTCTTGATTCCGGATAAAAGCAAATCTATGATTGACGGCGCCATTGCGGTCTATGGGAGAATGGATTTGCAGTGGAGATGCCAGCAGATTGCCGTTGTCGGGAAAAAATTCGGATTCGACATTTTCACCCCCCTATCGGCATTTTCAAAAAAACAACTCGATGTACTTCTTAATGGAACGACTGAAAGAATAGACGGCAGATGGAGCAACGGCGCTTCAATGAACATGGAAAACGGCTGGGAAGGAATAATACCCCAAACGCTAAGACTGTACAAACAGACAGAATCCGACGAAAGAAAGGAAGACCTTGAAAGATTCATGATAGGGAAGCTATGCCGCGTATGCGAAGGAAAGAGACTCAAGGAAACCGTGCTTTCGGTCAGCATAGCAGGAAAATCCATAATTGACATTACGGAGATGGACCTGGATGCTTGCGCCAAATTTTTCATGCATCTTGCAGAGAGCCTTTCGGAAAAAGACAAGATAATATCAAAGCAGATACTCAAGGAAATCGATGACAGGATCAGCTTCCTTACAAACGTGGGCCTTGGCTACCTGTCGCTTTCGAGAAGCTCAAAGACCCTATCGGGCGGCGAAGCGCAGCGAATACGCCTTGCAACGCAGATAGGATCGAACCTCATGGGCGTTCTTTATATTCTTGATGAACCCTCCATAGGGCTGCATCAAAGGGACAATAACAAGCTTATTGCAACCCTTCAGAGGCTCAGGGACATAGGAAATACGCTCATAGTTGTCGAACACGATTACGACACGATAAAGGCAGCGGATTATATAATTGACATGGGGCCCGGCGCAGGCGTGCATGGAGGCCATGTTGCCTCGCAGGGAACGCCTGATGATATAGCCAAAGACAAGAACAGCATAACCGGCCGCTACCTTTCAGGGCATGCAAAAATAGATATACCAGAGCACAGAAGAGAACCAAAAGGCTTCATAGTTGTAAAAGGCGCTTCGGAGAATAATCTGAAAAACATATCCATTTCGTTGCCGACAGGCGTGCTCTGCGGAATAACGGGCGTATCAGGATCCGGAAAATCGACCCTGATAAACCAGACGCTTGTTCCCTTGCTGAAGAAGCATTCAGGCATGATCGCCGAGAAAATAGGCAAAAACAACGGCATAGAAATCCCAAAATCCGTCAAAAACGTGATAGTCATAGACCAGGATCCTATAGGGAAAACGCCAAGATCCAATCCAGCTACTTACACCAAAATATTCGATGAAATCCGAAAGATTTTTTCTTTCACGAAAGAAGCCCGCGCCAGAGGCTACAAAGAAGGGAGATTCTCCTTCAATGTCAAAGGCGGGCGCTGCGAGAGCTGCAAAGGGGACGGCGTAATAAAAATAGAAATGAACTTTTTGCCCGATGTTTATGTGCAATGCGAAGACTGCAAAGGCAAACGGTACAACAAGGAGACTCTTGCAATCACATACAAAGAAAAAAACATAGCTGATGTTCTTGACATGAGCGTTGAAGACGCCACGAAATTCTTTGAAAATCACACGGGCATATCAAGAAAAATAAAGACATTATACGACGTTGGTCTGGGATACATCAAGCTAGGGCAAAGCTCCAATACGCTTTCAGGAGGCGAAGCGCAGAGAATAAAACTGACGAGAGAACTATCAAAGCAAAAAACAGGGGATACGATCTATATGCTTGATGAACCCACCACCGGATTGCATTTTGAGGATGTAAGAAAGCTCATAATGGTACTCAATAGGCTGGTTGAAAAAGGAAGCAGCGTGCTTGTCATCGAGCATAATCTTGATATCGTAAAATCCTGCGATTACCTGATAGACATGGGCCCGGAAGGCGGAAGAGGTGGAGGAAGAATAATAGCCATGGGAACGCCGGAAGAAGTTGCCATGGAACCTGCGTCTTATACTGGCCAATTTTTAAAGCGAATGCTCTAAATCATGATTATGATACCGAACGTTCCGGATGACCCCGGAGTTTACCTGTTCAAGGACTCGTCTGGGAAAATAATCTACATAGGCAAAGCCAAGATACTTAAAAAGCGGGTCTTATCTTATTTTTCAGGGAAGAAAAATGCAAAAACTCAGGCACTTGTGCATAAAATAAACGACATAGAATTCATAGTCGTCAATAACGAGACTGAAGCTCTGCTTCTTGAGAACCAGCTTATAAAAAAGCACTGGCCGAAATATAACATATCCCTCAAGGATTCAAAGACCTACGCTTATATCAAGATAACCAACGAAAAATTTCCGCGCGTTATGATATCAAGGAACGCCAAGGGAGACGGAACTTATTTCGGCCCGTATATTGATTCAAGGCTAAGAGATGATACAATAGAGCTTCTGGTCAAGTCATTACGGCTTCGCACCTGCAAAAAACTGCCAAAAAAAGCATGCCTTAACTATTATATCGGAATCTGCACAGCTCCATGCATCAAGCTGGTAAGCCATGAACAATATCTAGACCAGGTTCGTCATGCCATAGAATTTCTTTCCGGGGATACAGCGCCTTTGAGAAACAAGCTCAATGAAGAACTTAAAGCATCTTCCCAATCCATGAAGTATGAGCTTGCCCTGGAAAAAAGACGCCAGATAGAGATAATAGACAGGGTATCAGGAAAACGGAAAATAAATATCGCCAAAAAGGTCGATCAGGACGTCATTGCCGGTATTCAAGACGGGGAACGCTTCATCTTCGAGGTATTTTATATAAAGCGCGGCGTTATTTCGGGAAAAAATGAGTACATGATAACGCCTCATTTTGAAGAATCTGAAAATGAGGTCTTTGAGAATTTCATAAAAACCTACTATTTTAGTAATGAAATCCCCGATGAGATAATAGTCAACAGGAAATTCTGGGACGATGAGACGCTTCAATCATATTTTGAAAAATTGTCAGGAAGAAGCATAAGACTTCTTCCGCCGGAAACAAAAGAAAACATGGCACTTGTAGCCATTGCAGAAAAGAATGCCGCGCTGAAAATAGGCAATAAGGCTTTGAATGAACTGCAAGAAAAGATGAATTTGCCTTCACTACCAAGAATCATTGAATGCTTTGATATCTCTAATCTTGGATATGACTACATTGTCGCTTCAATGGTGAGATTCACAGAAGACGCAAAGGATAAGCAGGGATACAGGAAGTTTAAAATAAAGACCTTTAGCGGAAAAAGTGACGATTTTGCAGCCATGAAAGAAGTGGTGCACAGGAGATACCGCAGACTCCGCGACCAGAATGACTCTATGCCGGATCTTATAATCATAGACGGCGGGCCGGGGCAGCTGAATTCCGCGCTTGGCGCATTGAAAGATCTCGGTCTTAAAATACCGATAATATCACTTGCCAAAAAAGATGAGGAGATCTTCATGCCGGAGAGCGGGATGCCCATGCGCTTTCCCAAGAACTCTTCGATGATGCTTCTCGTAAGATCAATAAGAGACGAGGCGCATAGGTTTGCTGTCAGCTACAACAGGAAAAAAAGATCCATGAGGTTCGCTGAAAACGCCAAATAAGGTTGGATCGAGAGTGAAAGAAAGTTTGGCAAGAGGAAATAATAATTTAGCTCAAAAGAAACCTGCGATTTTTATAACCTAAATGAATATTTTCCTCATTTATTAAATACGAAAGCCATTATTAATCCATGAGATATGTCTACACTCTGCGCGAGGGTACGGCTAATGCATCCGGACTTCTTGGAGAAAAGGGCGCGAATCTTGCGGAAATGACCGGCATGGGCTTGCCGGTGCCGCCCGGATTCGTTGTGACGACGGATGCCTGCGCCTACTTCCTGCGCTCAGGCAGGCTGCCCGAAGAATGCGAAGAGCAAATAAGGGCACGGCTTCCGTGCCTTGAGGACGGCACGGACAAAAAATTCGGGGAGGGCATCACGGTTTCAGTGCGGCACGGCTCCGAAATTTCGATGCCGGGCATAATGGAGAGCGTCCTTAATGCAGGATTGAATGACCAGAACGTCAGGATTTTCGCGCGGCAAAACGGGGAAGATTTCGCGTACGACTCTTATGCCCGCTTCATAAAAACGTTCGGCATCGTGACACTGGGCATGCCGCCTGAAAAGTTCAGGGCTTCCGGCAGCAAAAAAAACGACTGCGAATCTTTCAGGAAGACAATAGAAGCGGAGAAACGCGTATTCCCGCAGGACCCGGAAGAGCAGATACTCGAATGCATACGCGGCATATTCCGCTCATGGAATTCCCAGAAAGCCGCGGATTACAGGAGGAAGAGCGGCATTGGCGATTCCGCAGGCACCGCCTGCATTGTGCAAAGCATGGTTTACGGGAATCTGCCCGGCTCAGGCACGGGCGTATGCTTCTCCAGAGACCCGTCAACGGGCAAGAAGAAAATATACGGCGAATTTATTTCCGGCAGGCAAGGCGAGGATCTGGTATCGGGGCTTGTGACGCCCGCGCCTATAGAACGCATGAAAGAAAGCTTTCCGTCAGCGTATGCCGAGATGGCAACGATAGCGTCGCTTCTTGAATCGCACTACAGGGACTTGCAATACATGGAGTTCACGGTTGAGAAAGGCAGGCTTTATGTTCTGGAAGTTGCCGCGGCGAAGAGGACGCCGGAAGCGGCGGTGCGCGCGGCCGTGGAAATGGCAGAGGAAGGGCTCATAACGCGGCAGGAGGCCATAATGAGGGCGGATCCTTACGAAGCCGGAAGCCTTCTGCAAAAACGAATAGATCCGGCGGCGCAGAAACGCGTGATAGCCAGGGGCACGGGCGCCTCCCCGGGCGCGGCGTCGGGAGAAATAATCCTTGATCCGCAAAAGGCCGCCGAACTCACGGCAAAGGGCAGGAAAGTCGTGCTCGTATGCAGGGACACGTCGCCCGAAGACATGCCTGCCATGCCTTCGTGCCAGGCCGTGGTAGCAGCTGCAGGCGGGGCGACTTCGCATGCCATAGTGATAGCAAGGGGCATGGGCATACCCTGCATAACCGGCGCTGATATTCAAGTGGATCGCGAAGCACGCACGGTTTCCACACGCGGAATTTCGCTTGCCGAAGGAAGCGTAATAACGGTAGACGGATATACCGGAGAGATCATGGCCGGCGAACTGCCCATGACACAGCCTGCGCAGTCCGGGTATTTTCACACGTTACTATCATGGTGCGATTCGTTTGCAAGCATGAAGGTTTTTGCCAATGCCGATACGCCCGGGGATGCGGAAAAAGCATTGAAAGCCGGGGCACGCGGAATCGGCCTCTGCCGGACAGAGCACATGTTTTTCGGACAGCGCCTTGCAGAGATGCAGAAGATGATACTTGATGAAAACAAAACCGAAGCCCTGGAAAAAATGATGGAATTCCAGAAGCGGGATTTCATAGGCATATTCGCCGTCATGGGAAGCCTTCCCGTCACGATAAGATTGCTTGACCCGCCGCTCCACGAATTCCTGCCGGATTCCGATAAACTGAAGGAAGAGATCGCATCGCTCAAACAAGAGCGCCAGGATGCGGCGGAAAAAGAAAGGATGCTTGAGAAGGCATTGTCTTTGAAAGAAAAGAACCCGATGATGGGCCTCAGAGGCTGCAGGCTCGGCATAGTGTTTCCGGAAATATACGCAATGCAGACGAAGGCCATAATTGCAGCCGCCATGGAAACGGGTGCCGCTCCGGAAATAATGATTCCGCTTGTGAGCTCATGGGAGGAGATGAAGGAAGCAAGAGCCATTGTTGACAGAACCGCGCGGGATTTCATGGCAAGGCACAGAAAATGGGTCAATTATTCCGTGGGCGCGATGATTGAACTGCCGAGAGCCTGCATCACGGCGGACCGGATAGCCGACCACGCTGCGTTCTTTTCTTTCGGAACTAATGACCTTACCCAGGCGACATACGGGTTTTCCCGCGATGATGCTGAAAAGAAATTCCTCAATAAATACCTGGAAGCCGGCATACTTGAAGAAAATCCTTTCCTTGCAATAGACAAGAACGGCGTTGGCGCCCTGATAAGAATTGCAACCGTTGCCGGCAAGAGAAAGAACATCAGGATGAGCGTATGCGGGGAGCACGGAGGCGACCCGGAATCGATAAAGTTCTTCGATTCTATCGGGCTTGACTACGTCTCCTGCTCAGCTTACAGGATACCAGTTGCAAGGCTGGCGGCCGCCCAGGCAGCGATAAACAGAAATGGAATCAGTTCTTGACAAAATACGCCAAAGCCTCGCCGATATCCGAGACTTCCTTTACTTCATCGCTTATACTGGTTTTTTTTACCGCATATACTATCCTGCAGTATTCGTAGCCGCCCCTGGTTGTGCAGGCTTTTGAGCGCTCTGCAGTGCTCTGCGACGACTGGCCGCCCGGCACAAGGAACGTAGTTACGCCGGCTTTCTTTGCCGCTGCGAGCTTTTCTTCAATGCCGCCCACGGGCGCTATCGTGCCGTCTTCTCTTATGGCCCCCGTTATTGAAACGCGCGGATCCATCGAATTGCCGTTGAGGGCGGCCAGCGCAGACACGGCCATTGCCGCGCCCGCGGAAGGGCCTTCTATCGACTGCGCATTGACCTCCATGACATAGATGACGTCGTAATCGCCGATATCCTTATCGGCATATCTGCCTGCGGCATGGACCGCTGTCCTGGCAGAAGCCTGAGTATCGAGCTGCGACAGCACGTTGTTCACGCTCACAAGAACCTGGCCGGAACCCGGAGAAGCGGCCGGGCGCACCGTTGTGAAGAGCTTGCCTGTGACCCCGTTTCCTTCGGAATCAACCGCGGCTATGATCATCTCTACCGTCCGGCTTTCCTCCCCGGAAGCCGCGATTGGCGCCTCCTGATTCTGCAAACCGAAGTAATAATAGCCGCCGAGCAGCCCCAGAATAAATATGGCTACGAATCCTGCTGCGGCCAAATTACTGTTTATGCCGCGGCGGCGATTCAGCATGTCTTTTCACCGTTGATTCCCAATAGCTCCTCGTTGAAGTATACGGGAACATCCATCCTCAGGGCAAGACCCACCGCATCCGTAGGCCTTGCGTCCATCTCAAGAATCTTGGAATCCTTCCTGACGTATATCTTGGCCGTATACACGCCGTCCGTGAAAGAATCTATCCTTGCCGCAGCCAGTTCTATGCCGTAATTCTCGAATACATCCCTCATGAGATCGTGCGTGAGCGGCCTGATATAAAATTCTTTGTTCAGCCCGCTTGCGATGGAGATCGCCTGATGCTCGCTTATCGTCATTGAAATGCTCCTGCATCCGCCGGTCAGCACCATGTCGCTCCCGTTCATTTCAATGCTTACCGGCACGAAACCTTGCGACGATATTTCGGGGGGAACGCCAAGGTCCGTCGGCCTGGATATAACAACGAGTAAAAACAAGGCGACCCCCGACAATGCAACCAGCCCGATTTTCATGGAATCACGTTAACTTTATATATGGCCCGAATCCAAAATTCACTATGCTTAACAAGGCAGCGAAAAACATATTCATATTATTTGCTGCCGCCGTATTAATTCTTTCCGTTTCGTTCGCCCAAAGCGACGAAGGAGAACTGAAAGAAGGCAGCATTGAACAGGCGCCTCCGCCTTCGGAGCCGTCCAATGACCCGGCTCCGGAGAATTCCGAACCCCCGCCGCAGGAAACGATTGACAGCGATGAAGGGCAGGACGCCTCTGGCGAGGAGCAGCACGACGAAACCGGCACGATTGACGGCAGCGAAGGCACGCCGGATTCTTCTGATGCAGAAACGGGCGGGCACGATGAAAACGCGCCTTTGCCGGAAGAAAACCAAAACCGCCCGCCGGAGGGAAACTTTCCTCCTGACGGCCAGCCGCCTCAGGGTCAGCCCGAGCACAGGGGTCCGCCGCCCGGATGCAGGGAAGAGCGCGACGAAACGGGCTTTGTCCGCGTAGTATGCGAGGGGGTGGTTTCCTGCCCGCCGTTGCCAAAGGACGGCATAGATGCTTGCAGGAACGGCGGGGGAGTGCCGCAATTTTCCAAGTCGCCGAACGGGTGCGAAACGTTCTATTGCCAGTTTGAACAAGGGGGGCAGCTTCAGGGGCAGCTGTTCAAGAAATACGACCAGTGCCCTTCCCGCGAACAGATAGACACTACCCTTAAAAGCTGCGAATCTTCGGGCCTCAAGGGCGTTGTAAGGCAGGAAAACGGCTGCGGCGTCGCATCATGCATACAGCAGCAGCAAAATACCTGCCCGGGCACGCAGGAATCCCGCGCGAGGGCTGAAAACGAGTGCAGCTCCGGCGGATTGAATATAATGAAAGACTTTGACCAGAACGGGTGCATATTCTACAGATGCACGCAGCAGAATTACTGCAGGCAGAACGTTGAAGACGCCGCTTACGGCAAATGCCACCAGGATGGCGGTGAAATGATAGTCAAGAGGGACAACAACGGATGCGTCAGGTTCGCCGAATGCGTCCGCGCAGGGGATGCGAACGACGTTTATGTGGAAAGGCCTTCCGGAGTGCCGGATTCCACGGAAGTTCTTTCAATAGCATTCAAATTGGAAAAGCTTGTGGTCGAGCTTGACAAGCTCTCGAAGCAGGCTGATGATGTCGCTGATTATTATAAATCAACGGGCTCGAAGGACGAGAACAGGTTCAGAAGGGTTGCCGACATGTTTGAATCCGCCAAGGGCAGCGTGCAGGACATAAAGGACAAGATGAAGGAAAGGCTCGACGACCTCACCATTGAAGACATGACGGAAATAAAGCACGACATAAAGTATCTCAAGGATGTCGCCATAAAAGACATAGTTTACGTGATGCTCAGCTCCAGCGATGAAGTGGACAACATAGTTTCGGGAACCGGCAGCGACTGCGGCACCGACGAAAGATGCTTTGACAAGGCAATCAGGATATGCAGCCCTGTGAAATTCCTGCCCGAAGGAAGGAGCGGCCCTGCGGTTGAGATTACAGGGCTTGAAGACAACAAGTGCATACTTCAGGCAACCATGGCACAAGGAAGCGAAAGCCTCTCAATGACGTGCAGGATAGAGAAATACAGCCTGGGCATAAGAGATCCTGAAACTGACGTTTTGCCTTACTGCGAAGGGCCGCTTTACGAGATGATGAAGCAGGAAGGCGTTCAGGCAGGCGGCGCAGTTGAAGGCGTATGTCAGGGCGAGGATTGCAAGCAGGCCTGCTTTGAAAATGCCGAGAACGCAAAGAAGTGCCTTGATACTTTCGGCGACCGGCTTCCGCCTGAAGCGAGGCAGGGGCTGACCGCTTTGGCAGAAGGCAGAAGCCAATTCCAATATAACAATCAATATGATCAATACCAGCCGATTCCGCAGGATTACAGAAGCGACCAGGGCACCGCAAGAGACGATGAATTCAGAAGCGATTTGCAGGATCAGCAATTCGGCAGGCCTCCGCCTGAAAACTTTAGGCAACCCGGATTCAACGATGAATTCGGCGGCAATTACAGGGAGCCTTTCAGGCCGGTAGATAGTCGAGGTCCGGGAATGCAATACCCGGTGCAGGGAGATAATTTCAGGCCCATAAATAATCCGGCGCCGGGTCAGGGATTTGAAGGCGGAAACTTTGGCCAACCGCAGCCGCCTATAGTAGGCGAGCCTTCACAACCTGCAGTTTCAGAGCCGGTTATAGAAGAACAAGGTGACATATGATGAACGTGAAATCCGCTTTCATGCTGCTTGTTGCGCTCAGTTCGCTCGTTTTCATGAGTGGCTGCGTGGGCAACGATAGCCCGGTGAAAACCCAGGAGCAGGCATCCGAAGCGGTGGACGACATAGCCACAGACGTCGAAGGCCTTCAGAACACCCTGGACGACATAGATACGGATCTGGGTTGAAGACAGCTTTGTTTAATAAATGGTTTTCTCACACAAGATGTTGCGTTTTGATAAACCTATGGCACAGCCTGTTGTGGCGGTAAGGGATTATTTAAACAAAGCCGTTGAAGACGGTGCTTTTATAAATGTCATACTCTCAGAATAATAGGGACATTAGATGGATTACGAAGAACTTTTAGAAACTCTGAAGAATCCGGAAAAAGAAACTATCGAGTGCAAACAACATCAAAAAGAAATGAGAAAATATCAGGCTTATCGGGCTTCGCCTGATCAATTCAATTCTTCTTCGCCCCAAAATATTCCGACGAGCCTGCGGGCCTTGAGAAGGCAAATACGCGCTTCACGTCCTGCTGCCTTGCAAATTCCATGACGGCTTCTATAAGCTGCGAAGCCGCCGAACCACTCTTGGGAATGCAAGGCACCGCCGGTATTGACGGGTATTCAAGCAGCATGCAATAGCCGAGGGACAGCTTGTCATCCGGCCTGGCATCGGGCAGCAACGACAGCAGCTTGGCGCCTTCTATATCACCTTTCTTCTTGACGTGGAAGGCATAAACGGGATCTCCGCCCGACGCAAGATATTTTTCCATTTCCGAAGCGGGCGGGGCTTTGGCGTTGCCGGGAGTCTGAGGCACGTAAGACGCGCTGCATATGGAAACGCACACTATGTTCCTGCCGTAGAGCTTGCTCGTTGCCATTGACAGGTTTCCTGTGAGTTCGTCGTATGTTGATTTGGAAAGTTCTTTTTCGCCCATGTCCGTACGAAGCAGGCTTATCATGCTCTGTATGGGTCCGCCGCCTTTCGGGATGCAGATGATTATGAAGCCGTTGCTCACGTGCGCCTGAAGTTTCTCGGCGTCTATGACAAGAGGCTGCCAGCAGCGGTTGAAAAGCTCAAGCGCCTCCTTCATGCGCGGCTTCTCGTATGCCGCGAGCCGGATAAATTCATATTTTTCGCTGGAAACTATGGAATTGACGTGCCTGAACTTCTCCGGCGCGATCGTTTTCCTGAGAACGGAACGCTGGACCTTGCCCGTTGACGTCATCGGCAATTCCGAAGCGTTTAGGGTGGTTATATACTGCGGCACTTCAAAAGACCTTATGTTTGGAAGCGGGTTCATTAGCCTGTACCTTAGCTTGGCTTCGGCTTTTATTGCGTCTTCGCCTTTCTTCCAGCAGACAACAGCGGCGACTTCTTCGCCGTATCGCCTGTCAGGCACGCCCACCACGTAAGCCTGATCTATGGCAGAATCACATTGCTTCAGGCGGTCTTCCACTGAAGCCGGGGAAATATTGACCCCTCCCTTGATTATTATCTCCTTTGACCGGCCCTTGAGGAAGAAGAACGGCTCGCCGTTTATTTTCCTGCAAAACCCTATGTCGCCGGTGAGGAAGTAGCCGTTTCTGAAGGCGCCCCTGTTATTCCCGTCGCCCAGATAGCCCTCCATGACTGCGTCGCCCCTGACTGCAAGTTCGCCTTCCTCGCCTTCGGCCAGGGCTTTGCCGTCCTTCCCCATTATTATGACGTCGGCCCATTTCATCGGCTTGCCTATGCTGTTTTCGGCGACAAGGCTGCTGTAAGTTTTCTCGTCAAGCTCGAGCGGCATCCCCGTAACGCGCAATGCGGTTTCGGTCTGGCCGTAGCCCTGATAAAGCGGTATTTTGTACATCTCAATGAACTTCTTCGCATCGCCCGCAATGACCGGCGCGGAGCCTATCTGTATCCTTGTGACTTGCAGGTTGTTTTCCGCTTTAAAGGCGGCTTCCTGCGACAACTGATCAAAGCATATCGTTGGCACAATTGACGTAAACGTGCTTTGGCTGTTCGCCAACTGCGGCCAGAACTTTGAGCTTGAATAAGCGGGTGGTATCGCTATGCTCGCCCCGCCTAAGACTGTTGCAAGCGTAAAGCTTGTAGAATTGATGTGATGCAGCGGCAGCAAGACCAGGAACCTGTCTTTTTCCGTGATTTTGAACCAGCCCCTGATGCCGTCGGCATTGGTGACCAGGTTTTTCAGGCTGAGTTTTGCGCCTTTCGGGTGAGAAGTCGTGCCGGACGTGAAAAGTATGAGGGCAGGATGTTCAATGCCTTTCTTCCATGCAACCGGCTTGGCATCGGAAAGCGCTGAAACGGCTCCAACGTCTTCAAAATTCTCCAGCAGATTGGCGAATTTTCCATCCCCTATCAGCAGCTTCGGCCTGGTAAGGCCTATCTTGTAAAGATGCTGCTCTTCGGCATCCCTTCTTACGTCAAGCGGAGCGGTTATTATGCCAAGAGACCACGCAGCCCAGCTCACAAGCAGCAATTCCGCCCTGTTATGCATTCCAAGCGCTATCACGTCCCCTCCGGAGAGTTTCATGGACTGCAGCCAGTAGCCTATCCTTTCAAGCCTCTGGCGAAGAGCCGAATAACTGACAGTATCCAGTATTTTGCCCCCGTCGTCACACGAAAGCAGGGCCGGAGCGTCCGGCATGGCTTTGGCGAGCGATGTAATATGGCCCATAAGGCCGTCTTGCAAGAACATTGCTATCCGAAAAACATTCCCTGCGAAGCCTTTAATATGGAACGCCGGCAGCAATATACAGATAATTGCGAAAGTTAAATGATATATAATTATAAGCAGTTATCTATAGCGAATGACAGAAGTATATGGACAACTGCCTTTGCTGTATGCGGATGGCATCAGAATGCCTGAAAACTAATGTCATCCAGCTTTGTTTAATAAATGGTTTTCTCACACAAGATGTTGCGTTTTGATAAACCTATGGCACAACCTGTTGTGGCCATAAGGGATTATTTAAACAAAGCCATGTCATCCACTATATATTTATAGACCCGAAGAAAGATCTAAGCCATGGAAAACATACAGTTCAAGTCCGACTCGGACAGCTTTGAGTGCCGCGAATGCGAAAAGAAGATTTCCGTGGCCAAAGCAAGCATAAGCGACCCAAGGCCCGTGTCATGCGAGAAGTGCGGCACTGAATACGAGGTTCTGAAAAGGAAATCCGGTCCGGGCCTTGAAATAATGATGAGGACCGCAAGCGAAACTGATGCCGAGTCCGCAGAAGAGGCGGAGCTTGAGGAAGAGGACGAGGAGAATCCGGAAGAGGAGAAATAATACCGTAAACTTTGGGGTCTACGGGCACAGGTTAACGCCATCACAGAAATAATGGGCTTTATTTAAATAATCGTTTTTACCTGTTCATTTAAACAAAGCCGAAATAATGGAAAGCTTAAAACACGCAAAAGCCCAAAAAATAACCGCCGGAAAATCACAGGTCGGCTGCGCGGACCGTCTTCCTGTCGTTGGCCTTGGCCCTTTCCACCGCCCTGTCAATCTTTTGCTCGATGTGCTTGTCAAGGGCGTCGCAGAAGTCGCCTGCGCAGTTCATTTCTCTTGCTTTTATCAATTCCTTTACCTTGGATGCCACGCTATAAGACATTCAATCGCCTCCTGTATTTGCTTTTCCTAATTGCCGCGGGAGAATAAAAAGAAGATGGTGCCGATTTAGATATCGGAAGGCCTGCCAAACGGCAATTTGTAATAATTAGCGAAGCCTTATATCCGCATCTTCTTTGCGACAAGCATCTTCTTCATGCGCTTTGCCCGCATTTCCTCGCGCTCAAGCCGCTCGAGCTTCTTTTCCAGGCTCGAATACAGATTTATCCTCTGGTTCATTTCCTTGAGGTGCCTGCAGACTATGGGTATCCGCTCGGCCCTCTTCTTCTTGTAATTATAGATGCACGCCGTGATGCCTATGAAATACCTGCCCGCGAGCACGCCGGCAATCCTCCTGCCTGCAGCATCATACCTCCATTTCTTGCCGGCGGATGCCTTTTTCACCAATACGAGGACGGAAACCGTCCCTTCCCCGGATTTCCTCAGTTCCTCGGTATCATGCTTGCTCAGCTTCTCCGGCTCGTCGGGATGCGAATGGAAATCCCCCACCACCTTGAAGCCGGAAAGGTAGCGGAGTATGTAATTTATCCTGTTTTCCCTTGCCGCGTCCATGGAAACATACCCGTAGTCGCGGTTGGCGGACTGGAAGCTCAACGCCTGATTTACCCGTATCGTCTGGCCGCTGCGCTCCCCAAGAAGTATGCCGTAGGTTTCCTTTTTATATACTTCCACGGCTGATAGAATTATGCTTATGGCTGCCGGCTTGCCGAGCACGACTTTCATGTCCGTTTTTAATGGCGCAAAAGGATAAAAATCAGGCATCCCACTTATAGATTAGTCACTACCGAGTCAGAACAAATGCAAAGCCTTAAGAAGGTTTCTGCTGTAATATACTACTTATGAGTGAATTGAAGCGGAAGATAGTCGGCTTTCTGACGAGAGAAGACGTGGAAATGCTGGAAAAGGCATCGACCCGCGTGCTGAAGCACAAGAAGAAGTTCGTTGACAAGTGGAAATGCCATTCCTGCAGCTACGTATGGTTCTACAACACCCTGAAGTGCCCGTCCTGCTCTTCCAAGGAGATAAAAACCGAGAAGAAGTGAAGATGATATGTATAACAATACTCAACGAGTACATGAAGTCTACCCTGTAAACGAAGCCGTAAGCAGGATAATAGAATTATATCCAAAAGCATCAGAGCTCCCGCCTGAAAAAATTCTTGCTTTAGCGCAATACGTAGGACACCGGCATGGTGTCCCTTGTAATCCCGATTTTTCTAGAGGCAAATCTCTCCTCGACGAGTGGTACAGGCAATGCTTAATTACGAGCCCCTTCGATTATCCACAAGCCTCTCTATTAATGAGATATATGAAACGGACTTTCGATAAATATTCATATTTCTACTCTTGGCTTGACTCGAATGTGAAGCGCGACGGCACGCTTGAAGAAGGCGCGAGGGATTATCATAGATACGTAGCAGCCATGGAAGGTTCTGCTCTCCGAGCAAGATTCGCAGGGTTATCAGAGGAACTGGACATGCTTAAGCGGGAGTTTGCGCGACCTTGGTCACATGCGGTGTCGAATCCTCCAAAGCATGTCAGAAATCCTAATAACGAGCTCAAGAAGTAGCTTAAGATCCACTCTTTCTCCAAGATTTTAGCTGAAGCCGGAGTAAGATTCAAACAAATAAAAACATTCCCTCCAAGGATAGGAAATGCGCCCCCTTTATCTGGAAGACTCGTACCTGAAGGAGTTTGACGCGACCGTTGCCAAGGCAGACGGGAAATTCATAATCCTTGACAACACCGCCTTCTACCCGAACGGCGGCGGACAGCCCAATGACACGGGCGTCATAAAACGCGGCGACGGAGCGGAGTTCAGGGTCGTTTTTGCAATAAAAAAAGACGGAAACGTGTCGCATGAGGTCGACAGCGAAGGCCTCGGGGAGGGTGACAGGGTTCACTGCGTCATCGACTGGCCAAGGCGCTACGCGCTGATGCGGATGCACACTGCAGCGCACATCCTTAGCGCGATAATGAACAGGGAAACAGGGGCGCTCATAACCGGCAACCAACTGGGAGAACGGGAGAGCCGCATAGATTTTTCACTGGAAACGCTGGACCGCAAGAAGATAGCCGGGTATGTGCGCAAGGCGAACGACGCGGTTGCCGCTGCCATTGACGTGAAGCACTATTACATGGCAACGGAAGAAGCCATGAAAATAGAGGGTGTTGTAAAGCTCGCTAAGGCGCTTCCGCCGTCTGTGAACGAGCTTCATATCATGGAAATAGCCGGCATAGACAGGCAGGCCGACGGCGGAACGCACGTCGCCAACACGAAGGAAGTGGGTATAATCGAGCTTCTGAAGATCGAGAACAAGGGGAAGAACAACAGGAGAATTTATTATGCGCTGAAATGAGAATGAAATAAAAAAGAAAAGAAAAATTATATAATTTTAGTTACTTACTTTTTCTTCTTTTTCTTGGCTGCCATTTGTATTCACCTTTAACTATATTTCCGCGAGCTATATTTAAGTATTCCGATTTTTTACAATATAAATTTCCGTTATGCCGGATGAAATTGACTTTTGCAGAAAAAATAATCCCGGTATTTATGTCCTTTAGTATACAATGATTATGATGGCTCTTGAGATCATCCTCGGCAAAGGCGAAAGCGGAAACGAGATAAAGTGGATGCCGAAGAACGAAAAAAATCCGCACTTCATGGTCGTCGGAACTTCGGGCTCCGGAAAAACCGAGACGCTGAAAGCGGTCGTCCATGAGCTTTCGGCGGCCGGCGTACCTTCTTTCATCGTGGATTTCCACCAGGACTTTGACGACGTCGCCGACAATGTGCTCGATTTCACCAACATGACGATAAACCCGCTCGAATACGCGCCTGAAACCCCGGAAGCCGCGATGTACAAGGTCTCAAACATACTGAAAAAGATCTTCGCGCTCGGCGTGCAGCAGGAAGGCGCGTTGCAGGACGCAATACTCTCGGCGTATCGCGACAAGGGAATAGACATCAGGAGCATGGAACGCAAGGACGCGCCGACGTTCGAGGACGTGAAGAATATACTTGAAAACAAGGCCGAGTACCTGAAGGAGGAAAAAAGGTCTTCGCAGACGGTAGAAACGCTGCTCGTAAGGCTGCGGCCGCTCTTCAACACAGGTTTTTTCACGTCAAAGAAGAGCACGATACCGTTCAAGAACATATTTGCCGAGACTACGGTCCTCAAGCTCAAGAACATGCCGACCGAGGAGGTGAAATACGCGATTGCCGAGTTCTTCATCAATAAATTGAAGTACGAGCTCTATGCGCGCGGAAAAACGGACAAGATGGTGCTTTACTGCATCGTGGACGAGGCTCACAGGCTCATAGACGACAAGTCGCCGCTCAACGACCTTCTCAGGGAGTCAAGAAAGTACGGCACCGGCGTAATTCTCTCTTCGCAAAGGCCTTCCGACTTCTCGGACACGGTCCTTGCAAACGTCGGGGGCATAATAGCGTTCCAATGCCGGCTGGAGAAGGACGCGATCTTCGTCGGAAGGCAGATGGGCATAAATTTCGAGGAAATCAAGAACCTGACCGAAGTCGGGACCGGTTTCGTCAATCTTTCGTCCAAAAGCGGCAACGAAAAGGTGAAGATAACGCCGCTCTGGAAAAGAAAGGGCATGAAAACCGTGAAGAAAGAAAGAAAAATCGAAAAACCGCACGAAACAGTACAGAAAGAAGCCCAAAAAAAAGAAGAGAATAAGAAGGAAGACGATCAGGTGGAAGAAACTCCTAAACAGGAGCGCAATAAAATTCCCGAAGAGGAGGACGATGCCATATACATAAGGGACGAGTACAAGCACTTCCCTCCGCTATTATGGCTTGTGCGGGGCCTGAAGGCGTACTTTTCCAGCGTCAAGAGAGGCGCATTATTCGCATTTGCCATGGGATCCGCCTATTCGTTTTTTGAACTCAGGCTCGCGGCCGCGCTTACAGCGGCGTTCCTGCTGTCTGCAACGGCAATCGGCTTCATGCGGTCGAGGGAAAAGAAATGAAGCTTATTGCGGCCATGCTGCTTCTCGTCTTGCTGATTCAGGAAGAAGTTTCAGGCGGCATGAACGTAGGCATACCTGTTGAGCAGAGCCCGGAAACGCCGGACAACGGCATGGATTCCGGCATATTGCCGTTGGCAACCACTCTTTTGATAGCGGCCGCCGCAGTTGCAATAAGGATAAAAAATCCTGCAAATCAGCCGAAAAAATAACAACGCGCTTTACCTGTTCGAGAGCTTCTTCTTCTTGACAAATTCCCAGATCTTCTTGGTCATTTCGCTTGGGGTTATGGGCTTGTTTCCGAAGATTTCCTCAACGGTTTCTGTCCTGCCGGCGAAGCTTATGGAATAGCCGCCGAAAGGAACTTTCTTCTTGCCGAGAAGTTTTCCTATCATGCATTCACCTCTTTTTTATTAATCTACTGTTGCCGGCGCCTCTTATAGCTTCCGCTTCTATTGCACCGGCCGCCTCAAGCCGCTGGAGAACGCGGTAAAATTTGGTATAGCCCATTTTTTCTTCAACGTGTGCATATAGGTCGCCGGACTTTATGCCTTCCGCAGGAATGAACGCGAGCAATTCCGATTCCTCCTTGGGCAGGGAAGCTTCTTCCAGAACTATGTGCTTTCGTTCTATTGACGGGGAAGCCTCTGCCTCTGCGTTTACGGCAGCTTTCCGGACGGCTTCTATGCCCAAACGAATGTCATGCTTCGCATAGGCCGCGGCCGCTATCTCCCTGAGCAGCGAATCCTCAAGGACTCCGGGATAAAGACCCGCATCGCGGCGCTGCTTCAGTATCTGGAACGTCTCCTCTGCGGTATATTCCGGGAACCTTATCTCCTGCGGCTGGAAGACCGAGCGGACCTTGTCGTCAAGCTTTTGCATTATGTTCTTGTCCGTAACCGCTATGACCGACACGCCTGCGCCCGGATAGCTTTCGCCCGCCCTCAGGAGATCGTAAAGCACCTTGTTCATGTCTGAAAGGAGATATTGTACGTCGTCCAATGCCACCACCAGATACTTTTTTTCCCGCAGAAGCCGCCCGAATATCTTGTCGTATATCGCAGGAAGCGATATACCGGTGTCCGGAGGCAGGAACCCCAATATCTTCCGATGAATCTCCGAGAAAACCCTGTAAGGCGAAGCCGCTATTTCGCTGTTTATCCGGACGCAAACCGGCCCTGACAGCTGCTCGAATATTATCTTAACCGCAGTAGTCTTTCCCGTTGCAGGCCCCCCTATCAGCAGCAGATTCGCGGCTTTCCTGTTGCGCTTTGCAGGCTTCAGCGCGGCTGCCATGGCATTGAGCTGGTTGTCGCGGAAGGAGAATACGTCCGGCACGTGGTCAAAGGAAAAACTTTCTTCATCCCTGAACAGCGTTTCCTCTGCAAGGAGCATTCTCTTCATTTCCATAGATATCCGGCAAAATATAAAACAGCCGATGCCCAATCTTTTGGGCGTCATGAGAACTTGACAGCTATCACGTCTCCGTCCTGCATCGCATAAGACGGATAATCAGCAAGCGTGTTCCCGTTCAAAGTAACGGACGTCTTGCCCGGAACACCGTTGCATTGCGTTATCTCCGCGCCGCCGGGCATCTGTATGGAAGAGTTGCTGATCTCCATGCCCGCGTTGCTGAAAAATAATGCCAGGTTCGCCTGCTTTCCGGTTTCTTCTTCCACGTACGGATGTATGTGCATCTTTCCGTCGCCGTGGGTATGGATGCCACCGGGGAATTCAGGAATGATGGGCTGCATTTCCCCGCATATCTCTATTGAATAATCCGCGTGCCAGTGATCGCCGATTATAGGCCTGTCCGGTACGGCAGGCGATGCATTGGAAAGCAGGAAAGCAACCACGGCTACGACCGCAAGTCCCGTAGAAATGACTATCATTTGCTTGACTTTTTTCTTGGCATCGCGCTTTTTGCGCTCCTGCTCCGCGGTTTCTTCCCGCCTTTGCCTCCTCTCCTCTTTTTCCTGGTGCGTCGTCATCCGGATTACTTTTCATCTCATACGATTTATAGTTAACCCGGCAAATATTCTGGATATGAAATTCAGCGTGCGCCCGGCGACAGTGAAGGATCTGGAGGACATAGCACTTCTTTGCAGGGACTTGTGCGTCCTTGAGGCTGGAAGCTTCGACCCTACCGTGAACCCTGACTGGCCGCTTTCGGAATCCGGCAGACGGTATTTGAGTAACAGAATAGAAAGTGACGACGCTTGCACTTTTGTCGCGGTTTCACAGGGTAAAATTTTCGGGTATATAATCGGAGCCGTTACCAGAGAGGAATACAAGACCATTCCGGCATACGGCGAGCTTGTCAGCATATTCGTCCGTGAGCAATGCCGTATGTCTGGGGCAGGCAGGGCACTTTTCAATGCGTTTGCCGGGTGGTGCAGGAAACGCGGCATATCGCGCTTTAGGACTATCGCCTCATTGGCCAACAAAGCAGGCATGGAATTCTACAAGAACATGGGCTTCCGCGAATGGGAATACATTCTTGAAGGGGATTTCTAGCGGGTTTTCCGGCCTTTCGTCCCCGTAAAAGGTATTTAACCGTTCCGTTCTAACCTATGATTGATATGAAGTTTGAAGAAATGAACATAGACACAAGAATGCTGGAGCTTATACACAAGCTTGGCATAACCGAGCCTACCGAGATACAGGAGAAGTCCATACCGCCGGGAATGGCGGGCAAGGACGTGATAGGCCAGAGCATGACCGGCTCGGGCAAGACTCTCGCTTTTTCCGTTCCTATACTTCACGGCGTGCAGCGCGAAGGCGGCGTGCAGGCCCTTATTCTCGTTCCGACAAGAGAATTGGCCAACCAAGTCGCCGATTTCATGCATTCGGTTTCTTTCGGCGGCATAAAGGTTTGCCGCGTATTCGGCGGCGTATCTATAGAGCCGCAGATAAGCCATCTGCGCCGGGCAGAAGTCGTCGTGGGCACGCCGGGAAGGATACTCGACCACATGGAAAGAAGAACAATAGACCTTCACGGCGTCAAGTACTTCGTTCTTGATGAAGCTGACAGGATGCTGGACATGGGCTTCATAGATGACATAAGGAGGATAATGTCCGGCCTGCCAAAGCAGAGGCAGACCATGCTTTTTTCAGCGACGATACCGGACGAGATAATGTTCATAATAAGGAACTTCATGAAGGAGCCCGTGAAACTGAAGGCCCAGATTTTCGTGCCGAAGCACAAGCTGAAGCAGTATTATTACAACGTCAGGGACGAGGAAAAGATGTCCCTGCTGGTGCACCTTGTCAAGAAGGAGAAGCCCTCCCGCGCGATAGTATTCGCCGGCACCAAGAGGATGGCTGACATACTTGCAGGTGTTCTCAAGGAGAACGACGTGGATGCCGAGGCGATACACGGCGATATGCCGCAGGCAAGAAGAATGAAGGTCATGGAAAGCTTCCATCAGGGCAGGCCGCACGTGCTTGTAGCAACCGACGTCGCGTCCCGCGGGCTGGACATCAAGGACGTGACTCATATATTCAACTTCGATGTTCCCAATGACCCTGACTCCTACACGCACAGGATAGGCAGAACCGCAAGAATGGAGGCCGAGGGCAAGGCCATAACGCTGCTTGCGGTCAGGGACCACGAGCTTTTCAGGCGGATCTTGAGGCAGGTCAAGGACATAGAAAAGGCAGAAGAGCACGACTATCCGAAGATCAAAGTCAACATACGCTCCCATGATACCCGCGGCCCGAGACGAGGCGGCGGATTCGGCGGGCGAAAACGCAGTTTCGGAAGACGGTACTGAGTTCTATCATAAATTATAGTTCTCCCAGTGTTAACTATAAACCCGTTTATCTTTCTGCGTAGCTATGTGCATACCTTTTTAAGTCACCGGTTCTAATTATTTCTATGAAACAGCAACTTGACCTGATTGAAGAGATTGAAGGCATAAAAACGAGGCTAATGTTTATAGAAACGGCTTTGATAGAAAACGAAGAGCCGGAAGAAGGCGACAGGGAATCTGTAAAGGAAGCGATGGCTGAATATAAAAAAAGAAAAACTATACGGTATCGTGCTTAATCGTATGCATTCCCCCCCCCTCTCTATTCTCGAGACCAGTATAGTTTTTGATTTCCATACGATAGCATAGACTATTCTCACGCCGCCAATACGTATTCTGAAGGTATTTTGCATTCCCTGAAGCTTTTTGACGTCGCAACTTTTGGCAGGGACCGGATCTATAATCAGAGTTTTTAGAATTTCGTCTATTCTTGCATCGGCAATTCATCAAGCGACTTCTTTGCCCGTGATGACAATTCGACGTAAAACATTTTATTTCACCATCGTATAGTATACTGGTTTTATTTCATTTTCGCACTATTTAAGTCCTGCTTTTTCAATATGCATATCTGTAGATTATTGCAATATATATTGGTTTGTCAAAGCGTAAGGCCATGAAGGAAATGGATGAGATTCTGAAGAAAGACCGTGAATTCCTGGAAATCACGGAGAAGCTTTAGGGCTTTACTTGTACTCTCTCCACGTGTGCTTGCACTTCGTGCATTTGTAGAATTGGGTTGGCGGCTCATCTGAAGAACGCGTCTGGATCAGCCACCAGTAGGCGCGGGCATGGCCGCACTTCGGGCACTGAACGTCCGTTTCCGGCAGGTCCGGCTTGTTGTCCTCTATGACTATCGTTGCTTTCTTCTCGGAATGCGTCGTTATCTTCTGAGCCTTCATGGCCTGCGCCTTGCCGCAGTTCCGGCACTTCGCAGCCTCGCCTGAAGAAACAACCATGCCGCCGCACTCGCAAAATTGCATCATTTCACTTGCATGCAATGTTTAAAAATCCACCGCTTTCAAGCGATGGATTTGCACATCGAATTCCCGTTGTTTCATCCGCCGTATTAATACGGTGGAATTCGATGTTTAAATTCTTGGCGATTCTATCAGCCTGCTTACTCTTCCTTACTTTTCATTCGCAGAAAGAGCCGCTCTATCATGATAAATCATTGCGGCACAGAAACTTTAAAGTTTTTCCGGATTCACCTGAGGCTTTTGGACATGTAACCCGTGACAATAAGTATGCCGACTCCTGCAATAGCGAAAATCCAGAAGCTCGTTTCCAGGTTTGCAGGAAACAGGTAAATATCAAGAAGCCCCCAAACTCCACGCCAGAATAATATGATGCCGAAACTTATGACAAGAGCGAAGAGGAGATCGTGATTGCGACTGAGCTTACGCATGACTTTATTTGTCTTTTCAGCTATTAATTATCTCGCATGAAACCAGCTTTGCCGTCACTAGAGGCTCGTTCAATATAATCATGCCTTTATTCACCGGCACTTTAGGCGCGTCTATAAGATAAATCGAGGGTACGGGCGGCTCCAGAAAATAAATGTCGCGTACTTCATTTATCGCTCGTTCTTTGATTTCATCTGGAGAATTTGTGTAGATTGTAGGATCTACAAGATTCCACTCACCATTATGGTAAATTTCATTCCAGCCATGGAAACCATATGTTCCCTCATCTATCGTACGAAAGACCGGTATGCCTCTGACGCGCAGATTCATTGCTCTGCCCTTGGCCATATCAGAAATGCCCCCGGCCTTTTTCACCGCATAGTCCAGAAGACATGCAAAATCCCTGCAGATGCCTGCTCTATTTCGTACAATATCATCAAGAAGATTCTCCGCTTGCGTGCCGTATTTTATATTCTGCCTTATCTTTTCCAAAGCCGCCCCCAGATATTCTGCATTGAAGGAATTCCCTAATTCTTCCAGGAACTCGTCGGTTTCGCTGGTAGATACATACGCAAAACCTATCATAGGTTGCCTCTGGGAAGGAGACCTGCTTAGCCTGTCTTCTTTTATTCTCAATGTAACAACAAGGGTATTTGCCTCGGATATTTCACCTTCACCCCCTCCTTCATGCACAAGACCCTTTGTTATGACAGGGACATTATGAGATGATATCATGTCCTTGACGGAATAAGTTGGATCGAAACAATCCACATCAAACCGCCCTTTATACACAACAGGCGTGCCTTCCTTGCTCACAGGCGCATACGATAATTTAAGAGAAAAATCGCTTCCATACTTCATTCCTGTAGGAGCCTTGATTCCGTCATCAAACATGAGACTGCCTTTTACATGGTGCGCCATGACAAGAATCAGATAAAAGAGTATTAAAACTGTGAAAAGCCATTACTTCGCAATAACCTTCTGCTTGATCTTCTTGAGACGGAAGGTGGTTTCCCTGTCCATTTCCTCGAGATGCAGGGCGATTATGCGCTTCTGCTGCTGGAGCTGCGGGATCAGGACGTATTCAAGCGCGTTCACGCGTCGCTTCGTCTTTTCTATTTCCATCAGAAGCTTGCGAAGCTTGGTCTCGATTTCCGCGACGTCGAGGGTTTTTTCGAGAAGAACTTCGTAATTTTCCGCCATATTATCCATTCGCATCGAAGCCGACAGCAAGCCGTAGCCGCGCTCTTCAAGGCTCTTGCGGATTTTGCCCTTGGCTATCTGCGGTATCTTGACGCCCATGATGTTCTTTATCGTGAGGTCAACGGACGGCCTGTCTTTCAGGGCAAGGGAGAGGCTCTTTATCTCGGTTATTCCCTCAAGAGCCGCAACTTCGAGCATGGAAGTGCGGGCATTCTTGTAAATTTCATTGAGCTCGCTCCTCATGCTTCTGGCATCCTTGAGGACGTTGTAGAACTCTATTATCAGGCCGTCCCTCTTTTTTTTCAGGAGCTTGTGGCCCGACTCCGCAAGCTTTATCCTGCTCTTGACGTTCTGGAGTTCCGCTCTTGTAGGGTTCAGGTTCTGCATTTATTTTCCCTTGTAATATTTCTGCTTGAGCTCGGGCGATATTCTTGTGAGTTCGTCTTCGGGCAATTGCGACAGAAGCTCCCATGCCACGTCAAGCGTTCTTTCTATGCTCCTGTCTTCGTCATAGCCCTGATTCACGAATTTCTGCTCGAACATCTCTGCAAACCTCAGCAGCCTCCTGTCGCGCTCGGAAAGAGCCTCTTCGCCTACCACGGCGGAGAGGCTCCGAAGATCGCGGCCCTGTGCGTAGCACGCATAAAGCTGGTCGGATACGTTCTTGTGGTCCTCTCTTGTCTTGCCCTTGCCTATGCCAAGGTTCATGAGCCTTGAGAGGCACGGCATAACGTCTATCGGAGGATAGACACCCTTTCTATGAAGGTCCCGCCCAAGCTGTATCTGGCCTTCCGTTATGTAGCCCGTAAGGTCGGGTATCGGATGCGTCTTGTCGTCGCCGGGCATAGTAAGTATCGGAATCTGCGTTATGCTTCCCTTCCTTCCCTTGATTATTCCCGCCCTTTCGTATATCGACGCCAGATCCGTGTACATGTAGCCCGGATATCCCCGGCGCGCCGGAATTTCGCTTCTCGCCGAAGAAATTTGCCGCAGTGCCTCGCAATAATTGGTCATGTCCGTGAGTATCACAAGGACGTGCATGTCCTTCCTGTAAGCAAGGTATTCGGCGGCGGTAAGGGCCATTCTTGGCGTGATGAGCCTTTCGGTTGCCGGGTCGTCTGCAAGGTTAAGGAAGACTATGGCGCGCTCTATTGCGCCCGTCTCCTCGAAGCTCTTCATGAATTTTCTTGCTTCCTCGTTCGTTATGCCCATTGCCGCAAAGACTATTGCGAAATTTTCTTCCTTGCCCACGACCTTGGCCTGCCTTGCGATCTGCAGCGCAATGTCATTGTGGGGAAGGCCGGATCCTGAGAATATCGGAAGCTTCTGTCCCCTGACCAGCGTGTTCATGCCGTCTATCGTCGATATTCCCGTCTGTATGAAATCCTGCGGGGAAGCGCGGGAATAAGGATTCATCGCGGCTCCCGTGACGTCAAGCTCGTCTTCGGGTATTATGTCCGCGCCGCCGTCAATGGGATTTCCGAAGCCGTCAAGCACGCGGCCCAGCATGTCCTCGCTGACTTTGGCCTTTATCACGTCGCCCAAAAAGCGCACGGAAGCGTTCCTGTCTATGCCCGTCGTGCCTTCAAATACCTGAACGGTCACCGCGTCTTTGGACGTGTCAAGAACCTGGCCAAGGCGCTTTTCGCCGTTGGGCAGCGTTATATTCACCAGCTCGTTGTAGCCGACGTCGTGCGTCTTCTGAACGAAGAGCAGGGGGCCCGTTATCCGGCTTATTGTCTTGTAGTCCTTAAGCAGCATTTTTCCTCACCATCTCGTTTATTTCATTTTCCATTCCGGCATCGGCTTCATTCAGTATTTTTTCGTAGTCTTTGTAGAACTTGGCGTCGCCTATTTTGTTTTTTGATTTCGCGGCAATCAATTCCCTTGCGCTCACGCCTGCCTCTATCGCAGCGCGCGCTTTTTCCTCAAAGTACAATATTGACTGCAGTATTCTTGCGCTTTTTGCAGGAGCACAGTAGCTGTCAACGTCATGGAATGCGTTCTGCTGAAGGAAGAACTCCCTTATCAGTCTTGCTACTTCCAGAGTCAACTGCTCTTTTTCGGGCAGCGCATCTGAGCCTATCAGTTGAACTATTTCTTGCAGCCTCTGCTCTTCTGAGAGTATTTTCTTCACTTTGCTTATGATAGTAGTCCATTGCGGAGTGATATTCTCATTATACCACGGCGCAAGAGAAGATTCGTACTGGCTATAGGAATTCATCCAGTTTATGGACGGGAAATGCCTCCTGTTCGCGAGCGCCGCATCCAGAGCCCAGAAAGCTTTCGTTATTCTTTGCGTTGACTGCGTCACAGGCTCTGAGAAATCGCCGCCCGGCGGCGACACCGCGCCGATTATGCTTATTGAACCCATGCCGCCGTTAAGCAGAACTGCCTTGCCCGCCCTTTCGTAAAATTCCGAAAGCCTTGCGGACAGGTAAGCTGGGTATCCTTCTTCTCCTGGCATTTCCTCCATTCTGGAAGAGATTTCACGCATGGCTTCAGCCCATCGCGATGTAGAGTCGGCCATCAGCGCCACGTCATAGCCCATGTCCCTATAATATTCGGCTATAGTTATGCCGGTGTATATTGAGGCTTCTCTTGCTGCAACAGGCATGTTGCTTGTGTTTGCTATGAGAGTTGTTCTTTCCATAAGAGGATTTCCGGACTTCGGGTCTATCAACTGCGGGAATTCGACGAGAACTTCAGTCATCTCGTTGCCCCGCTCGCCGCAACCGACGTAGACTATTATGTCGGCATCGCTCCATTTGGCAAGGCTTTGTTGCGTGACTGTGTTATGCAATATCATGGGCAGATTGCCTCCCACGAAATTATGCGTCTCTGGCACGGTTATGTCGTATACGTCAACATCTTCCTGCGTATATTCCACAGAAATTATCCTGTCACAGAAGATGTATTCAAGTGCGCCTGCGAATTTTTTCATCACGCCCAGTTTTTCCGAGATTTTCTGCATAGTCGCCACCGTCAGATTTTGATCCACGTAATAACCTGCGCTCGCTATTCCCTCTTTTTCCAGTGAAAATGGCTTTTCGCCGCCGAGAATTTCCTTGAAAAGCGCACTCGTCATGGGAACTATGTCCGTTGAATTGAAAAATCTCTTCTGCTCATAATACGGGTGTATTTTTGAGGCTTCTCTTTTTGGAATGAAAAGACGATAATATTCACGCCCCTTGGTTCTCTTTACTCTCGTCCTGTGGATAATGCCCAGCCTCAACAGCAGGTATGCCATAGATTCTATCATCTCCCTGCTTGCACTGGCTACCTCAATCTCCTTCGTACCCACATGGCCGTCGCAGCTTATGTACGCCATGAAGAAACTTCTTATGACCGATTCCGGCGATACAAGAAGCTTTGCGGGGAGATTTACGGTTCTTGACTTCCTGAGCATTGGCATACCCAGAGACTTGAGAACCCTGACAAGTGTTATAGAGTTCACGCTTACCGCATCTACAGTTCTGGCCCAGTAATCCTTGCCTTCAAGCCCGAACAAGCTTTTCAGTAGACCTTTATATCTCTCCCTCAGTGCAAGTTCTTCATTGAAAAAATGCACCGTCCTGCCGCCCTTTATCATGCCATCCGACATGACATAGCCGATAAATTCCGCCAAATCCTCTGACAAGTATTCCGGCATGGTTACCCCATGAGATTCCCTCTCGCATTTTATCGTTCCCACCACTATTGACGCTCCTGTCAACAGTGAGAGCTTCCTTATGAATGATAATGTGGGCCTATTATTCTTCTCGTAGAAAGCTCTCATGGTGTGGTATTTTACCCCAATCATTGCAGACATTTCTTTCAGCGTCATGCGATTTGCAGTCGCATATTGCTTAATAGAATTTCTCATTTCGTCTATGGCGAATTCATCGGCCACACGGCAATCAAAGTCTATCGTTAGTTTCTGGTATTCCCCCGCCATCTTTAGCATTCTTGGCGATATTACATAATCACCTTCTTTCAGGTTCATTGCCTCCGTTTCAACTATGTTAAGCCTTTCATCTAACCTGAATAGCTTATGCACAGGGGTAAGCCTTACGTTTTTGCCCGAGCACGTGGTTACGCGCACAAGACCTGAAGTTTTCCCTTTGTAAATGTGAGTAGCTGCAGCTTCACGCGTTCTTTCGCCGTCAAATGTCCATATATTTAGCGGTCTCCCCGGTTGTATTATACTCTCGTCTTCTGTCGCTTCAATCTTCCCTCCGGCCTCCTCGAAAACCTGCTTTATGGGTTTCAGCTCGTTATTTACAAGTATTTTCGTGTCACCTGTCACGCACTTCCCGGCTCCGAACGGCCCCGGGATCGACGCCGTGCCGCCTTTTGCGAGGGGGAAGAGCGAATCGAGTATTCTTATTCCGGTTATGAGAGGCGTATCCGGAACAAGCTTCTCCTTTACGCGCCTTGCGGCGCGGATAGGCCAGCGCTGCATGAGCGCGATTTCCTTGCCGCCTACCTTGCCTATAGTTTCTTCAACCGTGTAAGAGCCTTCCTTTATTTCATCGATTTTTCCAGGGTATGGCGAAAGCACCCTGTGCTCTATGGTGTTTGTTTCCTTGACGGTTCCGAGGATTTCGCCTTCTGCAATCTCCTGGCCTTTCTTTACCGAAGGGGCGAATTTCCACTTCTTCTTCCTGTCGAGGGAATTGACGCTTGCGCCGCGCTTTATGAAATCGCCCATCAATTTCTGCAATTCCGGCAGCGGCCTCTGAATTCCGTCGTATATATTATTGAGTATCCCGGGACCAAGTTCCACCATAAGCGGCATGCCCGTCGTCTCGACGGGCTCGCCGGGGGCGATGCCTGAAGTATCTTCATAAACCTGTATAACGGCTTTGTCGCCGTTTATTTCTATCACTTCCCCTACCAGTTTTTCCTTGCCGACCCTTACCACGTCGTACATCCTTGCGTCCAGCCCTTCGGCCGTAACCACGGGGCCGGATACTCTATGTATTATTGCCATTTCATCACATCCTTTTTCTTATTTCCATAAGTCTATTCCAAGCGAACGCTTTATCATCATCCTGAGGTTTTCCTCGGCTCCCAGGTCGTGGGATAGTATAACGAAAGTCGGCTTGACCGTGGTGTTCACCGTTTCCTTCATCCTTGGATTAAGCATGTCGTAAACGGTTTTATTCGTTATCACTACCGCATTGTCTTCCGCTATTGCCTCTTCCATGGCCTTGCCTGCGGTTTCCTTGTCGACAACGCGGCTTCTGCTTATGCCGGCTATGTTGAACCCCGCCACAAAATATTCGTCGCCTATGACAACTATATTCATCCTATTCCACCAGATTCTCTTCGACAAAGCTCTCGGCAAGGCCCGTCATCTTCGCATTCACCAGCAGCCTTATGTTCCTGATTTCCGCTTCCTTCCTTATCATGAATCCGAAAACCGGCGATATCGAAAGCGGCTGCTTGCGCATCATTACGCCGGCTCTTCTGAGCAGCATTCTCTCTGCGTTATTTTCCAGGCGCGTTCTTTTTTCCCGCACGCCCTCGGCAAGCTCCTTGTTGTTTTTCCCGATAAGGGCAAGCGCGGCATTGTAATCAAGATGAAGCAGCTTTGAAACCAGAACTGAAGGCGTGCCTATAATGAATTTTGACATTGTTTCAGCCGGAATTTTATGGTGCTTCATGCGCATTATGTTCCTGATATTCACAAGTTCCGTCATCAGGGAGAAAAATTTCTTTACTTCGCGGTTTGCGTCATTAAAGCCGGCAAGCCTTGAATAATAATGCACGTCTATCTCATTTTCCAGCGAAGCTATGTCTTTTTCCCGCATGTATTTCAATATAAGATCCGCTTTGATCCCCGTTATACGCGCTATGGCGCCGGATGCGGATTCTGCGCTTTTTGCGGACCTTATGCAAAACGCAAGGGTAGTCGGACTTACAGGCACTATGCCGTATTTCATGTCCTCGTCCGAAAGGCCGTTGACGACTTTTCTTGCAATCATCTTGAGATTGGAATAAACCCACTTGTCCGCATAAAGCGATATGACGTTTCTTGCGCTCTTCTTTTTCGCTATGCGTATCAGTTTGTTCACGACGCCGGCTATGCTCGCATTCAGCGCCATGTTTATCAGCTCTGCGCCCCTGTAAAGCGCGCCCAGATCCCCTATTTCCGCGCCGTACTGGCCGGTTTCGAGAAACCGTATCATCTCATGCAGGCCCATCTTCCTCATCTTTGCATAGTCCTCGCTTGCGAGCAGCAAAGATCTCATGACCCGCGCTCTCGTCACAGCGTACGAATGCGTTTCCACTTAATCACCGAAAAGCACGTTAGAGACGCCCCTGAGCGTCCTTTGGCGCAGCAGCCCGCGCAGCGTTTCCGTGCTGAGGTCCACGGATTCGCTGCCTTTCTCCAGTATTATCCCGCCGCTGATGTTTTTGGCCCGCACGTCCTTCAGGAGTTTCTTTGCGGCAGCCATGTCATTCGCATTCACGTATACCCTGTCCGCGCCGCCAAGCTTCGTTTTGCCGGCTTCAAAAAGCGTTTCAAGAAGCTCTTCCTTCCCTATTTCCTTCTCCATGGCGGAGAAGAAACCGTCATACACGGAATCTATTATCTTCTTCCTGTCGTCAAGCGCCTGCTTCTTCATCCTGATCCTGGCGGACGCTATCTCCCTTGTCTCCATGCGCACGATTTCGCTGTCGGTCCTGTTTTTCATGGCTTCTTTCTCAAGTTTTACCCTGCTTTTCGCCTGCTCCGCTATGGAGCGCTCTTCTTCGCGACCCGACTCGATTATGGCCCGGGCTCTCTTTCCCGCCTCATTCAGTATTCCCGAAGCCATTTCCTCAATTCCCATTTCGTAGCACCAAACCGGATTTTGAAAGCGCAAAAAAAGAAAATTTACGCCAATATCTGCAGGGCGACCACAAGGCCGAATATTACCAGGGTTTCCGGTATGACCGTCAGGATAAGCCCCTTGGTAAAGAGCTGCTCTTTCTCGGCCATCGCGCCGACTGCGGCGGCTCCTATCTCCTTCTCTGCGTAGGCCGCTGCCATGGCTGTAAGCCCTATGGCCAAGCCTGCTCCCAATGCTGTCATTCCTTCTACTGCCATTCAAATGCACCTCTTTTAGTTATATAGCATCGGACATAAATATTAGACATATTAAATGCCCGTGCTATGTGAAAGGCGCCAAGCGCCTTTTCATATTATTATATCTTTTCAGTATAGTTACGAACATTATTTATCCTCTTTGCCGCCGCCAAACGGCGCATAGGGCTTGCCTGAACCCTTGTAAAACTTCCCGAATGCCTCGACGTAATGAAGCCTCATTGACTGCAAAAAAGCGTCCATTATGCCCATTGCTATGTTTATGGAATGCCCTATCACAAGAACCGCGATTCCCAACGCTATCATCAGCGGGCCTCCGTGGAAAAGCGGCTCTGCCATCTCGTTGACGACCAATGCAAGCGAAGCCGAGGCGAGGCCTATGGCTGCCAGGCGCGCGTAAGAAAGCACGTTGGCAAGCAACGCAGGGACTTCAAACACGCCTGCGATCCCTTCCCCCTTCAGAATCATTGCAACCGAGGCGAGCATGACTGCAACCGGCACCATCATGTCCACATTCGCGTATCCGAGCGCGGAGAGCGCGGAGAGCGCAGCGCCGGCTTCCAGGAGAAGCCATGACCCTTTGGCAAGTATCGCCTTTGCCCAGCCGTGATGACGCTTTTCGTTGAGAAAACCGAGCATGAAGCCCGCATTTACATGCACAAGCCCGATTATTGCGGACGCCATTATAAGCTCGCTGACCTGCTCTATCCTGTGGAAATACACCGTGAGATGATTGCCCAATATTTCCTCAGCGCCGAAGAACTCCCCGAATATCAAGCCGAAAATTATGGTGGAGATCGCAGATATTATGGAAATATCTATCAGCGCCCTTATCTCCCTGAATTTGGGTCGCAGCGCCAGGGAGAGGCCGAGTATGACAAGGCCGTATCCTATGTCACCGAGCATGAAGCCGTAGAAAATCGGGAAAGACAAAAATATGAACCACGTGGGATCTATCTCGTCGTAGCGTGGCAGGGAATACAGGTTCAGAAAGAATTCAAAGGGCTTTGCTATCCTCGGATTCTCCAGTTTCGTGGGCGCATTCTCGTCCTCTTCCGCACGCAGGTAGGCTTCCTTGGTCAGGGATTTTATTTTTTCTTCGAGCCTTCCCATGTTCTTCTCCGGTACCCATCCCTGTATCACGAATGCGTTGCTGCTCACCGCGAATTTCAGCGGCGCCTCGCTTTTCTTGAGGCGCTCGTTAAGCCCCGCCTCGATGGAAAGGAGCCGGCCCGATGACTCGGCAACCTTCTTCAGGCCTTCGTCTATCTCCTGCTTGCCCCGCATTATCTCCTTCTTCCTTTCCAAAGCCGCATGGAGGGACGCGGAAACGTCCCTGTTTCCTGCCGCCTCAACCCGTTCCTCTGTCAGGCTTTCCTGAACCGCCTTTTTGGTATCCTCGTCCCCTTTCCTGTAGAATATGACCGCCGGCGATTTTTCCCTGTTCGCGCTGAAAACTATGGCCTCTTTCAGCGCCACCGGCTTCTTCAGATAGCCGCAGGCCATTTCCAGCGTCGCATAACCACTTAGCTGGTCAAAGCTGCTTATGCCGGCTTCCTTGAGGAACATGAGCGTTTTTTCTTCCCTGCCCAGATCGGCTTCCTCGTCTTCCAGCGCTTTCTTCCTTTCGTACAGCCGGGAAACTTCTTCCCGCACGCTTTTTACGTCCCTCGCAGCTTCTTCGAGCGAAACGTCGCTTGCGACGCCGCCCTTCTTCGGCAGCCACCCTCCTATAACCGACTTTATGGCGGTCAGGTCAAGAAGCAGTTCAGAAGCCTTCTCGGCATCCCCAAGCGGAGAGCCGATAGGCAGTTCTTTGTCGGTATAGTCCTCTATGTGAAGGGCATTCAAATCATAAAGTATGCCTATTGCCTTTTCCATGTAAGCCTTGGGTGCCGCTATCGTAACCCTGCTCATCTTTTCCGGATGGAACATAAACGACCCTTGCATATTAGTCTTTGATTATCTTTTCAAATTCTTCGGCGACGCACTCCATTGCGGCCTCAATCCGCTCTTTGGCGGCTTTTTCCACGGCCTTGGCAGCCTTCGCCTTTTCCGACTGTATGGCTTTCTTCCTTTCCTCTATCTTGCTCCTTTCAGACTTCGCATATTTTTCCATTTCCTTTTCGTATTCCGAGATTTCCTTGGCGAAGAACTGATCCGCTTCCTTCCGGGCCTTAGAAACAGACTTTTCCTTCTCGCTCTCCGCATCCCTGATTATTGAGCTCGCCTTTGCCTCGGCGTCCTTGATGCTTTGCAGAAGCTTTTCGTCCATTGTAATCACCGATCATAGCTGACCGACTTGATATTCAGCATACCTGGCCGCATATAGTAAACCGAATTATTATATATCTTCGCTTATTTGGTCTACTATAAATGAGTTGATAGTTTTTAAAATTACCCCTGCCAATTTTTGGCGGCATTCCGGGCTTCTTTTTAAGCATACGGCTCCGTTTATAATAATGTCCAAGGAAATGCAAGTGGCCGTCAAAGCGGCGAAAAACGCCGGCAACATAATAATGAAGCACTACAGCAGGATAGAGAAGCTTCATTACAAGGGCGCACGCGATTTTGCCACGCAGGCGGATTTTGACTCGGAAAAGAGCATAATAGCGGCGATAAAGAAAGCTTTCCCCGACCATTCGATCCTTGCCGAGGAGTCGGGAGAAAGCGGCTCTTCGGAGAACAAATGGATAATCGACCCGCTTGACGGCACGCACAATTTCGTCGTTGAAGTGCCTTTGTTTGGCGTAGGCATAGCCCTTGAAAGGAAAGGCGAAGTAGTCCTGTCCGTGATTTATCTTCCCTGCTCAAAGGAACTCTACACGGCGGAAAAGGGAAGGGGCGCGTTCCTTAACGGCAAAAGGATATCGGTTTCGCCGAGAAAGGAAAATTTCATGGTTATGTTTGGCGGCTTCTGGGGCATAAGCGACCCGTTCGTGCGAAAGAGATTCGACAGGCTTGCGGAAAAATTCCACAGCGACCTGAGGATACCGGGCTCCGCGGTAGTGCAGCTGGCATGGCTTGCATCCGGCAAGGCGGACGGCTCAATGATGCTCAACGAGAAGCCTTGGGACATAGCGCCTGCGCTTATAGTGGAAGAGGCCGGCGGCGTTGTGACGGGAATCAACGGCGAGAAATGGACGCCTTACCTGACCCACTACGTGGCCGCCACCAGGACGCTTCACGGAACTATCGTCGCCATGGCGCGTGATTAGATGGGGGCGAAAAAAGAAATTGCCGAGCTGATTCTTGCGGTCATAGCCGCGCTTGCGGCATATCAGGCGGCCGGCTTTCTGCTCGGCACGGGCGTGCCTGTCACATCCGTCGTCACGGGCTCGATGGAGCATTCTTCCGATTTTGACGGGTGGTGGCAGATGAATCAATATAAGTATTCGCAGCTCAACATAACCCGCGAAGATTTTCTGTCGTTTCCTTACAAAAAAGGGCTCTATGTAGGCGACATAGTCATTGTGAAGAAAACCGACGACATAAAGAAGGGAGACGTCATAGTCTATCATCCGGCCGAAGGCTGCTTTGACAACGTACCTCCAAAAGCAACCATAATTCACCGCGTAATTTCAACCGATCCCCTGGTCACGAAAGGGGACAACAACGACAATCCCGACACCCTGAACAGGAGAATGGACGGCAAAACCTGCATAGTGGCCATTGAGGGCAAGGCAATTGCGGCCCTTCCTCTTTTAGGCTATCCAAGAACCGTTCTTTTCAGGATAGCGGGGATCTAATAAGAAGCGACGAAGCTGACTATCTAGAAATAATGCGTGGGAAGTTGCGTGAACTGGCAAAGACCTAATAAGAAGCGACGAAGCTGACTATCTAG
>Ga0209541_10000123_pt1 | contig 134418 bp, 146 predicted proteins | sample RifCSPlowO2_01_FD_184027 | JGI IMG/M metagenome (GOLD analysis project Ga0209541, IMG submission 184027) | Groundwater microbial communities from Rifle, Colorado - Rifle CSP2_plank lowO2_0.1 (SPAdes) (version 2) | ecosystem: Environmental > Aquatic > Deep subsurface > Groundwater | place... | reverse complement strand
AATATTAATAATAACATTAATAACACCATGGTGGATAAGGAAACAATATGGAGATATTATAGCAGCGGCCTCTATCATTGGTTCAATGATTTTTCTTGTAGGTTTTTTGATTTTTATAAATATAAATAAAAAATTAGGGAATCAAAAAATAAAAACCCCAAAATTGTTAGTAGACACATCATCACAAAAAACAGCCCCCTTTATTGATGCTACTGGAATGCATGCAGGTGCCTTACTTGGGGATTGTCTCCACGATCCGCTTCAGACAGGTGGACTGGGAACTCCAGCGCACGAAAGAGTTACACCAGGAGCAATTCATAAAGCAAATAATGGTGTTTTATTTATAGATGAAATTGGTTTGTTAGATCCACACTCACAACAAGAATTATTAACAACACTACAAGAAAAAAAATATAAAATAACAGGCCAGTCAGAACGTTCTTCTGGAGCAATGGTTGCTACTGAACCCGTTCCATGTGATTTTATTTTAGCAGCAGCAGGAAATCTTGAAACAGTAGAAAAGATGCACCCAGCATTAAGGTCAAGGATAAGAGGCTATGGTTATGAAGTATATATGAATGAAACAATGGAAGATAATCAAGAAAATAGAAATAAAATAGTTAAGTTTGTAGCACAAGAAGTTGCAAAAGATAAAAAGATTCCACATTTTACAAAAGAAGCAGTTGAGGAAATAATACAAGAAGCCAGGAAAATGGCAGGTATTTCAGGAAAATTAACTGTAAGGTTAAGAGAACTGGGTGGTTTAGTTAGAGCAGCAGGAGACGTTGCTTCAGAATATAATTCAAAATTAGTAGAAAGAGAACACATATTAAAAGCAAAGCAATTTGCTAGACCACTTGAACAGCAACTAGCAGATAAATACATAGAAAATAAGAAAAAATATGAAGTTATAATTACTGAAGGTAGTAGGGTTGGAAGAATAAATGGTTTAGCAGTAATTGGAAGTGGAGCAGCACTATCTGGTTTAGTACTTCCTATAGAATCAGAAATCACTCCTGGTGGTGAAAAAGAAGAGTTTGTAGCAACAGGCCAACTTGGAGAAATAGCAAAAGAAGCAGTAAAAAATGTTTCAGCAATAATTTTAAAGTATTTCGGTGAAGATATAAAAGAAAAGCACGATATATTTATTCAGTTCTTATACACAGCCGGTTCTGGTGTTGAAGGCGACTCAGCATCTATAGCAGTAGCAACAGCCATAGTCTCAGCACTTAAAAAAATACCAATAAGACAAGACACAGCAATGACAGGTTCATTATCAATTAGGGGGGAAGTACTTCCAATTGGGGGTGTAACAGCAAAAGTTGAAGCAGCAATAGAAGCAGGAATAAAAAATGTAATTGTTCCAAAAGGAAATCACCACGATATAATTTTATCAAAAGAAACAATGCAGAAAGTAAAGATAATACCAGTGGAAACATTTAATGAAGTTTTAAAAAATGCCTTGGTTTGGAAAGACAAAGACAAGAAAATACTAAATAAATTAATGAAAAAATATTAAATTCTTACGTCTAAATTTCTCAATGCTAAAAACCTGACAAAATTACACAATTCATCATAATTAACCCAATAATTTAAAACCAAAACACATTCTTCTTTTTCATTCTTATATTGTAATTCTAAAAAATAATTATGATGTAAGAAGTTTGAGCGTTGCTCCAAAACACCAAAAGTAAACATATAAAATTCCAAATTTGGTATTTTTGGGATTTGATTTGGTTCAATGAAACTGTTTAATATTTGTACATCAAATTTAATTTTGAAATAATTTGTGGGTTTTTTTTTGAGCATGATATAATTCCAACTTTGACCTTGTAGTTTTATTTTTATACCACCAATCATTAAAAAATATAAATAAATTAAAAGACATTCCTTTTTGAAATATATTATCTATATCTTCTATAACTTTGAAAATATTCTTATTTGCCATATTTTAATAAATTAAAAATATATTTATAAATTTATCTTAATTTTGAGCTGTAAAGTAAACGGCACCTAATTTGGTGAGATTTTTGTCTGATTTTGTTTTTGGCACCAACACTCTTAAATACTTAGGGCACCTAAGATTTTTATGAAAATCATAAAGACTTTTGATAAAAAAGTAGGAGACACAGAATATTACAAATATAGAGCACCATTACCTAAGGCAGTGGCCGAAGATTCTGGGCTGATAAGTAAAGAACTAAAGATAACCACAAAAAATAATAAAATTTTGATAGAAGAAGATAAGGAAAAGAAAGAATAAATTAAATTTTTTAATTAAAATGTTCTTCAAGAGTTTTGAAAATGTTAAATTAAGATAAATTATCCTTATTTTTATTCTCTAAATTCTTTGCATACTCTAAAATTTCATTATAGCTCTTTCCTAACAAAATATTTGAATATAGTTCTCTTTTCAAGACTATTGATTTTATGTAGGCTGTAATAAGATTCAATATCTCTTCTTGTAAACTCATAAATTCTTTTAGGGCAAAAGATATATTTCTCCATTTTTCATTTAATTTAAAGAAATGATTATAACGAGGGTTTTCATCAAATTCTAATTCTTTAGCAAACCAACTTACTGGAACATGGGCAAAGATATCTCTTAATGAAACGAATTTCTCTAAATCTTTCAGTAAGGGTGGCTCAGGTTGGTTGGGTAGTTCTATGGGTTCTTGTTTTCTTCCAATTCCACAATACCAACATAAGACTTCTACATCTTCAATTTTTTCATTACCAAAATTTTCATAGCTAATGTGATGAGTGTATAATTGTTCCGTACCCCCACATTTACCACATTTCTTAAAATGTTCTATAAAGTATTTATTCTTCTTCTCCCATTCCTTGCTTTGAAGATATTCCCTATATACTGTCCCATCATCAACCTTCTTCATAATTTTTCTAATAATATTAACTTTAGTTCTAAATCCAAGACCTCCAAGTTCATTTTCTTTTTTTACTCCAGTGATTAGATGAAATTCTTTTTTATCAGGGTTCATAACTAAGTCTTCTCCTCCTGTTTTTGTTATAAGTTCATCAAAAGCCATTTCCACTTTAATTGAGGCTTCGAGAACATTTCCTCGTGCCACAACAACTTTTTCATGCCTTTCTTTAAGTTGAGGTATATTCTTTGTTAGTCTTTTAGACTCTTCAAGCATCTCATCCACATCTGAAATCTTCTTTTTCTTAATCAGCTTATCAAATTCCTTTAAATCTTCTGTCATTTTAATAAATCTTCTTTAATTTCTTCTTTTGACTTTGCGAAAACTCCTGTTCTTCTATACTCGATAGGAACTGAGCCAAACCATTTAGAATTTTTATAAGAAAACTCAACATCGACATAACATTCACTAGCTTTATTATGTTCTCTAATCCCTAAAATCTTAATGTCCTTGCTAGAAATGAAGCTCAAAATTTCATTATTGTCAATTTTAATCATAGATATTTTAGCGATTTATCACTTAAATAGGTGCCGTTTACTTTACAGCTTACTTAATTTTCCCTCAGTAATTTATCAGCCAAAATAAAAAATTGATCAGCCGACAAGGTTATCCCAAAAGATCTGATTTTCTTCATTAAATAAATGCCATCATACCTGTTTTCAATTTTCTTAATATTAAATAATTCTTGCAAAGTTAAATTACACAAATAACCACCAAAACTTTTTAATTTAATAACGGCATCTTTTTTACTATCATGCACAACCAATCTATTTAAATCAACAAAAAGGCCATTTCTAAACCAAATATCTCCTCTCTTTAAAAAACCCCGAGAAAATAATTCACAACCAATCAACACCTTATAAATTTTATTAGCATCATTTTTATCAACAAAGTCCTGAAACCGTCCAAAAACCGCATCAAAATCAATTTCCTTTTTAATTTTTTCAAATCTATAAACTCTCCCCAATAGTCCAGAATATTTATGCACTGAATTATTATATTTTCTAAATTTCTTAACATTGCCAGAATAAAACAATTTTCTTCTTTTCCAAACCCCATTAACCAAATGTGCGTATTCATAAGTTTTGCCGCTTCTCTTTTTTACCTTCTTAACGCGTATAAACATATTATAAAAGTTGGGCACAAGATATATAAAAATCATTTCTTATCATTAACTTGTAATAACGTCATAAACTGTAAAAAACAAAAAATCAAAAAAGTTTATTATATACCTCTTATATTCCTAATTATGGATTTTAAAAAACAACTTTTAATGACATTGTCAAAGCAAATAAAAGAAACAAACACATTAGAAGTTCCACCAAATCAAACATTTGGAGATTTCGCTCTTCCTTGTTTCAAACTGTCTAAAAAACCAGAAGAATTGCAAAAATCATTAAAATTGCCAAATTTCATAGAAAAGACAGAAGTAAAAGGCCCATATCTCAATTTTTTCATAAAAAAAGAATACTTAGCAGAACAGGTTATAAAAAAAATTTTAAAAGAAAAAGAAAAATATGGAAGCCAAAACCTAGGAAGAAACAAAACAATAACAATTGATATGTCTTCACCTAACGTAGCAAAACCATTTGGAATTGGACACCTAAGATCCACAATTATAGGTAATTCTATAGCAAAAATATGTGAAAAATTAGGCTATAAAATTATTAAAATTAATTATTTAGGTGATTGGGGTACGCAGTTTGGCAAATTAATCACAGGGTACAAACATTTTGGTAGCGAAAAAGAATTACAAAAAGAGCCAATAAAGTACCTTCTTGATATTTATGTTAAAGTAAACCAAGATCCAAGCTTAGAAGAGGAATCTAGGCAATGGTTTAAAAAACTAGAGGAAGGAAATAAAGAAGCCCTACAATTATGGAAAAGATTTAAAGATCTAAGTTTAAAAGAATTTAATAAAATTTACAAAATACTTAATGTTACATTTGATGTAATCTCTGGAGAGTCTTTATATAACGCCAAAATGGAAGCAATAGTTAAAGAACTAAAACAAAAAGGATTACTTAAAGAAAGCGAAGGCGCCCTAGTAGTTAATTTAGAAGAATACAATTTGGGTGTGTGTATAATTCAAAAGTCAGATGGAACAAGCCTCTATGCAACAAGAGATATAGCTTTAGCAATTGATAGGTATAAAACTTACAAACCAGTAAAGATGATATATGAAGTAGGAAGTGAGCAAAAACTCCATTTCAAACAGTTCTTTAAGGTTTTAGAATTAATGGGAAATAATTGGGCTAAAGAATGTGTTCATGTAGACCACGGCCTTTATTTAGATAAGGACGGCAAGAAATTTGCAACAAGAAAAGGTAAAACAGTATTTATGATTGATATCTTAAACGAAACAATAGAACTAGCAAAACAAACCATAAAAGAAAAGAATCCAAATTTAAAGAATAAAGATGAAGTTGCAAGAAAAGTAGCAATTGGTGCAATATTCTATGGGGATCTTAAAAATACAAGAACTCGTGATATAACCTTTAATATTGAAAAATTCTTAGATTTTGAGGGAGACACAGGCCCATATATACAATATACGTGTGCAAGAGCATCAAGTATACTAAAAAAAGCAGGCAAATTTAAACAAACAGTAAAAGGAATTAATGATAAGGAAAAAGAATTAATCAAAGAATTAGGAAAATTCCCAGAAGCAGTTGTAAATGCAAACAAACAACTAAGTCCACACCTAATAGCAAATTATACGTTCCAATTATCCCAAAAATTTAATGAATTTTATCATGCTTGTCCTGTTTTAACTGAAAAAGAACCAATAAGAAGCAGCAGATTAGCAATAGTTCAGGCAACAAAATATACTTTGGCTAGCGCCCTTTCTTTGCTAGGCATAGAAGCGCCAGAAAAAATGTAAACCAAAGATTTAAATATAATTTATCAAGCCTAAATTTATGCCAATCGTTGGTTTTGGATTTGACAAAATTTATGGAGAAAGAAAGGAATTTGCAAAACAAGTTAAAATCGAAAATAACATAAAAATTACTTCTTTAAAAGATGCAAAAATAGTGATAGGAAAAGATGAAAAAGTAGCACTAAGGGTAGAATTTGATTACACTGTTAGGTATGAGAAAGCAGGAACCTTACAAATGTTAGGTAATGTTTTGTATTTTGATAACGAAGAAAAAATTAAAGAATTAAAAGACAAATGGAAAAAGGACGAAAAAGTACCTACAGATTTTGGGGCGCTAATATATAATTTTATTATTGTTAAAACTACAATAAAAGCCCTGCAGTTAGAAGAAGATCTAGGGTTGCCACTCCACATATCTATGCCCAAAATAACTAAAAAACAATAAAATATATTTAACTAATTAATTGTGCCAAAACACATATAGAACATTACTAATCTTTTTATACTTTGAATTCAATAAATAATAAATGCCTGAAGATCAAATTAAATTAGCCTTCTCTAAAGTCAAACAAGATATACAAACCATTTTTGACGAGCTTTTAAATATAAAAAAAGAATTATCTGAGAACAAAGAGAACGTTAAAGAAATCCTATTAAGGTTAGAAAGCATTAAAGATGGCAAAAAAAAGCAAAAAGAAGGTATTTCCACAGGAAATGATGGGGCTAATCAATCAATCAATCATTTAATCAATCAATCAATCACTAATCAATCATTTAATCAATCAATACATCCCATAAATGCAAATTATGAAGGAATAAAGCAATTTGACCCAGAGAAAGGAGCTAATCATTTAATCAATCAATCACTAATTAATCAATCAATCAATCACTCGCAAGACGAAAAACTCAAAAATTTAACTGTAGATATAAGCAAAACTTTTTTATCTTTGTCAAAACAAGAACTAAAACTTTTTTTAACAATATATCAGTTGGAAGACGAAAGTATCGAGCCGTCCTATAAGAATTTAAGCTTAAAAATGAATTTATCAGAACATTGCATAAGGAGCCATTTGTCCTCACTTTTAAAGAAAAATACACCAATTATTAAAAAAAGACTAAATAATCACACAAATTTGCTCTCAATTTCTAAAGAATTTAGGGCTTTAAACCTTAAACAAAAGCTCATAAACTTGTATTACGAGTCAGATCCCCACCAAAAAACACTTTTTGATGTAAATTAACTCTCATTTTTGAATAAATTCTACAAATTTATACGTTTTCCCTCTTTTTTGTTGTTCTACTTACTCTCATTTCTCTATATTTTTATACTATTGCATTAATCTTTCACAAAAATTTAAATATTTCTTGATTTTAAAGTCTTTCTTATGTATATTAGCAAAAATACTTCAAAATCATTTTTTACCGACAGTTCACCGAACGGTTCGGTGACGTCACCTACGTTTACCGAACAAACCGAATAAATACTGTAAAAGAGGTTATTAAGGCTTAATAAAGAATAAGAAAAAACTAACTGTTCGGTAAGTTCGATAAACTGTTCGGTAAGTTAAAAACTTTAGAAAAGTATAAAAGTAACAAAAAACCTTAAACAATTAGATGGGTTTATTTAGTATTTTTAAAAAAAAAAGAGACGAAGAGGAACGCGCTGCAAAGATAAACGAAGCTCTAAGAAACTCTTTCTCCAATGTTAAAAAAGATATAGTTCATATTCACAAAGGTTTTTCAGATCACACAGAGCACGCCTCTAAAAAATTTGAATCAATAGAAAAAAGATTAGAAAGAATAGAAGTAACTTTGAACGTTTTACAACAAACCCGCAGGCCACAGAGAACTATTGGAAGACCACAACAAATAGAAGAAGTCAATGAGAACGAATTTGAAGCAAATGAAGACGAAGATATTTTAATTAATCAACTAAAAGGGATTCCTAAAGCAGAACTAAAATTATTCAAAACATTATACGAACTTCAGCAAAGTTTAAATGTAAAACACATCTCTTATAAGTCTTTAGCAAGCTATCTTTACCCAGGAAAAGATTATAATTCTATTAGATCAACAATAACGCAATTTGTTATAAGGTTATATACAGAAGGTTTAATAGAAAAACAAAGAATAGGCAAAGAAAACTACGTCAGATTGACTCAGCACGGTCAAAAAGTCATAAAAAATGCTAAAATTAAGAGAATGATTAAAGAAATTGAAGTTTCTCAATAAATTATTATAATCACTAACAAGTAATAAAATAATAGAAAGATTTATAAATAAAAGAAATTTTTTTATCAATGCTTAAAATGGTATCTGAAAGATTAAAAAAGGAAGTTGAACAAAAAAAAGAATTTTTAATTAGTAGATATGGCGAAGCAGGGTACGCTCTAAGAAGAAATAACAAAGAAAGAGCCTTTCTACAAAATTTAGCTCATGTTTATTCTTGGTGGTTAGAGCACCCAGATTTAAGAAGGCTTTTGTTGGAAGTAGAGCGCAAAGATAAGAAGAATGTAAGAAGAATTGCAAGGATTGGAGCCAGACAAGTGGGAGAAGCATGGGAATATTTGAAGTCTGAAACTAAAAGAAATGTAGTAGATAGCTTAACCCCTAAATTAATTAAGGATTTAGGAAACATTGTTGATAGGAATAATACAGGCTATAGAAGAGGGACGGTTTCATTAGGTTTAGGAAAGTACGTGCCTCCAAATCCGTTAAGGGTTAGTTATTATATAGAAGGAACAATTGAATATTTAAAAACAAGAAGGGGGTTACACCTGCTTGAAGCCGCAACTTATTTGCATTTGAGAATTGTAGGAATACAACCATTTAATGATGGCAATAAGAGGGTTGCAAGATTGCTTCAAAATAAAGTTTTGTTAGATGGAGAGTTACCCATAGTTCTAATATCTCCAGGAGAACGTGAAATTTATACAGATTTATTGGAAGAGGGACTTGCAGATTTTAGAGATGAAAAAATTGAAGGGGTGAGGAAGTTTGGGAATTTTATAGCTTCTAAAGTTAATATTGCTTTGGATGATATGATTGGAGATTTAAGACCAAGAGGATATGTTTACAAAATTTAAAAAACAAAATAATTTAATCAAAAATCATTTTTTATGTTTTTTAGAATAATCTTTACTTAAATAAACAACCAAACCACCATTTTTATATTTAAAATAATTAACGCGATCAACATAAGTATACATAAACGAAGTACCAGTGCCGTTATTAGATGATGGTTTAGATCTATGAGTAAAAGTATAAAAATCCAAAAATTTCTCCCTATATTTTCCTTCCTTATGTAGTAAAACAAAGGCAACAAAATGAGAATCTAATTTACCACCATCATCAATTATTGCAAAATCTGCTGTTTTTCCCCCTAAATTATAAGACATTAAGATTTTTTTCTTTGGATCTTTTTCATTCCCGTGTTGGTAAGCGTTCAAAATTGCTTCATATAAAGCAGTATAGAGGTTTGCATTGCATCCCTTGGCTTCTGCCCCCCTTACAGCGCCTTCTATTTGACTTCTTATTTGTTGAGGATAAAGTTCATTTTCATTTATCGCTATTTCTAATACCTTGTGATCTTTAGGTATTTCAAATGGAGTAATATTAAAATCGTCTAAATTTATATTACCGCCCTTTTCAAATATTTTTCTCACAACAGAATCCAAACAATCCAAATCAAATATATCTTTTGCCACAAATAAGAAAAAAGCAGTGAGAATATAAATATTTCTATTTTTATTCTCTCTAAGTAGTAAATAATTAATAAAACAAATTTTAAGTAAAATATTTAATCAAAAATTAATTTTTTGTATCAATTTAGATTACAACTTCGCAGAATGTATCTTCTGCGAACCAGAAAAGATTTCTTCAAAATAATCAATAAGCCGTTAAAACGTATTTTGTTGGATTTATAGCTAAATTAACTAAAAAACACTAATCTTTAATAGTTTTACCCTAGGTAAATTATATGGAAGAAATGTATGAAATAGGGCAAACATTAGTAATTTTAAGAGGAGAAAATAAACATTCAAGTGTAAAAAATAAAGTTCCAATTTTAGGAATGTTTAAAGAAATTATTGATGAAACTCAGGGAAAACCTGCTAAGTATTCTGAAAGGTATTCTGGAGGTTCTATTTCATTAGAAGACCCATTGAGACTTTGTCGTCCAATACTTATAAATGGAATTTACATACCAATAATAACAAGAGACGCATTTGCTCCATATATTATTAAAAATATTAGGGTTTGTGCAAGTTTGGAAAAAAGTTTAAGATTATTTGATGAGATAGGTCACAACTATAGAAAAACTTACGAATGCTTAGCTACCAACTTTTTCAAAAAGCATTAAACTTTTATATTTTTATCCTAGGCAAAACAGATGACAAACCAACCACACAGTCATATTTTTATCAAACCAGATTCAAGAGTATGTGCAGAAGATGTTTCGTCAATAGCTATGGCTGCAACTCTTTTGTATTTTCAAGAGAAATTAAAAATTAACTATGTTGGAACAAGCGGCGTAGGAGTAATATACACAAAAGGAGAAGACATTCAATTTGGAGATTATTTTGGAAGGAAATATTATGCAGATATAGAAACGCCAAAAGGTTCAGCAACTTTAGAATTTTTAATATACAAAGGATGTCCATATGAAAAAAGAAGTACACCCAAAACTAAATGGGTAAACTAGTTTTATATACAAGTTCACATAATATTTTTATATGAATCAAGAAGAGGTTGATAAATTATTAAAGAAATTAGAAGTGGATTTAAAAATCAAAGGATTTACAAAAGCAACGATTAAAACCTATTTAACACATTCACAAGATTTTTTAAAATTTACAAATAAAGAGCCATTGCAGACCACAATAGATGACGTTAAATTATACCAAGTAGCTTTATCAGATAAAAATGCAAAGCCTGCTACAGTAATTTTAAAATTATCAGCAATAAAATTTTTATTTAACAAAGTTCTAAAACATAAAATAATAAACGATGACATAGAATATCCAAAATCCCAGAAGAAAATTCCAGATGCATTAACTAAAGAAGAAGTTCAAAAATTATTATCAACGATTAAAAATTTTAAACACAAATTATTATTAGAATTTATGTATGGTTCTGGATTAAGGGTCTCAGAATGTGTTAATTTTAAAGTAAGAGATTTAAATTTAGATAATTTTACAGCAAAAGTTATTTCTGGCAAAGGAAACAAACAAAGAATGATTATTCTATCTAAAGATTTTGTATCTAGTATTAGAAACTATTTAAACTTAAGAGAAGAAAAATCTGAATGGTTATTTTCATCCAAAAACTTAGATAAACCCATGACTGCAAGAATGGCACAAAAAGTAATAGAAAAAGCTGCAAAAGAAGCAGGTTTTCAGAAAAGGGTTTATTGTCACATTTTAAGAAGCAGTTTTGCTACACATTTACTTGAAGGCAATGTAGATATACGTTATATTCAAGAGTTATTAGGTCATAGTTCCATATCAACGACACAGAGATATACTAAAGTCAGCATGGAGCAGTTAAGAAAGATAAAAAGTCCGCTTGATAATATTAATCAAAGCTAAAATATTTTAATCATTATAAAGATAATAAACTATAATAAAAAATTAAATATTTTCACCGAATAATTATTCGTTAATTATATTTTTAAAATTTCAGTAGAGTATAGAAAAGTGTATAAATTTCTTTATTTTTATACATCTATGACAAAAAGTATTAATATAAAAGTAGATGATGAATTATGGACTTCTCTAAAAAAATATGAAGAAATAAATTGGAGCGGATTAATTAGAAATTTATTAAGGAACAAATTAAAAGAATTTAAAGAAAGTAAAAAATTTAACAAAAAATTAGCACTTAAAGCTTTCAAAAATTCTCAGAAATTGTTAGAAACAAAGGCATTTACAGGGCGTTTAGGAGTGGATGCAATAAGAGAATGGAGAAACAAAAGAAAGTAATTGATGCTGTAAAATGGTTCTCAAAAGAAGAGAAATATGAAAAGCAAGAAATATATTAAAATTACACATAAATGGGGAAGTAATTATAGTAGTGCCAGAATTATTCTATTATGAAATTTCTAATGCATTAAAATACAAGAAAACCACACAAGAAAAAGTAAAAGCTGCATCAGAAGATTTATTTAACTTTCAATTAAATACACAACAAATCTCTTCAGATATTATTAAAGGATCAATAGATATTTCTTTTAAATATGGTCTTACAATCTATGATTCAATATATCTTATACTAGCAGAAAAATTAAATGCAAAATTAATTACAGAAGATAAGCAAGTTTTATCATTAAAACACCCATTAGTTGAAGAATTATAAATTATTAAAATAATTTGTTTTATAAACAGAAAAATTTATTATTTTTCCAAAAGTTGGATGGCTATTTCTTTTTCCCTTAATGCTTTTCTCATGTTAGCTAGCCCGGCTCTATGCCAACTAACAGTCGAAGCCTTCTTCTCTATATCCATAGGAGTTATTCCTTTATTAAAAATATCATACAAAATATTAGCCGTCGCAAGTCTTCCATACAACCCATTTAGACTGTTTAAAAGAACATAATATGAATTTAAATCACTTTCAATCAATTCTAAATTTGCTTCAATATCTCTTTGTTTTAATTTAGTCATATCTTAATATCCATAATTTAAGGTTTATATATTTTATTGTTTTCTAAAATTTAATTTAATTAAATAAAAAGGCTTAAAGTTCACCCAACAATAATAGATTTGTGAAAACATCAAAAAAGAAATTGAGAGATGAAATAAAAAGAATGAAAGCCTCTTTCAATCAATTAAAAATACAAAACAAAAGAAAAATAAATTTAAATCTGTGTCTAAAATGCAAACAAGACACAGGAAATAATTTTATTCTAGTGTATAAAAATAATAATGAATTAAAAGGTAAAATTTGTGTTTCCTGCTACTCTACCAATTAACTTTATAGAAATAAATACCAACGCAAATAACTGCAGCCAAGAATGCAACCAACAAAGAAAAAACAATTGAAAATTTTATTAATAAAAATGCAGCAACAACAAAAACCAAAATAAAAATATATAAAAATACAGAGCCAAAAAATATTTTTGCTCCATCTAGATTTGACAAAGGAATAATATTAAATAAAACAATATAAAAATTTAAATTAACAAAATCACTAACATTTAAATTAAAAAACCTTCCAATAATTATACTTATTATGGCTAGAAATAAATTTGATATTATACCAATTGATACAATTTGTGCTTCTTCAAAATAGTTAAGTCTTATAAGTTTTCTTCCAACTCTCGATAATCTTCTCTCAGTTAAATTATGAATTCCAACTGCAGTAAAAAAGAATTTTCCTAAAGAAGCAAAAGTTAATATTAAAGACAGAATGATTCCAAAAGGAAGAGGCCTTGGTAATTTTCCCTTGCTACCCAACCAAATCCTTTCAACATTCCAAATATTGTATTCACTAACAGAATCATGCCTGCTTGCAAAAAATTTAATAATAATTTCTCTAAATAAAATTGTAATCAAAACAAACAAAAAAATTCTTATAAAATTTAATAACCAATGTTCCAAAACAAAAGATTTCGCTCCATCATCAAAACCAAATACAAAAGTCAAAACTAAAATAGAAATCAGCAAATATATTTTCTCTTTTTTTGTAAACATAAATTATAAGAATTAAAACAATATTTAATATTTTCTATATTAATAAAAATCAAAAAACGAAAAATCCAACGTATTTTATTTCTTCAGTTCTTTGTTTACTATCTATAAGTGTGCTGAAAGTACATCTAAGAGTAAGGTTAATTGTAAAACCACTATCATTAATTACAATATTTAACATAGGATTTGAAAAAACAGCTTCTTTTACAGGCGTTGTCATTACTCTTCTACCAAATCTTCCACTACCCAACAAACCACTTAAATATATTTTAGTAAAATCACGATCATTATCATTACATATGGATTTTAATTCATCTGGTCCTTGAAAGTCAATTAGAATTTTTTTGCTTAGAATAAAATTTTTTAATTTAGTAGCAAGATCTAAAGAAATTTTACTGTTAAAATTAATATTCTCCTCATTTACCATATATTTTATTTATATTAACCATTTATAAGTTTTTATATCATTCTTAATTAGATCTTCGTAATAATTTTATATCTTCAATTATCTCTTCTTCATGTCCTGCCCCAACAACTGCAACAATTTTGTTATAATTTCTCATAAGTTTAAATAATTTTTTTGCCATGTATTTATTTCTATCTTCAACCAAAACCCTATAAAAGTTAGGATATCTTTCTTTGACTTGTTTCAAAATTGTATTAATTAATTCTTTTTCTGGAACTTTTCTTAAATCAATTTTTATTCTGTGTTTTTTGCTAAAAAATCCCTTTACTACGTCAAGAACAAACCTGAATTTTTCCTTCCAGGTTATTTCATTTGAGAAATTTTTCAAAGTAATTTCTATTTTTTGGTCTATAAGAGCAATTTTACAACCATGTTTGCTTGCTACCTCAGCAGCCTTAAGAAGTTCCTCTCCAGGATTAACGCCAACTTTTCCCCCAAGCTTTCTTTCTATGAATTCTCCAAATTTTGCAAAAACAAATCCCTTAAATCCAATAAGCTTAATGTCTTTTATACTCAACCTTCCATGAATTTTATTAACCAAGGCAAAAAACCTTGATCTATCAAGCTCCAAAGCAACAACATCAGGCCTTTCTTTTTGTATTATCTCTTCAACTTCAATCACACTTTGTTTTGCAATATGAGATGTTCCTATTAAAATTAGATTTTCAAATAATTGCATCACAGAAAGGAAAAATATATAAACTTAAAAATGTTGGTATAATAAACAACTTTTAAATCAAGGTGGCGTTGATGCTTAAGACAAGAAAAATAACTGATGTTTTTGGACTAAGAGTTTTTACAGACGAAGGTTTCTATTATGGAGACGTTGAAGAAGTAGTTATGCAGGGCAATAGAGTTTGGGGATGGCGTGTTAGAGCTACAAAAGCTTCACAACTTTCCCGTGTTTTGACAGGTGCAAAAGGAGCGACAATACCTCACCAACTTGTCAGGTCTATTGGAGACATCATGATAATTTCTAAGAATGCTCTTCCTTCAGAAGAAATGCCAGTAGAAGAGCAAACTGTCGAGGAATATTAGAAAAATTTAACCACAACACTTATATAGTAATTATTTTATTTTAGAATATATGGCTTCCCCACTACAAAATGCTATAACCTTCTTTAGAGATTTTGGTCTTTTTGATGTTGTGTTGCCATTTCTGCTTGTGTTTGCAATTGTGTTTGCAATTTTGGAAAAGACACAAATTCTAGGCACAGAGAAAGTAAAAGGACAGGAGATTCCTAAAAGAAGCCTAAATACAATGGTTGCTTTTGTTATAGGTATGCTTGTCATAGCAACAAATAAGATTGTTACAGCAATCAACGAAGCGCTGCCAAACATTGTTTTAATAATAATATCCTTTGTAGCTTTCCTATTAATGATAGGAATTTTCATGGGTACTGGAGAATTCAAATTTTATGAACAGCACAAACCATTTGCAGTAGGTTTTATGATATTTTCATTAGTTGCTTTAATACTTATTGTATTGGACTCATTAAAAATAACAAATGGAAAAAGCTGGCTTGATTTTATATTAGAATATATAGTTGAAAACATTAGTGGTCCGGTTGTAACTTCCATAATATTTTTAATAGTTGCAATAGTTGCAATAGTTTATATTACTCGTGGCCCAAAACCAGAGAAATAAACAAGGAGCGAAAAAAGAATGGTATTAGAAGGAGTAAGTTTTAATCTTGCAGATTCAATAAATTATTTGATTAGTCTTGGTATTTTTGATATATTACTTCCATTTTTATTAATATTTTCAATTGTTTTTGCAATTCTGGAGAAAACAAAAATTTTAGGTAGTGATAAGAAAAACATTAATGCAATAGTGGCAGTTGTAGTTGGCATGTTAGTCATAGTACAGCAAGGCATAGTACAAACAATCAATTTATTCTTGCCAAGAGTGTCTTTGATTATTGTTGTAATACTTATGGGTTTATTAGTAATAAGTATGATTGCAGGCAGAGAGTTTTCTGGATTAAAAGGAGGAGTTTTGGGGTTTGCAATCATTGTAATTATTATTGCAATTATACTTGCTTTAACAACACCACCAACAGGCTATGGAAGTAATTGGTTAACTCCAACAGATGTTCAAATATTACTATCTTTAGGAATTCCCTTACTGGTCTTATTTATTGTTATAGGGTTAGTAACTGGCGGATCTAAAGGTAACAGCCAACCCAAAAGAAATTATTTAAGAGAGCTAGCTGAAGGGTTTGGCGGACAAGGCGGCGGAGGCCAATCTGAATAAATGGCAACACTATTAGACACAGGCTTAATAGGATTTTTACTCCCGCTGTTTGTATTTTTATTTATATTTGTGGTAATTTATGCACTTTTAGGCAAAACAGAATTATTTGGCAAGAAACAAGCAGCTTTGAATTTCTTGGCTGCAATTTGTGTTGCAGCAGTTGCTGTTTTTGCAGGCAATCTGATAAAAATTGTCGGATCTATAACTCCATGGATTGTATTTATTATTCTTGTTTTGGTAATGATCTTTGGAATGTATCGTTTCTTTGGAGTAGAAGACAAAGAAATATGGTCTACATTCGGAGGTCCTAATGTTATAACTGTTATAATTTTAATAGTAGTACTAATTGGATTAATAACAGTGTTTGAGTCTCAGTTAAGTCCTTTTGGACCAACAACCGCAGCAGAAGGAACAAGTGCAAAAAATGTAAGAAGTGAAGTTATAAACACATTAATACACCCAAGATTATTAGGAGCTTTGTTTATTCTTTTAGTTTCTGCATTTACAGTAAAATTGTTGTCAGACAGATTGGAAAGTTAATTAACGCTTTGTCTTTTTTAATTCCTGTGTAATCATACCCAATTCTTTTATGTTTGAAGTAAGCGGTTCCAATATTCTTTCAAATACTTTTTCTAAAGCCTTCATTTCTGTATGTACTCCCCTTATGCCTTCATCATATTCCTTTACTCTTCCAAGAACAGCATTCTGAAGTTGCTCAAATTTTTCTTCTAGTCTAACAAGCTCCTGCTTTATAGAAATAATATCATTATTTATTTTTTCTTTCCAGACAGCTAAGTTTCCAACACCGCTTAAGGTTTCCTGCCACTTTTCATTTATTACTGCTTCAATTAACTCATGAACCCTTTTCATATCAAACTGTTGGCTGTTGCCATATGTTTGCGGTTGAGCATATCCTTCTGCAGGATAAGTTTCTGCATAACTTGTTGTAGGAATTTCTTCATCAGTTGTTGGTGAAGGAGCGACAGGAACCTCTTCAGTAGGAGGAGAAGGTACTTCTTCAATAAGACCTTCTACACCATCTTTTATTTCCTGATAATCCTTCTCATCTGGCATATTCTTTTTTTACCCCTTTAGATTTGTAATGTTCTAATATTCTCATAACGTCTTCTTCAGTTACAAATTTCATAGGATTCCAGAAATTAATATACTTTTCTAAAAATTGCACGTCCTCTTTTCTTGAAAACAACTCTGTTTCCTTAACTAAATGCCTTATGCTTTCTTTGATTTTAAAAACATCTTGTTTAATTTCTTTTAGATCCTCATTAATTATTCTTACTTCACTCATTAATTTTTTGTATTCTTCAACCATGTTGTTATTAATAATAAGAACTCTATCTCTAAGCAGATTATATTTTCCTTCCAAACTTCTTACTCTACTTGTAATATCAAAAAGTATCTCTTCTGGTGAATAAGTTTGCTCTGCTGTCATATTAAACGAAAACTATTTTAACTAAGGTAAATAAAACAATTTAAATAATAAGGATTGTGTTAGTATATATAAGTAGTTAATATGGTATTATTCAAAAAAAAGGTGAAACCAGGGGAACATGAGATTCTTAAAGAAGGACCTGAGGAAATAATACATATAAATTATGAGTCTTATCCAAGAGTTCCATCTATTGAAGATGATCCAATAGTAATGGCTTCTGTAGTAGAAAAATTATCGCAAATACCTTCAATTGGACGAATAGTATTTCATCAAAAGAAAAAGTACGAGTACAACTATAATCAAACACAAATGCTTGTTGAAGTTTCTCAAATATACAGTCATTTCATAAAACAAAAGAGCATATTAACACAGGCAGCATTAGAAATTTTTGGTCCATTGCCAGACGCATCTGCAAGAATTAGAAACTTGCAAAATATAATTCTAAATTTACTAAGAACAGACCCTATAGGTGCTTTTGTTGAGACAAAAAGATTGTTAAGAGAAGAAAAAATAAACCTGTCAAAAAATCCTCCAGAAGAATATAAAAATTCTATTCAGCCATATATTTCTGTAATAACAGAAATTTATTCATTGCTTGCTGATACAAAATTAATTGCAAATGCAAAAGATTTTTTAGAAGGATATAATATTGGAGGCAGGGAAGCATACAAGAAATTATTCTACCCAATAATAACTCCAGATTTTATGTACACAAGGCTTATTGTTACTCCACCAATAGATGCAGAAGTTATTGATTCATATTCATTAAGCAAGAATACACATGTGCAAATATTGAACACAAAAGATACAATAAAGCCGCTTTATCATGTTACGCCTCCAGAATTTCAGTTGTCTGAAGATAAATATGAACTGCTTGAATTAGCTAGGAAAGTATTGGCAGAGCATCAGCCAAAAGCAGAGGAATTTATAGACCCTGAAAAAATGAGGGAGACTTTTTTTAACATAGGAAGGGACCTAATTACAGAACTTGCAGAAACTAAAAGATTAGATTTAAAATTTAATGAGATAGAGGAATTGGCTCATGTTTTGGTTAGGTACACTGTGGGGTTTGGATTAATTGAAACATTATTGCAGGATGAAGATGTGCAGGACATAGCAATAAACAGTCCACCAGGAACAACGCCAATGTTTTTAGTACATGGAAAATATGATGAATGCATAACAAACATAACTCCTTCTGTCGAAGACGTTGAAGGCTGGGCATCAAAATTCAGATTGATTTCTGCCAGGCCTTTAGATGAAGCAAATCCTGTTTTAGATACAGAACTAATAATACCCGGAGTAAGAGCAAGAGTGGCTATAATTTCTAGACCATTAAATCCAACAGGACTTGCATTTTCAATTAGAAGACACAGAGACAAGCCATGGACATTTCCTTTATACATTGAGAATAAAATGATGAATGACTTGGCTGCAGGTTTACTTAGTTTTATTATAGATGGGTCTAGATCCATACTTATAGCCGGAACTAGAGGATCGGGGAAAACCAGTGTCTTAGGATCTGTTTTAGTAGAAATTATGAGAAAATATAGAGTTATTTCGATTGAAGATAGTGTTATCGGAGATTGCGAAATTTTAATTAAAAGAGGAAACAAGATAGAAAAATCTACAATTGGAAATTTAATTGATTCAAATATAAGTAGTTACGGTTCTTGGTATAATCTATCAGATCATGAAATATCTGGCAACTATGAGGGTGTAGAAATATTAACAAGAAATAAAGAAAATAAAATTATTTGGGCTAAACCTATTAAATTAATTAGGCACAAAGTAAACAAAAATATTTACGAAATAAAAACAAGAACTGGAAGAACAATTAAAGTTACCAAAGATCATTCATTATTTACTTTAGGAGATGATTGCGAAATTAAAGAAATTAAACCTACAGAAATTAATACTGGATCTTATATTGCGACGCCAAGAAAGATACCATTAAATGAAAAGGATATTTTATCTATTAATATTCTGGATTATTTTGATAGATTAAATAAAGGATTCCTTATCGGAGACAAAATAAAGGAATTTATAAAAAAGAATTATATCGAAATTAAACAATTAGCTAAAGAAAATAAATATACTAGAACCATACCTTCGAGATGGCTTAGAAAAGGTATTTTACCAGTTGAAATATTAAAAGATTTAAATTGTTTAAGTATAAATATTAAAAAAGAAAAAGAAATTTATTTTAAAATATCAGGCAATTCTGCAAAATTGTCTTCAGAAATAAAAATAGATAAAGAATTGTTAACATTAATAGGAATATGGTTAGCAGATGGTTGCTATGATAAAAATTCAATCATATTTTCGACATTTGATCAAGAAGATAGAGAAATTGTAAAAAATGTAGCACAAAAATTGGGATTGCCTGTCAAAATTCATAGTGATGGTGGATCACATATGATTAATTCTAAAACATTAAAATTCTTATTTAAGGAAATATTTGAATTAAGAGGAAATGCATATACAAAAAAAGTTCCAGATTGGATATTTAGCTTATCAAAAAAACAAATATCTTATGTATTAAAAGGAATATTTAGTGGTGACGGGTGTGTTAGTAAAAATGAAATTGTTATACCATTAAGTTCATTACAATTATTAAAAGATATACAGACTTTACTCTTAGGATTTGAAATAAATTTGAGAATAGGTAAAAAAAGAAAAGATGAAACATATAATGCAGGAATAAGCAATTTGAAAGGTTGGATTAAATTTAAAGAAAATATAGGTATTTTACAAAAATATAAGCAAGAAAGATTAGAAAAATTATGTAATAAAAATCCAACACATGATAAAACAGACATAATTCCATTATCTCAAATATTTAAAAAACAATTAGGTAATATTATAAAAAATCAAAGAATATATAACACAAATGATTATATAAATAGAAATAATAATTTGGGAAGAGAAAAGTTGGCAAGAATTATTTCTATCACACAAACTCAAGATATGGAAATAAGAAAATTACAATTATTGGCAGATTCCGATTTATTTTGGGATGAAGTGTCTGAAATAAATCTATTAAAAAATGAAGAAACTTATGTTTATGATTTGTCTGTTCCTGAATATGAAAATTTTATTGTTAATAATATTTTAGCTCATAATACCTTAGAATTACCAACAGAGGCATTAAGACAATTCGGTTACAACATTCAATCAATGAAAGTAAGGTCTGCATTATTGAAGTCTGGTTCTGAATTAGGTGCAGATGAAGGAATAAGAACTTCTTTGCGTATGGGAGACTCATCTTTGATTGTAGGAGAAATAAGATCAAACGAGGCATTTGCGTTGTATGAAGCAATGAGGGTAGGAGCCCTAGCAAATGTTGTTGCAGGAACAATTCATGGAGATTCACCTTATGGTGTATTTGATAGAGTAGTAAATGATCTGCAGGTTCCAAGAACAAGTTTTAAAGCAACAGATATAATTATAATTGCAAATCCAGTAAGATCAGCAGATGGCTTGCATAGATTCAGGAGAATAACACAAATTACAGAAGTAAGAAAGGAATGGGAGACAGATCCTTTAACAGAAGGTGGTTTTGTAGACTTAATGAGATATGATAGTAAGCTAGATACTTTAGTACCAACTGATGAATTAATAAATGGTGATTCAGAGATAATAAAGTCCATAGCTTCAAATGTAAGGGAATGGGCTGGAAACTGGGGTGCAATTTGGGAAAATATTTTGTTAAGGGCAAAAATAAAAAAGACCCTTGTTGAATATGCAAAGAATTATAACGTTCCAGATTTATTAGAAGCAAAAACAGCAATACAAATGAATGACGAATTTCATAGAGTAAGCGATAGGATAAATCAAGAGCTTGGAAAATTAGAGCCAAATAAGATATTTTTTGAGTGGGAAGAATCTTTGAAAAAATATATAAAATTAAATTACAAAATTTAAAAATTTAATGCAAAAAGACGAAATAAAGAGGAGATTAATTTTAATTCTAAATGTATTTAAAGAAGATGCAATTGAAGCACTGGACTCAACACATGAAAATTTCTCTATAGATATGGAAGAAACAAATAAAGATATTTTAGATGAATTTGGGTTTTCAATTAAAATTTACTCAAAAGTCAAAAAAGTCAAAATATTTTCAACAGTAGAACCTGTTTTGTTTGTAGAATTAACCACATTTTGTGAAGTTAAAGATAGACAAGAATTATTGCCATATTCAGCAAATATAGAAATAATTAATCCAGACAGTAAAAAAGATGTAGCTTACATATTAGAAAAGATAAACCCAGAACTAATAAAATTAAGAGAAACTATATCAAACGAATTTAAAATTTCAGAAGATTCAATAAAAATAAAAAACAACATAGTTAAGATCACAATAGTTAAAAAATTTCACAGTGATAAAAATTGGATAATATTGCCTGGAAATGACAAAGTAGGAAATTCTTCTTATCCAACTATTTTAATTTCTATAGAAAAATTTTATTTTCATAAAAATTGGGATGAATGTCAGGAATTACTTTATAAAAATGGAGAATTTATGCTTACAGTAAGGCAGTTTGTTGACTTTCTAAATTTATTAATATCAGGCGATGTAAAATATGCAAATGGAGAAAAAGTTCCTAAAAAAGAAGCAGAAAGAATATTGAATGAAATAATAGGGGTAGAAAATATACAAAGAGGTGAATGGCTTGATGCAAGGTTTATAGATAAAGAAAGACAAAGTTACATAGTTTATCATAAAGTAAACGCTAAAGGGCAAATAGCAGAAATTACAGAGCCATTAAATTGTCTAATAAAAGATAGAACACCAGGAATAGATTTAAATTCCTGGCTGGAAACTGCTACTTATCAAGGCCTTCCTTTAAGTGACATTAAAAACGGCAGTTTGTATTATTGGAGTCCAAAAAAAAATTGTGTCGCTAGGTTCTGGGCTGATTCTTATTGTGTTCACCTGTTCTGCGACTGGAATCCGACTAGCTCGAATGACGATCTCGGAGTACGTCGCGCAAAAATTTTAGGCAATAGTTTATTGCTAAAAAATAATAAATACAAATAACATAATTTTTCTTTAGCTACAATATTTAAAATTTTTTATATATTATTTATATATATGAGTTTGTAAGAATTTTTTTAGAGCTGGTGGATTTTTAAAACCATTAATGAATTGAGCATAAGCTGCTCCTGCATGCATTAAATAATTATCTAGTCCATATATAACTTCACTTTCTAAAAATTTACCAAATGTCCTGTTGGACCATATAAAAACTGCGCAATCTCTAAATGGAAGATTTGGTAAACTTTCATATATTCCTGGTGCATGTTCATAGACATTTGTTAAATTTGCAAAAGATATACTTAGTCTTTGTTTCTTTAATATTTCTCCAAATTCTCTTGAAAATTTTTTATCTCTTAAATCTCCTTCACATCTGACAATAGAAATATGTCTAGCAGATTGTTTTACAAGTTGAAATCTGTCTTCATCTTTAGTTAGGTGGTATTTTCCTAAACTTATTTTTTCGTTCCTTAAACCACTTTCAGCATAACCTTGGGTTGCTTGCAGATTTTCAACATATACAATCCTTAAATAATCATCTAATCTTGTCGCAATTCTTGTTGCATACTTAGCTTGATCAACCCAATCTAAAACAAATTTATTATTATCACAAACTAGCCAAATATCTACTGGCAATTCAGGACATATAGATAATAGTCCACCAGTTCCAACAATAATCCCTACTGTTGGTTTAATTAACAGACCATCAATAAGATTAATACGATATCTTGCAGTTTCAATTGCGCTGCCAAGGTTTATGTCATTGGTGTGAATATGGCTAGTTGAGGAATTATGAAGCCATCCTCTGTCTTTAATTCTTCTAAATCCTTCATTTAGTTCTACTTCTAGATTTATCATATAAAGAATCCATTGATAATAAGTATTAAAAGGTTTCTATTATTTACTACTAATAAATAGTTATTAATCATAAAATCAAAAATAGTTCTTATACTAAATATTATAATATGTCTTACTTATGGGTATATTATTATAAATTAAGTAAAAATTTAACAAAAACTTGACTTAACAATAAGGTTAAATTAATAAATAAAAATATATACTTTAATATAAGAATAAAAGAGGTAATATGGGATTATTTAGTTCATTAAAAAAAGATAGTTCTAAAAATGAAGAGCAGAAGCCTATACAGCCAGCTCTTCCAGTGCCACAACAAGACTCTAAACAACAAGTAAAGGAAGAGAATACTACAAACAATATAAATAAAGATGCAAAACTTTTTTTCAAAATAGAGCAGCCAACAATCCCAAGTTTGCCAGAAGCCAAAGATCAAAGAACTATTGACGTCAAATATCCTTTAATACCACCTTATGCATTTGCTAGAATCAGATGGGATCAAAAAGAAACAGAATTAGTTTACGAAATAGAAGAGCCGCAATTAACAGACAAAGAAGAGAAAATTCTAGAGACTTTGGAAGAAGGAATTAAAGAATTAATTAATTTAAGTTTTATAAGTGTAAGTGATAAAAATACTATTCTAGTTTATCTTGAAAAAAATATTAGAGTGCTTCTCACAGAACTTTCCATAGAATTGTCTACAGAGTCATTTGTTAAAATAATGTATTATATTTACAGGGACTTTGTTGGTTTAAATGAATTAGAGCCTTTAATGAATGATTACTTTGTAGAAGATATAGAATGTAATGGAATAAACACACCTATATATATTGTTCATAGAAAATATAGAAATATAAGAACTAATTTGGTTTACAAAGACATACACAAATTAGCTGCCTTTGTTGAAAAATTAGCACAGAAATGCGGAAGATATATTAGTTATGCTGAACCATTGTTAGACGGAAGTTTACCAGGCGGTGATAGAGTCCAAGCAACTTACTCAACAGATGTAACTACACGAGGGCCAACTATGAGTATCAGGCGTTTTACAAAAGAACCATGGAGCCCGATACAGTTAATGATAAAAGGTACTTGCAGTGCAGAAATTTATGCCTACTTATGGATGGCAGTAGAATATGAAAATAGCATGATGGTTATTGGCGGAACTGGTAGTGGCAAAACCTCTTTTATTAATACTCTTGCTTTCTTTATTCCCCCACAAGCAAGAGTCGTAAGCATTGAAGACACGAGAGAATTACAATTAGAGCATGAAAACTGGTTGCCGAGTGTTGCTAGAGCCGGCGTAGGTTTGACAAACTTGGTAGGCCAAAGATATGGGGAAGTAAGTCTATTTGATCTTCTTAGAGCAAGCTTCAGACAAAGACCAGATTATATTATTGTAGGTGAAGTTAGAGGCAAAGAAGCATTTGTACTATTTCAAGCATTTGCTTCAGTAAGAGGAGATGAAGAGATATTAATAATAAAGGAAAATAGACCATTAAGAATAAAAATAAAAAATTTAGAAAATGAAGACATAACAAAATTAAAAGCAATTACTTATAATATTAAAGAGAAGAAATGTGAAATATTACCGATAAAATCTTGGATAAAACATCCAAAAAGAAATATTTTATACAAAATAAAAACGAGAACTGGAAGAGAAATTACAATTACAGCAGACCACTCAGTATTTACTTTTGAAAATCAAGAGATAAAAGAAATTAAAGGAGAAGAACTAGTTATTGGAAGTAATATAATAATACCTGCAAATATTCCATGTGGATACAATAATATAGAAAAAATAAATTTATTAGAATGGCTTCCTAATCTAAGAATATATGCTCCTGAACTTATAAAAGAAGCATTACATAAATTAGGATATTATCAATCTAATGTTATAGTAAATTGCAAGAGCATAACCGATTATTGCTCTCAGGGGATAGTTTCTAAACCTAATGCATTGAAAGCAGAAAAATTCTTTAAATTGATGAAGGAAGCATGTATTGGTTATAATATTGATAAATTAGAAATAAAATATGATGGAATGAGTGAAAAAAGAGAACCATTTTTAGAAATTGATGATTATTTATTAAAATTATTAGGTTATTATTTATCTGAAGGTTCTTTGAATACAAGTAGAAGATGTTATAGAATTGAATTATATAATGGTAATGAAGAAGTGTTAAAAAATATGGAAGAATGTATTGTAAAATTGGTAAATAGAAAGCCATCAAGAAGAATTATAGACGGCGGTTATGGAGAAGCAATAGAATTGTCATTTAATAATAAAATAATTTATGAATTTATAAAAAAATATTGCAAAACAAAACTAGAAAAATTAATTCCAGATTTTATCTTTGGATTAGATAAAAAGAGAATTGGTATTTTTTTAAGTGCATTATATTGTGGTGATGGTAATTTAAGAGACAAAGGAATTAGTTATTATACAACTTCAAAAAGTCTTGCTAATGGGGTAGCACAATTATTATTAGTTTATGGAATAGTGGCTTCTATTTCAAAAAGAAATAGAGATGGAAGAAAAACAACTGATTACGAAATAAATTTTTATGCAAATTATAAAAAAGAGGAATTATTAAAATATGTAAAACCAATAGGTAAAACATGTAATATTACTAAAGGAATTGTTGATAAAAATTTATTAGGTGATTTATATTGTGATAAAGTAAGAAGTATAGAAGTTTTACATTTAGATAAACCTGAATATGTTTATGACATATCAATACCTTATAACCAGAACTTTATAGGTGGATTTGGCTTGGTTTTATTACATAATTCAGGGCATCCTGGTATGGCAACTATGCATGCAGAAGATGTAGGTACGTTAATCAAAAGATTAGAAACAGAGCCAATTAATCTGTCAGGATCTTTAATTGAAACATTATCTGCTGTTGTTGTAATGTCTCAAAGCAAAATAAAAGGAAAGGAAGTAAGAAAAGTAGCAAGCGTTGATGAAGTAGTTGAAGTAAAAGAAGGCTTAGGTGGGGAAGTAACAAATAATGTATTCAAATGGAATCCAAAAACAGATACTTTTTTATTTAATCCAAATAGCAAGGTATTTGAAAAAATATCAATGCATTATGGGTTTACAAAAGAACAAGTTCTCAATGAATTTAAGATAAGGACCAGGCTTATTAAAGAATTATACAGAAGAGGCATTATAGGATTTAAGCAAGTTCAGGCAGTAATACATGAATATTATAAGTCTCCGGAAATAGTATTAAAGAGGTTTGGAATAATATGAGTATAGCAATATTAAAACAGAATGCAGAAATATTATTAGAAGTAGCGCAAAATTATGAAAAATTGTTAAACAAGAAAAAAACTGCTTCAACAGAAGAAGCAGAAAAATATGAAATACATATTAAGAACTTCAAAAACCAATTTTTATACCTTCTAGCATCATTACACAAAATAGTTGAGCAAGAAAAAAATGCCAAATGAAATAGTTAATAGTGCTAAGAATATACTTGATTTAATAGAAAATATAAAAGTAATAGACAATCAAGTGGCTTTGCTTAAAAAAGTGAAATCTCTATCGCAAATTCAAAAAAAGCAATTAAATGACCTACTGTTAAAGAGAAAAAATCTTTTGGCAAAAATAGATAGTGAAAGCGCAAATATATATAAAATAATTAATCCGCTACAGGCATTGCAGAAAAAGCAGCAAACTAGCAAGATAGAAAAAATAGAGAAGCCATTGGTTTTACCAAAGCCACAGGTAACTATGCCAAAGGAAAGGGAGACGCCAAAAATAGCATTGCAGCAACCAGAAGAAGTTTCTGATTTTGAATCAAAAAAATTTAGAAATTTGACTAAGGAAGAAAAAAAGAGATTCATAAAAGAACTGAATATAAAAAAAGAGGAACTGAAAAGATTCGTAAAGCTGCAAAAAGAAAAAGAAAAAGGGAAAATAAAAACTACTATAGAAAAGCAAGACTACAGCATATACAGACCAAGCAAGGTAGGTGAAATAGCAAATAAGTATATGAAAAAATATGCAGATGCTTTGGTTACAAAATACCCGAAATTTTTCGAGCCTATGTTTAATAATTTTAAGATGGTTGAAATGGAACTGTTGTCTAGAACTTATGTAAGTATGATGTTATTTTTTACAATTTTGTCATTGCCAGGAATATTTTTGTTTTTTTTGGCTTTGAATTTTGCATTTAAGCTTAGTGTACTTAAGTTAGTATTGGTATCTTTTGCAGGAATGATTTTGACTTTCATTGGATTTTATTTTTATCCTTCAAGTTTAATTGGTGGCAAGAGAAGCAATATAAAACTGGAACTTCCATTTGCATTGGTACACATGAGTGCAGTTGCTGGCAGTGGTGCAAATCCAATGAGTATATTTGAATTAATAGCTGATTCTGACGAATATCCTGAATTAAAAAAAGAAATTAAAAAAATTCTGAATTATGTAAACTTATTTGGTTATAATCTAACAAATGCTTTAAAGAATGTTGCAGCTACAACTCCAAGCCCAGAGTTTAAGGAATTGCTCAATGGTATGATTTCAACAATAGAAACTGGAGGAGATTTAAGAAGTTACTTAAAGGAAAAATCATATGACGCATTAAATACTTATAGGTTAGACAGAAAGAAACAAGTTGAAGCTTTAGCTACGTATTCAGAAGTTTACACAGCAATACTAATTGCCTCGCCTTTGCTTTTATTGGTTACATTGGCAATAATAAATTCAATAGGAGGAAATCTAGGCGGACTAAGCGTAGTCACAATAGCTTGGATATCAATACTTGGAGTATTGCCTTTGCTAAACATAGGTTTTATGGTATTTGTAAATATATCTCAAAAAGGAGTATGATGGGACTTAAAATAAAACACTACATAAGTCTAATTTTAGGAATAGTTATTGTAATAATCGATATAATATTTTTCTTTAGTTTCAAATCTCCAATTGGTCCAAAAGTTTGGTATTTTAGCCCGATTATTGTTATAGGTGCTCTTATAGGTTCTATTGCTTTTATAATAGATTTTATGGAAGAAAATAAAAGGCAAAAAGAGCTTGAAACAAAATTCCTGGAATTTGTTAGGAGCTTAGTAGAAACAGTTAGGTCTGGAGCAACAATACCTCAAGCAATTCTTCATGTCTCAAATGTTAATTACGGGTCATTAACGCCATATGTCCAGAAACTTGCGCGCCAAATTGAGTGGGGCTATACTTTGCATGATGCCTTGACAATATTTGCAAATGATACAGATAATTCAGTAGTTAAAAGATCTATTGCAATAGTTATAGAAGCTGAAGAAAGTGGAGGAGATATTGGTTCTGTTTTAGAGGCAGTTACGGGCTCTGTTCTTGAGATTAAAAAAATAAAAGAAGAAAGAAAAAGCAATGCATATACTCAGACAATACAAGGTTACATAATTTATTTTTTCTTTGTGTTTATCATGATAGTGCTTCAAGTATATCTTATTCCTAAGTTAGGTACTGTAGGTGGGGAATTGGGCCAAGGTTTGGGTACTATTGGTATAAGTGGTCTGGGTGGAGGGAGTACTATATCATTTGATTCAATATTCATAGCCACAATAATAGTTCAGGGTTTATTTGCAGGCTTGATGCTTGGAAAATTTGCAGAAGGCGATTACAAGTCTGGCTTGAAGCATTCATTAATAATGGTTATAGGAGGTTATCTGATAATAACTACTGCTGCAGGAATAGTAAAACCTCAGCAATCACTAATTTTATTAATTCCTTACTACTTTATGAAGAAAGATAATAATGTTAAATAAAAGAGGCATAGGTAACGAAATAGACTGGATAATTGGAACAGGTCTATTTTTGTTAAGCGTGGTTTTTATTTTTGTTATATTTAGGCCAGGAATAACTAAAGTGTATGATTCCAAGACACTGCTTGATATAATTCAGGATGGTTTTAATAATGATACTGAATGGTCAATAACAACAGCCCCTTTGTTCTTGTATCCTTCAAATGAAACTAATACAGCTAATCCAGCAGTAGTGACTTTGGCAAGCAAAGAAATAAATATTTCGTGTGATTCTAGTAGCTGTCAGACATCAGATTTTGAGGGCATTACAAAAATAATTACTGGAAAAGACAAGATAAATATTAGAGTATATTACATAAAGAGAGACAGAAATGACAGACTATCTGGAAATTTTAACATAGATAAAAATAAGGACAAATCTGAAATAGCTTGTAGCACAGAAGAAGAAAAATGCAAAGATATAGATCCGAAGTTATTGGACGAAACAAGAGAGCTTTACCAGCTTCCTGATTTTGATAGGGAAGGAGATATACTTTATAATTTAACAGACAGCTTGATAAGCATCCCTGCACGTTTAGATTCTCCTATAGATACAACTGCAAAACAACCGCTAAAAACAAAATATCTTATTAGTTCATCTAACAGGCCAATAAATTTTGATATTTCAAATATAACAATTCAGAATGTTAAAAGATATCTGGCATGCTCTAAAAAAGATTCAAGTGACTGGCCTTATATGGGTTCTGTAGCATCAAAGTGCCCTGTAATTTATGAACTGGGGGTAACAGAAACATTATCAGGAATAGATCTGGTTTCTTTTCTGACTTTAAATCAGACAGAACTAGAAACTGGCTGTTCAAAAGGCTATGATTGTATAAAAGAAAAGTGGAAATTCCCATTATCTAGGGATTTTACTATAAGGATAGAAAGCCTGCCTATTGGAGGATCTCAAATAAATATTTCAGCATTATTTCCAGGAAAAATATCTCCGCCTCCAAATGCCAATGTGTTTATCAGGCAATTTAACAGTTTTATACTGACTGAAGAAAGTACTAGAGTCCCTGTTGTGGTGAGGATTGCAACATGGTAATGAATAAAAAAGGGATTTTAAAAATATTGGAAGCAATAATTGCAATAATAATAGTTCTTGGATTTGTAATATCAATAACGCCAATAAAACAAAAAGATAATTCTAAAATTCCTCCGAATTTAGAACAAACAACAAATTCTGTATTAAAAGAAGTTCAGAATAATCCAAAATTTAGACAGTGTGTAATAAATAACAATGCAAGTTGTATAAATACATATATAGATTATCTATCATTTCCTGTTGAAGCTCACCCTTGGGAGTATGCTATAGAAATATGTAATATAAATTACAATGCAACAGTATTAAGTTGTGACTACTATCCAAAAATAACCGAATCAGACCTATCAAAGCAAAATAAAAAATTTATTGACACTGCTCTTCCCAAAGACAAGGATGTTTACATTAGAGACATAACGCTGACAGTGCCAGATATTACAGGTCCAGATATTAATGGTTCAATTGGAACTTATAATGTACTAACAATACATGCCTGGTCAAAACAATAATAGTACTATGAAATAGCCAGTTAGACTGCCTGTTGTTATAAAAGGCATTGCAGGATAAAACTTTTTTTTCTTAGCTATAAAAAATAAAATAGCTAAAGCGAGAGCTGCAGTAAAAGAAGTTATAATCGCAGCTGAAAAGCCAAAAATTTTCAACATAACTCCAGAAAACATTAGAGGAAAGGCAATGTCTCCTCCCCCAAGTACAGCTTCGTTTACTTTTATTTCTTTGCCGTATTGTCCTTTCTTAGTTAAGCCTTTGCTTAGAACTTTTGTAGAGTAAGGCACAAACAATCCAGCAAATATTTTTGATTTAATTTGAAATTTAGCCATAGAAATCATATGTCTTGTTTTCCAAACAGCTATTACATCATAAATTGAAATTAATACAAGAAGTACAAAAATAGACCATACACTTAGGACAGGTACAAATATTGCTGCTAAACCGCCATAAACAAATATCTCTGTAAAATTATGGATTAAAATACCATTCCTGAATGTTTTAAGCAGAGAAAATATTATTGCTAAAAATAAAGCAATCATTTCAGGTATGAATGCATTAAATGAAATTATTAGTGTTATAAAAATGCTTGCTAAATACCATAGTTTCCATATTCTAAATGCTGCAAATTTTATAAGTACTAGAGCTATGACAGTTGCTGCAAATATCGCTATAATAATTGGAATATAAGAAGTTCTCTCTTCAAACTCTGGTTTTTGTATACCCAAAGGCAGATTTTCTTCCTTTGGAAGGTAATGTTTTATGACAAAAAGACCCAATACGTGCGACATTAAGAACAAAATTATTAGGATTGATGTAACTCGTAAATTATGCTTCATAATAAAGTCAAATTATTGTATTTTTTAAGCCTTTTTATTTGGACAGTTAACTTTAAAAATAAGTCTTGATGTTAATTAATCAATGCAAAAAATATTAGAGGTGAAAGGACTTACTAAGAGGTATGGAGACCATCTCGTTCTTGATAACATTGATTTTGATGTTGATGAAGGCTCAATAATTGGAGTTATAGGAAAGAGCGGTTGCGGCAAAACAACTTTACTAAATACAATGGTAGGTTTTATAAAACCAGAAGCAGGAAAAATTTATTATAAATCTAAAGACGTAACAAAGTCGAATCTGGACTTAAGAAAAAATATAGGTTTCTCAGTGCAGGAAAGTTCTATTTACAATAAATTAAACATTATAGAAAACATTTCTTATTTTGGAAGGCTTGCAGGTTTGTCAGGCAATAATATCAAGGAAAGAACAGAAATTCTTCTAAGAACATTTGGACTGACAGAAGCAAGACATGTATTAGGAGGAAACCTGTCAGTAGGAATGCAAAAAAGATTAGATATAGCATGCTCATTAATCCACGATCCTGAAATATTATTGTTAGATGAACCTACAGCAAACCTGGATCATGTAATGAGAAAGCACATAATTGATCTTATAAAACAAGTAAATGACAGCGGAACAACAATAATAATATCGTCTCATATTTTGGAAGACATAAGGACTCTTTGCAATAAGATTCTTATATTAAATAATAAAAAAGCTGCTGCATTTGACAGCCCTGAAAATCTGGAAGTCAATTTCTCCAATCATAAACTTATAAAAATTCAAACAGAATTGCAGGATTATGCAAACTTGATTAATTGTTTAAATACTGCAGGCTTGATAAAAAAACACCATACTCATGAAGATTCGCTTTATTTGTTTACAAAAGATCTAAAATCAACATTAAAAATAATCAATCAATATTATAGTAATAGTAATGATAATTTGCTTAATATAGACATAAAAAAACCATCACTAGATGTAATATTTGAGCATATAAATAGCAGAAATTAAAAAATGAAAGACCTAAGAAATAACACAGGCAAGTTATTTATTAGTATATGGGCTGTTCTTATTAAGAATTTTAAAACAGTATTTCGTTCTAAAAGCTCAGCATTCACAATAATGCTAGGGCCATTAATTATAATGTCTCTTCTTGTGCTTGCTTTTAATAATTCCTCTTTTTACGACATAAATATAGGTGTTTATTCAAAAACTTATAGTGAATTAAGCAATAGTGTAATAGATAAAATTGAAGCAAAAGGTTACGTTGTTGTAAAAAATGACAATTCTACAGATTGCATTGCTGGCGTTAAAGAAGGAAGTCTTAATGCTTGCCTGATATTCTCTCCAAATATGCAGATAACTAATAACGCAAATAACACAATTGAATTTCATGTTGATCCAGCCAGAATTAATATTGTTGATAACATAATGTCAAGCATAAACAAAGAGATTCTCAAGACTTCAGAGAACCTAAGTTTGAGCTTAACAAACGTTCTTGTTACACAACTGACAAATACAAAAGACGAGCTTAACAAGAGATCAGAACTATTAAATATAATTAATTCAAATAGCAATAAGATAAAAGAAACATCTGGTAGTTTACAAAGCAGCGCAAATGCTATTGATCTGACAGTTACTTATGACAGCTTTAATACCGTAGCCTTAAGGAATGAAATATCAAAAGTAAATTCTTCTTCAAATATATCATCTTCAGACGTCCAGAGCTTAAATACTAAATTAGTAACAATAGAAACACAGATTAATACAACAATTTCTCAGATGCTGGCTGCAAAAACAAAGATAACTGAGCTGTCTGGCAATATAGCAACACTTCCTATAGCAGCAGATAATAACATAGTGCAAACTACTTTGTTAAAGGATTCAATTGGTAAGATTGTTGGCAACATAAACAATATAGCAGTAACTAATCCAGAAAGTATAGTAAGTCCTATCAAGACAAGCGTTGAAACAATAGAGACTGAAGAAACACACATAGGAAGATTCCTTTCTACGTTCTTAGTATTGATAATTATGTTTGTTTGTGTGCTTCTTGCTTCTAATCTTGTATTAAGCGAAAGAATGTCAAATGCTTACTTAAGAAATGCCATAACTCCTACTCCTAAAAGTGTCTTCCTTATAGGTGCTTATCTAACATCTTTAATTGTAATAGTATTTCATCTTGTAGTAATATCTTTAATATTAAAATTAATAATAGGATTTAGCTTAGAAACAATGCTCTATGCTGTTATTCCGCTTTTTATTGTTGCAAGTATGTTTATTCTTTTAGGCATAACAATAGGATACTTTGCCAAATCTCAGGAAAGCGCAAGTGTAGTATCTTTAGTTATAATTGCTGTTGCTTTATTCTTGTCAAATACAATACTTCCGCTAGAAACAATACCATTGCGTCTCAAGGAAATTATATTGTACAATCCTTTTGTTGTATCTGAGGCGCTATTAAAGAAAATATTAATTTTGGGCTTTACTTATGATAAGGTTATTACTCTTATAACAAAGCTGTTTATATATAATTTGGTATTGCTTGTTCTTAGTTACCTGGGCTTAAAATTTGCAAAATCAGAGATTAAAAGGTAATTGCTCAAATAATGTTTTTCTCAGTTATAATTAAGTGATCCCTATATAGTGATAACAAACGAAAGCTTTAAATAGGTTTTACGTTACCAATAAGTAGTTGCAAAATGGTAGCAAATGAAGATTTAATAAAAAAGCTAAGAACAACGTTTAATCTTAATATTTATGAAGTAAAAGTATGGACTTCATTGCTTAGCAAAGGAACTGCCACAGCAGGCGAACTTAGTGATATGAGCAATGTTCCAAGAAGCAGAAGTTATGACGTTCTTGAAAGCTTGGAAAAAAAAGGATTTATCATAATGAAATTAGGAAGGCCAATAAAGTACCTGGCTGTATCTCCTAGTGAAATAGTTAAAAGGGTTAAAAAGAACGTTCAAGAAAAGGCAGAAAGGGAAATAAAATCTATAGAAGAAGTTCAAACTACTGATGTTTTTCATGAATTAAACCTGTTATTTACTCAGGGAATAAACAGCGTAGATCCTAACACAATTGCTGGTAGTTTTAAAGGCAGAAATAATGTTTATGATCATATATTGAATTTAGCAGACAATGCAGTAAAAGAAGTTGTTATAGCAACTACAACTGATGGCATTGTAAGAAAGCTTGAATGTATGAAAACCACATTTAGGAAATTAAGCAATAAAAAAGTTAAAATAAGGATTGCAGCCCCGCTAAAGACAGAAAAATCAAAGGAAGCTGCCAAGGAATTGTCTGAATTTGCAGACGTAAAAGATGTTGATGTAAATGCAAGATTTGTCATAGTTGATGGAAAAGACTTAATGTTTATGGTTAATCACGATAAAAATACTCATGAAAGCGCAGACGTGGGAATTTGGGTAAATACTCCATTTTTTTCTTCTGCATTAAGAACAATGTTTGATTACGTTTGGGATAAAAAGTAAAAATGGATCAATCACTTGAGAACTTTGTGATATTGGGAGGAAAAGATCATCCAGATTTATTAGTTTCTTTACCTTTAGCTTATTTTGGGCAAAATTATGACTGAACTAATGAATCTTTGCGTTTAGAAAATTCTTTTATGCTACCGCTACCATTGTTTCCTAAATTTTTAAGAATGCTTAGAAGTGGTGATATGGTTTATGATGGCAATGGAAATAAGGTAAGCAGTTATTTAGCTAAATTGGTTTTGATAGTATTGTGGTTAAAAGATATCCTTACAGAGCTGAATTTTTGGGTGGGAAATTTAGTAAGACAGGATTAGTTAGCAAGACTTTGAACGTTACTTATCATAAAATAAGACCTGATGGAATTACAGAAGAAGTAACAGAACCATTACAAGATTGTTTAAGAGTCAATAAAACACCTGGAATAGACTTAGATTATTGGTTAGATCATGCAACTCAACAAGGATTGCCACGTCAAAACAATACTGATGGTAATTTATATTATTGGAATCCAAGAGAAGGAGCTGTCGCTGGGTTCTGGGCTGATTCTGGCTGGGTCGGCTTGGGCTGCGGCTGGTATCCGACTGACTCGAATGCCAGTCTAGGGTCACGTCCAGTAAAGGTTAGAAAATAATTAGGTGATTGCAGACTTAGAATTTTCTAATTATTTAACAGGAGCTTGCCCAACTAAAATCAGAGAACAATAAGTTTAAAAATATTTTATTTTCTTTAATAATAAATTTAATCCGGAGGCAAGTAGCTAGGTATATTAGTGAAAATTATAGAATGAATATTCGCAGCTGGCGTTATAAAGACATAGATGAAATTGTTGATATGATGGTTGATTTTTCTAGAGAAGAGAGTAAATGTGATTTGCTTAATGGTAATTTAAATAGGTCTAGAAATATTACGACTGGAATAATTACTCATCTTCATAATGGTTCTATAGAATTGCTTGTTGCAGAAGAAAATGACAGATTAGCTGGCTATACTTTATTAAATAGAGATCATCCAGAGTATACAAAGGCATTGGTTATAGAAGAAATTTTTACAAAGCCACAATATAGGCGCAGGGGCATAGCAAGAAGATTAACTGAAAGTGCTATTGAGTATGCAAAGAAAAATCGAATAAAAGAATTGTATACTGAAGTAAGAGAAAGGAATATAGCAAATACAAAAAATAATCAAAAATTGGGTTTTACAATTAAAGCAAGAGATAGAAGGGGAGATAGTTATTATTTATTATTTAGAAAATACATAGATACTGCAAGACTAATAGAGGAAGTTGACCAATAAACTTATAAGTTTCTGATTTTTTAAGACCTTATGGACATAAAAGGGCTAGTTGATAAGTTGCATTCTCTAGAAAGAAAAGTACTTCCATTGTTAAACAAATATGTAAATTTTGATGATTTAGTAAAAAACTCAAGTCTGCAGGAAGTTGAAGTTATGCGTGCTTTGCAATGGCTAGAAAATAAAGAAGTTGTAAAAATAAATTCAAAAGAAGTTAAAACTATATCTCTAACAGAAAAAGCTAAGGTATACAAGGAGCTTCCAGAAAGAACAATCCTGAATAGCTTATCAGACAAAGAAACTACACTGGAAGAATTAAAAAACAAAACCAAGCTTAATGACACAGAAATTAATGCAACAATTGGATTGCTAAAGAAGAAAGCTTCTATAGATATACAAAAAGATAAAACATTAAAAATAAGATTAAATGAAAATGGAAAAAAATTAGTAAACAAAAAAACACCTGAAGAAGAATTATTTATACAAATCCCAAATCATAATAATTATTATAAAACAGATCTTACATTTGATCAATTGAATGATGAACAAAAAACTGCATTTGAGAACTTAAGATCTAGAGGATTAGTAACTCTAAATATTCATAAAGAAAGAATAATAATGCTAACAGATTTAGGAAAGGAATTAATAAAGCAAAAAATAGATCTAAATGTTATAGAATCTTTAACTCATGAAGTAATAAAAAACAAAGAATGGAAAAAGAAAAAATTCAGGGCTTATGACATTAAAATTAATGTTCCATCAATAAATAGGGGCAAAAGGCACTTTGTTGATCAGTCTATAGAATATATTAAGCAGATATGGCTAGATCTAGGATTTCAGGAAATTACAGGAAATATTGTAGAGACGGCTTTTTGGGATCTAGATGCATTATTCGTTCCGCAGGATCACACAGCAAGGGAGATGCAAGATACTTTCTTTATAGGAAGCAAAGGTACAATGGCAAAGGGAAAACTGCCAGAAGAATTAGCAAATAAAATAAAAAAAGTTCATGAAAATGGTTATAACACTGGAAGCAAAGGATGGGGATATAAATGGAAGCCAGAAATTGCTAAGCAGTTATTATTAAGAACACATACTACTGTTTTAAGTGCTAAAACATTAAGCAAATTAAAAAAACAAGATCTGCCAGATAAATTTTTTGCAGTAGGCAAAGTTTATAGAAATGAAGCTTTGGATTGGAAGCACTTATTTGAATTCTATCAAGTAGAAGGCATTGTTGTAGATCCAAATGCTAACTTGAGAAATTTGCTAGGATACTTAAAAGAATTTTTTAGAAAGATGGGTTATACAGATGTTAAAATAAAACCAAGTTTTTTTGGATACACAGAACCTTCTGCTGAGATATTTGCATATAATCCTGTAAAAAGGCAATGGGTAGAAGTTGGAGGTTCTGGAATATTTAGACCAGAAGTTACTAAGCCATTATTGGGATTTGAATGTCCGGTTTTAGCATGGGGTTTGGGAATGGAAAGAATAATTACAAGTTATTATGGAATAAATGACTTAAGAGAAATTTACAAGAATGACTTAAAATACTTAAGAGAGGTAAAAGAATTTTCAATGTAATATGCCAACAATAAATGTCAATAAAAAAGAATTCATGAAATTAATTGGAAGGAAATTATCAGATGAAGATATAGAAGAAAAAATATCAATGATGGGTGTTGCTGTTGAAGAGATCAAAGAAGATGAAATAGTTATTGAAGTTTTTCCGAACAGGCCTGATTTATTAAGTGAATACGGCCTGGCTAGAGCAGCTTCAACTTTTTTGGGAACTTCAAAAGGCCTTAAGAAATATAATTTAAATAAATCAAACTATGTTGTTAAAGTAGAAAAAACTCTGGAAAATTATCCTTACGCAGTCGCAGCAGTAGTTAAGGACTTAAGGCTTAATGATGAGAAAATAAGAGAAATAATTCAAATTCAAGAGAAATTAGGACTGACATTTTTGAGGAATAGAAAGAAAGGTGGTCTTGGTATTTACCCTCTGGAAAGAATAAAATTTCCAGTTAGGTTTACAACAGAATTTCCAGAAAAAATCAAATATAGGCCTTTAGAGTACCCAGAGGTATTATCTGCTAATGAAATATTAGAGAAGCATCCAACAGGGATAAAATACAAGCATTTGGTTCAGACATGGAAGAAATATCCGATATTTATTGATGCAAAGAATACAATAATATCAATGCCGCCAATAATAAATTCCCATGACGTTGGTAAAATAACAGAAGATACAAAAGATGTGTTTGTAGAGGCAACAGGCACTGATTTCAAAACTATAAATACTGCATTAAACATACTTGTTTCAGCTCTGGCTGATATGGGTGGCAGAATTTATTCCATAAAATTAATTTACGGCAAAAAAATTTACCATGTTCCAAATTTGGAACCTGAGAAAATAGAAATTAATATTAATTATATAAATAAAAAAATTGGTCTTGAACTTAAAAGCACAGAGATAACTAATCTTCTAGAAAAAATGGGATATGGAATAAAGAAAAAGGGAAAATATATTACAGCATTAATTCCGCCATATAGGACGGATATAATTCATCAGATAGATCTAGCTGAAGACGTGGCTATAGCTTATGGTTACAATAACTTAAAACCAGAAATACCAAATGTTGCAACAATAGCTCAGGAAAACAAATTTGAAGTTTTCAGAAGAAAAGTATCCAATATTTTAGTCAGTCTTGGATTATTAGAGACACATACTTATAATTTAACCAGCAAAGAAAACCAGACAAGCCATATGAATACAAACATAAAATGTGTAGAACTTCTAAATTCCATAAGTGAAGGTTATGACGTATTAAGAGCATGGATCATACCAACATTAATGCAGATATTAAAGGAAAATAAGCACAATGAATATCCGCAGAATATATTTAGCTCAGGGCATGTCTTTAAATACAATTCAGAAAATGATAATGGTGTTGATGAATCTATTAGGCTGGCTGTTGTATTATGTCATAGTACGTCCAATTTCACAGAAATAAAGCAAGTGCTAGATGCACTGTCAAAAGCTCTGGATTTTAAATATGAAATAAAAGAAGTAGAGCATAATAGCTTCATTCAAGGAAGAGTTGGAAGAATTAGTGTAAATAGTGTTGATATTGTTTATATTGGAGAGATTCATCCACAAGTTCTTGAGAATTTTACTTTGGAAATGCCAGTGGCAGCATTAGAAATTAATTTAACCGAGCTTTATAGGTTAATAAAGACAACTTAGAAAATCTGTTTTAGACATTCATTTACACAAAGTATTGCCCAATTTCTTAAAAATAGTGTGCTTGGATAATCTTCTATATTATCTTGTTGATAGGCATAAATATGATTATTTCTTTGTGGGTGTCTATATTCTCTAAATAGTATCAATTTAGGCACAACTACAGAAGCATTATTTTCATTATCAAAATATAAACTTTCTCCAACATAATTGTCAATAGATAGAAATGAAGGAAAGCCGTTTTCTAGATTTTTTACTTTTACTTTCCAAAAACCTGGCGGGTCTACAGTTAAGAAACCATTATCATAAAATACTGATAATTTTCTGGACATAAAAACGCGTTCTATATAAGAACGTTCTTCTGCTTCACCTAAAACACCAACATATTTTCTAAGGTAGTCATACCATTCTGCTGCAGCATTTTCAAAAACACTGTAAGCAATATCAAGATCAAACCTTAAATCTAAAGACAATAATCTTGGATATATTGGCGCTAAAAAACAATTTTGTCTTAAGATTGGAAGTTCTTCTTTTTTAAAAGCAATTTTTATATATATCCATAAGTTATATACAGTAAAATCAGATTTAAGTATTTATATTTACAAAAATATTCATATTAAAAAATAAAAAAAGAAAATTATTCTTTGCTCCAAGCAAGCATACCTATGAGAACTAAATTAACAACAGGTACTAAACTTATTAGTATACCCCACCATCCAGGTCTATGTCTTGCTTCTGCTATTTTCCACCATAGCCAGATAAACACAGCTAAAAATGCCAATCCGCCAACAAACGGTATAAAAGGTAACAAAATAGATAACGTTACCCATCCTGGAACTTCTGCAATCTGAGTCATTAAATATATGTTAGCTATTGGTATCCAAGCAAGCCATGAATTTGGAGTATTTGTTCTCTTAGCTATTGCCATTAATACCAATGCAGAGTAAACATAAAGAATTATCATCAATACTACAAAGGCAATTAGAAATCCAGCCAATAAAGGCAATAATGCATCCAAACCAAGCGCCATTTATCACAACCTCCCTTTAGTTTAATTAATTATTTAATTGCTAGGTTTGTATTTAAAGCTTTGGATTAACTGTTTTAAGAAGCCAAAATGTATATAAATAATGCTTCTAAATAAAATCTAGAATCTATGAAAATAAAATATGATTTATTGCTTAAAAAAAGCTGGATGGGTATGAAAAATAATCTTATTGTATTTCTTCCATTAGTTTACAGTATAGCATTGGGTTTGGTTTTTTTAATAATGATGTTATTAGAATTTCTTTTGTTCATAGGTTTATTGCCAGATCCGCGAGTGGAATTAATTAGATTTTTGTATTTTGCAGTACCAATAGGTCTAATTGATATTTTATTGTTAATTTTGTTAACTTCAGTAATTAATGCAATGTATATCAATTTGTTAAATTTGGTATCTAGAGACTATAAAGCCACAAACAAAGACCTATTGCAAGGTATAAAGAAATATGCATATCTATACTTTAAAGTCCAGATGATAAAATTCTCAATAATTTTAATTCCCATTTTGATTTTAGGATTAATAATTTTTCTTGGATTTTTAATAAGCAAATTATTTGGATTATTGTTAGTTGTTATTTTAGGTTTAATTCTATTTATTTATATTATACTTGCTTCGCTTTTTATGGTGTTCGGATTATTATTTCTTGAGCCTATAATGACTACAATTAAATTAAGTTCTGCTATAGAATTAATAAAGCTCTCTTTTAAATATGCAAAAAACAATTATACACATATATTCATCACGTGGTTAATAATGTTTGCAATAAATTTTGTATTAAGTATTATTGTTGAATTTACATTTTTCTCTCCATTTGTAATTCTGATAATACCTATTATTTTATTGGTTATAGTGCGTATAGTTGCCAATATTTGGTTAAGGATTTTCTTATTTAATTCTTATTTCAATAAAAATATAAAGAAATTGTAATTATTTGCCTAGTAATTTAATATTTATGTCTCCAAAATGTTCTTTCTGATCCAAATCAATTTTTTCTTGGTTGGATAGGTGCAGTAAAGGAATGAATGTAAATATTTTATCTTCTTTTTTATCACTAGCAACTAAGTCTATAAATGTTAATGTTGGTTTTTTCTCAAATACAATCTTTATTTTATTGTATATTTCCATTATTAATTTTTCAATGTCAATTCTCTTCTTAGGAATAATTAAATCAGTAGGCACCCTGTTTCTTTCTGCTATTCTAATTAATCTTCTTTGATTAACTTCCAAAGCCCTTTCTAAAGCGCTGATTAAGTCATCAATCTGAACTTTTTTCTTTCTTGCTTGAGGTGTCTTTATTGTTAGTCTTGGTTCTACGTCCAGAATAATCCTTCTGCTCTGTGGGTCCATAAACTGGTCAAGTTCTTCCATTGGGGCAGGAAACATCAAATTATCTAGTATTCCTATGTCCTCAATTATTAATTTTTCAGATTTTATTTTTAACAGTATTGCAGATGCAAGCAAAACTTTGCCAGATATAAATAAATTAGCTTCCTGCATTTTTTTTACAGTTTCTATGTATTTATTAGCTAAAATTGAAATATCAATATCCCAAGGATTTATCTCTCCAGACTTTATTAAGTCATTTAATATAGTCTGCCAAGTAATCTCATCTTTCTGCATTAATAAGTTTAATATTCTATCTTGTGACATACAGATTACTGGTTATAATATATTTAAATATCTTGTGGCAAAATCAAGAACCAAGCAGTGATAAGACCAAAATTACTCCTATAAGAAGAGAATAATTATTACTTGTAGCCAAATTTAGAGAACATGCAGATCCGCCAGTTTGTAAAGTTAAAGACTTCAAGACCATTATATTCTATTATTTAAGAAATGTAAAAGTTCCTAATAATTTTGCTTTTAACTTTGTTTTTTCAAACTTCATAAATTAATAATTTCAGAAAGAAATATAAGTTTAACTTTAAGAATAATAGTATGCCGGCGTCGCCTAATTGGTAGGGCAGCAGAATAATTGCTGAATCTCGAAAACTGCCGTCCGAAAGGACTTGCAGGTTCAAATCCTGTCGCCGGCGGACTTTAATATAAAATTTTTATTAAGAATATAATTAATTATTATTGGCATTCATAACCATTTATTCCAATTCTAATCTCTTCAACCCTTCTATGTAGTCTTCTCTTTTGCTCTAAATATTCTGATATTACACCTACTTTTGGATGCATAAGTTCTAATTTAGTTTCAGCTGTAACAATTTGTTTTGCCATTTTTGGTATAGCACTCAATATAATTTCTTTAAAATTGCTGCACTTCATATCATAATCCTCTATTTTATCGCTTCCAGAAATTATAGCAGCTACAGATCTTAGATCTTTAGATATAAAACTGCTGTAGAGGACGTTTAAATTTAACAACGATCTGGCTGCTTGGGATTTGTAAGCTTGAAATTCTACATATGCTTGGCAACCAGCTAATTTATCTTCTCTATTAGGATCTCTAAAGTCTATTGCTCTGTCAATAATTTCACTGCAAACTGCCTCTAAAGAAGCACTATCTGCTTTCTTTGGCACAGAACTACAAGATAATAACACCAATCCTAAAGCCACATTTCTTAAGTATATAAACATTCAAAACCAATTTATTACAGGATTTATAAATTAATATTTTTTATTAAATATATTTTGTATAATGAGTTTAAGATACTATTAATTTTCCATGAAACATATCCATTGAACATCTAAAATTAAATGTGCCTTCTTTATTAGGATTAATTTTAATTATGTCTGAGCCACCAGGCCTTATTAGTTTGTTTATGCCGAAGTCTGGAAATATTATTTCCCTGCCGCATCCAGCACCAGTATCAGCTTTAACATTTATTATTAGAGGCATATCTTTTTTAGCCAGTATTATATTTGGAGAATATCTTGATGATGTTATTAGCAGATTAACTTCTTGATATTGTCCTGAGCCATTATATCTTATCGCTGTTTCAGCTTTCTCTTCTTTTGTCAATTCTTGCAAATATCTTGGCAAACTGCTTTCTTGACTAGAATAATTTGAAGAGCTTTGTAAAGAAAACGGAAGTAAAATGCTTAATATTACCAATATTAAAGAAACAGTAAACCAAACATAAACAAAATTTTCAGATATTTTCTTTTTCTTTGTATTGTAATTAACTCCGCAGTTTATAGCATATGAAATTCCTATCATAGATATTAAAAATATAATATTAAAAAATGGAATAAAAATCTCAATATTAAAAGGTCTAGTCATTTGACCAAGCATTGCACCCATCATTCCACCCATAGGTCCTGATATAATTCCTTCCATCATTCCCAGGTGTTTTCCAAGCTTTCCTAAAGGAACTCCAAAAGCCAATCCTACAACAGTTCCAATTATAACAGCATAAAGAAAATTTCCTGTGGGAACTACAAACAATGTTGATGCAACCAAACCAGAAACCAGTCCAAATGTCATACCTATCATCATGCTATGCATTTCATCCAAATTTTTTCTGAACCTATAAGAATAAAAAGCTGTAAAAATAATAACTAAAATATTAAATGTTGCAATTATCATGTAAGAATAATTTGTATTCATGCAGATTTACTGAAATAAACTTATTAAATATCTTTCGTTTAAGTTTATTTTAATATAGAAAGCTTAATTAATAATTTAGTTTGAATTTTAATGACAAAAAGAGGAAATATGACAAGACAAGAGTCACCATCAAGTATCAACACTTATAACTTATGCAAAAGAAAATATTATTACAGCTATAAATTAAACCTTCCTAGGAAAGATAACATTTCAACTATAACAGGAAAAGCAGTTCATGACGCACTTGAAAATTTTTTCAAAATTGATACAAGCAGCATAAACAAGAGTAATTATGAATTTATATTAAAACACGAATTAATTAATTTGTTTAATAATTCTTGGACAAAAGCTTTGCCTTCTTTGCTGAATTTGGAGAACGATAAAAATACAATAAGGAATTACTATCAGAATAGCATTTATATGCTGCAGAATTTCATAGAGGATTTTCTAATTGCTTTAAGCTCTTTCATTAATGATGGAACTTTTCAGGATGCTTTTAATAAACTAAAGCCGCAAACTGAAGTTCATCTGTATTCAGAAAAACACAACGTTCATGGTTACCTTGATGCGATTCTTAACATAAATGGCGAAGTTTATATTATAGATTACAAAACAAGTTCAAAAGATAACATAACAGAAGATTACAAACTGCAGCTAGCAATATACTCTTTGATGTTTAATGAAAAATTCGGCAAGCTGCCAAATAAAGTCGGGCTTCATTTTTTAAGACACGGAACTAAAAAATATATAGATGTTTCTCAGGATCTAATAGATACTGCTGGAAGAGAATGCGAATTAATTAAATTTAATACTGAAAGTAACGATATAAAAGATTATGATAAAAATCCTGGGTCATGGTGCAAGTGGAAAGATGGCCAATGCAGCTTTTATGGTATTTGTTATGGTGTTAAAAAGTTAGAAGATTATAATGAGGAAAATTTAATCCAAATAAAAAGAAATTAAATAAGTTTTACATATTCTGGGCTGCTTAGAAAATCTTCTTTCTTTATTTCATCAACTATATAATAAACATACTTGTCTGTAATTCCAAATTCATTTTCTAATTTTTCTAAAAATTGCTCTACATCTTTAATTTCTCTGAAAATTCCTTCAAGCATGAAATCATAACCATTGTTTATTTTGTAAACACTATTTAATGACTTATCTAATAATAGGTGCTGTCTTAATTTATCTCTGTATTCTTTTGTTGTTTTTACCAATATGGTTGCTCTTGTATTATATCCTAATTTTGTAAAATCTATTAAAGAGGTGTATTTTTTTATTAAGCCGGATTCATAGGTCTTCAGTTTTTCAAATATTGTAGATACAGGAATAGATGTTTTTCTGCTCATCTTTGTCAAGGTTTCCCTTGCATTATTTCTTAAATTTGCTAAAATTAACATTTCTTTTTTATCAATCATTTTAAACCACCTCTAAACTATATATTTTTTGAAATATTTATAATTGATTCTTATAATTTATATAATACCTTATAATACAGTAAGGTTTATAGCTTTATGAATTATTTATCTTAAATATGAAAAGAAAAGTAATACAGTTGGCAGGAAAAACTTCTGTTGTGTCTTTGCCACATTCTTGGGTAAAGCGTTTTAATATAAAAAAAGGAGACGAATTGGACATAGAAGAGCTTGGAAATAATATTATGGTTAAACCTGTTAAAAACGGCAGCGAGGTCAGGACTATAAATATAGATATAGATGGCTTTAATGAAAGAACCTTAAGATACGCTGCTTCTGCCTTGCATAAATTAGGCTATGATGAAATTACCTTAGTTTATAGCAAGCCAAAATTAAATGATGTTGTACAGGACCTAATAAAGAACCTATTGCTTGGTTTTATTGTTATAGAACAGACATCAAAGAAAACTGTCTTAAAAAATATTGCTAACGAAGTAGAATCAGAATTTAATAATACATTGAGAAGGGCCTTTTTAGTTACAAATTCTCTAGCTTCATCAAGCCTTGATATGATAAGTTCAACACAATTTTCTAGCTTGAAATCATTGATTAATTTGGAGATGAGCAACAATCAATTAACCAGTTTTTGCCTTAGGTTAATTAACAAAGGGTTTTACAAAGAGCCAGACAAGCAGTTATTTATTACTACAATTATCTGGAATTTGGAAAAGATAGCAGACGAATACAAGTCAATATGCAATAATCTGTCCATGAATAATTATGAAATAAGTAAAGATATTCTAGATTTATACAAAGAAGTTAATAGTTTTTTTAATGATTATTATGAATTAATGTACAAATTTTCAATTGAAAAGGTAAATTCATTAGTTGATAGAAAGGAAGAATTATTTAATAAATTGAATAATATAAATACAAGAAATAAATTTGAATTACAGCTTTTAAATTCATTATCAACAATAGTTTCTAAGACTTCTGATTTATCTTCTTCTATATTTGCTTTACACCATTTGGAAATATAGCATTATGTAGTAAGCTTTTAGAAAATTCATAGACTAAATAGTTCAGGCTCAACATTTCTTTTTTTTGGATCTATGCTTAACTTGCTAACATTAAATTTTTTCCTGCCAAATAATTCTGTTTCTTCTTCTCCAAGTATCATAGATGCAGTTATTCTTCCTATAGCATCTGCAGTCATTATGCCTCTACCACTTGAACCATTTGCAATAACAAGACCATTTATTACTTCATCTATATTCGGTGCGCCTTCAGCACTATAGTCGTACATTCCTGCTGTTGTACCTTTCTCAATTGCTCTACTTAAGAAAGGAAAATATTCTATTAGTATGGGCATGACACAATTTCTAAAAAACTGTGGCTCTGGCTGAGGATCATTTTCTAATGTAAATGGTCTTCCTACGTTGTCAGAACAGCCAACTACAACTTCTCCTTCTTTTATTAGATATAAATAAATTCCTTTGTATGGAAGTATAGTAAATGGAAAATAACTATTAATGCACTTTATACTATCGAAATCTTTAGTTGCTAATTCATATAGCTGTCTTTTCTTTGTTCCCTTCAAGCCACTATGAATGCCATGTTTTCCTTCCAATAAAAATTGAGTATAAGCTCCAGTTGCCAAAACCACATTTTCTGCTAAAACTTTTCCTTTATCTGTTATTACACCATGCACTCTTGATAAGTCCATAAGCAAATGATTTGTTTCTCCATCAGATTTGTCAAAAACCAAAGACCTGACTTCACAGTTGTACAATTTGTTTCCACCCATTTCTAAAAATCTTCTTTCATAAAATCTTGTAAGTAACTCAGGATCTATTGAACCGCAATTTTTTCCAAACAAAGCGCATGTTATATCTTCTAATCTAAGTAGTTCTCTTGTTCGTTTTTCTAATTTTAAGTTCAGGTTTGGTAATAATTTTGTTATGCTAAATTCATCTAATATTTCTATATTTACGCCATTACGCAGCATTGTATCTATTGAAGTTTGATTTCTCGATCTTTGATCATCAGTCATTAACCATAGATAGCCCTCAAATTTTAAACCTAAATCGACTCCCGAGTCTTGATAATATTTGTAAGCCTCAATAGATGATCTGCAAAGATCTAAATTGGTTTGTGAAGCAACAGTATCACGAATTTTAGCTGCGCTTCTCTGAGTGTTTCCATGACAAGATGTTGATGCCTTGTCTAATAATAATATATCTTTTCCTGTTCCCAATCTTGAACTTAAATGATATGCTATAGAAGTTCCTATGACTCCTGAACCAACAATAACTACATCATAATTTTTCATAAAAATCACTTAGAACCAGTCAGTATCTTCTTCATACTCAAATGTTTTTTTTGTTAACTGTCCTTTTATTATATTAAATCTGTTTCTCATATGTTTTATTTTGTCTTCTATTTGTGGAAGATTGTACTGAAATTTTAGTTTTATATCTACATAATTTGATCTCATTCTGTAAAGTGTATTAATATCATTTAATAATTTGCTAATGTCATTACAGAAAGTTATTATAGCATCAAATTGTGTAACTGATCTAAATTCTCCAACATGTTTATCCTTCAATGTTGTTAAAGCATCTCTTAAACGATTTACCTTGTTCTTAACCATGCCATCTATGTAGTCAGACATCCAAACATGACTGGATAACACTCTTTCGCTTTGTTTGCTGTTGTATTTTTCTCCCAGTTCTTTTACTGTATTTTCAACGCCAACTAGAAAACCTTCTGCATCATCAAGTGTTGCCATACAATAGTGGTATTTTATTAATATTTAAATTTTATTAAAGCTCAGTTTATGTATTCTTAGTAGCTCTTTCCAAAGTAGCAGACAAAAGAAGCTTCTTTACCGCAATTAAAGCATCTCTTGCCTTTTAATTCAGGCTCGTCTAACGGGATTACTAATGATTTTGCGCCATCGCTTTTATTCTTTATATCTTCTTCGCAATTCATAGTATCGCACCAGTTCGCTTTTACTAGCTTCTTTTCTTTTACAGCTTTTTCAAATTCTTTCCAGTTATTAACTACAATAATATTATTTTTAATATATTTTTTTGCCTTCTCAAATAAATCTTTCTGCATTTTTTCTAATGAAATGCCAACTTCATTTTTTAAGGATTTTATTTTTACAGATGATTTCTTATTGTCATGTCTTGTAACAACAACAACACTGTCTTTTGCTATATCTTTAGGACCAATCTCAATTCTTAGTGGAATACCTTTTAATTCCCAGTCATTAAATTTCCAGCCCGGAGTATACTCTTCTCTATCATCAATTATTGGATTAAATTCTTTTAGCAATTTAGCGACATCATTGCAGGCTTTTAGTATTTTTTCTTTTTCTTTATCTATCAATATAGGTACAATAACTAATTTATTCTCTGCAACATTTGGCGGAATAACAAGACCTTTATCATCAGAATGCATCATTAGCATAATTCCTATTGATCTTGTTGAAAAGCCCCATGAATTTTGGTGAACTAACTTTGTTTTTTCATCTTTGTCTATAAATCTTATATTAAATGCTTCTGAAAAATTTTGACCCAAGTAATGGCTGGTTGCGCACTGTATTGCCTTTCCATTAGGTAGGAGTGTTTCTATGCTTAACGTATATTCTGCCCCTGCAAATTTCTCTTTCTTGGATTTTCTTCCTTTTATTACAGGAACAGCATACATATCTTCATATGTTTCAGCATAATAATTTAACATTTCCAGTGCTTCTTTCTCAGCTTCTTGCTTTGTTGAAAATGCGCTATGGCCTTCTTGCCATAAGAATTCTCTGGATCTTAAAAAAGGCGTGCTATGCTTAAATTCCCATCTGACCACGTTACACCATTGATTTAGCCTTAAAGGCAGGTCTTTATAGCTTCTAATCCATTTTGCATAAGCATTGTACATTATTGTTTCAGAAGTTGGTCTTATTGCTAGTCTTTCACTTAGTTTTGTACTGCCTGCTTCTGTAACCCATGCAACTTCTGGAGTGAAGCCTGCAAAATGTTTTGCTTCTTTTGTTAGCAGATGCTCTGGTATGAATAATGGAAAATAAACATTTTTTACGCCTGAATCTTTGAATTTTTTGTCTAAATAAGTCTGAACTATCTCCCATATAGCATAAGATCTGGGTTTTAGAATATAGCAGCCTGAAACATCTGTGTATTCTATCAAATCTGCTTTTTGCAATAGTTGGCTATACCATTCAGAGAAGTCATCATCTTTTTTTATTGTTATACCCTTTAAATCCTTTTTTTGCATGATTTTACAGTTATAAGCTATTTTATATAATTTATTGTGTTTTAAAAATACTTATTTATATTTGTTGTTTCTATTGTGTAGTAATATGTAATTTAAGATAATTTCAGCCTAGTACTTCAATAAAAATTATTAAAAAAAATTTTAGAATTTACACAATTATTGCATTATTAGACATAATATATTTTACTCTTGCTATATAAATCATTAAATTTGTTCTAGGTACAACACTATCTTTTATTTTTAATTCATCAGTTAATACTCTTAAGGCACTCTCCTCATCTAATTTTAATTCATCTTTTATTTCTCTAACTGCAACTTCAATATCTTCTGTTTTGTCCCTTTCAGTCTCTTTTATTCCCCATACTTCTTCTGCATATCTATGTAATCCATTTACATAATTATTAAGACCCGTACCATAATCCTTTTCTAGAACTCCTCCAAAAGCTCTCTTAGACATTCCTAAATAAAATTTTTCTCCTAATACCATTGCTTCTATTCCTTGAAGGATAGCAGCAGTATAATTTGGTTGTGTTGTTATTGGTTTTTTACCAGGGTTTTGATCTAGGCGCCTGCCATTTTCAATTTCTGTTTTTATATCTTCTTTGCCATTTATAATAATATTTTCTTTTGCATTTCTATATTCTATTTTCCCATTATGGTTTCTTGATCTTTCTTTTATGCCACGATTTTCTCTTATTGGCAAAATTTCTTTTCCTAAATACTTACTAATCTCAGTATATAATTCTGCTTCATGAGACTTTTCTATTACAGGATACATACTTCCATCAAGTTTAATTTTATCCTTTAGAGTTAATGCAAGATGATAACGCGCAAAGTAAAAATCCTTATTGCTTTCATGTAAACCTTGATTTCCAAGCACAAAATCTATTTTAATATGGTTTTTAGTTACATTTATCTTCTCTATAGACGGAAGTGAATAAAATGCAAATATTCCTTGTGATAATTTATCACTAATATCAAAACCAATTCTTCCATTAAATATTTCTGCAATTTTACCAACATCTTTTTTTTCTACAAATATAAGATCTCGGTCTTTTTCTTCATCATATTGTTTTAGCAATCTAATAAAGTTTCTTGCAATAACCCCAAATGCAACTTTGTGTGGATTATCATTATCGCCAGTATAGAAAGCACTAAAGTCATAAGCAATAGTTCCAACTTTAACATGTTTATGTATATCATAAATTTGTTTTTTCTCATTTCTAGGTATTTCTGTTCTCTCTTCTTTTCTTTCAGGCAAAATAGATTTTACAGGTGCCGAAGCAATTTTTACTAATTCAGATATTCCAAAATATTTCTTAAGTTCTGGTATGTCACTTTCAAGAACATAAAGAGAACCATCATCGCCTCTATATAATAATTTTTTCCCAATTAATTCTTCTCTTTTTTTAGCTAAGTCAGCATCACCTATCCCTAAAGATCTACAGATATTACTTCTACCTGTAATTTGTTTTTTCTTGTATTCTTCTGGTACTGCAGCCAAATCTTCAGTTACTATGTTGCTTCTGTCACTACCTTCTACTAACGTCCTAGATTCTCTATCCCCAAATCTTTGCGCTGCAGAAACTAAAAGTTCTTCACCACTTATTTTATTAATACCAATAATATCACCTATATTTATTGTACTTGTTATATGTGAAGGAATATAAGAAACTTGCAAAATACCATAATGATCTAATTTTTCTCTTGAAATTCTAAATGTTCCTACTAAACCATTTTGAGTATATATTTCAGCATGATCTCTTTTTAATAACAGTCTTGCCGTTGTTAACTTAGGAAATCCATATTTTCCTGCAATTGCGACAGGCATAGAATAAATATCATTAGAAACTATGCTTGCTATTGAACTAAAATTTTTGTCAGCTAAAATTAATTTGTTACGATTAAGATCTACTACAACTTCTTGAACCTGAGTAGGTTCTGTAATTTGTCCTATAACTGGAACATCGTAATTATTACTTGCAAGCCATTCCCAAATATCATGGTATAATTTTATTTGTTGTTCCATAATTGCCAATTTTTTAATACCAGAACCATATTTTTTTATTTTTCCTTGTTTTATCATTGCCTCCAATCCAAGGTCATCTAGATATAATGCTTTCATTATATCTTCCTTCTTGCTGTAAGATCTTCCTTCAGGTATACGAATATGATATAGTACAACAATTGGATGGAATAATCCCCTTTTCTTTTCCAAATCAACAACTTTTCTTATTTCAGCATCTCTGCCATTAATTGATACACCTATAGCTTCTTTGCCTTCAACAGCAGTAATCATATGATCCAATGAATATTTTTTTTCATTAAACACTAATTTATTATCTTCATATAATCCTTCAATTTTCAAATTAGCCAAAAACTTTGCAGCTTTTACACTTAGATCGTCTCCAGGGGAAATTGAATAATAACCTAAACTTGTATTAAATGCAGCTTCTATTTTTCTTTTTTCAGATTTTTTTATTTCAATATTATCAGAACTTCTGCTTGCTTGTTTTATAAGATCAATAAGATCATTAGTTAGAAAGACCCCTTCTCCCAAAGGAGCAAGGTCATCAATTTTAAATTCTCTAGAATTAGGAAAAACATCTCTGCCATTTATTTTTTTTATTCTTAACTTCTCAGGTTTGTCAGTTAGTGTTTCATATTCTAAGGTAAAATCTTTTCTAGATAATAATTTAACAATTTCTTCATTAGGTATTTCAATTGAACCTGTTGTTACTATTTCTGTATCTAAAAATACATTAAAATTTAAGCCATTAGAATTATATGCAAAAGCCAAAGAAGCTTCTCTTGGGATTAATCCCTCATTTACATCTCTGGTGTACATATAAAATAAATAACTACCAATATTCTTTCTTAATGCACTTGTTGGAGATGTATCTTTAAGAATTATAGAATCTAGATCTCTTACGTTTTTGGCTAACATCATAAAAACCTTGGAATTTCATTTTATAAAGATTTATGTACGTCAATTATAATTTTACAATAAAATCACAACTTATTCAGACAGTTTAAAGTAAAGTCTTTTTCTTCCTTGGCCTTTATTTTCTACAGAAACAAATTCTATTCTTTTTATCTCAGATGTGTTTTTAACATGTGTTCCGCCGCAAGGTTGTTTATCTATGCCTTCAATTTCTATTACTCTAAGTTCTTTCATATCGCCATAATCCCAGTCTAGTAACATAGATAGCTTTTCAGCCTCATCTTTTGGCATAAAAGTTATTTTCACGTCTTTATTTTTATTTATTTCTTCATTAGCTTTTTCAATATAACTTTTCATCTTTTCTCTGTCAAATTTCTCTAAATTAAAATCAAGTCTACTTTTATCTTCTCCTAATTGATTTCCTGTAAACATAGCGCCGCTTTCATTATGAATTACACTATCTAGGATATGTGCTGCTGTATGCATTCTCATTAATTTATATCTTCTATTCCAGTTAATAATACAACGAACTTTGTCACCTTCTTTCAACCCTTCTTTATCAATTTCATGTGAAATTTTTCCATCAAATTTTCCAACAAACACAATGTTATATTCTTGATCATTGCAAACAATATTTCCAGTGTCATGGGGTTGGCCGCCACTTACTGGATAGAAAGCAGTTTTGTCTAAAATTATATATTTTTCATCTTTTACATTTTCTATAATAGCATCAAATTCTTTCAAATAACAGTCTCTTAAATATAGTCCTTCTTGCATAAACTCAGTACTTTGCAAATATTTAAAAGGTTTATTAAAGATAAATCAATAGACATTAAATAATTAGATTCTTCATTTCATATTAATTTTTCTTAACTATTAGAGGACAAAAATTATGAAAGAGGATGAATGTTTATTCTGCAGATTAAAGAATGATAAAACAATAATTCTAAAGCAAACCAAGTCATTCTATGCAATATATGATATAAATCCAGTAAGTTTAGGGCACTGTCTGCTAATAGCAAAAAGACATGTGACTTATTTTTTCGATCTAAAAGAAGATGAAGTTTTAGATTATCATAATTTATTAAAAGAGTTAAAGAAAACATTGGATGATCAGTTCTCTGTTCATGGCTATAATATAGGGGTTAATGAAGGGAAAGCAGCTGGAAAAACTGTAGATCATTTAATATTGCACATAATTCCTAGGTATAATGGTGATATTTTGAATCCTGCTGGAGGCATTAGAAATATTCTAAAGCATAAAAGCTAAAACAAAATTTTAATTATAAGATTTACTGTAAAATAAACATAACTTATGCCTAAAAGAAATATTTATATAGCATCTTTAATGTTATTTTTATGTTAAAAATGAGGGGAAAATTTGTCTTTAATATTAAGAATTCTGTTAGAGGTGGTTTAATTGTATGATGAAAATTTGGTTTTGAACATAGTAAAAAATTCAAAGGAAATAATAATAGCTTTAGATCTAGACGGCAACGTCATATTTTGGAATAAGGCTGCAGAAGATATATTTGGTTATGAAGGAAAAGAAGTTTTAGGAAAATTATACCCGTTAGTGAAAAACAAATTTAGTTATGAGCTAGAAACAATATTAAATAAAACAAGAAATAAAGAAGCAATTACTTTTAGAACTCAAAAGCAAGACAAAGAAGGCAATGAACTAGACTTAATATTAAACACAAATCCATTGTATAAAAATGATCTGGTAATTGGTGTTTCAATAATAATACAGCAAGCAGATATATTAAGAAAAGTAAGTTATTTATCTATTGATATACAGCCAGAATCAAGAGAACCAAAAAGAACGTTTAATGTTATTAGGGATTTAATAATTGTGACTATAGCTGAAGATAAAAAAACCATAAACCAAATCTCAACTGACTCAGGTATAAACTGGAGGACAGTGGAGAAGCACTTGACATATTTAATAGGAAAAAAATTTGTTTCTGAAATATTTAGCTCTGAATATGTAAGGATTTTTGAGCTAACTACTCAAGGCAAGAATCATGTTGCAAAATTAAAAACGGAGAACTATAAAGATTGCGATAAGAAAACATGAAAGTTTTGATGTTCGGTTGGGAGTTTCCACCATATACTTCTGGTGGTTTAGGTACAGCCTGCTATGCTTTGACTAAAGGACTTGCAAGAAACGGCTTGGATATTACTTTTGTTGTTCCTTATTTGCCAGAAGATCAAAAAGTAGAATTTGTGAAATTGGTTGGAGCAAATACAATTGCTAATATTACAATTATACCTGTTAATTCTACTTTGACTCAGTACTCAACATTTGAAAGCTATGAAGAAAGAATTGCAAAATTAAAGTCTGGGCTTAGGGATTTATATGGACACAACTTGTATATAGAAGTTATTAGATATTCTATAGCTGCAGCACAACTAGCATCACAATATGACCATGATGTTATTCATTGTCATGATTGGATGACGTATCAGGCAGGAATGAATGCCAAAGAAATTTCTGGCAAGCCATTGATAATACATATACATAATACTGTTTTTGATAGATCTAGTTTAAAACCAAATGAAATAGAATATCAAATAGAAAGAATGGGGTTTGAAAATGCAGACAAGATAATTGCTATAAGTAATAAAATTAAAAACACTCTAGTCTCAAAGTATGGAATAGAACCAAATAAAATTTCTGTTGTGCATTGGGGAATAGAAGAAGAAGATCCTGATTATCATTTAGAAGTCAAGAAGCCATTTAATACTAAAATAGTAATGTTTGTTGGCAGAGTTACATTGCAGAAAGGGCCTGATTATTTTGTTGAGGCTGCCAGCCAAGTTCTAAAATACGAGCCAGACACAAGATTTGTTGTTGTTGGTAGCGGAGATATGCTTCCAAGAATTATTAACAGGGCAATCGAACTTGGTATTATTGACAGGTTTAATTTTACAGGCTGGTTTAGCAAAAGAGATGTCTACAAAGTCTTTAAGTTGGCAGATGTATTTGTTATGCCTTCTGTTTCTGAGCCTTTTGGTCTTGTTGCACTTGAAGCTCTGAAAAACAATGTTCCTGTTATAATATCTAAGCAGTCAGGGGTTTCAGAGGTTTTGAAACACTGTCTTAAAGTTGATTTTTGGGACGTTAATGAATTATCAAACAAAATAGTTTCTGTGCTTAAATACAAAGTATTATATCAAGAATTAAAAAACAATGGCTTTAATGAAGTAAATAAGTTTAATCTTGATGAGCCTGCAAAAAAAGTTATAACAGTTTATAATGAGGCAAGACAATGGTAAGTGTCTGCTTTTATTTTCAAGTGCACCAGCCGTTTAGATTAAGAAAGTATAGTATTTTTGACATAGGCTCTAGTGATTATTTTGAGGAAAAACATCATTTAAAGCTAAATAATGAAGCAGTACTAAGAAAAGTAGCCAATAAGTCTTACCTTCCTGCAAATAAATTAATGCTGGATTTATTAAAAAGACATCCAGAATTTAAATTAAGCTACTCTTTGTCAGGAACTGTTTTAGAGCAACTTGAAAAATATTATCCAGAAGTAATTGACTCTTTTAAAAAATTGGTTGACACAGGAAGAGTAGAGTTGCTGTCTGAAACATACTATCATTCTTTGGCTTTTTTGTATTCAAAAAAAGAGTTTAAAGAGCAGGTTAATCTCCATAAAGAAAAAATTAATGACATATTCAGTTATAAACCAAGGGTTTTTAGAAATACTGAATTAATTTATAATAATGAGCTTGCACAGTTTATAGAAGGTATGGGCTACAAGGCAATATTGGCAGAAGGATGGGAGAGAGTTTTAGGTTGGAAAAGTCCAAATTTTGTTTACAGACCTAAGAATTGCAGTATAAAATTATTATTAAAGAATTATAAGCTGTCTGATGACATTGCATTTAGATTTTCTGAAAGAAGCTGGGAAGAATGGCCTCTAACAGCTGACAGATATGCGCAATGGATAAGTGCAATAAATGGAAATGGTGAATGCGTTAATCTTTTTATGGATTATGAAACTCTTGGAGAACATCAGTGGCATGAAACAGGAATATTTGATTTTATGGGTAAACTTCCTGAAGAGTTGCTCAAAAATCCAGACAATAATTTTAAGACTCCTTCTGAAGTTGCAGACAGCTACAAAGTTAGAGACGAGATAGATATTCCTCATTTTATTTCATGGGCTGATCTGGAAAGAGACACTTCTGCCTGGCTTGGAAACAAAATGCAGCAGGAAGCTCTGCAGAAATTATACAATGTAGAAAAAATTATAAAGAAAAATAGCAATAAGCACCTTGTAGAAGCTTGGCGCAAAATGCAGACAAGCGACCACTTTTATTATATGTGCACTAAGTGGTTTGCGGATGGGGATGTGCATAAATATTTTAATCCTTATGATAGTCCATATGATTCATTCATAACTTTCATGAATGTGCTAAATGATATAAATTTAAGATTGGAAGACAAGAAAAGAGGTGATTAAAATGAAAAAAATTAAATCTGTTTCTAGACCAAAAGAAAGAGCTGAGATTTGGGTCACAAAGGAAGTTTATGGTGAAACTCCGGAAAAGTATCATTTTGTCCTTGCAAATGGAGAGAAACTAAAAGATCTGAAGGATCTCATGCATGCTTTAGAAAAAATACCTGAAGATGTATTTAGGCATCATGTTAATGATATGAGGAATGATTTTAGTAGTTGGGTTAAAGATGTTTTTAGAGATGATTTCTTAGCTAATGAGTTAAAGAAGTTTAATAATAAGTTGGAGACTGAGCTGGCTTTGCATAAGTATATTAATAACAAAATGGAGAAAATAATTAAGAAATTGGCAAAATAAAAAAATGGGTGTTGATATATTGAGTAATGTTCCAAAGGATAAAATATTTTGGCTAGCAGACGGCAGAAGTGTATCTGGTATAAATGAATTATATAGTGTATTAAAGCATCTGCCGAATGAATTATTTTCTCAGCATGTTAACGACAGCAAAAATGATTTCTATAACTGGGTTAGAGATGTTCATCAGGATAAAAAATTAGCTGATGATCTGTTAGAATGCAATACAAAAGAAGCAATGTTGTTTTGCCTTAAGTTTAAAATAGAGCAGGCAGAGAGCTTATCAATCCTGAATGAGATTCCAAGGGAAAATGTTCTTGAAAAAGTCAAAAATGTAACTGCAAAAAAGCTTTTGGTTACAATGTTAGATCCTGCAATATTTCAAAAAAAAGTCACTAAGCCAGTCACTAAAACTAAAAATAATAAGAATATAAGCGTCAATGAGACTAATGAAAAACTTAATAAAGCCCAAATAAAGAAGATAAAAGCAGAGACAAAAGATCAAATAATGCAGAGATTAAAAGAGGTGTATAAGTTTGATTAAAGGAAAATCAATAGGAATAATTTCAATTAAAGGCGGTGTTGGTAAGACAACTTCTGTTGTTAATCTAGCTTATGTTTTAACTCATGACTTTGGTAAAAAAGTTGCTGTTATTGATGCTAATTTTTCTTCTCCAAACATTTCTTTGCACCTGGGAAATATAAACGGAAGGCATTCTGTACATGAAGTTTTAACTGGAAAAACAAAGTTGAACGACGCTCTGAAAGAGCATGAATTTGGTTTTCATGTTCTCCCTGGAGGTTTGGGAAGCAGCATTAGTTCTTCAAACTACCTGAAGCTAAAGGAAAAAGTCCAGCAGTTAAAGAACCATTATGATGTTGTTTTATTAGATTCTTCTCCAACATTAAATGAAGAATTGTTGGCAACAATTGCTGCTTCTGATGACTTATATGTAATAAGCACTCCGGATTTACCAACTTTAAGCACAACCCTAAGGGCTGTAAAGCTTGCTAAAGAAAAAAACATGAAAATTAAAGGCATGATTTTGAATAAAGTAAGAGGCAAAGACTTCGAGCTTAAACCTGCAGACATGGAAAGACTAAGCGGTGTGCCCTTACTTGGAATAATTCAAGATAATGTCAGAGTTTTAGAGGCTTTAAGTAAGGTTAAACCAATAACAATGATAAATCCAAATTCTAGTGTTTCTTTGTCTTATAAGAGTATGGCTGCCAAAATGGTTAATGCTTCTTACAAAGAACCGCCATGGCATCAGAAGGTTGTCGGGTTCTTGAAAGACGATTTCAGCAAATTAGCAACCCATAATTTTAGTAAGAGTTTGGCTTATTATAAATGAGCATATTAAAATTTTTTAGAAAAAAAGCAGGAATTTTATTTTTAGCAGCTAGTTTAGCAACAAGCGGAACACTTTATTTTAAATATTTACAATTAGATGGTACAACTGAATATAAAAAAAGATTAAGAATTGATTCTATTATTGAAGATATAAAAGGAGTGCATTCAGACGTTCAGGAAATGAATAGATGGCATAAGGATATCAGAGAAAATATAAAAAATGACAAATATCAAGATGTTTTACTTTCAGCAAAGTGGCTTTTAGATGGAGAAAAACAAGTTAGTGTCAGAATTAATATTATAAAAAATAAATTAAAAAAATTAGAACCAGAACTTGAAAAATTATATAAAGGTGAAAAGAATATAACAATACAATATAAAGATATTTTAGAAAAAGTATTAAAATTAGAAGACAAATTGGATTTGTTAATTAAATTAACAGAAGAATGTATAGATACAATAAAAGGATTAATATTAGAAGAAGATATTAATGCAACAAGAGAATTGGTTCATTTAAAATCTAAAAGTATTGGAAGAAGTTATTATCTCTTAAAATTTGACATAGAATTAGATAAACTACATAAAATTTTAGATGAGATTAAAAAAATATTTGAAGAATAATTACATTCTAGAACTTAAGTTCAAGCTAAACACCATGTCTTCTAGTTTGTTTAGGTTCCATTTAATTGCATCTGATTTTTTTCTTAATTCGCCGTTTCTTAAATCAAATTTCAAGAATTCACCATAAATATCCTCTACTACTTCTTTAATTCTTAACACACTCTTGAAATCCTTTTTTATAGCATCGTGAACTGCCTTTCTTCCTAGTTCTCCTGTTAAGTCAGCTAATCCACTAAGAAAAGCTTCTACTTCAACATCTAATTCTTTCTTTGTAGGCAATTTTTCATTTTTAATTAATTCATAAAATGTTATAGCTTCAACATATTCCTGAAATGCAACACCACTTATTCCTGTGTCATAATTTTTTCTTTTATCTAGTAATTTTATTTTATTTTTAATATCTTTAATTAATTTTAAAGCGCCATTTAAGTCACCTCTATGAACAGAATAAATAATTTGTTTGGATAAAGTTATTATTTCTCTAGAAACTTGTATTGTTTCTTCTCTTTTTGCTTCAAACTCATTTAGTTCTTTTCTTATAGCTTCAAACTCTGATTTGTTTAACATATTCTTACCACCACACTAAAATATATAAGTCTTTGGATGATATTAAAACAAACTTTTAGCACTTTCTAAAGTATTGGATTTTTCTATTTTATTCTTAACACTAAGAGTTCTGTCTGTAACAGCCACTAGCATGTTGCTAAGCAATTCATTCAAATCTCCATGAATAACTCTTTTAACAGCCTCTTTTTCTATATCTTCCTTATAAGTAGGATTCTTATTAGGATTAAATAGATCATTATAGCCAATAACTTTTGTTATTTGCGTATCTAATATTTTAACAATTTCAAGATCTTTTTCTAAATCATCAATTAATTTTTGAATTTCATCTTTCTTGGTTTTCTTATTAACCTTTTTTAGAGCACTAAGTATGGGATCATAATAATGGTTCTCTAAATTTGCCAAAAGATTTTTTAATTCTAGTCCATGATTGTTGATTAATCTTACTTTGCTTCCTATTGCTTTTATCACATCTTCTTGTTTTTCTTTCTCATTTTTAAAATCTTGATGTAGTCCCAGGTCTTTTATTAAAACCTTGACATAATTGCTTATAGTTTCTGATTCACTTTGTATTTTATCTAAAGCCAGGTTGTTAATATCAACTTTAGCAGAATCCAGAATATCTAATAATTCCTGTTTCTCTTGAGGATTGAATTCTACAATAGGTTTATCTTGTTCTGCAACATTTTTTTCTTGAGTATGTTCTTCTGCAACTTCTTCAGTTTTAATTTCTTCTTTAGATTCTTCAGGTGCCTTTCTAACACTCTTTACAGGAAATTCCTGTTCTGAAAATAAATTTTTTATCTTGTCTAAAAAACCCATAAAATTATAGATAGAACCATATTTTTATAGTTTTCTTATACAGAAAGCAAGTTCTTTAAATATTCCATAATTTATTTATTAAAAGAAACAAGACCTGCAGCTCCGATTAATCCAGATCCAGAACCAAGCTTATTTTTTACTATTTTAAAGCTATTCTTATTTACAGGTATAGAATAAGATTTAACTTTCTTGTTTAATAATTTATAATCTAAGTAATTGCTTAGGCCACCGCCAATTACAATAATCTCAGGATTAAATATGTTAACTATGTTTGCAATGTTTACAGCTAAATATTTATAGAATTCTTTGCTTAGATTCTTAGATAATTTTTTCTGTTTTTTAATTACAGCATTTGCACTGCATAATTCTTCAAATTCAGCTAGTTTTTTATTATTCAAGAATATCAAGTTATGTCCTAGTTCTCCAGCTCCACCATCTGTTCCTCTATATAATTTATCATCCAATATTAATCCTGCGCCTATTCCTGTGCCAAGAATTAAGCCCACAACATTAGAGTGATCTTTTCCTGCTCCATATAGGTATTCAGCAAGTGTAAAGCACTTTGCATCATTCTCTATAGATGTTGGTTTATTAAATTTTTCACTAATAAATTCATTTAGATTTACACCAATAATCTTTTTGATATGCGACATGAACAATATTTTTCCAGATTTGTCTGCAATGCCAGGAATTCCAATACCAATTCCCTGAACATCATGAACAAATACTTCTGATATGCAATGTTCAATGTTCTGTAATATCAAGTATTTATTAGTAAAAGATAATGTCTCTGCTCTGCTTATATTTTTTACTACACCATTTTCTATTAGTGCAGCTTCTATTTTTGTCCCGCCAATATCTACACCTATTACTTTCATTTTAATTTACCTGGAGATTTTATAAATTGCCAGTATATAGGAACTTTAAACCTTTTAGCCTTTAATTTTGTTATTTTTGGAAGTTTTCTAAAGTTTTTATTTGGTATAAACCTATTGCCATTTAAATAATAATAAGCCATTCCATGTCTTTTTTCCAAATCTTTATAGTTTGATGGAACTCCTTCTGGCATTAAGTTTGCCATTATTAAAAACCTGTTTCTGTGATTAATAGTAACATGCCAGGCTTCATAAGGAACATAAACTCTAGTTCCTGCTTTTGCGTGTATGACTAGAAAATATTTTTTGGTTTCAAATATATAAAGCGCTTCTCCATAAAGAACCTCATATATTTCTACACCTTTGTGATGATGCCCTTTTGTTTTATTGAATTCCTTTCCTATAAATGCTGGTGGCATTACTGTAATATCATATCTCATACCATGCAAACTAAATATATCTCTATGTTCAGGCATGTGAATATTTCTATACATGTAATATAATTCTTTAGGACCATTGCTTTCTTTATCCATTAAAACATTTTTCATGTCATTTAAATTCCTAATATCGACTTTAGGTATAAATAATGTTTTAGAAACCAAATTTCTTGTTTTTAAATTATAAAATAGTTTTAAACCTGAATTTTTTTCCAAGTTTATCATAAATCTAATTCCTCCTTATGAACAATCAATTTTTGATTTAATCTATTTTCATAATTATTTATATTTTTAATATGCAACAATCCTGTTTTGGCCCCTTTATGCTGAATGACTGATGATGAATTTAACAAACCTAATTTTACTGCGTCTTCCACATTTTGGTTTTTTATAATAGAAGCAACAAAGCCAGAGCAAAAAGCATCTCCAGCTCCCAATGTACTTTTAATTTTTATATCATAAGGCTTAGCATAGTAAATTTTTTTGTTATTAAATACAAATACATTTTCTTTTCCATTTGTTACTGCAATTGTTTTTGGGCCCAAATCATTAATTGACATCATTATTTCTCTTATATTTTCAAAATTTTTAGACAGAATTTCAGATTCTTCTTTGTTTAGCAATAAAATATTCACATATTTGAATAAAGACTTTATTTCTAGTTCTTTGCTTCCTGGATTCATTGCTACTTTTATTCCTTTTTTGTGAGCATAAACCAATAGGTCTTTTAACATTTTTATTGAATTTCCCCTCAATGCTGTTATATACAACCACTTTGTTTTCATTTTATTAAAATGTTTTAATTTTATGTTTTCTGAAGCACCTCTGTATGTAAATATTGTTCTGTCTTTTTCTTTCCATATAACTATAGACATTGCTGTACCTAATTTATCATCTGTTTGAATAAAACCCGTATTTACATTTTCATCCTGCAGCGTTTTTTTTACAGAGTAACCTGGGCCATCATTTCCTACTTTGGTTAATATTGCTGTTTTTATTCCAAGTCTTGAAAATGAAACTGCAGTGTTTGTTGCTCCACCACCAGTTTGAATAAATGGTTTTTCTATATCAAATTTATAGCCGCAATCTAGACATAAGTAATCTTGTTTTTTCTTAAGAAAGCTAGCATCTAAGAATATGTCTCTTGTTGCAGAGCCCACAGTTATGACGTCAAACATTTTACCTCTTTTACAATTTTAAAACTATGGGACTATTTAAATTTTGGGTTGTTCACAATTTAAACCCAAGATTTATATACAAAAACTTATTCTATATATAATAATTAAGAGGTGGTATTTATGAAAGATAATTGTAATTATAACAAAGCAAAACTTCTGATTCATTTATGTCCTTTAAGACATAGATTGGAAAAATATTACGTACCAGATGCAGAAAAAGCAGGTCATCCTTTATGTGCAGCAATATATAGAGAACTAGCTGGAGATTTAAAGAAATATGAAGATAAATTAAATGCTGCAATAGAAGGTTTGTCAAAAGAGGGAAAATTCAAGTAAGGTTTTTGGTGATTAAATGGCTGTTGTTGGTTTTATTGGTTTGGGAAGAATGGGTTCCCGTATGGTCATGAATTTATTAGATAAGAAACAAAAGGTTGTTGTTTATAATAGATCTCCAGAACCAGTTAGAGAATTGTCAAAAAAAGGTGCAATTCCTTCATATTCTTTGCATGAATTTGTAAGTAAACTTTCCAATAAAAAAATAATTTGGATTATGGTAACTTCAAGTGCTGTTGATTCTATAATAGCTGACTTAATTTCTTTGTTATCAAAAGGAGATATAATAATTGATGGCGGAAATTCTTATTATAAAGATTCAATTAGAAGATACAATAAATTAAAAGAGCATGGAATAAATTTTGTTGATGTTGGAACTTCTGGTGGATTAGAAAGTGCAAGGCACGGTGCTTGCCTGATGGTTGGCGGTGATAAAAATATATACAAACAATTAGAATTTTTGTTTAGGAATTTAGCAGTTAAAGATAGTTATGGATATATGGGAAATGCTGGTGCAGGCCATTTTGTAAAAATGGTGCACAATGGTATAGAATACGGAATGTTAGAAGCACTGGGAGAAGGATTTGAAGCACTTAATAACCATAAAAATAAATTTGGTTTTAATCTTGAAGAAGTAGCTAGAGTTTACTCTCATAAAAGCATTATTGAATCAAAGTTAGTAAATTGGTTGAATAATGCATTAAAAAAAGATCCAGGTTTAAAGCACGTTAAAGGTATTGTTCCTCATGGCGAAACTGAGGAAGAAATGAAGCACTTAGAGAAACTTTCTGAAATGCCTGAATTGCATCAGGCAATTCTTGAAAGAATTAAATCCAGAAAGAAGGAAACTTTTAGAGCTAAAGTTGTTGCTAGCATTCGCAATGAATTTGGTGGGCATAAATTTGAGAGGAAATAGTATTATTAATTTTAAAAATAATTATATTTGTCTTGCAGCTAGTGCAGTTCTTATTACATTATCAAGAGCTGCCATGAAAAAACTTAATATCTATAATTTAAATTATTTTCTTTCAATTATTATATAATTCTTAAAGTATATTTAATAATTTTTTATTAAAACAGCTCTGGCTGGTGCGCCATCTGTCCCGATTAACCTTAATGGCAAACATACTAATTGATAATTTCCTGCATTTACATTGCTTAAATCTAAGCCTTCAATAATGGCTACATTATTTGATAGTAAAATTCTATGTACTTCCTGTGTCCCAGAATGGAATTTCTGAATACTCAAGTAATCTATACCAACGCACCTAATTTTTTTAAGTGCTAGGTATTTTGCTGCATCAAACCCTAAATGAATATAGTTTTCATTGAATTTATTGAAGAATTTTGAATTTCTTGTTTTAAGTAATATTATTTCATTTCTTTTAATTTTAAATTTTACAATGTCTTCTTTTTTAATTTCAAAAATTATATTTGTTAGATCAATAACTCTGCATTTTCCGATTAGATTGCCTAAAGGTATTTGATCAACTGTTTTACCTTTATTGTTAATATGTCTGGGAGAATCAACATGAGTTCCTGTATGAGTACTAAAACTCAGCAATGACTCATTTGTATTACTATTTGGTATAAAATTAACTTGCTTTATTTTAAAATCAGTATTATTTGAATATACAATCATTCCTTCTTTTAATTCCATACTTATATCATATATTTTCATTTAGTAATAATACCAAGATCTCTTATATTTATTAATCAGTATCTCAGCAGTAGCAGGACCCCAGCTTCCAGATTTATAAACTTCTAAATTATTTACAGCTTGAAGTTTTTTTATTACAGGATCAACAATTTTCCAGGCATTTTTTGTTTCTTCCCAGCTTGTAAACTGAGTCAGATTTCCTTCCATCATATCAACAATAAGTTTTTCATATGATTCTGCTGTATTTCCATAGATGCATTCATAACAAAAATCCATATTCACTCTGCCAACTTCCATAGTCAAACCTGGTTTTTTTATATTAAAATGAATGTATATGTGATGTTCTGGCTGTATCTGTATTATTAATTCGTTTGAAGACATATTTAATCTTTGATTTGCAATGCATCTTAAGTCTCTAAATTTTATATAAACTAGAGCCATTTGTTTCTTCAATTTTTTGCCAGTTCTTATGTAAAAAGGAACACCTTTCCATCTTGAATTGTTAATAAATAACTTTAAAGCTGCAAATGTTTCAGTATTCGAATTTTGATTAACTTTTTCTTCAGTCCTGTATCCTTCATATTGTCCGAAAGCAAAGTCTTCAACTTTTATTTTTTCCAGTAATCTTGTTTTTTCTCTCCTCATGTTTTCAGCATCAAAAACCCCAGGGCAGTCCATTGTAACCATATTTAATATTTGTAATAAGTGATTCTGCATCATGTCTCTAACAGCTCCTGCTTTGTCATAGTAAGAGCCCCTATTTTGTATGTCAATATCTTCTGCTACTGTAATTTGTATATGATCAATATAATTTCTGTTCCATACAGGTTCAAATATTGTATTTGTAAACCTAAATACTAAAATATTTTCTATTGTTTCTTTGCCCAAGTAATGATCAATCCTGAATATTTGTTTTTCATCAAATGCTTTTTTTAATATCTTATTTAGATTTTTAGCTGTATTCAAGCTAGAGCCAAAAGGTTTTTCAATTACAATTCTTTTCCATCCTTCTTTTTGATTATTCAGTTTGTATTGCCTAATGAAATTAATTAAGTTCTGGTAATTTTCAGGCATAGTTGCAAAATAATAAATCCTATTTTCCTTTAAACCATGCTTTTTCTCCATGTTCGAAAGAAAATTGCTTAAAACATATAATCTGCTTTCATCATTAAATTCGCTTCTGAAATAATAAATATGAGATGCTAAATTATTCCATATTTTTTCATCCAGATTTTTAAAGTTCTTCTTGTAGAATTTTTTTAGTTCTTCTAAATAATTTTCATTATCAAAATCCTTTCTTGCAATGCATGTAACAATAAAATTTTCACCTAATGATTTATTTTTATACAAGTTGTATAATGCAGGAATAAGCTTTCTCTTTGTAAGATCTCCAGTTGCTCCAAATATTACAAAATTAAAATCATCATGTTTTTGCATCTTATCTAAATCTTGCCTTGTAACTATACCAGTCTTCAAGGAATTTTTTTTGTCCTATGTCTGTTAATGGATGTTTGTAAAGTTTTTCAAAGACACCATATGGTACGGTACATACATCAGCACCAATCACTGCTGCTTCCACAACCTGTCTTGCAGTTCTAACACTAGCTACTAAAATCTGAGTTTTAAAACTATAATTCATGTAAATTTTTTTTATTTCTTCTACCACACGCATTCCATTATCATTCTGATCATCTAATCTTCCTATAAATGGACTAATAAAATATGCACCATTTTTAGCTGCTAATAGTGCTTGTGATGCTGAAAAACATAGAGTAACATTGACTCTTACTTTTGCCTTTGATAGTATCTTGCATGCCTTTAGCCCTTCTTCTATGCATGGAATTTTAACAACAACATTTTTAGATATATTTGCTAATTTTAGTCCTTCCCTTGTCATATCATCTGCTTTTTCGCTAACCACTTCAAGGTTTACTATACCATCTGTTCCTTTAAACACTTCTAGAATTTCTTTGACTAATTGATCAAAATTTTTATTTTCTTTTGCAGCCAAACTTGGATTTGTTGTTACTCCGTCTAATACTCCCAAAGAGAAGGCTTTTCTTATTTCGTCTATGTTAGCTGTGTCTAAGAATATTTTCATTTTTACCTCTTTTTAATTGATAAACATTGAGAAATATATAAACTTTGTTAAATCTTCTGCATAACTATAATTTTTAGGCAAGAATGTTACAAGGCTTGTTTTGTTACTACCATAAGATTTATAAAAATAATTACTCTTTGTATTATATGAGTCATGAAGATAAATATCAATACGTAATGGGAATAGCTCGTAATTTATACACTTTAAGACATTTAAGAAATAGAATTTCACAAAGAGAAGTAGCTAAATATATTCACTCTAGATACCCAAGAATACGTGCAAATACTTTTCAATCAACATATATACACTATTTTGAAAATCGCAATATTACATCAAGTAGTCTGGAATCCGCCTTAGACAGTATTGAGCCACATAGAACATTTCTATGTTTATATATTGAAGCACTTAAACTAAATGAAACGCAAAGAGAATTTTTAGTAAGTAGGCTTCCACAAGGATTTAATTTAGAACCTGATGAAGAAATTCTTGCTAAGGGAAAAGAGAAATTTAAACCAAAACTTATAACTACAAAGTTAAGAGGCCTGCCTGAACCAGTTAGGAAAAGAGTTGAAACTTTAATAGACAGACTTTATGAAAGATACGTCATGAGTAGAGATTAAATAAAATTCTTGACGGTTTTAACAATTGCTTCAGCATCTATTTCATATTTATTTAATAATACATCTGGTTTGCCAGAGTGAGGTATTTTTTTAACAGCAAGACTTTTTACTGGAATACTTATTTCAGATAGCTCATGCATTATCATCTCAGAAATTCCACCTTCTTGATAGTGGTCTTCCACAACCAGAACTTTATTTCCTGATTTTTTTACTAAGCTTAAAAATTTCTTACTGTCAAAAGGTTTAATACAGTAACAATCTACAACAGCAACACTTACTCCTCCTTCTTTTAATAATTTGTAAGCCTTTAATGACTCATGTAAGGTTATACCAGCACCAACTATAACTAATTTATCTTCATTTGAGTATCTTAAAACTTTAAAGTTTCCAATTTCAAATTTTTCATTATCATTGTATATTATTTGTGTTTTTGGTCTTGTTGTTCTGATGTATTTTAATCCTTTAGTTTTATAAGCCAATTCAACTAATTTCTCTGCAGAAACAGCATCAGAAGGATATAATATAATGCTATTAGGTAAAGATCTGAACATTGCTATATCTTCCAAGCCCATTTGTGATGGCCCATCTTCCCCTATAGAAATGCCTGCATGAGAGCCACAGAAAGTTAAATTGCAATTTGATAAAGCAGACATTCTCAATTGATCATGCGCTCTAGAAAGGAAGCAGGCAAATGAAGAAGCAAATACGTTAAATCCTTTTACAGATAAACCTAGAGCCATGCCTATCATATTTTGCTCTGCTATATAAGCCTCAATAAATCTGTTTGGTTTTTCTTTAATTAAAAGTTCTGCAAATGTGGAATTTTTTACTTCACCATCTGTTGCAATAACCCAGTCATCTGATTTAGCTAATTTAACCAAAGCCATTCCATATGCCTCTCTTGTAGCAACCATCTCATTTAATTTGTAATTTGTTTTTATTTGCGAATTTATTTTTTTAAAACTAACATTAATCTGTTTTGGATTTTTTATTTTTATTTTAGGCAATTCTGGATCTGGTATTTCATCTAATGCTTGCTCAAGTTGTTCTTGATTTAGTGCTTTTCCATGCCATCTTTCTTTGTTTTCTACAAAAGAAACCCCTTTTCCTTTTAGTGTCTTAGCTATTATTACTGTTGGTTTTTTTGTTTCTTTTTTTGCTTTTGAGAATGCTTTTATAATTTCCTTTATATCATGACCATTAACAATAATTGCATTCCATCCAAATGATTCAAATCTTTTTTTATAAGCATTTAAATTATGACCTAGCATGGTTTCTCCGCTTTGTCCTAATCTATTTACATCTATTATTGCACATAAATTGCTTAATTTACAATGCGAAGCCAATTCTGCAGCTTCATAAACAGAGCCTTCTGAACATTCGCTATCACCTAATAAAACATAAGTTCTAAATTTTCTTTTTTGTAATTTTGATGCTAAAGCCATTCCAACGCCTATAGATAAACCTTGACCTAAAGAGCCAGTTGCAACTTTTACCCATTTTAATGAATTGGGCAATGGATGTCCTTCATATGGGCTTTCAAATTCTCTTAAACTCATCAAATCTTTATTTATGCAGTCTGTTCTATATAAACATGAGTATAATATTGGGCCTGCATGGCCTTTGCTTAATACAAACTCATCATTGTCTGGATTAAATGAATTCTTTATATCATACTGCATCTCATTAAAAAATAAAACTGACATAATTTCAGCGCAAGATAAGCAAGTAGTTGGATGGCCACTTCCTGCTTTGGTAGTCATTTTAAGAACATCCCTTCTAAGAATATTTGCAACGTATTTTAATTGATTTATTATTACCATTTTTCAATTTAAATAATAATAAGACTTATTTAAAACTTATCTTAAAGCATTATTTATTTCTTTAATTGATTTTTTCATATCTTTGCTTTTTTTTAAAAATGAACCAATGGCAAATAAATTTGCTCCATTATTTTTGCATAATTTAATTGTTTTAGGGTTAATATGGCCATCAACTTCTATATTACCTTTATAATTCATTCTCAAGCTTTCTATTTTGTTTAAAGTTTTAATTAAAAATCTAGCCCCATACATTCCAGGATGTACTGTTAATATTAGAATGTGATCCAAATATTTTAAGTAAGGTAAAACAAGCATAATGGGAGTTTCAGGATTCAGAGCAAAACCAAATTTCTTATTTTTGCTTTTTACAAATTTAATCAATTCTAATGGTTTTTTTACTTTCTCAAAATTTACAATTAAGACATCAAATTGATTATAATTTTCCTTGATCCATTCTTCAGGATTATTTATCATTAAATGTGCTTCATATTTAAGATTTTGAGGCAGTTTAAATTTAAACCAGTTACTTTTATTTTTCACAAATTTTCCATCCATAATATCAACTTGAAAATAATTAAAATGTTTTTCATACTTATTAATTAAATCATCCAATTCATTTTGATTTTTTGATATCAATGTTGGAATTATTTTGTATTTCATATATTTTTCCTACAACTATTATTTTTATGTAACAACCGTATTTTATATAACACAATTATTTTTCCAATTTTTTAATCTCATTGATTCTTCTTTTGTATCTTTTCAGTGCTTTGAATTTAGTTTCCAAAAACATTTTTACAATTATTTTTGCTTTGTCTAAATTAGTGTATCTTCCCTGCAAACATATTATATTACAATTATCATCTCTTCTAGCTAAATAAGCATCTCTTGTATCTTCAGCTAATGCTGCTCTTATTCCTTTAACTTTATTTGCTACAATGCAAACACCTTGGCCAGATCCGCAGATTAGAATTCCAAAAGAATTTTTATTTTTGGCCACAGCTTTTGCTACTCTATTTCCATAAATAGGGTAGTCATCATTTTCTTGATATTTCTTATTTCCAAAGTCTATAACTTGATATTTTAATTTAGTTAAATAAGGTTTTAATTTTTCCTTTAACTTAAAACCAGCATGATCTGCACCAATAAATGTTTTCATTTTTTAATTAGCTTCAAGGCTTGTTCTACAGTTTTATTGCCAAACACAATTGCTTTTACTGCATCAGATATCTTTAATGGATGTTCAGACTGCCATACATTTCTTCCAATAGCAACCCCAGATGCTCCAGCCTTCATAACATTGTAAACATCAGAAAGAAAGTCCTTTACATCTTTTTTCTCACCTCCAGCAGCAAACAATTTTGAATTTCCAGAACTTTTTACAATCCACTTATAGCCTTCTGAATCTCCGTTGTATTTTATTTTTATAAAGTCAGCACCAAGTTCCAATGAAGCTCTTGCAGCATAAGCTAAAGTGTCAGTACTACTTTCTTCTACTCCAGAGCCTCTCGGATATGCCCATAAAACAACAGGCAATCCATAGTCATGTGCTTCTTCTTCAATTTTTGAAAATTCCTTAAACATTTCTGGTTCGTAAGGAGAACCAAAATATATAGTATAACCAACAGCATCAGCTCCTAGCTTCACTGCTTTCTTCACACTGCATATCTGTGGAGAATAAGGCTCTCTGTGACCTAAACCTGTTTTGCCATTTAATTTAAGGATTAATGGAATTTTATATCTGTAGTTTTCATGATATCTAATAGCTAAACCTTTTTGTAATATTATAGCATTAAATTTTTCATCTCTCGCTAAATTAAAGACATATTCTGGATTTATTGTTGTAAGATTAAAATCTTTTGGGCCATGTTCCAGACCTTGGTCTAGCGCTAGAAATAATGCTTTATTATTTGTTAATAATTCATTTATCTTATGTTGTATATTAACCATCTTTTTTATATTTAAATCCACTAATATGTATATAAATATTGTTAAAGCTCTGCGCGTGCTCCTGCAGATTCTATTGTAGATCTGAAATCTAATAATTTTTCAAGTATCATGTCTTTGTCATCTGCCGGAAAGCCTGCAGAATTTACAATTCTTATTCCATCTTCAACCCACCTCATAGCAGTTCCATAATTACCTTGTATTATTTTTTCCTGTATTAATTTACATAGCGTAGCAAGATCACCAAATTTTTTAACTAAGCCAGTATCATCTTCTACTTTAGATTTTTTCATTATAACTAATGCCTGATATGAAAAATCCATTGCTATCTTAAATCTGTTTTTTTTAAATGCAGCAAGTGCTTTTTTATACAATGGAGAAACTTTTTTCATATTTTCTTCTACTTTCTTTTCTTTTATACCTTCTCCTACAAGTCTTTCTAATTCTCTTAGTTTTTGGTATAAATTGTCATACTTAGTTAGGTCTGAAAATTCTATACCTTTTAAATATTCTTTAGCTTTAATTATCCAGTCTAATGCCTCTCTGTATTTTTCTTTATCTATTTGCTCTTGTGCATTTACCATGCAATCCAACATATTAACAAAATTGTCAATAGTTTTTTTGTCCTGAACCATTCTAAGACTTTTCAATAAAGTTCTTGTGTTTTCTAAATGTGTTCTTGCAGCCCTATAGTCGCTTCTGTTATATGCTTCTACAGCGTTGTCATAAGAAGCCATTGCAGCTTTGAATGCTTCCTGGTCTTTTTTGTCTAAGTTTGCTAAGTACATTTCTGCAAGCTTAAGTCCTCCAGCAACTACAGCCGGCGCTCCAAAAATTAATAATAAGCCTAAACCTGCTTTTTTAGCTAAGCTTCCAATGCTCATGAAATTATTAATTTCTGATTATATATAATGTTTTTGTTTACTTGAGCTGTTAAGTAAGCAGTACATATAATTCTTGTTAATTTCTTTTCCTACACTGCATATGAGAAAATTTCGGTGCGAACAAAGTGAACAAGTAGCGATGGCACTAAATTAGAGTGAAAAACACATGCACCTATTCTTTCTTTTGCCAAACCCTAACTTCTTTTCCTTTAAGGATTTTATCAAGCATTTCCAATTCTTCATATATGCCTTCAATTAATTCATAATTCTTTGCTTCTTTGAGAGTTACCCAAGCGTATTCTGTAAGGGCAGGACAAAGTTTAACTTCTCCTTCATGGTAGTCAGCAAAAAGACTAACAATAATTGTAGGTATATTATCAGAACGAATGTATGAAAGACTTGTTAAATAACGAATATTTTTCATAGTCAAACCAACTTCTTCCATAACTTCTCTTTTTAACAAGTCTTCAAAAATATTATACCAATGGGCAGAAGTGTCTTTTGGTCTTTTTGCGTAGTCATCTAATTCTAATTTCCCGCCCGGAACAGTCCATTGGTTTGGAAATGCTTTTTCAGTTGGCGCTCTTTTTGTAATTAAAAATTTTTCATGTTTAATAATTATTCCTGTTACAACAATATAGTGTGCTTTTTTTGGATCATACATAATTGTTTGTTATTTATTCATAATTTAAATTTTCGCATTTGTTCGTGGGCAGCATTAGGTTTTATTGGACGTATCTAAAAGACAATAAATATTTTTTTTAATTCTTATATTTATATTTAGCTTTGCCATATTATTTGGTGTAGCTAACATTACAGCTTATGTTTACTGGTTTTTTAATATATCTTCAACATATGCCCTTGTTATCTCAGCTACGCTCCAAGCCTGGCTTATACATCCTCTTGAAGTATAAGGAAAATCTCCATCGTATATTTCAGAAATGGTTCCTATGCCATAGTCTTTCAAACTATGCACAATGTTTTTTATTATTTTTTCAGTTGCTTCTTCTTTTCCTTTTTTAGAATAGTCATGAATTTTTAAATAAGCTGTAATATAAGGGCCTAATAGCCAGCCCCATGAAGTCCCATTATGATAAGCTTTGTCTCTTTCTTCTTGATTTCCTTTATAAACCCCAATATAATTTTTGTCTTTATTGCTTAAGCTTCTTAATCCATATGGTGTAAGCAGGTCTTCTGTAATTTTTTTAACAACAAAGTATTCTTTTTTTAGATTTAAAATACTAAATGGTAATGAAATAGCAAATACCTGGTTTGGTCTTATACTTGCATCCTTAAAATTATTTTCAATTCTGTCATATAAACAATTCTCTTCATGATTCCAGAATTTATCACCAAATGATTTTTTTACTAAGTTGCTAATAACTAAATATTCTTCAAAATCTTCTTTAAATCTTTTAGCAAATAGCTCTGAAATTTTTAATGCATTGTACCATAAAGCATTTATCTCAACACACTTACCTTTCCTTAGTGTGTACTTTGTATCCATCCAAGTCAAAGGTAAATCAGAATTTGTAGAAATTAAACCATCTTGCTTCATTTCAATTCCAAAACCTGTACTAAATTTATAGTAATTTATTATTTCCTTTATTTTACTCCACAGATTTAATCTTATAAAATCTAAATTATTTGTGTATTTGTAGAATTTGTAAGTTGCATAAATAAACCAAAGTGATGTATCAACTGAAGAATATTCTACATCTCCACTATCTTTTGTTCTGTTAGGTATTAATCCATTCTTACATTGCCTTGCATAATGCAGTAGCAGTTCCTTGGCTTCATTGATTCTTCCAGTAGTTAAACAAATTCCTGGAAGTGAAATAAGAGCGTCTCTTCCATAATCATCAAACCAATGATAACCAGCAATTACTGATTTGCTGTCTGTTGTTGGATTTTTTACTATAAACTGATCTGAAGCCTGCAATAAGTAAGGCAGTAAAACATCTTGTTTTATACTATTAAAAGAATAGCATGTTTTTACCAGTGATTTTATCCTATTGATTTCATATTCAAAGAATTTTTTGTATTCTTTCTCATCTGAAGAATATAAATTGTCAAATGATATGTAAGCTTCATCAGCATTGTCCCCAACAACTAAAAAATTTACAATGCTATTTCCTTTTTTTATATCAACAATAAATTCTCCAGGACAAAAATGATTTTCTGTGTAATCATAGCCCCTTAGTACTTCTTGTTCATACTCCATATTGTAAAACCACAAGCCTTTTTGTTTGTATACGCCTTTATCACAGCCCATAATTATTGCTGGAGATCCTTCATAGCTTGGCCTGATAACTGTTGTTCTTTGCCCTGCTGATTGATTAAATACCCAGCCTGGTTCTTTAGTAATACTATGAAATTCCCTGCAATTAATTAATGGCATAACTTTTAATCTAAATGGTTTTTCTGAGATTATTTTATAAGAAACAACAACTGCATTGTTATTTGCAATCATGCAGATTGATTTTATTATGTCTATATTTTCAACTTTATAATTAAAAGTAGGATAAATACCAAATACAAAACCCTCTAAATAATCATTGCCTTGTGGGTAATAAACTTCAGGATATTTATTTATTCCTAACTTGTAAGACCTGTTTTCTATTATAACCTCTTCCTCAAATTTGCTTAATAACAGATTTCTATTTAATGGTTTTTTTAATGCAGCAACAAGCAATCCATGGTACTTTCTAGTATTTAATCCAATAACTGTAGATGAGGAATAACTTCCTAAGCCATTTGTTATAATCCACTCCTTTTCCTTGGCTTTGTCTAATGATAAATCCTCTTTTGTAAATATTAACATTGTAAAATATAGTATCTATTGGATATTTTAATGTTTTTGTTAATTTTTATATTAATAAAGCAGATAGTTCACTTAGTTCAATCTTGTAATCTTTAGCAACACTTCCATATAGTTGTTTTTTTCTGCCAATAGTTTCTATTTTACCTTCTTTCTTTAGTCTTTTAACACTTCTAGAAACAGTTTCTTGTTTAACGCCTACTATAAAAGCAACTAAAACTTGAGGGATTTCTCCAAATAGATAAAAAGACAATAATATTTTTGTATCAATATCCAAGCTTCTAAGATAAGAAAGTTCTATGTTTTGTTTAACTTGTGAATATGATTTTTTAACTCTATATTTGCTTTCTATATCATTAGTTCTACTTTTCATATTTATCCATGTTCTATTTGCATATAGGCTGATTAATCTAATTATATCATGATAAATTAATTTGGCGTCTTGTTTCCAACTCCTCTGTTGTCGCCTCACTTATATCTGTGCCAACAATTTTATGTCCTAAAAGATATACCGGATGTTTTCTTTGAAAGTATGTTTTATTCTCAGATATAGGAAAATAATTTCTGACAATATCTAAAGTTTTAACAAATTTGTCTAATGTTAAACCACAATCACTAGAGCTAAAAATAAAGTCATCTACCCATCTTACATAATCCAGACCGATTTCTAAAGAATATTTGTATAGTAAATTATCAATAGGAAGCAATACTCTGTTAAATAATTTTGAACATATTGGTGATCCTTGTGGAAGTGCATATCCACGATCTGCATAATAAACAGTTGATACTCCAGCTAAAAATCCAGCAGTTTGCTTGCTTTTCTCAACGTCTTTTGTTTTTTCAAATATTAAATCATAATAAAAATCAAATATATACTGCAAGTCTATATTTTTATAAGCATCTTTAAGATCAAATGACAAAACAAATTCAACAGGTAAGATAGATTTAATGCTGTACTTTGGAGTACATCCCACTTCACCACCATGTGATTGAGCATGGCACTTTGCATGATCTATAAGTGGCGAAACATAATATTTAAGAAATAATTCTAATGATTTTTGTGGTACAGATATATCTCTTATTTTTTCACCTACTTTTATTTTAAACCTTTTATATAACGGTCTTTTAGCCCTTCTTAAATCCAGTAAATTTTCTAGTACTACATCTAAAGTTTTAGCTTCATCTCCAAGTAGAGATAACTGTGACGTTTTTGTAAACTCCAGTAAAATAGAAGTTACATCTTTTCTTTTATTAGTATCTTCTAATAATTGCAAAGAATGTTCTATGCTGTGCAAATAATCTGTTAATTCTTTTGTGTGTATTTGTACTTGTAATTTAACTTTTTTATATTGGTCACATACTGCTAAATCCATATAAGTATGTAAGTGTTTTAGTAAATATAGTAATTAACCATCAAAAAACTTATATAGTGTTTAAGTTTTAGAATAATATGCTTACTCCTGACGCTATAAAAGCAGTCAATGAATTTGTTTATAAACAGCCCAGAGCTGTTAAAGAAATTTCTGAACTGCTAAAAGTAAGCTGGGTAACAGCTGACAAGTATCTAAATTATATGATAGAAAAATATGGAACAATTAAGATAAAAACATTTAGAGGTGGTACCAGAGGAGCTTTAAAGATTGTTTATTGGGCTAATTTGGAAGGCATGAGAGCTAGTACAGCTCAGCAAATATTACTAGATAAAATAAAAACTGGGAAGAAAAAGCAGGATTTCAACCCTTTTGATATATATAGTTTAGTTGACCACAATAAAAAGGACGCTTTTGTTATGCCTAATGACAAAGCAGATGAACAAAAATTAATAGATCTTATAAAAAATACATCAAGACAGTTGTTTATTTTCTCAGGTAATATATCATTTATTAATAATACAGAGAATGGAAAAAGATTGATTGATATTATTGTAGAACTAGCAAGAAAAAGAATTAACATAAAAATCCTGTGTAGGGTAGATATAGCTTCTATAGCAAACATAAAAAAAATTTTGGAGCTTAATAATCTAATTGGCTACGATGCTGTAGAAGTAAGGCATATTGAGCAGCCATTAAGGGGATTTGTAATAGATGATAAAATTATTAGATTAAGGGATGAAAAGAAAAAAAGTGACTATAAAGATAATGAAATTAATAAGGATGTTTACCTCATATACAATATTTATGACAAAGAATGGGTGGAATGGCTAGAGAAAGTTTTCTGGAATTTGCACAGCAATGCTCTGCCAATAGAAAATAGAATTAATGACCTGGAAAAAATTGAAGACCTGTTGATAGGAAATAAAATTTAAGATTTATTTTTTTAAAAGAGGCATTTTGAATCTATCTTCTAATTTTTTAATCATCTCTGTTGTTACGTCTGAAACACCAAGAAGATCTTTTTCTAAATTTATTCTGCCTAAAGGTTTGAAGCCACTTTCAGAATATCTTTCTGAATAAAATATTGTGGGTTTGCTTCCCAGGAAATTTACAATATAAGAATATACAATTGGTGGCAGTATCTGAACAACAGTATTTATTCCTTCGCATCCAAGTGGAAGTTCCCTTCCTTCTGCATAACCTACTGTTAAGTCTCCTTTTGTATTATCAGAAAATTCAAATCCCTGTTTAGCAACTAATTTTTGTTTACCTTCTGGGAAATCATAACTTGGAGGACAAAATAAAATAGAAATACCATCATAAAGATTTTGGTCAGGATCTTTACATATTTGCATTATTAATCTTTCATCTCCTTCTGGTTTTAGAGATATTCTTCCTCCGTAAGTAAGTTTTATAGGATGATCTTCATGAACTTTCATTAATTGTAAAGTTGGAATGTAGACATTTCTCAAATCTCTATCACTAAAACAAACGTTACCATCAAGCAATAACAAGCCGTCTAGATAAGTATGTTTATATACACTATAATCTTCATTCCAACCCATAAATTTGGTTTCTATATATCCTTTTAAATTTTTAGATTGATTAAAATATATTTTAAAAATGAGTATAATGTTCTATCAAAATTTAAAACTGTTCTGATTTTAGTAGGTTTTTTATATTAAAACTCAATTAAAATTTTATGAAGTTAGTTATAGTAGATCACCATCAATTAAGTGTAGAATTTGATAAATTTAATAATGTTAGGGTTATTACTGCTCATAATTTAGAGGAATTTTATAAAATAGTTAGGATATATTTGGTTGAGGACTATGATCTAATAATTAGTGATGAAGATCCAGATGGAATAACTTCTGTTATTATTTACGGATTATATCACAAGAAAATTCCAAATTTTAAAGGTAATAGAAATGGGCTTAAAAAAGAACAAATAGATGAATTAAGAAAAAACAATATACAAAAAATTCTTGCCTTTGATTGGTATGCAATCCAATATACAGATTTAACACAATTTGATGAAATTATTTATCTTAGCCCAAGAAGTTCTAATTTAACAAATGTAAATACTTCAGATATTGTTTATATGGCATTGCCTGAAACTGTAAAATTTGGGAGAGACATAAGTGCTATAGGTACTGTTTGCGATTACCTGGTTGATAATTGCAGGAATAAAATTAATTCTGTAGTTTTAGATTACAGAAATTTATTTCCAGAGCTTATTAATTTAGTAAAGGAAAATAAATTAGACAGGTATAATATTTATTATGCTGGAAATAAAAAAACCAAATTTTTTGATTTAAGCTTGATGTTTTGGGCTCCTTTTATTATTGAAGAAGAAACAGGAAATGAGAGTTTAATAAAACTAATTTTAGAAAATAAGGAATTTAGATTTGAAGAACTTATCAATGGTTCAGAAAACCCAAGTGTTAAATATTTAAATAAAAATTATCTAACATTATCTAATTTAATTGATGAAGAAAGAAAAAATTTTGACAAGTATAAAAAAGTAGTAGGTAATGTGGTATTTTATAATGTAAGAATGCATAAAAGTGGATTTATGAGCAAGTTCTCTAGTATTATGCTAGATGAATCTGAATATGGTATTGTTATTGCTATGAGAGGAAAAGATATTAATAAAAATGTTATAAAATATTCATTAAGAACAAAAAAAGCTGATTATAATCTTGGAAATATTTTAATTAAACTTGGTGTAGGTGGTGGGCACGAAACTGCTGCTGGTTGTTTTGTTCCATTTGATAAAGAAGAATGGTTTGAAAATGAATTAATAAAAACAATAAATAGTTTTACTTAAATACTTCTCCTGTCTCTTCTGACCAGAACAATAAGTCTATTTCTTCAATACCAATTCCAACCTCTTTGCAAAATAATTTCATTTTTTCTTCTATTTCCAAGTATTGTTTTTTTGTTAAAGGGTTTGGAATTTCATCTATTACACCATGTTTATGTAAATTTTTTAAAATATGCCTGTCTAAAATTGATACATTTTCATACATTCCTATATTGCGCATAAAATGCCCAGCCTCTTTCAATCCAATACCATTAACATTTTCCACTAGCCAATTCCTAAGTTCTAACTCATTGTCAAATTGTTTAATCTTGTCTTTTATAAAAATTTTACCGTCTTTAGTAAACATATTTCTCGCTTCAGTAATATACCTAGATTTATTATTATTAAACCTTACACCTATTAGATAATCTTTAATGTCCTGTTCCTTTCCAGTAAATAATAGGTTTGTTTTTACTAGATTTTGTATTGCAGCATCACATAGTTTTGCTTTGCTTTGCGGTGTCAACAAGCAAAAGCATAATTCAGCAAATATTCTTTTTTCGTCTTCATTCCAGACACTTTTGAAATATTTTAATCTATTTTGTATTATTTCTTTTCTCTGAGAATAAGCTTGTTTTAAATAATCTAAATCTTTATAATACATACAATTTTAATTTTTACTAGGTTTATATAATTTATTATGATTTTATAATAGATATTTTAGTATTTTACTTAATATTCTAGAGAAACAAAAACATTTATAAAATTTTATCATTAATTATAATATATAAGGGGTGATTTAATTTTCCAGTTTTTCCTTGGATAAATAAAAATGATTTACTCAGACAAAATACCTATTGTTTCGCAGGACTTATTTTATGATACTTTAAAAACTTTAAGGCTAACTCCTTTGTCTGGAGAAGCCATTTTTGTAGCTGAAGGTATAGAAATGCCTCTGCTTGGGGCTTCTAAACACTATGTAGATCAATACATAGAAGAATGTTGTAGTCAGGGAATTATTCCTTTTGCTATACAAAGAGTTCAATATGATAAAAGTGGACTAATTACTGCTAATAGAAGAGTGGCTTTCAGAAAAGACGAACAGAAAGTATTAGAGCTTATGGTTATTGGAGGAAGAGATGCTGAAGTTTATATAGATTTAAGCAATGGCTTTGATTATTTTAAAGGAATACATACAGCACTATTGCAGCAAGCCGGTTATGAATTAGACAGGGCAAATATTGTTTTGTCTAAATATTCAAGCGCAGATGGAAAATACACTTATAATAATGTAGAAGTTACTTTGTCTAAGCATAGAATCCAAGGTGTTGAATTAAAAATAAGAAATCCAGACCATAAAGACCAGATTCAAAGAGACGTTAAGAAATGGTTTGCTAAACTTAGAAGTAGACATAAACCTTAGTCATTTTAGATTTTTTAAAAATTTATCTAGATGCAAAGTATTTAGAATATTCTTAGCTTCTGCCCAGCCTCTTCTTGCCTGCCAAACTCCAAACTGCATAAATTCTTGATGCAAGACTTCATGGGAGTCTGTTGATATAACTAATTTGATTTTATTTTTAATAGCTTCTTTAATATGAATGTCTTTTAGATCTAGCCTAGTAGGAAATGAATTTATCTCTAGACAAGTTCCTGTTTCTCTTGCCTTTTCAAAGACATTATTTAAGTTAATAGCAAAAGGGTTTCTTTTTTGCAGTACTCTCCCTGTTGGATGTCCTATAATGTCAACATTTGGATTTTCCATTGCTGCAATTGTCCTTTTAGTGGTTTTTTCTTCAGAGCCTTTAAATCCTGTATGGATGCTTGCAGTTACAACATCAAGCTGCTTTAAAATAGAGTCTCTAATATCTGGTTTTCCATTGTCCTTAATGTTTACTTCGCACCCGCTTAAAACTGTAATTTTATTGCCATATTTTTTCTTCATTTTTTCTGTGTTCTCTTTTTGTTTTAATAACTGCCTTTCATTTAAGCCATGAGCAACTTGTAAAAATCCAGTATGATCGCTTATTGCAATATATTTTCTGCCTAAAGAAATTGCTTTTTCTATCATTTCTTCCATAGTATTTAAGCCATCACTTTGGTTTGTATGCATATGAAGATCTCCTTTTATATCACTTAATTGAATTAATTTTGGAATTTTATGCTTCATTGCCAATTCTATTTCTCCAGAATCCTCTCTCATTTCTGGTTCAATATAATCTAATCCTAAAGATTTATAAATCTCTTCTTCATCTTCTGCAGCTATTGCTTTTTTTTCTTTGAACAAGCCATATTCGCTGAGTTTATAGCCTTTGGAAATTGCTATTCTTCTTAATTTTACATTATGATTTTTATCTCCTATAAAATATTGCATTGCAGCGCCAAAGCTTTCTTTTGGGAGAACTCTTAGATCAACCTGCATATTGTTTCTTAAAATAACTGTGCTTTTTGTACCGCCTTTTGCTAATATTCTTTTTACCTCCTCTAGTTTAGTAAAAGTATCAATTACTTTTACAGGATTATTGCTTATTGTTAAAATATCTAGGTCTGCAATAGTTTCCTTTCTTCTTCTAACACTGCCGCATATCTCAATTCTATGAACATATTTAATAGACTTAATTTTCTTTTCTAATTCTAGAATTGTAGGCCAGACAAAACCTAATACAAACCTCTGTTTAGCTGTTCTAGAAAATTCAATTGCTTTTAGAATGTTTTCTTCTACTTTAGTTCCAAATCCTGGAATGTTTTTTATTTTTCCTTGTTTTGCTGCTCCTTCTAAATCTTTAATGTTTTTTATTTTTAGTTTTTTATATAGTGTTCCTATTCTTTTTGATCCAAGACCTTCTACACCCATTAAAGAATCAACATCAATAGGAATTTTACTTTTTAATTCTTCTAGATAATTTAATTTTCCAGTTTTTAATATCTCTTCTATTTTTTCAGCTATTCCTGAGCCAATAGAAGGTATTTCTTCTAATGCTTTTATTCCTCCTTTTTTATAAATCTCTAGTATGTCTTGGGATAATCTTTCTATTGTTTGGGCTGCTTTTCTATAAGCCAAGTATTTGAATCTTATCTCATCTTGCAACTCTAGCAAATCAGCTACTTTGAAAAGTATTTCAGCCACCTCTTGGTTTTTCATAAGAAATATATTGAAATATTATTATATAAACATTTTTAATGCAGAATTCTTTAAACAGTTTCTTCAATTTTTATACACTCAGATGAAGATAGTTTTGATAACGTACAAGGACCTGGTCTTCTTGGCAACCTGAATTCTAAAATACCATAAACACCATGAGGTTCAATTAAGTTATTTAAAGTTAAAGTATTTGTAGTTATATCTAAGGTAGCTGGCATTTTATTCCAGCTGGAAAAATAGTTATAAATATCAAAACTATTTTCTTTGTAAATATTGCCTACTTCACTGTCTTTCCAATGCCATACCATTTTATCTATTTGTGGACTGCCTTTAGTAGTCTCAACTGAAATAAATTTATCAGCAAAAGATTTAAAATCAATAGGTGTAGGTGCTGGTTGATTAGACCAGGATATTGAATAAGTAAAATCATTCTTACGGCTTGAAATAATTTCATCTAAATCCTCTAACATAGAAAGTGTAGTAAACTTATGTCTTTTTCCAGGAGGGCTGTCAAATACAACTTTATTTAAAAGTAAATAAGTTTTATAATTATTAGTCATGTCAGTTGCAGTGTCATTAATTATAGTACCGTAGTTGCCACTATCAACAACCAAATCTTTATCATTGTTATAAAAATGATCCTCACTCATAGTAAATAAAGAATTTGTACCGCTAGGAGCAACCCTTGTAACATTGAAACCTTGTTTGTTGTTATAAATTTCATTTTCTTTTAGAGAAACACTAATAGGGCCTACTCTAGACCACCCATCGCCATGACTATTAGTTATGTCTTTAACAATTGCAAAACCAAAATCATTTCCATAAACTTTATTTTTATGAAATAAGGCATTCAATCCATCTTGAACAAAAACACCTTCCACATTGTCCCTTATTGAATTCTCAAGAAAATTATTGCCGGTATTGTAATAATATGGTGAAATGCTTCTAAGAAAAACCCCTCTTTCATTTTTATAAATTTCATTAAGTCCAATATCGTTATGAGAAGACCCATCAGCTACATAAATTCCCCACACATTATCATAAATTTTGTTGAGATAAATGCTTGTTTTATTTACACCAACGCCCCCTAGGGAAATACCCTTTCCACGTTCATGTTTATTTCTCCCTGTCCAAGAAATAGAATTAAGACTTACTGTATTAAATACACTATGAGAATATGTGCCGCCATAAATTCTAATGCCAACCTCATAGTTACCTTTAACAGTATTATAACTTATTGTATTATGAGAACCCTGAACCAGAATACCGCGATAATTACTTTTAACAGTGTTCCCTATAATTTGAGTATGATTTACACCATCATCAAAATAAATACCATCCTCATAATTTATCACTTTGCAGTTAGAAATTGAAACATTACTTATTCCTCCATTTGGTAAGGCATTTTCGCGGGCTAAGTAAATACCCATTAGACCCCGAAGACCTGTTAGACCCGGTCCTGATCTGTCTATAGAATACCCATTACAATTCAAATTAACGTCTGAAGAAGCTATCCCAATGCAAAACCAACCTGCACCAAATGGATTTAATATAAGAGGATTTATAAGAGTATTACCTATAATATCAGCTGTAAGTTCATAGTCTCCAGGTTTATCTATAATTGTGCAAGTATCTATTATTGTAGGAGCTGCTGAAACTATTAAAGAATTTAGCATTAATGCCATTAAGAAAACTATAAATAATGAAAGATAAAATTTTTTCCCCATCTTTTTTGTAAAACATAGTTATATATAAAAGTTACTATTTCATAAGAGTTACAAATTAATAATATTATTGTATCTTTTTAGTAGTAATAATAAAAACATTTATAAATGTCCTATAATTATATTTTTTATGACAAGAATTGTAAAAAGACGAACAAACTTAGGTCATTATGTTAAAAATACAGGAGGCTATTTAGTTAAAGCAACTAAAGACGACACTATTAGACCAAGTATTTTATATGGAGCAAATATATTATTAAGGCCGTTAACAAGTGTTGCTAATTTTTGGGGTGCTGTTATTTGTGGTAGTGAAAGGCTTACTGAGATATTTTTTTATCCAGATTTAGCTCATAATCCATACATAAGATTAGCCAAAGTAACTGGTGCAGTTTTATATGGATACTTTGCATTGTCTAATTTTGCTAGTGGAAATTTCGGCAGTGTTTTATTAGATGGTGCAATGACTGCTGAACTTGGAATAGAAGCTGCAAAAGGTTATAGAAGTGGCAGTTCTATAGGAAACGATGTAAGAAATGCAAGAAGCGGTCTTGAGAGTATATTAAAACGTAATAAAGATTAATAGTAAACAAACAAGTTACTTTTAAATAATTTTTTATCAATATATAATCATGCAGTTTAACGAACTAGAAGTTAAAAGAAAACTTTTTCATTTAATATGTGGCTTGATTATAGTAATACTGGTTGATTTAGGAATATTTAATTCATTAATTCTTGGAATAATTCTAATATTAGGAATAATAACTTCACTTCTAAATAAAAAAATTGAAATTCCTGTTTTCTACTGGTTATTAAAACAAATGGATAGAAAGGATGATTTGAAAAATAAGCCAGGCAATGGTGCAATATATTTTATAGCTGGTTGTTTATTATCTTTAATTTTATTTGAAAAAAATACAGCTCTCGCATCAATTATGATTTTATCAATAGGAGATGCTGTTGGTTCATTAATAGGAATACATTTTGGGAGAATTAAGCACCCATTGAACAAAAAGAAATTAATTGAAGGAACCATAGCAGGAATTATTTTGTCTTTTGTCGGTGCTGTTATTTTTGTAAACTATAAAGAAGCATTTTTTGGAGCAGTAATAGGTATGATAGTAGAATCTATTGAATTAAGGTATAAGAACTTTGTAGTAAATGATAATCTTACAATACCTTTGTTTTCAGGCCTAGCTATTTATTTATTAAGAATTATTTAACTAGTGAATCAAAAACTTCTCTTTGTCTTTTTGTAACTGATGTAGGTACAGCAATACTGTTCCTGGCTTTTGGATTTCCTGGCAATATAACTTTAGTTCTAGATCTTCTTCTAGTCATGTCATCTATGTCTTCATATTCTTTACCAATTCTGGAGTATGGATGTGAAGAAAGCAGCTCTTTTTTTTCACTTGTTAATCTAAATTTTGCATCTCCATAGTTGTCTGTTTCTCCGTCTATAAATCTTCTGCGTACATAGTGCAGAGGTAGACTTTCTGTATAAACTAAAGATATTCCTTCTTTTTTATCTTCACTTGTCCATCTCTGAGTTATTGCTTCATAAGGTGTTCCTTCATATTCAATGCAGTAGCCAACACCCCTGTAGCCTTCAGCTCTCAAGGTTTCTTTTACCCTTGTTAATAACCCAAACGTATCAGCCATGTATCTTGGACTTTCTTTTACTTTTTTTAGTCCATTTCTTACAACTTCAAACCACATTCTACCGTCTCTTAGCATTGTGTTTACTGCTGGCGTAAATAACAGATGTCCTAATCTAGCTAACTTCCTGTTTATTTCAAATAAACTAGTTCTTTCAACGTATCTCGCTACTAAGAAATCTATATTTAGATAAGCTGTTGATCTTGTATTATATGGTGTAATATCAAATGGAAGTGCTGGATCATCTGGTATTTCTTTAGTGAATGCTAATTTTACAAGTTTGTCTCTTCCTGTTACAGTAGCATGATAAGCTAGTAATAATGCTGCGCTATGATGACAGAAAACTGCATTTTGTTTGCTTCTTAATCCATTATAGAAAGAGTCCTCGCATCCGCAGTTTAATTCTTGAATGCCCAAGCTTCCGCCTCTTGTTAAATTTGGATTTGCAATTGAAACGAGTCTATGTGCACTTCTTCCTCTAGAATTGCTCTTTGAGGCAACGCCAGATGTTAAGTTCATTATTTTATAATATGGTTTTGGACTTTCAAGAGCTTCTTCATATCTGTCTTTTACCCACAAGTTCATTGCATCCTCATCTCTAACTATTGCCTCTAGAATTGCTTCTTTAGCCTCTGCTGGATCGGCATCAACAAGCTTGCTTGCCTTTTTACCCAGCTTGAAAACTGGAGAATCAGGTCTTGTATGTTCACATTTTTCTGTTCTTTCTCTTAACCACTTCCTATATTTTTGCCATTGAGCAACGTCTCTGGAAAGTTCTTCTTGGGTGGCAAGCTGGACTGTTGCAGTCAAAAAAGCTGAAATAGGATAAACTATATGAACATTTGAACTTGTTCTTGTTGCCAAACCGTAAATTCGTGGTATTGGTTCAGGTGTTTCTATTCTTGATTCTGTTGCCATACAATTTGTTTATTAACTTGTTTATTTAAATATTTGAGGTGCTATATTTCACCACAAGATTTATATTGTATATTAATTTTAATAATGCTATGCAAAAGGAGCTAGAGGAAATGGGATTAACTTCAGTTGAAGCTAAGATATATTTGACATTGGTAATAAAAGGTCCTTCTTTGGCGGGGGTTATAGCAAAGGAAACAGGAATTCATAGAAGAACTGCCTATGATATTTTATATAGATTAAGAACCAAAGGATTAGTTAGTAATATAATTATAGAAAATAAAAGAAATTTTGAGGCTGTAAATCCTGAAAGACTATTAGAAATTTTAAAAGAGAAGGAAGAAACAATTAAGGCAATACTGCCTGAGATTAAAGGACTATATAAATCTACAAAAACAAAAAATGAAGTCTTGTTTTTCAGAGGTAAACAAGCTTTGAAAACTATTTTTGATGATCAAATTAAAGAAAGCAGGGAAATATTATTTATGGGAAAGCTAATGGAATCAAATGAAATAATAAACCTATATTTTTCCAGATTTAATTCAAGGAGAGCAGAGAAGAAGATTAAAATTAAAATGCTGCTTGACATAAACTCAAAAAATAAAAATTTTGTTAAAGATGTTCCTCTGTCTGAAGTAAAATATCTCAATAACAAAAATAATATTAATATGTCTGTATATATTTATGGAAATAATATATCTATTGTTGTTTGGAAAGATGAGCCAATATTTACAATAATAAGAGAAAAAGATGTGGCAGACGGTTTTAGAAATTATTTTGATATTTTATGGCTAATTGCTGCAAAATAAACTATATATTGAAACTTAATAATATCTTTAACTTCATTGTAATTTCAAAATTTAATGCAGACTAAATTTCTCGAAGATATAGTTAGGGAAGATTTCGAGCATGAATTAGCACTTAGCAGAAGATTAGGCTCTAAAATAAAATATTTTCTAGATCATCCATTATCAAGACACCCTATTGCTACCTCAAGTATTGCTTTTTTAGTAGCTGAATACATAAGGTCAAGATACCCAGAAATTATTCCTATTGCTCAAATTAATCTTGCATCTTCTTATGGAGTATACGCAGTTCTTGGTTTAATAAAAGAATATGTTTTGGAAGCTAGAAAGTTTGCAACAAAAGGCATTTACAATTGGTTTTTGCATAACCCGAAAATTGCGGCTTTGATTGGAACTACTATTGCAGGATTAGCTACTTATTATGGGGAATATGAAATGGCTGACGTTGTTCCTGGAGGAGTAGAGAGCTTGACAGTAGCGCATGCTGTTCAGGCAGGAATATTAACTGAAGCTGCAAGCAGAGGACTTAATAACTTAAGAAAAATAAGAAAAGGAATCAGAAGGGTAAAAAGTTCTATTGGAGGGTTAATTTATAATATTGCTCCTGCAGCAATATCTAGCTTAGCTTTCTTGTATTATTTTTATACAACGTACTTGTTTAGATCACAACGCAGAATAACTTCATATCAAGGATTTTTAACTGGAAATTTATTAGAAGATATATTAAGTCATCCGGGAGCTATTGCTTCTACTGCAGCTAGAGCCGGGGTTGAAACTGCTGTTACATTTGGAAGCCTATTAGTTATTACTTCTGCTTTGCATCCAACAACATTAAAAGACTATAGTTACAGGGCTGCAAGATTATATCATTCCGCTATTGGCAATAAAAGAAAAGCATTGCATTACCAGGAGAAAATAGTTAATTTACAAAATAGCATAGAGAAAACTATAGAAGATCTTGTAGAGCTTGGTAATAACTATTATGAAAACGAAGAAAGAGATAATGCTTTTAGATGCTATAGAAGAGCATTAAGATTATTTTCAAAAAAATCAGAGCATATAAGCTATGCTGATTTCTTTAGAAGAACTTTCATATTGAATAAATTAATAAGGTCTATAAAGAGTTTATTCTGTAGAAAGCATGACGAGGTTTCAATTATCAATAAGGTATTTATTAATTTGTTAAATAAAGATGTTTCTGCTGTTGATGAGATGAAGTCTGCTGTTGACAACAATCCTGAAGATGCTAATTTGGTTTATATGTATGGGAAGGTTTTAGATGTTTTAGGATACAAACATTCTGGAAGGGCACAGAAAATCAGAGCAGTTTACAAAATTTTAGAAAATAATAATTGTTTGCAAGACATTTTAGGAAATAAGCACATTGTTGCAAGATTTGATAATGATCTTTTAAAAGAGGAAGTTATTGCCAAACACGGAAATGTTAAAGACTTAGAGGGGGAAATTAGAACTACAGAAAATATTGCAGAAATAACTTCTGATTTTGAAGATCGTGATGTTCCTGTTCCGGTTGGTGTTATAAAAATACAGGATAAGAATTATTACATTATGGAAATGGTTGCTGGAGATCTTCTGGCAGACAGAATAAGGGAAGGCAGGGCAAAAGTTGATGATTTCTATGCTGTAGCTGATTTCATGGGATTGATCCATGCAAGATTTGATACAGAAAATATTGCTGAAAGAAGTTATTTAGATACAATTAGAGAAAGGTTAAATTCAGTTGATGTCCCTATGCATCTAGTTGATGCTGTTTATTTTAATCTAGCTCAATTAAATGATTCTTTATCTAACATAAAAAAAGTGTATAATAAAGATGGGCATCCAGGAAATTGGAAATTTGATGAATTTGGCGGTGTTGTAGCTTTGGACTTAGAAGAAGGAAGATTGGTTCCATTGACATTTGACACAGCAAATTTACTAAACCAATATCAATGTCTTGATGACAATGAACTAGACAGGGTGGCGCTTAAACACTTTAATAGTTTTGCCGAATATTCAGATGACCATATAGATATCAATATTTCTGAATATGAACTAGCTTTTCTAAACTCTATAATTATCAGGACTTTGGAAATTTATAGTCAGGTTAAAAATAACAAGAGGGATGTAATGGTTTCATCTTTAAACAGTGCTCAAAAAGCAATTAAAAGAATAGAAGCCAAGCACCAAGATTATTATCATAAAAAGAATTGTCCCTATTTAATATTATATAATGCAATAGAACAATTAAAAACAATTTAATTTCCTAAACGTAAAGGAATTTCTCTTAGTTTATCATGATACCTACTAAGGCTTGTATATTCTATGTTAACTAATTCAAAATAACTCTGTCCTTCATCAAGATCTACTCCTAAATAGCCAACAGGTAAAAGTCTCTTACAGTATACTGGATGACTTTCCAAAGGATTTTGAACATGAATTTGTCCTCCATGCTGTCCACGTACTTCAAAACCTTCTTGAATTAACATTTCTTTTATTGTAGCTATGGTTGTAGAACTTAGTTCATCTAATATTCTTTCTATTGTTACTCTATCTTTTCTTATATTTATTGGGATTACATCTGTCATAAGAAATTTAGTGTTAAGATACTATTTATAAAATTTATTGTAGTTCTATATTTATTTGAATTTATCTAGTTACTTTAAAACTTAGGACTTTTTCTTTAAGCTCTTTTGCTTTTTTGTTATTTTCAAAGTGTTGTCTTACAGGTTCCAGCAGTTCATTAATATATTTGGCTATACAGTTCTTTAGATCCATTGGATGTATTTTTTTATCTATAAATAAATCCCTCAATCCATCATAACTTTTTACTGTTAAATTACCTCCAAATTTTGCAGGTCTTTCTATTGTAATTTTATTGCATTTTTCAAACACTATGTATTTCGCGTATTCCAATATAGGATTATCTTGTTCTTGGCCTTCTGGGCAATAGGCCTTAGAGAATTTTCTAAAAATCTCTTCTTTTGAATCTGTCATGAAAATAGCTGTCTCTGGCTTGGACTTTGACATTTTTATAGCTATTTTCTTCTCTATGCCTTCTAAATTAGATTCAGTAAATTGTAATCCCAGTAGCATATGGTGGGAAATAACAACAGGAGGTTTAAAGCCAAGTTTTGGAAATACTTCTCTTGCCAGCATATTTACTTTTCTTTGATCTAACCCAAGTTGCGCAATGTCTGCTTCTAAATGATGTATGTCTGCAGCCTGCATTAAAGGATAAAGTATTTGTGCTGCAGGATTGTTTACACTATCTTCTCTGCCCATTATTTGACCGCACCTTAATACTCTCTGAACAGAAGCATGCATTGACAACCTAAGAACAGTCTCCCAGTATTCAGGATGTTTTTTTATAAAGTCAGAAGTCCAGATAAATTCTACATTTTTCATATTTAAGCCACAGGCCTTCCATACTTCTATAAAGTATTCACCAACTAATCTTATTTTACCCATATCTCCATCAAATTTATTATTTAACATTGCAAACCAATCTGCTACCCAGAATCTAAATTTTATTCCTGTAGAAGTCAATTTATTTACAGTAATTGTTCTCATTAGTCCTTGTGCAATATGTATTTGGCCTGAAGGTTCAAAACCGTCATATGCAATTATTTGTCTCTTTGTTTTTAATAGTTCTCTTAGCTCTTCTTCTGTTACTATTTCTGCTGCAAGGCTTTTTATTATATTTATTTTATCTTCAATGTCCATTACTTATTTTTCTGTAAAGCTCTATATTAAGTTTTCTGTGTAAATAATTTTATAAATAAAACTAATTTATTTATTTACATGTCAGAGTTAATTTTAGATCCAGTGGGTTATTTTTTAATAAGGATTAATCAAGATAAAAAAGAGATAGAAATAGCTTTTTGTAAATACGAAGAGATAAAATACACTCATTCAAAAGCAAGATTTGGAAAAAATATCATAAATAAAGATTTTAGCTCTAAAAATCCAGAAGAAATTTTAAGATGGGTTAAAGACAATAAACTAGTAAGCAGAGAAGATCATGTAAAATATTTGGAAAAAGAGTTAAACAGGGCTAAAAAGTGTCTTGAAAATACAGAAAAATACATTCAGGATTGATCTTTTTCAGTTGTAAATAAAAAAGAGATTCCAAATGAGCTAGGTGTAATTTTACCATCAGGGGCATAAAAAACAAAATTTTCTTTATCAATTCTTATAATTTTAGTGTTATAACCATTTATGGTTTTTTTCTCTGTTCCCATTAACTTATTTACAAAGTCAGGTCTTGGATCATCATAATTAAAATTTAACCTTATAGACACACTTTCTGCTTTCATGTGCGGAACACTTTCTGCTGCACGCCTATATACTTTTCCTACAACTTTTACTGGTACGTTGTATGAAATACCATATCTTAATACTTCTTGCATCTTAACATAATCTTCACCTAGGCATTGATAATTTACAACTAAACCAGAGTTATCTTCCAAAAGTAGTTCAAGATGATTATTTTGACGTCCTCTCAAATCTGCAGCTGCTATTAAAGCTTCTACGCCAATCAATCCTTCAACATTATTGCTTTTAGAAATATCTAATTCTGCTAAAATTTGTGGAATAGTTAATACCTTTAACATAAATATGCTATTTAGGAAAAAATTTTAAAGCTTGTTAATCAATATATTATAAGTCCAAATCCAATTTATCAAGAATAATAAAGAATTACTTGTGCGTAAACCAGAATTTATAAACATCATTTTGTACAGCATCTAAGCGGCAGAAAAATCTCCTTTCAGCTTGAATTACATCATCAATTTTTAAATTTTTAATCTGATCTTCAGCAACACCATTAATTATTTCTCCATTATCCATCAATACTTCAAAACCAACACAATTATCCTTAGGAACATAATGTATTATCATGCCCTTATTTTTCGCATCTCTAAACTTCTCATATTCTAAACTATGGAACATGAATTTATTTCCTTTCTTAATAAAATTCATACAATCCATTAGCCTATTTATTTTACCATCTTCTATATTATTAAAATCTTTTCTTGAAATATGAAACATGCCATTTGTTATATAATTTCTAAAGCCCCTTTCTGGAAAATCTGGATGTAATTTTAATTCAATTTCTGTTTTAGGTGCATCCTCTATTTCTACTTCTACTGAATCTTCAACTAAGAAATATCTATTTGCTTCAGATTCTACCAGCTTTCTATTTTCTGCATAGAATTTATCAACAGAAACAGTAGATTCATTCTCATTAACTCCAAAACTTAAACAAAAACTTCTTATAGCTTCTACTTTAAAGCCCCTTCTTCTTAAAGACTGTAGACTCCAAGTTCTGGGATCATCCCATCCAAAATATTTGCCTGATTTTACTTCGCTTTTACTTTTACTTTTACTTAGTTTCACGCCTTCTATAGTTAATAATCCTGTATGCATTAATTCTGGGCCTTTCCATCCAAAAATCTCCCAAATAAATCTCTCCATATCACTTTCTATCATTAATTCTTTTCCTCTTATTACATGAGTTATTTTTAGTAAGTAATCATCAACAGCCCAGGAAAATTCAAGCATTGGCCATACTTTGTATTTATTTTCAACTCTAGGATGTACCCTTTCAGATATTCTAAATAAAACTCTGTCTCTAAATGCAGGATTGGGGTGCTGCATGCTTGTTTTTAATCTCAAAGCTATTTCACCTTGTTTGTACTTGTCTTTCAGCACTTCATGCCATTCTTCTAAAATATCAGAAACTTTATTTTTTCTGCATAAACATTCTATTCTGTTTGCCCTGTTTTCCCTAAGTTTCTCAGATGAGCATTTACATGTATAAGCCATTCCTTTTCTTATCAGATCTTCAGCATGTTTATAATAAATTTCTAGTCTATCTGATTTGTAAACAATATTACTATCAAAACTAACATTTAGCCATTTAAGTCCGTCAGGAATTAAGTCATAAGCTTCAGGCTCTATATTTTTTTCTTCGCTCCCGATAGTATCATCTATTACTAATAATAATTTGCCTTTGTAGATTTTTGCATACTCATCATTGATTATAATTTGTTTTGCATTTCCTATATGCAATGGTCCAGATGGATATGGAGCAACTCTTAAAATCACATGGTCTTTAACATTTGGCAATGGCGGCAGCCTTCTTTCTTCTACAATATTTTTTTCTTCTAAAAGTTCAGGAGCAATTTTTTCTAATTCCTCAATTTGGTCTTTTAGTTTCATAGAGTTTACTTTTTTAATTATGTCTGCAACTTCCTTTCCTAATGACTTCATGTTGGATTTTAAATCTGGATCTTCAGCAAGAACTTTTCCTATAATTGCTCCTAAGTTGGCTTTTCCTTCATATTTTACTGCATTATGAAGTGCATGCTTATAGATTAATTCGTTCATGATCTTTTAGTTAACTATGTATTTTTATATTTAACTAGCCTTATAATGAAATTATTTTATAGTAGTAACAAATAACAAGATTTATAATTTGTTTTATTTTTGTTATAGTAATGTTGGGAAGACCAAAATTAAGAGACAAAGCAGCTCAAATTATAAAAGAAGCATTAGGTAGAGGAACAAGATCTGTAGAAGAATTATGCAGATTAACAGGATTAAGAGCAAGTACTCTAAGTAAGGTTTTTACTGAAGAGGAAATAGAGCTGCCTGAAGACGTAATTCCATATAGATTTAGGCCAGAAATTGATACGTTAATAGATGAAGGTTTGAATCTAAGAGAAATTAAGAATAGGATTGGCATTTCATCACAGGGAATATTGTATTATATAATTGGCAGTGGACAACATAATAATTGGTTAAAGAATAGAAAACTTTATGAAAAAAATAAAAGGTATGAAAGATTAAAAAAAGAATCACTAGAAATATCTAAAAAACAGTTTTTATATGACACAATAAGATATTATTTACTTGAAGAAGCTAATAAGGCTGGTCCAGAATATGAAAAAGCTGTAGAATATCGTACTAATAAAAGAAGAATTAAAAAGGGAATGCATTCCTGGGATATATTGATAAAAGTTTTTAGAAATTATTATAATGCTTTAGGTAAAAAAGTTAAGGTTTCTTTAGAAGATCTTGCTGAAGGGCAGCTGCATCCATCCAGCGTAAGTGATATTCTTAAGGGAGTGGGATTAGATCCAATGTATGGATCTAGAGAAAGAAAAGTTACGCCACAGTATAAAAAAGAAGCATTAGAAAGAGCATTGAATATTTCTATAAGTACTGAAGATATTGCCTATTTCCTGGGTATAAAAGACCATGTTGTTGCGTGCTATTTTAAACATCATAATAATGGGCGTACTAGAAATATTTCTAAACTTGTATCTGGTAAAAGAATAACTTACAGTTTAGCCAGTCAAATTTATGAATTTGAAGACTATGGTTTTGAAAGAAATTATATTGCCGAGAGTTTAGATGTAGGTGAAAAAAATTATGGAACTGTTATAAAAAATAGAAGAAGTATAGAGGCTAAAATAATTAATGCTCTTAAAGTTTTATATCCTGATAGAAGTATTACAAAACCTTATACTAAAATTTATTAGATAAATTAATAAATAAAATTTTATTGTTATAAATAAAGCGGGGATGCCGGAGTGGCCAAACGGGCTAGATTTAATCAGAATTGAATGATTAGAAAGCTAAGCTAAGGACCTAGTGGCTTAGGTCTACGCAGGTTCGAAAACAAACTTTTAGAAAAAGTTTAAACAAATACGAAAATCCTGTTCCCCGCATTATACCTTCAAGCAAGAGCGTTTCTCTGTCGGACACAATTTATAAATAAGTTTAAATAAGAATTCTTATGGCAAAAAGTTATGAAAAGGTTTTAGCTGTGCTAGAAGGCTCTGCAGTTATGCTAAGTTATAACACTAATATTCTTAGAATTTTAAATAAGAAAGGAATATTTACTCCTGAAATCTTAACTGAGCTAAGTAAGTTAATAAAAACAAAGTTCGAACTTGAGAATGTATTAAATGAAAATAAATTTCGTGAGGCTCAATTATACAAAATAAAAAAAGAAATTGAAGATGATCGAGTACTTGAAGCGGCTTTTAATGATAATAAACAATTATCCAAATTGTAATTTCATAAGATTCAATTCTTCTTTCACATAATTTGCATGTTTTTTAATTTCATACAACTACTAAAGAAAAATAAGTTATAAATATCATTAACAATTTTGGAGCAACTACGGAGTCAATTTAGGATTTTTGAGACAACAGCTTGCTACTAATAAAGAGCAAGACTTTTTAGATAAGTAGTTTTTCCATTTCTTTTGTGAATTCTTTTGCTCTTTCTAAAGAAGTCTTGGCTTTTGAATGTTTTTCAACATCAATTGTCTTATATTGTATGAAACTCCTCTTATTTCTTTCAAAATCCAATGATTCTATCAAAGCATCTGCCTTTATTCCAGCAAGGTTAAGAGCTTCATCCTTTGTTTTTTCATATTCTTCAATTAGAGATTCTTTTAATTTACTTCTAATATAAACAATTATTGCATCAGCAGTTACTTTATGAACAATTTTATCTCCTACTTTGTAACCAAAGTTCATTAGGACTGCATTTGCATAATAATACATTGAATAATAAGAACATACTATCACCCATAAATCAGATATGCCTTTTTGCTGTATCTCTTCAGCAACCCTTAAACTTTCTTTTCCATTTGACATTAATATTTTCATCACGTCTTTATTAGTGTCTGTCTTTTTGAGCAGCCCATCCCTTAAATAAGACCTGACATTAACTTCAGCCTCTTTGATTCTTTCTTCATTCAGCATTTTTTAACAACCTGTAGTATTCTTCTATCCCAATCAAGACTATATTATTTTTAAGTGCTTCGCTTACTACTGAAAATTCTTTGCTTCGTTCCATATGAATAAATTCTTCGTAAGTGATATATGTCAAGTGTGATTTTTCTGGAAACAAAGAAAGTGTCATTCTTATCTCTTTTTCATTCCCGCCAATAGCCAAAATATCTATATCAGAGTGTTTGTTAGCCTTTCCTTTTACATGTGAACCAAACAACATTACGATAAAAGAGAATTTAAGCTCAGCAAGCCTGTTGTGAATTACTAAAAAATCTTTATTTTTGAATAATTCCTGCTTTCTTTCGTATTCTGCATCAAATACTTTGCTGTTAAATTTGTTTGTAAATTTACAAATTTTTGAATTCCCTGATTTATTTATACTGATTAATCCTTCTTTCTCGAGTAAGATTATTGTTTCGTAGGCTATTCTGTAATTAATTTTTGTATTCTCAGCTATTTTCTTAATTGTAAAATTTTCTTCTTTTCTACTAATTAATAGTTTTAAGATCTTGATTTCGCTTTTCATTATTACATTTTACAATAATACTATTACAAATAGTAATATATAAAACTTTCTTTCTGTCTTGCCACTAATAAAGAGCAAGTGTGTAGTCCGGTGACATATGTCACCGGACTACACATGCCAAAACTATTAGAAAGCCTTATAAATTAAAATAAAAAACCAAAACTATGGGAAAGAGAACAGGTCCAACAACATTGGAATTAAAAAAGTTAATAGCAGATCTTAAGAGTTTGTCAACTAAAGAAAAAGTAAAAGTTTGGAAGGCTGTTGCTAGGTATCTAGAAAGTCCTACAAGACAGAGAAGAGAAGTTAATTTATATAAAATAGATAAATATTCTAAAGAAGGAGAATTTATAGTTGTTCCTGGAAAAATTCTCTCACAAGGTGATTTAAATAAGAAAGTTACTGTTGCTGCTTACAGATTTTCTGAAAAAGCTAAGGAAAAAATAAATAAATTAGGCAAAGCAATATTAATACAGCAGTTAATGAAAGACAATCCTAAAGGTAAAAAAGTTAGAATTTTAGGTTAGTTTTTAATATGAAAAAATTAAGTGCTTTAGTATTATTTTCTTGCATTTTAAATCCTTTTAGATTAGAAGCTTTTATTACATACGACGTCTTTAATAGGATGTCAGCCCATGGAACATGTAAATATAATGAATATATTTTAGAGATTGATTGTAATGATGATTCCTGTAATATTGTTAGGACCTATGATTCTTCAGGGAAAACAATAAAATTTCCAAAACAATTATGTTACCCTATTGTCGATTGGACACAAGGAGAAATTATTTATTGTAAAGTTAATGATTGTGATGCAAATTTTCTTTGTTGCTAACATAAAATTACTTAAATCTTAAAATAAACAATTTTGTCCAGTGTATTAAAGATAAAACATAAATTATAGCTATTAATAAGTATTCTATTGCAGTATGGATGTCTAATAAAAAAATAGGTATTGACAAATAAAAAAATAAAGAAGATAGTCTAGAAAATATTGTTGGTTTGTATTCTGCCTTATGTAAGAAAGTTAGTAATAAGAATGTTATTATTTTAGGCGCTAGCAAAGCCACTAAAACTACTGCAGATATATGGTTTGTCAGATAAGAAAACGTTATTGTTGTCAATATTAAAATAGTGTCTGTTAGAGCATCAAACATCCCACCATAATAGCTAGATTGATTTAGTTTTCTTGCTAACAAACCATCAAACATGTCTGATAATGTTGAAATAGCAAATAAAGTTAAGACAATAATCATTCTGTCTTTTACTATAAAATATAAAATAAATGGTATTAGTAGAAATCTGAACAAAGTAATGAAGTTAGGTATTGTATAAATATAATTCTTTATTTTATATCTTTTCATAGTATTATCTTAGCTTTTATTCTATTTATAGTTTTCTGATCTAATATATTTGGAAATTTAATTAGCGAAAAAGGCATTAGATCGAACAAGGAATATCAATAAATTTATTGGTTTTCAGTTAGTTTTAAATATTATTAAATCTAAAGATATTTATGGATTTGTCTGGAAAAGTAGTTTTGTTCATAATTGCACCTAAAAATTTTAGAGATGAAGAATTATTTGAGCCAAGAAGAATTTTAGAAAACCATAAAGCAAAAACTGTTGTTGCCAGCACTACAACAAATACATGTACTGGAATGCTTGGAGCAAAAGTTACTTCAGCATTAACCTTAGACAAAATAGAAGTTAATAATTATGATGCAATAATTTTTGTTGGAGGACAAGGATCAACTATCTACTGGAATAATAAAACAGCACATAGTATTGCAAAAGAAGCTTACTTGAAAGGCAAGATTATTGCTTCTATATGCTTAGGTTCTGGTACTTTAGCTAATGCAGGAATATTCAAAGGAAAAAATGCTACTGGCTGGCAAGATACAGAAGAATTAGTTGAAAAAAATAGTGGAGTGTACACTGGAAGTGATGTTGAGGTTTCTGGAAGGGTAATTAGCGCTAAAGGGCCAAGTGCAGCAAAAAAATTTGGAGAAGCAATTGCAAAGGCCTTAGAAAATGAATTTGAAGACTAATAATGATAATATTAAAGAAGAGATTTCTAAAATTAAACAAAATAATTACTTAGTCATAGTTGAAGGTAAGAAAGATAAAAAAGCTCTAAATGAATTAGGTATAACTAATGTTATATTTCTTAAGAATAAGCCCATATTTGAAATTATAGAAAGTATTAATGGAAAAGACATTGTTATATTAACAGATTTGGATTCTGAAGGTAAAAAATTATTTAATAAATTAAGACATCAGTTACAAAGAAGAGGAGTTAAACTGCATAATAAACTTAGAAATTTATTATTTAAAACTAAGTTAAGACATATAGAAGGATTAATAAATTACCTAAAAATTAATTCATTTCTTGTATGAATAATTCTGCTATGTTTGTTATTGCATCATAAAGCTGTGGATCTTTATCTCTTGGATAATTCTTTTGATTTGAAAATTTTTTTATCCATACAGACAATAATACTTTACTACAGTCTCTAGACTTTCCTCTCCATTCTGCATTTGTTTTTAGCATTTGGATTTTTTCATTTCCATCTAAATCATACAAAGAAGAACATAATTCTCTTTCTTCTTCACTTGCAAGATATCCAAATTCTAGTGGTTTCCGTTTTTTAATACATGTAGTAAAAAGAGTATTCATATCATCTCTAGAGAAAGCTACTAAATTTCCTTTGCTATATATTTTACCTGATTTTCTTGCTAGTTCTTCATCTTGAATTAAAAACTCTGGAATGTATAACAATTCAAGAATTTCTCTAGGTTCACTAATAGATACTCCTTGTTGCAGACCAACTACAATATTATAATCTTTCTTTCCTTCATCATACACTTTAGTAAGTTCATAGCCAAATCTTGCACGAAAAGGGACAACTAATACAGGAAATGAATAAACTCTAGTATTAACTCTATCTAAAGTATAACTTTCTAATACAATTTTAATTTCATCAAGTGCATTCATAGAAAAATTATTATAGGAATTTTTAAAAGTCTTGTTATTGTAATATACGTATGGGCTTTTATAAGGACATAGAAATTGTAGACTTGTGTTTGTATATTAAAAAATATAAGACTTTAATTATTGCAGACGTACATCTAGGTTATGAAGAGTCTTTAAATCAAAGAGGAGTATTAATTCCTAAAATACAGTTCAAGGATACTTATGAAAGAATAGATAATATATTAAAAAACAAAGAAACAGAAACTGTTGTTGTAACAGGGGATTTAAAGCATGAGTTTGGTGTTATAAATAATACAGAATGGAATAACATATTAAAAATAATTGACTTGTTTTTGAAACGTTCTAAAAAATTAATTATAATAAAAGGAAATCATGATGTTACACTGCCTTTTATAGCTAAGAAGAAAGGTATTGAACTTTCTGAATACTATAAAATTGATGATATTTTAATATGCCATGGTGATGAGATAATTGACAATGAAGATTTCAGAAAAAGCAAATTAATAATTATAGGTCATGAGCATCCTGCTATTGGACTTAGAGAAAAAAGTAAATATGAAGTATTTAAATGTTTTTTAAAAGGAAAATATTTAGATAAAAATTTGATTGTTTTGCCTTCATTCAATACTTTAACTGTCGGAACTGATATTTTAAGAGGTAAATTATTAAGTCCATTTTTGCAGCAGGATTTAAGAAATTTTCAGGCTTATGTTGTAGAAAAAGATAAGGTTTATGACTTTGGAAAATTAAGGAATGTTGAATAAATAATTATATAAGTTTAAACCATTGTAAATTAATATGGAAAAATTCTCTAAGATAAGAAATTCCTTAAACAAAGTAAAAAAAGTTAAGAATGTTAGATGGTTGTTGCCAGGTTGGGTATTTTATGAATATTATAAATTATATAAAGAAAAAGGCAATACAAAAAGAAAAAGTTTTGGCTATGGAGCTAAAGCTGAAGCTATGAGGTTTGCTGCATTTGCTTCTTTTCCTATTCCTGGAACTTATGAGCTAACTACTACAGGATTGGCTGTGATAAAAAGAAAAATTGAGGAAGGAGAATTTGAAAATTTTACTCTCAGGTCATTTAAAGATTTTACTCCAATAAAAAAATTTAAAGTTGATAAAGAGAAGATTATTGGAAAGCCGCATTTTAGAATATTTTCAAAAGATAAAAGATTATATTTTAAAGTATTTTATAGAAAAAAATAAATTAAATAAGAAAATTATTAAAGCTCTTTTTTTTAACGGTAACTTTTTTGTCTTGCACTTCTAGCTTTAGAATCATTTGGTTTACGAGTTTCTTTAAAGCGAACATCAGCTATAAGTAAATGTCTGTCATAATCCAAGAAAGGTTTTTTTAGTTTTTTATTAAACTCAACTAAAGCCCTAGCAATTGCAAGTCTTGCAGCTTCAGTTTGTCCCTGAACTCCGCCACCATTAACAATGACATTAATGTCTACTTTCTGCCAATTATCATCTGATAATAATAAAGGTTCCATTAATCTTTGTTTTAATAGTTCTGGTTTTATACTATCAAGAAGCTGATGATTAATACGGACAACGCCTTTGCCTGCAGATAGTGTAGCTTTCGCTATTGCACTTTTTCTCTTACCAATTGTTTGAATAATTTTTTTTACCATTTAAGCAACACCCTTACCAACTGCTTTAGCTAGATCATTCACTGTTATAAAATTTAATGTTTTTAATTTGCTATAACCTGACTTAGGAACTGTTTCCAGTTTCTGATTCTTGTAAGATTCAGGTAAGCCAATAAAGCATTTTATACGTTTGAATGCTTTTCTTCCACGCTCCTGTTTGTAAGGAAGCATTCCTCTTATTGTTCTTTTTACTATACGATCTGGCATCTTTGGATAAAAAGGGCCTTTGTAAGCATGACCCATATGTTGTTTTTCTATAAATTCTCTTATTAATAAATTCTTATTGCCTGTAAGAATTACTTTCTCACTATTTACTATTATAACTGATTCACCTTCAAGAGCCTTTTTGGCAGCGAACGTTGCTAATCTTCCCAATATTAAATTTGTTCCGTCTATTATCATTCAATGAGAGAAAAATATGATGCTTTTAAAGGTTTCTTTGCAGTCGTTTAGTTTGAATTTTTAACTAAGCACAATTTTAGGTTTTATTATATTGTTGTTATTTATTAGTAGTTAAATAATAGAAAAGTTTAAATAGAATAGTTTATTTCATATTTTTTATGAAATTAAAAAATTTAGCTGCAGTATTATTTTTTGGAGTTGGAACAGTTACAGCATTATCAGGACTAAACATTAGATTTAATATTCCAAAAATAGAGAACAGGGAAAATGTTTATAGTTTAGAATGCTTGACAGATTCTAATGATATAAGAAACGACATTGCTAATAGCTTTGAAGAATTACGTTTTAGTTTTCATGAATACAGAACTGCTCTTAATGAAGTTACTAAATATATATCTAATATTTATATTTTAGGTGGTTTTCTTGGAATGTCATTGGGGACAGCAATGATTATTTACAATAAAAAATAGAAATAATTCTAAATGAGAATATATTTTAATCATTACAAAGTGAATATAAAATTATTTAATAAAAATAACTAGCATCTTGTTATGCCATTTGCTTATATCAAAGAGGGAAATAATTACAAGTATTTAGTTGATGGAAAATGGGTATTTTCAAGCTCTGAAAAAACAATTGGTATTAATTCTCCTGTAGATAATTCTTTGCTGGGAAAAATACAAGCAGTAAATCAAAAAGAAGTTGACAATGTTTTAAGTACTGCAAAAAAAGCACAGAAGAAATGGGCAGAACTTCCTGTAAGTGCCAGGGCTGAAATACTAAATAAAGCATCTGAGCTTTTATCAAAAAATAAAGAAGTAATTGCAAACCAATTAATTAAAGAAATTGCCAAAGCCAGATCGTTGTCAATTACAGAAGTGGAGAGAACTGCTGATTTGATAAGATCAACTGCTGAAGAAGGATTAAGAATGAATGGGGAATTATTAGAAGGTGAATGTTTTTACAAATGTGAAAGGAAAAAAAGAGCCCTTGTTGGCAGAGTCCCAATAGGTGTTGTTTTGGCAATCAGCCCTTTTAATTATCCTGTAAATCTAAGCTGCAGCAAAATTGCTCCTGCTTTAATTGCAGGAAATTCTGTTGTTTTAAAACCAAGTACTCAAGGCGCTATTTCTGTTTTGCATATTGCTGAGTTATTTCTGGAAGCAGGAGTTCCTCCTGGTGTGCTTAATGTTGTTACAGGCAATAGCAGTGAGATTGGAGATTATTTAGTTAAACATAAAGACGTAGACATGATAGCATTTACTGGGAGTACAAAAGTAGGAAAGAGAATTGCTAATTTAGCCGGAATGAAACATTTGCTTTTAGAACTGGGAGGAAAAGATGCTGTTATTGTTTTAGAAGATGCTGATTTAGATCTTGCTGTGAGAGAATGCGTAAGCGGTTGTTTTTCATATTCAGGACAAAGATGCACTGCTGTTAAAAGAATTATCTTGATTAATTCTATAGCTGATAAGTTTATTGATAAGTTTGTTAAAGAAGCAGATAAGCTTAAGCATGGCAAACCTGAGGAAGATGCTTATATTACTCCTTTGATAAATAATGAAGCTGCTGATAATATACAGGAATTGATTGATGATGCAAACAATAATGGGGCCAAGAAGTTAATGTGCAAGTTTAGAGAAAGAAATTTCTGGGGAGCAACAATATTTGATAATGTTACAAGCAAGTGCAGATTATATCACGAAGAGCAGTTTGGGCCTGTTGCTGTAATAATCAGAATTAAAGATGAAAAAGAAGCTATAAAGGTTGCAAACGATTCTGAATATGGATTGCAAACTGGAATTTTTACAAATAACATTAACAAAGCATTTGATATCGCCTCAAAATTGGAAGTAGGAACAGTTCAAATTAATGGAAGAAGTGATAGGGGGCCAGACAATTTTCCATTTAGTTGTATAAAAAGCAGCGGCATAGGAACTCAAGGAATAAAATACAGTATAGAAGCTATGACAAGAATAAAAAGCACCGTTCTTAATCTTCCTTCATAATAAAAATAATTAAGAAATTGAAATTATAACATTCTTTCTAATCTGCCTTGCAATCCTCTTTTTCTAGCAGCTTGAAATTCTGCTAAAGGTACATCATAATCACATCTTGCATTTGTTTCTTTCCATCCACTAGTATAAAGTCCAGGAAAATCATTTAACAAACTTTCTTTCTCAGAAAAAACAATTTTTTCATGAACAAAAACAGGCCTTTCTCCATTATAATTTCCACGCCCTCTGTGCATGACATAATATACTTTTTTTCCACACCTAATTAATAATGCTTCACAATATATACCTAATTCATCATCAGCTACATATCTTAATTGTTCTACTGGATGTTCTGTCATTTTATCTAAATTTATTGTCTTCTTTTGGCGTTTATAAATATTTTTCTTTTAGGAACTAAATTATTGATTGGATTACCATTTGCATTTACTATGTTTGGATTATAACCTTTCGCAGTATCATATGAAATTTCTGAATAATTATCACCAGCAGCTTTATCTAAAAAATTAAAAGAATTTCCTATTCTTATTATCCCATCTCCACTTTTAACTGTATAAATAAATATATCAACTCCATTTCCTCTTGACATTGAATAATTAAAATATCCTAAATTATTTGGTATAAATTGTTGGGCATGTTCTCTTACTGTTTTTCTATCTTTATTGTAATGTTGATTATTAATTGGAACTTGAACAGTTTCTTTTGGTTTATTATCAGTGGAAATAGAATCAAATAAAAATTTATCAGCTAAGACAATTACAGATGTCAAAGCTGCAGCTGCTCCAACTAACCAATAAAATCTTCTTGACTTTGCTCTTCTCGTATATAAATAATTTTCGTCAATTAACAAATATTCAAGAGGCAAACAGACATCTTTTAATGTTATTGAATCATTTTTAAATCTTGGACCATCTTCAACATAAAACTCAGCATCGCCGCTTACAACAAGGCATCCTGGCCTTCTTAAATTTATTTTATCAAGTGATAAATTGTATACTGTAGATTGTGCTGGTATATCTATATAGAACCCTAAATTAGTTTGGCTAATAACACCAATTGATTGCGGTTTGCCATCAACAATAAATTTTCTGTCTTTCAATCTTATAAAATTGCTTGATTTTAGAAATTCTTCTGTATGATAAGATAAGTCACATAGTACTTCATCAACATCTAAGCTATATTCTAAAACAGAGTAGTTACTAGGAAATTCAGCAGGTATGCCGCTACCATAATCTCTTGATTGAAATAAAGTGCCATTTATATGATAAACGAGTTGGTCTTTTCCAGAATCAAAAGTTTTTGAAGTTACCTCATTAATTCTAAGTGCATTTAGTTTGTAAGGATTTTTATATTTTATACTTCTATGTTTTAATATGCCTTCCAAGCCAGACAAATCTAAATCTATTCTACCAATTCTAACAACAGGCTCATCATTTATTTTAGGGAAATTATAAGAACTTGCTGTATTATCATCTGGACCGCAAGTACTAAAAAATGTACTAAAAAATTTAACAGGTACTACTAAAGAAATTTTTCCATTTATTGTATCTTGTTCAAATTCATTAATTGTAGCAAGGAGTCTTTCATGTATTTCTGCAATCATTTTACACCACTATTAAATGGTAATTATTTATAATACTTTTGATTTAATGTTAAATAAATTTAAATATAATAACTAATATTAAATCTACATGGTCAAGTATACAAAACTAGCATTGGCTATAAATATAGTTGTTTTTAGTTTGATTTTTTTGTTGCATTTATTTAGAATAGTAAGCAATTATAGTGCAAAGTTTGGAAACTGGATTGTTCCAATGTGGGTTAGCTATTTGGCATTGATTGCCTTGGCTTTTTTAATATACATAAATTATAAGGCACTATAAAGCAAGCTTTATTATTTTTTCTTTTAATATTTTTCTTATGAAAGTTTTAGTCATAGAAGATGGTGCAACAGATATTGTAGAAGTTTATAGTGGACTTTTGAGAAGTTATGACTTACACGTGTCTTTTGTTGAACCAATTACTGAAGCAAATCAAGACGTAGTTTTTAATGGTGCAGTAGAATATTTATCATTAAAAGGTTTTGATAAGGATAAAATATATAGAGGATTTAGCGGCTGTAGGGAAATTATTTCCAGTGTTGATGTTTTTTTTGTAGATAGTCTTGAAGGAAAAGTAAATGATGTTGTAGAAATGAATGAAATACCAAAAAGTAAAGTATATGTGGTTACAAGTGATGAAAATATAAGAATGGAATACGAAAGGTCAGGCTATAAAACTCTTATAAAAAAACTAAGTTATATATTGGTTACAATGAGAAGATTGGAAAGAAAATAATTTTAGATTATATTATTACTAACTAGTAATAAATAAACAAAAGATATATAAATAAGTTAAGTTTGTAATATTATAAAATGATGCAGTGTAATAAATATCATGATATAGTAAGAGAAGAACTTGCTGAAATATTTGGTAGATTAGAAAGAGTTTATAAAAAGAAGAGCCCTATAGGTTATGAATTTGAATATGAAAGTAGATATTTAAGTAATTTTACAAAAGATAATATTTCATCTGGTTTAGAAGATTTAGTTGCTAAAGGAGAGGATTAAAAATGAAAGGATTTAGAAATATTAGTAGTTTTGATTTAGAAAATGAATTAGGAAGAATAGAAATATTTGGAGGAAGAGTTCCTGTATTAAGTAGATCAATTTTCATGCCACAATACGTTGAAACTAAATCAGATGGAACTGAGATTTATAGGCTTGGAAGCAGGACTGTTGAAGTTAGACGATGTGAATTCATTGATGATCATGGCAATGTTGTTGATTTGGCAGCATTAAGATCGCAACCTATAGTAATGCATTGTCCTCAACAATCTATTAGAATTGAAAGAGAAGACAGATACGAAATAAATGTCTTAACAAATAATTCACAATATAATATTAGAGATTTTTTTCAAAAGTAAGTTTTATTAACTTATTATTAATTTTAATACTATGGTAGTACAAACAAAACAACTAGTAACTAAAGATATGACTATAGGAGAAGTAGTTAATAAATATCCCGAAACAACTTCAGTTATGTTAAGCTATGGTCTGCACTGTGTTGGATGTGCAGTTAATCCATTTGAAACTATAGAAAATGGTTGCTTAGGCCATGGCATAGATGAAAAGACTATTGAAAAACTAGTCAATGATATAAACAAAACAATAGAAAATAAAGATAAAAGAATTGAAAACGTAGTTTCAATTACTCAAAATGCAGCAAAGAAGTTTAAAGAATTTATGAAAGAAGAAAAGCTAGAAGGTTATAGCATAAGATTAAGCATTGTTGACACAGGCAGTACACTACAATATAATTTGGATTTTGCTGATAAGCCAAGTGAAAATGAAGAAATTTTCATTAATAATAATATAAAAATATTTGTTGAAAAAGAGTTTGTAAATATTGTTAAAGGCACTGAAATTGATTATGTAGAAAATGAAAGAGGAAGTGGCTTTAAAATAGACAATCCAAATTCTCATGGCGGATGTGGCCAAGGTTGTGGATGTTCAGAAAAATAAAAAAATAGTTTTATAGTCTGCTAATTATCATAGTACTCAAGTTAATATATTATAAACTAATAAAATGTAGAAACTATCTAAAATTAAACATTAATTTTATATAGTAAATGTCTTTTTATTTTGTTTATGAGTAAAAAAGAGTATGATATAATTATTATTGGTTCTGGCCCAGCAGGTTTAACAGCTTCTATATATGCAATAAGAGCAAATCTAAAGACTTTGGTTATTGGAGGAAGTACTCCTGGTGGTCAGCTTATGATTACAACAGATGTTGATGACTTTCCTGGATTTCCTGGAGGGATTCAGGGTCCGGAATTAATGCAAAAAATGAGAAAGCAGGCTGAACTTTTAGGAGTAGAATTTCTAGATGAAAATGTTACTGGCGTGGACTTCAAGAAAAATCCTTTGAGATTGTTTGTAGAAGATAAAGAATTTTATGCAAAATCAGTTATAATTGCTACAGGAGCAAGTGCAAAGTGGCTTGGATTGTCGTCTGAAAAAAAGTTAATTGGAAAAGGAGTTAGTGCATGCGCAGTATGTGATGGGATGTTTTTCAAAGGAAAAGATGTTATTGTAATAGGCGGCGGAGATACAGCGATGAGAGAAGCTTTATTCTTAGCTAAATTGTGTAAAACTGTAACTGTAGTTCATAGAAGAGATAAATTAAAAGCTCAGGCTGCTCTGGAAGAAAAATCAAAGAACACTAAGAATATTAAGTGGATATGGAATTCTGTAGTTGAGGAATTTTTAGGAACAAACAAACTAGAATCTGTTAAATTAAAAAATTTACAGAGTAATAAACTCAGTGAACTAAAATGTGATGGTGCATTTGTTGCAATAGGGCACAAGCCAAATACAGCTTTCTTGAAAGGAAATATAGAATTAGATGATCATGGTTATATTGTTGTCAATGATATTATAAAAACAAGCGTTGAAGGTGTATTTGCAGCAGGAGATGTTCATGACTATAGGTATATGCAGGCTGTTACTGCTGCAGGAACTGGCTGCATGGCTGCTCTAGAAGCAAGTGACTATATAGAAGAGTTCAAACACAAGAAAAAATAAATTCAGAAATGCCAAGAAAAATAAATATAAAAATTAGAGGAAGAAAATATCTTAAGAAAGCAACGAAAGGAAAATGTCCTTACTGTAATAAATATATAAACTCTGTTGAAGCACATATAAAATCCAATCATTTAAACCAAAAATTAGTTAAGAGAAAATAAATATACACTTCTCAGTAGTAAAATATATAAATAAGAATACCTTAATTTTTTTATGACCAAAAATGATCATTTAATGCATGAAGCACAAGAGTTTATAGCTGATCAGCTAAAATCTACTGGTGAATTTGCAAGAGTTGAAATTGGCTATAAGTTTGGTTCTAGTGTAAATTCAATATTAAATGAGCAAAGCAAGAGAAATATATATGCTGAGAAAAATAATTTGCCAGAAGATAATAGAAGAGGATATTTGGTTGTTGTAAATGTAGATACATTTCCAACTAAGGCAGATCCAGTTGGTTTATTAAGAGCAGCTAATGAAAGTGGAATTTCTGCAATGCATATGCAATATAAAGGCGGAGATTCAGGTTTCTTTAGATGGGCAGGAAGCACTTATAAAAGACATAAGGCAAGAGCAGTTATTCCAGCTGATGAAAGAGCAAGACATATTAAAAATACATTGCACGAAAGATTGCTTAATGGTTTCATTGGAGACGTTGTTTATTTTAATCCTTCAGCTAAGAGACTGGAGAGAATAAGATTTTTAGATGCTTCATTGCCAGATTATGATTACTTGAAAGATGATAAAAGACGCAGTGCTGAAGAATTAGCTTCAATAATGGCTAAAAGCAATGTATCATACAAAACAATAAAAGATCATAAAGTTATAGAAGCTTTGCCAAGATTTAGTTTAGGAAGGAAAACAATAAATAAATTAGATATAGCTATGCCTTTAGAATTATCAACAATAGAACATAAATTGGGGTGCTTGATTGCTCTTGAAGATGCAGCAAAAAGAAACAAGCAAATAGATCCTTCTCAATCTGATATTGAAGAAAGGATTATTGCGTTACTAAGTGGATGTAGCAAAGCCACACTAATAGAATTATCAAAGAAATTTGGAGTTGATGTTTTAAGTTCTTATATGTCAGATGTTGAAGAAACAATAGAAGATGAATTAATTCCTATTAGATATGACGTTGGAGATAATGGGTGCTGTATAAATTATTTTTCCAGTAAATAATTTCTATTGTACAATATATTAGAATTTATTTCAACAAAGAAGAGAAATTAATTATTACTTAATTTATCTGTTTCTAGTAACTCCAATTTTTGGACAATATTTATTTACAGGACACTTGGAGCAAAATGGGCTTATAGGCACACATATATTTTGTCCAAACATAACTAAATCATTGTTTATATCATGCCAGTGTTTTTTAGGAATTGCTTTCAGTAATTCTTGTTCTGTTTCTTCTGGTTTTTTAGTTTTAACCCACTCCAATCTATTTGATATCCTATGAACATGCGTATCAACTGCAATATGTTTTGCACTATGAAAACCATAAGTCATGACTATGTTCATTGTTTTTCTGCCAACGCCTTTAAGTTTAAGAAGTTCTTCTTCTTTGTTTGGAACTTTTCCATGATAATTTTCAATTAAAACTTTACATATTTCATTTAGTCTTTTTGCTTTAGTTTTGTAAAAACCAACAGGATAAATCAATTTTTCAATTTCTTTTATGTCTAATTTCAAAATTTTTTCTGGCGTGTCTGCAACATCAAATAGCCTTCTAGATGCTTTTGCTGTAACTGCATCTTTTGTTCTCAAACTCAATAAACAGGAAATTAAAACTTTGAAAGGACTTTTTGTTAAGTCTGCAATTTCAGTAACTATTGGATTTTGATATTTTTTACACTTTTTTCTAATTAGTTTAATTTCTATGTTTAGATGTTTTATCATATAATAATTGTAATTATTGCCTATAAAAACCTACATGTTAAACAATAAATAGAATGTTTTAAATAATAATATTTTATCAGAATATCTAATGGGGGCGTAGTTTAACCTGGCTAGAATTAACGGCTCCAGTAATGGAGCGATGAGCTGAAAAGCAATGATATAAAAACGGTATGTCGCTTCGATGAAGATACCGTTGGATCAGGGTTCAAATCCCTGCGTCCCCATCTTTTTTATATGCTTATCATTTTTTAGATTTATTATTTAAAATACAATTGATAATTATTATTAGAATATATTTTAATATCAAAGTTATATTATAAATATCACTTAAAAACATTAATATTTCTTATTGCCGTAAATAAAAACCTAAAATTAGTATTTATATTTTTACCGCGTTTCTATAACAACTATTGTTATTACTTACAAATAGATACATATAGAAAAATTTATATAATAGTGATAACATTAAAACTTTCATGAAAGCTGTTAGACTTTTATTTTTAATTTTGTGTAGTTTATTGTTATTCTCATTAGCAGTATCTGCTGCTACCCAAGTTTCTATAACTCCTTCATCTCCAAAAGACAGCGATGATTTGAAGTGCAATTTGGACAACGTTGCTCTTAGTGATCTTGGAAGATACTTATTTTTATGGTACATAAATGGTGCACAAGATAGGACAATAGGAAATACATGGGTTTATCCTTCTTCAAGAACAAACCCTAGGGATTATATAGTGTGTGCTGTTTTCGCTCCAGGCCAATTTTTCGTTGGCACTGCAAGTGTAAATGTGGCATCAGACAATTTGCCACCTCAGCAGAACAGGCCACCTGTTATTGATATTACCTCTCCTAGCGATGGTTCAAGTTTTTTGACAGGAACTACAGTTCAGTTTACAGCTGTTGCTAACGATCCTGAAAATAATAATTTGGTTATTAGCTGGGATTTCGGCGATGGTTCTAGTGGCCTAAGCAATACTTTAGTTCCAGCACACAAGTATAATAGGGCAGGTACGTATAATGTTATATTAAATGTTAATGACGGAGTGAATTTTGTTACAGATAGGATTGTTATTAATTTTGTCGGTCAAGATAATCTTTTTCCTCCAGTAGCTAAAATAAGTGCAGATAAATTTATTGCTATTATTGGAGAAGCTATAACATTCAGAGGAGATCAAAGTTTTGATCCTGATGGAAATATTGTAAATTATAATTGGGAATTCGGCGATGGCACTTCTGCATCTGGATTAGTTGTTCAACATTCATATAGCCCTGAAGGTGTGTATATTGCTAGATTAACAGTAACTGATAATGATGGCTTAACAAGCAGCGATACTTTAATAATTACAGTTAATCCAAGGCCTAATCAACTGCCAGTTCCTATAATAGAGACAAGCGTTGCTAATATTTTTGCAGGTATTCCTTTTCAATTAATTGGAACTAAGAGTTTTGATCCTGATGGAAATATTGTAAATTATAATTGGGACTTGGGAGACGGAAGGACAACTAATGGTCCTGTAGTTCAGGTTGTTTATCAAAATCCTGGCGTTTATGCTGTTTCATTAGAAGTAATGGATGATAAAGGCTCTACAATTAGGGATACAAAATTTATAGTTGTTAATCCTGCAAATGTTGCTAATCAGTTGCCTCCAATAGCTAAAATAAGTGCAGATAAGTTTACTGTTGGTGTTGGAGAAGCTGTAACATTTAATTGGGGCCAAAGTTCTGATCCTGATGGAAATATTGTGAGTTATAGTTGGAGTTTTGGTGATGGATCCACTGGAGTACATATTACTTTTGGAGGCCCTATAAATCCTGCTGATTTAATACGTTCCCATGCTTACACTCAATCAGGTCAATACAAAGTAGATTTAGTAATATTTGATAATGATGGATTAAAAGGAGAAGACACAATAACAATTAATGTATTAGACGATAATTTAGGTAATAGAAATCCTGTAGCTGTTATTGACGTAAGCAATGATATTGCATTTTTAGGATTTCCATTGGAATTTAAAGCCTTGAGAAGTTTTGATCCTGATGGTTTTATAGTTGCATACAAATGGGATTTCGGAGATGAAACAATAAATACAAACCAAGTTACAAAACACACTTACATAAATCCAGGATTATATACTGTTACACTTACAGTTACAGATGACAAAGGTGCAACAGGCAGTAAATCTTTAGTATTAAATGCCGGAAATGTTGATAGAGGCCCAGATTATGATAAACAAAGAGTAGAGCATGGATCTAAAAAAGTAGAGCAGAGAGACATTAGAGTTGGAAGATTGATGCCATTAAACTATAAGTTCATATATTCAAAAGGAGAAAATATTGCTTTGCTTACAAAATTGGTAAATGAAGGAAATGTTGATGAAACAGTTGACTTAAGATTAAGAGTGCCTGAATTTAATTATGTTTACGTTGTAAGAAATGTTAATTTAGAAGCAAAGCAGGTGAAGTGGGTAATGCTTAATTTAGAAATTCCGACAAATGCTGCTTCTGGATTGCATCTGGCAAAATTAGAAGTTATGGAAGAGGATGATTTAGTAAATAGCAATAATAATGCATTTTGGGATTTCGTTGTTGCTTGAATTTATTTGCTACCAAAAGGTTTATAAATAAGTAACGACTCCAAAATGGTAACACAATTTGTAGTGTTTTTTATGGGGGGAAAATTAAGATGAAAAGTTTGAGATTGTTTGCATTGATTATACTAACTTTGGTTTTATTTACAACTAGCGCTGTTACAAGCGTACTTGCTATTGATAATGGCTTTAGTAATTTAGAAGAGCCATTTGTTACTGTAAATAAAGTAGAAGTAAACAATCAGAGAGTTAACGACTTTTCACCTGTTTATTTAGAGAGAGAAGAAGAAGTTGTTGTTGAGGTTTATTTTACAGGAAATCCTTATGGTAAATGTAGTTCAGGAAATAACAATCGTTGTTATGATACTAAAGTTTCTGCTGAAATAAATGGATATGAATATGATGACGTAAGAGACGTTGAAGGTCCTTTTGAAGTTGAACCTGGAGTGCAATACAGAAAAGTATTAAGATTTAGGCTTCCAGAAGATATGCCTTCAAGTGATGATTTAACATTAAATGTAGAATTGAAAGATGATGATGACCTTGTTATTGTTAGGTATTCTGTAAGAATACAAGAAGTAAGACATAGATTGAATGTTTTTGATGTTATATTTAATCCTACAAATAATGTACAAGCAGGTCAGCCATTATTTGCTAATGTAAGACTAGAGAATTTAGGCGATAATGTTGAAAACAGTATAAAAGTTACTGTTGCTATGCCTGCATTGGGAGTACAAACAAGCGAGTATGTTGATAGATTAAATACAGTAGAATCTGATAAAGATGATTCAGAAGCTAAAGACGCAGCAACATCAAATGACTTATTATTGATGGTACCTCAGAATACACAAGAAGGGGATTACAATGTTGTTGTAATGCTTGAATATAATAGGGGAAGAAGTGTTGAACAAAAAACATACAAAATGCATGTTAAAGGAACTCAAGTTGTTGTTCCTCCAGCTCAGCCTTCAAAGCCAGTAACTACTTTAAATGTAGATAGCCAAGCTCAAAGATTGGAAGAAGGAAATGGAGCAGTATTCAAATTAAGTTTAGGCAATCTAGGTCAGCAGACTATAGCTTATACATTTGATTTAGTCGGAGTAAGTGACTGGGCAAATTCAAAAGTTGATCCAGGTACTTTAGTAGTGCAATCAAATAGTGCATCTGATGCTTATGTTTATGTAGCGCCTAAGCCTGGAATGAAAGGCATAAAGACTTTTACAGTAAAAGTAATGTCCGATAATGCTTTAGTTGCAGAGAAAAGTTTAAGCGTTGAAGTACTTGAAAATAAAAATAAAGAATTAAATTTAAAGACAGCATTCACATGGGCATTTTTAGTATTGCTAGTGGTTTTAGTATTGCTAGTTGTAGTAGTGCTTGTAAAGAAACTTTCCTCAAGAGACGATAAAGGTATTGAAGGACAGACTTATTACTAAGCACAAAAAAGGTGTTTTTTAATGCAAGGAAGAAGTATAATTTTATTTATTGGTTTTCTTTTAATTTTATCTATTGTCAATGCTGTAGAAATTACTCCTCAAGGTTTAAGTGATAATTTATGTCCTAGAGAGACCGGGCAATTTACACATATAATAAAAAATGATAATAATCTTGTTAAGGAATACACTATAAATTTAAAAGGCAGTGCTTCTTCTTGGGCAACAGTAGTTCCTAGTGGTTTTATTTTAAGTGCTGGAGAACAAAAGACAGTTTTTACATATATTACACCAAGTCAGTCAGCTGAACCAGGCACTTATAATTTGCAGATTGAGGCAAGTGCTGCAGATGACACTAAAACTGTAAGCCATGATGTTGTAGTAAAGAATTGTTATAGTGTAAGTCTGTCTGCTTTGCCTAACTCAAAAACATCTTGTCCAAATGATCCAATACAATATAGTATAACTTTAACTAATAATGGTGAATATTCAGAAACTTTTCGTTTAAGTTTAAATGGAAATCTTGCGCCAAGAGCAAGTTTAAGTGATAACCTATTGGTATTGGGAAAGAAAGAAAGCAAAACTATTTTGTTGTTTGTAAATTCTCCAGTTGATCCAAGTGATTATGTTCTTACTTTAATATCAGAGAGCGAGAGCGGCAGAGTGAGGGAATCATTGCCTATATTTTTAAATGTTAATTCTTGTTATGATTTTAATTTAAAAGTTAGCGGCAATAATACTTATAATTTATGCGACAGAAGTTATGTTGTTATACCTTTAAATTTAAAAAATAGTGGAACAACATTAAACAGCTACAAGATAAATATTGATGGCCCAGTTTGGGTAAGAGTTGAAAAGAATGAATTTGTCCTAAAAGATCAGGAAGCTAGAACATTTAATCTAATATTTGCCCCAAATTATGGTTCTGCTGGGGATTATGGGATAAGACTTACTGTTGTTCCAGAGAAAGGAAATGCAAAATCTGTAACAGACTTTGGTATAACTGTTAGAAAATGCCATTCTGTAGATGTTAAATTTCTGTACGATAAAGTAGATGCATGCAAAGGCGCAGTAAATAATTATGAAGCGTTAATCACAAATGATGGTGAGGTGAAAAAAAGTTATAGATTAGAACTAGAGGCGCCTTCTTGGATAGTGCTTGATGAAAAAGACAGAGTATTTACACTAGATCCTAAGGAACAGAAGAAAGTTGTGGTTAAAGCATCTCCTATAGATTCAGTAAAAGACCAGGAATATGATGTAAAATTAAGAGCTGTTGCAACTGACGATAGTTCTGTCTCAGCCAATGACATTGATGAATTAAGTATAGATGTCAAAGATGCAGAAAATTGCTATAAGCCAAGTATAGAAACCAAATATACAAATTTGGTTGTTTATTATGATTCAAGTACTGCAGTTCCTATAGAAATTAAAAACAATGGTGTAAGAAAGGCAGAGTTTAGTTTATTTTTAAGCGGTAACGCGGCAACATTCTCGACTTTGGCTCCAAGTGCTGTAAGTATTGATCCTGGAAGAAGTGAAATAGTTTATATTTATGTTGCTCCAAATATAAATGTAAAATTAGGCAGTTATGACAGTGTAGTGTCATTGAATGTTAAGAATGGGCCATTATTAACTACTAAGAAATTTAATATAGAAATTACAAATGTAAAAGAAAAAACTACACAAATAGCACAGCCATTAAAAACAAGTTTAGACAATGGTAAAAAACCAGTAGATGAAATATCATACTGGCAGAAATTTAAGTCTTTTATTAGAAAAGCTTTTGTAAGTGAAGAGGAAAGAATTCAGTTTAATAATGTTACAAGTGTTATCAAAGTTAATAATGATAAAAGTTCTATTGGTAAATATAAATATTATATTTTAGGCATAGTTATAACAATACTAGTGATAATTTTATTAGTTGTTATATTTAGTAGCAAGGATAAAAAAAGTTCTAAGAAGATAAAAAATAAATCCAGCGAAGATGTTGAAGATATAAAAGATAAAGTTGAAGAATAATTAAACTTTTAAACTAACAACTTTGCTTACATTTTCCTGCATTGAAACTCCATAAATATAATTTGCTTCTGAAATAATGCTGTCATTATGGCTAATTACAACGTATTGGGCTTTTTGTGCATATTTCTGTATTAATTTAGATAATAATTCTGAGTTCCTTTTGTCTAAAGCAGCATCTACTTCATCTAGTAAGTAGAATGGAGACGGATCATATTCTTGTATTGCAAATATAAATGCTAGTGCAGCCATAGTTTTTTCTCCGCCAGATAAGCTCCTTATGTCAAGGTATTTAGAACCGCTGACTTTTACATTAATATCAATACCGCCATCAAAAGGATTTTCCTGGTTCTCAAGTGTTATTTGTGCCTCCCCTTTTGTTGTCAGCTGATTAAATATTTCTTTGAAATTTTTAACTATAACATTATAAGTTTTCATGAAAATATCCTTTTTTTTGCTTTCTATTTCTGTCATCATTTTCAAAACGTCATCTTTTTCAAATTTTAATTTACCAACTTTTCCTAAAATTTTATCATACTCTTGCTGTATCTGTTCATAAACCTCTAAAGCTCTTAAGTTTACATTTCCTATACTATTCAGGGTTTTCTCGTCGTCACGTATTTTTATTTTTAATTCTTCGAGATTTAGTCCTCTTTTTATTTTTGCATCTTTAAATGGCTCAAATTCCTTCTCTAAAGCTTCCTTTTCTGCGACAGCCTTTGCTCTGTCAATGTTTATGTTATTTAACTTTTGTTCACTCCCTTTTAATTTTTCTTCTTCTCTTGCTATGTCTGTTTCTGAGTTCTGTATTTTTTCAGTTAATTTATTTCTCTTTGTTACAATGTCTTTAAAATTAGACAGGAATTTCCTTTCTTCTTGTTCCTTTGATTTAAGTTCTTGCTCTCTTTTCTTTATCAATTCTTTTACATTTTCCAATTCTCTCACAAAATCATCATACTCTTTGTCTTGCTGTTTAATTATTTTTTCAGTTTTTTCTTTTTCTGGTAGAAGCATAGATACAATCTGTGTATCTATATTTTTTATATTGCCTTGTATTTCAAGCAACTTTTCTTTTATCTTTAATCTTTTATCTTCTAATTTTTCCAAATTCTTTGACAGGCTAGGATCTGCAAGTTTATCTTTTAGTATCTGCTTTTTGCTTTTAGTGTCTTCTAATTCTTTTGTTTCATGTTTTATACTTGATTCTATAATCATTAATTCTTTCTCAAGTTTCTTTTGTTCATCAAGAAGTTCTTTTTTTCCATTTATTAGATTGCTTGTGTCTTCCTCCAAGTTTAATGCTTTTTCAATTTTCAATATCTCTGCTTCAATATTTGCCCTTTCTTCTCTTAAATTTCTTATTAGTTCTTCACCACTTATTTTTTTATTTTCTACATGGGAAAATAGTGTTTTTTGTTTATTTAATTGCTCTTCTAAGTTATCTACATTTTCATTTATTTCTCTCTCTTTAAACCCAAAGCCTGTTTTTTGAACTCTATAGCCGCCTACCATTGCTCCAGAAGGTTCAACAAGATCACCTTCTAAGGTAACCATTCTTGCTCTACCAACGCCGATTTTTCTAGCTGTCTCCAAATTATCTACTATAACAGTTGAGCCCAATACATAAGAAAATACATCTTTGTACCTCGGCTCGTGGCTTACCAATTCAACTGCCAAGCCATGAACGCCTTTTTGGTTTAATATTTCTTTTACATTGGACTCAATTATTCTGGATTTTATTTTGTTCAAAGGCAAGAATGTTGCTACTCCTAATTTATTATTTTTTAGGTGCTCTATACATTTTTGCGCTACAGCATCTGTATCTACTACAATACTATTGATTCTATGGCCTGCTGCAACTTCTAATGCCAATGAATACTTGCTTTCTATTTCTCCTAGACTAGATACAGTTCCATAAATTCCTTTAATTGTATTTCTTAGTTCTACAATTTTTCTTACAGCTAAATCTCCCAGACTTCTTTCTTGAATGCCTATTTGCCTTGATCTTTGTTTAGCAAGTTCTTCTATATTTTGAGATATTTCTTGTCTTAACTTATTTAATTGTAATGAATAAGAAGAATCTTCGTTTAGTGATTTAGATAAGTCTTCATTAACATCTTTTAGTTTTTTCTTTTTGTTTTTTAGATCATCCAATTCTTTTTGGCTTTCCTTTAGAGTTTTAAGCCTCTCTTCTACCAAGTTTAATTTAAATACTATTTGATCTTTACTTCTAATTATATTTTGTTTCTCTTCATTAAGCTTGTTTATTTTTAAAATTATGTCATCAAATGCTTTATCAGCTTCCTCCAAAGATTTATTTATATCTGTGTCTATACCATTTTTTCCCCTAAATTCCATTAATTGTTTTTCCAAATCTTTTTCTTCATTGTTTGACTTTTTTAATTCCTGCTCATTTTCTTGCCTTTTAGATTTAAGTTCTTTTATTTTCTCCTCTACTTCTTTTATATTATTATTTAGCTGATCTTTTCTTGATTTTATTTTCGTTATTTCATTCTGGCAGACTTCAAGCCTGGAACCAGCTTTGACTACTTCTGTTTTTAATTCTTCTATATATTTTCTAAGTACTACTTGGTCTTTTTCGCTTTTGACTTCTATCTCATTGTTAATTTTATTTATTTCTTCTTTATTTTTACCTATTAATTCTTTTATAGAATTTATTTCCTGATTTATTTTTTCAGTTTTATCTTCAGCTTCTTTTTTCCTTTTTTCTGTTTCTTCTACTCGTTCTTGTTTTTCCTTTATATGCAGGTTTAGAAAAGTAGCTTTATGGTCTTTCAGTGATTCTTGAATTTCCTTATATTTTATAGCTTGGTCTCGTTCTTTTTTTAGTTCTCTCAGATTGACTTCTCTTTCAGTCAGTATTATTTCAGCTTCATTTAGTTTTGCATCTACTTTTCCCAATTCACTAAGACATTTTTCTTTTTTCTCTTCATACATTGAAATGCCAGCAATTTCTTCTATTACTTGGCGTCTTTCTACTGACTTCATTTCTGCCAGAGAGACAATGTCACCTTGTAAAACTATATTATGTCCGTCTGGATCTAATTTTGCCGAGTTCAGTAGTTCAAGAATTTGTTGTCTTGTTCTTGTTTCTTCATTTATTTTGTAAATACTTGTACCATTATGTTTTACTAATCTAGTTATCCTTACTTCTCTTTCCTTTATAGAAAATTTTCCTTCAGAATTGTCAAACTCAACTGTAACCTCAGCTTCTTTTGCAGGACTTCCCTTTTTCCCCCCATTAAAAATTAAATTTGCTGATTTTTCAGCTCTCATTTCATGAGCAGAAGATTTTCCAAGAACAAAGCATAAAGCGTCGCTGATATTAGTTTTTCCTGATCCGTTTGGCCCTATTATACAGTTAAATCCATTTCCGAATAAAAGTTCTGTTCTGTTGGCAAACGATTTAAAACCTTTAGCAATTAGTCTTTTGATAACCACCATCTTTGGAAAATAAACAGATGGTGCATTTATAAAGCTTTTGCAGAAATTTCAGTAATTTATAAAGCAGATTTTCAAAAGCCTTTGTTTAAAGACGTCAGGGTGCCAAATTTCATGGCTTCTAAAGGGCAAATATTAATTTGTTTATTTTTGTTACCATTTTATAGTAGATACCAACCAAAAACTTTATATATTAGTTAACTTCCTATAATATATCACCTCTTTTTCCCAGGGAGAAGATTCTTCGGAGTCTTGTCCTTGGGTTTTATTAAAAAATTCCAATGGTTAAAAAATCTCTTTGGGTTGACAGCGAGGCAATACGCACTAATTCATATAGATTTTTCTTAAGAGAAGATTGTGGTTGTTCATTTGATTTATGTGAATATGGCGAAGATATTATTGAAAAATCAAGAACAAAGTATGACGCAGCTTTCTTTTATTTGTATAGGATAGGTTTCCAAACTGATGAACTACCGGAAGACTTTCCATTTGAAGCTCCCGAAGTCTATCGTAATGGAATATATGTTTACAATAATTTTGTTAAAAATCCACAAAATATTTCAACGCCTGTGTTTTTGTTGCACTTGCCTGGACGAAACCGTATTATTGAGTACTTAGATAGTTTGCAAAAAAGGCGCAATCATTTCTGTCTTAGTAAATATCTTAAACTCAACGCAGTCAGATCTAGTTGAAATTGTAAAAGATACATTTGCAAGAAACGTAAAAACCTAAATTTATTTCTTTAAAAATTCTGTGTAGTGACAATGACCGCAATATAATCTATCTTTATGTACTGCCAAAAACATTCCAGGTCCACACTTAGGGCATGTTTTAGCTCTCTCAATATTATTGCCAGATATTTTGTATTTTTTCCAGCGTTCACTTGGTTTTTTATTCTTGGTTTTTTTCTTTGCCATACTAAAAATTTTCCCCGTAATTTTTTATACACAAATATTTCATTGTTTTATTTAGCTGCCTTTTTAGGCTCTGATTTTTTGCCTTTAGGAGGCTCAAGATATTTTAATGTTTTTTCATCTTCATAAATATTAGCAATCACTTTTGCTTTTTGTAGCCCAAACCTAGTATATATATGCCTTATTGCAACAAGCTCAGGTTTTGTACCGTACTTTTTTGCTATTTCTTCTTTTAATGCCTGTTTTGAAGGAGTAGAAGATCCAGGATGTTCTAGATCAAATTTGATTCTTTTCCTTGCAAGAAGCGGCATTTCTATTTCCTTGAGTTTTCCAATTTCCATTTTATCTAGTTTTTATTGCGTACTCGCCCTTTACAGTTATTTCTAATTTTTTTGCTATTTCAGATTTGTTTGGATCAATTATTATAATGCGGCCTTTCCATGAAGTTGTTAAGTCAGTTGATTTGCATAAAGGGCATTCGCTGCCTTTAACAAATATTTTGCAACTTTTGCATGCTTTTTTCTTTACCATTATTCTTTCTTATCTTTAGATTTTTTACCCTTTTTAAGGTCTTCTTCTATCCATTTTAAATTTCCTAAAGAAGGTTGTCTCATTGTCAAGCCTATTTTTGGATTTGCTAGATCTTTATAACTTACTGCAATAACTCTTGCTCTGCACTTGTCTCCAACTTTTAATGTTTTTTTACTTTCTTTTCCTGTAAGTACTTTTGACTTGCTAAAGCTTATGAAGTCATCCATTGTTTGTGAAACATGTATCATGCCATCTACCGGCCCTATATTAATAAAAGCTCCAAAGTTTGTAATGTCTGTAATTTTTCCAAGGCAAACTTCTTGTACTTCAGGAATAAAAGTTATCATCTTAAATTCTGTTTCAAAATAAGGAGCGCCATCTCCAGGAATTATAATACCATCTCCAATTTTTAATACTTCTACAACATAAATAACAAAGCCAACGCTATTGCTTATATGGCCTTCGAAAGTTTCATTCAGTATTTGAAGAACTGCTTCTTTTGTGTCTTGCTTTAGCAATACGGGAGGCACCCTAACATGACTTTTAGCTGTTATTTCATAGAACATTTTTTAATTGGTACTTATAATTGCTTTTTAAACATTTTGGTTGGAAATGCTTTGGCGTTATCCATTGTTGTTTGCTTAGTTATAGAGATTTAGATTTCACTACGCAGTAGTTTAAATAACAACAATATTTATATATTAGTTTTAATGCAGCCCAACATGGACTACGTTCAGCTGCTTGGTCAGCTTAGAAAGTAAATAGAGCTCCAGATTCCAGATATAATTTTACAAATAGGTAAATCTACTAAAGAATATATTAAAACATTAGATGCGTTGTGTTTGGCTCTAGTTAACAGATTAAGTTTACTTTCTTCTCAAGAAGGAAAGTTCTCTACAGAATCTCAAAAGTTTAATTTTTATAGTGCAGAACAGGGAGAAAATACAAAAACAACTAGTAAAACGCTTGTTGAATCAGTATCGTCCGTACCTTGTTTAGCTATGAACCAAAAATCTGGTGGCCTTACCATGACTTTTTCATTAAATAAAAAACAATTAAAGTTAATGGAAAATGGAGCATCTCAAGTTGCAGAGTGTGGCTTTAAACATATTGAAAATATTTATAGAAGAATTATGGGAATTGGTGAAGTTGTTTTTTCATACAAATTTACACTTAATGTTAATGCAGAAAAAGATAAATATTCTCTAGAATTTGATGGTGAAAATGTTTTATGCTCTTCAGAATTGTATAAAGTTGTAAACTTTTTTAACCCAATTAGCTTTAAGAGAAATTTACAGAGGGATGGCGACGATTACAAGGTTGTGGCTGAAGAAATACCGCCTTTAGAAAATGAAAGAGTTGAAAGTTTGATAAGATATAATACTTTAACAAATATGGGAAAAGTTGTACCGTTGGGAATAATACAATTAATTGCTTTAAGGGCGCAAATTGAAAAGCTAGATGAAAGACTAGGAAGAGGCAAAGAAAGATTAGATAGAATTGATTATTCAAGATTATTAGATTTTTAATTTCTTAATTCTAAATACTTTTTCTGTCTTATCACAATAACTTGACTTGTAAGTTTCTTTTTCAGTTCTAAGTCTTGCGTTGCCACAATACAACCTTCTTTAGAAAGTTCTATAAGTTCTTTGTCTACTTGTTTTTCTTTTGATTGTATTTTTTCAATTTTTTCTAAATATTTTTTTATTAAACTTAGTTCTTTAGGCTTGACTTTTTCTAGTTCTTCTATTGTTCTGGATAAAACACAAATTTTGTAAGGAAATAAACATACCCTGTCTATTTCTGAAAAAAAGTCTATTCTAAATTTAGCGCAGTAAATTAGGAAGTTTGTATCTAGTATTATTTTTTTCATGAAAACTATAAAGAACAAAACTTTATAAAGATTAATTTTTAATTTATATATACGTCTGAAGGACAAAGTTATATTAATTCTGTTGATGCTGGTACTAAGTTGATTTTATCCATACCACATAGTGGGATAAGTATTCCAAGTTCGCCTAATAATATTTTAAGATCTGATGAAGATGCTGAATTATTTAAAGAATTGAATAATTTATTAATTATTTATACATAAAGACAATTACATAGCACAAAAATTCTAAACTTAATTTTTGCCTAAAATTTATTTACTCATATCCAATTAGGAGTCATATACTTGAGACATTAAATAACTTACTTTTCCATTTGATCCAAGATTCCTTTCAAATGCATAATAGTAACGTAAATTACAGTCTGCTTTATAAAACAATTTATCACGCACTAGGTCATAAGCAGTAACAAATTTTTCTATTCCAAGACTTTTAAGTTTGGCCTCAATGTCTTTTAAAGTATAGTATATATGTTTTCGTTTGCTGGCCCCTAATTCTTTTATTATTCTACTATCAACTGATATTCTAACATGCCAATATCTGCTTTCAGGAGTTTCTAATCCTAATTCTAGCTTAATACCTAGCGGTGAAATTAATTGTCGCCTATCAAAATTCTCAGTAGCATAACTAGGAGTTGGATAATCTAAAAATAATTTTTGTTCAGTTGTTCCAACAAGTTGTTTTTCTAATTCTATTTCTTTTAATTTTCTGATTTTTCTTTTTTCATAGAAATGATAAGCAACTGAAACTGCTGACGTCATAGACCCTGCTAATGCAGTACCAGCAAGCATAGCGGCTTCCATTGGATTGTGATTAAACAAACCTGTTAAACCTGAGATTAGTGCAACTAAACCCGTACCAACACCAAAATATTTTGCACTTCCATTATATTTCTCAATTTTATTTTCATCTCTAACAGCCAAGTTGGTTTCTTCATTCAAAGCTTTAACAAATTCATCAATAGATTGGTACCTCTTCTCAGGTTCTTCTTCTCTTGCTTTAAACAAAGCATTAACTAAATTAATAGGAAGATTAAACCTTTGAAAAGTTTCTATAGGTGGATCTCCATTAAATGTCCCTTCAAACTCATCTTTGCCTAAAATGTAAGCCATAGCTGTTTTTGATAAACTGTAAATGTCTGCAGCTGGCATTACTTTCCTTGCATTATACACTTCTGGCGCTGTGTAATACAAGCTTTTATAGACTTGAGTATTTGTAATAGTATCTCCTGAACCAAATCTTCCTGCAGCCCAATCCATAACTTTGTAATTTTCACTTTCTTCATCAAATATTATATTTGCTGGGCAAATATCTCTATGAAATATTGGTTTAGTTGCTGCATGCGCCCATTTTAGTGCATTGCCAACAGATTTAATTAATATTAAAACATCTTCAGTAGTTGGATTAGTTTCTCTTGTTATTACTTGTTCTAAGGTTTTTCCTATGATTTTCTTTGTCACAATTGCTGGAACTTTTAATGGTCCAAGATCTACTCTTCCTGAATTTAAAATTAAAGGTACGTCAGTTCTTTCTTCTTTCTTGGCTTTTTCCAAAATAATTCTTTCTCTATCAAATCCTTTTTCTGAGTCCATTTCCCTATCGTGAACGTATAGTTTTAAGACAGCTTCTTCTCCTTGTGGTGTTTTTACATCAAAAAGTCTTGCTTGTCCTCCTATAGGTATTTCTCCAGCAATTACATATTTTTTATTATCTAATTCAAAAATTCGAGATTCTGTAGGTTCAATCATAATCTGCCTTCTAATCCTGCTTCTTTTTCTGTTAGCCTTAATCCAGCCCTAGTACGGTAAATCATATATTTCTCTTTGATCTACTAAATAACTTAGCTCACTAATTGTCATAATTTTAGCATTATATAACAATTTATAAATGTTATTATAATTACTACTTATAAGTAAATAAATAATTAAATTTTAAAACAGTACTAGAAGCCTTATTAACCAAAATTTAAGGGTTTTTAGAGGCCAATTTTGTCAAGTTAAAATGGCTTTATACAGTCTATAAAAGCAATAAAATGCATTTATAGGCTAAGAAAGTATTAAATAGTTTTATAACTTATCTTTTTCATGTAAACTAGATAATTTTCTAGTAAAAAGAAGCTAAAAATGGCAACTGAAAACAACCAAAGTAGCAATGAGTATACAGCAGAAAATATCAAAGTATTGAAAGGCCTGCAGGCAGTAATTGCAAGACCAGCAATGTACATAGGTAGTGTAGATTCTAGAGGTTTGCATCATTTAGTTTGGGAATTAGTTGATAATGGTGTAGATGAAGCTCTAGTAGGATTTTGCACAAAAATAAAAATTTTGGTTCATAAAGACAATTCTGTTTCTGTTGTAGATAATGGAAGAGGAATTCCAACAGATATTCATCCTGAAGAAAAAAAGTCTGGCGTTGAAGTTGCTTTGACTGTTCTGCATGCAGGTGGAAAGTTTGACAAAAATACTTACAAAGTTTCTGGAGGTCTGCACGGTGTCGGCGTAAGTGTAGTCAATGCTTTAAGCAAATATCTTAAAGTACAAGTAAAACAAAAAGGCAAGGTTTTTGTTCAGGAATATGATCATGGAAATCCACAATATGATTTAAAAGTCATAGGCGAATGCGATGAAAAAGATACCGGAACAACTGTAACTTTTTTACCTGATGATAAAATTTTTACAGAGACAATTTTTGATTTTAATACTGTTGCAAACAGATTAAGAGAGTTGGCTTTTTTAAATCCAGGATTAGAAATAAAAATAGAGGACGAAAGACAGGAACCTCATAATGAAAAAAGATTCTTTTATGAAGGCGGAATAAAAGAGTTTGTTGAATATTTAAATAAAGGGAAAGAGATTTTAAATAAAGAAGTTATTTACATGAATAAAGAAAGTTCTGGAACTGTAGTAGAAATTGCATTGCAATGGAATAATACTTATCATGAAAGCGTTTTTAGTTTTGTAAATAATATTAATACGCATGAGGGTGGAACACATTTAACCGGATTTAATACTGCTTTAACTAGAGTTGCTAATAATTACGTTAAGAAAAAGAAATTATCTGATATAAATTTAAGCGGTGATGATATTAGGGAAGGATTAACTGCAATATTGTCTTTGAAAGTTCAAAATCCCCAGTTTGAAGGACAGACTAAGACTAAATTAGGAAATTCCGAAATAAAAGGTTTAGTTGACAGCCTGACATTTGAATACTTAAGTTCATTCTTTGAGGAGAACCCTTCAATTGCAAAAATTATAATTGATAAATGTGTAAATGCATTTCAAGCTAGAGAAGCAGCAAGAAAAGCCAGAGAATTAACAAGAAGAAAGGGAGCTTTAAATGGTTCTGGTTTACCTGGAAAATTAGCTGACTGTCAGGAGAAAGATCCTGCTAAATGTGAATTATTTTTGGTGGAAGGTGATTCTGCAGGCGGTTCATGTTTAAATGCACGGGATAGAAAATATCAAGCAATTCTCCCATTGAAAGGAAAAATATTAAACGTAGAAAAAGCAAGACTAGATAAAATTTTTAAAAGTCAAGAAATTTTAAACATAATAACTGCTTTGGGCACTGGAGTAGGTGAAGAATTTAATATAGAAAAATTAAGATATCATAAACTAATAATTATGACAGATGCAGATAGTGTTGTTGGAGACACACCTTTTTTATTAATTGATGAAAAAGGAGAAATAAAACATGATTATATTGGAAATTTTGTGGATAATTGTTTAACTCCTAATAAATACAAAGTAAGTTCACTTTCTGTTAATCAGAAAGAACATAAAGTAAAAAATATAACAAATATAGTTAAACATCCATTAAAAACAAGTTTATATAAGATAATTACAAATTTAGGTTATAATGTAACAGTTACACCATATCATAGTGTTTTTACTTATTCAAATGGAAAAATAGAAGTTAAAAAAGGAAATGAAATAAATGAAAACGATTATGTATTACTGCCAAGGCAGTTACCAAGAACAGATAAAAATTATAGAATAGACTTAAGTAAATATGTTGTAAATGACAATGTTTATGTTCACGTTGATAGAAATTCTTTAAAAAATATTACTGATGAAGCTTATATTGATATTGATTTAGAGAGTTGGACTAAATTAAAGAATAAAAGAATAGAATTAGGAATAACAAGAAAGGATATTGGGAAATTATTAGGTATTTATTATACAGTCATACAACAATGGGAATTTAAGAATGATAATATAATGCCGCAATATAAATTATTTAAAGAATATTTAGATGTTATAAAGGTTAATGAAAAATCCCTAAAGTTCTCATTACATCTTCCAATTAATTTAGTTGATATAAATAAAATTAAATATAAAAAAATATATATTGGAAATTATCAAAATGAAATAAAATTAAATGTAAACTTTGATAAAAATTTTGCATATTTGCTTGGCTGGTATATTGGGGATGGAACACCTTCTAAAGATAAGAAAAATCCCTACAGATATAGTTTATTTATAGGTGAAGATAAAAAAGTTTATTTTGAAAGATTAAAAAACAGCTTAAGTAAAAGTTTAGGATGTAATTTTATTATAGAAAATAGAAAGACAGATACAATCCTGCACTTCAACTCTTATAGTTTTGGTTTACTTTTACAGCATTTAGGATTATACGGAAAGTATGCTTTTAATAAATTTGTTCCTGATTTAATTTTTAATTTGAAAAAAGAATTGCAAATAGAATTTCTAAAAGGATTATTGCAAAGTGACGGCTATTGTTATGTTGGTAAATCAAAAGGTAAACAATCAAAACCATTAGTTGGATATTGCACAACTTCAAAAAAATTAATGGAAGGAATTGTATTTTTATACAGACAACTAGGTTTATTACCATCAATAATTAAATCAAGATCAAAAGATCATTATTTGAAAAATATTTTAGTGAGAAGCAATTATGATAAATATGATATTATTATTGGTTCTGTTAATCAATTATTAAAAGCTAAGGAAATATGGTTTGATCATAAAAATGCTGATGAGGTTTTTAAATATATAATAAAAACGAAAAATGGTAGTGATAGAAGATATATCATTGATGTGAATAAAGATTTCCAAGCTGTAAAAGTTTTAAAAGTTAATAAAGTTGAAACAAATGATAAATTTGTTTATGACTTATCTGTTGATTTAAATAGAAGTTTTATAGCGGGTGTTGGAGGCTTAACATTGCATAATACTGATGGAGCACATATTGCTTGCTTATTACTAACTTTATTTTATAGATATGCCCCAAAATTAATTGAGAATGGGTATGTCTATTTAGCGATGCCTCCATTGTATAAATTATCAAAGGGAAAGTCTTCTGCTTATCTTTACAATGATATTCAATTGCAAGCCAAATTAGATGAAATGGGGGAAAATGTTTTTATACAAAGGTATAAAGGTTTGGGCGAGATGAATCCAGAACAACTTTGGGAAACAACAATGGATCCAAATGTAAGATTATTAAAAAATATTAAAATAGAAGACGCAGTAGAAGCTGACAGAATGTTTTCAATGTTAATGGGGGAAGAAGTAGAACCAAGAAAAGAATTTATAATGAACAATGCAAAATTCGTGAAGAATTTGGACGTGTAAAATGATAGATTATTTTCAAGAATCACAGATGGTAAAAGCTAAGATAGTTTTACAGTCTGAAATTATTTATAATGCAAATGAAGCTTTGTCAGGAAGGTTAGAAGAATTTTCATTTGGTGGAACTGTAAATCTATATAGAATTGGTAAATTAGAATCTGGTTTATATATTGCACTTAGGAAATTTAGACCAGAAATGCCTGAAGGTATATCTAATTTAGATAATAAAGTGAAAAAAATGGAAGCATATTGTCAAAATGCAGGAAAATTAAGAAGCAAAAATGAAGGAGTTCCTAACTTTTGTGTAGGAATTGTAAATGAAATTGATGTTGGAATTTTAACAGAAGATCTAATTGCAAATGGTGGATTTGAATTTGACCATAATCCTGATAATGAATTTGGTTTTGTTATTCAAGGAAATAATAGAAGAAAGGTTTGGGTTGATATTGATCACTTATTTGGAGATAGAAAATATAATAGAAATCCTGAAATTAAATATTTTACTGAAGGAGCAAGAATAAATTTGTAAAATGACTGAAAAGATTATTCCAACATTAATTGAAAAAGAAATGAAGGATTCTTATCTAGATTATTCTATGTCAGTTATAGTTGGAAGAGCATTGCCTGATGTGAGAGATGGATTAAAACCAGTTCATAGAAGAATTCTTTTTGCAATGTATGATATGGGTTTACAATACAATAAGCCTTTTAAAAAATGTGCTAGAGTCGTGGGAGATACTATGGGTAAGCTGCATCCACATGGAGACCTTGCAATTTATGATGCTCTTGTTAGAATGGCGCAGGATTTCAATTTAAGATATACTTTAGTCAAAGGTCAAGGGAATTTTGGCGCTACAGATTTTGCAGCAGCTGCAAGCAGATATACTGAATGTAAACTTAACAAAATAGCAGAAGAAATTTTAGCAGATATAGACAAGGACACTGTAGATTTTGTTCCTAATTTTGATGGAAGCTTAAAAGAACCGACAGTTTTACCTTCAAAAATCCCAAATTTACTGATGAATGGTTCTTCTGGTATAGCTGTTGGAATGGCAACAAATATTCCGCCACATAATATAACTGAAGTATGTGATGCGCTAATAGAAATAATTGATAATAAAGATGTAGAAGATTCGAAATTATTTATTCATATTAAGGGTCCAGATTTTCCTACTGGGGCACAAATAATTGGTACTAACGGCATTAGAAATGCATATAGGACTGGAAAGGGAAAAATAATAATAAGGTCAAAAGTTCAAATTGAAGACAATAATATAATTATTACAGAAATTCCATATCAGATAAGTAAATCTTCATTAATAGAACAAATTGCAGATTTAGTAAAAGAAAAGATAATTGAAGGCATTTCTGATATAAGAGACGAATCTGATAAGGAAGGATTAAGAATTTTAATAGAATTGAAAAAGAATTCAGACCCTAATCTAATCCTTAATCAGCTGTATAAAAATTCTCAGTTGCAAGTTACTTTTGGCATAATTAATTTAGCTTTAGTAAATGGTGAACCTAAAGTATTAAGTTTAAAAGAAATGTGTTTGGAATTTATTAAGCACAGAAAGGAAGTAGTTACAAGAAGAACAAGGTACGAACTTAGAAAAGCAGAGGAAAGAGATCATATTCTGCAGGGTTTGTTAGTTGCATTGAAGTCTATTGATGAAGTTGTCAGCTTAATTAAAAAAAGCAAAGACATAGAGAATGCCAGAAATGTTCTGATTACTAATTACGCTTTGACAGAAATTCAGGCAAATGCAATACTTGATATGAAATTAAGCAAGCTAGCAGCTCTAGAGCAACAGAAAATTTTAGATGAGCACAATGAACTATTGAAATTCATTTCTGGTATGAAAGAGATTCTTGCTTCTGAAAATAAAATTTATGCAATAATTAATGATGAATTAATTGGAATAAAAAATGAATACTCAGACAAAAGAAGGACAGAAATTATTGAAGGCGAAGAGGAAAATATAGAAACTGAAGATCTAATTGAGAAAGAACAAGTTGTAGTAACAACAACGCACTCTGGATACATAAAAAGGCAGTCTCTGGATACATATAGAGCTCAAAAAAGAGGAGGCAGAGGTATAATTGGAACTGAGACTAAAGAAGAAGATTTTGTAGAGCACCTGTTTGTAGCTAATACTCATAGTTATATTTTATTTTTTACAGATAAAGGAGTAGTTCACTGGCTGAAAACATATAAAATACCAGAAGCAGGAAGATATGCTAGAGGTAGCGCTGTTATAAATTTATTAAAGTTAAATCAAGATGAAAAAATAACTTCAATGGTTGCTGTTGATGAATTTAAAGAAAATAATTACCTGGTTATGGCTACAAAGAATGGGATAATAAAGAAAACTTCATTAGTCGAATATTCAAGGCCAAGGCAGGGAGGAATTATAGGAATAAATCTTAGGGAAAATGATAGGTTAATTGATGTAAAAATGACTGATGGCACTAAACAAATGATAATAGCTACAAAAGACGGAAGAGCTGTCAGATTTAAGGAAAGCGATGTTAATGCTGTTGGAAGAAACAGCATTGGCGTTAGAGGCATTAATGTAAGAAATTCTAAAGTTGTAGGTATGGAGATTGTTAATGCTCCTTATCTGCTTACTGTTACTGAGAAGGGCTATGGAAAGAGAAGTGAAGTTAATGACTATAGATTAATTAACAGGGGTGGAAGTGGCGTAACAAACATAAAGATTACTGAAAAAAATGGGAATGTTGTAGGAATAAAAATTATAAGTGAAAACGATGAAATTATGCTAATAAGCAAAAATGGTGTAATAATTAGAACACCTGTTTCTGGTATTTCTGTTATAGGAAGAAACACTCAAGGTGTAAGAATAATGAATCTGGAAGAAGGAGACGGTTTAGCTACTGTTGCAAGAATTATTAATGAGGAAAGTGACCTAGATAGAAAAGAAGATTTTAAGCCAAGTGATGAATCTTTACCTTCAGATGATGTAGTAAATGATGGTGAAGAAATTGAGAATGCAGCTGATGAGATTAAATTTATTGAAGATAATAAAGAAATAATTAATGATAATGATCAGGAAATTAAAAATGATTCAAATATAAGCGAAGAAGAAATTAAAGAATTTCTAGAAAAAAATAATGTAGATTCTAAAAAAGAGGAAAAATCTTCTAAGAAAGACTTTACATTAGAAGGCTATGGAGGAAACTAATCTGAGTTAAAACGTAAAAAATAGCAAGGAAAAGTAAGAGCCTTTAGGACATAAAGAGCACCCAAATATTAAGCTGTCAAATTTTTCTGATGTTCTCCATATTCTGCCAGCATAACTCTTAAGCTTTCTTTCAAAATATCAAATAAACCATCTAATCTTTTTTTATATTCTGTAACAACTAATTTTCTGTTTAGATCGTCATATATAAAAAATAAAGAGCTAACACAAGCGTCAACAACAATAGTCACTTTTTCATTGTCTGAACGTTCTGGGTCTTGAGCAAAAAGAGGAAGTTTGTTTTTTCTTCCACTTAAATAACTATTTAATCCACTTATAGGTATACCACAAACAATTTCATAATCGATATCAAAATTAATTGATTCATAACTTCTTCCAGAGTTAATTAAAACATCAAAAGTAAATATTTTAAGATCGTCTTCTATTTTATTTCTTATTTCAACTTCAGATATAACATAATCCAAATTTATCACTAATTCGATTGCGTCTTTTAGAAAATTTTCAGGAACGTCTAAAAAACTAACATGAATTTTGATCTTTTCTGAAATAATAGATTTAACCATAAGATATTTTAAAGCAGAAAATACACCCATAACAAGATTAATTTTATTATATTTAATAATCTTTCTATAAATTAATGGAGCTTGTAGCGTGTGGCGAAGAGCGAAGCGAACGGAGAGTCGCTCTTATTGAAATTTAATTTTAGGCATTAATTCTTCACTACAACTTGTGTCTTGGCATAGTCAAGCCATGGGCTTTCATCGGGCGCACCTTCATATGTTAGACCAACAAATACAGTGTATAATCCATTTTCAAGTTTCGTCGTATCATAGAAAATCTTCCATCCGTCTGCCGCGTTTGCATCACTCTCCAAGTTAATATTTGCGAGATCTTCTCCTGTCATCTGCGATCCGAGCTGAATTCCCTGCGGTGCAAGGAAAAATTTTATCATATCGGTTTTTTCTGGCACTGTCAAAGCTTCGACTTTTATTACGCCTTTCACAGTTTCATCCAGCGTTGGAGATACAATAGCTTCTAAAATTCCTCTAGCGCCCTTCATTTTTATCTCTGTCCTGCAAGCTTTTTCTTCTATGTAGCTTTCGCAAGTATAATTTGTTTCAGCACCGCATCTGTAATTAGTCCGTGTCTTAACAGCATCATCTGTACAAGCTGACCAAGTTCTAGGACTTTGGCAATCTGGACATTTTGGTTCAGGAGATGGTCCAATGCATCCACTTATAAAAATAACTGCGACAAGAAGCAAAACAATCAAAAATCTAAAACAAAATTTTTGTTTTCCCATTTTATTGTTTGTCAATACCCTAAGGTCTTGCCTTGGGGGATAAACCTATAAGTATGAATGCGTAGCAAAATACTTATGATGAACTTTTCAAGTCCTATCATAAAGTGTTTAAAATAAAATATCATTTTGTA
>Ga0209541_10000118_pt1 | contig 137841 bp, 159 predicted proteins | sample RifCSPlowO2_01_FD_184027 | JGI IMG/M metagenome (GOLD analysis project Ga0209541, IMG submission 184027) | Groundwater microbial communities from Rifle, Colorado - Rifle CSP2_plank lowO2_0.1 (SPAdes) (version 2) | ecosystem: Environmental > Aquatic > Deep subsurface > Groundwater | place... | reverse complement strand
CTGATAGTGGCGGCTCTACAGGTATTTTACGTGATCAGTTGGGAATTTTACCAGTGGGTGATTTACGTCAATGTTTAGTTGCCTTATCAGATGTTCCGAATCTCTGGAGAGAGCTCTTCAATGCACGTTTTGAGGAAGGAGATGGATTAAAAGGCCATAATTTAGGAAACTTAATCTTAGCAAAATTAAAAGATCTAGAAGGAGGTTCTTATCAACGCGCTTTAGCAAACGCAGAAAAACTTTTGCATGTGCGAGGAAGAGTATTACCTGTCACCTTTGACAATGTTCATTTAGTTGCTGAAACACAAGATGGAAGAGAACTCTATGGTGAACATTTGATCGACGCGAAAGACGCACCACTTAAACGTGTCTTTTTTGATCCTAAACGACCAACAACAAATCCTAAAGCTTTAGAAGCTATTACTAATAGTCATGTAGTCATTCTTGCTCCTGGTGACATTTACACTAGTCTTTTACCAACTATCTTGATGCCTGGTGTAAGAGAAGCACTTGCAGAAACAAGAGCACCTGTTGTTTATGTGTGTAATTTAATGGCACAGAAGAATCATACAGAAGATTTCAGTGTTGTTGATTTTGTTGATTTATTGCATAAACAAGCTGGACAAGAATTTCTTGATATTGTAGTTTATAATACTCAACAACCTCCAAGCAGAGTTTTACAAAAATATACTCGTGAGGGTAAACCAGTATCCTTTTCTTCAGAAGATTTTGGTGCGCGAAAACAACATTTTCAAGGTCACGAGTTACTCTGCCAAGAACTAAGCAAACCTGTAACTGGCGATCAATTAGAGCGCACGTTTATTCGCCATGATCCAGATAAACTTGCAAGTGTCCTTTATGGGTTAATAGAGAGAAATAGAGCTTATCGTAAGAGAGATTAATCTTTTTTATAACATATAGTATATATTGCCATGGTTTATCTGTTTGTTTTTCTTAATAGACTTATGCACACTATTCAATGGAGAGCGTTAAGCACGTCAGCAGCATTACTAGTCTTTTATCCTTTGTATTGGTTATTTGTAAATCCGTTTATGGCTATTGGTGCAGGTATCTTCTTTATTAGTTTGGTTATCATAGGTATGTTTTACTCCATTATTAGTATTTTAGAACATAGGAAATATACTTTTGGTATTGGTTCTTTACTTTTTTTCGGCGTGTATTTACTAATTATTTAATTTGTAGACGTCTACGACGTTTTTTCTTTTAAGCAATGCTTGAAAGTTATAAGAATAAATAAGCTATAAACCTTTAAGAGATGATTAAAATATATAGTCTTATATTTGTTTAAAGATTATAAGTAATAATCAAAACTATTAATTATAAAATTTCAAAGATTTAGCACTCTTCGGACATATTTAGGTAAATTTTTCAGTCTTTCAATAACATCTGCATCCCATTTTTTAAGATCAAACTTTCTTTTCCGAAAACCTGGTAGTCCACCTTCCATATATCTTTTAACAGTGCCTGTGGAATCAGTCTCTAAAATGACATCATGATAGGGTGAATCAACACGAGTAAAGTAAGGATGTTGGTCTGATGCATCAAGACGACTAAATCTTGTTGGATTTGTAAAGCTTACCCTTTCAAGAACTTTACCATCGCCTTGAACATACACTTCCTCTCCCGGACTAGGACTTCTATTTTCTTTATGACCTTGCTCTAAAAAATCTAAACAATAAGTCAGATAGACTCTTCTTTCAAGATCAACATCAGTCAGGTCCTTTGAACCTTTAGTAGGTCCTAAAATTTTTACTACATCTCGTTCACCAACAACAGGTTTAAAAGTAGAAGTTGGTTTAACCATAGTACCTAAATCATAAATTTCCACCCTATTTACAAAAATAAGACCCATATTTAGTCATTTTACAAGACACTATTTAAAATATGCGGGTAATAGGGATTATATGAACTTTTTTAACTCTTAGAAAACTATATAAGTAAGCCTTCTCCCCCTGGTTTATGGGAAAAAGAGGGAAAGATAGTGGTAAAGAGGGTGAACTAACTAATTTTCCAGAAGAAAGTACTCCTTACTTGCTCAGTCCAAGACATCTTGCTATAGCAACATCTATTCTTTTAGTCTTTTCTGCATTCGCATCCTTACTTATTGATCAAGACATCACAGGTCAAGCTACTTCAGCAACTATGCAACGATGGAGAGATCAAGGATTAAATGTAGGTTGGGAAAGATATGGTCAGTATGCTAAGACTGATGAGCGTACTGCAGCAGGCAAGATTATAGTTCCTAATAACTGGCGTTGTCCTAAGCAAGCAATTGCTCCTCCAGCAGATTTTACTTCTACTATAAATAGTAATAAATGTGTGAATGGTGCAAAGGATAAGAATGGTTTCTTTCCAGTATGCTTCTTTACTGGTGTCCAGGGTAAAATAATGTCTATAAAATGTCTGCCATCATAATCTAATCAACGCTTAAAACTTTTATTCTTCCAAAAGCTTATAAAAACAAACCTCTTGATAGGACTATGCCAGACGTCAAACCACTCAAATACAAGAAGATTGAAGGATTTTTAACAGACAAACAACTTGCTGAACACCATGATGTGCTCTATGCAGGATATTGCAAGAACTTGGACAAGATTCGGGATGCTGTTAAGAAAGTAGACTTAGAGAATGTCAATGCTACTTTTAGTGATCTTCGCGAACTCAAGATTGAAGAAACCTTTGCTGCTAACGGAGTCAGATTACATGAATACTATTTCGATAACATGCATCAGGGCGGTACAAAGATTACTGGTAAGATTGCAGACCTTCTGAAAAGAGATTTTGGTTCTGTTGAGGCTTGGGACAAACAATTCAGAGCTTGTGGTCTAGCTGCCAGAGGTTGGGTTGTGCTAGCTTATGATCTAGAAGATGACAAAATTCACAATTATATTGCTGACGCTCATAACCAAGGTGGTATTTGGAACGCTATTCCTTTACTTATTTTAGACGTCTACGAACACGCTTACTTTGTTGATTATGCTACTGGCAGAAAGAAATACATTGGGGGATTTATGCAGAATATAGATTGGGAGACGGTGAATAAACGATTGGAGAAGTGGATTAAATGACTCAAATTCCACGCCCTAGAAGAGATGCGCGTTTTGGTACTGAAGATCTAGGACGATTGAAAAGACGACCATTACATAGGGAAAAGAAAGAATAATATTACTACTTCTAAGTAACTATAATAAGAAAGATTTATATACTTTAAAGGTAATAATAAAAGATGAAAAGCAAATTTTTATATGCTGAAGGAAATAACTTGAAAGGTTTTAGATGTATATTTAACAACCTTAATCTGGGTACTCTTCATTTTGAAGGACGACAGACTTCTCCACTCATGATTAACCCAGATTCTCGTCTATGGAAATTGATGCAAGAAGCACCCGATATGTCCCTATCAGATGAAGAGGCTGTTAAAAGACTTCATGAAGTTTTGAGTTCTTATGGAATCGGAAAAGAAGGCATAAAGTATCTTCCTCCTGAAAAACTCTACTTGTCCAATAGGATTTATCTTGCTGGTGCAGATGAAGAGCTTACTAGAGATGTATTTTTAGCAAATCAAAATACTCTTATTGTAGATGACGATCTACGAATGCCTAGTGTAACACTCAAAAGAGTTGTCCAACTTATCGAGGATGTATCTCCAAAAGATTTAGCAGAATTAGTGAATAAATAAGAGATTAATGTCGCATAATGTATGTTATACGAACTAAAACATCATAATTGATAAGAACTTTTAAGCAATGATTAAATAATTTATATTATTTTCTAGTTTCATGTTTTAAACGAAATATTGGTTCTGAACAAATTCTTTCTAATGCCTCGGATCGTTTTCTTGCTTCGCTTCCATCAAAACCAAAGACAGTCTGCTGTGAATCTTGATGTGCTTTTTGAGAACGATGATACATCCATAAGAAATATAAGTAGTGATCAGTTATTTCTGAAATAGTTGTATGGTTTATCTGAACAGGTTCAAAAACTTCAAGATCATGAAGTTTTGCTAAAGTATTGCGCGATGCACTAAATATTACATTAGGATCGCAACCTTCTCGTAGCTCTCTAATTTGATCTCTAACTATTGCATATTGAACAAGACGCAGAGGACCTTGTTTAAATGACCATAAACCTTTATCAGGATCATAATGTGCAATGCCGGCTTGGAGATCAAAATGTGTAATGTCTTCCCCCTTGTAACGTTGCATCCCTGTCGTTGTTACTTTTTTATGCTCTCGTAACTTATTTTTAATACGCTCTTGGATAGACTTTCCAGGGCTATCGGATGTAATCTCTTGTACTAGACGTTGTTGCATTTCATGATAAGTTTCTCTGTCACCCGCTAAAAACCATGCATCAAACATGCGATTTGGTGAAGTTAATCGTATTTCTTCCGGCGTTCCCTGACCCAATACCATTTCACTTACATATCCTCCATTTCCATCTAGAGTCTTAGCTTCAATATCAGTATCGAAAGAAGCCCATCTTGCACAGGCAGTCATATACTCACTCAATCTTTTTCTCACTTCAGGCACTTGCTGAGCGTTTTTGCTTACAACAACCAATTCAATAGGAGAAACTGGTCCCTTTTCCAATCGAGCATCACTTCCCACTGTAACTATAGCATAACTAGATCCTATGCTTTGAAGACTTCCTTCAAGTTCACTTCCAATTCTACGCTGTATAGCTTTGTTATATGCAAAAAGATGATTAGTATAAGCCTTATAGTCTCTTTCATTTGGGTCTGCGTGTCTGATAGAAGTCATAGTTTTACCTTTCAATATTAATAGTCTTTAGCTTTATAAATCTTCCTATTTGTTACTACTTTATAGTAATATTATGACCAAGTTCCTTCTGTTTTAAAGCCGCAAGATTTGCAGTATTCGACGTTAAAAAGCCCATCAGAATGCCTTTCTTGGCCTACATGCAAAGTTTCACCACAACTAGGACACTTTTTTCCCATGTCTTGGATCGCTTTTTTCTGGTTTTTCATGGGACACAATATTTAATATTTGCTTAAAGCTTTTAATCCTTATTTTTTCCTCTATTTTTCACTTTTTGAGCCATTTCGTGTTTTGATTTTTCTAAAAGTTGGTGACCTTTTTTAGTAATAGTAATATAAGTCTGTTTTCCCCGTCGACGCTTCTCCAACAATCCTGATTCTACTAACACATTAACATATTCGGACGTCGTCGAACGGACTTGATCATATTGCTTATTAGGATATAAGTCAGTAGCTAAGGATTTGATGGTCATCCATTCCTGGTCTGCTTCTTTTAGTAATAAAGCTAGGCGGTAAAACATACTCTTTTGGGTCTCTGTAAGGTCATCTAGAAGCTTCAAATATTGTGGACTTGGAGCTTGCTCTAAAATTTCCTTGACTTCTTCCTCTAATTTTTCTTCTTGCTGGATAAGTCGAGCTTGTTGTTTTGAAGGAGCTAATAAAACATATGAAACAGTTTGGTCGATGTCTGCTAATCTCCTTTCAACATGATTAAATTTATTTTTATGATCTGTATGCTGCCCCTCAAAATAATCAATCCATTCCTTGATGGCTTTAATATCTTCTTTAATTTTTACAAATGAATGTTTTAAATTAGCATTTAATCTTTCTAAATCTTCACGATACTCATTATCTTCTTCCCTCTTTTTAGAAAACCACATTTTTCAATTATAAGAATACCATTTTCCTTTTAAATGTTGTGTTTCCCGTCTAAGAACTGTCGGAGACGTCTATAGACGTGTCGTAGACGGTTCGTCGACGCGTCGTAGACGGATAAAATACTCTAAAATGCATGAAAAAACATAAAAAAAGCATAGTGTACACCTAGAACGATGAACAGTGTGCAGAGTTCTCTAAGCGTGCGTCAGCAAGCATTCTAGTCAGGAGTGAGCGTAGCGAGCGACGACAAAAAAACTAGAAAAAGAAGGAAGATTAGTAAAAATAAGAGAAGTGAGATAATGAAAAGAATAGGTAAAAATAGAGTAGAAAAGACTAAAATAGCCTCCTTTTAGTGAAAGTGAGAGTTAGTATAAAGAAGAATTTTCTATAGACTAAACAAATAGAAGCAGTTATAGGAAGAGAGAGTGAGTGATAAAAGAGTTAAATATCTAAAAGAGACTTCTGATCAGAGTTATTTGAGCGAATATTGATCAATTTATTCAAAAGTGAGAGTTCCTTAAAATTTTTATCAATAGTAATAGTAGTTTTTTTATTAAAGAAACGTTCTTTTGTGAGGGGTAATTGCTTAGAAACTAGTCGATTTACACAACTTCTGATGGTTGTTTCAGTAAGTGAGAGTTTATTCGCTAGATCTGCATAAGTAACTTCTGAGAGTTGCTTTTCTAACTCATAAATAGCCAAAAAAACAGAGAATTCGCGGTCTGTAAGAGTTTTAAAGCGAAAAGTGAGAGTTTGATTGATAGAATCAAGACTATTTCTAATAAAAGGAGGTTGATTTGCTCGTTTTTGTTCAGAAGTGAGTGTTTGTTGTTGATTGTTGTTGATTGCTTGGTCATCAGAAATCCATTGTTGCTCATTGCTCTGCATTGTTGATGATTGTTGATGATTGACTGTTGACTGTTGACGATTGTTGACTACCCCCTTATTTCCGATGGAACTATTAAAAAAGTCTATTTTATCCTCTTTTTTACTATTTTCTTTAAAAAAATACTCTATTTTCTCAGATAAGGCTAAAATGTCTTTATTTTGCTTGGAAAATAGCTCTTTTAGCTCTTTAAATTGATTTTCTATGTTAGAAATGTCTTCTTTTGCTTTTAGAAACGATTTTTTGACGTTTTCTTTGAAAATATCGTCGTTTTTATCCATTTTAACCCACTTTTTAAGGAAGTAAACCAAGTATTTAAGGCTTTATCATTGTTGCTCATTGCTTGGCATTGCTCGACATTGTTGATGATTGTTGATGATTGTTTACTTGGGCGATTATTTGTTTGCATAAATCAATGAAAACAGCCTCTTTTGGTCTTATTCCTGCGGAAATTAAGGCATTCCCTAATTGTTTTCCAATGTCTTTTTCTAAGCCCTCTTTAGGTTTAAAACTGATTAAAGCATTGATTGTTGACTGGTGCAAGACCCCTTCATTGATTGCGATACTAATATTTTTTCCTTCGTCATTTATACAAATACCTTGTTCTAGATTGATTATACAATTTTTTTGTCTCCAAACTCCTTCTTTTTCTTCAAAACCATAATTTTTAAGCTCATTTTCTATTAAGAGCATTATTTTAGTCTTCATTGATGCTTTTTTATCTGTTATTTGCTCTATTTCATTATTCATAACCTTTTCAAAGCGATAAACACGACCTAAATACTGTTTTACTTTTTGTTTAGGCATTTGACGTCTTTTTCTGTACTTATTAGCTACCCAATAAGCATATTCATAAGTTTTCCCAGAAGGATTGATTCTTTTTTTAATACGTAAGAACATTTTAATGGGCACTATATCTTAGTTTATCTATTTTATGGTTTTGGCTATTTATAAAGGCTAGAAGTGAAGAATTACTTTTTCTTTTCAATTTGGCCTTTTTTAGCCAATCTTGGGAAAGGAATATGAGGGGGTAAGTTGATATCATTGCCTAAACTTAAAGCTTTTACATTACATCTTGATAGAATAGCATTCATCCAAGGAGAAGAATATTTAGGGTCTATTTTTGAGTCTTTCTTCCAAGATTCTAGAACTGCTTTTTTATCCTTTTCATCCATAACATCTATGATTTTTCCTTCAATAAGAATGGAAGCTATATTAGGTTCATAAGTGATACTAAAAGAAAAGTAGACATTGAGAGTATTTTGCTTGTTACCTAAAGCATCAATAGTTTGCTCTTTGAGATCTGTAATTTTAGTCTTATTTTTTACTTCTACATTACCAGTTACGTCTTTTTTCTTTTCGACGCTGATCTTTTCCAAGAGGAAGTTGACTATCATTGTAAGTAGAACCAGTTCAAAGTTATTTTATAAAGGTTACTATTGATGAGCTATAACTTTAAAAAGAAGATAGAATAAGAAAAGGTTATGATGCTGTTCTAGATTTAAAGCGATATACTCTTTCTTCTAGTCTAAGAGTTTTTGCATATTCTAGGAAATCCTTAAGGTCTTCTGAGGTTCTGTCTTCCAAGACTCCATTGATAGCCTTTGCTATTTTTGTTCCTGTTTTAAGTGCTTTTTGCCATGCTACCCTATCTGCTCTTCTTTCAGTCAGTGTATATCCCACTGTTTCTCTTCTTGGTGGTATGGCGAGGTTTTCTTCTCTTTCAAGTCTTTTAATTAAATACCCGAAGACTGGAGCTTTTCTAACAATAAACTCAATATCTGCTTCTCTTATAAATCCCCCACCAAGAGAACTAAAAGCAGCTGCACTTTCAGCCCTTTTGAATAATTCTATAGGATCTGTAGCTCCTTTCTCCACAAAAAATAACCCATATTGTGGTGGATAGTTACATGCCAGATCATTTCCAGTAGACATCATCCTTACTTGAACTATACTCCCTTTCTTTTCTTCTTGTATTCTTTTTACCCAGTCATATTTCATGTTTCCCTCCAATCTTATTTTAGGATATATATCTTTCAGTATATAATAACTACTACTCCCAAAAGAGCGTAGTAATAGAAGCACTTAAATAGTTCTAAGCATTGATATTTTTCATGGACCTAAGCATCTTTGAAGAACTGGGATTAACGAATGCAGAGATTAAAGTCTATATTCAACTCTTGAAGATTGGGTCTTCTCATGCAGGGCCAGTTATTGAGAAAACGGGTTTACAAACTTCAGTAGTACATAGGTCGTTAAATACTTTGATTCAGAAGGGACTTATTAACTATGTTTTAGAGGGTAAAATAAAGATCTACCAAGCTACAGCACCTGAAACCTTTCTGGATTTTATAGATGAGAAAAAAAGAAAGTTTACAGAGCTCTTACCAGATCTTAAGAAAGAACAACAGTCTACACAAGATAGAGAACTAGCCACCATCTATAGAGGTAAAAGAGGGTTACAAGAAGTTTATTCTAAACTAATTAATATTAAGGCAGAAGAATATTTAACTTTTGGAGGTGGAGAGCAGGTAGCAAATTTTATGGGTTTGAGTTGGTGGAAGGCCTTTCATGTCAAAAGAAGAATGCATAAATTACCCTCGCGACAGATCTTTGATAAAACAGTTAAGCCTTTAGGTGAAGGAATCTTAGGAATGCCTTTAACCAAAGTAAGATTTCTACCTCACGAGTTTGCACAATTTCAAGAAACAGTCATAGTTGGAGATTATGTAGCTACGAATGTTTTTACAGAAAACGCCTATAGCTTCTTAATAAAAGACCAAAAAGTTGCTGAAGGGTATAGAAAATATTTTGAACTCTTATGGAAAATCGCTAAACCTTAATGTTGGTTTCAGTTCTATTTATTGAGCCTTAATCTTCTTGAGAATATCTTCTTTTCCTTTCCAGACCAAGGCTTCAGTCAATACATCTTCGATAGTAGCAACTGGAATGATCTTAATCTTGGCTTTTTCAGATCCAATCAATAAGATATCTTTTTCATTGGACTTTGGAACGAGCACACGTTTTATTCCTGCATGGATGGCTGCTTCTACTTTTTGTGTTACGCCGCCGACAGCTAATACTTCTCCTCTAACTGATAAAGAACCAGTCATTGCAGTATCTTGTCGTACTGGGACTTTTTTGAGTGCTGAGATGATTGCTACGGCAACTGCGATAGATGCAGAGTCTCCTTCTACTCCTCCGCCTTCAGAAGCTGTCTGCAAAAACTGGACAAAAATATCATATTTTTCTTTAATGTCTTCACCGAAGAATTTTAAGATAATGGCTGAAACATTTTTGACTGCTTCTTTTGCAATTTCTCCTAATTTTCCTGTAGCTACAAATTCTGACTTTTTACCGCCAGGAGTTACTTCAGACTCAATTGGTAATACGATACCGGAATAATAACTATCTGATCCCATGACTGCTAGACCATTGACACGGCCAACAATAGTTCCTTCAGTGATAATAACTTCATATTTTTTCTTGTTTTCAATGAGTTTATCTACCATCTGCTGCTCTAAAGAACGAGCAAGACGTTTTGCTAATTTAACATGCTTTTCTGTTGCGAAGGGGAATTTTTCTTCTAAAGCAATATCTCCCGCGGCACGAACTAAACCACCTAATTCTCTCAGACGTAGGGTTAATTTTCCTGATGTTCCCGCTCTCACTCGAGCTTCTTGGATGATTGCATCTACTCCTTCTCTAGTAAAGTGAGGAATTTTTTTATCTTTTCTTACTTCTTGAGCAACGAAAATGGCTACTTTATCTCTGTTTTCCTGATTGTCATCCATGGTGTTATTCATGTATACTTCATACCCATATCCTCTAATCCTGGAACGAAGAGCTGGGTGCATTTTTGGAATAGTATCTGTTGTACCTGCAGCTACGAGAATGAAATCAGTTGGGACTGGTTGACTTCTTACCATCGCACCTGAGGATCTTTCGGATTGACCAGTAATAGGATATTTTCTTTCCTGCATGGCAGAGAGCAGTTCTTGTTGTGAATGTTTGTTCAAGGCTCCCACTTCATCTATAAATAAGACTCCTTTGTTGGATTTGTGAATCATACCTGGGACTAGACGCTCGAATGCTGGAGTACCTAGACCACCTGACTGTAAAGGATCATGAAGACAATCACCGAGAAGCGCCCCGGCGTGCGCGCCAGTCGCATCAATGAAAGGAACTTTCTTTTTATCGCCGTTGTCTACTAATAATTTAGGAACTGAGGCATTGAGCTTTGCTTTTCGATTGAGATTCATAAATAGAATGAAAGTTGCTAAAAAAATCATAGAACTAATAATAGTTGCAGCTGCGATGATGTCACCATACAATTTTCTTGCCCACCAAGGAGCAATCATAGCCAGAATAACTAAAACAAAGAAAAAGATATTTTGGTTTTTCATAGACCCTATTACTTGTAGTTTTGCTTTAGTAACTAATTCTTTTCCTTGTCCTCGAGGCAGAGTTTTGATAAGAGGATTATTATCATCTGAGGCATTAGGTAGAGCAATGATATCTACTAATTCTTCATCAGGGAGTAATTCTGCTAAGGCTTGACCTGTTAGAGATTTTCCTGTACCTGGTTCTCCAATTAAGAGGACATTACGTCGCTGCAGAGCAGCTTTTTTGATAGTATTTACTGCTTCTTCCTGCCCTATAATCTGGTCTACTGTGCTTTTCGCTACTTTAATATCTGCTGTAGTTTTGTAGTTAAGGGACATCTTTCTAGTGTGTTGTTCTTTATTTAAAAAGAGTTTGGTTTTATATTTATTTATACAATGTCTTCTTCTGCTATAACGACGAAGTCACCGACAGCTATTACGGAAGAAAATGGTAAAGTAAGATCTCCTTGTGTGTCTCGTTCGAGATCAAGGTTAGAAGCATATCCTGTAGCATTTTTGAGCACTATTTGAATTAATTCGCCTGTTCTTGTTTCAAAAGTGATGTTACCTACTTCTCCAAAGCGCTTTCCTGACTTTGTAACTACTGTTTTACCTAATATGTGTTTTGAGAACTTCTTTTCGTCTTCAGCCATACTTCTTCTTATTAGGTTTTTCTTTATAAACTTTCTGGTGATGGAATGTTGTCTTTTCTTTAGTTATTTTACACCTATATTGCCATTGGAACTCTTTTTTTTGTGTTTTATAGTCACCCTCCCCCTTTGATTTCCACTGGAACTTCCTGTTTGATGATTGCTTGTGGAGTTTTTAGCTTTTCTAGTTGTTTCTCTTCTTTCTTTTAGTGTTTGTTTATTAGTTTTTGTTATATTATTACTCTTTATTTTCTTGTTAATGTTGTTAAGAAGGTCTAGAAGTGAAGAATAGAAGATATTATTTATTTTTATTATTATATTATATTTATAAGTTTTTCTATTATCTATTATCTATATTGTATTTTTCTTTTCTTTTTTACTCAAACTCCATAAGAAATGATGGTGTTCATTTTTTAGTAACAACTCTTTATTTCAAAAAAACTCTCTAAAATATTTTCCACAGGAAATAGAGGACTGAGTGTCTATGTTTTAGTATATGAATGTTTAAATAGCACTTTCATTTCTACATCTTTCTAATGTCACAAAATCTTACTACTTTTCTTGAAAATTTTATGAAGAGTGGTTCATTATTCAAAGACAAAAGAGCATTACAAGGCAATTATACACCAAAAAATGTTCCCTATCGTGAAGAACAAATTAATCAACTAGCAAGTATTTTAGCACCTGCACTTAGAATGGAGAAACCTTCTAATATTTTTATTTATGGCAAGACAGGAACTGGCAAAACTTTAGTTACTAAACATGTTACTAGCAATATTCTTGCTTTAGCACAAAAAAATAATCTTAATATTCGTATTTTTTACTTGAATTGCAAATTAAAACGCGTTGCAGATACTGAATATCGCTTAGTAGCACAATTAGCCCGAGATTTTGGTGAAGAAGTTCCAGCTACCGGATTGCCGACGGACGAAGTCTATAAAATTTTCATGAAAGGATTAGAAAAACAAAAAATGCTTTTACTTATTATTTTAGATGAAGTTGATCAACTTATTAATAAAACAGGTGATGAGATTCTTTATAATTTAACAAGATTAAATTCAGAACTCAAAGAAAGTGAAATTTCCATTATAGGTATTAGCAATGATTTAATGGTTACTGACCATATCGATCCTAGAGTTAAAAGCAGCCTAAGTGAGGAAGAAATAGTCTTTCCACCTTATAATGCAATCCAACTTCAAGAAATTCTTTTACAGCGTTCTAAATTAGCATTTGGAGAGGGTATTACTGGAGAGGGAGTGATTGAGAAATGCGCAGCTTATGCAGCAAGAGAACATGGCGATGCGCGCAGAGCTTTGGAATTATTACGCGTAGCTGGAGAATTAGCCGAGCGCAAGAGCGAACAACAAATTAAAATCAGCTATATTGACGATGCAGAAGAAAAAATTGAACGTGACCGTGTCCTAGACATTGTAATGACTCAACCTAAACAATTTAAGATTACTTTACATGCTATTTTATCAGTTTGTCACAATCATGCACCAGGCAAACATATTTTCACTGGAGATGTTTATGAAATTTACAAAGATTACTGCACTAAATGCAGTATTAAACCTTTAACTCAAAGAAGAGTAAGTGATATTATTGCTGAGCTAGATATGCTAGGCATCATTAATGCTAAAGTTATTAGCAAGGGTCGTCATGGACGTACGCGAGAGATTAGTTTAGGGGTTCCGACGTCCAATGTAGAACAAATCAAACATCTTCTTCAAGAAGGCCTTGGCTTATAATTTAGATTTATACACTATGGAAACCAGAAATGCTGTAGAACTACTGATCCAAGAAGGATATCTTCCTAGTCCAGACCTTTTACATGACGAATCTTTCAATGCTTCTCATTTCTTAACTTCTCTTCGTCAAAAAGTAGTTAGTAGAGATAAGCCTGTAGTCGTTCATAAAGATTTTTTTACCCTTTTCACTAGAAATAAACCTTTAGATCTTAATTGGGTGGAATTTGAAAAATCACGAGCAGTTTTTGAGAAAGGAAAAAATCCACATATTTACCAGACTTTTCTTTCTTATGTAGATGTACCTAGATCGTTTTCTCAATTCCAACCTACTGTTTCTGTGAGCGCTCCTTTAATTGTAGAACAAGTTGTTGTACAAGCCCCTCAACCTCTTGTTGATACTTCTTATACTTCTGTTCAAGTTTTAACTACTATTCCTAAAGAGGGTAAAAAAAGAGAAGTTAAAGATTTTGTCGCACATTACAAGCATCGCTACGAATTCATGAAGGGATTGTTACAACAAAGAATGGAATTACAAGACGTTGTCTCTATTAGCAGAGCTTTGAAAAGAGATCCTATGCAGGAAGTGAGTATTATTGGCATGGTTTATGATAAAGATTATACAGCTAATGGCAATATCCTTTATACTATCGAGGATACAACTGGAAAATTGAAAATTTTAATTAATAAAAATAATAAGACTACTCCTAAACTTTTTGAAGACGGAGAGAAAATTTGTCCTGATGAAATCATAGGCATTAAAGGAAAGATTAAAGGAACCATTATTTTTTGCGATCAAGTTTTTTCCCCAGATGTGCCACAACCTAAAGGGTCTTTAAAATGCGCTTCTGATGAGGTTTATGCAGCATTTATTTCTGACATTCATTTTGGCTCTAAAAAGTTTTTACAAGAGGAATTTCTGCGTTTCATTGCCTGGCTTAATGGAGAAGTTGGAACTGAAAAACAGAAGGCTTTAGCACTGCGCGTCAAATATATGTTTGTTATAGGTGATGTTGTTGCGGGCGTGGGAGTTTATCCTGGACAAGAAAAAGATCTCCATATTTTAGATATTCGTGATCAGTATAAATTAGGAGCAGATCTTTTTAGCCGCATTAGAAAGGATCTTCAAATTATTATGTGCCCCGGCAACCATGATTCTGTTCGTGCTGCTGAACCTCAACCCCCCTTAGAAAAAGAATATGCTGAACCTTTTTGCCAAATACCTAACCTTCATTTAGTTTCTAATCCTTGTTTTGTGAACATTCATCAATCCAAAGATTTTGAAGGATTTAATGTACTCATGTATCATGGAGGCAGCTTTCATTACTATATTGATAATATTCCCGCTTTACGCATTAATCGTGCACGAGATAATCCTGGACAAGTATTACGTTTGCTTTTACAAAAACGTCATTTAGCTCCAGCACATCATGCTAGTGTTTATTTACCTACAACTGATGTCGATAATTTAATTATCCATAAAGTTCCTGATATCTTAGTTTCTGGAGATATGCATCGCTCTGATCTTTCAGATTATAACGGTGTTAAAATCATTAATTGTTCTTGCTGGGAATCAAAAACTGACTTCCAAGAGAAGACTGGTAATAATCCTGATTTTTGTAAAGTTCCTTTGTATAGCTTAAAAACAAGAGAAGTAAAAATGCTCGACTTTAGTAAGCCAGACCTGGAGTAAGATTATGGAACAATATTTTCAAGAGATTTACAAAGACGTTTTGCATGCCTATGACATAGCTAACAAAGCACGAGCTAAAGGGTTGGATCCCGAAGATCAAGTTGAAATTCCTTTGGCACGCAATATGTCTGAACGCGTAGTTGGATTAGTAAGTGTAGTTGCTCCTATGGTCAAAGAAGTTGGACCACAAATTGTAGCGCGTATTAAAGAACTAGAAGATCAATTTGGAGTTCAAGATTGGAGAGTAGCTTTGACTGTTGCTGCTGAAACTGCTGAACAGAAGTTTTGCGTATTTTCTACGAAAGAACACGCACTTGATGTAGGCATTAGAATAGGAATTGCTTATGTTACTAACGGGGTAGTTTCTTCTCCTTTAGAAGGATTTGTCAAATTAGAAGTGAGAAAGAGAAAAGATAATGGCAATTATATCGCTTTGTTTTTTTCAGGACCAATTCGCAGCGCTGGTGGAACTGGTGCAAGTCTCTCCGTGCTTATTGGAGATTATGTTCGTAAACGTTTAGGGTATGGTATTTATGATCCTACTGAAGATGAAATCAAACGCATGGTTACTGAACTCTATGATTATCATGATAAAGTTACTAATTTACAATATTTGCCTAGTGAAGATGAAATTCGCATGATGGTTAGTAATCTTGCTGTTCAAGTTGAGGGAGATCCTTCTGAAAAATATGACGTCAGCAATTACAAAGGACTTGATAGAGTCAACACTGATAAAATTCGCAATGGCCCTTGCTTAGTTCTTGGAGAAGGCCTATGCCAGAAATCAGCTAAGCTTCATGGACAACTTAGTAAATGGCGTAAAGATTTTGATCTTGAACAATGGAGTTTCTTAGAACAATTTTTACAATTACAAAAAGACATCAAAGCAAAGTTAGGCGCGGGTAAAGTTTCTACAGATGGAGCAAAAATCAAACCTGACTTCACCTATATTAAAGATATTGTCGCTGGACGACCAGTTTTAGCACATCCTTTAGCTTCTGGCGGATTACGCATACGCTATGGGCGAGGAAGAACTTCCGGCTTTTCTACTGACAGCATTCATCCAGCTACTATGGCTGTGCTACGCAATTATATCGCGATAGGCACACAGTTTAAAGTTGAACGTCCAGGAAAATCTACAGTTCTTTCTAGTTGTGATTCTTTGGAAGGCCCTGTTGTGAAATTAATCAGCGGTGATGTTGTGTTTTTAGAAACTTTTGAAGATGCAAAGAAAGTAGCCAAAGACGTTGTTGAAATTTTGTATATGGGTGATATCTTAATTAATTATGGTGATTTTTTCAATCGTAAATCTTTGTTAGTGCCTCCTGGTTATTGTGAAGAGTGGTGGGTGCAAGAATTACAACTTGCTTTACAAATTAAACAAACTACTTTGCCTCCTGAACGATTACAAAAACTTTTGACAGATTTTTTTTATACTAAACCTACTGCTAAAGAAGCTTTACAATTATCTCTAGAGACTGGAGTTCCTTTACATCCTCGCTATACTTATCATTGGCTGTCTATTACCAAAGACCAATTAGAACTCCTTGTTAAAAGATTACAGAAAGCAACTCACCAAGATGAAAAAATTGTTTTACCTTTAGTTGAAGATGATTTAAAAGAGACGGGTGTGAAAAGAGTCTTGGAATTATTGGGCATACCTCATAGATATGTCGCTAAAGAATACTTAGTTATTGAAGGTGATTGGGCTTATGCTTTACAGAAGTCTTTAGAAGGAGTTCATTTCGATGCAGAGAAGACCTTGCAGATGTTGAATCCTCAACTTGTTATTCGAGATAAGAATGGCACTCCTCTCGGTTGTCGTATGGGCAGGCCTGAGAAAGCTAAGATGCGCAAATTAACAGGAAGTCCACAGGTTCTTTTTCCTGTCGGCAGCGAAGGCGGAAGAATGAGATGTTTCCAATCAGCACTAGAAAAAAAGAAAGTCACTGCTGAATTTCCTATCTATCATTGCTCTACCTGCCAGCGTGAAACTATTTATCGTACTTGTGAAACTTGCCAACAGAAAACACAACAACGCTATTCTTGCAGTCAATGTGGCGTGACTCAGAAATATCCCTGCCATGATGATCCTAAAACTCGCACCAGCACTGTCGCTTATAGAAATGCACCCATAGATATTGCTCATTATTTTACTGCAGCTATGAAATTATCTGGAGCGAACGCGGTTCCCGAATTAATTAAGGGTGTCAAAGGGACTTCAAATAAAGATCATACACCAGAACACTTGGTCAAAGGAATCTTACGAGCGAAACACAAAGTCTATGTGAATAAAGACGGAACTATTCGTTATGACATGACAGAAATGCCTTTGACTCACTTCAAACCTAAAGAAATTGGCACCCCTCTCGAGAAACTTCACACCATGGGTTATTTGAAAGATCTCAAAGGACAAGATTTAGTTTCTGAAGACCAGATTTTAGAAATTAAACCTCAAGATATTATCTTACCTAATGCTGACGAAAGCTTAGATGAAGGATCACAAGATGCATTATTTAAAACTGCTAACTTTGTTGATGACTTACTTATTCATCTCTATGGACAAGAGCCTTATTACAAACTGAAAACGAAAGAAGGCTTGATTGGACATCTTGTAGTTGGATTAGCACCTCATATTTCTGCAGGCATGGTTGCACGTATTATTGGGTTTTCTAAAACACAGGGATTTTTAGCACATCCTAGTTATCATAGCGCCCTCAGACGCGACTGTGATGGTGATGAAAGCTGTGTTTTATTATTAACTGATATGCTTTTGAATTTTTCACGACATTATTTGCCTACTCATAGAGGATCAACACAAGATGCTCCTTTAGTTTTGTCTTCTAAGCTTATTCCTAAAGAAGTTGATGACATGGTCTTTGATATGGATGTTGCCTGGCAGTATCCTTTGGCTTTGTACCAGAATGCTTTAGAATCTAAAGAACCTAACTCTGTGAAAATTCCTAAAATGGGAGATTACTTAGGAACTCCGAGACAATATGAAGGCTTTGGCTATACTCATCCTACTACTGATATTAACTATGGTGTTCGCTGCAGCGCATATAAATCATTACCAACCATGGTTGAGAAAGTTCATGGACAAATGGAACTAGCAGAAAAGATTAGAGCTGTAGATCAAACAGATGTAGCAAGACTAGTCATTGAACGACACTTTATTCGTGACTTGAAAGGTAATTTACGTAAATTTTCTTCACAACAATTTAGATGTGTGGATTGTAATATGAAATTTAGACGACCCCCTCTAGCAGGCAATTGTTTCAAATGTCAAGGAAAGATTTTGTTTACTATCTCAGAAGGCAGTATTGTCAAATATTTAGAGATTAGTCTGAAGCTTGCTGAGAAGTATAATGTCTCTCCTTATTTACGACAGAATTTAGAATTAACTAAGATGAGAATTGAAAGTATCTTTGGCAGGGATGCAGATAAGCAAGAAGGCTTAGTGAAGTGGTTTGGTTAATCTTTTTTAGAAGCCCATTCTTTTATTTTTTCTAGAATAGATTTCTTCTCTTCAGTCTTTGCTAATTTTTCTAATACTTCTTTTTGTTCTTTTGAAAGCTTTGTTGGGGTGACTACTTCAATAATAATATAAAGATCTCCTGGGCCATATCCATGCACATCTGGAAACCCTTCATGTTTTAATCTGATATGTGTACCTGACTGCGTGCCTGCTGGGATTTTGACTGTGACTTCTTTTTTTAATGTTGGGACTTTGATTTCAGCACCTAATGCTGCTTGAGAAAAAGTTAGAGGCAATTCAATATACAAATCATTTTCTTGTCGCTTGAAGATGTCTGACTCTCCTACTTGGACTGTGATGTATAAATCTCCTGATTGACTTCCATGAGGACCTGCTTCTCCTTCTCCAGGAACGCGTAACGTTGATCCTGTATCTACACCTGCTGGAATATTTGCTTTAATTTCTTTCAGTATTTCTACACGACCTTCACCGTGACATTGTTTACATATTTTTTCTGGAATTTTTCCTTGTCCTTGACACTCTGGACAGACACCTACTTGCATGAAACTTCCAAAAGGAGTACGAGTAGCTTTTCTTACTTGGCCTGCACCCTTACAAGTGTCACAAGATTCTAACTCTCCGTCTTCCGCGCCAGTGCCTTCACAAGCTTCACAGTGTTCTGGTTTTCTGATTTTGATTTCTTTTTTTGTACCAAATGCAGCTTCTTCAAAAGTGATGTCTAATGAAACTTTTAAGTCTCTGCCTTTTTGCTTTCGCTGACGTCTTCCACCGCCGCCGAATAAAGCATCAAAGATAGAGCCGCCGAATAAATCTTCAAACTGAGAAGTATCAAATCCACGGAAAATATCTTCTGAAGAATATCTCTGCTGGAATCCTTCTTTACCAAATTGATCATATTGAGTACGTTTTTGCTTGTCTGAGAGTACTGCGTATGCTTCTGAGATTTCTTTGAACTTTGCTTCTGCACCAGCTTCTTTATTGATGTCAGGATGATGTTTTTTTGCTAATGTTTTATACGCTTTCTTAATCTCTTCTTCAGTAGCAGTTTTACTAACTCCTAAACTTTTATAATAGTCGTCACTCATCTCTATCCTAAATAATCTGCTTTTTTATTACTTGATTTTTGCTGGGATTTGTGTATGCTCTCAACATCTTTTTGCAATTCTTTTTCTGCTTTGAGCATTGCTTCGCTTTTCTTTATTTCTCCTAATTTTTCTTCATACTTTTTAATTATTTCATTTAAAATCCTGCTCATTTCTTTTAACAGTAAAGGCTCTACACTAATAACATTATGCACCATTTTAAAATGCTTTTTTCCTGAAAGTGATCTTTGGTCAGTACGAGAGGATACATTCTTAAAATCTAATGTCGCCTGTGTAGGATTGATTTCTACTGAAAATTCATGGGCGAAGAAGCTTGCGCTACCTTCGTCAATGTTTAAATTTACATTAGTTGGTTCTGGTTTATTTTCCATCTTTTTTCACCTACTTTTTGTCTACGACTTCAGCATCAACTACTTTGTCCTTTTTCTTTTGGTCTTTGCCTATTTCGTGATCTTTGGCTTGCTGCTCTGCTTCTTGGGCTTTTTGATAGAGCTTTGTTGAGGCTTCATGAAGTCTCTTGTTCAGTTCTTCCATGTGCTGCTTGAGAGCGTCTGTGTTGTCTTCCTTGAGCAGTTTCTTGAGTTCTTCTTTATCTTTCTCTATTGCTTTGATTTCTTTTTCTTCTATTTTTCCTTTGAACTCTTTGAGACTTTTTTCTAAAGTGTAGACTAAGGCATCAGCTTCGTTTCTGACTTCTGCTTTTTCCTTTTTCTTCTTGTCTTCCTCGGCAAATTCTTCTGCTGATTTTTTCATTTTTTCCACTTCAGCTTCTGAGAGCTTGTTGGACGCAGTAATTTTAATATTCTGCTCTTTACCAGTGCCTAGATCTTTTGCTGTGACATGAATGATTCCATTGGCGTCAATATCGAAAGAGACTTCAATCTGTGGGACTCCTCTTGGAGCTGGAGGAATACCTACTAAATCAAAACGACCCATACTTTTATTGTCTGCAGCCATTTCTCTTTCTCCTTGCAAGACATGAATAGTTACTGCTCCTTGATTATCGTCTGCAGTAGAGAACGTTTGTGATTTCTTTGTTGGAATGGTTGTGTTTCTCTGGATTAATGGAGTTCTAATTCCGCCTAGAGTTTCAATACCTAAAGTTAAGGGTGTGACATCTAATAAGAGAATGTCTTTGACTTCTCCACCTAAGACTCCTCCTTGAATAGCTGCACCATGAGCTACACATTCCATAGGATCAACACCGCGTTCTGCTTTTTTGCCCAAGAGATCTTCAACGAACTTCTTAATGACAGGCATACGAGTTGGTCCGCCTACTAAGATAATTTTGTCAATTTTATTAGTTTCTAACTTACTGTCCTTGATTGCTTGGAGCAAAGGTTTTTTACAGCGCTGGACAATAGGATCAATTAACTCTTCCAGCTTCGCTCGTGATAATGTTAACTTGAGATTTTGCTGTCCATGAATGAATGGCAGATTGATTTCTGTTTCAGTGACTGTTGACAATTCTATTTTTGCTTTTTCCGCAGCTTCACGAACTCTTTGGACTGCAGTTTTGTCATCATTTAAATCAAAGTCGTGATCTTTATCGAATTCTTTAGTAATATAATCCATGATCGCGTTATCCATGTCGTGACCACCTAATTGCGTGTCTCCTGATGTAGATTTGACTTGGAAGATTCCGTCTCCTAATTCCATAATAGTTACATCTAAAGTACCTGCACCTAAATCAAAGACTAAGATTTTTGCTTCTTTGTCTTGCTTGTCTAGACCATAGGCTAATGCTGCTGCTGTTGGTTCATTGATAATACGAACTACTTCTAAGCCAGCAATCTGACCAGCATCTTTAGTTGCTTGACGTTGATTGTCGTCGAAATAAGCTGGAACTGTGATAACTGCCTTGTTAATTTTTTCTCCTAAGAATTCTTCTGTGTCTTTCTTGATCTTCTGGAGAATGAATGCAGAGATTTGTTGAGGTGTGTATTCTTTTCCATAGATTTTATATTTATGGTGTGTTCCCATTTTTCTTTTAGCACCGTAGACAGTTCCTTCTGGGTTAGAGACTGCTTGACGACGTGCTGGCTCACCGACTAAAACTTGACCGTCTTTAGTGAATGCTACGAAACTTGGGAAAGCTTTACCGTATAAGGATGCTCCTTCTGCGCTTGAAATTAAAGTTGGACGACCTGCTTGCAATACTGCTGCTGCTGAGTTTTGTGTCCCGAGATCGACGCCTATGATTTTTTCTTTTGTTGCCATTTTAATTTCCTCCATAGTTAGTTTGAGTCATTTGTTTTACTGTCTCACTCTTTTTTGAATGTAACATATTAACACCTATTTCTTTAATCCAATTTTTAGCAGAATCTTTTGGAATTGATAATCTATACACTATTTTTTTAGAATAGATTCTTTTTCCTTTTATGTATCTTATTCCTTTTGGAGGCTCTTTACTTAATTTAGAACATTTTATTCCTTTCTTAGTAAAAAACTCTTCAATTCTCTTTAAAAGATGTTCTTTACTATTGTATACATAAATATTATAATAATTGTACTTATTCTGTTTTCTTACTGTACCTTCAGCATCCCAAAATCCCGCAATAAATGTTCTTGCTAGTTTATCATTATTAAAAATATAATCTAATGTATCATATCTTAATCCTTCATGATCTTTTATTAAATTAGCAATTATTCCTTTTGATAATCTTAATCTCCATAATCCATCTTCTCGTTTATTATGAGTAATGTTCCCATACTTCTTCATAATCCTGGATAAATAAGCCTTCATTCCTCTATCTTGATTAAAGACAGCTACACTATATGGCTCAGTATTACCATCACCTATATTAAATCCAATAAGATATGCTAGTTCTGGACTAATTTTTATAGTTTTTAATTTGTAAACTTTCTTTTCTACAGTAACTATTTGTTCTTTTTCATTATCCCCTGCATATGCTATTGTTTTCATATGCCATCTACTACGTGGAATTTTTAACTTTTCAAACCAATAGCCTAAACTAGAGTCTGGAACTCCTGTTATTTTTTCTATTTCAGGTAAAGAAAAATTTGGGTAGATTGTCTTCAGGAAACTTTTCAACCTCTTTTCTCCTATTTGATGCTTAATAGTTTGAAAATTATTTCCATTTCTCTTCATATCTTTAATTTCTTCCAGTGTTTGTTGAATAGATATTGTTTTCATGTTATTGGTTAGTTAAGTTTGTGATTATAGTATTTTGTTCTCGTTGTGGTCTTCTTGGATCTTTGTTCATTTCTTCTCCTGTGATTTTCCTTTGGATACTCTAACTTTTGCAGTTCTGAGTATTTTATCGTGTAAATGATAGCCTTTTTGTAATTCTTCAATGACTGTTCCTTCTGGAGAGTCATGCGCTACCATTTCTATGACTTCATGTTGGTAAGGATCGAGTTTCTTTCCTTTACTGTCGAAAGGTTTGATGCCTTCTTCCTGCAATATTTTATGAAATTGTTTATGGATCATTTGGATTCCTGTTTTAATTTCCTTGTCTTGTGTTTTTTCCAAGACTTGCATGGAACGATCGAGATCATCAACGAGATTGACTATTTTTGTGAGGATTTTTGCTACTGCATATTTTGTGGCATCTTGTTTTTCTTTGTCTACTCTTTTGACGTAGTTTTCAAAGTCTGCTTGCAGACGTTTGAGTGTGTTTTCGTAGTCAGCTATGATTTTGGACTTGTCTTCTATATCTTTAACAGGCTGAGGTTCGAGCTTTTCTGGTTGCTTTTGGTCTTTTTTAGTCATTGTTTGGTGTTGTCTATGTTCATCTTAAATCAACAAGAATGCTATGTGATGAACTAGTATATAAAGGTTTTGTTCTTTTGTATCTACTTTCTAGTGATTAAAATAGGAAGATTTAAATAGTTCAATTCTTTAAAAATCTTCATGAGTGACAGCTTATTTGATGAAGGAGAATTAGAACGCTTGATAAAATTAGGACAGCAAAAAGTCTCAGCTGAAGATATGATGGCACAAGGAGCTAGACTTGCAGAACTTGAACTTGCAGTTCAACGAATAACTGGAGACCATAAAACTCATGATATGCTCTTTCAAAAATTTGGTGAGCTAGAAGGATGTGTTATTCAATTCGGTTCTTTTTATCTGGATCAATTAGACGGTCAAAAAACACCTCTTAGAGTTTACCTTTCTTTACCTCGAGTTAGTCCTACTCGTCAGCAAACTTCAAGAGGTTATTCACCCTGTTTGATTATACAACCTTCGCGAAAAAATCTATTCGTTTTAGGACAAATAGATAAATATCTTCTTCCAAACCTTCAGTTTACTCTTCTAGCAAGCCATCCCTACACTCAAAGACAACTTCAAGGCAATAAAGAAGCTTTAGAATCCTTAAAACCTCAACAACTCGCAATTCAATTATTAAGTACTTTAGAAATGACTAGAAATAATGTTGGTATTGAAGATGCTGAACAAAAATTAGGTACGGAAGAATATCGATCTACTGCACAATTAATTAGGAATTCATATCCTTTTGATGATGCCAGAGATGGAAGATTTGTTTCTGGTGAAGATTTAATTCGTTTTTACAAAGCTTCTGTTAAGGGTCTTTTAGCATTCCACGGTGATTCTTTATTAAGAGATAGTGGTTTCTTTAATTTACCTTCTGTAGGTTTAAAAATAGCTTTATTTAGTAAACCCTGTGATGCAACTCTTCATGCTTTTAATATAGAAACTTTACGTGCTTAAATCTCTAATTTATTCTGATTAATTTTAAGCTACTTTTATATACTTGTTCACCTTAGCTCAACAGACCATGATCTATGAATTCAGACGAGTAACTGTCATCAAGACGAGAAAGCCCCAGAAGAAAGACTTGAATACAGATTTACAATGGTTTTCAGAATCCCTAGGACTCTTTTCTCAACGAGACAAAGAAAGATCTTGCTTTAGAATCTTTGTTGAATTAGTGAAGTCAGCACGACGTAGACAACTCTTGAGTTCAGATGAATTAGCGTTGAAAACCAATCTTACTCGGGGAACTGTCATCCATCATATCAATCATTTAGTGGAATCTGGCTTGGTTGCACAGCATGAAGGCAAATATATGCTGCGTGTAGAAAATCTAGAGACCTTAGTAACTGAACTTCAAAGAGATTTACATAGAGTATTTGAAGACTTGCAGAGTATGGCTAAAGAATTAGATACAGAACTAGGACTCTTAAAAAGAGATAATACCAAATCAAAAGTTATGTCTGACTAAGGAGCATTTACCATGGATACTCATACTCAAACCATTAAAGTTTATCAAGATAAGGCAGAGGCTTTAGCAGCTAAATTTGATGCACTTCCTACACGCACCAAACATATCGAAGAAACTTTTCGACTTCTAAACAAATCAAATCCTTTAGTCGTAGAAATTGGCTGCGGCACTGGCAAAGATGCACAACTTATCTTACAACATACTGATAATTACTTTGGCTTTGATGTGTCTCAAGGGCTGTTAAATATAGCTAGAGTTAAATGTCCTAATGCTACGTTTTTTGTAGCTGATGCAATTTCTTTTGTATTTCCCAATAATATTGATATTCTTTTTGCTTTTGCCTCTCTTATTCATTTAAACAAAGAACAATTGGGAGCTCTTTTCAAGAAATTATTTATTGCTTTGAATCCTTCAGGTATTCTTCGTCTTTCTCTGAAATATGATAAAAAATACAAGGAGTTCACCAGACAAGATGAATTTGGGACTAGAACTTACTATTATTATTCTGATAAGGAGATTCTTGCTTTAGCAAAAGGATTTAAGGTTCTTACAAAAGAAATAGAACATTTTCAAGATCAAAACTGGATTGAACTTACTTTACAAAAGCCTGCCTAACTTCTTCTTTCGCAATCTTTATAAATAAATTTTTGACTCGAGTTGTTACAAAGAGATGATTTTCAGTGACGACACCAGCAAACAAATGTTCTAAGTGTAATTCTATTGTTGCTTTCGAGGCTAACATAGGAAGATTTCGCTTTTTGATGTGCAAAGGATGCAATGTTGTTCTTGCAGAATTATAACATTAAAAATAAAATAATGGGAACTAATAAACATCCCATCATATGTGAACGACCAACATTTTTTAATGGCGGCAACAACCCTAGACTAGTTGCTGTGAGATAAATAAGTAATCCTTGCCAACTTGTCATAAAGATTACTAAACTAGTAACAAAGACTATAATCCCTATGCAGAGCTTTTTATAATTTATTTTTGTCATGAGCTTTGCAAAGATTTTGGTTAAGTTTAACGTAAGCCAAGTGCCAATGCCCAATGCAATTAATACTGCAGCAAGCAAGATAAGTAATTCTCTTTTTCCTAAATCTCCTATGATTTGTCCTACAACTACTATTGCTCCGTTTCTTCCCTTGTCAATGGCGTATAAAGTTATGAAAGACATCATCATGTTGACCATGTTTAACGCGCTGTTGAGGATGAGAAATGTTTCACTAGTCATAGCTTTGGTGAATTGAGCTCCAATCATGGCAGCTTGTGATGGACCAAGACCCGGCAACATAGAACATACTGATCCTGAGATGACTGCAGAAGTAATAGCATTAAATCCTTGATTTTTTTCTATTGTTGGGAATGATATTTTTTGTTCAGGAACATTTACTTTATCATTGATACTTAATAACAATCCAGCTGTCCCAAATAATCCTGAGAATAAAGGAAATAAAGGATCTTTTAATCCAAAGGTTAAAGTGACTATTCCTAAAACTCCTGCTAAAGAAAAAACTAATAATGCCCAGAGTTTTGATCTTGGCTCTTTCCAAATAAAAAAACAGCATAATACTAACAAAATAATGCTCATTTTTTCTTTGACTAAGGGATAGAGCACATTTACTCCGAAAATTAATACAGGTGTTAAAGCAATCATAACTATTGCTGCAGCTAGAGTTCCTATGACTGTTCTCGTGACTGCTTCATAGCCTTTGCCATCTAATAATAATTTATGTCCTGGCAAGACTGATAAGATTTCATCACTATCAGGAGCACCTAGAAACGTTGCTGGAATACTATCTAGAAAAGTGTGCACTATAGTCATGCCTACAATTACTAGAGCTAATGTTAAAGGAGAGACGTGCTGCAAAAGCCAGGGACTTAAGGAGAGAATAATAACTGAGACTAAATTGATATGCACTCCTGGAGTGATGCCTGTGAAAATACCTATTAAGCAACCGATGCACAATCCCAAAAGTAATTCAATAATGAGCATCTTAGAAAACCTGTATAGTTTTCGCTTCTATCTCTAGTTTACCTTCAAATTCCTTGACAATTCCTTGGACTTCTACTTGATCTCCTTTCTTGATGGTTATCTCTTTTTTCTGAAATAGAATTACTGTGATTTCACCACTTGCATCTTTGACTTGCATGATGGTTACACTGGGATTTTCTGTTAGTGTATTGATTTTTCCTTTAATTTTTACTTCTTTATCGACGGATTGATTTGTTATATTTTGTATGGATGAAGCGCTTACTTGCCGCTCCTCTACTATGAGCAATAACAGTAATATGCCTACTAAAGAGCATAGCAACGCTATTTTTGATAGTCTTTGTTCATCCATAGACTCTACTGTAAAGCAATGAAATCTTTAACACTGTCGTAGACGTCTCCGGAAATACACTTAGATTCTTCGTAACTTTTGCGGTGTTGACTCTATTCTTTTCGAATTATAGCAAAAATTATCATTTATTCCATTCTATTTACGGAAGAATTTTGCTTGATTTTAGCTATTTTAATCATAAATGTGTTCTATTAATTCCTTAATTTCTTTGGCTTTTTTCTTTCCAATTTTATCAACTTCTTGCAGCTCTTCTTCAGTAGCATTCATAATGTTCTTGATAGACTTAAATTTATTTAACAAATTCTTTGCCAGGGTTGGACCTACACTAGGCAGAGCTTCCATAAAATATTCCTGCTGCTGTTTTTTAGTTAATGACTTTCTCTTTGCAAACAAACTCATAACACGCGAAGGCTTTTCCAATCTTTTTGCGATGATTGCTAAGAGCGATGCAGTGTCTCTAAAGTTTTTTGTGTGGAGAATTGGGATTTGGAAGTCAATCGCAATGGCAGCTAACATTCCTCTGATTGCATTAGGGTGAAAATTTCTTAGCTGATAGATATTATCTTCGCCTTCAATGATTAACAATGGAACAGAGAAGTTCTCTTTCAACATTACTAATTGAGTGATAATTCTTTTGTCTATGATTGAATTTAGAAAATCTGTTTGTGTTTTCTTTTCAACACCTACATTATGAATTACACCATTACTGTCGATGGTCTGTACTATGAAGTCTGCAGTAACTAATTGTTGTACTTCTACTTCTAAATCATGTTTTGCTAATTCTGGAATGATGCCTGAAGATCGTTCACGATGGTCTACAATAATTTTACTCATTTGTCTAGTGTTGTTTGCTGCTCTTGTTTCCTTTTCATGCTCTGCAAAATATTCTGCATCTTGATTTCTTTTTTCTGCGCTACCCAATGATAAGCTTCATCTCTTGTTTTTTTTGTAATTAAATAAATAATTCTCCCTGGCATTGTTCTTCCAGTACGACCTGAACGCTGGACACGTCTTAACTCACTTGCGACAGGCTCATAAAATATTACAGCATTGACTTCTGGGATGTCTAGACCTTCTTCACCGACTGAAGAGGCAACCAAGACTTTGAATTCTTTGTCTTTGAACTGCTCGATGGTTTCTATTTGTTCTTTTTGTTTTAATCCTTTATTCTTTTTATCTGACTGTCCTACGAATTTTTTTGCCTTGATGTTTATTTTAGTAAGCTCTGCAACTATTTCATCTACAATAGTTCTTAAATTTGCAAAGACGATGACTCTTGCATCAGGATTTTTTACTTCTTCCTGCAAGATTTCCATTAATTTCAGTAATTTTGGATGCTTGACTTGTTTCTCAACTGCTTCAAGAATTTTTTTCTTAGCTTCTATGACTTGTTTTTGATTTCTTAAGAATGTGGCTGCTTTACTTGTTTCTTCTTCTAACTTAACTAAGTATTCTTTTGCTGCTGCCAGACTTTGTGTTTCTACTAATTCAATAAGATAACTTAGCTTGATAGCTTGAGTAACCATAGAAATGCCACTGTAAGCTGCTGGATTGCCGTGACGAATGTCTTGCAGCAACTGTCTCTGCATCATGAGCAAATCTTTTTTGTTAATTATTCCTGTGGGCTTAGTCATTCCAAATTTTTTGAGTTCTCCTACTTTTGAGAGATAGACTGGAGTTAAGAGATTACGAATCTCATTTATTTCTTCTGGCAAATCCACTTTGATATACTGCATATCTTTTTCCTGAATATATTCTTTAATATCCTCATCTTCTTGTGTTCTTACTTCAACTGATTCAATAAATAAATTTTGACAGACTAGATCAATGATTTCTCTAGATGATCCTGGTGAAGCAGTTAAACCTAAAATTCTTGCGTTTTTCGCTGTTTCATTATAGATTTTTGCTACAGTGGTGTTTGCGAAGTTTTCTTTGGAACGATGGCACTCATCAATACATAATAAAGAAACATTTTCTAAAGATATTCTTTTCTTTTCCAGATCACTTTCTATAGTTTGTGGAGTAGCAACGATGATTTGTGAGTCATTCCATATCTTGGCTCTGAGTTCTGGATTTACCTGCCCAGTCAATAGATTAATTTCTTCTGGGTTGATATTAGTACACTCTTTAAACTCCTTACAAATTTGACTGGCTAAGGGTTTTGTCGGAGAGCAGATTACTACCTTAGAAAAAGCATGTTTGTTTAAACGATCTACAGCGAGCAAAATGGCTGCTTTTGTCTTTCCAGTTCCTGTTGGCAGGCATACTAAAGTATTCTTCTTTTTACAGGTTTCGAGGATATTTTTTTGATATTCTCGCGGGGAGAAGTTTCTAATTTCTATCATGGTGCTAAGTTTTAAATAGGTTTACTTCTAGCTGGAAATTATGATAATTAAGCTTTTTGGTTTCCTGGATCTGCTTTCTGCATTTTTACTTATTTTACTGAAGTATGGTATTGGAGAAACTTTCGCTTATTTTTTCGCAGGATACTTGATTTTGAAGGGTTTACTCTTTTTTGGAGGCATTAACACTTTTTTTGATCTTGCCGGAGGAGTTTTATTAATTTTGGCAGCACAAGGCATTTATTCTTTATTTTATTGGATTGTTATTCTTTGGTTATTCCAAAAATCACTCATTAGCTTACTTAGTTAACTTCTCTTTTGAAATAGACTCCAATAACTGTCATGACTGCCAATATGAAAGCAATCATTATGGTTGAGACTGCTGGAATCAAGAGCACTAATATACTAGTTATTGCTGTAATGGCTAAAGCAAAAGTGAAGAGATATAGTGATGTAAATAACATTCTTCCTCCAGCTAACTGTGGAAAGGGAAGCATATGACTTAATAATAAAGCAATATTCATAAATATTAATTGTTTCCAAAGTTCTGCACCTGTTTTTTCAAAAGCAAAAGCAAAAAGTATAATCACCAAAGTAGTTGCCATAATGCCTGCAAACATAATGCGAGCTTCTTCATAATCAGTGTCATGCACCCATTTTTTCCCAATACGATGCACAGTATTGACTGATGTCAAAACCATAGCCACACTTGCCAACCATATTTGTCCTTCACTAAAAACTGCGATGAATATTGGCAGAATAATTCCTAAAGGAAAACGATTCATTAGCTTATTTTTGTGAATATACTGATAATCTTTGAATCCGAAGCGACTTATTCCCCAGATATTATATTCTGTCTGTATGCTATAACGTCCTGCAGCCCATTTATGCCCTAAAACCATGACTGTTAATGAAATTAAGCTTAAAGCAACCATAAACATATAATTTGAAAACCATACTTGCAGATCAAAAAATTCATGGCCATCATCGAAACCAAATACGAATCCCAGCACTAGAGCTGATACTATTAAGTTAATTATCTCTTTTTTCGTGAAGCTTATTTTCATGTTTGATCAAATCAATTAACTCTTTTTCATGACCTGCACCCACAACAGCGACAATAGGTTCTTCTTTTTCCATACTCATTAGTTTATATAAGTTTTTTGCCATGTACTCATTTCGCTCTTCGACGATAGTTTTGTAAAATGAGGGGTATCTTTTCCTAACTTGCGCTGTTAATTGCCTAATTACTCTTTCTTCAGGCACTTTTGTGAGATCTATTTTTATTTTTTGTTTACTGGAAACAAAGCTGAAAAGTATTTCTTTAATGAATCTTCCTTTCTCTCTCCAGGTGACTCTCTTTGAAAATCTTTTCAATACTATTTCTATGTCTTCATCTATTAATGCAAGATTTGCCTTTACTTTGCCTGCAATCTCTGCTGCTTTCTTCATTTCTGATCCGGGGGGGACTCCGACTATCTTTCCTAGCTTTTTTTCTGCCCAGAACCCTATCAATTGGAATACAAATCCTTTAACGCCCACCTTTCTTATATCTGCGAGACTTATTTTTCTTTTTGTTGGATGCATCAATGCAAAAAATCTTCTTTTATCTAATTCTAGCGCTACAATTTTTGGTTTTATTTCTAAAATAACTTTTTCTACTTCTTCCACACTTTGCTTTGCTATGTGGGACGTCCCTATCAAGTAAAGATTTTTGTAGGTTTTCATGGCTTAAAATCTACTTTAAAGAAAGGAAAATCTTTATATACTTTGACTTGCTGATTCGCTTTATTCAAAACAACACTCCTGGAGGGTGATACATGCTCAAAGTCAAAAAGATTACCCATGTCTATGAAATGAAGGTGTTTACTGACGCTGGTGAGTACTTTGGGGATGTTGAAGAATGCATTCTTACTATGAATAAAATTTTTGGGTGGAGAGTTAGAGCAACTCGTAATTCTTCCTTGCACAAATTATTAGGGGGAGCGAAAGGAGTTATAGTTCCTCATCGCTTAGTTCGTGCAATTGGCGATATAATGATTATCAGCAAGAGTGCAATACCAGCTGGCGCCGAAGGCGAAGATGCTGCAGTCAACAGATCAGAAAGTGATTCTGGTATGAATATGGCTGAAGCATAATTTTCTTTTATGAAAGCCAAACAAAGACTCATTAAGACTATTAAAATCCATAAACACATTGTTAAAGCTAAAAAATCCTTTCTTGAACTTTATGTAACTTTAGCAGTTCTTAGCTTTTCACTCGGATTTGCTTTGTTTATTAGCGCAATCATTAAATTAATTGAACCAGAAAATCCCTGGAATGCACTTTGGCTTGGCATTGTTCTTATTTTTGTTCCAGTATTCTTAGGAGTTTGGAAAATCCACCACATTAAAGGAAAGATGTTCCATCATTTCAAAAGATTAAGGATAGAATAACTTTCTTTTAATTTATTATTTAAATCTTCAGAATCAAGGTTTAGGACAGAGCTATGAGAATCATAAGGTTTTTATAGTAGGTTCAGTTTGTTTTCTTCATGGCTAGTACGTTAGGGAATGCGATACAGTTCTTGCAAGACTTTGGACTTTTCGATGTTATTCTACCTTTTTTACTAGTTTTCACTTTAGTATTCGCAGTTTTAGAAAAAACCAAAATCTTCGGTACGGAAGGGTCTAAAGACAAAGAACAAACACGAAAGAATTTGAACGCTATGGTAGCTTTTTCAGTTGCTTTTTTTGTAACTGCTTCTGTGAGCATAGTTAGCGCATTCCAAATTGCTTTACCTTGGGTAGCTTTAGTCTTAGTTATTATTGTGAGCTTCATGTTATTAGTAGGCATCTTTTTTGGTGAAGGTCAACTTGACTTTTTCAAAACATTCAAGAAACCTACCGCAACTTTTATGGTTATTCTTATTGTAGTTGTTTTAATTATCTTCCTTGCAGCATTTGGTCAGTTAGGAACTATTTTAAACTTCTTTACAGGTGATGCACAAAGTAGCACTATTTTTACTTCAGTTATCTTTTTACTTCTATTAGTTGCTGCTATGTGGTTTGTTATAGGCAAAGGCAACCCATCAGCAGAAGGTAGTGGAGGCAAATCTAAAACTTAGGTGATTTAACTATGGCTTACGATCTTTACAGCGTGATAACGCAATGGCAGGAAATTGGTGTTTATGGAGTTTTACTTCCCTTCTTACTTATTTTTGCAATTAGTTTTGCTATTTTAGAAAAGATCAAAATCTTCGGAGAAGGCAAGAAACAAATTAATGTTCTAGTTTCTGCAATTCTAGGACTTCTGTTTTTACAAAACGTTTATTTGATTGAACGCATTCAGTTTATTTTGCCTAAAGTTGCATTTTCCTTACTCATCTTTGTCTTATTTTTATTATTGGCAGGCGTCCTTTCAGGAAAAACTCATGAAGCAAGCAATGGATGGAGCTGGTTAGCTTTTTTAGCAGCTGCTATTTTCCTCATTTGGTCTTTAAGTCCTCTAGAAAGTGAAGGCTTTGGCTGGGATCCTGTCTATTATTTCTTTGAAACTATACCTCAATGGATTGTTGTAATAGCTATTGTAGGAACTATTCTTTACTTCCTTACTAAAGAACCTGGAAGCAGTTCTTCCGGTAAAAAACCAAAGAAACAAGAAGAGGAATAATTCATGGCAACCATTCTCGATACCAGCATTGTCTCGTTTTTAACACCTATCTTTATATTCATCTTATTGTTTGCTATCTTTTTTGCTTTAATTAAAAAATTCAAGATCTTTGGTGACAAATCTGAGAATCTTGCAGCAATAGCAGCTTTTTCCTTATCGATACTTATAGTCTTGTCTACACCAGCAAGAGATGTTGTGCAAACTATGACTCCTATGATAGTCATTATGTTTTTGTTTGTCTTCTTGATTTTCCTATTCTTTATGTTCTTAGGAGCAAAAGATGATGATTTAGTGAAACATGTTGTTAAAAGCCCTGGTTTTTATAATACTATGATTGTTATCTTTCTTATTATCTTTTTAATATCCCTAACAAAAGCATTCGGACCTATATTCCAAGTGAGCGGGCAAGCAGGATTTTGGGAATCTACTAAACGAGTTGTCTTTTCCCCAAGAGTTCTTGGCGGTCTTTTCCTTTTGATGATTGCAGCCTTTACAGTACGTTACTTAGGCTCAACAAAATAATTTTATTTTTTAGCTTTGAATTTTTCTGTAATTCTTGACAATTCTTTTACATTGGAAGACAAGGGTGTGATTACATTCTGCAATACTTTTTCCAATGCTTTAATATCTGTTCCTACTTCTGTAATGTGCTGATCATAATCATGCACTTTTCCAATAATTATCTTTTGCAGACTTTCTACTTTAGCATCTAAGCGCACTAATTCTTGCTTGATGGAAAGCACATCAGTTCTTACTTTTTCCTTCCACATATTTAAGTCTCCCATATTCTCCATCAATTTCTGCCATTTCTCATTGATGATAGACTCTGCAACTTGTTCAATCATATCTTCTGTATCCCTATTTCCTGGATTACTTGCTGTCATTGCAGGACGCATCATTTGAGAACTTACTTGCATTACTTGAGGACTAGGATTGGAAGGAGGCATTGGTCTAGTCATAGACATAGCAGATGGTTGCATGCCTGCTGGCGTAGGTGCTGGGGGCGTTTCAATATTTGCCTTTGTTTCTGCCTGCGTTAAAGCATCTGCAATTTGTTCATAGCTGAAACCCTGACTTTCTAATTCCTCTATAATTTGCTTGTTCGAAGCTCCACGCTTTACCATATTCATGACTAGTTCTGTTGGAGGTTCATTTGCCACGTTTTACACCTGCAGATTTTTGTATAATGAGACTTTCTACTTCTTCTGTCGTTACGAAACGCATAGGATTAATTAAGTCAATATATTTTTCCAGGACTCTTACTTGCTCTTTTTTTGCAAATAACTCCATTTCTTTGACCATGTTTCTCATTGCGTCTTGTGTGAGCATAGTTTCTTGCCGCATTTCTCTTAGATCTTCATTAATTATTTTCATCTCTCTAAGCAATCGTTTATACTCTTCGATCATGTTTTGATTGACTACTAATAATCTTTCACCGAGCAAATTGTATTTGTTTTCTAAAGTTCTGATACGATTGTTTAAATCAACGATGACCTGTGTTATTTCTTGCCCTTCTTGCATACTTGTTTGGAGAACTCTCGTTCACCTCTTTCTTTTGTGAGGAGGTATCGTCCTTTAAATAGCTTTCTGCCTTTCTCTCGTGCATGAGGAAAGTATATAAATTTCGTTCTTTTGAAAGATTTTATGCCTGAGGCACAAAAAACTGGTGAATATGAAATTATTTTGGAAGGGAGTGAGGAAGTTTTACGCATTGACGCGAATAAATGGAGCCATAGTCCCTCTGTAGAAGACCATCCCCTAGTGATGGCAAGCACGATTGACAAATTAGTTGAAGTCCCTACAGTAAGTCGTTTGTTTTTTCATCAGAGACGTTACTACTCTTATAATTCTGAACAGACTCAATATCTAGTTGAAATTGCCAAAATCTATGATCATCTAGTTCGAGGAAAAAAACTCTTTACTTTAGGAGCATTAGGTTTTGATGAATCTTATGTTGGATTTATTCAAGAAAAAAACTCACTCTTTGAATATTTAGTCTTTGATTTATTGCGTCATGATCCCTTGGGCTGCTATATTGAAGTTCAGAGATTACTACGCGAAGAAAAAATAGTTATAGAACGAGAAACTGTTCAGCCTTTACTTCATTTACGCAAACGTTATGCTGGATTATTAGAATATTTCTTCACCTTACTTGATTCTACACAGATGGTTGCTGTGGTTCGCAGCCAATTAGCTGGCTATAAGATAGGTGACAGAAGCTTCTACCGTCAACTCTTCCGACCTTTGATGACTCCCGATTTCATGTATACTCAGGTGATGGCACAACCTCCTTTGAATGGAGAACAAGTTGATGTCTATTCTAATGGCAAAAGCGAGATTACTGTTTTTCGCATACCAGGAGACATTAAATTACTTTATCATCTTTATCCTCCAGAATTCAAATTAACTGAAGACGAATATACTCTTTTAGAATTAGCAAGAAATGTTTTAGCAGAACACAAGCCACGGCAAGAAGAATTTTTAGATCCTCAACGCATGAGAAAAACGTTTTTTAACATTGGGAGAGATTTATTGCAAGAACTAGTAGAACACAAACAAATTTCCCTTGACTACAAACAAATTGCACTATTAGCAGATATTTTAGTGCGCTATACTGTTGGTTTTGGCATTTTAGAAATTTTATTACAAGACGAAAAGGTACAAGACATCATGGTGAATGGACCTATAGGTCAAACTCCTATCTTCTTAGTGCATCAAGATTATGGAGAATGTGTTACTAATATTATTCCAAGCAGAGAAGACAGTGATAGTTGGGCAACTAAATTGCGTTTGTTAAGCGGAAGACCTTTAGATGAAGCAAATCCTGTTCTAGATACGGACTTGTCTATACCCGGAGCAAGAAGCAGAGTATCTGTTATTACAACTCCCTTAAGCCCTGTCGGATTGTCTTTTGCATTCCGTAGACATAGAGATAAACCTTGGACATTGCCTTTATTTATTCAACAGAAAATGCTGACACCTTTAGCTGCCGCAGTTTTGAGTTTTGCTATTGATGGCGGAAGAACTTTATTATTTGCAGGTACAAGAGGAAGCGGTAAGACTAGTTTGTTGGGAGCATCACTTGTAGAAATTATGCGCACCCATAGAATTATTTCCATTGAAGACAGTGTTACAGGTGATTCAGAAATTCTTATCAAAAAAGCAAATTGCATACAAAAAACCACTATAGGTAAACTTATAGATTCTTCAATTCAAAAATATGGATCATGGTATAATCTTTCAGGCCATGAAGTCTTAGGGAATCGTGAATCCATTCAAGTTCTTTCTCTCAATAAAGACAATAAACTTACTTGGTCACATCCATCAAAACTTATTCGTCACAAAGTGCAAAAGCAAATTTATCAGATTAAAACACGAACTGGACGAATTATTAAAACTACTGCAGATCATTCTCTTTTTACTTTAGGTGACGAAGGCACACTTCAAGAAATAAAACCCGTTAATTTATCTATAGGATCTCATATAGCTACCATACGAAAAATACCTTTCAACGACTATGCTCAGAATACTATTAACTTATTAGATTATTTAGATAGAATTCCTAGAGGTATTTTACAAGGAGAATCTTTGAAAAAATTTATAAAAAAATACTACTCTGAGATTAAACAATTAGCAAAAGAACAAGGTTATACACGTTCGATACCTCCTCGTTGGCTTAGATTAGGACAATTGCCTATTGTTATCCTTAAGAACTTAAATATAGACTTTACTCCCTTTAAAGAAAAATTATCCTATAAATACTCTGGAAATTCCCAACCAATACCAACAGACATTAGACTTGATTCTGAATTTTTAATGCTTGTTGGCTTATGGCTAGCAGATGGCTGTTATGATGAAAGATCTATAATCGTGTCTAGCTTTGACGAAGAAGATAGTAATATAGTTTGTTTAGCCGCAAAACAATTCAAATTGACCCCTAAGATTCATTCTGATGGTGGATCTTTAATGATTAATTCAACAACTCTTAGATTTATTTTTCGAGACATCCTTGAACTTCGCGGAGATGCTTATACTAAGAAAGTTCCTTCATGGATTTATAGTCTTTCCAAACAACAAATAGCTTTTGTTCTTCAGGGAGTTTTCAGTGGAGACGGCTGTGTTTCTGATAATGAAATAGTTATTCCTCTAGCCTCTTATCAATTATTAAGAGATCTTCAAACTTTGCTCTTGGGTTATGACATTACCCTTCGAATAGGAAAAAAAAGGAAAGACGGTACTTTTAATGCTGGGATTAGCACATTAAGAGATTTTATAGAATTTAAGAAAAATATTGGTGTTTTACAATCTTACAAACTCAATTGTTTAGATAAACTTTGCTTAAAACGTTCAACACATGACACTACTGATATTATCCCTCTATCTCTCCAGCTGAAAAAAGAAATTTCTAATCTTACTAAAGATAATAAAATTTTTAATACTCAAGATTATATCTCTAGAAATAATAATGTCGGTAGAAGAAAATTCCTAACTTTAATGACTCAAGTTCAGATAACAACTAACATTACTCAAAATTTGCAAAAATTAGTTCATGCCGACATTTTTTGGGATGAAGTTGCAGAGATTGAACCACTATCCTCTACAGAATTATATGTCTATGACTTATCTGTTCCAGATTATGAAAACTTTGTTTGTAATAATATTTTACTTCATAATACGCTTGAACTTCCGATTGACGCTTTACGCAATATGGGTTATAATATTCAACCGATGAAAGTACGAGCCGCATTAATGAGCGGAGGCAATGAACTTGCTGCTGATGAAGGCATTAGAACTTCTCTTCGTATGGGTGATAGTTCCTTAATTGTTGGAGAAATCAGAAGTCTTGAAGCTAAAGCTTTGTTTGAAGCGATGAGAATTGGCGCTTTAGCAAATGTTGTTGCAGGAACTATTCATGGTGCACATCCTTATGCTGTTTATGATAGAATAGTTAATGATTTGGGAGTACCCAAAACTAGCTTCAAAGCAGTTGATCTTATTATCGTTAGCAATCCAGTTCGCAGCGCAGATGGCTTACACAGCAAGAGAAGAGTTTTACAAATTACAGAAGTACGCAAACATTGGGATGATGATCCACAAAAGCAAGGCGGCTTTGTAGATTTGTTCAGATATGACAGCAAACAAGATGCACTTTTACCTACAGATGATTTATTACAAGGCAATAGCGAAGTCTTGAAAAGCATTGCTGCAAATGTTCGTGAATGGGCAGGCAATTGGGATGCGGTCTGGGATGGAGTCTTAGTGCGCGCACAAGTGAAAGAAACTTTACTTAAGGCAGCACAGGCTTATGCACTTCCAGAACTTCTTGAAGCACCTTTTGTTGTGCAAAGCAATGATTATTTTCATCAAAGCGCAGACAAAATCAATGAACAACATCATGTTTATGACAATAAACGCATTTTTGCAGATTGGGAAGCTTGGTTGCGCCAAGAAGTTAAACGCAGGAAGTTTCCATCATCATGAATTCGACAGTAGACGACGTTGTCCGCAAATATCAACAGCGTCTTGAAGCATCAACAGGAGATTCTTTATATTCTCCAGTGCAATCTCGCGAATATCTCTTATTTCGCAAAGAAGCTTTGGAGAAACGATTTACTTATTATGAGCAATGGTGCAAATTTGCAGAACATCTTCTTCCAGTTAAAGTTCAAGACAAAGAACTTCCAGCAATTCAAGAATCTCTGCGTATTTCTCATCTAGATATTACACCTAACAGCACCGCTAGCTTCGCTGCTTTAGCTTCTTTAGCCCTAGTATTTTTTGGCGTCTTTATTGGAGTAATCAGCTATGTTGCTGGCAGTCTTTTGTTATCTGCTAGCTTATTTTTTATTTTAGCAGGTGTAGTTTTAATTAAACCTTTGTCAAGATTACCTCATTATTTTGCAACTCGATGGAGATTACAAGTGAGCAATCAAATGGTTTTGTGTATTCTGTATATTGTCATGTACATGCGTCATACTTCTAATTTAGAACATGCAGTCAAATTTGCCGCAGAACACTTAGGAGGACCTTTAAGCTTAGATTTAAAACGTGTCTTTTGGCAAATAGAAACTGAAGAATATTTTACAATCAAAGAAAGTTTGGATGCTTATTTAGAACAATGGAGAAAATACAACTTAGAATTTTTAGAATCTTTTCATTTGATTGAAGGAAGTTTGTATGAGCAGAGCGAAGGCAAACGCTTGGAATTATTGGAAAAATCTTTACAAGTCATGCTGGATGGAACTTATGACAAGATGCTGCATTATGCACACAATTTGAAAAGCCCCATTACTGTCTTACACATGTTAGGTATTATCTTACCTATTCTGGGTTTAGTCATGTTTCCTATGATTGGCAGTTTTTTATCAGGACTGGTTAAATGGTATCATATTGCATTTCTTTATAATTTAATTTTACCTTTTTTAGTCATGTATCTGGGTAATTCTATGCTTAACACCAGACCTACGGGCTATGGAGAAAATGACATTCTTTTACAACATCCAGATTTGAAGCGCTATCAAAGCTTAGCAAATGGAGTGTCTCCTTTGTCTATTACTTTATCCATTATTTCGTTATTTTGCATTGTAGGATTTATTCCTATTTATATTTATTTTTTTAGTCCTGACTTTGATTTTCCTTTTTTCGGCGGAGAATTCTTTGACTTTAAAGGAGGCAATGGGCCTTACGGAGTAGGTGCACTCTTTTTGAGTCTCTTGATTCCTCTTGGACTTTCCTTAGGATTAGCTTTTTTCTATTGGGTCAAAAGCAGAAAACTGATTGCCTTCAAAGAAAAGACAGATGCCTTGGAAGTTGAGTTTAGCGGTGCATTATTTCAATTAGGCAATAGAATTGGCGATGGCATTCCAGCAGAGATTGCTTTCGGTGATGTCAGTCAACAAATGCAAGGAACACCTACTGGTGATTTCTTTAGAATTGTCAACATGAATATTCGCAATGCAGGCATGAGCATTAAAGAAGCTATATTTCATCCCCAACGTGGAGCTTTATTATTTTTCCCAAGTTCTTTAATTGAAAGCACGATGAAAGTTCTAGTTGAAAGCGCAAAAAAAGGTTCACAAATTGTCAGCAGAAGCTTGTTAACTATCAGCGATTATATCACTAGAATTTATCGCATTAATGAACGATTGAAAGATTTACTAGCAGATGTCTTAAGCAGCATGACTAGCCAAATTACTTTTTTGACTCCCTTAATTGCAGGCATAGTTGTTGGTGTGGGCAGCATGGTGGTTACAATCATTAACAAATTAGGAGAACAATTTGCAAGTCTAGAGAATCCAGAACAAGGATTGACTGGAGGCATTAGCGCTTTAGTCAGTGTTTTGGATATTAAAGATGTTATTCCCAGCTATTATTTTCAGTTAGTTGTTGGCATTTATGTTGTACAGATCACTATTATTCTTACTTTATTATCTACACGCATTGAACGAGGATATGATCAGACTACTACACACCAGCGTCTTAGCAAAAATCTTTTGACTGCAGGCATTCTTTATTTTCTAGTAAGTTTTATAGGCATTGTTGTCTTTACTCTTTTAGCCAATACAGTTAGCTTTGTAGGCGTTAGTTAGCAATCTTTATATAGTTCTAAGGATGAATTTCTTTTATGCAAAAAGAGGTTTCTCGTATCCCGTGGATTTCTATAGCACTTGTTTTCATAGCTATTGTTACTGTGGGAATTTTCATGCAACCTAGTTTTGATCCTACTGGTGCATTAGTTTATCGTGATTATAGTTACGGCGGAGGATATGGTGGTGGCTATGGTGGATTTTATGGCGGTGGTCAACTTAGTATTACTAATTTTTATGAAGAATTTCATGTTTATATCGACTCTATAATTTTTCTTATAATCTTTTTAAGTATAGGTAAAGCTGTCTTTTTGAAACACTTTAACACGGGCGGTAAATCTTTGTATGTGGCAGTAGGATTAGCTCTTACTTTAGGACTTATGATCTGGGAAGAACGACAAGGTATCTACATTATTTATGAGTTAGGTCCTGTCGGCATCATTGTTCTTCTTGCTGCACTTTTAGCAGGTATTTATTATGGTATTTTTAAAGCAACTGAAAAACATTGGGCTGCAGTTGTAGGTACTTTACTTGCTATTGTTTTATTGACGAGTCTTTTCAATGATTTACAGACATGGCTCTGTACAAATTTTTATTGGCTGTTTGACTGTAATCAATTCTCTTTTAGTATGGATTTAACCTTCGCTCAGATGGCTGCTATTGGCGGATTTTTAATTATAGGCAGTTTGATCTGGAAAGGCTGGAAAGATCGTTAGTATGACACAACAACTTGTAACTCAACTTTTGGAAACAGATTTGATTAGTTTAAAGTTTCTTTTGAAGAGAAGACTAACGAACGTTCAAGAATTAAACAAGAAAGAACAGCAAGTGCTAGACAATATTTCCAACGCCTTACAATCAGTTCGCACTATTGAGCAATTCCTCTTAGCGGATGCAAGCAAACATCAAGGCTCATTTTTCCTTAAACGCCGCCAATTAGTTATCAAAATTATGCGCTTTATAGTTCATCATTTTTGTGAACAAATTCGCAAGGGCGAGGAAATTGCCAATGAAAGCGTGTTTCTTCGCGAGGAGCTAGATAATCTTTACCATCTTTGCAAAAGGCAAATTCAAACTAAAGTACAACAAGAACAACTTTTAAAAACACTAACAGACTATTCTTGTATACTTACCTAAGGAGGCATCATATGAAAACACTTTTCATTTTATTCGGATTACTTACTTTATTTTTAGGGTTACTTCCCTTTCTTCAAGGCATTAGTTTTCTTTCTTTCTTGAACTTTATTCCTTCTAGTGGCAGTATTTATTCCATTATTATTACTGTTGTTGGAGCTCTTGCTTTGTTTATAGGCTTCAAAAAGAAAGACTAATCCTAGTTAGGAGACATTCTATGATTCAAAAAAATGACCACAATATTTATATAGGAAGGATCGTTGAACGTTTTTAGAAAAGAGGTTCAAGTTATGTCTCGTAAAGCTCAAGCATTACCAATGAATACGGTGATTATTGCAATTCTCGTCGTATTAGTCTTATTTGTTGTCGGTGCTTTCTTCTTAGGCGGTACTAGTGGCGTTTCTAAATTCATTCGTGGCTTCTTTTATGACACTATTGCAGGACAAGACAGAGTAACTGCAGTAGGTATTTGCAAAGCACGCTGTGATTCTCTAGAAATCTTGCCTCAATCTTCTTGGACCAGCTCAGCTTATTGCAAGGAAAGTTTCTCTATTGATGAAAACAATGATGGTGAAGCAGAATTTGATATGACTGGCGATGTAAAACAATATGATAAGTATTATTGTTATCCTAGATCAGGCGATGAATCTTTAGATGTTCCTTGTCCTCAAACTGTTACTATTCCTAACGCAGACGGTACAACTACAGAAAAAGTGCAATCCCCATCAGAGTATTGTCTTCAAAAGATACAAACAGTTCTCGATTCCAATAAATGATGATTTAAGTTTATTTCCTCAATCTTTATAAATAAGCTAACTTCTTTTGTTCTTATGGAAAAAGAGCTGGTATATATCTTATTGACCATACTTATAGGTGTTCTTATTTTTCTAGCAATCGGGAGATTCATCCATGGGTAAAACTTTTTTTAATAAAAGAGGTTTTGAATTAAGTACTAATCTTATCATTGTTCTTATTCTCACAGTTGTTTTTCTTATTGTTACTATTCCTATGATCACTAAAGTAGGCTCTACATCTACTCGTCTGAGCTTACAAGAATGGCGCTGCAGTTTTAGTCTTATGCTGAATCAATTACCTGTGTTTTCTACACATGTTAAACCTTGGTGCTCAACTTCCATTATCAAATTTAATGATAAATTTATTGACAAACAACGGGACAAAGGAGAAACTCAGAAAGATGCAGCCATGCACATTATCTTAGATAAAATGCTGACTTGCAAGGAGATGGTTGGAGGACCAAAAGCCGCTGGATTTATTTCTCATCAATATTGTTATATTTGCTATTCACTGGAAACAGATAAAACAACACCCTTTATTACAGAAGCAGATTTACACTCAGCCGCTTTACGCATGGAAACAGCTTCAGGACTAGATTACAATACTGAATTTAAAAAAGATGGAAACACTATAGTTGCTGATCTTCAAGGAGGTATTGGTATTAATTCAAAATCATCTTCAGGTACATTAGACACTGGCAAAAATTATGGTATAACTTATGTTACTGTCTCTCGTGGTTCATTTTCTAAATTGCTAGATACGGCAGAAAGTTTTGCCGGTACTTGCGCAGCAGGTGTTGGAATTGGTTTTGTAGTAGGATGGATTGTTCCTGTAGTCGGCCCCATTATTGGAGTATCAGCAGCTTCAGGTATTTGTTATGTTAGCTTGAATGTTCATGCTACAGGCTATTTCCTTTTTGATTATTTTGAATTAGGAACAGATACTGGAGCAATTTTTTTGACTGATTACAAAACTTTAGAAAAACAAAGATGTGATACTGTTGTCTCAGGCTAAAACTAAAGGAAATATAACTATTGAACAAGTAGTTATTTTAGTTATAGCTTTAGTTGTTCTTGTTATTCTCTTAATCTATTCTGGTATTTTGCGAGGAGAATCTTCTAGTATTTTTGATAGAATTTTGGGGTTACTTACTAGAAAATGACTCTTCTTTCTTCAAAAAAGGCAACAACAGAAATTCCTAATCTTCTTATTATAACTGTTCTCGCACTTATAGTTATTTTTGTTCTTGTTCCCTTTTTTCAAAAAGGATCTTCAGAGCAATATGGCACTTTGCGAGAGATTAGCAAGGACATCAAAGCTGGATTTGACAAGCTTACAGGCAAAGAAGAAGAGGTAAGAAAAACACAAGCAGATGGAGATTTCCTAGCTAAATATACCTCTTTCGTTACAAGTTTTCAAAGCTGTTTTAATTCACCGAAAAGTGACTGTTTTTGCAGAATACCACTTTCCAGCTCGGGTGATGAGAAATATACCTTTACACTTAAACGAGATCCTAATTTAGGCTACTATCTTTTCCCCTATCGCATCGAGGAAGGAAAACAGTTTGTTTTACAAAAACGCATTCCTCTTGGTTTAGATACAGCATCAAAGAGAAAACGTCTTTGTTATATTACAGCAAATACTTTTCCAGCATCTCTTACTATACCCTTACCCTTAACTCAACAACTTTATCCTTTGGAATCTTTTTTTGCGACTCAATCGACGAGTGGACCTATTGAAGATAGCAAGGATGCAATGTTTAGCCTTACTTATACCAATAATGAAAATCTTCTTACTGATAGCCATACTATTCCTTTCTTAATTTATTTTTATAAGCCTACACCAGATCAGATGTGTTTTATTAATCCACAATTTTCTGGAACTTATATCAATAGACCCTTATGTGATGAATCCACTCCAGCTCAGCAACTAAAACCTAATGCTTGTAAAGTGCAAGCAGCTTTTGCAGGTTATACTTATTGGGGAGATGAATTTGGAAAAACTTTGGAAACTCCAAAAAAATGGTGGGAAGAAGAACTTCAAGAAAGAAAAGATTTAGGAGAAAAAGTCACTATTAATCTTAAAGTTATTGATTGCATTGTAGAAGATTTAGTCATTAAAATTTTAGATAGTGATGTTGGTAAACCTGACGAAGTTGCTACATTTACAGAACAAGCGATAGTACGCGATGGAGATAAAATAAAAGTGAGTTGGACAACAGAAAACATACTAGATATTGGATATCCAGAGCTGATTGTGCAAGTTTCTACGGGAGAAGGTAAAGTATTATTTACAGGAATACAAAAATTAATAGTCCCTAACAAGAAATAAAAACCTAGTTTTGCACATAACTTGTCACACTTTTCTATTACTGATTCAGATAAATAATGTTTTTGACGAACTCCATAACCTTTAAATAACACATTCCTCTAACTTCTTATATGCTATTTAAAAAAGGGGCATTAGAACTACAGTATGTTATTCTCTTTATTCTTGCTATTGTAGTCTTACTTGTTTTGTCTGTCATGTTTCGAGAACAAGTGAGCAACTTTTTCAACACCATTTTTTCCATTTCCAAGGAGATTAATCAATCTAGACCGCCTATTAAAGATATTATAGGTCCATAACTATGAAACGAGCAGAAGAATCTTTTTCTCCTTTTTTTACAGGTCTTATTCTTTCTCTTATCCTTATTATTGTTACCATTTCTTGTACTAATCAAGTTTTTTTTGAGAATAAAATTGATGTGCGTTCAAGAATGGTTTATGATCAATTACAAAATTATTTGCAAGAATGTATGAGTTTTCAACAAGTAGACTGCTACTGTCCTTATGTTACTCTTCCTTCTTTTCCTAAAGAAGATGTCATTCAATTGATTACTGCAGCAGATGGTGTTTATTTAGATTTAACTAAAAAGGAAACTAACAAGCGTTTACTGAGCAAAAAAATAAATGACAAACCTTTATGCTCTTATGGTTATTCTGATGATACCAAACCTACACAATGGAAAGTTTCTCCACTAAGTGAGTATGATTTATTTACCTCTCCTTATTATAGATTACCTCTTGATACCCATTATTTTATGGCTTATATCGCTCCTGATGGACGTCTTTGCCAAGCTACTACTTTTTTAGATTTTACCGCAGATCAAACTCCCATTTTATCAGAGGCATATTCTTCACGCTTGCCAACTTGCGCACAAAAAAGAGATTATCCAAACCAACTCATGAGCATTTTCTTTAATCATCGTTATACTCCTAATACTGGAGATCCAGAACGTGTTTTAACTATAGGTAAAGATTTAATATCTTCCTTGCAACAATCTTTCTCCTCTTCTAGTCTGGTTTCTACTAGTCGAGTTAGTCCTTTTATGCGCGGTCTTCCTATTGCTCTTCCCTTTACTCTTCCTTCTGCTGATTATACTCGACTCACAGATACACTTCCAGCAAAATTAACTACTTTTTCCAAGAATCTTAATCCACCTCTAGCAGACAAACTCCTTATTCTTTCTCCTTTAGTTTCTTATTCAACAGCGACTACACAAGACATAGTAACTCTTTATTATTTACAAGATTCTTCTCAAAGCAAACTCTTTGCAGAAGCACTAGAACAGTCACTTCGCTCTTTATCAGGCAAAGTTTATTTACATAACCAGCAACTCCAAGATACACCTGAGCATGCAGTCTACAAGCTTGATTTTACTCTAAACTTAAAGCCTTTGAATTTAGAACAAGCTGCACAACAAGGACTCTTTTTAGCGCAACCTACTCTAGAACAATCACATCCTCTTTTTTACAAAGAACGTTTACAAATTCCAGCAGTGTTTATAGACTTTACAGACAACACCAATACATTTACTCTTTTGGACAACCATTTACCTGCCTTTGCAGAAGCTTTGGCCTTAGGATTTCAAAGGTATTTACAACAACTCCCTAAATCTTCACCACCTAATGACCAACCAGTAGATCTTTTTCCGAAATCATAACTCATATAAATTAGCTCTATCCTTTCCTATTTATGAAAAGAGGTCAGATTGTAGTAGAACAATTGTTTTTTGTCATTCTTCTTATTTTAGTTCTTTTTATGTTTGGCCTTTATGTACAAGATTATAGTCAAGAAAAGGAAGCAGTGATTAAAGCTACAGTAAGTTATCCGACCATAGACCAAGCATTAACTGACTCTGCTTTACGTATTTCTCCTTCAGTGCAAAACCTTAAATTTGTTTCTGGAAAGGATGTTGGAAAATGAAGCGAGGCTCTTTTAGTCTTCCCCATGTTACTATTTATTCCATCATCTTAGTTTTGGTTTGTGGATTAATTCTTATGTCTCTTCAAGCTAGACAAGGGAAATCTTTTTTTGAAATTGCCCAACAACAAGAAACTCTCAATGATTATTATTTTGGACGCTCGCTTGTTGATGTTTGTTTTTCTACTTATGATGATCGAAGTAGAATGTTACATGGTCATTTTAATCTTTCTTCTTTTACTGATATTCATTTACGAACTTGCACTACTAGACCCTTACGTATTACCTTGGATACGATTGATGAATCTGGAGTTCGCATAACAACTACACAAGATTCTTTACGAGAAAAACCGCTTTCACAGCTTTTTTATCAAGAATATGTTTTAGTTGAAGGCAAGCGAGCTCTTTTTAGAGTAGAGGTGCCTCGTGCGTAAGGGACTTATCAACTATTGGTTAGAAGCCATTATTGCAATTCCTTTACTCCTAGCAATACTTATTTTTTCTTCTTGCACTCTCCAGCAACAGACTGTGGAAGAATCTCTTACTGCTGCAGATTTACCTTTTCAAGATGCTTTTGACAGAGCCTTACTGACTTTTTTAGCGTCTCCTCTTGCTACAAATCCTCCTTTTTATACTACACCTCCTGAACTTTTAGATAAGGGCTATACTTATGGAGACTTACTTACATTTTCCTTTTTATCATCTACAGAACAAGAATCTTATCGCCAATTATTTATTCAAGCGGCACAGAAAGAAATTAGTTATGTTACGCCGAACCACATTGATTGGATACTCACTTTTGTTACTCCTCTTTCCAACTTTACTGTACAGCAACAAACTCAAAGCTGGGTTTCTTCTCCTGTTCCTGTTTCTGGAAAAACTTATCATCATCAATCACTGCTCTTCCCTCATAAAAACACCCCTATCATTGTAGAACTTCGTTGGTGGAAAGCAGCTCAGAGTGTGATTAACGCATGATCTCTAAACAAGGAACTGGTGCACTTATCCTTATTGTCCTAGGATTTGGAGTACTTCTTATTTTTTTAACTTTACTGCAACATTCTGTTACTTATACTGCAGTTGGACAAACTTCTGCTTCTGTTTTAGATGAAGTTATGGATGAACGAAGGATTAATTTTTATGTGAGTCAGGCATTACGTGATGCTGTGCATACTTCTTTGCAACAACTTACCCAAGATGGACTAGCACCTTTTTTCTCCAGTGAGGATTGTTCTCTTTACCAAGGCAAACCTCTTTTACTTTCTTCTCCTACTTGCACTTTTTCTCAAGCACAATTTGAAGCACAGTTTTTATCCTTGGTTAAATCTCATTGGGAAGCTACGCTACAAGCAACTTCTTATCCTAGTCTCAAAAAACTTCCTTCCTCTACTTTGAGTTTAGCAATTACTTCTAGACACATGGACTTTTCTGGATCTTTTGCCTCTCCTCTTTCTTATCAAGGAAAACATGTTACTTATACTTTCCCAGTTACTTATGCTGAAAGTTTTTCTTATGACTTACATGAGTATGGTTTATTTTTTACTACTCTTACCAACAACATTCCCTGTCTTTTAGAATATCGTGCAGAAAGTGCTACTAAATGCTCTTTATCTCAAGATTTTATTTGGACTATCAAGGAAGAAAATCAACTTTTACTCATTACAGCTAAGACACAGAAACCTTTTTTCCTTTCAGACTATCTATCTTTTTCATTTGCGATATCCTTAAATAATGTAGAGACTCCAAAAAATTACAGTCCTTTATTTGGGGGTTAAAATCACATGTTAGGTCTTACTTACGAAGATATCTGCGCAAAAATCAAAGAAACCAAAGGATTTACTGATCAAGAATTAGAACTTAAAGTCAAAGAGAAAATTGACAAGCTTTCTGGACTAATCAGCAAAGAAGGTGCTGTACATATTATTGCCAATGAATGCGGCATTAACTTAGCAGATGAATTACGCAGACGAGGAGTCAAGATCAATAGAGTTATGGCTGGCATGAAAAATGTTAATCTTTTAGGCAAAGTGTTACGTATTTATGAAGTTCATTCTTTTTCCAAACAAGGACGCGAAGGCAAAGTTGGCAGTTTTTTAATAGGCGATGAGACTGGCACCATCAGAATAGTTTTATGGGATACTCAGCATTTACAATATATGGAACAAGGACAACTCCAAGAAGGCACTATTGTTAAGATTATTAACAGTATGGCAAGACAGAATCAACAAAATCCCCAATACATGGAATTACATCTAGGCACTATGAGCCAACTTATCTTGAATCCACCGGGTGAAACAGTAACAGTTATAGAAAGACCAGTACCTAGCGGACCAAGCCTACAAAAAAAGAAAATTCATGAATTGCAAGAAGGAGATACTAATGTTCAACTCTTTGGCACGATTGTACAACTTTTTGAGCCTAAATTTTACGATGCCTGCACCCAATGCAACAAGAAAATTGTGCAAGGACAATGCCAAGAACATGGAGCAGTCATTCCAAAACCTGTACCTTTGCTGAACTTTTATTTCGATGATGGCACGAGCAATATTCGCGCAGTAGCATTTAGAGATCAAGTACTTCAATTAACAGGCATTGATGAAGCTACACTTTTACCCTTTAGAGAAAATATTTCTTTATTTGAACCTTATAAACAACAGCTGCTAGGTAAGCAATTGCTTTTGACAGGCAGAGTTACTAAGAACGAGATGTTCCAACGCATGGAATTTTTTGTGCAACGCGTAGAAGAACCAAATCCAGAGCATTTAGCTGAAGACTTAGTAAAAGAAGCTCCACAATTATAACGAAAGCTATAAAAAGGACGTCACTCTTTGATTCTTCATGGCAGATGATCAAAAAAAGAGGAATACTTATGCTATTCTCTTTTTCTTAGCAATTTTATTTGTAGCTATTGGCTTTGAACGAGGAGGAGCAATTTCTGGGGAGTATACTAGAATACAACCATCTGCAGCGTTTCCAGAAACTTGGTCTTTATCTTGCAACAAACCTAGTGTCCAAGCAGCAGGTCAAGATCTAGGACGCAGTTTACATAGAGCCTATGGCTGCCAAAAAGGACAGACACAAATCTATTGCAAACAAGCAGTAGCAGGCTTATCATTACCTAAGAATACTAATGTTCGTGTTTCTTGTACTTCTGCTATTGATAAAAATAACTTTGTCAAATTCTGTGAACAACAAGTTCTTACCTTGTGCACTCCTTCTTCACGCACCGTTCGAACTTTCATTAGAAAATAACGCAACACAGCATCTCTAGTATCTGTTTACTTCTCAAAGACCCCCCTTTTGCTTATAAATAGATTTCTCTTTCTTAGCTTTGTCCTTCATGGACACTGAAACAAAATGCGAAAGCAACAAAGGAGTGATGTCACATGGTTAGCAATCATCTACCAGTGAAAAAATTTAGATCTGGCGCTATAGAAGGCGTCATATGGGCTAATAAGCGAAAACAAGAGGATGGCACAGAAATAGAGTTCAAAACTGTTACTTTACGTCGTGCTTGGAAAGACAAGGGACAAGATGTCTGGAGAGAAGAGAAATTAAATCTTAGACGCAGTGATCTTCCTAAAATACACCTTATTGTTCAAAAACTACAGGAAGACCTTTTTCTAAATATGCAGAGCAAAGGAGATGATGCAAATGAGTAAACTTAAAGTACTAGGAATGCAGCAAGAAGTTGTCATGGTAGAAAAACCTAAGGAAACTAAACAGGAAACCTCCACTAAATCAGAGCCACAAAGTATTGATACTCTACCAGGTGTTGGAGCAGCTACAGCTGAAAAGCTCAGAGAAGCTGGATTTGATACTTTAATGAGTCTAGCAGTTGCTAGTCCTGCTGAGTTAGTTGAAGTTTGTGCTATTGGAGAATCTGTCGCCAAACGTATCATTAATGTAGCAAGAAGCAAACTTGACATGGGTTTTGAAACTGGTATAGACTTGTTGAAACGAAGACAAGAAGTTATACGCTTAAGCACAGGCAGCAAAGCTTTTGACGCTATGATTGGTGGTGGCTTTGAAACTGGAGCGATTAGCGAGGCTTACGGAGAATTTGGATCAAGCAAGTCACAGATAGCTCATGTCTTAGCAGTACGAACTCAATTACCTGTAGAACAAGGAGGATCCAATGGATCTGTAATCTTTATCGATGGAGAAAGCACGTTCAGACCTGAAAGAATTAAGCAAATTGCCGAATCCTTGAAAATAGATCCTATAGAAACTCTCAAAAATATTGCTGTAGCACGAGCTTTTAACAGCGATCATCAAATGTTGATTGCAGAAAAAACTGAAGATTTGATCAAACAGAAAATGGCAAGTGATAGACCTGTTCGCTTGATCGTTGTTGACTCACTAACGTCTCACTTTAGAGCAGATTTTGTTGGTCGAGGACAATTAGCAGACAGACAACAGAAATTAAACAAGCATATGCACACGCTGATGAAACTAGCAAGCCAATATAATTTATGTGTCTATGTCACCAATCAAGTCATGGCAAAGCCAGATACTTTTTTCGGTGATCCTACTGCAGCTATTGGAGGTCATATAGTTGGGCATAATTCCCAGACTAGAATTTATCTCCGCAAAGGCAAGAAAGGAACACGTGTTGGAAAACTTGTGGACAGTCCGTACTTGGCTGACGCTGAATGCATCTTTAGAATTACTGATGCTGGACTTGAAGACGTGGAGGAGTAGAACTCTCCTTTTCATTTTCTTTTTACATTTCATTAACTTCTTATTTATTTGTTGTATAGCAATCTATAAATAGGGTTATTCTAACTAGAAATCATGCATTTGTCAAAGACATTTCTCATTACTTTATTTTTAACAACTCTTCTCTTACTAACTGGTTGTTCACAAGTTGATACTTCACAATGCGATGATCTACCACTTGCAAATGTTGAAGGCAAAATGGGCTGTTATCAAGAATTAGCGGCAAAGACACTAAATATGAATGTGTGTGATAAGATTAAAGAAATAAAAGAACCGGCATTTGCTCAAGAGACCTTTTTTAAATTATCTGATGATTGCAAATTATCAGTTATCGATGTCTCAAATAGTACGGATACAAAACAATGTGAAGAATTTTCGAATCATGGCTCAAAAGCAACTTGCTACTTAATTACAGTTGTTGAGTCTGAAACACCATCACTATGCGAAAAAGCTGAAGGATCAGGAGGATTTGATGAAGAACCTGGAGGAGATGAGGATTCAGATGATGCTTGTGTAACTGAGATTGCTATAAGGCAAAAAAATATAGATTTATGCAATACTATAAACAATTATGTCAAAGGAGTTAAAGAAGAGAACTTACGAACTGTTTATCCAGATTATTCTGAACAACAAATTAAAAAATTAAAACAACAAATTGAAGATAATGAGAAACCACAAAAGATATCTCGTTGTTTACATTCTTATGCTCTACGGACAAAAGATCCTGCACTATGCAGTTTAACTGGTGAATTTAAAGATTATTGTTATAGAGACATGGCAAATCTGTTTCAAGAAGAATCACACTGCGCAAAGATTTCGAAAGAAGCTCCTGCTAGTGGTGGGTATACTCTTCGTGATTCTTGTTTTTATGATCAGGCAGTTTGGAAGAGAAATAAAAAGATCTGCGATAATATTGAACCTGTAGATATACCATCTCTAAATAATTTAGGTCCTCTAGCTGCTCTATTTCCAACTGATCCCTTTGTAATACGTAAGGCATGTTATGATGCAGTTGATAGAGCTTTGGGAGTAGAACCAACTTATGGGAATATGACAAACTCGTACTTAGGCATCTAATTGAATGTAACTCCTTTTTCTTTTTTTAGATAGTTTAATATACCATTTCGATTTCTTTTTAGTATGCAGAAAAGAGGACTACTCCAAAAGGGGTTTATTTTAACTTTAGCTTTGCTTTTATTCGCTACTGTTATTCTTTCTTATATTAACGAACCTACTACAGGAAATGTTATACGCAGAGGAACTATTGCTGCTGCTCCTACACCTCTTCCTCCAGCACCAACAACACCTTTAGCACCTCCTTGTGTAACTCCTAATACTATACCTGCAACTATCTCAACTTCCATGACACTTTGTGGGAGAATAATGATGAATGCTCCAACAGTCATTACAGCAAGCAATGTAGTAGTCGTATGCGATCCAAATACCATATTAGTAAAAGCTCGAGGAAACACAAGATTTGACGGATTGCAGATAGCTCCAGGATTGACTAATGTTCAAATTATGAGATGTACTTTTCAAGGAAGATTCACCAACGCGATTTCTGTGGGTCCAGGAGTAACCAATAGCCAAATAACTAACAACAACATTGATCAAGCTACAACAGGCATCAAAGAAGCATTCAACGCTCAATCAAATTCTTATTCTGGAAATACTATAAAAAGAACCGCGATAGGAATGCAATTAGAAGGAAGCCAAGGATCTGTAAGCAGCTCAACGATTACACAAAACACTTATGGGATCATAACAGGCACAAATCCAGCAAGCTTAACAGCGACAATACCTAATGCATTATGCAGTTTAGGAACAACGATAAATATGTTTCCAGCTCAGCCACTTCCAGTTTACTGCGCAATACCTCAAAGTGGACAAAACTATAGAATAATAAATAATAATATACTTAACAACAACAAAGGAATCACAACTTATAGCACTAACAATACCATTAAACAAAATACTCTTCAGTCCAATCAAGACGGCATAGAAGTTAACGCGATCTATGTTGGTTTTGAAATAAATCCCTATACTTGGACAAGTCCTCAATTTCCATTAAATAATATACAAGAATATTTCAGCGCAGGCCACAAGATAGAAAGCAATACTTTAACACAAAATAGTTTGACAGGAATACAACTCAACGGCAGAAGCACTTATTTTTACCAAAGTTCAACACCCTATCATAGAACAACTACGATCGCAGGAAACACCATGAACAACAATGGTCAAGATGGAATCGTCGCAGGCAGAAAAGATACTACAACAAACCCTTATATTTATGATATGGACTTTAAAGAATGGGGAGAATACACAGACATCAACAACAACCAAATTAACAACAACATTAATGACGGAATAGTCTTGCTAAAAGGTAATGGTATGACAGACGTTAGAAGCAACACTATTAATGGCAATAACCGCAACGGCATAAGCGTAGGTTCAGCACATCAAAGCACTCAATTTCAAGGAGTCTATCCTGATTATAGTTATCCAAGATTTATTTATCGAAATACCATTAGCAACAACATCAAAGATGGAATTTATAGCTACTATGGGCAATTATACTATGTAATTCTCAATGAAATTAATAACAATAATCGCGGAGTTTACGTACCAGAATCACCCTATGGAGCTTCTAATCAATGGGCATATAATGTTATTTGCAATGATTTGAGCTATAACACTTTAGAAGGTTTTAACTTTGACGCAAAATTGACAGCTGGCATGGGAACGGGATTTAATGCCTATTCAGGAGTGGAACGTCTAAGCCATAATCGCGTACTCAATAATGGAGCAGATGGCATAAGATATTACATAGATCCCAACTACCTAATTTCATCCTATATTTTTCCCTATAGAACCTATAATAATCATATTGAAGGAAATGGCTTCACCCCAAATCCACTCTATCCCATTTCAGGATATGGAATAAACGCGGATGGATTCTACTATTATGGCTTTTTTGCTAATAACTTTGTCAACAACAACTTAGGCGCAGCACGCGACAGCGGATCATTATTGATAGAAAATATGTGGGATGAACAACAATATGAATTAGGACATGATGATGTAGTATGTAAAAACTGCGGAGGAACTTGTATGTCTGACTGGGATTGCGGATATTATCAAGGGACATGCGTCAATAATATTTGCCAGCCACCTCCAGGATCTGGTCTCAGCTGTAATCCTTCAACAGGCAATGCTGACTGTTATGCAAATCCAAATTCTTTGCCATGGGTTTATCAATTCTATTATAACTATCCATTTCCTTATGTACCGAGAGGTAACTTCGGTTTAATTCCAAAACCTTTTGTAATTCCACCGAGCTCAACACCTCCTTTAGCACCAGCATCCTGTACCAATAACCAACAATGCACTACTAATAGCTGCGAAAACTATCTTTCGCCAGTTTACAACCAACAATGTGGCAATGGTGATTTCATAAATGAACCAATTCCATTTGGAGGATACTATCAACCACCATTTGACTGCCCAGAAGGATTTTATTGGCCACCTTATTTCGGCACATTACCGCCTGAAAATCCAGGAGGAGGAGACCCAACAGGACCAGATATGCCTTCTAGTTCAATTCCCCATGACATGATTCCAGAAGAATATGAGAAAAGCCAAGCATATCTAGAATCTCTAAAAGACAAAAAATATATAGAAGAACAAATACAAAAATCCAAAACTACAGATTCAATACCTCAATAACGATTTTTTTCCTTCATTCATTACTTTTATAAACTTCTTTTTTCTTTCTTATTCCATGGACTACAGAGATTATACCATGCTATTGATAGCTATAATTTTAGGTCTCTGTGTTGCTGCTCTCTTAAAACTTAATCTACAACCAGTTATTCATTATCCTCTCTTAGTTTTATCAGTCTTATTACTGACTTTCCTCTTCATGGTATTTCTTAATAAACTATCAGAACCAGCTTCTTAGTTATTTATTCAGGGCTCATAACTATACTTTCAAAATACTTTTTTGCTTCCCCTATGTGCTCTCTTATTCCAGTATGACTTCTTTCTAGGTCTACTAATCCTATACTTTTCTCTAATGTAATGGATGTAGATAGAACATCCTTTCCTTCTCTCTTTAAATCAAAGAATATAATCCCTCCGTCCTTGTTATCTCTTGAACGAACGCAATATCTATTTACTGTTTCATTCTTTAAAAAGAAAGCTCCCACGAATCTTCTTTCTTCTGCATATTCTCCTAGATCATGAACTTGAAATTCTCCCTTAAGCACTGGAATTGCAAATGCTTGATCCACTATACTTTGTGCAGGCCAACCCTTTCGAGCATGTAATATGACATCATACAGTCCGCTTGGCATCTCCAGCATCTGCCTTGCACCAAACAATGTGTGCCTTTCAACATCTCTCCAGATACTCATGATTACTTCATTAATCCTTAAAATTCCTTGATTTGCTATCATTGATTTAGACTGCTTTTGATTTCTTTATAAAGCTTTTTTTCACAAATAAAATATACGCCCTCGACAGGATTTGAACCTGTGTCACAAGCTCCGCAAGCTCGTATTCTTTTTGGGCTGCTTTCTCAGCTATCCAAGCTAAACTACGAGGGCGCTATTAAATAACTAAAAAAGGGTTTATAAATCTACTACCTTTATTGCCTCTTCTAATTGTTCTTTCTTTATAGGATTGTTAGAATTTATCTCATTTACCCATTTTTTGAGCAATATTACCCCATTTAAATATAAACTCCACTTATATTTTGTTGGTAAAAACCCCAACTTTTTTAACATATCTTCTAATTGGTCAATTAACTTTTTTGATTTTATAGTAATCGAAAGTACGGGATAAGTATCTTCTTTTGATAAATAAATACAACCATCAGTATCAAAAATTCCTCTAATGCATGCTCTATAAATCTCTTTATTTTTTGAATCTAATATCTCTTTAGGAATCTCAATTCTTTCAACTTTTTCTCCATATGGTATTCCTAGCACTTTGTTTTTGAACTCAAATAAACCCTTAGAATATATCTCAAATCCACTTACACTATCGAACTGTTTAACATTAAGATTTAAATTATATAATTTTTTATATAAACTTTTAATATAGTTTTGATAATACTCAACTTCTAGGTTTGTACCTTTTGCTGAAAAATAATTTTTTCCTAATGATAAGCAACCGTCCCCTAAATGAATGCCTATTTCTTCAGCTAACTCTTTAGACATCTTTTCTGGTAATATCAGTTCTTTCTTTTTATCTACTCTACTCCAATTAACTTTGCTTGTATCTAATGCAATTTTATTATTTGTGAAGAAGCTTTCATGACTTAATTCTAAACTCTTACACATCTCCTCTCTTTTTCTTAGTTTACCTAATTTAATTAAACTAAGCACTTCTTCTTTTTTATATCTCTTCCAAATAGTGTTTTTTATCTTCTTCCCTCTATTTTTCATTACTTGACTATATTTTTCTTTTCCAAGCTTTTTTATTAGATTTAGAGAACTCTTTTTACCCCCTATTATTCCACCTTTTTTAGCTCCCCAATTATCTTCTTTTTTATCAATAATTTCTAGAGAACTCTCTTTAGTTCCTATCAATTTATCAGGCAAATATAATTCTCCATATCTCCATTTTTGTAACGTTTTAAATGGAACTTTTATATTTTTACTTAGTTCTTTTAAATTTTTGACATTATATTCTTCTTTTAACTTATTAAATAATAATTCTCTACTTTTTTTACTTAAAAGAATTCTCATCTTTTTTTATTCATATATCTATTTATATTTTTAACTATTCATCCTTAACTATAGGGTATGCTCTAACTAAGGTAAGGTTTATAAATGTATATTTGGGCATCACTTTATGGAAAAACAATTACAATGCATGACGTGCCATCGTCCCCTTGAAAATGTTAAAGGCAATGCTTCTTTTAACTGTCCACAGTGTGAAAAACACCTTATTGTTCGTTGCTTCTACTGTCGAAGGATTGCAGCACGCTATACCTGTCCTAATTGCCAATTTTCAGGTCCTAACTAACTATGGCTTATGTCATCGTCACTTTGAAAATCATGCCTGAAGGCGTGGATGTTTCTTTAACTCAAATAGAACAATCATCTAAGGAAGCTATTGAAAAATATGGCGGCAGAATGATGCGTGTTGAGAAAGAACCTATTGGTTTTGGACTTGTTGCGTTAAAAATGACTTTTTCTATGGACGAGAACAAAGGATCTACTGATGTCCTTGAAGATCAGATTAAAGCTATAGCTGGCATCATGAATGTGGAAGTTGTCAATGTTGGCAGGGCTTTGGGCTGATGGCTGAAACACCTTTCTCTCCAGAACAACTTCAACGACTCACTGAAATCTCTAAATTACCACCAGAAGAACAAAAGAAAATTTTACCAGATTTTTTGAAAACACTTTCTCCAGAACAAATAAAATATTTGCAAGAACAGCAAGGTCAAACAGCAAAGCAAGGCTCTAGTTGTCCTTTTTGCTTAATAGTTCAAAAAAAATTAGATGCTGTTGTCTTATATGAAGATTATATGGTCATGGCAGTGTTAGATATCAGGCCAGCAACGAAAGGGCACACAGTACTATTTCCCAAACAACATATAGCTGACTTTTCTTCTTTACAAGGAGAACAATCCAATAAGCTTTTCTCTTTAGCACATACAGTAACAGGAGTTCTTGAAAATTTAGAAGGTTGTGAAGGAACTAATTTATTTGTTGCTAATGGCACTCTTGCTGGGCAAACAGTAGATCATGTCTTGTTACATGTGATTCCTCGCTACAAAGATGATGGAGTTTCTCTTACTTGGCAAGGAAAGCCCGCTTCACAGGAAAGTTTACAACAACTTCAACAACAAATTGCACCGCAGCTTTCTTCCTTAGAACAAAAAGCTTCAGAACCACAACCATCAACTCCTCCTAATACCAAGACTTCCTCTTCAGACCTGCTTGAAGAAAACACTGATGAACCCTTTGCTGATTTTTAGATAAAATTTAAAATATTCCACTGCAATACTGTTAGTATCGTTCCTATGAAAAATGGAGGGATGAAAGGAATACCTTCCTTGACTAATACTTCTTTTATTTTAGCCTTGATCAATTTTTGAATATCTTCTTTTTCAATTCCTGTATTTTTTACTTTGTAGATCACTCTTTTATTCACTAGAATATCCTTTTCCACCCAATCACCCTCAGTGAGTTGTTGTGGTTTAACATGCTTATACATCGCAGATTTTTCAACAGCTTTGATATAGACCCATAAATAAGGGTATAATAATACCATAAGACCAGCTGTCAATACACCTATTCTTAAGAAAGGATCTTGCACTAAGAAAGCTGCAGCTATGATTACTATTGCACAACTAATCGCTATAATGCGCATTTTTAACATTCTTTTTTCTTGCAGTAATTCTCTAGCTCTATCTGTGAATTTCTTTCGATGCTTCCATGATAAAAGTATCCCCCAAATTAAACCATAGAGAGCTCCAACAATAACAATATTGATACAGAGTATAGCAAGAAAAGGTATAATGGCAGGAGCAACAAATGCAGGACGCGTAGAGAATATAACTCCCAGAGCCATAATCATTTTAGCATCCCCACCACCCCATTGCTTTGTGTAATACATGAGACTTCCCAAGAGATAGGTAATTCCTAAAGCAATTACTGCACTGAAGAAATATACCCAAGATTCTGGACCAAGAGCAGCTATAAATCTAATACCTAAGCCAGAAAATATTAATCCATAAGTAATCCAATCAGGGACTTCTCGTGTTTTCAGATCATGCCAACTTGCAGCACCTAAACCAAGAAGTGCTATGCTTGCAAGTAAAATATCTATCATCACCATTTTCCTTTTTCTGCGCAAAGATATACTTATAAATGTTCTTACTCATTTTTGTTTTATGGTAGCAATTATAGGAGCAGGACCTGTAGGGAATCATTTAGCAGCAGAACTTTGCAAGCGAGGATTTTCCGTAGACGTCTACGAAGAACATAAAGTTATTGGGAAACCAGTCCAATGCACTGGGCTAACTACTTTTTTCCTGAACAAACTCATGAAACCTGATGACTCTTTCGTCGTTAATAGAATTAGCCGCACACAAGTCTTTGGCCCTGATGGGAAATCTGTGGAAATTGCTCTTCCTAAAAATTACATTGTTGATCGAACAAAATTTGATGCACATTTAGCTACAGTCGCACAAAGTCATGGAGCAAAATACCATAGCAATCATAAATTTCTCAGTTCTGAAAGACAAGGACAACAACATACTTTACATTTTGTTAACGGAAAAACTTCAAAGACTGATCTTTTAGTTGGCGCAGATGGACCTTTGAGTGCAGTTGCCAAGAGCAATGGTATGTATGGACAAAGAAAATTCATTATTGGTCATCAAGCGAGAATTAAAACTCATTGCGCAGAAGATCTAGTTGAGTTTTTTATTGATGAAGGCTATTTTGGCTGGCTGGTTCCTGAGAGCAACAAGATAGCAAGACTGGGTATTTGCTCTTTAGACAAACCTAAACATTATTTTGATAAGCTTCATCATTTACGACCTGGAAAGATTTTGGAGTGGCAGAGCGGCATTATTCCTTTGTATGATCCTAAGACTGTTACAGAAAAAGATCATGTTTATTTAGTTGGTGATGCAGCAACACAAGTTAAGGCTTCTACTTTAGGAGGCATTATTCCTGGCATGATGGCTGCTGAAGAACTCACTAAAGCATTGGTCACTGGCAAGAGCTATGAACACCTTTGGAAAAAACGCATTGGCTTTGAATTATGGGTTCATCTCTTGATTCATAAAATGATGTTACAACGATTTCATAAAGAGGATTATAACAAACTGATTCGGCTGGTGCAACAACCCAGAATAACCAAGCTAATTACTACTCATGATCGGGAGTTTCCTAGCCTTTTACTGGCAAAAATGGCACTTTTGGAGCCTCGTTTTTTACAGTTCACCAGGTTTCTTTGGTAAATGGATACTACTCCCTAGTTACTACAATTAGAAAGATTTATATACTCCAGTATACTTCAATTTTTTATTCATTGGGAGGATAAATACAATCATGAAAAAATCAACATCAATAGCAATACATGTGGTTACAGCTGGCGCTGTAATGACTTCTCTGGCAACTTTTTATAATAGATCTGGCATTCCTCAAAATACAGCAAGAACTGTAGAGAATTATCTTCAAGGACTTTCTATGCCTAAAGACGCAATCGATGATGCTCTAGGTATGACTTGTGTCTATTTAGGAGAGTCAGGCATTATTCCTAAGCAATTAGGTCGTGGTTTAGGTCTTTTGGCAGTTTATGGTAATAATTTTATGAGAACTTTTGGTGCTGATAGCAATCCTACTTATGGATTAGCAAAACTTGTAGCAGAGTGTACAGCTGAAGCTATTCCTTTAGCATTCGCAGCTGTTTGTGGTATTGCCGCTAAATATATGCTAGGTATTGGAAGACAACAGCCAGCACCAGCAGCAGGACAACCTCCAACACCAGCTACTCCAGCAGCAACTCCTCCTGGTCCAACACCAGCAGGCACAGTCCCTGGTCATCCTTAATTCTTCTTTTTTATTTTTTCTTTTTATTCTTTTATTTTATAACGAGTAATAGCAGCTATGCCTGTAATTCCTTGTAATTCTTGTCCTGCCTGATGCTCTGCAGTGATAATATGAATTTCTCCGCCTGCAGCTTCCACTGTTTTCATGATGTTATCTAGAGGTTCATAACTTTCTGACTGTCTTAGCTGCTGAATGAGTTCATCAGTTACTAATAATATTTTTATAGCACCTATATCTGCAGCTTCTTGGACTTCCCGCATGCCATAGACAGCATTGCCATTTTTAGCAATCTCTTTGAATACTTCCTGCACTAATTGTATTTCTTCAATAATTCTTTCATCCTTTAATGCTTTTTTAATTTCATCACTTTTGAGCACTTCATGCATAGCACTTTTTCCTGTAGTATGACATACTGTGTAGAGTATTTTCTTTTTTAGATCTGGCGCACGCTTTACTACTTCTTTATTGAATTCTTCTTTCCAGAATGCTGGGGAAGCAACTATGAGCTTGTCTAACTTATAGCGCTGATCATATTCTTGCAATCGCTTTACAATGTCAGCATAGAAAGTAGCATCTTTTTTTATATTTGGAAAAGCTTTTTCTTGCACTTCTCCTTCGAAGTCACTAATATATTCATAACCATATCTTTTGAGCAAAGCGAAGGATACTTCTTTTCTTTCCAATACACAGATAAGAATCTTAGGGAGCTTTTCTTTACAAGCTTCTTTCAGTTTATCTCTTTGATATTTGTGCCAGTGCTCTTTGACTATAAGCAAAGTATCATTTTCTTCTACATTAATAGTATGGAAAGCTCCTCTTTGCACGTCTTCTGGACCTTCCTTTATTTTTCCATTGATTCTTAATGCGTTAGTATATTTATGGAACTCTACTTTTTCTACTTCCACAGTGATGCGAGCATGTTTTTTGATAATTTGTGTTTTTCCCTCTTCACCATTTCCTAATTTTATCTTTCTGACAGTATCCCCAGTTACGAAATCATGCTTATCCAAAACTTGACTGAGATACCATAAATCATCGAGCGTTGTCACTTTGACTAAGACTTCTCCACGCTTTTGATTGTCTTTTAAGATTCTCATATTTTTGGACAACCTCTTTAAGCTATATTAATACTTTGTTTTAGTTGATTTTTAGAGCAGAATTCCTGTCGTAAGGTTTAAATAATCTCTCAGTTCACTCTGACTAGTGAAAAGGGGCTTTAGCAGAAAAGGAGGAGTAGATTTACCTGAATCTCTTAATGCTTATTATCTGATTTTATTTATTGGTTTATTTTTATTGATATATATCGTTCTTCTTCCTGAAGGACAAAAAGAAGAATTAGTGGGTCAGCCAAGTTCTGGTTATTATCCTTCCTCTGGAAAGCCAAATTATGGCGGCAGTTATGGTCCAACACAGCAAGAAATACTTTTTAGTCAAAGCATAGGCGAGCTTCAACCCTTTGGTCAAAAAATTTATGCAAAACCCTTAGCTTCAGTTTCTTTATATACAGATCAAGATAAAGATGAAGAACTCCTTGCAAAATCTCTTGATGTTAGCGGAGGATTTTTCTCAGGCACTGAAAAAGAACTCATTTTTAAAGTTTCACAAGATGCTCCTCTTGACAATGTTCGCCTCTTATTTTTTCTAGAGAAAGCTGAAGGCAGCATTACTATTTCCTTGAATGACAGAGAAATTTTTAGTGGTCCTCTTACTAGTTCACAATTGCCTTTACAACTTCCTGCTTCTTCTATACGTAGTGTTAATCATATTACCTTTTCAGTTTCTGGAGGCTTTAGCAGAAGCAGCTATGTCTTACGAGACGTGACCCTGTTTAAAACTTATACCCTAGCGCATACTACTGAACAAAGAACTTTTGTTTTAAGTGCAGATGATCTCCAACGCTTCGGACATTTAAGTTTATTTTATATTATTAACTGCCAAACTGCTAACGAAAAAGGAACTCTTTGGATTAGACTTAACAGCAAAGTTATCAGCCAACAACAAATTGTGTGTGATGCTGGTGAAGTAAGCCATGATTTCAATAGAAACGATCTTCATGAAGGAAGAAATGTTTTGGAACTCAGCATTGATGGTGGCAAGTATATTTTAGAACGCATGCTGCTTGAAGGCGATATAGATGCTGGCAAAGCTCCTGGTTATTCTTTTAGTGTACCTACTGGTAGTGGCTCAGTGTTCATGGAACTGCAATTAGGTGCTGATAATCGCAGAAAAGTTGCAACTGTTTTAGTGAACGGTTATCCTCTTTATCTTGATACTTATGGAGATCATTTTAGTTTTGATATTAGCTCTTATGTTGTTCCTGGACAGAATAATTTACGTATTATTGCGGAGACTGCTTTCGATGTTGCTTCCTTGGATGTCTTCCTTGCGTAACTTTTCTTTGTATGGAGTGTACTAATGGGAATCCAAGATATTCTAGCACCTCACAATAGAGAAGTGACTGAGGAATTAAGAGAAGAAGTTAAAGAATCCAAGAAACAAACAGGACTTCTTTCAGTATTGCCTGCCATTTTAAGAGAGAGATTTATTTATGGTAAAGGAAAAAGTTCTAAATCAAAAACGACCAAAGTTGTTGTTCAAAATGGGGGTGGTGGAGGATCTAGCACCGAACCTAAACCTCTTGTTAGAAATCCACGCGGATTTACTTTATTATTGATGATTCTTTATTTTTTTTCTACCATAGTTTTTAAATTATTGTCTTTTGACTGGGTTATTTTTATTTTTGGATCACTTGCAGTTTATTTTATTCTTTCCTGGAAACTTGGACATTTTATTGTTACTGCACTTGTATTCTCTCTTCTTTATACAGCAACGACAGAAGATATTCGTCTTATGTTACAAACGAAGTTTGAGAGTGCACGAGAAAATTTCGATATCAAAAATCCTTTGTCTAGTTTTAAAGAACTTCTTTATCCTACATGGGATAATCCTAATATTGCAGAGACTGAACCACAAAAAGGCATCCAATTTTTAAGCTTTGAAGCGTCAGATGCATTTCAAGAAGGGAAACCAGTACGACTAGATGCAAAAGTACAAATTGATGGCTTCTATAATACAGATACCCAGCTATATGATGATCAAATAGTCTTATTTTCTTGCTATGAAGAAGATAGAGACGGCAAGCGAGTACAAGAAGGAGAAGTCTATATTAATGATAAACTTCAAAGCCTGAATGTACCAAAAAAAGCAACTAGCACTCATTTTGTCAGCTGCAGATTTCCTAAAGGACTAACTTTCCATACTCTTCAAACAGCTTTCAATTGGCAAGGCATCTTAGATCGAGGAGAAGGCACAGAAGTTGGCAATAGACTATACATGAAAAAACGTATTGTCTTAGAGGCACGAACGAGAATGTTACAAGTAGCAGGACTTAAGTTATGGACTGTGCAGGAAGCAGAAGCACCTGATGATCTTCTGCAAATTCCCAGCGTGAAAAACGATCTTACTTTTAGCACCTCTGATGAGACTAGTATTCCCCAATGTAGAAGAGGATGTGGTGGACCTTATTTATTGACCATGGGGACTGGCAAAATGCCCCTTACGGAATCCAATTATCCTAATCTTCGCGTAGGATTTGTCAAAAATGAACTTCGCTTTGGCACTATTGCAAGACTGAACAGTTTACAACTTATTTATCCAGAATCTTTAGGCATAACTTTTGATACGCTTCAAGAACGATCAACATGCGACTTTACTGGTGAACAAGCAATGACTTTACGCGATGATAGCTTGAAAACTGTGAACACTTATTTATTACAACTCTTCAATCTTAATACAACAACTCAAAATCAAATTACTATACCTTTATCTTTCAAATGTGAATATAGAGTTACACAACCTCCTGAACAATTAGGAGCCTATGAACTTACTGCCAGAGCAGACTATGATGTTGTTATACGCAAATCTGGATTGGTTGATATTTACCGTGAAAAAGAATTGCCTGGAGTGAATGCTCTTGCGTAATCTCCTGTTTCTTTTTTTACTTCTGTTTTTGACTGGATGCATTAGTTTTCCTTCTACCTCTGATAAGGAACCACAAGGTGAAGGCACAGCTTTTACTGGCTTGATTGGTGGCAAAGGAGTACAAGTAGGATTTCTTCCTAATAATCCACCTTTTAATGCTCTAGATGGTCCGTTTAGCATTGCTCTTAAATTTTTTAATTTTAATCAAGAATCTATTACTGTGGATTCTTTTACTGTTGGAAGTTCTACTCATTATGAGGGGTTTACTAATTTTGAGCAAGAAACTCTTACTCTTGAAGGAGCACTTGTTCGGGAAACTGCTCGAGGACCAGAGTTTTTAGCACCAGGCACTGAGTACTCTTATGTTGGATCTGCCAGTAGAAGAAGAGATAATGGATTGCAATATGGCACTTTTCAATTTAGCAATGTAGATGCAGGGGCAAGCACTTCTTTTTTTGTGAAAATGCTCATTAATGATTATCCTTCTGTTTCTTATTTTCAATTCTGCACTTTCGATCTTGAAGCTACCATGCCTTTTTCTTGTCCTACCACTTTAAGCCTTAGTGGATCACAATTAGGATTTGGTTATGCTTATGATCCTGTTACTGTTACCAACATTGTTCGTACTTTGTCCAGCATTACCAATGGCGTAGGCGTTACCTTAGATATTACTATTGAAGACAGATGGCAGCAACAAGGTGTTTTTTCTGGATCAAGTTATGAATTCGGTCGCATTCACCCGACAGATGATGAACAGCAATTTAGCTTTGAACTAGAATCTACCAGCGGAGGAGCTATTTCTTTTGACTGCACTAGCTCCCAAGAGCGTTTTAAAACTGGCAAAGGATCTGCATTATCTTTAGTTTTACGCAACGGCAAAGCAAAAGTGCATTGCACAGGCTATGACTCTTTATTTGAAGAAAGACAAGATTATCAATATAAAATTACCTTGCATTATCCTTATGAGCAAGAACTTTCTACACCTTCTATTCCTCTTCGCTCTTCTACTCAGCAACCTTATTCCTTTACTTAGTTCTTTTTCTCTTGCTTTTTGTTTACGTTAGGTTTAAATAATAGAAGAAACACAGTTTCTTTCAATGAAAAGAGGCTTTATTTTCCTTGCTCTTGTAGCACTAGTGCTTGCAGGATGTCAGGGCGGCGGATCTCAACAATCTAAAAATGATTCTCCTTTTATAGGAGGGACACAGGCAGTTGATGTAGCTTTTTTTGAAAATGAACCTCCTACTCATGTCTTAGACAATGGTCAAGAAACTTTCTTCATTACTCTTCTCTTAAAAAACAGCGGAGAATTTACTGTTCCTAAAAATAGTTTGATTGCTTCTTTAAGCGGTATACCTCAAGCCTCATTTAATTTACGTTCTTTGAATGTTGTTAATGCACGCGAAATTATGGGTGCCTCCAAGGAATTAGATTTAGTTCAACCAGGTTCAGAAGAATCCTTAGAATTTGGTGAAGCAAAATATACTATTGATATTCCAGCTTCCTTTACTACTCAAATACGCGCAGATATTTGTTACACTTATCAAACTAAAGCAGTTGCTAATCTTTGCTTAAAGAAAAACGTTGTTGCTCGTAAGAGTGTGAATGATGTTTGTGATGTTAATGCACCTAGTGTCGCTCTTCACAATTCTGCTGGACCTTTACAAGCTACTGATTTACGACAGACTTCTGTTGGCGCTAGCAGAGTCAAGCTAAGCTTCAAAGTCAAGAACATGGGCACAGGTGTAGTGTATGAGCCTAATGCTTTCACGAATGTTTGTGCCGGTCAAGACAATTTGAAAGACATGGTTAAAGTCACTTTAACTTCTCCAGAACGAGCTTTCACAGTTGAATGTTCTCAACTCAACAACCAGAACAGCGGTGTTATTAGATTAGTCAATAAAGAGAAGGATATTACTTGCACTATTGATACTACTAGCTTACAAGATGTTACTTTCCAGAATTTAGTCTTAGTACAGCTAGATTATATGTATAGAACTGCTGTAGTAACACAATTAACTGTAGATAATGCAGTAGCATAATTATGAAACAAATATTAAAAGGATTACGTTTTTTATCTCTTTATTATTATATAGGTGCAGCTTTTTGTTTTATTTACTCATTCTTTTTTTCTCCTAATATTATTTTCGGTTCTATTGGAGGTTCATTTCTTTTTTATCATTTCACTATAATAGGAGGTTCTTTATTTGGTTATGCTGTACTACAAAGTTTGATGGAGCTACTAATAACTTTTTTTACAACCTTTTTATCTTCTACAACTATTAATGCTCTAGAATTAAATCTAAATCCATTTATTATATTTCGTATAGGTTTTATAGCCTTAGCAATCTTGTCGTATTTTATTGGAAGAGGATTTTATAAATCACAACCATGGGCAAGAACAGCAGCTATTATCCTTTCTATTTTAGGCATTATAACTATTTTTTACCCATCTATTCCTTCTGAAATGAATCTTTCTATTGCTCTTCGCCTACTTGTCAATGGAGTCATAATTTACTATCTCTTTTTTAAATTAAAACCTAACTCTTCTGCTACTTAACTATGAGAAAAACACAACCTTCATATCCTGGTATTCTAGATAAGGGATCTTATTATTGTTTAACAGAGCATGGTCCTGAAGTTATGAAAGATGCTGGCACTGGGAAAGTTCTTAAGTTTCTACTCCAACGTTTAGGACAATCAGTAACCTTAGATCAATTGGCAAGAGTTAGTCAATGGGAACAACCAGCTCGTACTATGCATGATTTTGGTCAAGAATTAGACGCATGGCTAACACACTATACTTTATCTAGAAGTGGACAAGGAAAACAAACAACTTATTGCTTAAGCCGCAGCGCTTGATTTCGAAAACTTTCCGAAAATTCCGGAAAACTTCTAAATAGAGATTAGAAAAGTAGTTTACTTCTCAAAGAGCCTCCGATTATTTATAAATACTTTAAATCTTTTTGTTCTAATGACTCCTTTAGACAATGGCATTATATATTTAGAGGATTTGCCTTTGAATAAATTATATATTGAACTTCAAGATAATCTTTTCCAATTATTGGACTCTCAAATTAGATCTTTCGGTATTCATAAATTAGCTAGAACTCTTCAGATTAGTAAAAGAATATTGTGTCATTGGTTAAGTAAAAATTCATTGATTCGATTAGATGTCTTGAAGACAGTTTGTGAGCATTTTCAATTAGATTATCAAGATAAAATAGTATTTATTAGAGGCAGAGATGGTGGAGGTATCTATAATCCTAAATTTCCCTTGGATTTTACTACCTGTGCCGGAGTTAGAGTTATAGCTGGAATTTTGGGAGATGGTGGAATTAGCATTAAACTAAATCCTTATTATATGAATTCTGATAGTAATATTTTTAATGGTTTTATGTTAGATATATCTTCTGTACTAGGTAATATTCCTTATTTTTCTGAAAAACGTCCACGTAAAAATACTCTATTAACAATAGTAACGTTTCCTAGATTTCTTTCTTCTATATTTCTTCTTTTAGGCATTAAACCAGGTAAGAAAGTTGAAACTAATCCGCATATTCCTCTTTTTATATTTTCATTACAACAAGAACAAAAATACGCTCTTTTATCTCAATTTATTGATGATGAAGGTACAGTAAATACTGCATCATATCATATTTCAATTTCTTCTGCTTGTTTGGAAAAATATCCTGAATCCCATCTTCTTAAAGACATTCAACATCTTTTAATTTCATTAAATCTCCTAAGCTCTATTTATCCAAGAAATGTTTACCCTTCAAAACGTGGTGAACCTAGAAGAAACTGGAGATTACAGCTCGGAGGTCAATTACAACTCAAACAACTCTATGCTAATCTTTCCTTACGTTCTCAAATAAAATCCAATAATCTTCTGCAGATACTTAATTCTTATATTCTTACTGTGTTTCGTAGAAAAGACATAGACAAAACTTATTTTAATTTTATGCAAAAAATACAACAATCGAAAGGATATTTTACTAGTATAGACTTAGCAAAGATTACTGGTCGAGATGTAGGTTCATGCCGTAATACAATTATTAAGTATAGAAAGCGTAATTTAATAAAGTGTATAAAACCTTATACCTCTGGTGATTATCATGACTACGGTCAGTATGTGGTGACTATTGATGAAAATAATAGGTGACTTCCATATTCATGGACGATATGCTCAGGCTTGCAGTAAAAAGACTACTTTAGAAGATCTCGAACGGAATGCATGCATTAAAGGTTTACATATTCTTGGTACTGGTGACGCACAACACCCTTTATGGCATAAGGAAATAACTTCAAAATTAACAGAAGATGAAAATGGTATTCTTTGGTCTAAAACTAAATTTCCTTTTATCTGGCAGACAGAAATTAGTCTAATGTATTCCCAAGGTGGAAGAGGAAGAAGAATACATCATGTAGTTTTATTCCCTAATGGTGAAGTTGTCAAACAATTTATTGATGCATTGTTAAAAAAAGGCAGGATTGATTATGATGGCAGACCTATTTTTGGCATGAATAGTATTGAATTTCTTGATATGTTACGTAGCATTAGCACAGATATAGAAGTGATACCTGGGCATGCGTGGACATCGTTTTTTGGCATACTTGGGAGCAAATCTGGTTTTGATTCTGTCGAAGAATGTTTTCAAGAACGCGCAAAATATATTCATGCAATTGAAAGTGGAATTAGCAGCGACCCAGCAATGAATTGGAGAATTTCTAGTTTAGATAAATACAATATTGTAAGTTTTTCTGATCCTCACTCTTCCCATCCTTGGAGACTTGGGAGAGAAGCGACTATTTTTGATCTTAAGGAATTAACTTATAAAAATATTTTACAAGCCATACGCACTGGCATAGGAATTAAAGGAACGATTGAAACTCCTCCGGAATATGGAAAATATCATTTTGATGGTCATAGAGCTTGTGGCGTGATGATGGCTCCTGCTGAATCTAGAAAATTAAACAAACAATGTCCTAAATGCAAACAAGAAATGACTATCGGTGTTGAGTATCGAGTCGAACAATTAGCAGATCGACCTGTTGGTTATGTCAAACCTAATGCTCCTTTTTTTCATTCGTTGATTCCTTTGCATGAACTTCTTGGATCAGTCTATAATATTAAATTGATGACTTCGAAAAAGTTGACAGCACTTTATCAACAATTGATTGGGAAATTTGGCACTGAATATAATGTCTTATTGGAAGCACCTCAACCAGCTCTAGCGCAAGTGGTTGATCCTGCTGTAGTCCAAGTTATTCTCAAAAATCGAGCAAAAGACCTTAAATTGCAGCCTGGCTACGACGGTGTATATGGGACTATTCTTTTAGATCAAGCAGACAAAGCACTCAAAAAACAAAAAGCATTAACAGATTTCTAACTTTTTAATTATCGAAAAGTATATTAGCTTCTTTTTCTTACTAGGCTTTATGCATCGCGTCTTTGTATCTGTTTTTGTAACTCTTCTTCTTTTTGTAGGAGGTTGTATTAGCTCTATTTCTACTGGTCAAGAGAGTATTTTAACCGAGATAGAGACAGCGAATCATTGTACTGTTAAATTAGATTGTCAACAAGTCGAGTCTCAATGTCCTTTTGGCTGTTATGTATTTGTCCATAAAAATGAAGCTGCAAATATTGAACGTCTTATTAGAGATTATAAATCTACCTGTGATTATGGCTGTATGGCTCTTAAAGATTATAATTGCGTCCAAAACAAATGTATAGCCTTTTATGAGTGATTTTGGCTAATTTTTAGAAGGGCGAAAAGCTTATATATATGTCATAACTGTCTAATAGTAACAAATTAAGGAGATTTTATACAATGAACCACAAAACATTTGTAATTACATCTTTTATACTACTTTTTACACTCTTTGGCTCTTTCGCTGAAGCAGCCTACGTCTATGGGTCTTATGGCACTGGGTATAGTTCACCTTATACTTTAGAACGTGGAGCCTACTACCCTCAATCTGGTAACACCAATGTTTACGATGAAAGCTTTTCTTTCCCACGAGGCAGAGGAGACTTATATTATACTAACAATAGAGATTCTACTACTGCAAACCTTTTCACCAACCAAAATGTTGATAGAAGCATGCATGAAAACTTTGTTGACAATTTCTTTGGCAGCCAAACTACCTATGGCAGAAACTTAATTGACAACCAAGATCAAACAACTTCTCGACAATATGGAACTGGTTTTGACACTGGCTCAGCAGATTATCGCTTTGGTGACTGTAGCACCCCTAGTTATCAACGTACTTTACAAGGCAATTATAAAGGCAGCAGAAATGATTTTACTATTACAGAAACTGTTTGTGGTGGAGAACAAATCAACTTGAATAGAAACTTTGGCAATACTAATGGATATACTAACACCGCAGACACTAACCGTAGAACTTTACAAGATTCTCTTTTTGCTAACACAGCTGTTCAAACTAGAAATGTTGATAGAGTAACTCAAGATACTCAGCAAATGAGAAACACTTATTCCTTACAAGAGTCTCATCTTGGCCAAGGTTATACTTTAGTGTTTAACTAAGAACATGTCTCAAGCAAAAAATAGAGAACTTCCAGAAAATATACCTTTAGCTGTTTTTAGAGATCTCTACGCACCCCGATTACACGATGCTCTAGATACATTCATTGAGCAGTTTGAAGCAAGATTACAATCATTAGAAGATCCACGGGCAAGATTTCATTGGCTTGGTCTCTTAGAAAGTGCTCTCAAGAAATTACCTGCCAGGGATACTTTAATAGATCTTTTGAATCCTGTTGTTCCTGTAAGAGTTACATTTAGAGGACCTTATAGCTTACCTGCTGATGCTCTTGCTGATATGAGAAGGCAAGCAGGATATAGTAAAATTAGACTTTCTCAATTGACTGGTCTTGATAGAACTACTGTTGTTAAAGCTGAAGGAGATAGATATAGACTTGGACATACTGCTTACCATAAATTGATGAGCGCATATGAAATTTCACCCACAGATAGACAATTATTTGATAATCTCTTTTTTCCCAAAAGAACAGTCTCTACTTAACCAATATATGTAATTTCTTTTCCGTTATGATTTCCCTTATTTGTTTCTTTTAAAGTTACAGCCTTCTTTAGTTTCTCTATTTTGAGTGCAGATCTTTTCTTTTCTGTTAGAATAGAACCATCTTCTTGCAATTCACTGACATCTATTTTTGTTTTTAATTCCTTTTGCAATACTTTGAGAAGTTCTTTAGCACCTTTGATACCCATATACTGCGGATGACCGAAGGTTTCCGCCAATAGCGCTACTGAAGGGATGTTTCTTTTTCCCGCTAATGCCGGCAAGACTCCCGAGACGCCAATAATAGGTCCTACTACGCCATGGATGTTTGTATCTGTGGTTGCTGCATATTTTTGCATACTCTTTTTTGAGTTTCCAGTGCAATAGACTTTAGGATTTTCAGGAACTGTTGGAAGAGCAATACCTCCCAAGGTAACGATTTCCATATTCTTGACATTGTGGAACTTATCTAAGAGCGTATGACAAAATTCATAACATGATTTTTCTGATGTTGGCTCAATATCTCCTGCTAAAAATAATACACTCCTCTTGCCTATTTTAGTGTGATATACTTCTATCATTGGCAGCTCTATAGTATTCTCTTCATTGACGAAGACACAATGCGGCAAATCGTAGGATGAGCATTCCAATATTTTCTGAGCACTTAATTTTTCAATGAGAAAATCTACAGCAATCTTTCCTACATTGCCTACACCTGGTAAACCTTCAATAAGAATCGGGTTTTTTAACACAGTGTTGGCTACTTTTTTAATATCCCAAGTCATATCTCAATTACTGTAAAGTATTTTTATAAAGCTTTGGTTTGTTCAGCAGATTGTTTTGCCATTCTTCTATATTTTCCCCATTTATCTTCAATACTGAACTTAGCTGGTTTTGAAGAAAGACAAGGAGTTTTACATTGAGGACAAGTAGTTTTGATGGTGTACTTCTTACATTTGGTGCAGCAAAGAATTTCTGTTTTCATTTCTTGAATATACTTCCTTCGCCACCTTCTTTTTGCATGGTTTTTACTAGGAATTCTCCAATATCCCGCAAAGCAATATCTCCTGATTTATAGTCTACAGCTTTGATAGTCATACTATATCTCGGAGCTCCTAAATATTTGAACAAAGGATCATATTTTTTTGTTTTTCCATACTCTTTAGTTTTTTTTATTACTTGTTTAACCACGTCGATACCGTTTGCTGCTCTACTTTTTAATTCAACGGTTGCAGTTACTTCCACTTCTGCTGGCTTCATTCTTGTTTGAATGAGCTCTGTAATTTTTTTGGCAAGATTACTATCAACACCAGCATTTACCAATATTTTTTCTCCCTGTATTAGTGACTCATTGAACGCTGCATTGAGAGAACCAAATGTTTTGATGAGCTTTTCTCCAATTTGCTTATGCAGTACTTCTAGAGTTGTTTTATTTTGCTGAGCGACATATTCTAATAATTTTTCTGCTTTTTGTTCTAGCTTAATTTCTGTACTTTTTGCTATCTGCATAGAAACAGTTACTCGACGCAACGATAAATCTAATTGATTTCTTTCTCTATTGACTCTGAGAATTTTACAAACAATCTTTTTTCCTTCAGCAACGAAGTCACGAATGGTCCTTATTCTTCCAGGAGCAATTTCAGAAATATGCACAATTCCTTCACGATCTTTATACTCGTCTAAAACTACAAACACAGAATTCGGAAGAATTTTTTTGACTGTACAGAGAACGATTTCTCCTTCTTCAGGGAAATTTTCTTTCTTATAGAGCATTTAGCTTAATACCTCGAGAATTCTCGCCTTGATACGTCCCTTTCCGCCTGTGGATTCAGTGATTATTTTTTCACAGACCAAGCATTTTACATGGCAAGCAGGCTTTCCAAATATAATTTGTTCATTCTTGCATTTAGGGCAACGTACCTTAATGAATCGGCTTTTTGGTTCGAGGATTATTTCACTCATGATATCTAGAGCTTCCATTTTTGATTTATAAAGCTATCTGAACCTCTTTCTCCATGGCGACGTAAGGTTTATATAGTTCTTTAAGGACAAGAAATCTAATGCAGCAAGTAAAAATAGAGACTAGGGAAAAAACAGACTTATTTACACGATTAACTACTTACTTAACAATAGCTTTGGGAATGCTTACAGGATTTATTCTCTTTGTTTCTTATGACAATCCTAGTTTGACAGGTTATTCTGTCTTTAGCACTACTTATGGTTCTGCATCTCCTTTCATTATTATTGCACTGTTAGCAGTCATTGTTTTCTTATATTTACGAGTTACTAGGAAGTAATCTTTATGGCCAAAGGCTATACAACACAATTTGATTCTAAATATAAAGAAGACTCAACTAAAAAATGGTATAAACGTGATACTACAGCTAATTACGAACACTTAAGTCGTGAATTGAAAGCTATAGGGCATAGAGCAGACGCTGAAGATATGATGGAAACTGTTCAAGAACTTGGCGTGCTTCGCACTCGACGCGCTGTATTTGATCAACGACGTCAAGATTTCGCAACTCGCGCAGCTTATACTACTTTAGACAAAGCTATTACCGCTTATAGAGCTGGCAAAATCAGAGATAAACACTTTAATGATATTCTTTATCGCACCCAACACCAACTTAGTGATGCCTTACATGCATTTACTCCTGAAGAATTAGCCAAGAAACCTTTCCATAGATTGCGCTTGACTGATATTGTTACCAAAGAACTAGCAAAACAAGCAGCCGCTATTCTTTTGTTTGCCTTGGGAGTTTTCTCTTTAGATCAGAGTCGTGTTACAGGCATGGCTGTTGGCAGTGTAAGCGCAAGCTCAGATTATTATTCCTTATTTGGTTTCTTATTAGTAGGACTAGCAGTTTTTATTCTCGCAAGAAAAAATTAATTTTATTATTATTCTTTAGCAACGATTTCAAATTTCTTAGCTCTGAAGCCTTTACGTTGGACTGACATCTTATTACATGTTTCACATTTATATCTGAAGTCACCTTTTTTAGAACCTTTTTTACCATACATCTTCCAGCTAGAGAGAGCACCACGAGAAGACTTACCTTTGTTTCCTGCACCGCGTTCTAGACCGCGTAATCTACGACGCTGAAGAGAGCCTTTTTTCAATGCAGAACGATCACGCTTCTTTGCAACACTAACAGTATGCTCTGTGTGCTTCTTACACTTTCTGCAAAATCTGTTGACTTTCTTAGGGATTTTCAAGTTTTATTTCCTCTGCTCTCTTTTTGTCGATCAGGACGTCGGCTGCTTTGTTGGGAAGGATTGCTGTATCCTCCTCGTCAAATGGACCGTAAGTGTTCATGTCATTTGCCACGAATTTTGGCACGGCATGCATAAAGCGCACTACTTTAGTGTCACTCTGTTTTGTGTCGTCAAGGAAATCCCTTTTTATGCTTTTTGGTTGCTCTCCTGGTGTAGGGAGACGTTTTTCAATGACGTTTTGGACTATGCTCTCTCTATAGACATTTAATATGTTGACTACATCTAAAAATAAAGGGCGCTCTTCTGTTAACAGTGCGGATGGAATTTCCTTGTCAGCGATCCTAGATGCAAACATAGCTAACTGAATAATTTTGTATTCTCTCTTTTCATAGAGTTCTTTAATCAATTTTTTGATATTACTGACCTGTTTAATAGTGCTCTCTGCTTCTGCACTGAATATAGACTCTTTTCCTTTCTGGGATTCTGCGATAGCTTCCTTTTCCTTGAGATATTCTACTACGCTTCTAAAGAAATCCTTGTCAATTTTCTGCAATTCTTGAGCATATTTCTCTTTTCTTAGAATATCATACAATTTCTCATAAGTAATAACTTCATCCATAGCTTTTTTCTTCTTTGGGATTACTTAAAGATTGTGGAACTCTATTTTCTATGTTTCTGATATCTCTTTTTCGCTTTAGCTATGGCTTCGTCTATAGAAATAGTATCTTTTTATCCATTAACCACTTCTTTATTGATTTCATTTTTGATTTAGCTTTGAGGTGACCACGTTTTAGCTTTTTTCCTTCTTTGTGGACACCCTTCTTAAAGTTTTTTTATATTGTTTTATCAAGAATTTTATTGTAGGCTTAAGATTTCCATTTTTTGAATATTCTTGTAAGGTTCGGTAATATTCCTGTCGATCTTCTAAGGTTATGTTTATAGGAGGATACTTGTTTTTTATAAGAATGAAATTTAACAACAATCTCCCAACTCTTCCATTGCCGTCTTGAAACGGATGGATATGCTCAAACTGGTTATGCATTATTGCTGCCAATGTCAATGGCTTAAATTTCCTCTTATTTATTTGGTACCATCTCATTAAATCATTTAGATACTCATAAAGTTTTTCTTTTGGAACACCAGCATGAATAACATTACCAAGGTAATCTCTTATTACAACATCAACATCTCTGAATTTTCCAGCAAAGGACTTAGAACTTTCAAAACATACTTTATGTAATTTTAACACTGTTTGCAATGATAGCTTTTCCTTAGTCTTTTTCATATATTCTACTGCATTTGCAACACCTTTTGTTTCCATCTCATCTGCATTAACTGGTTTTTGCTTCTCAAGAATTCCAGGAACTTCTTCTTCTCGTACTGTTGAACCTTCAATTGCATTGGTGTTATATACAAATTCTTCTGTAAACTTTTTCCACTCTTTTTTATTCAGATGAGTAATATCTATTTTTTTATCCTCTCTATTAAGCAACTCTACCTGTTTTTTTGATAATCTAAAAAAGAAGACTTTTGTACTCCTTTCTTCCACTATTTCTTTTATTATCTTCTCAACTTTTCTTCTCTGCTCTTCTAACTCTTTTTCTCCAAGATTAGATCCTAAATATCTTCGAATCTTCTCAACTTTACTTTTCTCTCTATAAGAATGAACTAAGTAATATTTAATATTTTTACCTATTTTTCTCTTCTCTAGATACATACTTTATTATTGGGTGCCCACATATATAAAACTATCTCTTTTGTGGTCACCTCTTAACTCAACTATTCAATCGAGAGAAATACAAAAGATTTATATACTCAGTAAGATTATTCTTACTATGGCTAAAATCGACATTACTAAGATGAGTTCTAAAGGACAGATTGTTATCCCTCAAGAACTTAGAGAAGACTTTGCTGAAGGGGACAAAATAGTTGTTATTCGCAACCATGACCAAATCATCTTGAAAAAAGCAGACAAGTTTGATAAACAACTTGCAGAAGATCTCGAATTTGCAAGAAGAACTGAAGAAGCTTACAAGCGAATAGAAGCCGGCAAGGGAAAGAGACTGGATTTTGACGAGTTTATCAAAGAAATGAAGACATGGTAGAAGTTATTTTTGATGAAAAGTTTAAAGAATTGTTTTCTAAAATAAAAGATAACTCTATCAAAATAAAAATTATAAAACAAGTTGAAAAAATAAAAATAAATCCTGAGATTGGAAAGCCCATGAGGAATGTTAGAAAAGGCACTAGAGAATTATATATAAAACCCTTTAGACTTTCCTATGAATATTTCAGAGATAAGAATGTAGTCTATATTTTAGATATTTATCATAAAGATGAACAGTAACTAATTAAAGACTTATTTTCTTATTTCTTTTATGCAAATTAAGACTCTTCCTGAGGATTTTGTAGTTAGAGAAGTAGCTCAGCTTCCTCTTGGCAAGGGGAAGTATGACTATTATTTGCTCCAGAAAAAGGGATGGACTACTCTAGGAGCTGTCAAACGACTAGCAGACTTCTTACAGATTCCTCTGAAAGATATTGGCTTTGCTGGCAATAAGGACAAACAAGCTGTGACTACTCAATTCATTTCTATTTTTGGTGTGTCTAGGAAGAAAGTTGAACAATTTTCTCTTTCAGATGTGACGTTGACGTATCAAGGCTCTGGAGATAAACGCTTACGATTGGGAGATTTGGAAGCGAATACATTTGACATTATTGTTAGAGATTTACCTGAAAGGAAAGCACTTTCGATTACTAAAATCAAAAATCTTTTTGATGATCAGAGGTTTGGTGTAGAAAAAAATAATGTTCCTGTTGGGAAAGCATTAATTCAAGGACGATTCAAAGACGCTTGTGATCTTCTGCAATTACCTTATGATGGCAAAGACTATTTGAAAGCATTAAGAAATATTCCTAAACGATTATTACGGTTGTATGTCTCGAGTTATCAATCGTATCTCTGGAATACTGTTGCTGATAAAGTTGAAGATGTGGAGACTGTTCCTTTAGTTGGCTTTTTGACAGAACTTACTGGAAAAGTTGGGACGCTGTATAAAACGTTACTGAAGAAAGAAGGAATAAATCAAGAGGATTTTTTGCTGAAGTCGATGCCTGAACTTTTGTATGAAGGCGATGCACGTCCACTCTATGTTACTGTCAAGGACTTCTCTTATACTTATGCAGAGGATGAGTTACATCCGATGCACTTTAAGTGCTTACTGCACTTTGAGCTGCAGAAAGGAGCGTATGCGACTATGGTCGTGAAACAGCTGTTTTCTGATCTTACCAAATAGAATAAGGATTTTCCCTTACGACTTTGTAATTTGATTTTTTCTTTTTTGTTTTCTCTTGTAATCTTGATAGTTTTGCTTTCCCTGATTTAATTTCTCTTAATCCACTATACGTTACTTTTCCTGTGAATGGATCTCTTTTTCTAACTCTATAATCATGACCCTTTCCAGTTCTTTCTACTTCATATCCTTGTATAGAAGCTCTCATTCTATAATTCTCTTCAGCATATTTACCATTTCTCCTATTTTCAGCAAGAACTTCTCTCTTAATCTCTTTCTTAGGAATTTTTCTACCAAATAAATCCGTCTTCATCATTTTTCCCGAAAAATCTCTAGGCATGATTTTGTTAAATCATTCACACTTAAATAGTTTTTTATTCTCTTCAAGCTAGATACAATGATTTATCTAAAAATACCTGTTTTTACACTTCTCAGATTGCTTAGTATTCTTTATAAATAATAGCTACTCCTGTTTTTAGATGCCACCGTTTACCATGAAAGAACCCTTCTTCAAAATAGAAGAGTTACCACCAAATACTGTAGAAATGTTGCTCGCAAATCATCCATCAGGAAGTATTTTCTCCTTTCTTAGCAAAGTCCCCGATTTCATAACACTGGATGAAAAATATAACCAAAAAATTGCAATCCTTACTATTGGATCTGCGACAAATGTTGTTGGCATTGTACTTATCAGATATGATTCTAAAGATTTACCCCAAAATGCACCTTATAACTTAGATACACATTTAGTTTATGGAGAACCAAACTCCCCCAATTTTTGGCTTCAATTAGATAAAAGAGTCGTAGGATCTTACCACTATGCAGCCACTGAAGAAGAAGCAATAAAAAACGCAAAAATCATCTTTAATAAGTTTGGTATATCTGGTTTAAGTATAGAGGGGATGGACAAATGAGTCTTAAAGAAATAACATGGACTGCAGTTATAGTCATCGTTGGTATCATAGTTATCATTTTTGCAATACAAGCATGCACGACTGCTCTTGGACAGCTTAGGTGAACGATGAGCCTTTTTAAATGGTTATTTGGCTATAAAAAAATACAAAATCAAAGTGTAAGAAGGAAAATAATTTCTGCTAGAAGTGTTACTTATGAAAAAGGAAAGTATGAAGACGATTTAGGATATGACAGCTTTGTTATATACCATAGAGTGTTAAAAGGAAGAATTAAAGAAAGAGTAATTAAAAATGTGATTAAATGGGATAGTCATTATTTTAATTTGGTTGAATTAAAACCAAAAACTATGGATGCAGTTGTGAAGATTATAAAGAAAGGTATTGGTAGAGAACCATTTTATAAAAGTAATATCGTCAAATTAACGAAAAATAAAAAAATAAGGAGGAGAATAAAATCTTTTTCGAGTGATTAAAATGAACTTTTTTAAAAAAACTAATTATGAAGATAAAATCTTAAACGAGCAATGGATTGAGCATTATTTCGCATTGCCGATGCGAAAGCCAATAGATAGAAATCATTCAGAGTTCTTAGCATATCTTGAAGGACTCAACGAAAAGATAATAAGTTTTGTATTAACCCCCTCTTTAGGGCTTTTCGAAATTGGTAAAAATGTTACGACCCAATCATATCAATATAATGATCTGCCTGAAATTTATAGTCATGTTTTACAATTCCTGAATGTTAATAAAGATACTTATTTTATGCTCATCAGGTTCATAGATCAGAAAAAGTCAGATGCTAAGGAAAAAATAGCACAACTTCGCTGGGTGCTTGATAATAAAAGAGGATATAAATTCTCTCCACTACAATCTTCAAAAATAGCGAAAATCTGTCAGTCTATAGAGCAAACATTAATTGTGTTAACCGGAATAAGACCTCATCAGATGATGACTTTAATAACAGGTATTGGTGAAGAAATTGTTATTCATGAATTTGATGGACTTCAGTATCATTCCTATTCCTTAAGCAAAAGAGCTGAATTATATAAAAAATATCCAAAAATAGATAAAAAACTTTTCGGATGGAATTTTGTTGAATTTATACGATGGATTCTCGAGAAGGAAAAAGAATCAGAAGATATGAAACGTAATTGTGAGAGGACAAGGAAAATTGTCTCAAATTTTGACATTAAAACATAGATTTTAAGGTTTCAATTGAATATATTAAACAAATATCAAGAGTCTGATTGCATAGTTCTAGAATACATTCTCTATTTCATTTGAAGCTCCTAACATCTCCAAACCTTTAAATACCATTTTCAGCCCTTCTAGACCATGTTTAAGTTCCTTAAGGACAAACTGAAATCAGCCTTAGCCAAGATTACCAAGAAGGTTGAAGAGGAAGCTCCAGAAGAAGTAGTAGAACAAGTAGTGGAGCAACCAAAGGTAACTAAGAAGCCTAAGGTAGAGAAACCGAGCAAGCCAAAAAAGGAAAAAAAACCGAAAAAGGAAAAGAAAAGTAAAAAGGAAATTTCTGTCGTAGAAGAACCAGTTGCAGAAGCCCAAGAAATTCAAGAAGAACTAGTTAAGGAAGAAGATCTACCTCATGTTGAACCAGCAGCACCAGAAATAAAACCAGAAGAACAACCCGCAGAGAAAAAAGGATTTTTCTCACGTTTATTCAAAAAGAAAGAGGAAGTAGCAGAAGAGATTACTGTTCCAGAGGAGAAAAAAGAAGAAGTCAAACCTCAAGAACAAGTTTTAGAAGAAACTGTTGAAGAGAAAAAAGGATTTTTTGGCAAGCTCAAAGAGAAAATAGTCACTAAGAAAATTACTCCAGAGAAATTTGAAGAACTTTTCTGGGAATTAGAAGTTGTTATGCTGGAAAATAATGTTGCTGTTACTGCTATTGACAGAATTAAAACTGAATTGAAATATAGACTGGTTGACAAGCCTTTACAAAGAGGTCAGATTGAAGTTATCATCCATAAAAGTTTGAAAGAAAGCATAGAGAAAGTGTTGAGTGTTCCGACCATTGATGTTCTTGCAGCAATTAAGAAAAAAACTGACAAACCTTATGTGATTGTTTTTGTTGGCGTGAATGGAGCAGGAAAAACAACAACACTCGCGAAATTTGCAAACTTATGTCTTGAACATAAATTATCTGTTGTTCTAGGAGCTGGAGATTCATTTAGAAAAGGGGCTATAGAACAACTTGAAGAATGGGGAAGACGCTTAAGTGTTAAAGTTATAAAACAACAATATGGTTCTGATAGTGCCGCTATTTGTTGGGATACTGTCAATTTTGCGAAAAGAAATGAACTTGATGTTGTACTGTTAGATACGGCTGGTAGACAGCACAGTAATACAAATCTTATGAGAGAAATGGAAAAGATTATTCGAGTTGTTAAGCCAGATTTAAAAATATTTATTGGCGAGAGCATCACTGGAAATGACGTTCTAACTCAAGCAGATGAATTTAACAAGTCTATTGGTATCGATGGTATTATTTTAACCAAAGCAGATGTTGATGACAAAGGTGGAGCGATGATCTCTGTTGCTTATGTGACTGGCAAACCCATTCTTTATCTAGGGATAGGACAACTGGTTTCTGGGCTTAAAGAGTTTAATAAAGATGAAATCATAAAGAGCTTAGGACTTTAGGTTTGTAATATTTTATTTCTTGCACTTATCAAACCTTTTGTATTATATTGACTTTTGATTATAATAACATCTGTATATTCCTTAAGAGCTTTGTCAGCTACTGTGTTTAGTAGTTTTTTCTTTCTTGTTAATATTACAATTATCTTTAAATTTTTATATAGTTTCTTAAGATAGATAATCTTACCAGCCAAGGCCATTAATCCTTTTTGATTACAGGATCTTGTTACTTCATAAGCTACCAAACAGTTTTTTATTTTTTCGAAATTGTCAAAGATAATTTTGTTATTGTATTTGGTCCTTATTGTATAATGCCCTTGTGGATTAGCTCTTATTTTATTAAGCAAATTATGTAATTTTAATTCTTCTGGGTTTAATTTATTCCCATTGGAAAAACCTTCTAATAAACTAACTTTTTTATTTATAGGCTCATTATTAAAATACTTAAATTTAGTCAAATCTTTATTTTTATTATTAAGAAAATCTTTTATCATCTTCGCTATTCTACTTAAATCTTTATCCCAAAATACTAAAATTCCTTGGTCTATCAAAAAATTATATGTAGATGGTCTTAAATTTTCTGAGTTATTTCTCCACTTAAAAATTACTAAATTGGTATAATGGCGAAAGTTTTTCTTTTGTTCCATTAGTTGGGAAATTTTACTTCTTTCGCTACTATGCGTGTTAACGACAGAAGAACACTCTATTATAATCCTTGGATTTTTTATGTTTGGGATAACTACATCATATTCTCTGCCATTTTTTATGCAGTGTGTTTCAAATGGTATGTTATACTTACTTAGAAATCTACAGGTTTTCTTTTCTTGCTCAGTTAATTTTAATTTTCTCTTTGCCTTTAAACTTAAAATCTTAGCCCACTCTTCTCCATATTTCTTGACGTGACCCTTTCTTGCTTTTTTCATAACTATTCTAGCCCAATCCTTACCATACTTCTTTTTGTAAACCCTGAGACCTAGAAATGAGATTTTTTTACCCCAATCACACCCATATTTCTTTTCTAAACTTCTAATAGCTTTATTCCAAATCTTTTTCTGAAAGTCTATGCCATATTTTTTCCTGCTTGCTTCATGTCCTTTATTTGCTATAATTGTTTTGAAGTCTTTTCCATATTTATGCCTCATTGCTTTATATCCTCTTTTAGCCAATACACTTTCCCAATTTTTGCCATACTTTTTTCTGAGCACAGCATAAGTTTTTTTGATTGTAGTTTGTCTTATCTCCTTAAGCGTTTTTGATTCAAGAATTTTAGGCAATGGCTCTTTTAAGAATAAACAAATTTTATTTATTATTTTTTTTGGAAGATATCTTATTTTCAAATAAGCATATCCTTTGTATGTGTCTTCTTTAATTTTCAAAAATTTTGCAGATTTCTTTCTGCTGCCTAATTTATCTTTGAATTTTATGAACAACTCTTTTTGCTCTTTTTTCTTTATCTTAATTCTTGATCCTTCATATCGAAAGATTTTTGCCCTTGAATACTTTTTCATTAATTAAACTAGAAGAATTTGTTTATAAACTTCCTGAGGCTCTTTGAGAAGTAAACTGCTTCTCTAAAATATATTTAGAATTTTTCCGGAAATTCCGAAAGATTTTCGGGTTGACCTTTTTTCTGCTGAGAAAGTGCTAAAAACACTAGGTTTATAAACCATTCAAAAAATTGTTTTTCTTCATGCCCTTTTTATTACCGCAATTTAGAGAATCTTTGGAATTTAGAATATCTACTACTTTTGTTTCGAGTCTTTTATGAGCCTTCTTATTGGAAATTATCTTCATGATTATCAAGAGCGCTTACGCAAGAGGGCACACAAGCTTTCCGTAAAAAAAGCCGTTGGACAATTTACTATAGATTATCGTGATCATTGTCGAACTATTAGTAAAAATATTGACCTCATTTCTCGCTATCATCTATCTAGAGATCATCCTTTTGCACGCCCTTTATTACGAGAAGCACTTTTTTCCCTTCTTTTAGCTTTTGAAGACCTTAAAGGCTTAGAATATTTAGCATCTCTTAACCCTAACAAGAGATCTTATATCTGGAATGAAGTTGAAGTTAATTATGCTCATTTACATGAACTTGAAATTGCTTCTTTTTATAAAACTTCTCAATTCTCCCCACCACCTCGTAGTGCATAATTCTAGAAAGCTATATATAGGAAGTCTGTTACATTTGGAGAATGGTAAAAAGAGCCTTTCCTTATCTTTTCTTTCTTGTAATTTTAGGACTTTTTCTTACTGGATGCACTCCTACTTTTTGCAGTACTCCTTATATTTTGTCTGGCGGCGATTGCTGTTTGGATAAAAATCAAGATGCTATTTGCGATGAACAACAAGATCTTTCTCCAGAAGAACGTGAAGAATATGCATCACCCCTTGTTTCTGCTTCATCACCGAAAACAACTTCTCCTTCACTCTCAACTACTCTGAAGACTGACGATGAGGGTGTTGTTCTAACTATTGATCCTGATGATGATCCTAGTCAAGGTAATGTAAATTCTGATGTTCTTTTGATTGCGTTTGGAGATTATAGCGATAGCGGGATGCAACGCTTCCATAAAGAAGTTCTTCCTCAGATCATGGAAACTTATGGAGACAAAATTCGCTATGTCTTTCGCAACTTTCCAGAACTTAATAATGAACAAGCACAGTTAGCCGCTGAAGCAAGCGAATGCGCCGATGAAGAAGGAAAATTTTGGGACTATCACAATTATCTTTTTGCACACAACACTCGTTTGACTTTATCTTCCTTGCGTCAAGTCGCTGTAGAAACTGGCTTAGATCTTGATGCCTTTGAAGCTTGTTTCTTTTCTCATCGCTTTAAAGACGAAGTGCAAGCGGACAAAGAAGAAGGCCTTAGTTATGGTGTTGCTCATTCACCTACTTTTTTCTTAAAAAATCAAAAAATTGTAGGCTATAAAGCTTATGACAAATTTGATATTTTATTCCAAGATATTTTCTATAAAGAACTCCAAGCAGAAAGAGGAACTACTATCAATGCACAATCCACAGGATTGTCTTATATTATCCTTCCAGGTCCAGCAGCCTTGGAACCTAGCATTACTAACAGCCCCTATTCAAATAGCCTTGAATTAGTTGATGCAGTCTTTTCAGTTTCAGCAACAGATATTACTGCTAGAGATTCTGCAACTTCACTGGATCAAGCTTCTCTCTCAGCAACTTACTCTTCCAAACGAGGCAATCTTGGAAGCAATAGAGACATTTATACTATTACTTTGACAGATCTTCTTACTGAAGGAGTCAGCCATTCTTTCTTTGGAGGCGTTGGTTTGGAAGTTCCGATACACGGCAATACTGGTGTTAGCACTAGATACTTACCACGTTCTACTACTTATCTTACTCTTTGGGGATTAGGCACTCTTAGCAAAAATGGACAAGTTTTAGCTGAAAATTCATTTATGCATTTCATGGTTACCAGAGGTATTCGCGACTCACAAAATAATTTACTTTCTGAAGAAGAAGAGACAGACATTGAAGCTTATCTTCTAATCTCTCCACCAGAAGGAACAACTCTTCCCTTTGAAGGAAATTTCCTCTATCTCTACTGGCCAGATGTTAATCTTCGTCAATAAAAAGTTCTCTGCGATAATCTTATAAACTTCCTTTCTTTTCCATTTGTATGAAAAGAGGGAAAACTATACCTACTCACCAGCATCCTTCATCTTCTTTACACCCAGTTCATACTCCTGTTCATCATACTCCAGAACAGCATCCTCATCGCGTTAAGCATTTACTCTATTTTATTACTTTTCTCTTGATCTTACTTGTCTTAGTAGTTTTTTTTAAACTTCCTTTATCCCTTATGCCTTCTGATGATACTCCTCCCTTGACTACTCCTTATTCTTTAGAAATTCCTTCTCTTTCCTGTACATGGGAAAAAAATTCTTTCACTATATGCTCGACCATAACTTGGAGCGGTACTGGTGCTCTTTTTGCTAAAGGTTATATTCCTGGCGGAGAATCTCTTGAAACAAGTCCTACACAAACTACAAGTCCCTTTACTTATTGTCAATCTGTAGGTGCTGAAGAAGGTTATCGTGTTGTACGTGCAATGCTTTATTCTTCGAATGGATTAGTTAGAGATATAGGACAAGGAGTTTCTTGTACAGCTACACCTCCTTTATTACCTCTAATCTCTCCTACACCTTCAAACACTATTCAAACTCTTACCACAGGATTTAGAACTTATGCTCGTGAACGCTCTAGTCCGACTGGGTCAGGTGTTTTTATAAAAACATTTCCTAGTTCTGTTCAGTCTTGCACATTCAAGGGTTCATGGATTACTGACAATGATCTTTATAGTCATAATGGCTTTTGTCATAATGCTCAAGGCACTTTTGAAGGTTATGCAGATGCTTCTACACAATATGTAATTAATGATCCTGACTTATTTTTCTGGGCTGACTTAAGTCATGGACAACTTAATCCTTCTCCACAACGCTATGAAGATTATAGTATGTGGATGGAATTATGTGATGATCAATATTATCGTTCTAATCATGTACCTCGTTATGGAGTACAAGGAAGGATAGAAGGATTTGGCACGAAGACTTTATCATTTATATGGGATTATAGAGATCAAAGCAATGCACGACCTGCAGTTGACTTTTCTTTTGATTTAACTTGTGTTTTAAGCCCTGCATAAACTATATAAATACCCTAAACTCCATTTTTTAAGAGGTGTTAGAATGCGTCCTAATTTAGTCTTAATGTTATCTTTTCTTATTTTTCTAGTAGGATTTTTTTCTTCACAAGTTGCTCTTACAGGACAAACTATTCGTACTGATTCTTATAGTTCTTTAACCAATGAAGAGCTTACTCTTTATTCTGACTTAACTGTTGAAGATTGTCGCGTATTAGCAAGAGATGTTTCTTATGCACAACGATCTGGTAGTCTTGACCGTGTTCCGCTTGAAGCAGGACAAGGAGATCCTCTTACTAAAACTCAATACCAACTTCAAGCACGAGGCGAAGATCTGAATGCTGATGGTGTTTTAGATCGCAGAGACTCTGACATGTGTTATAATATTGTTAATCAACGCGGACCCTATGCAACTATTGAATTTAAGAAACGACCTGCAACAGTTATGAGTACCTGTAAAGAACTTGGTGCAAAGAAATGCATTGATGATGCTTTAGTTATCTGTTCTGTTGATGCATTAGGTGATTTTAGTTGGGTTATAGAAACACGTGCTGGAAAAGCACAAGAATGCCGCGAAGGTTTTCTTGATCGCGAAGCCATGATTGAAAGTCTTGTTATAACCAAGCCTTGGACTTATCGTTTTTCGACAGAGTCTTGGATTGATCGTCTTTCGCAATGAAGCGTTTTTCTTCACAAGGACAACTTAATTTTGAATATATTGTTTTAACAGGAGTTCTTCTTGCCATTCTTATTCCTGTTGTTTATACTTCTCTTTCCACGTTTAATGAATATTATAAAACTACGAGGATTGATGATGTCTTATCACAAGTTGTTCACAAAGCAAATGAGCTTTACAAAATAGGACCCGGCAACAAAGATGTTATCAAAATTGTAGTTCCTTCAGGCATTACTGGAGCGACTATTGCAGGCAATGAAGTTGCACTTGAAGCTACTTTAGGAAAACAACCAACGACGGTTCGCAAATACGCAGACGCGGATTTGATAGGCTCTTTACAAACTATCCAAGGAGAATATTTAGTCCCGATTAGAGTCATTAATCAAACTCTTGTTCGCATTGGGAGTGGACCTTGGATTCTTGAGATTGATCCTTCTTGCATAGGCGCACCTAACTTTGCAAATCCTCCTACAGTTACTCTTTACGGCGATGATTTTAGTTCTACTAGTGTTCTTCTCAAAGATGGAGTTGCTTTCAATTCTGCTTATTATTCTGTTGTTGATCCTGGAACTCTTACTTTTATAGCTCATCCTACTGAATTCCCTATCCAACCCTCTGGAACCCCTTATGAGTTTACTGTATCAGATACTGGACGAGTTTCTAACACTATCCAATTTTGGGTTTATCCTAGTCCTAACCAATGCCCCTAAGCTCATAAGTTTTATAAACGAGATTCTTTTGCTTGTTGTATGGTCTTAGATACTTTAGGCAATTCCTTGAAAAATACACTGAAAAAGATAGCACAAGCTGTTTTTGTCAATGATAAATTACTCGATGAACTAGTTAGAGAAATTCAAAGAGCGTTATTACAAGCAGACGTAGATGTCAAACTAGTCTTTGAACTAACTACTTCTATTAAACAACGCGCTAAAGAAGACAAACCTCCTGCAGGTGTTACACAAAGAGAATATTTAGTCACTATTGTTTATCAGGAACTCGTTAAATTTTTTGGAGAAGAAAAAAAAGGCATTACTATCACCAAGAAAAAACCTTTCACAATTATGATGTTAGGACTTTATGGTTCTGGTAAAACTACCACCATTGGTAAACTTGCAAAATACTATCAAAAACGAGGACATAAAGTTGCAGTTGTAGGATTAGATGTGCATAGACCTGCAGCACCTTTACAATTACAGCAATTAGCAGACCAGTTAAAAATTCCAGCATTCATAGATCCCAAAGAAAAAAATGCTCTTAAGGTTTGGAAAAAATATCAAGACAATTATAGTGATTTTGATATTCTTTTAGTTGATACAGCAGGCAGAGATGCTTTAGATAAAGAACTAGTAGCAGAAATTGAAGAAGTCAATAAAGCTGTGCAAGCAGATGAACGTTTATTAGTGTTAAGCGCGGACATTGGACAAGCTGCGAAGAAACAAGCACAACAATTTCATGATTCTTGCGGCGTTACAGGTGTTATTGTTACCAAATTAGATGGTACAGCCAAAGGCGGTGGCAGTTTAAGCGCATGCGCAGCAACCAAAGCTCCCATCAAATTTATAGGTCTTGGAGAAAAAATGGAAGATCTAGAAGAATTTAATCCTGCAGGATTTGTAGGTAGACTCTTAGGCATGGGTGATGTTGAAGCACTCTTAGAAAAAGCCAAGGAAGCCATGACGCAGGAAGAAGCTGAAGACTTAGGCAAAAAAATGATGCAAGGAAATTTTTCTCTGATCGATTTACATGGTCAATTGAGCGCCATGCGCAAAATGGGACCTCTCAATAAAATTATGGAAATGATTCCTGGCATGGGAAAACTTCAAATGCCTAAAGAAGCTTTACAAGTCCAAGAAGAAAAAATTATCTTATGGAGATATATTATGGACAGCTGCACTAAAAAAGAATTAGAGCATCCTGAAATCTTAACTAAAAATAGAATTGAACGCATTGCAACTGGAGCAGGCGTACAAGCGAGAGATGTTAGAGATCTTTTAAAACAATATAATCAAAGCAAGAAATTCATGAAAATGATGAAAGGCCAAAACCCCGAAAAAATGATGAAAAAGTTCGGGGCTATGAAATTTAAATAAGGTTAAACATATATTGGTTTATTGCTACCATAATTATCTCTACCTTTCATTTCCTTTCCATCTTCATTGAGAAAATGAAACCCAAGTAACTCACCACCTAATGCTAATTCACCAGTCATTGCTGCAACTTCTGCATGATCTTCTCTTCGCAGTGTGCTTTTTCCTTTGTAACCTGCTAATATTCTTTCTTTTAAAGCTATTTCTTGCTGATGAGCAGAGGACAATATTCTTGCATCTCTTCCAAGATCTCCCTTCAATAAAATTCTTTCATCCTGTTCAGTATTCGGGCAATCTTCACATGTGTCGTCTATGGTCATTTTTTCATCTCCCATCCTCTTTATTTATAGTTATTTGATATGTATTTTAGGTAAACTACATGTTTATAAATCTCGCCTATCTCATTAGTAACTAAGAGGTGATGCAATGCTTACTATTTGTGAAAGTTGCGGACAACATTTTCACATAGGCAGTGAGGAAGAAGAATTAGGAGATTATTTTTGCATGCAATGCAGAAGCGAATAACTATGATAGACCAAGGCGCAGAAGCAATCATCACTATCAAAGGCAACACAGTCATTAAACAACGTATTCCGAAGACTTATCGTATTTCTGAAATTGACACTAGACTGAGAAAATTAAGAACTAGAAGCGAAGCTAAACTCTTACAGAAAGCACAAGGCATCGCACCTCAAGTTCTTGATGTCAATGAACAAACTATGTCTATTACTATGGAATATCTCAAAGGAGCATTATTCAAAGATGTTTTTGATACACTCTCAACATCACAAAGAAAGCATTATTTACATGAGTTAGGAAAAAAAATTGGTCACTTACATGACAAAGATATTGTGCATGGTGATTTAACAACTTCGAATATGCTTGTAACTAAGGATGGGCTTAAGATAATTGATTTTGGACTGGGATCTGTTTCTAAAAAGTTTGAAGACAAAGCTGTTGACTTACATCTCTTACAACAAGCACTGCATAGCAAACATTATACTCATAGTGCAGAAGGATTTCTTCAGGTCTTGGAAGGCTATAAGACGTCTCAGGGACATGTAGCTGTGCTGAAACAACTAGAAAAAGTTGAGAAACGTGGACGTCATAAACAGAAGGGTGTTGTTTTTTAAGACAATTGAAACTGAAAATTATTTCTACTCCAAAACCATAACGGAGGATGCATTTCAATCGGTTTTATTGCTGTATGTTCTAAAATGCTACGCCATCTAGCAGAGATTATTTCTTTTGATACTGTAGCCGCCTCTTCAGGAGTAATAATTCCTAATTTTACTGAACACTGTGTTATATGTGTATCTGGAGCTATTTCTATATATTCATCATTTTTTAAATTGATTTTACCATATTCTCTAAGAATAAAACACCAATAGTTAAATATTTTTGGACCTGACAAATAGGGAAATCCTTTCTTGTGTTGTTTTTGTATTGTCTCTCTCAATTTAAGATAATCACTGTCATTGCTTTTTATGAGATTGAGCATTGATCCCCATTCTTTATCGATTGTTTTTGCTATGGTCTGCCATGTGCTAATGTGTTTATTTGGTTGGAGCGCTATTTTATATTTTAATAATATTTTTCTCAATTCTTCTGTAGACATTTTAGCTGAATTTTCTATACTGAATACTTTTTTAGTTTCTTCATCTTTATATGTTGCAAGGACGGACTTCCATAAATTATAACTATCTCTTTGATAATTAAGACTCATTGGGAGGGTAAAATATATTAATCGTGTTTCAGCTTCATTTTCTTTGAAATTGGGATTACTATCTTCAGGCATTGTACAGTTACCTAATTTTCCTTGTTTATAGGCATCTAGAAGCAGTTTACATTTTTCAATTATTTGCTGATTGTTCATCACTCTTTATTCTAATTGGTTTTAATAAACTATTCTATATTTTCTAGCATCTATTTACTTCTCAAAGACCCTTATTACCTATATAAATAACTTCTAGCATTCTTTAATATGTCTGAAAATAAAAACCGAAAATCTTCCGGATGGAGATTACAAGAGATTTCGTATCCTTCTTATTGTTCAGAATTGGCTGAACTTGTAGGGATTATGTTGGGTGATGGCAGTATCTATGGAAGTACAAGAAATAATAAACTTGTTACTCACCAAGTCACTATAGTTGGCGATTCTGTTAAAGATCGTGATTATCTTACAAAATATGTAACTTATTTATTTCAATATCTGTTTGGCATACAACCTTCTTATTATTATAGTAAATGTAGCAATGCACTCTATGTAAAAGTACGTTATAAAAAACTATTAGAATATCTCTTGTCTATAGGTTTAAAGTTTGGCAACAAAATAAAAAGTCAAGTTACTATTCCGAATTGGATATGGCAAGACGATAATTATCTACGAGCTTGTATACGTGGCTTGTATGATACTGATGGATCTATCTATGAGTTGTTACCTCATTGGCCAGGACTTTTTCAGCTTAGCTTTGACAATAGAAATATGACTCTTTTACAAGATGTAAGGAAAGCACTGCTTCATTTAGGTTTTAAAGTATCGAACATATGTGCTCCTAAAACAGACAAAACACCTAAAATCTATATTACAAGAAAAGCAGAAGTTAGAAAATTCTTTGAAGAAATAGGTTTCAGCAACCCAAAGCACTATCGAAAGGTTCAAAAAGCCTTTCCCAATATCTCTGCATGTAATAGCCCCGTGGTCCAGTGGTCAAATTTTGACTCGTGAAAATGAGCAAGAGACTTGAGACGATGCCCTTTGGAGGCATAAACGGCAGTTCGAATCTGCCCGGGGCTATTTACCTTTTTACTTCTCAAACACCCACATAAGATTTATATACTCTAGTATATAGTTTATTTTTTATGACTTTAGACTTAGCAACATTGGCACAATTCTTAGTTCGAGCTAAACTGAAAACATATGCTAGTGACGGCGCTGAAGTTCCAGCTAATCAAGTTCAACGCCCAGGATTTAAAGAATTAGTGCATCGAGAAGGTGATTTAGAATATCGTGACAGCTATACTGGTTTTTATAGAGCACCAGGACAAGAACTTGTTCGTGTCAAAGAACAACCCTTCTGGTCTATGTCTTATGATGGAGGCATGCTTCCCACATATCATGGAAACTTAGCTTTTACTAAACAAACTTTTGCTCATTTGAAAAGGGCTTTATCTTTAGTTCCTATTTCTTTACCTTTCAGAGGTCCTAGTTTCTTCAGGGAGGGATCTTTTACCTACACTTTTGAGGTTCATGGAGATATTACTGATTTTTACGGTCTTGAAGCAATTCATCACGATGATATAAAAGTCTTCCAACAACGCTGTATGGGTGGTTTAATTCTTCCCAAAAACTTAGCACAATCTTTATAAACCATTTTCAGAATGACTTTCTTACATGGCAAGACTTTATTCCAGAAAGAAAGGCAAGAGCGGCAGTAAGAGACCTACTGTAAGAGTTAAGCCTGCCTGGGTAACTTATGACGAAAAGACTGTAGAACAATTAGTTGTTAAGATTGCTAAAACTGGAAAAACTGCAAGCACTATTGGTATTGAATTACGCGATACTTATGGCATTCCAGATGTCAAAGCCATTACTAAAAAACCTATAGGCCAGATTCTTGTTGAACATAAGATTATCAGCAAATTACCTGATGACTTAAAAGCTTTAATCAGAACTGATATTGCTTTAATGAAACATATGGAAATCAATAAAAAAGACATGCCTGGAAAACGTGGCTTAAGCTTATGTGCGAGCAAAATTGGTCGTTTAGTCAAATATTATAAAAGAACCAAAGTTTTACCTATAGACTGGAAATACGACAGAACTAAAGCAAAGATTTTAATAGAACAATAATTTCTTTATTCTATCAAAGGGGGTTTACCACATTGGATCTTTACGCATACGTCCAGCAAGCAGCTGCTCGTTTTAAGCAGCTACCTAGTTCTCAACCTGTTAGAGTTATTGCAAACTATGATGCAGATGGCATTGCTGCTGCTGCGCTCTTATTAAAAGCATTACAACGTGAAGGAAGAACTTGCGCTGTAAGCGTTATAGGCCAATTAAGTACTGAAGTCATTACATCCTTTCAACATGAGCCTTATGGCACTTATTTCTTTTTAGACTTAGGAGCAAATATGTTAACACCCTTAACTACACATCTTTTAGGAAAACATCTTTTTATTTTTGATCATCACTATTTTGACAAAGCACTTTCCCAAGAAGCAGACGCTGTGCATGTTAACCCCTATCTTTGTGGCATGGACGGAACTAAAGATATTTCCGCGTCTGGAGTCACTTACTTATTTGCTTGCTGTTTGAATTCAAGTAACAGAGACTTAAGTGTTTTAGGATTAGTAGGAGCATTAGGAGATGCACAAGAGGCTCATGGATTTCAAGGCATGAACCAAGATATTCTTCAAGATGCAGTTGATCTCGGACTGATAGAAGTCAAAGAAGGCATTCGCTTATTTGGAGCACGAACAAAACCTTTGTACAAAGTGTTGAGCCAATGCACTAATCCTTATTTACCTTCTATTACAGGTAACGAACGCGCAGCTTTATCCTTTTTGGAAGAACTTCATATTCCTGCAAGAGACAGCAATGGCTTTCGATGGCTGCATCAACTCCAACGTGAAGAATTGCAGAGATTATTTGATGGTCTGCTACTTAGAAAAGCAGGAGGCATAGAAACTACTGAAAAATTATTTGGTCCCTTGTACTTACTTCCGAGACAAAAGATTGATACACCTTTACATGATGCTCGAGAATTTGCCACCTTACTAAATGCTTGCGGAAAAACAAATAAATCTTCTTTAGCTTTGGGAGCTTCTTTAGGAGATGCTGCTTGTCTTGATAAAGCCATGACTTTGCTCTCCAGCTATCATCGTGAAATTACTTCAGCACTTCGCTGGTTTTATGAACAACGTGGAAAAGCTGTAATAGAACAAGAAACTTATGTCCTGATTCGAGCGGAAACTACTATTCGAGATTCCTTGATAGGTGTTATTACTTCTCTTCTCTCAAAAAGTAATCTTTATCCTGAAGGCACTGTCTTGATAGGTCTAAGCCAAACTCTTAGCGGTGAAATTAAAGTTAGTTGTCGCATCAGCGGAGATAGCGAACGAGGACCTGACTTACGACGCTTGATGCACGATACTATTACTCTTACTGGCGGACATGGAGGAGGTCATCCTATTGCAGCTGGAGCTGTTATTCCCCAAGAAAAAGAAGAGCTCTTTATCACTACTTTAATAGATAGACTTCAAAAACAACTTCTAGAAGAGCATATCTAACTTGCTAAGACTCCTTCAAAATTTAATGTTTGACAGCGTTATAAACTACAAATATATTTCCTATCTTTTTTATTCATCGAAACATATATGGAAAAAGTATTAATTAATCTTTTTATTTATTTCTCTTACAATCTTTTGTAAGTCTTCTTCATTTTCAAAATCTAATTTATCTCTGTTTACATAGATCATAGAATCTTTAGCTTCCTTTAAATAATCATCATGAGCTTTTTTTATGGAAAGATTTCTTTTTATGAATTTTTCATTAGTATCAAAATCTCTTCCACGTTTAAAAGTAAATTTTTTTATAGTTTCTTCTGAGGCATCTAAGAATATTATTATATCTGGTTTAGGCATATTCTCCCTATCGGCTCTTGCTTGTTTTAGCAGAATTTCTTGTTCAAAACCGGAAGTCATGGTAGTTATATGTAATTCGTTAGACAGTAAGTAAGTGTCCATAACCACAATATTCCCTTTATTTTTTAATTCGATAGCTCTTTTCATATTGTCTATACATTTGTTTCTAAACCAGAGTATTGTTTCCATGTGTCGGATATCTTTTTTGAAATTTTCTATAATTCTATCAGGAATTCCCCTTTCTTCTTCTTGAATAGATATTGCATTAAGTTTTTTTGAGAGCTTTTCAACTAGAAAACTTTTACCTACTCCAGGCGCTCCAATGATGGCGATTATCTTTGGCTCCATAGTACGTCTAATTCTCTTAAACTATTTAATATTTTTGCAAATTCTTCATTTCTTCTTACAAATTCCTTCATAGCTTCTTCAGGATTCATAGCATAAGGATGAGTTATACCATAAAATTCTATATTTGTTGCACCCATTCTTCTAGCTTCTGAACAATCTTCACCATCAGAAACTAAATCTCCTACATATATAAAAGCTCCATCATGGTTCGTTGCCAATCTATGAAGCGCGATTGCTTTACCTTGAAATGGATTTTCCACTCTATCTCTATAATGCATTAATCCGTCTCTTTCAAACCTTCTTTGTACTCCTTCTGTGGTTTCATTAGTCACAATAAATATATTTCCATGGCCTAGAGCTTCTTCTGCAGCTTGTAAAGCTTCTTTAGCTCCTGGGACCATGTGTGGGGGGTTAGCAGCCTTGAATCGTTTAACAAATTGATTGAGTACAGTATCTATTTCTTCTTCTCTAATTCCTAACTCTCTATAAAATCTTCTCCAATCTTTTGATTGAAATCTTGACCTATACTCTTCTCGAGAGATATTTCCATATCTTAAATCTCTTCTTATACCTTCATCTACATCAAAGCAGAGTGTTAAAGTATCATACAATGTTCCATCCAAATCAAATGCTAATCTCATACTTTTCAGAAGATTAAAACTCTATATAAACCTTCTCTTTTTAGTTATTATACAGTAGTTACATATTCTGGATTTTATCTCTTTTCCTTTCTCTTCAAATGATTCTTCCCTTCCTTATAGAAAGTTTTATAAGGCATATTTTGAGGACATACTGCTATGGCTGTTCAAAGCACTGTAGACCGTAAAAAGCGTAAGAAATGGTATACTGTTCTAGCTACTAAAGATCTTCAAGACTTATACTTGGGTGAAACTTTAGCAGAAGAACCTGGAGAACTTCTTGGTAGACACCTCCATTTGAATTTAATGACTTTACTCAATGATCCTAAAAAGCAATCTATTACAGTTCACTTTGCTATCAAAGAACTTCGAGGCGATATAGGTATAGCTTCTTTAGTGCATTATCAACTGAACAATTCTTACTTGAAACGCTTGGTGCGCAAGACTTCCAATAAAATGGAAGAATCCTACGCAATGACTACGAAAGATGGACAGCTCTGCAGAATTAAACCTGTTCTCTTTACCCGTCATAAAGTTAATAATTCAACATTAACTTCTCTTCGCAAGAAAGCAGAAGAACACCTGAAACAAATTTTTACACAATATACCTTATCTGAATTGTTCCAATTTATTATCTCCAACAAATTACAAATGGAATTAAAAGCGGCATTAAAGAAGATTTACCCTATTTCTTCCTGCGAAGTTAAAGCCTTTTACACTGAGCAACACTCTGGTGTTCAACAACCAATTCCAGTAGCTCCAGTAGTTCAACCACAAACTATATAACTCTCTTCACTTCTCCTCTTCTAGAGGTTGAGATCTTTGAAGCTAACTTATCTTTTTTTATTTGCCTTTTCGATTCTTTTCTTAGGTTTATTCTCTGTTGAACTACTTCAAACTCCTACCGGGGGAGTTGTTTCTTCTATTTACACAGACTATGTCTCGATTACAGCACTACCAGATCATGGATTGCCTGAAGGTTCTGGCTCTTTAACTTTAGATCTTCCCAAAAAGGTTAAGTCTTGTACTTTTGTAGGCTCATGGGTTACTGATAATGACCAATTTCATCGACGCAATACTTGTCATAATGCACAAGGCACTTTTTCAGGCTATGCAGATGTTCATAAACAATATGTAGTTAATGACCCTAATCTTTATTCTTGGGCTGGTCAGAGTCAAGGAAAATTAAATCCATCAGCACAACGCTATGAAGACGCTAGTTTTTCGATGGAACTCTGTGATGATGAATATTATCGTTCCAATCATGTACCTCGTTATGGAGTACAAGGAAGGATAGAAGGCTTCGGCACAGAAACTTTATCTTTTACATGGGATTATAAAGATGACAGCAATGCACGACCACAAGTTCTCTTTATGATAGATTTAACCTGCATACTTTTTTCGTAAACTATTTAAATATCATTTTCTTCCTTTCTGTTATGGAACAAAGACATATTCTTCTTACTAGCTTATTGATTATGCTCTTAAGTTTTTTTTCTTCACAAGCTTCTCTTACAGGACAAGTTGTTACAGAACCAGTTATTCAAGAACTTTCTTCTGTTCAATATGATCTGACTGGTGATGGACAAGTGACTACTGAAGATTTACAAGACATTATGGATCTAGCTTCTTATGGTATTTATAGTGCTGAAGCTGATTTTAATCATGATGCTGTTGTTGATCAATTAGACATAGATATTTTAGCTGCTTCTCTTTAAATAGAAAACATAATTTACTTCTACTCGATTTACTATTCTTTTCTTTTCCATTATCCATCCCTTAGGAATTTCTTTTTCTAGTTCTTTCCAATTAGTGATTAGTATAAGTCTTTTTTTTACTCTGTTTTTACTTTCTTCTAAGAATTGTATAGCATACTCTTTACTTTTTTCTATTCTAGCAGGCACCCACAGATTTGTTATGATGTTGTCTACAGTTACAGGTGATTGCCATTCTATACTTATTTTAGCCATTTTAGCATTGATTTTTGCATTGCGTAAATTATTTTCATTAAAGTCATTAGCATACACTTGTTTACTTCCTAGCTTTTTTGCTTCGATAACTAGCACTCCATCTTTGCTATAAGGATCGAACAGAGTTTCTTCTTCTGGGAAATTAGCATCTCTTAGAACTGCTGCAGCGAGGGAAGCACTAATACCTGTGTTATTTCTTCTTACTCTATAGGCTCTTTTATCCAGATTGTCTTGTATTAATTTTCCTAACATACACTTATTGTCTTGGATATCTACAAATAGAATTGTTTTTGGTTCTTTGAGACTTACCTTATGTCCTTGTTCATAAATTAGAGCGCCTACTTCTTTTTCTATATCATTAGCATTGAAGAGATGATCTCCTTGGCGTTTACAAGTTACTCGAAATGGCTCTTCAATAACCCATTTTTTCTTTTGTATTTGTTCTAGAAGATCTTCTTGATCTGTAAAAGTATATTCTTCTTCTACTTCGTATACTGTATCGACTGTTGCGTATTCTTTTTTTAGCTCTTCAAATAAAATTCTGCCTTTTTCTTTTCTTTTTCCTTGGACTTCTTTAGCTGCAATGTCTTCTATGCCTTCAATAACTATTCCTATGTATTTTTTAGTCATCTAGTCATCTCTGCGAGATAAATATTACTTTTGTTCTCAATGATCTTGATATTTACTTTGTCTCCTACTTTTCTATCACACTTCACGACGGTAATACACCTCTTTTTTGCTACTGCAATCATCTGTCCTTCCATCCAACCTGGAGCTTTGATATCTGCATTTATCCTTTCTCCAATTTTAAACACTAAAGGAAGATTTGTTGCTCGTGTCACATTTAGATCTTCTGCCTTATAGATTAATTTAATAGTAAATTCTTTTTCCCATTCTCTTAATTGCTTGTAAAATTTGTAATAATTTTCTTTTTTTATTTTCTTTACTTTTCTACTGTACTTGTATTCTTCATATTTTTGTATAGCTATAGGGATGTTGAGCTCTTTTCCTCTTTGGATAATAATTTTAATGTCTTCGTCATTGATACCTGGCAACCAGACGGGAGTAAACATTAATTCTATCTTAGTTTTCTTTATTACTTTAATTATTTCTTCTATAGTAGGGATATCATATTTATCACTTCCAAAAAGCTCTTTGCTTAGAATGGGGCTAAAGGAATGAACACTGAGATGGATGCGATTTAAACCTGCTTTTTCTAATGCTAGAATTTTTTCTTTGGTCAAGAGAGTACCATTGGTTTGCATAGATATAAATGAAATTTGAGGAATCTTTCTTATTTCTGTAATTAAAGTTTCTAACTCTTGATAAGCAGTTGGCTCTCCTACAGAATCTATGTTGATGTGTGTTTCTCCTTTCAAAGCTACTATTTCTTTTATCCATTCTGTTAAATAATAAGGGTCAACGACATAATGATTTTGATGTGACTTTGAATAAGGGCCTGCATCTGTAGAACAAAAAATACAATTCATATTACAAATGGTGGTTGCTCGTACTTGAATAAGATTTGAATTTGGACGAACTACTATGCCGAAGGCTATATGACCAATTAAAGGAATGCCTGACTCTTGATTAATCTTTACCAGTTGCATAAGTACTAAGAACTCGTGTTTGTGCTTTATCTATATGTGCTTTAAGCATTTCATATTTTGTTCCACAACTAGGACATTCAAATGGAACTTTGCCTTCACTCTCTACTCTTCGTTCTACTAATACTTGATTTTGATAAAAAGCACGTTTTCCATCATTACCTTGGCAGCAGTCTACCGCAATATGTGGGTCTGGCGTGAACTCCACATGCACTATTTCTTCAACATTTTTCATTTACTTTTATCCTTTTTTAATTATATAAATCTTTCTATTTGTAGTTACTTATTAGTAGTATAAATATTTCTTGGTAAAAATACCTTTTCTGTAATGGCTGCAAGACCTTTGTCTTTGGTCTGCATGGCTTGTGCATTGAGAGCTGCTTTAGAGAGGGCTACTAACTCGTCTTTGAGAGTCATAATGGCTATTTGGTCACCTGCTTCAATGTTACTATGGAGTTTACTAATTCCTTGGACTCCTAATGAAGAACCATGACATACATTATTGACTGCATTATCAAATATCCAGACTTTTTTTACATGATCTACTGCTTTTTCAAAAGGTTGGATTACTTTACGAATCTCCTTTTCACTTCCTTGCTTCCAAAATGCGTAAGCATCTGTGACGTCCTGTAAGGTTACCCAAGTTTGATCTGTAAATGGACCAGCTTTAGTCCTGATTAACTGTGCCATATGCGCACCTACTTTGAGCTGTCTTCCCATATCATGAATGAGTTTTCTGATATAGGTACCAGCTTCACATCCTACTTTGAACAAGACGAAGTTACCTTCCATATCAATAATATTCATGTAATAGACTTCTCTCTCCCTTAGCTGTCTTTTGACTGCACTTCTGACTGGAGGTAATTGCATGATCTTTCCCTGGAATTGTTTAAACACTGCGAGAACTTCTTTTTCTGGAACTTCTGCATGGATCCGCATTAAAGCGATATATTCTTTTCCTGCAGGCAATAAAGCTTGCACTATACGTGTTGCATCGTCAATGGCTATTGGTAAAACACCGGTTACTTTTGGATCAAGTGTTCCAGAATGTCCAGATTTTTTGAGATTGAGAATTTTTTGTACATAATCAGCTACTTGATGTGACGTTGGACCTGAAGGTTTATTGAGATTGATAATACCATATTTGAGTAATTCCTCTACAGGTCGATCTTCAGGTTTGCAGCCCCACTCCGGGTTTGTTGATGCTTCTTTCTTTACTACTATTTTTCTTTCTTCTCTCTCAAAAGGCAGTTTTTCTTCCATGAATTAAAGCTAGAATATTAGTCTTTTAAAGTTACCTATTAAAAACACTTTATTTTTTAACATCATTCTTGATCATTTTAATGATTTCTGGAAACTTAGTTATTTGAAAGTGACCTTTGATGTGTTTGTAGACTATAATGTTTGCATTCTTTAACCTCTTTGCATACTTCTTAGCATGAGCTATTGGAACAATGTCATCATTTTTACTAAAGAGGATATAAAGTCTTTTTGCATTTTTTTCCATTAAGGATAAATCTGATTTTAGCTTAAAACCACCCACTAAGTCTTCTCCCTCTAAATGATTGTCATATGGCGCACAAATGATATATGCAGCAATGATTTTTCTTGGAAATTTATGCTCGGACAAATATTTTGCCAGAAAAACTCCCCCCAGCGATGAACCTATTAGAATAATATTGTTTCTTAAGTAAGGAAAGAACCTTTCAAAATGTATCTTCCATTCACTGTATTTTGCATTCTCTGGCAAAGGCATGCTTGGCTTTATAATCTCAAAATTTCTACCTAACTTTTCTTTTAAGTATTGACCGTGCCAGCGTATTTTTTCTTTAACTCTTACTTTTCTCTTTTTTAGAAAATTGATATAATCTTTCTTATTCTTAAAAGTCATTCCACCATGAATAAATAGTACTTGTATCTTCTTCCCCATACTTCTACCTTTCAGTATAACTTTATTAATTTATCTACGAGAAATCTTTGTATAACACTCATCACAGAAACGAATTTCATCTAAGGTTTGCCAGTCAGGACCTGGATACTGGTTGTGTGACATCTCACATGGATTTGCTGAATCAAATTTGTGATGCTCGATCCCTAATGCATGTCCTATCTCACCGAATGCCATAGCATTAAATCCAACATCATCTGTAACAAATCCACGACCTCCTGTATAACCATTACTTGAAGCGATTGCAATACCCTCACGTCCCTTTCCATGAATTCTTCCAACATCTCCCCGCAAGTCTACAGAGGTTAAAATAACATAGACTCTATCTTTTTGATTGGATAATCTTGCCATAATTTTATCAGCTGGCCAATAACCAGAACATATCTTTATTTCTCTAGGCCTCATTTCCCCATCATACTTATACCCCTCATCAAATCGTTCTTGCATTTGAGGTATTCTAAAAAGAGCTTCTACTACATCATCAACACTGTGAGGAAACCATAATTTTTTAACCAATAATTTCATATACAACTTAATAGATATATTTTACTTATCTCACTTCGTCTTTTCGTGGCTTTTTTCGTGTGTTGGTTTTTGACCGTGACTGTGCATGTTTGTATGTCGTTCTGATTCCATGACTTTCTTATCTTCTAATTTACCTTCTTCACGAGGATGATGTTCTTTGTGCTTTACTTTTTCATGCTCTAAAACTTCTTTCTTTTCTTCAGCTTCAGCTTTCTCATGATCTTCTGTTTTTGGCTTACTTACTTCAGTTATTTTTTCAGCAGGTTTCTTACCTTTTACAACTTCTACTTTCTTTTCTTCACGAGGAGCATCAATTAAGTCTGCTTTGTATTTTTCTCCATCTTTCCAAACTCGTACTTTTACATGATGAGGAGGGTTTTGACGACCATGCTTCATTAATTCTTCATGCAAGTGTTTACCTAAGAGAACATTTTCTACTTTTAATTGACGAATTAAGAAGGCACGAGTAGCCTTGACAGCTTTCTTTGCTTTATTCCAACTAGGTACTTTTTGAAATTCTTTTCTTAAGGGAATATTGAAAGTTTGTTCGTCTGCCATGGTTATACCTTGATGTTTGTTCTTCTGTATGATCTTTTAACTGCTGTATGTCTTCCTGGATGTACACGACGCCCCTTACCATATATTTTAGGAACTGTCCAGAATGGAGCCCACTTTGTTTGACGTCCACGTTTTGCTAAACGTTTTTTCTTTCCAGGTTGTTTGAATCTTGCCATTGTTTATTTCCAAGTGATTTTTGTTTTTTGTTGAGGTTCCTGCATTTTTAGCAAGATTTCCTTGAATTGTGCATCATCAATTTTTTCTGTGATTTGTCCAGATTGAATCAATTGTGCAAGGATTGTGATGATTTGTATTGCTTTTTGCTGATGTGCGGCTTTGATATTACCGTAACGTGTGATTGCTTCTTTTGTCAGATATTGTTTGACTGTTGTTTCCAACACTTGTATCTGCTTTTGAAACTCGATTTGTTTTTGAATGTCTTCCTGACTCATGGTCACTTAATCTTGTCCAAGAAACTTTTTCCTTTTGGAGTTATGACACGTCCTTTATGAGTTCCTTTTGTTTCTTGCTTGATTAATTGTTTTTGCTCTAATTGCTGTAAAATGACTCTGATAATTTTTCCTGAACCTTCCGCATACATTTCAGGCTTGTGACCTCTGTTTTTTTTGCTACCATATTTTTTCTTTAGCTTATTTGTACCAATAGGACCATGACGATAGATTTTTCTTAGAATTGAAGCAGCACGCTTATACCACCAGTCTTGATCTTCTGGAGGACGTTGCTTTGCATGACCAGTTTTGACGAATTTCGCCCATTCCGGTATAGCGATCTCTTTCTTGAGGCCGTCTGCTGCCTTTTGGATTACTTCTTGAGGTTTTTTGTCAAATAGTGTGGTCATTCTTCGTACCTGTGCGAGGAAGGGGTAAAAGTTGCTTTAAAAAGATTTCTGTATCGCCTTTTCAGCGTTTTTGCCTTATTTCTCGTAAGTTTAGAAATGTTTATATAGCAGTTTCCTATTTATCTCCCCATGCAAAAAGGTGAATGGATACTTTCTTTCTTAATATTTAGTACCTTGTATCTTTTTACTTCTTCCTTTTCTGCTCTTCCAGTTTATGCGGATGAAAATCAAACTAACATGACTAATGAAACTCATTTAGAATGCGTCAATCGCGCTTGTGTTTTAGTCAATAATACTCTTGGCAACAACACTAATCTTTGTGCAGTCTCTACTGATTGCTATAATTTAACTAATGTTACTTATGTCAGAGCTAATCGCACTATGATTCTTAATCTAACTCATTTAGCATGTATTAATCAAGCATGTGTTTCTGTCAATGGCAGTGGATTTGATACATGTCAAACAAATGCACAATGTAATCTTACTAATTTAACAAGAACTATCTGCATAGCTCAAGCTTGTGTCCTGGTAAATATCAGCGATATTAATGGCACAGTTATTGATTGCACTACTTATTTAGACTGTCAAAACCTAACTAATTCGACAGGTGGTGGCGGCAATGGATCCAATGGCAGCAGCGGAGGCAATGACTTACCTTTAGCACCTCCAGCAGAGACTTCTGATAAACAACAATCAAAAACTATTTTCAGAGTTATTCTGCGCTTTTTCGGCTTTAACTAAATTCTTTTATTATTTCTTTTGCATTTTCATAAGTCAACATCTTTAGTGCTTCTTCTTTAGTCACCCATCGGAACTCATCATGCTCTTTTTCTTGCGTAATGTCTATTTTTTCTTTTGGATTTATTTGTACTCTATAAAGATACACAATTTTATCTTTACTTGGTAACATAATATCTACTACCTGTTCCTTTTCAATACTGATTTTATTTACTCCTATTTCTTCTTTAATACCGCGTCTTAATGTTTCTTCGAAAGATTCATTTTCTTCCATAGTCTCTTTCATTAATTCCCAACCTACCCAATTTAATTTTCTATGCAGAATGAGATATCTCTTCTTTCCTTGCTCTTTTTTGTATATGACTGCTTGGACTTTGCTTTTCATTGCACTTCTTTAAGATCACAATCGCCAGGGGGTAAGGCTTGCATGATATCATCGAGATCTACATCTACTTTTTCTTTTTGTTGTATAAAGTAACGCACTTTTTTAGCAACATCACTTTTCTTCATAGAACCCTGCCTTACTGATAAGATATGTTTACATTGTGTTTTGATAGCTGTTAAAGGACCACACATTACTAAATTATCTTTTGTTATTCCTATTGCTAACTCCAAGGGGGCTTTCATATAGTTTCTTTCCCCATAAATCATGAATGAGCCTTTAGGAAGACCAAACTCTTTCTTTACTTGATCTGGTTTAATATAATAGACGTCAGCAAGACTAATTTGTGCAGACCATTGCTTTGAATTTGATGCACAGAAGATAGCTGCTTCTTCTTTTTCTTGTACTGTGAGCTTTGCACCTTCAGTTTTAACAACTACGAATGGGGAACCTTTTAACTGCGTGTGGAATACTATATCTTTTGGCTCTAAATATTTTTTAATGAGGATATCATTAGTAGTTGCATCACGACCTCCTATTACTAAACGTCCTTCTGAAGATAGATACCAGCGGAATTTTTCGAACCAATGCTTTTTTCTTTCTTCTTTATACACTTTTTTCTGTTTTTTTAATTCGACATTTTCTATTTTCTTTAGTGTTTCATGATAAGCTCTGATTGCTCCGTCTATCTTTCTCTTGGAACGCTTACCACGCTCATAGTAATAAGCTGCATTATCTTGTACAGATTTGTAAATATCTAGACTGATTTTCATTGTTTTTTGATCTTGAATCCTTGTTCACTATCTTCGATGGAATATCCTGCTTGCTTTATTTTTTCTCTGGCTTCGTCTGATTTTTTCCAGTCTTTTTCTTTTCGAGCAACTTCTCTTTCTTTTGCCCATTGTATGACTTCAAGAGGTATTTTTTCTGTTTTTGGCTTATTGGCAAGATCAAGACCTAGCACTTTATCTGCTTCTTGGATTATTTCTTTTTTATCAGCGTTACTTAAAGTGTTATCTTTGAGAGCATCCCATAGAGTTGCTAAAGCATTTGGCATATTGAGATCATCATTGATTGCTTCTTTGAACTTTTTTTGATACACTTCACTATTTTTTGTTTTCTTATCTTTTATTGTGAGACTTTGTACTTTTTCTCTTAGATGATTTAATGCGTTTTTTGCACCATCCAAAGCTTCCCATGAAAAACTGAGAGGCATACGATAGTGTGTTGTTAGACAAAGATATCTATAGGCTAGTAAATCATATCCTTTTTCTTCTACTGTAGATAATGTTAAAATATCTCCCTTTGATTTAGACATTTTTCCTTCTTTATCAATCAAAAATTCTCCATGCAACCACATATTTGCTAATGGTTTGCCTGTAGCTGCTTCAGTTTGTGCAATTTCATTAGTATGATGCACTGGAATATGATCTATACCACCACAATGGATATCAAATGGGTTGCCTAAATATTTTTGTGCCATAGCAGAACATTCAAGATGCCATCCTGGAAAACCTTTTCCAAAAGGTGAAGACCATTCCATCTGCCTTTTTCCTTCATCAGGAGAGAATTTCCATAAAGCAAAGTCAGTTTTATTTTTTTTACCACGAACATCTATACGAGCACCTTCTTGTAATCCTTTGATATCTAACCTTGCTAATTTGCCATAGTCCTTGAGCTTGCCTGTATCAAAATAAATACCATCTTCAATTTTGTAAGTGTACCCTTTCTTCTCTAATTGTTTAATTAACTCAATTTGTTCTTTGATATGGTCTGTAGCTTTGCACCATTTGCTAGGCTGAAGCATATTGAGCTTTTTCATATCTGCTTGGAATGCTTTGGTATAGAATTCAGCAATTTCCCACGCAGTTTTATTTTCTCTTTTAGCACCGACTTCCATTTTGTCTTCGCCACTGTCTTGATCTGATGTTAGATGACCTACATCTGTAATATTCATGACATGATTTACCTTGAGTCCATCATAGATTAGAGCTCTTTTTAGGAGATCTTCGAAGATATACGTGCGTAAATTTCCAATATGTGCATAATGATATACTGTAGGACCACAAGTATACAAGCCTATTTGCCCTTTTTTGATTGGCTTCAATTCTTCTTTCTTCCGAGTTAAGGTGTTGAAGAGTCTCATAGCTCGATGACAATTTTTCCTTCAGCTTTTTTCATCTCTATAATTCTTTTATCTTCTACTTTCCATTTTTTCTCTCTGACTTCTTTGATCAGACTATCTATTTCAGCATATTTAACATAAATCATATCACCTATTTTCTTGAATTCTTCTGCTTCTTTCTTAAGGTTTTCAATCTGCTCTGATTGCAACTTAGCTAATTCTTCTAATTTCTCCTTTTCTTCTTGTTTTTCTACTACTTCTTCACCGAAATTCTTTTCATAGGATTCGAGAGCTTCACTCATAGTGTTGAAATATTGTTTTTTTGCCTTTTCTTCAGAAACGAGTTCTATAGGGCTTATTTCCTTTTTTAATCCCTTATCTATTATATTAGGATCTAGTTTTTTACTTTCTAAAGTTTGAATAATTCTCCATAATTTAATAGAATCAATTCTTCTTGTCTTTTTGTCTATCTTTGCTAATGCGCATACTTCTTCAGCATATTTTCCACCTAGTGCAAAATCAGAAGCAATAATCTTTACTGCAGACTCTTTCTCGCTGTGATTGTATCTCTCGCGAAATTCTTCTTCAGAGAGTTTAAATGGATTTATGGTTGGAGGTGGATAGATGTAAGTTTGACCTTTTTCTAAGGTTCGGTGTTTCCATTCTTGTCTTTCCAATAATGCTGTGATTTTTCCGTCTTTATCTATTAAAATTACATTTCCTTTACTAAACAGTTCGAGAATTAATCTATATTCATTGGAAAATGTTAGTTCTATAATGCGTTCAAATTCAGCCTGCGCTACATTTGTGACTCTAGCTTGCTTGAGATATTTTCTTAAAGTCATACAAAATGCACTTGGATTTTCTTTACTTTCTCCTTTCTCTTTGGTTAAGTTAGCTACTTGTCCAGCAACCACTCTCAAAAGCTTTTTTCCAGCACCTGAACTATGTAGTCCAATAATTATCTCTTTTTCTGCCGGCTGATAGATCTTCTCTACGATAGCATTCTCTAATTCTTTGAGTTCACGGACTATAAACTTGATATCGAGTGCAGAGAGGCTTATCATACCTAACAGCAGTATTTCTTCCTTTAAAAAGCTATTTCGCAACGACTTCTAGAATAACTGGAGCAGATTCCTCTTGAGGGGGTGTACAATCAGTGCAAGTTAACATTACTCTGAATCTATAGGTTCCTAGAGCATACTTGTCCGAATTGAAGGTAATAATATCTTCAAACCCTTGACCTGATGTTAATGTGATTTCTTTATTATACCATCGAACACTGTTCGCACCTGCATTTCCTTCTTCCGCGATTACTATATACTTGAATTTATGTGCTTCTTCTTCGATATTACGCATCATGATGCGTAGATTGTATTCTTTTCCCTGCTGTACACGAACGACGCTTGTTGGAATATTCACTGCTTTATCACTTGCACCAAATAAGGTTGTAATCTGATCTTCTGATAATGTTTTAATTTTATCACTTTGTTCTGTAAGACCGCCAAAAATACCGTAGATCCAACGTAAGCCTAAGGTTAGAATAGTGATGCCTATAACTACAATAATTATAGTATTCATAGAAAGTTCAATGGCACCTTTGTTCCCTAACTCTTTTCTCATTAGTTGTTTGCCTTTTTTTGGAGTTAATAAAACTTACGTTGGGAAATCTTTAAATAGCATGGGTAGCGCCTTTTCTCTTATGGGTGGATAGCTCAGCCTGGGAGAGCATTACGCTGAAGACGTAGGGGTCGGGTGTTCAAATCACCCTCCGCCCATATTCCATAATCTATTTAAACAAAGTTCTCGAGGTTTTCTTTATGGATAAACCTAAGACTTACAACTCTCAAGAAGCTGAAAAGAAATGGCAAGAGTATTGGGAAAAGGAAAAAATTTATGTATTTCAGAAAGGCAAGAAACCCATTTATTCTATTGATACTCCTCCACCTTATGTTTCAGCGGACCACTTACATTTAGGTCATGCTATTTCCTATTCTCAGGCAGACTTTATTGCTCGTTACCAACGCATGCAAGGCAAGAATGTTTTTTATCCTATGGGCTTTGATGATAATGGATTACCAACAGAACGTTTTGTTGAGAAAAAATATAATGTCAATAAGAATAAAATAACCCGTCAAGAATTTATCGATCTTTGCTTGAAAGAGACAGCACTTGGTGCTCAAACCTATAGAAAACTTTGGAATGCTTTAGGTATTAGTGTTGACTGGAGTCTTTCCTATTCTACCATTGATAAACGCTGTCAAACAATTGCACAGAAATCATTTTTAGATCTCTATCATAAAAAAAGAATGCAACGCAGAGAAGAACCTATTATGTGGTGCAGTCATTGTCATACTGCTTTAGCACAGGCAGATTTAGATGATTTACAGAAAAACTCTTCTCTGAATGAGATTCAATTTACTGCAGAAGACGGTAAACCTCTTATTATTACTACATCAAGACCGGAATTAATTCCTGCATGTGTATCTCTTTTTGTCAATAAACAGGATAAGCGCTATAAACATCTAATAGGTAAAAGGGCAACAGTTCCTTTGTTCGATTATACTGTTCCTATATTTGCAGATGACCAGGTAGCCATTGATTTTGGCACTGGACTTATGATGGTTTGCACTTTTGGCGATGCTGAAGATATTGAACGATGGAAGACTCATAAACTTCATACGAGAATTATTCTTGATAAACAAGGTCGCATGAATGCCTCTGCTGGAAAATATCAAGGACTTCGTTTAGAAGAAGCGCGAAAGGAAATTCTTGAGGATCTTAAACAAGCAAATCTTTTGAAAAACCAAAAACAGATTACTCATGTTACGAATGTTCATGAACGTTGTTCAACACCTATAGAATTTTTGATTGCACCTCAATGGTATGTTCACCTGTTAGATATTAAAAAAGAACTTTTAGCTATAGCAAAAAAAATTAACTGGCATCCAGAACATATGAGGGTTCGCTATGACCATTGGGTTGAAAATCTTAAATGGGACTGGTGTATCTCTCGAGAACGTTTCTATGGTGTTCCTTTTCCTGTTTGGTACTGTAAGAAATGCACTGAAGTTATTTTACCTACAGAAGAAGAATTGCCCGTAGATCCTACAGCACAGCAACCTTCTCTTAGACAGTGTCCTAAATGTAAGCATACTAATTTTATCCCTGAGAGTGACGTTATGGATACTTGGATGACCTCTTCTGTTTCACCCTTGATTAATTCCTACTGGAAAGAAAAACATGAACTTAAGGACATTTATCCTATGCAACTTAGACCACAAGCACACGATATTATTCGTACTTGGGCTTTTTACACGATTGCTAAATCTTGGCTCCATACTAAGAGTGTTCCTTGGTCAGACATTATGATTTCAGGCCACGGATTGGACGCTAAGGGACAAAAAATTAGCAAGAGTAAGGGCAATATGATTTTGGCAGATGACTTGATTACAAAATATTCTTCTGATGCTCTTCGTTTCTATGCTGCTAGTACAAAATTAGGTGAAGATCTACCTTATCAAGAAAAGGAATTGGTTACCGGACAAAAGACAGTTACTAAATTATGGAATTCAGGACAATTTGTTTTATTGCATCTTAAAGATACGCCTACAAAGCAACCTAAGCTAGAACCTATGGATCAATGGCTTTTAACAAAGTTATCTACTGTTATTGAAGAAGCAACCTCATACTTTAACTCTTATGAATTTTCAAAAGCAAAAGCTATAACTGATCAATTTTTTTGGCATACTTTTTGTGACTCCTATTTAGAAATCGTTAAAGACAGACTCTATAACCCCGACAAACGAGGTAAAGAAGCTCGAGCATCCGCACAATTTACTTTACATTACACATTTCTGAATCTTTTGAAACTCTTTGCACCTATTATGCCTTATATTACTGAAGAACTTTATGTACAACTCTTCCAGAAAGAAGAAAAACACAAATCTATTCATATCTCTTCATGGCCTACTCTAGACAAAAAATTATTTACTAAAGAGATTCTTCCTTTTGGAGACAGATTTGTCCAGATTTTATCTGAAGTTCGTCAATTTAAGAGTCAACAGAAAGTTTCATTGAAAACAGAAATTATTTTAAGCCTAGAGAAAAAAGACTATCAACTTTTACAACCAGTTTTTGCAGACTTACAAGCTATTTGTCAAGCCAAAGCAATCAAAGAAGGAACTTTTTCTGTACAACTTAGTGCTTAAGCTTCAGGCTGCGTAAGCTTAATCACAGCAAAATTGCCGCTCTTCGGAGGATTAACTCCAGTATACACGAAATTAAGAGGACCTATTGCTTTATTTTCCCCCTTTTTGATAGTAAATCTTTCTTTACCATAGAATAGAGTTATTTGTGATTCTTGTAATTCGTTTAATGTATATACTTCGTCTCCAGCTTCTGTCACAAAAAGAATCTTAGTATCTTTTTGCATCTCTAAAGTTATTGGTAATTTTTCTGCACCAAAACGAACTTTTCCTCCAGCACTTATTTTTGTTTCTGTTAATTTTTGTACTTCACTGCAAGCATTCTTGATGCATTTACATTCATATTGTGTAGAAGGGAATTGTGCACAATCAGGGCGTTGTGTGTTTACTTTACCCCATTCAGTATTGATACATCCAAGACATTGATCGAGTTCACAATTAGCATCTGTCTCACAAGCTTTTGAGTCCAGTTCTTCCGTATCATCACATTGATTATTGTTATTATTATCTAGACAACAGACTGAACCTAATGCTTTATAGGGTGGTTGACATGTTGGTGTTGGCATACCCGGATTTGAAGTACAAGCCACAGTTATCAAAGTTAAAAGCAATAAAGCTAGAATTATTTCTTTTCTCATTACCTTTTTCACATGCTTCCTACATAAAAAGCTTTCTATTGGACAATCTTTATAAAGTCCCTTAGGACATTCTTATTTATGGACATTGCAAAGAAGCAGGAATTGAAACGTTTCATTAATGAACTGAAAAACATTCGTGGACGTCATACTGAACTTGTGTCTGTGTATATTCCTGCAGGGTACGACTTGAACAAGATTATTGCTCACTTACAGGAAGAGCAAGGTACTGCGAAGAACATTAAAGATGCAAAAACTAGAGGGAATGTTATTGATTCTTTAGAAAGATGCATTCGCCACTTACGCCTGTTTAAGAAAACTCCCGAACATGGATTAGCTCTCTTTTCTGGCAATGTTGCAGCACAAGAAGGCAAAGTTGATATTAAAATTTGGAGTATTGAACCTCCAGAACCTTTGAATATGCGTTTGTATAGATGTGATCAGCGATTTGTTATAGACATTCTGGAAGATATGCGTGAACATAAAGAAGCTTATGGTCTTATCTTAGTTGACAGAAGAGAAGCTACTATTGGTTTATTGCGAGGATCTTCTATTACTCTTCTTACTGATTTAACCTCTGGTGTTCCTGGCAAGTTTAAGGCTGGAGGACAGAGTGCACAACGTTTTGAACGTCTGATTCATGGTATGGCTATTGAATTTTTCAAAAGAGTATCAGAACTTTGCAATAAAGAGTTTTTACCCATGAAAAACTTGAAAGGAATCTTATTGGGTGGACCTGGACCGACCAAAGAAGAATTTCAGCAATATTTAAATAATGAATTAAAGAAGAAGATTCTAGCAGTGCAGGATGTCACTTACACTGATGAGAGCGGATTACATCATCTCGTCGATAAGAGCGCAGACATCTTGCAAAAGGAAGGCATCATTGCAGAGAAGAAAGTGATGGAAAGATTCTTCACCATTCTTGCAAAAGAGCCTAACAAAGCTACCTATGGAGAAAAAGAAGTGCGACGTGTTTTGGATCTCGGTGCTGTAGAACTTATTCTTATTTCTGAAAATTATGACGATAAAAAGATGCAAGAAATTGAAACATTAGCACAATCTACTGGAACAGCTTTACAATTAATATCTACTGATACAAGAGAGGGACAGCAATTACGTGATTTAGGCGGGATAGCAGCCATTCTGCGTTTTGCTGTGGGCAACTATGAGTGATAAACACAAAGTAGAAGCAATTTTATTCACGACTGGACGCTTTATGGGTCTTGAAGAGATTGCAAAAGTATGCGAGATAGGTTCTGTTGGTTATGTTAAAGATCTTCTGGAAGAATTAAAAAAAGATTATGAACAACGCGATAGTGCTTTAACTTTAGTTCATCAGGATGACATGGTCAAGCTGAACATCAAAAAAGATTATGGTTATTTAGCAAACAAACTTATGGCTGATTCTGAGATGGACTCTCCAACTACTAAAACCTTGGCTGTGATAGCTTACAAACAACCAGTCTTACAACACGAAATTATTAAAATTCGAGGCAACAAAGCTTATGACCATATTAAGATCTTGAAAGAACAAAATTTGATTATCACTGAAAAACAAGGAAGAAGCAGATTAATTAAATTAACTCCCCAATTTTATAATTATTTTGACACTGCCGCAGAAGAAGTCAAAGAACAATTCAAAAATATTAAGATTCCAGAATCTTTACAAAATCAACATTCTGCAAGCGAAGCTCAACCTCCAGCAGCACCTGAACCTACCCCACAAGCTTCTATTCCTGAATCATCTCCCCCTGTAGAACAACAACCATCGGCAGTTCCTGAAACTCTTCAACAAGAATCTTTACCTGCAGAAAATCTAGATGAGACCACTTCTTCAGATTAACTTTTTTTCTCTCTAAAAAAACCCACAACAAAGCCTATTGTGGCTCCAACAAAATTCCAAAACAAATCTTGAATAGTATCTATATAATCAGAACTAACTATAGAAGGATCAAAGTCACCAAATCCACGTCCAAAGAATCCTTCACCGAATCCAGTAGTCATAAATCCATAAAATTCTAAAAATTCAATCAAAACTCCGAAGCCTAATCCTGCTAAAATAACTACGAAGAAAAGAAACACATGATGGCTTTTTTTAGTTAGATCTCGCACTATGTTATAAATAAACAATGTAACAGCAAATATTCCCCAAAGATGAGTTACTACATCCCATTCTACAGGTACTGGTGAACTAGCATAAAATCTAAATGCTCCTAAATCATGCAATATAAATCCTAGGATGAGAGCAAAAAAAGTAAAAGCATTTAATCGCCATTGCTTATAGAATACAAACAAGATAATGCTTAGCCCTATGAATATGACGCTATCTGCGATATAATAATTAAAATTGGTCTGCACACAATAGATTATAACGAAGAGAAAGAAGATTATGGCTACAATAAATACAATTAAGTCTATCTTTGATCTACTTCTGTCTTCTTTTTTTATTCCTGACATTCTTGCATACTTGCTTTAAAGTTTTTACAAATCTCTTTTTCTAGGAATTCTTTTGTTGTGAACCCTACAAATACTTTTTCTTCAACAACTATTGATGGTATTTCTGTAATATTATAATTATTTTTTACTAAATCTATCATAGGATCTTCCAAATCAGCATCTAAAGAAAATACTAATAATTTTTCCTTAAATTTTTCTTTCAAATAGGTTAAAATAATTCCTTGCGTATTACAATCTTCACATAGTTGATTTCTTTCATAGAAGAAGAGCACAGATACACTCTCTTTTTCACATACTTTTTTTGCTTGCTGTGCTAATAACCAATATCTTAATTCAGTAATCATATATTCTCTTTTTGCGATTATAAACTCTTCTTCATCCTTAGCATCTTCTATATAGCTTTCTAATTTTGTTCTTGCATTTTCAAGAGCATAGACATTCTGGTCCAAAGCTGTTGTAAAGGCCGTACAACTCGTGTTCTGCGCAGTGTTCAAAAAAGCATATTGCAATTGTAAACTTTCAAACTGTACGCGCTGAAGCCTTGCAGTATTTGTTATTGCACTAATTCTTGAATCACTGACTTGCAGACCAATCATGATACCAATAGTAAATACTATAAGCGTGATCGCTAATGCTGCGAGATGCTTCTTTACATATACTTTTCGATCTATTGTCATTTTGCTTTATGCCACTGGACATTTTTTCTTCTTGCTAAATTCATCGCTACACCCATCCACGCTAGAGACATTAAGAAGGGATAGACTAAGAGATATACTGGAATAAAGGCTATTCTTTTTACTGTCCATTTTTCTTTTGTATACTTATGAGCTAACACAATCCATACGATTCCTCCTAACAGCAAGGCAACTAGGAAAAAGAGAAATGTGTAATCTAAATCCAATAGAGAAAATAACTCTGCTTTCCTTCCAACCATAAATGGTATATTAAAATTAATGTAGCTTGCGTCATATAATTTATTGAATAGGGGTCTGATCATGTGATTATATATAATAAATATAGCGAAAAAAATAGATAAACCTGCTGAGACTGCAATCATAGGCATATGGAACATTCCTAATTCCCCATATTTTGTATTAAATAACATCTTTCTATATTTTATTAGATTGAAAACACTTCCTTGATACCAACGATTTCTTTGCTGATAAAATTCTTTGTAATTCTTTGGAGCTGTAGTAAAGACTTCAGCATCAAGCAATTGAACAATTTTATAGTTTTCTTTTTGCAAACGCATTGCCATTTCCTGATCTTCTGTTAAGTTTGTTGGATCAAATCCGCCTACTTTTCGTAATACAGCCGTTTTATAGGCTCCAAATGGACCTGGTGTGACATGAATACAATCTACCAGACCAACAATTTTCTTAATAAAGAAATTAACGAGATATTCTATAGCTTGTATTTTCCTCATGAATGTGTTTTTTTCTTTAAGTTTCATTAGAGGAAGCACAGAAGCAACATCTTTTTCTTCAAAATAGGGCAGCATAATTTTTAGTGCATTTGGTGTAACGTATGAATCAGCATCTAGACAAATAAATAGCTCTCCCTTTGCTACTTTAAGTCCAGCGTTTACTGCTGCGCCTTTTCTATCACCAGGATTACGCTTGAGAGTGATGACTCTGATTTTATTACCGAATGATTTTAAAATTTCTGCCGTACGATCTTGAGAACTATGGTCTATACAGAGAATCTCTCGTTTCCCTACAGGATAATTAAGATTTAGTGCAGATTTAACTGTTTTAGCAATACATTCCTCTTCATTCCATGCAGGAATGCAGATTGTTACAAAAGGCAGATTCTTAGGATGCTTTTTTTCTTCTTTTACTCCTTTTTCTAGGAATATCAGCAACCAAAAAGATACAAAATACAAGGATGCAAAGTACATAAACCATATTATCCAAGTAGTAAACATGTATTTAGGTCGTTTTTTCCTTATTTAAAGGTTGTTCTAGAACCTTCCAAAATCTATTTATAGAGCCTGTTGCCCTAGCATTCTTTATGGCTAGTTGTGATATGTGCGGATCAGAGAAGCCTTTAAATCCTGTCTTCGTAGAGGGAACTACTTTGCAAGTCTGTTCTTCTTGCAGTCGTTACGGCAAGGCATTACCAAAACCAATTCATTCTGCATCTTCTCAACAACCCTCTCAACAGCGAGCAAGACAACGCATGGAATCAGAAACTAATGAACTTCTTGTTGATACTTTTGCATCTCTTATTAAACAAGCCAGAGAAAAGTTAGGCATGCAACAAAAAGATCTTGCTCAGGCAGCTAAAGAAAAAGAATCTGTTATTCAACATATAGAATCTGGAAAATTAAAACCCTCTCTTCCTCTTGCACAACGCTTAGAAAAAATCCTCCATATTACTCTAGTTGAACTGTATATTCCTCCGGCAAATATTTCTTCTTCACAAGATAATGCATTAACTATTGGAGATCTTGTCAAAATCCGGAAAAAAACATGACCCTGAAGAAAAAAGATTTAGCGATTCATCTTTCTCGCTTGCAAACTTTTGTACAACCTTCTGCTGCTTTAGAACAATATGCAACTCCTAGTGAACTTGCTGCACAAGTGCTTTGGGATGCTGCATTACAAGGGGACATAGATGACAAAGTGATTGCTGATTTTGGTTGTGGCACTGGCATTTTAGGTCTTGGTGCGTTATTATTAGGAGCAAAACAAGTTTTTTTTATAGATATGGATGCAGAGGCTTTAGCTTTAGCAAAAAAGAATTTACAATCACTGGAAGCCACTACTGGTAAAACTTTTTCAGCTTCTTTTTTACACACTTCTCTAGAAACATTTCATCACGCTGTTGATGTTGTTTTACAAAATCCTCCTTTTGGTGTACAGAAAGAACATGCTGACAAAGTTTTTTTAGAAAAAGCCATGCAACTTGCAAATGTTATTTATACCATTCATAAAGTTGAAAGTCAACGATTTCTTACTTCTTTATCCACTGATCATAACTTTACTATAACTCATTTTTGGAAGGCTAATTTTGTTCTTCCGAAGACACAATCCTTTCACCGCAAGGAGCATTATACTGTTCCTGTAGGCATTTGGCGCTTAGAACGAGATAGAAAGCTTTAAAAATGATTTTTCCACCTCTACCCTATGGAAATCAACGTTCTAGAACATACCAAACAACGTCTCAAGTTTGAGCTTAAAGGTGAAGGTCATACTTTTTGTAATATTCTTCGTAAAGAACTCTGGCTTGCAAAAGCACCTGATGTTGCTGGTTATGCCATTGAACATTCTTTAGTTTCTCAACCTGTTTTTATTGTTGAGTCGGACAAACAAGACCCTATAAGCTTGCTTAGTGGTGCTGTAGAACGCCTACAGAAAAAAACTGCTGAGTTACAAGAAAAGTTTAAGAAGCTTTAATTTTACATTTCACTTTCATGAGTTTTCACGCTTTTATTAAGAAAGTATGGCAATTTCTTTGGTATGAAGACTCCCTTTTATCTTGGTTTGTCAATCTTATTTTAGCCTTTGTTCTTGTTAAATTCATTGTTTATCCCAGTATTGGACTTTTATTGAGTACTGCTTATCCTATAGTTGCTGTTGTTTCAGGATCTATGGAGCATAATGGACAATCTTTTGATACTTGGTGGAGTGCAACTGACTGGTATACTCAACATAATATCACTGAAGAACAGTTTTCTGATTTTCCTTTCAAAAATGGATTTAACAAAGGAGACATTATGGTTTTAAGAGGTGTAGAACCGAAAGCTATTAAAGTAGGAGATGTGGTCGTCTATGAAAGTTCACGACACGTGAATCCTATTATTCATAGGGTGGTTAGCATTACACAAAAAGACAACACTTATTCTTTTGCAACAAAAGGAGATAATAATCCTACAGCAGATAGAGATATTGTTACTGAAGCTCAAATTAAAAGAACTGGCAAAGCTGTTTTAAGATTGCCTTATTTAGGCTGGATAAAAATTGGATTTGTAGAATTTCTAGGAGGCGTATTTTCATGATGTTCTGTCCTAAGTGTGGAGCGATTATTGTTCCTAAAAAAACAAAGACTACTGGCAAGATGAGATTAAGTTGTGCATCCTGTAATTATTCTACTAACAAAAAAGAAAAAATTATTTTGAAAGAAAAGGTCACACAATCTAAGAAAGATGACATTGAAGTCATTAGCAAGCGTGTGGACACATTACCAAAAGTCCAAGAGACTTGCTCTAAATGTCAGCATGGAGAAGCTTTCTATTGGCTTGTGCAGACCAGAGCTGGCGATGAAGCTGAAACACGTTTCTTTAAATGTGTGAAATGCAGCCATACTTGGCGAGCTTCGAAATAATTCTCACTTAGATGGAGTTATTTTATCTATTCTCTGGAATACCATAATCATTATAAATTGAACTCAGTGTTTTTGCTAGGGGATATATACATGAAACTAACTCTTGAAGAACCACGTATTTTAGTAGATTCTGTTAATGTGGTTTCTGAGCTTGTTAACGATGTTATCTTCAAAATTGACAAAAACCAAATCAAATTAGTTGCTATGGATCCTGCTAATGTAGCTATGGTTCATTTTACCTTACTCTCCAGCGCATTTACAGCATATCAAGTTGACAAACCTGTGAGTATTGCCATTAACTTAGATGCTTTCAAAACTATTTTACGCAGAGTGAAACCTTCTGATGTTTTAACTATCGAATTAGATGAAGAGAAACATAGATTACGACTTCAATTAAAAAGCGAAGCAACTAGAACTTTCAATTTAGCTTTGATTGATATGGAAGACAAAGAACATAAAATTCCTGAACTCACTTTTCCTGTTAAAATTGAAACCTTAAGTTATAGATTTGATGAAGCAGTTCAAGACATGGATGTTGTTTCTGAATCTGTTGCTCTTGTGGCGATGAAAGATACTTTCTGTGTTGAAGCTGAGAGTAATTTGAATGATGCACGCACTGAACTCCATGCAGATGAAGAAACTATTATTAAATCACCAGGCAAAGAGCCCATTAAAGCAAAATACTCCATTGAATATTTGAAGAAGATTTTGAAGGGAGCTAAACTCTCTAACAAGATGACTTTGCAGTTCAACAAAGATTATCCTTTGAAAGTAGACTACTTAGTGAAAGATAAAGTACAGTTGACTTTTATCTTAGCACCTAGAGTCGCGAACGATTAATTTTCTTTAGATATCTCTTTGTATAATTTCTTCAGCAACTAATTTTACTAAATTACTAGGTATAGCAAAACCTAAACTTTCATATCCCTCAATTTTTAATCTGTTAATTCCTACAATATTTCCTTTTGTGTTAATTAATGGTCCACCAGAATTTCCAGGATTAATAGGAACGTCTGTTTGCAACATGGGGGGATCATTTCTACTGATGACTCTTTCTACCTGGCTAATAATTCCTTCAGTTACTGAGAAACCTAGACCTGCTGGATTTCCTACTGCAACTACTCTTTCTCCTACTTTTATTTTGCTTGAATCAGCAAATTGTAACTCATTAAAACTACCATTAATTTTTAACACAGCGACATCATATTGTACATGAGCGCCTATAGGAATTGCAATGTATATTCTTTTATTGTAGTCTACTATTTGGATAATTTGAGCATCTTTTATTACATGGTAATTAGTTACTATATAACCATCATCAGTTATAATTGCTCCAGAACCGCGACCTTGATCGGTTGCAATATTTACAACACCTGGAAAGACATCTTCTAAAATCGCAGAAAAATCTCCAGACTTAATATTTACATTTTTTACTTCTTCTTCTAAATCTGATAAACGAGATTTGCTTTCTGACTCTATTTCTTCTACTGCACTTGCTATTGTCTCAATCTTTTTTTGAAAGTCTTCTTGTGCTGAAGTAATAAGATTTCTTGTTAATTCTGTATTTGCATCTATATTTTGTTGCAAGGATTCCTTTAATTCTGCATTTTCTTTCTTTATTGCGTATCCGAGATATATTTCTCCAGCTATGGTTCCTATTATAACTAGTCCTAGAATTATCATGAATATTTTCATGCTCTTATTTTCAGCCATGTTTCTTTTATCACTTCTTTAGTTTAAGAGCTTTTCTTTGAGCAATCTTTTTAAACAACAACACTCTCTATTTTCTTGAAAAAAGGTGACTTATGGGCTATCTGCGAATTAAAGCGCTATTCCAATGTTTTATCCTATTGTGTTCTTTGTTTACTCTCTCTTTTTTAGCTCCTGTCGTCGAAGCAAGAGATGATGCCTGTTGTGAAAAAACTCTCAGTGGTGATTCTTGTATCTATACGGCTGCTCGTGATTGTGATACTGCCTACAATACTGCTTACACTACTTGCGAGCAAACTACTTTTTGCCAATCTGTTTGTTGTATAGATCCTCTCAATGGAGCTTGTTATAGACAAGTTGGTGCGAGCACTTGTGCACAACGTGGAGGAACGGTTATTGCAAATAGTCCTAATTGTGAAGTTCAACAATGTCAGCAAGGTTGTTGTCAAATAGGTAATCAATGTAGCTTAGAAACTGAAAGTAGTTGCCAACTGATGACTGCTCGTTATCCTACTCTTCAAGGGCAAGATACTTTTGATGAAACTGTTACTAATGAATTTACTTGCATTAATCAATGCCGTAGCGGAGAAGAAGGTTGTTGTGTTCAGGGAGAAACTTGCACCTATACTCCTCGAGGACAATGTGGTGGAGAATTTAACAATGGCAGATACTGTAGTGATTCTTCTTTAGCTTGTGGTACTCGAGCTCAAGATCACAAAGGTTGTGTCGAAGGTAGTGATGATGTTTACTGGTTTGATAATACTAATAATAGAGAAAGCCTTGCAGAAGATTGTGATTATACTCAAGGAACAAAATGTGGGTTAGTTAACAATAATTATGTTTGTAAATCTCTTGACTGTCCTGATACTCAAGACTTTTCAACCAACGTTCATGACCCTCAAATGGGTGGATTCAGATATAATGGGGATAGCTGGTGCGTGTATGAATCTGGCGTCGGAGATTATAGAGATAGAGTTGGCAGTGAACATTATAGACATCTCTGTATTAATGGAGAAGAGCAAGTTGAAACTGGCAGATCTTTTCGTGAACAGATTTGCATACAAGGAAAAGTTACAGTAAATGGTAGAGAACATACTAATGCCCAGCTGATTAATAATGAGATCTATGACTCTTTAATTGTAGAAAATCTTTCTACCGTCCAACGGGGATTTTCTTTTTGGGAAACATCTGATGATCGTACTGTTCCGAAACGAGAAGGCAGCGATCTTTGTGCAGAAGCGAATGTTAAATGTCCTGTTGTTTGGCTAAAGAGAAATAATTTTGATGATTGGAATTGTCATGCTAATTGTGTATGTGAGACGCAGGAATTTTTAGATGAAGCTGCGAGATATTGTAAAAGTAAAGGTGACTGTGGCGCTAATTTGAATGTTCTTGGTAAGCGTAGTGATGCTGGATTTCAAGTTGCATGGACAGGAGAAATTCGCGGATCAACACCAACTCAAGTAAGTGAAGAAACTTGGATAAATTGGACCCAATATGGTGTGTTCGGGGGTATGGTTTATTTGCAAGATGCATTTGAACTAGCTTTAAGTAGTACTTTTAATGGTTTAAGTTCTTCTACTCAATTAGCAGCATTAGGTATAGCCTATGTTGGTGTTTTTATCGCATCTTATCTTGCTCTTGGAGAGGGAGCTACTATACTTGGAGGATTACAAGGAACAATAGGCACTGTAGGGAGTGTAGCAGGTATGGTCGTCGGAGCACTTCTTCTTGCTTACGGTATTGAACATGGCGATCTTGCTATGACTGGTGCAGGGGCTATTACTCTTTTAGGTGCAGCTCTTGCGCTTATCTGGATTCCTATTATTGGATGGATTGCTGCAGCAGTGGCAGTTGCTTGGACTTTCATTGCGGGTAGTGCAGAAGTTGATACGAAAACCTTAGAAATTAGTTGTGAACCTTGGGTTGCTCCTGTTGGAGGAACCGATTGTGAAAAATGTGATGATGAACTTCCTTGGAAGGAATGTACAGAATATCGGTGTCATAGTTTAGGCGCAGCATGCACTTATTTAGCAGAAGATCAAAGTTGTGCAACTTCTAATCCTAATGATGTCAACTCTCCCCAAATTTCTCCTTGGCAAGAAGCATTACCTCCCGGACTTACTTTGACTACAACTCCTGATGGTTATTATATTACTCCTCAAGTTCCTTATTTTACTCCTCTAACTTTTGGTATTGTTACTGATGAGCTTAGCCAATGCAAAATTAGTACTCAACACACCGCAAACTTTGGAGCTATGACTCAATTTTTTGGATCTAGTAGTTATAAAACCAAACACAATATTACTCTCTCTGTTCCACCAGGACAAACTTACACTTATTATGTTCGATGCCAAGACGTGAATGAAAATCCTAGATCTGATAGCGCTTCTAGAGAATACTTTATTCAATTTTCTGTTGACCAACAACCTGATAGCACGCCACCACAAATACTTTCTAAGAGTTTGGCAAATAATGCTTTTATTCCTGTAGGTACTTCAGAAACTTCTCTTACTTTGTATCTTAATGAACCTAGTCAATGTCGTTGGAATACTCAAGACCAAAATTATGGAGACATGCCTGAAGCACATGATTTCCTCTGTGAAGAAGAAGTTAGCCAAGATCCTTTACATGTGAGAGAATATATGTGTGGAACACAACTTACTGGATTACAAGACAATGTTGAGAATCATTTCTATTTCCGTTGCAAAGATTTACTGAATAATGAACAACAACAAAGTGATCATTTTATTTTACGAGGCACACAACCTTTACAGATTACTTCTCTTAGTCCACAAGGCGATGTTCTTACAACAACTCCTATTTTACAAGTAACTACAACTGGCGGAGCAGAACAAGGCAAAGCAAGTTGCACTTATCAAATTGACACTTTACAACCAGTTCCTTTCTTTACAACTGGTAACACTCAACATACTCAGTCTCTAGGACCTTTATCTCAAGCACCCTATACCTATACTGTCAAATGCACTGATGCTGCAGGCAATACTGCTGAACAAAGCACTACTTTTACTGTGACTACAGATACGAGAGGACCTAGCATTACACAAATTTATACAGAAGGTTCAACATTGCATGTACTTACTAATGAACCTAGCACTTGCAGCTACTCTACTACTTCCAGCACTTTTAGCAGAACAGAAGGAACACTCTTAGAAGGTCAAAACACTAGAGATCATACTTTAGTTGTAAATCAAATACATTATTATGTGCTCTGTTGGGATGATCAAGAGAATGTAGTAGGACCAATTACTATTATCACTTAAACCATAATGTTTATATAAGTCAAGGACAGGAAAAAGACAGGAGAAAGAGGTTTTATGGCTAAAAGAGGACAGACAACTGCATTCGTAATTGTAGGAATAGTTATTCTTGCTGTAGTCATTCTTTTATTTTACTTACGAGGACAATTTTTCTTTGGGCCTGTAACTACAACTACTCTTCAAGATCGTTTAGTTCCTTTGGAAACGCATATTAAAGATTGTTTACAAGACGTGAGTGATGAGCCTCTTAAACGCTTAGGTTTACAAGGTGGTTATCTTGCTTTAAATCCAGGAACTTTTTCTTCTTATCAAGGCCAAAGTATTAGCTATCTTTGTTTTAGTCAAGGCGGCAAAGCTACATGCTCTAATCGCATGCTTACGACTACAGTTATGGAACAACAATTATCTGACGCTATCAGTCAAGGCTTAGCAACTTGTCTCAACATAGGACGCTTTAAGCGAGGATTTGAAATGACTGTAGGTCAACAAGAAGTAGTCACAGCCATTGGACCTAGTAGTATTGTAGTCACCCTCAAAATGCCCTTGACTATCAGCAAAGAAGATATTGTCATCAAACGGGACAGCTTCAGCGAAACCTTTGATTATCCTTTGGGAAGACTCTATGAAGTCAGCCAAACTATTGTTGATTATGAAAGCCAATATGGAGAATTTGAACAGTTGAGTTACATGCTTGCACACAAAGGAGAATATGTTATTGACAAGAAAAAACCCTATCCTGACAAAGTGTATATTTTGAAAACTAAAGATAGTCCTTATATCTTCCAGTTCATGATACAAGGTGAGCCGACAGCATGAAGTGGGCAGCACTCTTTCAAATTTTTTTGATTCTTGGATCTGTTTTTTCAGTCTCTTTGTTAGTAACACCTTTGCCTGTAGTGGCAGAAGAGCAGCAAGTCTGTTGCTCAGAAACCGTAGATAATAATCATTGTCAATATGTTCCTCAGAGTCAATGTAAACCTGGTGCTTTACAAGCGAGCACAAGCTGTAGCCAAACTAGCTTTTGTAAATTGGGCTGCGGATTTGATCAAGATTCTGGTAGATGTTTCAAAAATACTCCAAAATTTACTTGTCAATCCAACGGCGAATGTACTTGGACTGAATCTGCTAGCTGTGATATTCCTCAATGTCAACAAGGATGTTGCGTGTTGAGCAATGAATGCAGTTTTGTAACACAACTCCAATGTAAAAGAATTACCTCTCAATTCAAAGATGTCAACATGACTTTTGATGAAAGCATTACTGACGAGTTTGCCTGTATTAACCAATGTCGCAGTTTTGAACGCGGCGCTTGTGTTACTTCTGAAGGCAGCTGTACGTTTACTACGCGAGCAGAATGCGGAGTGCAAGCAACTTTGGAAGTTAATCAAACAGGTCCTTTAGTTGGATTTCATCCTAATAGATTATGCAGCAATCCACAATTAGGCACTGAATGCGCAGCACAACAATATACTGGTTGCTTACCTAATGCGGATGGTGTGTATTGGTTTGATAGTTGCGGCAATCCTGAAAATATTTATTCTGCAGACAAACGTGCCTCTTACAATAATGGTTTTGTTCTTCCCAAAGAACAGAGTTGCAATAGCCAAAATAATAATGTCAATAATCCTGGTTGTGGTAATTGTGATTTTACAAAAGGAACTTTATGCGGTGTAGCTCCAAACACTGTTAATCCTACTTTTGGTGATTATGCTTGCTTAGATTTAAGCTGCAAAGATATTACTCAATCTCCTACAAGTCCTGCTTCACAAACTGGCGAAAAAAAACTGGGAGAAAGCTGGTGCTCTTATGATGGTGCTCCTGGATTTGGCAGGGATTTAGTTGGTAGTAGACATTATAGACAACTTTGTATCAACGGACAAGAACTTACTGAACCTTGTAAAGATTTTAGAGAAGAAATTTGTGTGCAAGGTGTTCAGGGGCAACCTCCTTTAGGCACTCAACAATCTTTTCAACTGGCACAAGGCAATTACATTGAAGCTATCTGTAGATCTAATAGACATGACAGTTGTCCTGAAATTACTAATCAATATGATTGTGAAAATATTCAAGCTCGTGATTGTTATTGGATTGGTAAACGTGTTGATCCTCCACAAGCAAGCGAACAACAACAACGCGAAAATAAAGAGGGAAAATGTGCTCCCTTAGTTTCTCCCGGAACTGCATTCTGGCCTGGTGAAAGCACAACTAAAGTTTCTGGATTAGATCCTAAAGCGACATGTGATGCAGGCAATACTGAATGTAACGTTGTTTGGCAAAAGGCAGGACTTGGAGGAAATTTATTAGAAGGAAGTACATGGAGCGGTGATGGTGGTGGATGGAAATGTGTAGCTAATTGTGAATGTTTGAACAAAGAATATTTACAAGCTACAAATAATTATTGTAAATCTCTAGGTGATTGCGGTGCATGGTATAATATTAATGGTAAATTTACTACTGGCGGATTCATAGAGACTAATACCAAAGTTGATCTTTTATCCTCTGATGTTGAACGCTATGATAGTTTGGTTTCTCCAGCAGGAGGAAAAAGTGATTACGATAATAAATTTGGCGCGTTCTTCAAACAAGCTGCTCCAGGATTAATTGTTATTGGATTGACTGCTGTTGGCACTGCTATTGCTTTTGCTGGTTATGGAACTATGGCTTTAGGATCTGCTATAAGTCAAGGTTTACTCGCAGGTACGACTGGTGTTTTTGGATTAGAAGCTACGTTCACCGATACTACTCTTGGACATTTAGCTGGACGAAGCTTTACTGCTCCTCTTACAACTGGATCTCAGATCTCTGCAGGTTCACAAGTTACTTTAGCACCAGGTGTTTATGATCACTTGCCTTCCAATGTTCTTAATTCTCTACCTAAAGAATTTGTTGCTGCTAATGATGTGGTTACTATTCCTTCTGGACAACCAACTTCTTTTATTTTACCAGATGGAGCAAATATGGCTGTTGAAAATGGAATCACTGCAGTCCCAGAAACAGGTTTCTTTGGACAAGCATTGCAATTTGTTAATATCTTAGCATGGGTGTACATGATTTATAGTCTCTTAGATGTTATGCTTGCAGATACTAAAACAGAAACTATTACGATTAGTTGTCAACCTTGGGTTGCACCTTCTGGTGGATCAGATTGTGAAAAATGTACTGCAGAAGGAAAAGAATGCAGTGAATATCGTTGTAGAAGTTTAGGACAGACTTGTAAATTATTGAATGCAGGAACTAAACAAGAAGCCTGTGTCAATGCACATCCTAATGATGCCACTTCACCAATTATTAGTGCTGACTCTAGTGCATTAGCAAGAGGGTATACTTTAACTGAAGCAGCTGGACAAGGATTCACTCTCAATCAAAAAATTGAACCTTTCACCGCAGTATCTCTTGGTATCAAAACTGATGAATTTAGCCAATGTAAATTCTCTACTGAACTCAGTAAGACTTATGATCAAATGACTAGCTTTTTTGGAGAAGGTGTCTTTGCACAAGAACACAAAACTACTTTTGCACTTTCATCGCTTATGGCAAAAGATGAAGCATTACGCTTAACGAATGGCGGAAAATATACTGTCTATCTCCGCTGTCAAGATGGCAACGGCAATAAAAACAATAAAGCTTACTACATAAACTTCGCTATCAAGCCTGGACCAGATATTACCGCGCCAGTGATTGAAGCGACAAGCATTGCGAATGGCGCTTATGTTCCTACGGGTATTAATGTAACTGCCTTAACTCTTTATACTAATGAACCTAGCACTTGCAAATGGGATGACATCGACACAGAGTTTGAACAAATGCACAACTCCTTTGCATGCACTACTTCACAACAGCCAACTAGCTCGATTTATTATGGATTGTATGATTGTACTACTCTTTTAGATAACATTCAAGCTGGCAGAGCTAACAATTATTATATGCGTTGTAAAGATCAAGTTGGTAATGTTAATTCTGACAGTTATCCTTTTAGATTAATTGGAACAGTTCCTTTAGAAATTACTAGTGTTACTCCCCCACAAGGCACTAGATTCTTTGTAGCTAATCCTCTAGTCAAAGTTGTGACTAGCAAAGGTGCACAGGGAGGGGTTGCTGTTTGTGGTTACAATTTCAATGATCCAACACCAGTAAATGCTCTAGAATTTAGCAAAACCAACTCAACTACTCATGAACAACAATTTGAAGCATTAGTTCCTGGAGATTACACTACTTACATCAGTTGCTTTGATGTTGCAGGTAATTTAGCACAAACCAATACCACCTTCAATGTAAATATTGATACTTTAGGACCTCATCTTTCACAAATTTATACTGAGGGTACTTTACTCTATATTATTACCCATGAAGACAGCACTTGTGAATATTCGAGCACAGGTGCATTTGCCTTTGGCAGAGGTGTACGCATGACTGGAGAAAATACTAAAGAACATACCACTACTTTAGACAACAATGTCTACTACTTGACTTGTCGTGATGCTTTCCAGAATGATGCATCTTATCGCGTTTTCGTTTAAGGAGGTTTCTGCATGCAAAAAGGTATGACACAACAGGTTTTCATCTTTATTTTTGCGCTTATCATGATGGCTTTTGTGCTGATGTTCGGAGTTCGCCAAGTTATTCTCGTCAATGATACTGGAGAAAAGATAGCAACTTTAAGTTTTGTTGAAGATTTTAAAAAAGAAGTACAAACTTATTCAAATTTTGATGTAGGCAGCAATAAATTAGTCAAGCTTTCCGTACCTTCTGGAGTTAATCAAATTTGTTTTTTTAATTCACAGAAACCAGTACAAGGCATTAGCGATCCTGTGTTAAAAGCATTGTTGCGCAGTGATAAAAAAAATAATCTCTTTGTTCTCCCTTTAGAGCAATTTCAAAATCCAGGACCTGGTTTTTTTATAGATCATCTCACTGTTGTAGGTGAGCACAATCCTATGTGTGTTATGACTGCAAATAGTTTTCAAGTTTATATTGAAACAGTTGTTGTTGATAACAAAATTGCAGTAAATGTCAAGGAACGTTTATGATATCCAAACGTGGAGTCTCTTCTGAACTATTTATCTGGATGTTTGCAGCAATTGCCGGCGCATTGTTACTTTTATTTTTTATTCTTTGGGCAGGAAGACATACTGAGACTTCTACAACTGTTGAAGACATTGAATTTCTTCGCACTTTTGAACAACAACTTTCTAGTCTTAGTACTACCGATGCACTCAGCAAGACTCTTACTTTTCCACGCACACTAACTGTTCATATGGATTGTGATAGTTTTTTTACAGATAAAGCACAAGAATCAACTTCTCTTTTTCTTTTCAGTCCTAGCACGTTAACTCGACAACCTTATACTTTAGCAGGCAAGCCTTGGCATTTTCCTTTTTATACAGACATGCTCTATTACCTAATTCCTAAAGACACCAAAGTCATTATCTATTATGAACCTTCAGCAGCTTCTTTTGTAACTTCTTTAGAGATACCTACTTCCTTGCCTATTGTTTCTTTACCTTTATCTTCTTATTCTGTACAACGGTTACAACAGGAGCTTCAAGGTTATCAAAGTGCAACCCTTGTTTTTGTAGGTCATGCTCCAGATCCTACTACTTTACTAGCAACTCTTCGTTCGCCTCCTCTCAAACTTATGGAAGTAGACATTTCTCGATCAGTAGTTACTTTTTATCCTGAAAGACAAGACTATCCTTATTATGGGGAAGCTCATTTATTTGGCGCTTTTTTTGGACCAACTCAATATGCTTGCCACACCACTCAATTAGTAGAAAGACTACATCAACTAGCAATGTTATATCAGCATAAAGCTACTTTATTGCAACAGAAATTAGGTGCGGGCTCTTCCTGCCAAGCTTTTTATAGCCAAGCGACTTCCTTATTACGCACCCTTTCTACTACTACAGATGCTCCCCTACTTCATACACTAACAGATTCTTTACAAACTCTTAATGAGGATTTAGAAAGCCATGACTGCCCAACGATTTACTAAGCAAGGACAAGTGCAACTCAGCGAGACTTTTTTAGTCTTGTTTATAATAATTATACTTCTTTTTTTAGGTCTTTTTCTCTATTCCAAATTCTTCTTTCAGTCTATAGAAGGGCGAGCAAATACCTTATCAGAACAAGATAGCACCGTTTTTTTATCGAAAGTTACTGGCTTAGCGGAGCTTCGTTGCTCTGACAAACCTTGCTTGGACACTGCCAAGTTCTTACCTTTTCAAGCTTTGGTTCAACAACAAAGGATTATTTATACTTCTCTTTTAGGTACTCAAAAAATATCTGTAGAAGAGTTATATCCCCAACATACTTCATCTACCTCCTGCACTCCTTCTCTTTATTTACAACCTGCTTATCCTGGATCTTGTTCTAAGTGGATATTGTATGAACAAAAACCTTCAACTGTTAGAAGCACTCAAGTATTATCCACTGTAGTCTCTCTCTACTATCCAGAACAAGACTTGTATACTTTAGGCAGACTAACTTTAGAGGTTTACCGATGAAAAGAGGCCAAATGGAAATGGTTGGTTTGCTAGTTATAGTTATTCTTCTCTTAGTCTTAGGTGTTATTTTTTTGAAGTTCTTAGTTGCACCAGCATCTACCACTTTAGCAGACAGTCGATCTTCTTTAGAAAGTACTCGCCTTCTCCAAGCTTTAGTCTTAACTACTATTCAAGGAAAGTCTTTTCAAGAGTATGCTGTAGCCTGTTCTGGAGATTCTACTGCTTGTACTGTCCTCCGTCAGGAAATTGGAACTATATTTACTCTTCTTCTTAAAAAAGGACAAAAATATAGTTTTTATTTGATTTATAACGATCAAAATATTCTTCGTCTTGAACAATGTACTCTAGGAGTAGTTAGTTCTTATCCTTTTACGGCTATAGGAGGCTTTTATGAGGTTCAATTACGTCTTTGCTCTTGACTTTTTTATAACTTTTCTTGAAATTCTTATCTCTTCGCCCTTCATTTATGACTTTTATAGCCCCTTTAAACCTCTTTTAGCCCCAATCTATCTCCTGTAGCATATAAATGTTTATAAAGCTCTCTAGACCCCTGTTTCAAAGCATAGGCATCTCTATCCAGATTTAGGAAGAGTGCATATCATGCTATCAAATAAAATGCAACAAGTGCAAACATACTACGGAGGTGTGTTTTAATGCAAAGATTAAGAACAGCTATCAAAAAGATGGCAGCAATCGGTGCTGGAGTAGCTATGACTGGAGCAACCATAATGGGAGCTTTAGCAGCAGCAGATTTAAATCAATACCCAGCTCCATTCGTTGACAAGGGTAAATTTAACCCTAATACAGCAATTGTTGTTGGTCAAAATGCAGCAGCTTCTGATACATTAGGAAGCGTAGACATTGCAAGACAACTACAATTTGACAGTAAAGTTTGTGTCCCTGGAAGAGCAGGCGGCAGCGGTGTTTCCGTATCAGGAGACAGCTTTGAGATTGGAGATGGATCTGATCTTTTAGAACTTAACGAAAATATTGGTGATGTCCAAGAATCTATCACAGACTTAGAGCTTGATGGATTAAAAGGTGGAATTATCACAACTAATGAAGGAACTACTGAATTCAATCAGTACTTACGCTTCAGACAAAGAAATTCTGCAGGTACTAACACTTTACCAAGTGCACCTGTCGTGAACTTCACTGTAAATGACGCTCCAACTGATGAAGTTGGTGACTGGATGTTTATTCCTGAAGGTTCAGCAGCAAACACATCCTTCTTTGAGTATGAAGTTGAATTTGAAGATGGCTTGGAATCTGAAGTAGTCTCTAAGAAATTAGACGACTTTGAAGATGAAGAATTAGTTATGTTAGGAACAACTTACACAATTGTAGACACTAACATTAACACAGCAAGCGCTAGTCCTTCTGTTACTTTAGAAATGTTAGGTGGTTCAGTCTTCGATATTCTCGAAGAAGGTGAAGAAAAAACCTACAATGTTAATGGCAAAGAGTACAAAGTTGAAGTTATGATCATTGAAGACTCAACTCCAGCTACTGTTACCTTTAACATCAACGGCGAAGTTACCAGTCAAATGACTGATGGTGAAACTGAAATCTTAAAAGATGGTACTTTAATCGGTATCTCAGACATCATCTTAAACGAAGCTGGTGAAGCTGGTTCTGGTGATATCGTTGAATTATACATTGGTGCAACCAAAGTGCAATTCAAAGATGACAACTGGACAAATTCTGAAAATGATGACATTACCAATTTAGGTTACGAACAAGGCGTCGAGATTGATGAAGAATCTATCGAAGATGCTTACGTTCAAATCAGAGGTAATGCTTTAAACACTGTAACTGATAAATTTGAGATTACCTCAATTCGTTACAGACTTACAGCTGATGCCCTACCTGGTTACAAGGACTTATACGTCGCTCCTGGACACGGTGTTAGAGAGTTCTTAGATGAACCTCAAGGTATGTTGGGAACAACATGGGACATCCGTTACGAAGGATTAGACGATACTGGTGTCAGTATGGTTAAGCTAGACCCTCGTGGTGACGATGAATACACCTTAGAGTTTGAAAACACAGCAGGAACTGTTTACCAGATTCCTTATGTGACTAACGAAGGCGGTACCTTTAAATTTGGTGACAACGACAAAGATTTAGTCTTTATCGAAGGTAACTACACTGAAGGTAGAAACTTACACACAACTGGTTCTAACCCAGTAAACAGTGCTGAACATAACTACACAGAGTTTAATGTTGGTATCTTAGATTACTTTGTTTTAAGTGACACCAATAAGAACCTTCGAGCAACAACAGGAGATGCCATCGCAAGTCCACGACAAGGCGGATTTGAAGATCAAATCTTCGGTGGATTAGATGATACATCTAAAACACACATTGTTCGTTACAACTCTATCGATACTTCAGATAGTACTCTAAGTTTCGATGAAGAAGGCAGCGGTACCAAAGAATTTACCTATGAGACCATCCATGATGCAACCTCAGGTGCTATTCTCGGTAAGGCACGATTGATTTTCGGAGGTAATACTTATATTGCCTACGTAGCAAACGTGACTGCAGCTGGTAATGACAATCCTCTTGCCATTGATATGGATGGAGACGGTGACGTTGATAGAACAGAAATCCGCGTAACTGTTAACGGTGGAGGAATTGTCGATCTTGGTGAAGCTACTCAAAGTGACGGTGGTCATTACACCTTTACTGCAGGATCTGGAGCTCAGACTTGGAGTAATACTGGTGATTTAATTAACAACACCGACTCAGAGTTAACCCCTAGCATTGGTGGAGTTATTTTCAACATGACTACTCTATCAGAAGAGTTTGATGAAAATGCAGCACCTAGCAGTGGAGCAACTTCATCAACAAATGATGAACTCTTCTTTACGTTGAACACCAGAACTGACAACAGTCTTGGAATAAACACAACAACGTTTAACAAGGGCGTTAATGAACCAGATGACGATGACAACAACCTCTATGGAATGACGGATTATGGTATTAAGATTCACATCTTAGACCCAGAAGGCTCAGACAATTCTGAAACCTTAACTTTAGAATATCCGTTAGTTCAACGTGGTGCTCATGTCTTCGTTACTATGGGTGACACTAAAACAACCAAAGGCAAGGCAGGAGAAGTTTGTACTGTAGCTGACATCCAGCTCAACAATTTGTTGGACTCAGAAGTTAGCGACGCAACAGACTACAACTTAATCCTTGTAGGTGGTCCATGTGCTAATGATTTAGTTAGCAAGATTGCAGGTTTCCCAACCTGTCAAGGATGGACTGCTAAAGCTGGTGAAGCTATCATCCAACTAGCAGAGAATGGCGAAAATGTCGCTATGCTTATAGCTGGTACAGATGCAGCAGACACTCGCGCAGCAGCTAAGATCGTATCCAATTACGATGAACATGTTGATGAACTTACTGGTATGAAGGTCATGGTTAGCGGTACAGAGATAACCTCTGAAACTGCTACTGCATAAATACCTTAGGCGGTTCACACCGCTATTTTTTTCTTTTTTTCCTTTCTTTTTCTAACATTTTTAAACCCATTTTTTTGACCTTAACAGTCAGAACTCTACAACTTATTTTTTACCACAATATTTATAAATCGCTTTTTTCGATGATCTTGTATGATTGTCGGATTTCATTTTACAAAATTGTCTATAGAACGCCACCAACCCATTCAAGGTAAATTAAGTGTGAGAAACGATCTCAACATTAAAGACGTTAAAGAACATATTCTTTCAGGAGTTAAGGGATCACATAGAGCAGTAGTGTTTCAGTTTGTTTTTACTGTGACTTATGCTCCTCATGTTGCAGATATTATTATTTTAGGCGATGTTTTTTATTCTGCTGAACCCAAGAAAATAGAAGAGATTCTCTCTACCTGGAAGAGCAAGAAAAAAGTTTCTTCTGATATTTCCTTAGATGTCCTGAATTTTGTTCTTCAAAAATGCAATATTCGTGCATTAGAAATGGCTCAGGAATTAAACTTACCAACACATATTCCTATGCCTAAAGTGAATCTTCAAAAAAAGACGGCAGATGCCTATATAGGCTAATTTATTCTCATGAAGACTAAACCAGTACGCTCCAATGATCCAGCACCGACTAAAAAGAAATTACTCCTTCCTTTATTTTTAGCAGGCATTCTTCTTCTAAGCACTTTTGCTATTATTTTTAGCGGACCTAGCCAACAAGATATTGCTTCCTCTTATAAGTATAAAGATTCTACTTTTCGTTTAACTGCACAAGGCTGGGAATCTACAGTTCAAGGACAACCTCTTGTACTTAGCAATGGACCTCAAGCATTAGAGACTCTTTCTACTACCTTCCCCTTTTCTTCAGCAACTTCTCTTTTAGGATTACAAAAGATTTATCTTAGCTCGATGCCTCCTGAACCTGTTCAAGAAGCACTTCGTGAACTCTATCTTAATAGCAATATTTTAGCTCCGGTGACTTTGTCTTGCGTTGCAGATGTTGCTGGCTGCGAGGAACTTCCAATTAAGACTTGTACTGATGCTACAGCTACAGTTGGGGTTGTTCTCTTTCGTTTAGGTGAACAAGAGAGTATGACTGTGGACAAAACCTGTATTACCTTGATTGCCAATACTACTGCCAGTTTAACACAAATGACTGATACCTTAATTTATTCTCTCTATGGAGTTTTCTGATGACACAACCTCATGACAGAACTTTCAAAACAATCTTGATTATTCTTGGTGTTATCTTAGTTTTATTATTTCTTGCTATTTATTTCTGGCAGCCATCACAAAATTCAGATTATTTTTTTAAGTATAATGGATTTCAATTCCAACAAGACCAAAACGGTTACAAACTAACTCTTTATATCAATAATCAAAACGTTCCGGCTATAGTTCACTTACGTGAAGATCCTCGTACCTTAGAGAATATTCCAGTAGAAGGTAATGTTCAAGTATTGCGTACAAAACAGCAGATTTATGTTACTTTAGATCCTTATGCAAATCTTACTGGAAAGACAACTATAGGTGCTTTAGAGATTGATGCTATTCTTGATAACCCTTATCTTTTTTCTATTCCAGTTTCTAGTGCTTTTACAGTTCCTTTTGCTAATGCTACTGTTAAAACTTGCGCAGATGTTAATGCTACTGAAGGTGTTATTCTTTTACAAACAGGGGAGGAAACTCTTATTCGTGAAACACAAGGATGTATTACTGTTCAAGGCGTTACTGAAGAAGATATTATTCGCGCCTCTGATCGCTTGATTTATACTCTCTTGAAAATTATGGATCCTTAATATGACTCTCTTTACTCAATCTATATATGTTCCTTCTTCAGCAGATACTCTTCGTATTTCTGTCATGAGTAGACATACTCTTGCTCCTAGAGGCATAGTACCTGATCCTCAAATTACTTTAGACTCTTATCATCTCTGGTTACAAGATCTTGCACCATCAGACAGACTTGTAGGTGATTGGTATAGACAAAGACTTCCAGAGCAACAATTTAGGACTGATTATCTGAAGTATCTTGAAGCTGACTCTCAACGCTCTACTTTAGATTTACTAATAGAGTTAGCATTAACTAGTTCTCGAAAAATAACTCTTCTTTGTGTGGAGCCTAAAGGTGAATTTTGTCATCGATTAGTTTTAGCTCAACGCTGCCATGAATTAGCACCTCAGCTAACAGTTGTTCATCTTTAAACACTAGTTTTATAAACAATTTCTTATGTCTTTCTTTCATGCCCAGGTCGCATAACCTGGTATTGCGCGGGCCTTGAGTACAAACTTTTAAAAAAGTTTGGATCAAAACCAATTGAAAACAAAGTCAGCCCGTTTCCGCAAGGATATGCAGGTTCAAATCCTGCCCTGGGCGTTTCCATTTCCAATGACAGAACAAAAAATACTGGTCGGATGTCCGACTTCCTTTCATAAAGGCTATTGTTTGGATGAGTATTTGGCAGCAGTTCGTAATCTTACCTATCCTCATGTTACCTTTATTCTTGTTGACAACTCGCCTGATGATGCGTATGTTGATCTCTTAGAATCAAAACAAGTTACAGTGTTTAAGGCACCTTATTATGCAGAAAGCGCCAGGGAACGTATTGTTATTTCTCGTAATATGCTTCGCCAATATGCACTTGAGAATGATTATGACTATTTTTTTAGCTTAGAACAGGATGTTATTCCTCCTGTTGACGTTATTGAACAACTTCTTTCCTGCAAACAACCTGTTGTAAGTGGTGTCTATTGTAAAGAGTACTCTCTAACTAAAGAAGGCAAAGAGATAGGAAAAACTATCATGCCTCTTTTATATCGTCGCGTTAATGATGAATATGTAGAACAATTGAAATGGAAAGATGTTGAGGCTCCTGCAGTATTTCCTGTTGCAATCTCTGGATTAGGATGTCTCCTTATTCATCGTGACGTTCTTGCCAAAGTTTCTTTTCGCTTTGAGCCTGACAAAGAAGTGTTTGATGATGTTTGGTTTAGTGATGATCTTCGCCAACAACAAATTCCTCTCTATGTAAATACTGCTGTTAAATGCAAACACTTAACTCAAGAAATGGATTGGAAATCGATACAGAAATAATATTTCTTTAACAATTAAAATTATAAAAAGAAAATAAAAAAAAGAAAAAGAGAGATTATCTCTTCTTTCCTCTGATTAAAGCAAAGCCGATTACTACAATCGCTACAATTACAATGATTGTAACAATAGCACTACCTGCGAAGCTTCCTGTAGAAGTTTCATCATCTTTAGTAGTTGGTTCTTTAGTAGTATCTTTCTTTGGTTCAGCAGGTGTAGATATAGCCTTCATAGTAACATCTGCAGTTGCACGTGTACCAGTTTTATATTGCTGGTGGAACGTGATTGCTAGATCATTTTGACCATCACCATCTACATCGACTTCCTTGGTTTCACCTTTGTTAAATATTACATCTTGAGGTGTTGATTCAACGGTCAAAGTAAGTGCTGTAAGACTTAATTCTTTTACAGTAATAGTGTGTGTTTCACCTTTTATGTCTACTTTCACTATGGAACCTTTCTTTAAGAGTCTACTTGTTCCTTGTTCGCTTATTTTACCTAAATCTTCACTTTCAGAGACAATCTTTTGACCCTCTGGACGTTGGAAACTCGGGTTTGCAAATGCACTAGTAGAGCGTGGTGGTTTAGTTACAATAGTGAAGGTACTATTGACAGTATCATTCAATAAACTGTTGTCATCAACACTGAAACATGCTGCTGTGTAATCACCAAGTTCTCTTGTTTGAGAGAATTCTACAGTGAAGTCAGTTGCTGCTGATGCTCGTGTCGCACTAGATTCCAAAGCGTCAAATCCATTACCACCAGGGACATTAATTGTTACATTTGTGTCGTTAAAGTTGGATAATGCGGATGATCGAGTACAAACAATCTTGACTAAATCAGTTGCTTCGAATGTAGTTTTTTCATTGTTTAATCTGTCTAAGAACTTAATAGACACTCTTGGACCAAAGACATCAAAGAGGATGCTATGACCTGCGTTATCAATAGATTGATTAAACTCCCCATTGCCTGTCAAGTTCCACATTTCAAAA